>Ga0209129_1000024_pt1 | contig 417268 bp, 388 predicted proteins | sample AraplaMF_Col_mMS_FD_184257 | JGI IMG/M metagenome (GOLD analysis project Ga0209129, IMG submission 184257) | Arabidopsis root microbial communities from the University of North Carolina, USA - plate scrape MF_Col_mMS (SPAdes) (version 3) | ecosystem: Host-associated > Plants > Roots >... | reverse complement strand
CGGCTGATGATGCTGCTGACCGATTCGCCGAGCATCCGCGACGTGATCCTGTTCCCGGCGCTGCGCAGGGAATCCTGATCGTGAAGGCACCGTCGTCGTTGCCGACGATCGGCATCGACTTCGGCACATCCAACTCCGCTGTCGCCTGCCGGATCGGCACAGAGGCCCGCCTTCTGCCCATCGAGGGCGCGGCCACCACACTGCCCACCGCGATCTTCTTCAACGCCGAAGACCGCACCACCCATTTCGGCCGCGATGCCATCGGCCAGTACCTCTCGGGCACCGAAGGCCGGCTGATGCGCTCGCTCAAGAGCCTGCTCGGCAGCACGCTGATGCAGGAGAAGACGGCGATCTACGACGGCCTCGTGAGCTTCGAGGACATCATCGCGCGCTTCCTGCGCGAGCTGGCGGTGCGCGCCAGCCGCGAACTCGGCCAGATGCCCGAGCGCGTGGTGATCGGGCGCCCGGTGCATTTCGTGGACGACGATTCCAAGCGCGACGAGCGCGCGGAAGAAAGCCTGCGCGTCGCGGCGCGCGCGGCGGGCTTCCGGGAGATTGCGTTCCAGCTCGAACCCATCGCGGCCGCTTTCGACTACGAACAGCGCGTTGCCAAAGAGTCGATCGTGCTCATCGTCGACATCGGCGGCGGCACCTCCGACTTCACCGTGGTGCGCGTCGGCCCCGAGCGCGCCGCGCGGGAGGACCGCAGCGACGACGTACTGGCCACCAGCGGCGTGCACATCGGCGGCACCGACTTCGACCAGCGCCTGAACCTTGAGCGCGTGATGCCGCAGTTCGGCTTCCGCCACCACGGCCCACAGGGGCGCGAGGTGCCGAGCAAGGTGTTCTTCGAGCTGTCGTCCTGGCACCTGATCAACTGGCTCTACGCCGCCAAGGCGCTGCGGCAGGCCAAGGATCTGCGCACCAGCTACGCTGACACGCGCCTGCACGACCGGCTGATGGCCGTGCTCGAGGAACGGCACGGCCACCGCATCGCGAGCGCGGTGGAAGCGGCCAAGATCGAGGTGTCGCTGAGCGATGCCGCGAGCGCCATCGACCTGGATTGCGCCGAGCGCGGCCTCGTCGCCTCGCTCACGCCGGACGACATGGCGCAGCAGCTGGCCGCGCCGCTGGAAAGCGTGATCGCCTGCGCGCACGCCTGCGTCAAGCGCGCGGGCCTGCGCAGCAACGACCTCGACGCGATCTATCTCACCGGCGGTTCTTCGGCGCTGCGGCCGTTCCAGCACGCACTGCGCAGGAGCTTCGCGGGCGTGAACCTGGTCGAAGGCGACCTGTTCGGCGGCGTGGCCACGGGGCTGGCCTGCGCGGCCAGCGCGCAAGTCGGGGCCTGACGATGAAATACCTGGCGGGTTATCCGGCATCCCTGCTGGAACAGGTCCGCCAGCTGATCGCCGGGGACAAGCTCGGCGCCCTGCTCGGCCAGCGATATCCCGATGGCGTGCACGGCATCCAGACCGATCGCGCGCTCTACGACTACGTCACCGATCTCAAGAGCGAGTTCATGCGCAAGGCCGAGCCGCTGTCGAAGGTGATGTTCGACAACAAGCTGCACGTGATCCGCAACGCGCTGGGCACGCACACCACAGTGTCGCGCGTGCAGGGCGGCAAGCTCAAGGCCAAGCGGGAAATCCGGGTGGCGAGCCTGTTCAAGGAGGTGCCGCTGGCGTGGCTGAGGATGATCGTCGTGCACGAGCTGGCGCATATGAAGGAACGCGAGCATGACAAGGCCTTCTATGCGCTGTGCATGCATATGGAGCCGGACTACCACCGGCTCGAGTTCGACCTGCGGCTCTACCTGACCCACATGGAGACCGGCGGCCTGCGCCTCTGGTCGACGGCCTCGAAGGCGCCCTGAGCGCTCATCCTGCGCTCGTGGAGGGTGCTGGAGATCTCGCGCCCCTGTGGCCTTAAGGCCGTCAGGCCGACGCCGCGGCCTCGACCTCGTCGATGCCCGCCACCGCGAGCCAATGGCAATAGCCCCCTGAAGTGCGCCGATCGATGTCGTCCAGCGCCATGCCGGCGTACTTGCCGGCGCGGAACTGGTGCTTGGACCAGTACTGGTCGGTATGCCATGCATGGATGTGCAGCACGTCGCTGCCGATAACCCGGCTCGCGTAGGGCAGGTGATCGAGCAGCCCCAGGGAGCATTGCTGCGGGTAGGTGCGGCGCAGGGCCAGTTCGCCCGCATACATCGTGACCACGTTCTTGCACCAGCCCGGCCACTGCCCCTGGAAGTGGCGAAACTCCTCGTCGAGCAATCTGTTGCAGTAGTCCAGCTGGGCTTCCACGAAATTGCAGACGAATTCGGACGGACCAAGCACGGAAGCGCCGACGTTGTGCAAGCCGGAATGAGCGAAGCCCCAGCGGGCGCTGCACTCCGAGAGCTTGCGGCGCACCTCTTCCTCGTAGGCATATGCGCCGAAGCCGAAGCACAGGCCGGTGGGCGTGAAGTTCGCGAGGGCCGGTGTGACGAAGGTGTCGCAATCGGTCTTCAACACGGCGTCGTACTTCCTGCACTCCTCGATCACGGCGGGTTCGCACAGGTTGGCCACCGAATTGATGAAGCCGTAGCCGGCCCAGTCGGGGTTGCGGTCCACGTAGGGCGTGCTCGGGATCACGACGATCCGGTCGTCCGCGGGCAAGGCGGCAACGGCGTCGGGATGGCACACGGCAATGATCCTCGCGCGCGAAAACAGGTTCGAGAAGATCATGCTTTTGTAGAGCCACGAGAACTCGTCGATGATTTCCTGCTTGTTGTCGATGTAGACCAGCACGCCCATCGTCGCCATGTCGATTCCTCCCGTCCCGGCCGCTATCGGATGCGCTGCGAGCGGGCATCCATGGCGGCCATGTAGGCAGAGCGGTACGGCTCGCCAAGATTGATGAAATGCACCAGCAGCGTGTCGTTGCCGGCCAGATGCGGAGGCGTGTTGATGCTGAGGTTGTCCAGGATGTGCGGCTCTGCGACCAGCCCCTCCTCCGTCAGCACCTCGTTCGTGTAGTACTGGTCGCCCTGGCTGCTGTAGACGCCCGACTTGTCGGCCACGCCGCCGATGCGTTCCCAGATGCGGTCGAGCAGGCGCGCGTTGGCGGGCGTGTTCCGAAACCCCATCACGCCGGAATTGAATTGCCAGCCGCCGATGTCCTTGGCGAGCAGGAGGTCGCGGCCTTCCAGCAGCGGCTCGATGCGCCTGGCCTGGTTGTGGAAGATGACGTCGGCATCCACCCAGATGACCCACTCATGGCGGGCCAGGTGCTGGTTGATGAGCCAGCTGCGGATCCACGAGCCGTTGATGTCGGGGCCGATGGACTCGGGAATGTCGCGATACACGTGGTACGCATATCCGTGCCTCTCGCAATAGCGGCGCACGTTGTGCTCCGATACGCGGGCGTAGGCCTGTATATGCGGGGTGTAGAGCGTCAGGAAGGCGATTGGCGCCTCCGGGTCGTAGCTGTCCGCCGCCGCCTGCGACATCGCCGGATAGGCCGGCTGCTGCAGGACCGGGCGCCCCAGCATCAGCGCGTCGTTGACCTGACCCACGAGCACGCGCTGCAGGTTGAGGTCGTGCAGCATGTCCTGGGCCGGCTCTCCATTCACCTCGACCGGCAACGGCCCCAGGTTGACCACGAACACCGGCGCCTGATACCACTGCGCGATGCGCCAGGACACATTGACGTAGACCCCCTGCTCCATGGCGTTGCAGCCCAGCAGCCCCGCGGGCCGCAAGCGCGCCGCCTCGTCGACATGCCTGGCGACCCGGGCGATCACGTGGCCAGAATCGACGATCAGCGCGTGCAGCATGGCCCTGTTGGCCGCCGTATTGCGCACGGCCATCATGTTGGTCATGGCTTGGCCGGCCCGGCTGCCTGTGGGCGGACTCTCGACTGCGAGCAGGTCGCGCCCCTGCATCAGGACATCGACCGCGACAGGGTGGAAAACCACGGAATCGCCATCCAGGAACAGCAGCCAGTCGCCCTCCGCCAGCGCGCGCAGGTGGCGCAGGATTTCGCTGTACCTGACGCTGTCGCGCAGCGCCGGATGCAGAACGTGATCGATCTCGACCCACTGGTGGGGGTAGCCGTAGAGCCTGCAGTAGTGCGCATGATTGCGCAGGACCTCTTCGTCCCGGCGCTGGAGGAAACTGAGGCACAACGGCACGGCGCTATTCCAGGAGGCCGGTCTGGGTCAGCAGGCGCCTGGCGCCGCGATAGGCCGTGGAATCCGCCAGCGCTTCCCAGCCAGGCGCGGGACTGCCCGACAACAGGCCTCGGCGTCGCGCTTCGCTGCGGACATCGGGCTGCCAGCGTTGCGTGCGGGCCGCGTGGGTGAATCCGTCGATCAGCTCGTCCAGGGGAATGCCCTCACCGATGCTCTGGTTGCACAGCAGCGCCATGTCGCACCCGGCCTCCAGCGCCGCCAGCGCCGCATCGGTGAAGCTGAGCAGCTTGCCGTCGATGTAGCGCCCGGCCTCCATGCTCAGGTCGTCGCTGAACACCGCCCCGTCGAAGCCGAAGCGATTGCGCAGGATCTCGCCGAGCCACTTCGACGAAAAACCCGCCGGCCGCCTGTCGACCTTCGGGTAGATCACGTGCGCCGGCATCACGGCCGCGAGCGAGCCCGACAGCCAGTCGTAGGGCTTGGCGTCGTCGGCCAGGATGGCCTTGAGGCTGCGCTTGTCCACCGGGATCTCGACGTGCGAGTCGGCCTGCACGAAGCCATGTCCCGGAAAGTGCTTGCCGCAGTTGCGCATGCCCATCTGCAGCATGCCGTGCATCACGCTCTTGGCCAGCAGCGCGACCACGCGCGGGTCGCGGTGGAAGCTGCGGTTGCCGATGACGCTGCTGCCGCCGTAGTCGAGGTCGAGCACCGGTGCGAAGCTGAAGTCGACGCCGCAGGCGCGCAGTTCGCCCGCCAGCACCTGCCCGACCGCCGTCGCGGCCTGGGTGGCGCGCATGGCGTCGCGCATCCAGAGCTCGCCGAGCGCGCGCATCGATGGCAGGTGGGTGAAACCGTCGGTGCGGAAGCGCTGCACGCGGCCGCCTTCGTGGTCGACGCAGATCAGCAGGTCGGGCCGGATCGACTTGATCTCGGCGTTCAGCGCGGTCATCTGCGCGCGGTCTTGCCAGTTGCGGGCGAAATGGATCACGCCGCCCACGAGCGGATCGGCGAGGCGCCGGCGGTCGGCGTCGGTGAGTGCCGTGCCGGCAACGTCGATGATCAGTGGCGCATGGGGGCGGTCGGCAAGCCCGGCGGTCATATCTATATCTTCTCCACCACCACGAAGCTCGCGGCGTATTCGGTTTCGTCGGTCACGGTCACGTGGGCGGTGAGGCCCTGCGCCTCGAACCACTCCTTCAGGCCGCCATGCAGCACGATGACGGGCTTGCCGCTGCGCAGGTTGGCGATCTCGCACAGCCGCCAGCTCATGGGCATGCGCATGCCAAGCCCGATGGCCTTGCTGAAGGCCTCCTTGGCGGAAAAGCGGGTCGCCAGGTAGCTCAGGCCGCGCTTCGGCCAGCGTGCGCTGCGGGCCTGCCAGACCTTGAACTCGGCGTCGCTCAGCACCTTGCGGGCAAAGCGCTCGCCCTGGCGCTCGAAGGTCGCGGCGATGCGACGCAGGTCGCAGATGTCGGTGCCAATGCCGTAGATCATGCGGCGCCGGCGTTCATTGTTGTTGCTGCTGCTGTTGCTGCCGGCCCGCCTCGGCGATGCAGCGCAGGTAGTCACGCGTGGCGGCCGTGTAGCCGAGCTCGAGCGCGTCGGCGACGAAGGCGTGGCCGATGGAAACCTCCTGCACGCCAGGCACGGCGCACAGGAAGGCCGTGAGGTTGTCCCGGCTCAGGTCGTGCCCGGCATTGACACCAAGGCCGGCCGCAAGGGCGGCGCGCGCCGACTCGGCATAGCGCGCGAGCACGGCCTGCTCGTTCGGGGTGCCGCGCGAGGCTGCGTAGCCTTCGGTGTAGAGCTCGACGCGGTCTGCGCCCACGGCCTTGACCGCCGCCATCATCTCGGGAATCGGGTCCATGAACAGGCTGACGCGCACGCCCAGCGCCTTGGCTTCGGCAATCAGCGGACGCAGACGCTCGGCGTCGTCGGGAAAGGTCCAGCCGTGGTCGCTGGTGGACTGGGTCTCGCTGTCGGGCACGAAGGTGGCCTGGTGGGGCTTGAGCGTGCGCACGAAGTCCATCAGGTTCTGGAAGGGGTTGCCCTCGATGTTGAACTCGACGCCCGGCCAGTCCCTGGCGAGCAGCGCTGAAAGGTCGCTCACGTCGTGCGCGCGGATGTGGCGGGCGTCGGGCCGCGGATGCACCGTGATGCCGTGCGCGCCAGCGGCCAGGCAGGCCTGCGCGGCCTTCACCACGCTCGGAATGCCCAGGTGGCGCGTGTTGCGCACCAGGGCGACCTTGTTGAGGTTGACGGACAGCGAGGTGGCGGCGCTGGCGCCGGCTTGGCCCGGAGTGCTCATAGTGCTTGCAGGTCTCTCATCATTTGCCGCGTACGCAGCGTGGACACGCCGCAATGGTAGTTGAGCAGTGCACGCAGCTGGTTTCTCAGGGCACTGTTGCCGCCGGCGCTCATCGTGGCAATTTCACGCAATGTGGCGGTAAATGGGGCCCGGTCGTCCAGAACGGCCTGCAGGGCCAGCCAGTCGGCACCGGCCAGCGCGGCCTCGTCGTCGCCGGCCTGGCGCAGGCCGGCTTCGGGCACGAGGCTGTAGCGCCCGCCGGCGGCAAGCGGCTCCAGCGTGAGGGTCTGGGCGTCGAGCGAGGGCAGCAGGCCGACTTCACGCAGCAGCAGCAGCTCGAAAGCCCGCAGCGCGGCAGCCTGGGTCGCGGCCTGGGCGCCGGCGTGCTCGCTCGCCAGCACCTGGACAACGCCGGCGTAGGCGTCGAACAGCGCTTCGTGGGCGTCGTCCCGGGCCAGCAGGCGCAGCAGCAGTTCGTTGACGTAGTAGCCCGACAGCAGCGCCTCGCCGGTGGGCATGACGTGTCCACCCATCCATTCGGCGCCCTTGAGCGTGCGGATCTCGGCATCGCCGCCGTAGTTGACCTGCAGCGGCTGCAACGGCAGCAGCACCGGCCGGAAGTTGGAGCTCGGCCGCTTCGCCCCCTTCGCCACGAGCGCGATGCGCCCATGGTGGCGGGTGAAGACTTCAAGGATCAGGCTCGACTCGCTCCAGTCGTAGCGATGGAGGACGTAAGCCGGCTCGTGCGAAACGCGATGGGTGGCCATGTCAGTGAGCAATCGAGCATCGAGGCTTGAGGCCGGCAAACGCCGCGGAACCGGCTTTGCCGGGCCGCAGGCGCTGCCCCCGGCAAGGGGATTGGCGGCTACGCGAAGCGAGCAAGCCTGGGGGTTTGCCTGTTATTCGTAGCCGAACGAGCGCACGCGGGCTTCGTCGTCGGCCCAGCCCGAGCGCACCTTCACCCACAGCTCGAGGAAAACCTTGGCGTCGGCCAGCTTCTCGAGCTCGACGCGGGTTTCCATGCCGATGCGCTTGATGCGCTCGCCCTTGTCGCCGATCACCATGGCCTTGTGGCCGTCGCGCTCGACCACGATGGTGGCGGCGATGCGCAGCAGGCGCTTCTGGCCCTTCTTCTGCGGCGGCTCCTCGTCGAACTTGTCGATGACGACGGTCGAGGTGTAGGGCAGCTCGTCGCCGGTCAGGCGGAAGAGCTTCTCGCGCACCAGTTCGCCGGCGAGGAATTTCTCGCTGCGGTCGGTCAGCTCGTCCTCGTCGTAGAACCAGGGCTGCTCGGGCAGGTATTTCTCGCAGATGCCGAACAGGCGCTCGACGTCCTTCGGGTTCTTGGCAGACATCGGCACGTACTCGGCGAACTCGTGCTTCTCCTGCATGCTCTTGAGCCAGGGAGCGATGTCGCCGCGGCGGTGCACGTTGTCGAGCTTGTTGGCCAGCAGCACCGTCGGAATGCCCTTGCCCAGCAGCTTGAGCACGCGCTCGTCGGCCGGGGTGAAGCTGCCGGCCTCGACCACGAACAGGATCAGGTCCACGTCGCCGACCGCGCCCTGCACGGTCTTGTTGAGCGACTTGTTCAGCGCGTTGGCGTGCAGGGTCTGGAAACCCGGCGTGTCGACGAACACGAACTGCGTGGCGCCCAGCGTGCGCATGCCGGTGATCCGGTGGCGCGTGGTCTGCGCCTTGCGCGAGGTGATGCTGATCTTCTGGCCGACCAGGGCGTTGAGCAGCGTCGACTTGCCCACGTTGGGCTTGCCGACGATGGCGATGAGGCCGCAGTGCTGGGGGCCTTGGGGACCAGCGGTACCCTCGCCGACTTCGGCGTCTTCGGGTTCCGCTACGGGATTGATAGCGTCGTTCATTCTGGATTTCACGCGCCGCCGCGTGCCTTGAGCCGGATCAACATGGCCGCCGCGGCAGCCTGCTCGCCGGCGCGGCGCGAGCCGCCGATGCCGCGTTCGCGAAGGCCCAGCTCGGGCACTTCGCACTCGACATCGAAAGTCTGCTTGTGCGCCGCGCCCAGTGTGGCGGCCACGCGGTACACCGGCAGCTTCATTTTGTGACCCTGCAGCCATTCCTGCAATTCGGTCTTCGGGTCCTTGGCCGCGGCTTCCATGCGCGGGTTGATCTCGACCGACTCGTAGAGCCGGTGCACCAGCGCCTGGGCGGCGGCGAAGCCGGCGTCGAGATACACCGCGCCGATCAGCGCCTCGAGCGCGTCGGCCAGGATCGATGGCCTGTTCGGGCCGCCCGAACGGGCCTCGCCCTCGCCCAACCGCAGCAGCGGCGACAGCGCCAGCCCCACGGCCAGGCGGTGCAGGGTGTCCTGCTTGACGAGGTTGGCCCGCACGCGCGACAGGTCGCCCTCCGGCAGGGCCGACAGGCGCATGTAGAGCAGGTGCGATACAGCCAGGTTCAGCACCGAGTCGCCGAGGAACTCGAGGCGCTCGTTGTGGTCGGCCGAGAAGCTGCGGTGCGTGAGCGCGAGCTGCAGCAGCCGCGGATCGGAGAAGGTGTGCTGCAGGCGCGCCTGCAACGCGGCCAGGCTGCCGTCCACCTTTTTGGGTGCCGTGTTCAGCGGGTTTCGCCCTTGTACTTGAGCGTCAGGTAGGCCGGGCCGAAGAGCGGGATCTCGCGCTCGTACGAGTACGAAACCACCACCTTTTCGCCGACCTTCTTGATTTCGAGGTCCTTGCCGCTGACCGACTTGAAGTCGTCGATGGCCTGGGCGCGATCGAAGATGGCGCGCACTTCGGGCACGGTCGTGCCCTCCTTGGCCTTGTTGGCGGCCTTGTCGATGGCCTGCCACTCGATCAGCGTCGGGATGACCTGCGCGATGACCACGCCCAGGCACCCGAGCACGGCTGCGACGAACACCAAGCCGATGAACGAAATGCCACGTTGCTGCGCAGCGCTGCTGCGAACGAACCGATGTGCTCTCATGCCCTCATACCCCTCGAACCAAGCTTGTTGGCTATTGCTTATTGAAACGGACCGATGCGTCCCAGGTCACCGAAGTTCATCCAGACGAAGAAGGCCCTGCCCACGATGTTCTTGTCCGGCACGAAGCCCCAGAAACGCGAATCGGCCGAATTATCGCGGTTGTCGCCCATCATGAAATAGTTGCCGGGCGGGACTTTGCAGACCACCCCTTCGGCCGTGTAGCGGCAGTTCTCGATGCCCGGGAAGTTGAAACCGCCCGCGCCGGGAATGAACGACGGCGTGGTTTCGTCGTTGAGGATCTTGTGCTCCTTGTCGCCCAGCTTCTCGTCGTATTGCTTGAGCAGGCGCATCGACTCGCTGTCGAGGTAGTCGGCGGCCGGGCTCTTGGAAACCGGCTGGCCGTTGATCGTGAGCTTCTTGTTCAGGTAGGCGACCTCGTCGCCGGGAATGCCGACCACGCGCTTGATGTAGTCCATGCTCGGCTTGGGCGGGTAGCGGAACACCACCACGTCGCCACGCGCCAGCGGCGTGCCTTCGGTGATCTTGGTGTTGACCACCGGCAGGCGCAGGCCGTAGGTGAACTTGTTGACCAGGATCAGGTCGCCGGTCAGCAGCGTCGGCATCATCGAACCCGACGGGATCTTGAAGGGCTCGTAGAGGAACGAACGCAGCAGGAACACCACCAGGATCACCGGGAACAGGCCGGCGGTCCAGTCGAGCCACCAGGGCTGCATCAGCAGGCGCTCGCTCGCCTTCGCATCGGCCGTGTCGACCTGCTTGATGCCCTGCTCGGCCAGGCGCGCATTGCGGTCGATCAGCGAAGCCTCCAGCTTTGCGGCGGCCTGCTCGCGCCGGGGCAGGAAGTAGAAGCGCTCGGCCAGCCAGTAGAGGCCCGTGATCACGGTGGCCAGGAACAGCAGCAAGGCGAAGTTGCCTTCGATCGCGTTGAAGTACCAGGCGCCGACATAGGCGGCAAAGGCCGCGAGGACCAGGGAGGTGATGAATGCCATTTTTCGATCAGTCTTCGACTTGCAGAATGGCGAGGAAGGCCTCTTGCGGGACCTCGACGGAGCCGATCTGCTTCATTCTTTTCTTGCCCGCCTTCTGCTTCTCGAGCAGCTTCTTCTTGCGGGTGATGTCGCCGCCGTAGCACTTCGCCAGAACGTTCTTGCGAAGGGCCTTGATTGTCTCACGCGCAATGATGTTGACCCCGATGGCGGCCTGGATCGCCACGTCGAACATCTGGCGCGAAATGATCTCGCGCATCTTCGAGACCACCGCCCGGCCGCGGTACTGCGACTGGGTGCGGTGCACGATGATCGACAGCGCGTCGACCTTGTCGCCGTTCAGCAGGATGTCGACCTTCACCACGTCGGACGCGCGGTACTCCTTGAACTCGTAGTCCATGGAAGCGTAGCCGCGGCTCACCGACTTGAGCTTGTCGAAGAAGTCGAGAACGATCTCGCCGAGCGGCATCTCGTAGGTCAGCATGACCTGGCGGCCGTGGTAGGCCATGTTCATCTGCACGCCGCGCTTCTGGTTGGCCAGCGTCATGACGGCGCCGACGTATTCCTGCGGCATGTAGAGGTGCACGGTGACGATCGGCTCGCGGATTTCCGCCATCTTGCCGACCTCGGGCATCTTGGACGGGTTCTCGACCATGATCACTTCGCCGTCGTTCCTGACCACCTGGTAGACCACGCTCGGCGCGGTCGTGATCAGGTCCTGGTCGAACTCGCGCTCCAGGCGCTCCTGCACGATTTCCATGTGCAGCAGGCCGAGGAAGCCGCAGCGGAAGCCGAAGCCCAGCGCCTGGCTCACCTCGGGCTCGTAGCGCAGCGACGAATCGTTGAGCTTGAGCTTCTCGAGCGCGTCGCGCAGCGAGTCGTACTCGCTCGCCTCTGTCGGGTAGAGGCCCGCGAACACCTGTGGCTGGATCTCCTTGAAGCCGGGCAGCGCCTCGGTCGCCGTTGCCGCGGCGCCGCCGGTACCTGGCTTGATCAGCGTGACGGTGTCGCCGACCTTGGCCGCCTGCAGCTCCTTGATGCCCGCGATGATGTAGCCCACCTCGCCCGCTTCGAGCGAATTGCGGGGCTCGTTGGCGGGCGTGAAGACGCCGATGCTGTCGGCGTTGTACATCGCACCGGACGCCATCATCTTGATGCGATCGCCCTTCACGAGGCGGCCATCGACCACGCGCACCAGCATGACGACGCCGACGTACGGGTCGAACCAGCTGTCGACGATCATCGCGCGCAGCGGGCCATCGGCGTTGCCGCGCGGCGCGGGCATGCGCGCGACGATGGCTTCGAGAATCTCGTCGATGCCCACGCCGGTCTTTGCCGAGCACGGGATCGCATCGGTCGCGTCGATGCCGATCACGTCTTCGATTTCGGTGCGCGCGTTGTCGAGGTCCGCGTTGGGCAGATCGATCTTGTTGAGCACCGGCACCACCTCGACGCCGAGGTCGAGCGCGGTGTAGCAGTTGGCCACCGTCTGCGCTTCGACGCCTTGCGATGCATCGACGACGAGCAGCGCGCCTTCGCATGCAGACAACGAACGGCTCACTTCATACGAGAAGTCGACGTGGCCCGGCGTGTCGATCAGATTGAGGTTGTAGACCTGCCCGTCGCGCGCCTTGTAGTGCAGCGCCGCGGTCTGTGCCTTGATGGTTATCCCACGCTCTTTTTCGATGTCCATCGAGTCGAGAACCTGCGCTTCCATCTCGCGTTCCGCGAGGCCGCCGCAACGCTGGATCAAACGGTCTGCGAGCGTCGACTTGCCATGGTCGATGTGCGCAATGATCGAAAAATTTCTGATGTGATTCATCAACGGGAACGCTTAAGTACTTGAATTGGCTCGTACGCAGAGTGCGACAGGCAAGAAAAAAGGGCGCGTCTTCTGGAGACGCGCCCTGAACCAACAAGCAATGGCAACTGCAGTAGTTGGAGCTTCATTGTAGGCAAAAAGGGAGGCGCGTACATCCGGGAACGGGGTCCAAAGGGGTCGTTGCAGGTCCACAACATCAAAGATATGAACAGGTTATCAACAGGATCGGTGAAGCAGTTACTGAACAACTTGTGGGCGATCTGTGGAGCACCGGTGGACTGCCATCTGACATCTCGCATCGTGAAGGCCGGGCCATTCTTTATGCGCCGACCAGCCGCCGAGGGTGTTCTATTCTACCGAAATCCGTCCTTAGGCCTTCTGAAAGTTAGTGAACGCAAACAAAATCAGGCATTTTCGACGCCTCCGATTTTTTTAGAGGCCGGCGTCAGAACGTCGTAAACACCTCAAAAAAACGGCCCCAAACCCGACTGCCGGGTGGGGCCACTTGACGCCAGGGCCGGATCAGCGTGTTTGCCGGATCAGCGCGTACTGCGCCCAGTCGCCGCGCCGGAACAGGATGCTGAGCGACTTGCCCTTGTCGGACTTGGCAACGGCAGACTCGAATTCGCGCGCATTCGACACCTCGACATTGCCGACCGCCATGATGATGTCGCCCTCGCGCAGGCCCGCACGGGCCGCGGCATCGCTGGCGGCATCGACCTTCACGCCGCCCTTGACCTTGAGTTCCTTCTTCTGCGCGTCGGTGAGATCGCTCACGGCCAGGCCCAGCGACTTGGCAGCGGCCGATGCCGGCGGCTTCTGTGGCTGCTCGTCGCGATCGCCCGCGCGCTTGTTGGGCTTGTCAGGCTCGATCTCGGCAATGGTCACGCTGAGATCGCGCGAGGCACCGCGGCGGAACACCGTGAGCGTGCTCTTCGTGCCCGGCTTGGTGTTGCCCACCAGGCGTGGCAGGTCGCTCGGCTTCTCGATCGGCTTGCCGTCGAACTTGGTGATGACGTCGCCCGGTTCGACACCCGCCTTCTCGCCCGGCGAGCCCGCCTCGACGCCGCGCACCAGCGCGCCCTGCGCCTTGCCCAGGCCGATAGCCTCGGCCACGTCCTTGGTGACCTGGTCGATCTGCACGCCGATGCGGCCACGCGAGACGCGGCCCGAAGTGCGCAACTGGTCGCTCACGCGGATCGCTTCGTCGATCGGGATCGAGAAAGAGATGCCCATGAATCCGCCCGAGCGCGAGTAGATCTGGCTGTTGATGCCGACCACCTCGCCGCGCATGTTGATCAGCGGACCGCCCGAGTTGCCCGGATTGATGGCCACGTCGGTCTGGATGAACGGCAGGTACTCGCCGGTGTCGCGCTGCTTGGCGCTCACGATGCCGGCGGTGACGGTGTTCTCGAGTCCGAACGGAGAGCCGATGGCCATCACCCATTCGCCCACGCGCAGCTTGGAGATGTCGCCGACCTTCACTGCCGGCAGGCCGGTCGCCTCGATCTTCACGACGGCGACGTCGGTGCGCTTGTCGGCCCCGACGATCTTGGCCTTGAACTCGCGCTTGTCGGGCAGCGTGACCAGCACCTCGGAGGCGTCCTCGACGACGTGCGCATTGGTCATCACGTAGCCGTCGGGGGTCAGGATGAAGCCGGAGCCGACGCCGCGCGGGCGCTCTTCCTCCTGCGGCTGCTGCGGGCGATTCTGGCGCGGGCCCTGGCGCGGCTGGCCCGGCAGCGGCTGGCCGAAGAAGCGGCGGAAGAACTCCTGCATCTCCTCGTCCATCTCGCCGTTGCCGCCGCGCTGCACCACCTTCTCGACGGTGCGGATGTTGACGACGGAAGGTCCGACCTGGTCGACCAGGTCGGTGAAGTCGGGCAGCGTGCGCGTCTGCGCGTGGACCGGCTCGACCGGCAGGAATGTGGCGCTGGCGGTCAGCGCGAGCGCGCAGGCCATCAGGCCGGAACGAAACTTGTGTCCCTCGACTTTGAAGATCATCGGCTTTCTTTCAAAAGAACAGAGCGGCGAAAAACAGGTCTATGAGTCTGCGCCGCGGGCTTGGTTCAGCGCAATTGGCGCTTCTCAAGCCCGTCAGCGCGTGCGCGCGAGACTTTGTGCGAATGCGTTGAGCGTCTGCTGGGGTACTTCGCCGACCGCGGTCAGCCACCAGTCGCTGGCCGGCTCGGGAAGGCGCCTGCGGATGGCGTTGGTCGCGCCAATGGTCAGCACGCCATCACGGGGCGAGCGCGCCGGGTCGTAGCGTTCGATGAAGAGCGACACCGAGGCCAGGCCATCGGAGAAGGTCCACTGGACCGTGGCCGCATCCTGCTTCGACTTGCCGCCGCCGTCGTCGCCCGCCACGGGGCGACGGAAGAAGCTTCGGGGCTTGAATCCGGCCACGGGCGTGCGCAGGGTCCAGCCTTCGTCCTGCGCGCTGCTGCGCTCCAGTTCGAGCTTCTCGACGCGATAGCCCGAAGTGTTGGACATCATCTGGGCAAGCGCCTGCGCCTTCACCGGTGTATCGAGCTGCAGTTCGGAGAACGCCGATTGCTCCACCACACGCGAATCGCTGTCGACAGTCTGGAGCTTCACCACCAGACCGGAGCGGCGCTCGCTCCAGATGCGATAGCCGAAGCGCAGTCCGTCATGAGGCACCAGTTGCACCACGTCGGCATCGAAGCCGGCGACCCGGTCCTTGCCGATCGCGCGCACGTCGTAGAAATCGCCGATGGACGAATCGGGCTTGTCCGGCAGGTTCGGGAAGAGATCGAGGTTCTCGCGCTTCTCGACCTTCACCACCTTCGCCTCCGGCAGGAAGGTCATGACGTTGCGGTTGCGCCGGAAGGTCGAGCGCGGCGGCCCCGACAAGGCCTCGATGCGTTCGATCTGGTGCTCGCCGTCGCGCACATGCCAGATGCGCGCGCTCGACAGGTCGCCGCCCGGCGCCGAGACCACGAAGGTGCCCACGTAGTTGCGCTGCCGGGCGCCGGTGTGCATGCGCTGCAGCCACTCGGTCACGCTCATCGCCGGCGGCTCGTCCGTCTGCGCCGTCGCCGCGCTCTTCGCATTCGCGGTGCCCGAGCGAGTCTGCGCAGTGGCGGCCTGCGCCAAGCAGAAAGCGGCAAACACAAGCACGAAGGCGCGTGCGGAAATCGGCATCGGAACGGTCATTACGGGCAGCTGGAGATACGCGCTCTCAGCGCGTCGGGCCCTCGAAGGTGGCATTGCGCAGGAAACCGGAAGGCATCTGCGAAGCGCCGCCAGCCTGCTGGTGCGCTTCGAGGAGCTGATCGAGACGAGGGTCGCGCAGCATCACCTGCGGGTTGCCGTTGCCCACGATCACGCGCGTCGGAGTCAGCGTATTGCTCGCAGCCTGCGGGCCGTTGACCGTGGCGGCCGCCAGCACCGAATTGACGGCCGGCTGCTGTTGCTGCTGGACGGATGCCAGCTGCGCACCGCCCTGCTGCACGGGCGAGCCGTTGCCGACCAGGGTCCAGCTGATGGCGGCAACAGCCATCAGCGATGCGGCGCCCGCCACCAGCTTCCAGCGGAACACCGGCTCGTTGGCCGCTTCCGCCCTGCGCTGCACGGGTACCGCCACCGGAACGGCGACGGGCTCCGACACCGGGGCCGCCATCACCGGCTCCGCCGCCAGCCGCTGCTGGAAGCGCGCCAGGAAGGCGGAGGTATCGCTGCACGGCGAATGCGAACCGGAACGCAGCACGTCGCCCACCATGTGGTAGGCCTGCCAGGTCGCGCGCGATTCGCCTTCGGCGCAGGCAGCCTCGATCGCCTGCGCGAACGCCTCGCCCTGCAAATGACCATCCGCAAGTGCGGACACCTGTTCCCGAACCGTCATCGTCTGATTCATTTCATTCACCTGCTTACTTACCAACGCTTGCCGGACTGGTTGTCCAGCAACGGCTTGACCCTGGCCGAAATGGCCTCGCGCGCCCGGAAAATACGCGAACGCACCGTGCCGATGGGGCAATCCATGACCTCGGCAATCTCTTCGTAACTCATGCCCTCGATCTCGCGCAGCGTGACCGCCTGACGCAGCTCGGCGGGGAGCGCTTCCATGGCTGCCTCGACGGCTCCGGCGATTTCGTTCGCCGCCATGACCGATTCGGGGGTTTCGTCGCTGGTTGGTTCGTTTCCGGGACGGTAAGTTTCATCCTCGTCCTCGGAAGAAGGCCTGAGCGCGGCCTCGGAAACGGTGGGATCGCGCTTCATGTCCACCAGCGCCTTCTTGGCGGTGTTGACGGCGATCCGGTAGAGCCAGGTATAGAACTGCGCCTCGCCGCGGAACTGGTGCAGCGCGCGGTACGCCCGGATGAAGGTTTCCTGCGCGATGTCCTCGATCAGGTCGACGTCGCGCACCATCCGCCCGATCAGCCGCTCGATGCGGCGCTGATACTTGATGACCAGCAGCTCGAACGCCTTCTGGTCCCCCGCGACGGTGCGCTGGACCAGCTGGAAATCGACGTCGCCCGGACGCGGCGCCACGGCGGGCGCGTCGGTCAGGCCGGAATCCGGCGGCACGGGCGGGGAAGTGGTCATCGAGGAAGGTTCAGGGCGCGTCGGCCGGAGCGGTCGCGCGCCAGGGGTCGGCTGCGCGGGCGGCAGCCGGGGGGCGCGAATATACCGCGCGACGCAGGTCGCGCCAGCGCTCCGGCATGGACCGCTGCTCGATCCAGATCCAGCGGCGGGCGCGGCCCGGCTCGCTGAGGCACAGCAGCATCAACGACTGGAAATCGAGCGCCACTGACGCCCGCGCCGCATGCACCCCGCGGGAGGCGCGGTTGCCCGTCAGCGACCAGAAGAGGCCATCGAAGTGCAGGACGCCGGCGCCCTCCTGCCGCAGGCCGAAGCCCGCGGCCACACCCGCGAAGCCCACACTGAGGACGAGCAGCAGCTGGCGCCATCCGACGCTATCGAAGAGATAGCAGGACACGCCCGCGCAAAGCGCGCCCAGGGCCCAGAGAACGACAAGGATCCGGGTTGCGCCACGCGAGCGCCCCACCGGATAGGTCACCGACGGCGCGCTGTGCATGACAGAGCGACGCTCAAGCGCGCTTGAACACCAGCGTGCCGTTGGTGCCGCCGAAGCCGAAGTTGTTCTTGACCGCGACGTCGATCTTCAGATCGCGCGCCTCGTTGGCGCAGTAGTCGAGATCGCACTCCGGATCCTGGTTGAAGATGTTGATGGTCGGCGGGCTCTTCTGCTCGTGCAGCGCCATCACCGTGAACACCGACTCGATGCCTCCCGCGCCGCCCAGCAGGTGGCCGGTCATGGACTTGGTCGAGTTGACGACGAGCTTCTTCGCGTGATCGCCGAAAGCCAGCTTGACCGCATTGGTCTCGTTGACGTCGCCGATCTGCGTGGAAGTACCGTGCGCGTTCAGGTACTGCACCTGGTCGGCATTGACGCCCGCATTCGACAGTGCCATGGCCATCGAGCGGCGGGGGCCGTCGACGTCGGGCGCGGTCATGTGATACGCGTCGCCCGTCAGGCCGAAGCCCGCGACTTCCGCGTAGATCTTGGCGCCGCGCGCCTTGGCGTGTTCGTACTCCTCGAGCACCAGCACGCCGGCGCCCTCGCCCAGCACGAAGCCGTCGCGGTCCTTGTCCCACGGGCGCGAGGCTGTGGCGGGATCGTCGTTGCGGGTGCTCAGCGCACGAGGCGCGGTGAAGCCGCCGATCCCCAGCGGGGAGATGGTCGACTCGGCGCCGCCGGCGATCATCACGTCGGCGTCGCCGTACTCGATCATCCGAGCCGAGGTGCCGATGGCATGCAGGCCGGTGGTGCAGGCGGTCACGACCGCGATGTTCGGGCCCTTGAAGCCGTACTTGATCGAGACGTGGCCCGAGATCATGTTGATGATCGAGGCCGGCACGAAGAACGGCGACACGCGGCGCGGGCCGCGGTTCATCAGTTCACCGTGGGTTTCCTCGATCATCGGCAGGCCGCCGATGCCGGAGCCGATGTTGCATCCGATGCGCACGGCCTGCTCATAGGAAAGCGCTTCGCCGGTCGGCAGTCCGCTGTCCTGCACCGCCTGGATGGCGGCGGCAAGCCCCAGATGAATGAAGCGGTCCATGTGACGCGCTTCCTTCTCCGAGATGTATTGGGTGATGTCGAAGCCCTTGACCTCACCTGCGAACTTGCAGGCGAAGGCGCTTGCATCGAACGCGGTGATGTTCGCAATGCCCGACTTCCCGGCCAACAGGTTGGCCCAGGATTCGGCAACGGTGTTTCCGACAGGAGCGATGCAACCGAGTCCGGTAACGACGACGCGGCGTTTGGTCATGCCGGCAAACCTTTCTGGAAGCGCTGAACAGTTGCCTGCCGGCGCGTGCGGTTCAAGAAAAAGCCGCCGGCCGCAGTTGCAATCTTGTCAGCTGGCCTATCAGGCCTTTTGATTCTTGGTGGCGTAGTCGACGGCGTTTTGCACCGTGGTGATCTTCTCGGCATCTTCGTCGGGAATTTCGATGCCGAATTCGTCTTCGAGTGCCATCACGAGTTCGACCGTGTCGAGAGAGTCGGCGCCGAGGTCGGCCACGAAAGCCTTTTCGTTCGTCACCTGGGACTCTTCCACGCCGAGCTGCTCGGCGATGATTTTCTTGACACGTGCTTCGATATCGCTCATTTGGTTCCCTCTGAGGGTTGTAGGTAATCGGTGGATTTTAGCCGGGCGCATTGTGGCATTTGCCGTGCCCCCGGGACGGAGAAAACTTGCGCCTTGCGGCTACATGTGCATGCCGCCGTTGACGTGCAGCTCCTGCCCCGTGACGTAGGACGCCTGGGGCGATGCGAGGTACGCCACCGCGTGCGCGATGTCGGCCGGCTTGCCCAGGTGGCCCAGCGGGATCTGCTGGAGCAGCGCCTGTTGCTGGGCTTCGGGGAGGCTGGCCGTCATGTCGGTCTCGATGAAACCGGGCGCGACGCAGTTGACGGTGATGTTGCGGCTGCCCAGTTCGCGGGCCAGCGCGCGGGTCATGCCCGCCACGCCTGCCTTGGCGGCCGCGTAGTTGGCCTGGCCGGCATTGCCGGATGCGCCCACCACGCTGGTGATGCTGATGATGCGGCCATAGCGCTGCTTCATCATCGGGCGGATCACCGCACGCGAGAGCGAGAAGACGGCCTTGAGATTGGTGTCGAGCACCGCGTCCCAGTCGCCGTCCTTCATGCGCATGGCGAGCGTGTCGCGCGTGATGCCGGCGTTGTTCACCAGCACATGGATGGCGCCGTAGGCCTGCACGATCTCGTCGATCAGGGCCTCGACGGCAGCGCCGTCATTGACGTCGAGCGCGCGGCCGCGGCCATCGTAGGCGCTCAGGGCAGCGGTGATCTTGGCCGCGCCGTCGTCGGTGGTGCCGGTGCCCACGACCTTGAGGCCGCGCTGGGCCAGCTCCAGCGCGATCGCCGCGCCGATGCCGCGCGTCGCGCCGGTGACCAGGGCAACCTGCCCTTCGAATTTGGGAATGCTCATAAGAAAAGTATGGAAGCCTTGGCGCCGTCAGCCGGCGAGCGATTGTCGGGTGTCCGCGAGCGTTGCCGGGTCGTACACCGACGCGGCTTCCAGATCGGGGGCGATGCGCTTCACCATGCCGGCCAGCACCTTGCCGGGGCCGCACTCGATGATGGCGGCTACACCGCGCAGTTTCAAGGCCTGCACGCTCTCGACCCAGCGCACCGGGCCGGCGGCCTGGCGCACCAGGGCGTCGCGGATGCGGTCGGCCTCGGTTTCGACGGCGACGTCGATGTTGTTCAGCACCGGAATCTGCGGCGCGGCAAATGTGACCGAAGCCAGCTTCTCGCGCAGCGCTTCCGCGGCGGGCTTCATCAGGCTCGAATGGAACGGGGCCGAAACCGGCAGCAGCAGGGCTCGCTTGGCGCCATTGGCCTTCAGCAGCTCGCAGGCCTTGTCCACCGCAGCCTTGCTGCCGGCGATCACGGTCTGCATGGGGTCGTTGAAGTTCACTGCCTCGACGACCTCGGCGCTGCCGGGGCCGAAGCTCGCCGTGGCCTCGGCGCAGCCAGCCACCACCTTGCTCGACTCCATGCCGAGCACCGCGGCCATCGCGCCGACGCCGACAGGCACCGCCTGCTGCATCGCCTGCGCGCGGAAACGCACGAGCGGCGCCGCCTGCGCGAGCGTCAGCACGCCCGAAGCCACCAGCGCCGAATACTCGCCGAGCGAATGCCCCGCCACGACGGAAGGCGTTGCGCCGCCCTCGGCCAGCCAGGCACGCCATGCGGCCACACCGGCCACCAGCATCACGGGCTGGGTGTTCGTGGTGAGCGCCAGTTCTTCCTTCGGGCCGTTCTTGATCAGGGCACCGACGTCTTCACCGAGCGCCTCGGATGCTTCGCGCAGCGTTTCGACCACTGCGGGGTGATCGCCCCAGGCGTCGAGCATGCCGACTGCCTGAGAGCCCTGCCCCGGAAAGACAAATGCAAAGGATTTCATTGTTTACGCGTCGTCTCGCATTGCCGGCGCCCTTCCAGGGCACCGCAACGCACCAGCTAACTACAGATTCAACAGCACCGCGCCCCAGGTGAAGCCGCCACCCACGCCTTCGAGCATGAGCGTTTCGCCTTTCTTCACCTTGCCGGAGCGCACCGCCTCGTCGAGCGCCAGCGGAATCGACGCGGCCGACGTATTGCCGTGCTCGTTGACCGTGACGATCAGTTTCTCGCGCGGAAGCCTCAGCTTCTTTGCCGTGCCTTCCATGATGCGGATATTGGCCTGGTGCGGAATGAGCCAGTCGATGTCGGTGTCGACCTTGCCGGCCTTCGCCAGCGTGGCGCGCGCCGCTTCTTCCAGCACGCGCACCGCGAGCTTGAAGACGGCCTGGCCGTCCATGTGCAGCAGCGGCGTGCCCAGCACGTTGCCGCCCGACACATGGCCCGGCACGCAAAGAATGCCGACGTGCTTGCCGTCCGCATGCAGGTCGCTGGCCAGGATGCCGGGCTCCTCGCTGGCCTCGAGCACCACCGCGCCCGCGCCGTCGCCGAACAGCACGCAGGTGGTGCGGTCGTTGAAGTCGAGGATGCGGGAGAACACTTCGGCACCGACCACCAGCGCGCAGCGCGCGGTGCCGGTGCGGATCATCGCGTCGGCGACGGTCAGCGCGTAGACGAAGCCGCTGCAGACCGCCTGGACGTCGAACGCCGGGCAGCCGGCAATGCCGAGCTTGTTCTGGAGGATGGCGGCCGACGACGGGAACACCATGTCGGGCGTGGAAGTGGCGACGATGATCAGGTCGACATCGCTGGCCTTGCGGCCGGCGGCTTCCAGGGCATGCCTGGCGGCCTGGAGACCGAGGTCGCTGCTCGTGACGTCCGGTGCGGCGAAATGCCGGGCGTGAATACCGGTGCGCTCGACGATCCACTGGTCGGAGGTCTCGATGCCTCGCGTAGCCAGATCCTTGGCGAGATCGTCATTGGTCACGCGGCGTGGAGGCAGGTAGCTGCCGGTGCCGGTAATGCGTGAGTAAGGAGTCATCAAACGTGAAGGGCCGTCGCGTCGACCGGCGCCGCCGGTTCCTGCCGTGCGAGCAAAGGCGCGGCGTGGGCGATGCGGGCCCGCACGCGATCGAGCAGGTTGTTGCGAGCGGCATCATAAGCGCGATCCAGAGCATGGCCGAAAGCCACTTCGTCGGCCGAGCCATGGCTCTTGAAAACCAGCCCGCGCAGGCCCAGCAAGGCCGCACCGTTGTACCGACGGTGATCCAGGCGACTTTTGAACGCTTTTAGGACCGGATAAGCAACAATTGCCGCCAGCTTGGTGAAAACACTTCGCGAAAATTCGACGCGAATGAATTCGCCGATCATCGAAGCCACACCCTCGCTAGCCTTCAACGCCACATTTCCGACAAAACCGTCACAGACGACGATGTCGGTGGTGCCCTTGAAGATATCGTTGCCTTCCACGTTGCCGTAGAAATTCAGATCCTTGGAGTTGGCAGCCGTACGCAGCAGTTGGCTTGCTTTCTTGATCGTTTCACTGCCCTTGATGGCTTCTTCGCCAATATTGAGCAAGCCGACCGAAGGCGCCTCGTTGCCGGTCAGCGCCGACACCAGGGCCGAGCCGAGCACGGCGAACTGGAGCAGGTCTTCGGCGTCGCAATCGACGTTGGCGCCCAGATCGAGCACGGTCGTCGCTCCGCCCTTGGCATTCGGAAGCTGCGGCGCGATGGCCGGGCGATCGATGCCTTCGAGCGTCTTGAGCAGATAGCGCGCGATCGCCATGAGGGCGCCGGTGTTGCCGGCGGAGACGGCCGCCTGGGCGGCGCCGTCCTTGACCTGCTGGATCGCGACGCGCATCGAAGAATCCTTCTTCTTGCGCAGGGCGATTTCAACCGGGTCGTCCATGCCCACGACCTCGCTGGCGGCGACGATGCGGGCACGCGGGTGGGCTGCGAAACCCGCCAGTGCAGCCGGCGCACCGACGAGCAGCAACGAAGCGTCGCTGTGCCGCTCGAGAAACGCGCGGCAGGCCGCGAGCGTGACGCGCGGCCCATGGTCACCTCCCATGCAATCCACGGCAAGCGTGATCGCGGAAGGCGCAGCGGTGTTTTCGGAGAAAGAAGGCGTAGCCATCAAAACAAAGGCCCGACGCTACGGCAAAAGTAGCTTCGGGCCTTGGCCTTGGGATGCGGAATCAGGCTTCGGACTTGTTCTTGAGCACCTGGCGGCCACGGTAGAAACCGTTGGGGCTGATGTGGTGGCGCAGGTGGGTTTCGCCAGTGGTCGGCTCCACGGCGATGCCGGGAACGACCAGGGCGTTGTGGGAACGGTGCATGCCGCGCTTGGAAGGCGACTTCTTGTTTTGCTGGACGGCCATGATGGCTCCTGGACTGTAAGGTTGGTGATTGGATGCGGGCTCAAGCGGTGGCGATACAAGAAACCGGGCGGCATGCATGGAATGCCCTTTTCCCCTTGGTCGTTTCGTGTATCGCTGCTCACGGCGGCGCGCGCGAAGCCCATGATTATAGCCCAGCCTGCGGGAAAGGGCTACCTTCCCTCTTCCGGCTTGCGCGAACGCAACGCACCGAGTACTGCGAAGGGATTCGGCTTGGCCTCTTCGGCGGCCTTGAAGTCCTCGTCGCTCGACGAAAGCTGCACGGGCGCCGGGCAGATGTCGTGGGCCGGCATGACGGGGATTTCCATCAGAAGCTCGTCCTCGATCAGGGCATGCAGGTCGAAATCCCGGCTGACGACGAGCAGGTCTTCCTCGGACTCCTCGTCTTCCGCCTCGGCGACTTCCTCGTTGGCCACGAAGCGGAACCAGCGATCCACGCCAAGCGAGGTATCCACCGGCGACAGGCAGCGCTGGCAGACCAGCGGCACGGTGGCCTCCGCCTCGAGGTGCATCCAGGGTACCGGCTTGCCGTCGGCGCCAGGGCGCTCCTCGCCGTGGGCCGTCCAGTTCACCACCGCGTCGGGTGCGGGAGCGGCCAGCTCGGCGACCAGGCGTTCGTATTTCGGGACCGGATCGGCGGCTTCCAGCGTGGCTGCCGCAGCGGCGAAACCGGGCACATTGAGCCGTTCGGGGGCGAATTCTCTCTTCATCCGCGCCAGTCTAGCGCGCCGGCCGCCCTGTCGGCATGGGGGGAATGGGGCATGACCGAGGGTTTTGGACGCCTCACGCACAATCGCCCCATGCAACGCACCGTGATCCTCGCCTCGACCTCGCGCTACCGCCGCGAACTGCTCACCCGCCTGCGCCTGCCCTTCGACGTGCACTCGCCGGAAGTAGACGAAACGCCCTTGCCCGGCGAAACACCGCACGACCTCGCCGTGCGCCTCGCGCTCGAGAAGGCCAACGCCGTGGCTGCCCGCTTTCCCGAAGCCGTCGTCATCGGCTCCGACCAGGTGGCCGACCTGGCCGGCGAGGCGCTCGGCAAGCCCGGCAACCACGCCCGGGCCACCGCCCAGCTGCGCCGCATGCGCGGCCAGACGCTGATCTTCCAGACAGCGGTGGCCGTCGTCTGCAAGGCCACGGGCTTCGTCCAGCGCGACATCGCCCCCGTGCGCGTGGTGTTCCGCGACCTCGGCGATGACGCCATCGAGCAGTACCTGCAGGCCGAACAGCCCTACGACTGCGCTGGCAGCGCCAAGAGCGAAGGCCTGGGCATCGCCCTGCTGGACGCCATCGACAGCGACGATCCGACCGCGCTGGTCGGCCTGCCGCTGATAAGAACATGCCGGATGCTGCGCGCCGCGGGGGTCGATCTCCTATGACGCAGAAGGAAAAGGGCAAGCTCTACCTCGTTCCCGCGCCGCTCGACTTCGGCTGCGAAACGCAAGCCCCGCTGCAGGACGCCCTGCCGCTGGGCACCTTGCAGACCGCCGCCGGCATCACGCACTGGATCTGCGAGAACGCCAAGTCCGCGCGCGCCTACCTGAAGCGCATCGACGCCGTCGCGCCGCTCGCCGCCCCCCTGCAGGCGCAGAACATCCAGGAACTGCCGCGCGAAGTGCACAAGAAAGGCGATCACGCCGGCCAGTTCGACGCCCGACCGCTGCTCGCCGCCGCCCTCGAAGGCCACGACGTCGGCCTGATGAGCGAAGCCGGCATGCCGGCCGTGGCCGATCCGGGCTCGTCGGTGGCGCGCGCCGCGCACGACCTCGGCCTTGCCGTCATTCCGCTGACCGGCCCCGTCTCTCTGCTGCTCGCGCTGGCCGCAAGCGGGCTCAACGGCCAGAACTTCGCCTTCGTCGGCTATCTGCCGCAGGACGCGGGCGAGCGGCAGGCCCGAATCCGCGAGCTGGAGACGCTGGCGCTCAAGTCGGGCCAGACGCAGCTCTTCATCGAGACGCCCTATCGCAACGCCGCACTGCTGCAGGCGCTGGTGCAGACGCTGCAGCACAACACCCGCCTCGCCGTGGCGCGCGGACTGACGCTCGCCAACGCCCAGGTGCGCAGCGAGACGGTCAAGTCCTGGCGCGCCGCGAAGCCCCAGCCTACGACAGACGAACGCCTGCCCGCCGTGTTCGCGATCGGCCGCTGACCATGGTGGCCATCACTTCAGCCACGCGCTGGGCTTCGCGTGCGCAGTTCTTCGCAGCCGGCTTCATCTTCGCGACCTGGGGCGTGCACGTGCCCACGGTCAAGGCGCACTACGGCATCGACGAGGCACAGCTGGGCCTGGCCATGCTCGCGGCCGGCGCCGGCGCCATGTTCGGACTGACCAGCGCGGGCCGCTGGATCGGCCGCCACGGCCCGCGCCGCGTGGCCGGCATCTGCGGCACCGTCTACGCACTGCTGCTGGCCGGCCTGATCGTCATGCCGGGCTATGCCGCCCTGCTGCTCCTGCTGGCCGCGTTCGGGCTGGTGACCAGCGTGTTCGACGTGTCCATCAACACCGAGGCGGCACAGCTCGAACTTCACGGGGACACGCCGCTGATGAGCGGCATGCACGGCATGTTCAGCCTGGGCGGCATGGCCGGCGCCGCCAGCGGCAGCGCCGCGCTCGCGGCCGGCCTGGGTGCGCAGGCGCACCTGCTGCTGGTCGCGGCCGCGATGATGCTGCTCGTCGCCCTGGCTTCGCTACGCATGCTGCCCCGGCCCGCCACCAGCGGCGCCACCGAGGTCGACCACGGCTTCCTGCTGCCCAGAGGCACGCTCGCGGTGCTGGGTGTGCTCGCCGCGCTGGGCCTGATCGCCGAAGGCGCCATCTACGACTGGAGCGTGCTCTATATGCAGCAGGAGATCGGCAGTCCGCAGCAACAGGCCGCGCTGGCCTACGCGAGCTTCTCGGCCGCGATGGCCGCCGCGCGCTTCGGCGGCGACGCACTGCGCGCCCGCTTCTCGCCGGCTGCGCTGCTTCTGGGCAGCGGCCTGCTGGCGGCGGTTTCCATGGCAGTGGTGCTCATCACCGACCTGCCCTGGCTGGCGCTGATCGGTTTCGCCGGCGTGGGCGTCGGCTTCGCGAACGTGGTGCCGATCCTGTTCTCCGCCTCGGCAAAGGTGCCGGGCATCGAGCCCGCGCGCGGCATCGCGTCGGTCTCGGCCCTGGCGTACCTGGGGTTCATGGCGGGCCCGGCAGTGATCGGGCTGCTGGCGCGGGCGACCTCGCTGACGGCCGCGCTCTATGTGGTGGTGGTCTTCGCCGCGGCGCTGGCGGCATCGGCGCGCTACACGGCCGCTGGCAACCACACTAGCCAAGAGGGAAACTGAATCCTTCGCGAAACACCGAGGAACCGGCTTTGCCGGGCCTCTGGTGTTGCCCCCTGCAAGGGGGTTGGCGAAGCGACACGAAGTAGTGCGCGAAGCCTGGGGGTCTACCTAAGCGCCGGGGTGGTGTGCATCAGGCGCACGGTGGTCTCGGCCATCGCCGCGCCGAACTTCTTGGCCAGCTTCTCGGCCACGTTGTCGCGACGCGTGTAGTCGATCACCTCTTCGGCCTTGATGACTTCGCGCGCCACGTAGTCGACGTTGCCCAGCTGGTCGGCCAGGCCGTACTCGACGGCCTGCTCGCCGCTCCAGAAGAGGCCGCTGAACAGGCCGGGCGTGTCGAGCTTCAGGCGATCGCCGCGGCCGGCCTTCACCACGTTGATGAACTGCGTGTGGATCTGGTTGAGCATGGTCTGCGCGTGCGCGCGCTGCGCGTCGCTCATCGGGCTGAACGGGTCGAGGAAGCCCTTGTTCTCGCCGGCCGTCAGCAGGCGGCGCTCGACGCCGACCTTTTCCATCACGCCGGTGAAGCCGAAGCCGTCCATCAGCACGCCGATGCTGCCGACGATGCTGGCCTTGTCGACGTAGATCTTGTCGGCCGCCGCGGCGATGTAATAGGCCGCCGAAGCGCAGGTCTCCTCGACCACGGCATACACCGGTTTCTTGTACTTGGCCTTCAGGCGCTTGATCTCGTCGTTGATGATGCCGGCCTGCACCGGGCTGCCGCCGGGCGAGTTGATCAGCAGCACCACGCCCTTGGCGCCCTCGTCCTCGAAGGCCGTCTTCATCGCGGCGACCACGAACTCGGCGCTCGCGTCGCCGCCGTTGGCGATCTCGCCCTTGATCTCGACGACGGCCGTGTGAGCCGTGCTCTTGGCCGCGCTCGGCGTGCTGCGCGAGAACGCGGCCCAGGCCAGGAAGACGAAGAAGGCCAGCCAGGCCAGTCGCGTGAAGGTCTTCCAGCGGCGCGCGGCCTTCTGTTCGTTCAGCGATGCGAAGGCGAGCTTCTCGAGGGTGGCGCGCTCCCAACCGGGACGCTGCGTAGGATCTTTGGCCATGTTCGTGGAAGGGGCCCGCTCAAATGGTTCGAACCCCGAGGGTTCGGTTCGGTTCGGGTCGGTCATGTCAGAAAGTCAGGGGGTGGAGGTTCCAGTCAGTATGCCAGTGCACCACGCCGTCATGCTCGCTCAGCGCGATCTTCACGAGGCCACCACGGCACGGGCCGCCCGCGCATTCGCCGGTGTCGGGCCGGTAGACCGCGCCGTGCGTCGCGCACAGCAGCCACTGGCCCGTGTCGTCGAAGAAGCGGTCGGGCTGGAAGTCGAGTTCCATCGCGACGTGGCTGCATCGATTCAGGAACGCATGCGGCTGGCCCTCGAAGCGTATGGCGAAGGCCCGGCAGGTCTCGCCGCCATAGACCACGTCGAAGGGCACTGCCAGGCCGCCTTCGGCCAGGTCGGAGGCGTTGCACAGCGGAATGCGTTCCTGATCGCTCATGGCGGCATCTTCATTCAGGCGTTTTCGAGGAGCCAGCTTTCCAGGTCGGCCACCGAGTGCGCGACGTGCAGCGGCTTGAATTCATCGAAGCTCGCCGGCTCGTGCGCGCCGTAGCTCACGCCCACGCTGGCGCAGCCGGCGTTCTGCGCGAGCTGCAGGTCGTGCGTGGTGTCGCCGATCATCAGGGTGCGCTCGGGCGGCACGTCGAGCTCTTCCATCAGCTCCAGCAGCATGCGCGGATGCGGCTTGCCGAAGGTTTCGTCGGCGGTGCGCGAGGCGTCGAAGCGGTCGCGCAGCGCGACGGACTTCAGCGCCTCGTTGAGGCCGCGGCGCGACTTGCCGGTGGCCACGGCCAGCTTGTGGCCGCGCTCGCGCAGCGCATCGAGCATCTGCAGCACGCCATCGAACAGCACCAGGTCGTCCTGGTGCTGCAGGTAGTGATAGCGGTAGCGCGCGCCGAGCTCGGGGTATTTCTCCTTCGGCACGTCGGGCGCCGCGCGCGCGAGCGCCTCGGCCAGGCCGAGGCCGATCACCCAGGCTGCGTCGTTCTCGCTCGGCTTGGCGCCGCCGACGTCGATCACCGCCGCCTGGATGCAGCGCACGATCAGGCGGGTGGAGTCATAGAGCGTGCCGTCCCAGTCGAATGCGATCAGGTCGAAGCGTAGGGGTCTGTTGGAATCAGTCATGAGCCGTGGGAGTGGGGTGTCGGGTCATCGCCTCGAGGGCGGCCGGCGGCATCAGCGCGAGCAGTTCGGGCGGCAGGCCAGCCTGCAGCGCCACGCGTTCGCCGCTGGCCGGGTGATTGAATTGCAGCCGCCACGCATGAAGGAACATGCGCCTGAGACCGAGCTTGTGAAGCGCGCGCTGGCGCGTGGATTCGCCGTATTTGTCATCGCCCGCAATCGGATGGCCGGCCGAGGCGAGGTGCACGCGGATCTGGTGGGTGCGGCCGGTCTTGATCGTCACCGCCAGCAGCGACATCGGCGATGCGTCGCCCGGCAGCGAAAGCCGCGCGAGCACCCGCACCAGCGTGACGGCGCGCATGGCGTCCGGGTGATCCTTGGCCACCACGCGCACGCGACGCTCGCCGGCGCCGGCCGAACCGTCGGGCAGCAGATATCTGGCGAGCGGGGCATCGAGCACCTTCTTGTTGGCCGGCCAGTCGCCTTCGACCAGCGCAAGATAGGTCTTGCCGGTCTCGCGCTCGCGGAACTGGTCCTGCAGCGCGACCAGCGCGCTGCGCTTCTTGGCCAGCAGCAGGATGCCGGAGGTCTCGCGGTCGAGCCGGTGCACCAGCTCCAGGAATTTCGCCGCGGGCCGCGCCGTGCGCAGTTGCTCGATGACGCCGAAGCTCACGCCGCTGCCGCCGTGGACGGCCACGCCGGCCGGCTTGTCGACGGCCAGCACGGACTCGTCTTCGAGCAGCACCGGGAATTCGCGCGCCGGCGCGGGCGGGGCCGCATCTTCTTCCGCGCGCGGCGAGATGCGGATCGGCGGCAGCCGCAGCACGTCGCCGGCCTCGATGCGGGTTTCGGCCTGCACCCGGCCCTTGTTGATGCGCACCTCGCCCGACCGGATGATCCTGTAGACGTGCGTCTTCGGAACGCCTTTCAGATGGCGGAAAAGGAAGTTGTCCAGCCGCTGCCCGGCGGATTCGGCGTCGACCGTAAGGAATCTTATGGCCGAATGCGGCGCCCCTGGCTCGCCCGAGGCCTCGCGGCCTGCGGGATTTCGAGCAGCCGCGGGGCTTTGCTTCGCACCTATAATGTTTTTCACCAGCGCGGTCGTGTAAGTGCTTGATTAGACAGAAGTTTAGTCCACTGCCATCAAATACCCAGGGCGGCGCAGGTAGGTCGATGCCGCTTTGGCGCCGAGCTGCAAACCCCGCGCAATCGCGCAAAGTGGCAGACCAGGCGCCCAAGTCAAGCCGACACCCACGAAACACCGATACGGAATACCCCAGCCTGCAGCTTCCAAGCTGTCGGCGGATCGAAGCGAGTCCCTTGTTGTGTTGATGCTGCTGATTCGAATGTGCCTGCACTGGCTTGCGCCAGTGGCTTCGGCCATTCCATCGTCCGCAGCGCGCTCCACCCTTGCGCAACCGGCTATCAAAAAGATAGCCACCCAACACCGAATCTGGCTCGCGCCCATCCACGCGCCCCCACCCCGGCTGTCTTCTTGAGCTAACGCTCGAGGGGCCTGCCCGCGCCCTGCGCGGCAGCGACAGCATCCGGGGCCCAAGCGGCAATTCCCTGGTTTCGCGGGCGTCGTCCGTGCATCGTTGGCTCGTCAAGGGCCTGTAGAACGATACATATAAGGACAACGCATCATGAAGCGGATGCTGATCAATGCCACGCAGGCCGAAGAACGCCGCCTGGCCATCGTCGACGGGCAGAAACTGCTCGACTACGAAATCGAAATCGAAGGGCGCGAACAGCGCAAGGGCAACATCTACAAGGCGGTCGTCACGCGCGTCGAGCCCTCGCTCGAAGCCTGTTTCGTCGACTACGGCGAAGACCGCCACGGCTTCCTGCCGTTCAAGGAAATCTCCAAGCAGTATTTCGCCGAAGGCGTGTCGGCCAGCCAGGCCCGCATCCAGGACGCGATCCGCGAAGGCCAGGAACTCACCGTCCAGGTCGAAAAGGAAGAACGCGGCAACAAGGGCGCCGCCCTCACCACCTTCATCTCGCTGGCCGGCCGCTATGTCGTGCTGATGCCGAACAACCCCCGTGGCGGCGGCGTCTCGCGCCGCATCGAGGGCGACGACCGCGCCGAACTCAAGGAGGCGATGGACCAGCTCGAGTACCCGAAGGGCATGAGCATCATCGCGCGCACCGCCGGTATCGGTCGCTCGGCGCCCGAACTCCAGTGGGACCTGAACTACCTGCTCAAGCTCTGGAGCGCCATCGACGGCGCGGCCAAGGGCGGCAAGGGCGCCTTCCTGATCTACCAGGAATCGTCGCTCGTCATCCGCGCCATCCGTGACTATTTCAATCACGACATCGGCGACATCCTGATCGACACCGACGACATCTACGACCAGGCACAGCAGTTCATGGCGCACGTCATGCCCGAGCATGCCTCGCGCGTGAAGCGCTACCGCGACGACGCGGCGCTGTTCAGCCGCTTCCAGATCGAGCACCAGATCGAGTCGGCCTACGCCCGCACCGTGCAGCTGCCCTCGGGCGGCGCCATCGTCATCGACCACACCGAGGCGCTGGTCTCGGTCGACGTGAACTCGGCGCGCGCCATCAAGGGCGGCGACATCGAGGAAACCGCCACCCGCACCAACCTCGAAGCCGCCGACGAAGTAGCCCGCCAGATGCGCCTGCGCGACCTGGGCGGCCTGATCGTCATCGACTTCATCGACATGGACGAGTCGAAGAACCGCCGCGAAGTCGAAAGCCGCCTGCGCGACGCGCTCCGGCAAGACCGCGCCCGCGTGCAGTTCGGCTCGATCAGCAAGTTCGGCCTGATGGAAATGAGCCGCCAGCGCCTGAAGCCGGCGCTGTCCGAAGGCTCGTCGATCCCCTGCCCCCGCTGCGGCGGCTCGGGCCACATCCGCGACACCGAATCGAGCGCGCTGCAGATCCTGCGCATCATTCAGGAAGAGTCCATGAAGGACAACACCGCCGCCGTGCACGTACAGGTGCCGGTGGAAGTGGCTTCGTTCCTGCTGAACGAAAAGCGCACCGAGATCGCCAAGATCGAGCTCAAGCAGCGCGTGAGCGTGCTGATGGTGCCCAACAAGACGCTCGAGACGCCCAACTACAAGCTCGAGCGCCTGAAGCACGACGACCCGCGCCTCGACCACATCGAGGCCAGCTACAAGATGGCCGACGAGATCGAGGACCCGACCTCGGTCACCCGCCGTTCGCAGGAGCCCACCAACAAGCAGACGCCGGTCATCAAGGGCGTGCTGCCCGACGCGCCCGCTCCCGTGGTGCCGCCCAAGCCCGAAGCCGTGCGCGCTCCCGCCGCACCGGCACCGGTCGCACCGCCCGTGGTGAGCGCGCCGGTTCCGGCGCAGACCGGCTTCTTCGCCTGGATCAAGAACCTGTTCGGCGGCACGCCGGCTCCTGCCGCCGCTCCCGCGCCGGCCCCCATCCCGGTCGAGGCACCGAAGCCCCGCCGCGACGGCCGCCCCGGCCGTGACGGCGAAACCCGCGGCGGCGCGCGCGACGGCGAACAGCGCCGTGGCGGCCGCAACGGCGAAGGCCGCGGCGAACGTGGCGAGGGCCGTGGCGAGAACGGCGGACGCCAGGGCGGTCGCGACGGCGAACAACGCCGCGGCGGCCGTGGTGGCGAGCGCCGCGAAGGCCGCGGCGAGGGCCGTGGCAACGAACAGCGCAACGAGCAACGCAACGAAGGCGCCAACAACCAGCCGCGCGAACAACGCGAGCCGCGTGAAGCACGTGAGGCACGCCCACCGCGCGACGGCGAACAGCGCCGCAACGGACGCGGCGAGCGCCGCGAAGGCGAAGGTCGCGAGGGCCGCAACAGCGTGCTGCCGGCCGATGCGCTCGATGGCACCAACCTCGAAGCCCAGCAACTGGCCGGTGCCGTCGCAGGCGAGGAAGGCAACGCAGCTGAGCGCGCACCGCGCGCCCGTGGCGAGCGTCGCGAACGTGGCGAGCGCAATGACCGCAATGAGCGTAGCGAACGCAATGGCGACCGCGAACGCAACGCCGCCGAAGCCGGCGAAGGCGCCGCCCAGGGCGAGCAGCAACGCCAGCCCCGCAACGGCCGCGACGAGCAGCGCGGACCGCGCGGCGAACGCAACGACCGCAACGACGGTCGCCGCGAACGCCGCAACGATGCCGTGCAAGCCGAAGCGGATGCACGCGGCGCCGAAGCCGCCGCAGCCGATGCCGAGCAAGGCGGCGAAGCCGCCGTCAACGGCAGCGGCGAACAGGCACCGCGCCGCGACGGCGAAGAGCGCCGCGGCCGTTCGCGCGACCGCTACGGCCGCGACCGCCGCGAGCGCGGTCCGCGTGAAGAAGCCGAAGCAGGCGCAGCCGTGGCTGCCGAAGGCTTCTCCTCTTCGCAAGAGCCCGAGCAGCAACTGCCGCTGGCGTCCGAGCGCATCGAAGTGGCCGAGACCGTTGCCGTCGCCACGGAAGTCCGCGAGGCACCGCAGCAGCAGGTTCGCGCCGAGCGCCCTGCGCCTGTCGTCGCAGCTGCTGCGGCCGAGCAGATCGTGGTTGCCGAAAGCGTCTCCGCCAAGGCACCCGCAGCCGCCAACGGCCGTGCCCTGCCCAAGGTCCAGCCTTTCGAACTGCCGCTGGCCGAGCTCGCGCAGATCGCCGAGGGCTCGGGCCTGCAATGGGTCAACTCCGACGCAGAGCGCATCGCCCAGGCGCGCGCCGCGATCGAGGCGGAGCCGAAGCCGGTGCACGTGCCGCGCGAGCGCCCGCCGGTGGTCGTGCTGGACGAAGGTCCGCTGGTGCTGGTCGAAACCCGCCGCGACCTCGGTTCGATGTCGCTGCCGTTCGAACAGCAGCAGCAAGGGCAGCGTCCGCTCTGAGCGACACCCCCTCGCAAATGAAAAACGGCGCCCGTGGCGCCGTTTTTTTATGCCCTGCTAAACCTTGTCTCGTGCCGCCGGTTCCGGCATCTCCGGCATCTCCAGGATCAGCTCGCCGAACCTGCAGGCGCATTCGGTCCTGCCGTTCTCGCTCCAGATCAGCGAGAAGTCCACGCTCGGCAAAGTCGGCAGGCCGTAGCGGCCGTCGACGATCTTCATGCCCGGTTCCACGTCCTCGCGCGTGAGCACCGTGACGGCCAACCCGGCCAGCACTGCCGCGCGAATGCCGTGCTGGCTCGCCGAAGTGAAGACCACGTGCCAGTCGCGCGAAGTGGCATCCAGCGCGCCGGCCGCCACCTCGCGGTTGACGCAGGGCTTCGGAAAGAAGGCCAGCGGCAGCGATGCGCCCGGCTTCGGCTCGAAGCATTCGGCCGCCGCCCACACCAGCTGCGTACGGCGCAGCCGCGTGCCCTCCTCGCAGCCCGGCGGCGACATCACCACCGCCAGGTCGAGCTCGCCCGCGCGGATCATGGCGCGGAAGTCGAGGTGCATGCTCACGCTGACCTCCATGCGCGTGGCGGGAAAGGAGCGCGCGAACTGCGACAGCAGCGGCGGCAGCCGCTCGCCCATGAAAGTGTCCGGGGCGCCGAAGCGCACCACGCCGGAGATCGGTGAAGGCTGGAAGCGCCGCGTCATCGCATCCAGCGTTTCGAGGATCTGCTGCGCGTAGCGCAGGAAGTCCTCACCGTCCTCCGTCACCGTGAGGCGGCGCGTCGTGCGATGCAGCAGCGGGCGGCCCACCTGTTCTTCCAGGCGCCGGATCTGGTGGCTCACGGCCGACTGCGTGAGATGCAGGCGCTGTGCGGCGCGCGTGAAGCCGCCGGTTTCCTTGACGGCCACGAAGGCGCGCAGCAGTGCGGGGTCGAAATCCATGGCGTCGGATAAATGATGAATGTTCATGGATTCTAGGAAATTAAATCATTTCCATCATGAGGAGACCTTCCCCAGAATCGCCCGGACTTCCCGACCAGGGACTCTTCGAAAGACTCCGATGCCTCTCTCCCACACCGGCAAGAACCGCGTCGCGCTGGCCGCGATCTGCCTCATTGCCATGATGTTCGGCCTGGAGATCTCCAGCGTGCCGGTCATCCTCCCCACGCTCGAGAAAACACTGCGCAGCGACTTCAGCGACATGCAGTGGATCATGAACGCCTACACCATCGCCTGCACCACGGTGCTGATGGCCGCCGGCACGCTGGCCGACCGCTACGGCCGCAAGCGCATCCTGGTCGTCAGCGTGGTGCTGTTCGGCTTCGCTTCGCTGGCCTGCGGGCTCGCGCAGAACGCGGCGGTGCTGATCGTCGCGCGCTTCCTCCAGGGCCTCAGCGGCGGCGCGATGCTGATCTGCCAACTCGCGGCGCTCTCGCACCAGTTCCAGCAAGGCAAGGAGCGCAGCCGTGCCTTCGCCACCTGGGGCGTGGTCTTCGGCATGGGCCTGGGCTTCGGGCCGATCATCGGCGGCGCGATCGTGGCGCTGTCGAGCTGGCAGTGGGTGTTCCTGGTCCATGCGCCGCTGGCCGTGCTGGCGGTGGCGCTCGTGCTCGGCAGCGTGCAGGAGTCGCGCGACCCCGATGCACAGCGGCTCGACCTGCCCGGCATCGTCACGCTGTCGCTCGCGGTGCTGGGGCTGACCTGCTTCATCACGCAGGGGCCGGGCCTGGGCTTCACCAGCCCGCTGGCCATCGGCATCGCCGTTGCGTCGGCCGCGACCTTCGCCCTCTTCCTGTGGGTGGAAAAGATCAACCGGCATCCGATGTTCGATTTCTCGGTCTTCAGGATCCGCAACTTCTCGGGCTCGATCATCGGCTCCATCGGCATGAACTTCAGCTTCTGGCCCTTCATGATCTACCTGCCGATCTACTTCCAGGGCGCGCTGGGCTACGACGCGGTCGTCGCCGGCTCGGCGCTGCTGGCCTACACGCTGCCCACGCTGGTGCTGCCGCCCCTCGCGGAGCGGCTGTCGCTGCGCTATCGGCCGGGCGTCGTCATCCCCGCGGGCCTGTTCGTGATCGGGCTGGGCTTCATCGCGATGCGCTACGGCAGCGGCGTGAGCCACGCGAGCTGGATGACGATGCTGCCGGGCTGCCTGCTGGCCGGCATCGGACTGGGCCTGACCAACACGCCCGTCACCAACACCACCACCGGCTCGGTGCCGAGCGCGCGTGCGGGCATGGCGTCGGGCATGGACATGAGCGCGCGCCTCATCACGCTGGCCATCAACATCGCGTTGATGGGCTTCGTGCTGCTCGAAGGGGTTCATGCGCATCTGCGCGGCGCGCTTTCCGCGTCGCTCGACGCGCTCCAGCTGCGCTCGCTGGCGGAAAAGATCGCGGCCGGCAGCTTCGCGTCGCTCGGCGAAGCCTTTCCGGTGCTGTCGCAGGCCGACCCGTCGGGTGCCACGGTGCACGCGGCGCTGGTGCACGGCTTCGGGCTGGTGATGCTCTACGGCGGCGTCGGCGTGTGGGTGCTGGCCGGCGTCAGCTGGCTCGTGTTCGGCAGCGGAAAGCGGTCGACGCAACCGGCGCCGGGCCTGAAAAAGCCCGCCTGCCCCTGACGGGGCCCGGTGGAGACTCAGCTGTTCTCGACCTGCGCCGCGCGCTTCCAGGCCTCGGCCGCCTGCTCGGCGTCGTCGCGGTCTTCGGCCAGCCTGGCGAGCGCCAACCAGGCGCGGCGATACAGCTCGGTGTCCTGCAGTCCGAGCCCGGCCTGCATCAGCAGCTGCTGTGCCTTGCCCCAGAGCTGGCGCTTCATGCAGGCCATGCCGGCGAGGTACTGCAGGTTCGGGTCGCGCGGGTTGCTGCGCTGCGCGGCTTCGATGCGCGCCAGCCAGTCGGCATCCACCGAGTCGAGCCCCGCTTCGAGCGCGCGCGCCAGCTTGACGCGCAATGCGTCGCCCAGGCCGCGCGGATTGGCCACCATGCGTTCCCACGCCGGCAGCAGCCAGCCGCGCGCGAGCGCAAGGTCTCCACGCAGCGCGACCATGCGCTGGGCGGCGTGGATCGCCACCTCGGGCATCCCGCGCTCGTTGGCGTCGAGCTCGCTCCACGCACGCAGCAGCTGCGCGGGATCGTGCGCGCCCGACAGCAGTTCAGTGGCGAGGCCGCGCACGATGCTCTGCGCAGCCGCTTCCGAGAAGGCGCGGTGCTTGGCCAGCAGGCGCGCGGTTTCGAGCGCTTCGAGCGTGCGGCGATCCTGGCGCGCCGCCTTCAGCCGCAGGCGCAACGCGAGCGTGCGGCGCTGAGCGCCCTGCGGGAGTTCTTCGAGCCGTGCGAGCGCGGCGGCCGCGTCGCGGTCTTCGAGCGCCCAGCGCGCCGCGCGCAGCTGCACGCCTTCGCGCGTCTCGGGGCTGGCGAGCACGGTGCGGTCGACGCTTTCGTTGAGGGCCTGCTGCAGATGCGCGTCGCGCGCCGCCTTGTCCTGCAGCGCCTGCGCGCTCTCGGCGGCGAGCAGGTGCGAAAGCACGCGAACCTGCTGCGCCTGCGGCAGGCTGGCGCCGAGCGCGGCCAGCGTCTTCTCCTGCGTGAGCGCCGCCTGAGCGGCCTTGCGCGCGCGCGAGAAGCGGCCGGAAATCAGCTGCACCATCGCGTCGAGCAGCGCGGCGTGCAGCGTGCGCTCCTTCTGCTGCAGCCGCCACTGGCGCGCCTGCTTCGGCAGCGAGAACAGCGCGGCGAGCGCACGCAGCGCCGCATGCAGCAGCACGAAGACCACCAGCAGGATCACGAGCACGAGGTTCAGCGAAAGATCGACACGCCACGGCGGCCAGAACACGGTGATCGTGCCCTGGTTGTTGCCTGCGAAGAGAGCGACTGCCGCGGCGACGGCGAAGAGGGCGAGAAGCCAGATTGCTGCGCGCATGGATGTCCGATCACCGTCCTGCCGCTGCGGTGGCAAGTGCCGACAGCGTGTCGTCGATGCGGACCGGCTCGGTCGTCTTCACCAGGGACTGCAGCTGCTGCAGCAGCGTGGCCGCGGCCTGGGTGCGGCGCGACGCGGGGTCGAAGTAGCGGTTGAGCGAAGCCGTTACCTGCGACAGCTCGCTGCGCGTGGCTTCCATCTGCCGCGACAGCAGCGACAGGCGCGCATTGAGCAGCTTGAGCTTGAGGTTCTCGCGCAGGAAGTACGACTGCTCGGGCGCCAGCAGGATCGCCTCGGGGGTCTGGATGCGGCCGACGCGCACCAGCGAGCGCGCCTCGCTCTGCACGGTGAGCAGCACGCGGCGCCACCAGGGCGCGTCGGCGGGAATGGGCTCGGGCTGCCAGGCGTTGGTGCCGGTGCCGCGAACGGCCACCGCGTTGAGCGTGGGCAGGTCGTCCACGTTGCGCATCAGTTCGTCGAGCTTCTGCAGCGCCTCGCCGCCGTCGTTGCTGGCGCTGGCGCGCAGGCGATCGGCGTCGCGCTGCATGGCGCGCTGCAGGGGCGCGAGCCGCGGCTGCGCGGCGCGCGCGATGCGGGTGTCGCCGGCCTTCAGCGCGGCCAGCAACGGCTCGACGCTGCCCGTGACCTGCGCCTGCTGCAGGGCGAGGCGCACGGCCGACTCGATGTCGACCACGAGGTTCTCGTCGCGCGAACGCGAGAGGCTCTGGATGAGTTCCTCGAGCTGCGAGCGCTGCAGCGCGATTTCGGTCACGCGGGTCTCGACCAATGCAACGCGCGCCGAGGCATCGCGCACCGTGTCGCTGGCCTGGCGTGCCAGCGTGCGCGCTTCCATCGACTGCGCGATGGCGTCTGCGCTCTGGCGCGCGAGCTGCTCCTTCATGCCGCCGACCTTCTGCCACAGCGCGATCGACATCAGCAATGCGGCCAGCGCCACGAGCGCCACGAGGGCGAATCCGATGCGGGAGAGGAGCAGCGCGCCCGCGGCCTGCGCGGCAGGTGTCTGGTGGGGTGCCAGCGGGGCGGGCACCGGCGCCGTGGCAGCGGATGGGGAAGAAGGAAGATCGTCTGTGGGGGACGCGGCGCTCATGCCAAGGATTCTATAGACGCGACCAGCGCCTCCAGCAGCGGTGTGCATACACGCAACGTCCCGAAACCCGCGGCCCGCGCGGCTTCGCCGATGCGCGCATGCGTGGCGACCGCGCTCGCGGCATGCCATTGCACGCCAGGCATCGCGCGCTGCAGATTGCCGATGGCCTCGGAACTGCTGAAGAGCCAGATCGCGCGGCCTTCAGCGCCGTCGGTCGCGAGCCTGCGTTGTACGACATCCAGCGATGGCGGCAGCCGGCGATAGGCCACCACCGTGTCGCGAAGACCGCCCGCGGCATCGACCTCGTTGGCCAGCCAGTCGCGTCCCGCGGGCCGTCCGGCTTCGTCGCCGCCGCGCACGATCAACACGCGAACGCCCTTCGACACCTGCGTATGGACGCGCTCCCAAAGCGCCTCGGAATCGAAGCGCGTGGCCTCGGGTGGCGGCGCGTCGATGGACTCGGGCGGCACGCCCGCACCCAGCAAGGCACGCTTCGTACCGGGACCCGTGGCCCAGAAGCGGCGACCTGCCAGCGAATCGGCGCCCCCCCTGTGCTGGAAAAAATGCTCGACGGCCGTGGCGCTCACGAACATCAGCGCGGCGTAGTGCGAGAGCTGCCGCCATGCCGCGCGCAGCGGCTCGACGTCCGTGGCGGGTTCGATCACGATGAGCGGCAGCGCCACCGCGTCGATACCTGCACCGCGCAGATCGCTCACCCATTGCGCGGCCTCGCGCGCCGGCCGCGTGACGATGACGGGACGGCCGGTCATACGATGACCACCGGTATCAGTGGGCCCCGGCTGCGCGCAGCAGCGCCGCGGCATGCTGGCCGAGCGCGTCGGCCTCGGCGAAGTCGCCGGCCTGCGCCAGCGCATGCACCTTCACCAGCGGCACGTTGCCTTCGGGATCGCCCCAGGCGGCATCGATGCGCAGCGCGCCGTCGGCCTGCCAGCGCGCATGGGCCGCCAGCGGCATGGAACAGCTGCCGCCCATCGCGCGGCTCACGGCTCGCTCGGCGGCGGTGGAGAGCCAGTCGCCCCTGTGGGCCAGCGAGCCCAGCAGTTCGATGAGGTCCTTGCGGTCGGCGCGCACTTCGATGCCGAGCGCACCCTGCCCCGCGGCGGGCAGCATGGTGTCGGCGTCGAAGGCCACGCGGATGCGGCTTTCCAGCCCCAGGCGCTTGAGGCCGGCCGCCGCCAGCACGATGGCGTCGTACTGGCCTTCGTCGAGCTTGCGCAGGCGGGTGTCGAGGTTGCCGCGCAGCGGTTCGATGCGCAGGTCGGGCCGCAGCGCGCGCAACAGTGCCACGCGGCGCAGGCTGGAGGTGCCGACCACGGCGCCCTGCGGCAGTGCATCGAGCGAATCGAAACGGGGGGAGACGAGCGCGTCGCGCGGGTCTTCGCGCTCCAGCACGCAGGCCAGCACGAAGCCTTCGGGCAGGTCCATCGGCACATCCTTCAGCGAATGGACTGCGATGTCGGCGCGTCCTTCCTCCAGCGCGAGTTCGAGTTCCTTCACGAAGAGCCCCTTGCCGCCCACCTTGCTGAGCGTGCGGTCGAGGATCTGGTCGCCGGTGGTGGTCAGCCCCAGCAGGCTGACGGCGTGGCCTCTTTCTTGCAAAAGCGACTGCACGTGTTCGGCTTGCCACAGTGCCAGTCTGCTTTCGCGCGTGGCGATGACGATATTGCTCAAGACCGGTCCCAAAAGTACGTGTTCCAAACCGAGGGAATGCTAGCATGTTGCGCCGCAACAACGAAGACGGCACTCCATTCAAGAAGTCCAGGACAAACATCGAATGAAAGCCAGCAAGACACCTGCTCCGCCCAAGCGCCGCCAGGCCGAAGACCAGCCTCTGATCGAAGACATCCGGCTGTTGGGCCGGATCCTCGGCGACGTGATCCGGGAGCAGGAGGGAGAAGAGACATATGCACTGGTCGAGAAGATCCGCACTCTCTCCGTGGCTTTCCGCCGCGATGCGGACCAGGCGGCCGACCGGGCGCTGAAGAACCTGCTCAAGGGCCTGAGCGCCGCCGAGACGGTGCGCGTGATCCGCGCCTTCACCTACTTCAGCCACTTGGCCAATCTTGCCGAGGACCGCCACCAGATCCGCCGCCGCACCGAGACCGAGCGCGCCGGCGAGAGCGTCGAGGGCGACCTGCAGACCGCGCTCGCGCGCATCCGCAAGGCCGGCGTGAAGCCCGACGAGATCGTCGCCTCGCTGGCCCACAGCTATGTCTCGCCGGTGCTCACCGCGCACCCCACCGAAGTGCAGCGCAAGAGCATCCTCGATGCCGAACGCGCCATCGCGCAGCTGCTGACGGTGCGCGACGAGATCCGGCTGCGCCAGAGCGCCTATGCCTCGGGCAAGGACACGCTCACGCCGCTGGAGTTCGCCGAGAACGAAACGCAGATCCGCACCCGCGTCACGCAGATCTGGCAGACGCGCATCCTGCGCTTCTCCAAGCTCACGGTGGCCGACGAGATCGAGAACGCGCTGAGCTATTACGAAGCCACCTTCCTGCGCGAGATTCCGCGCGTGTACGCCGACCTCGAAAAGGCGCTGGCACAGGGCGGCCATGTGCCGTCGGTCGCGCCTTTCCTGCGCATGGGCCAGTGGATCGGCGGCGACCGCGACGGCAACCCGAACGTCACGGCCGAGACGCTCGAATACGCGCTGAGCCGCCAGTGCGAGCTGGCGCTGCGCTACTACCTCACCGAAGTGCACTACCTCGGCGGCGAGCTGTCGCTGTCGGCCACGCTGGTCGACGTGTCGGTGGAAATGCAGGCACTCGCAGAGCGCTCGCCCGACACCAGCGAGCACCGCAAGGACGAGCCCTACCGCCGCGCGCTCACCGGCGTGTATGCGCGCCTGGCGGCCACGCTGCGCGAGCTCACCGGCGGCGAGGCCGCGCGGCACGCCGTCGCGCCGCAGAACCCGTACAAGAGCGCGGAAGAATTCCTGGCCGACCTGCGCACAGTGGCCGAGTCGCTGGAGGAAAAGCACGGCAGCGTGCTGGCCGCGCCGCGCCTGCTGCCGCTGATCCGCGCGGTGGAGGTGTTCGGCTTCCACCTGGCCACGGTCGACCTGCGCCAGAGCTCCGACAAACACGAGGCCGTGATTGCCGAGCTGCTGGCCACCGCGCGCATCGAGCCCTCGTATGCATCGCTGGCCGAAGAGGCCAAGCAGACGCTGCTGCTGAAGCTGCTCGACGACGCCCGGCCGCTGCGCGTGCCCGATGCCGACTACTCGCCGCTCGCGAAGAGCGAGCTGGCCATCTTCGCGGCCGCGCGCACCGCGCGTGCGCGCTACGGCGCCGCCGCCATCCGCCACTACATCATCAGCCACACCGAAACGGTGAGCGACCTGCTCGAGGCGCTGCTGCTGCAGAAGGAAGCGGGCCTGCTGCGCGGCGCGATGGACGGCAAGGCCACCTGCGACCTGATCGTGGTGCCGCTGTTCGAGACCATCGAGGACCTGCGCAACGCCGCGCCCATCGTGCGCGCTTTCTATGCGCTGCCGAACATCCAGGCGCTCATCGAGCGCTCGGGCGCCGAGCAGGACGTGATGCTCGGCTACTCCGACAGCAACAAGGACGGCGGCATCTTCACCAGCAACTGGGAGCTGTACCGCGCGGGCATCGCGCTGGTGTCGCTCTTCGACGAGCTGAACAAGAAGAAGGCCAACCCGATCCGCCTGCGCATGTTCCACGGCCGCGGCGGCACGGTGGGACGCGGCGGCGGCCCGAGCTACCAGGCCATCCTCGCGCAGCCGCCGGGCACGGTGCGCGGCCAGATCCGGCTGACCGAGCAGGGCGAGGTCATCGGCTCGAAGTACGCCAACCGCGAGATCGGCCGGCGCAATCTCGAGACGCTGGTGGCCGCCACGCTCGAAGCCACGCTGCTGCCGCAGGGCAAGTCGGCGCCCGCCAATTTCCTCTCGGCCGCGAGCGAACTCTCGGCCGCGAGCATGGCGGCCTACCGCAAGCTGGTCTACGAGACGCCGGGCTTCGGCGACTACTTCTTCGGCTCCACGCCGATCCGCGAGATCGCCGAGCTCAACATCGGCTCGCGCCCCGCCTCGCGCAACCCCAGCCACAAGATCGACGACCTGCGCGCGGTGCCGTGGAGCTTCAGCTGGGGCCAGTGCCGCCTCACGATTCCGGGCTGGTTCGGTTTCGGCTCGGGCGTGGAGCAGTTCCTGGCGGCCGCGGGCAACGCGGCCGGCCGCAAGGAGCGCCAGGCGTTGCTGCAGCGCATGTACGCGCAGTGGCCCTTCTTCCGCACGCTGCTGTCGAACATGGACATGGTGCTCGCCAAGAGCGACCTCGCGCTGGCCTCGCGCTATGCCGAGCTGGTGACCGACCGCAAGCTGCGCCAGAAGGTGTTCTCGATGATCGATGCCGAATGGCACCGCACCTCCGATGCGCTCACGCTCATCACCGGCGCGAAGCAGCGCCTCGAGGGCAACGCCGAGATGCAGCGCTCGGTGCGCCACCGCTTCCCGTACATCGACCCGCTGCACCACCTGCAGGTGGAGCTGATGCGGCGCTATCGCGCGGGCGATGGCGGCGAGCGGCTGCAGCGCGGCATCCACATCTCGATCAACGGGGTGGCGGCGGGGCTGCGCAACACGGGCTGACGCCACCGCGCGAGCCGGGACGGGCCCTCCGGGGCCCGTCGTCGTTTGCGGCGCGCATAGACTCGCAGCCCCATCCACCGAAAGAGAACGCCATGAAAGGCTCCTGCCTCTGCGGCACCGTCCGGTACGAAGCCGCGCGCCTCGCCGGCCCCATCGCCCACTGCCATTGCCAGACCTGCCGCAAGGCGCACAGCGCCGCGTTCACCACCACCGCGCGCGTCGACCGCGCCGACTTCCGCTGGACTGCGGGAGAAGAAGCGATCGGCTCCTTCGAATCGACGCCCGGCAAGCTGCGCCACTTCTGCACGCGCTGCGGCACGCACCTCGTGGCCGAGTGGGTGGACAAGCCGCAGGTCATCCTGCGCCTGGGCTCGCTCGACGAAGACCCGGGCCAGCGCCCCGCCTCGCACATCTGGACTTCGCACGAGGTGCCGTGGCTCGACCACGCGAGCGAGATTCCGTCTTTCCCCGAAGCACCACCGGCGAAGGCATGAACGCATGAGCACGAAGATCGGCTCTCGCCGCAGGCTCATCGTCGCCATCCTGCTGTGCGTGGCGGTGGGCGGCGCGGTGGTTCGGTACTACGCGGCACCGAGCTCCACCACGCGCGATATCGCGACGCTGCTGATGGTGCTGTGGGTGCCGATCATCGGCAACGTCATCGCGTGGCTCATCGGCAAGTGGCCGCGCCGCAAGCCGCCGGCGGCACCTCCCGGTTTCGACGCGCTGGGCGCTTTCACGCCCGTCGCGCTCGCGGAGATCACCTTCCGGAAGCCTGCCCTGCCATCGCAGGACACGCCCATCGCACCCGGCGAATACCGCTGCGCGCTGGTGATCGACAAGGAAGGCTTCTCTGCGCGCTGGATGGTCCCGGCGGGCGATGCGCTGGAGCGCGGCAAGCCGGCCGCGCTCGAAATCGAGTTCCTCTCGCCCGCCGTCGCGCTGCCTCGCTTCCAGCCCGGTACGAACTTTCGCGTACTGATCGGCGATTCCTTCGTGGCCGATGGCCGCATATTGGAACTGCGGCCCGCGCTGGCTTAGGCCGTCGCAACGGCCCCGTGGATGGCGATAGCCATCAAAAGGGCCCATTGTTCGTCCCCGGGAAACTGTCTGCTGCCGCACGGCCCCTTTGTCGCGCAGGCGACGGCTCGCACACTCGACGCCTCTTCAACGGCATCGGTGCGCGCGCCGGCGCCGACGCTCCAAAGGACAACTCCCCATCATGATGAATTCACCCAGCAGCAACCCGTGCATCGACGAGCTCGGGGCGCCTGCGCCGTCCGCGGCAGCGCCCGTGCCGGCCTCGCGCTCCGCATGGCTCGCCGTCGGCTCCATCGCCGTCGGCACCTTCGCGATGGTCTCGACCGAGTTCATGCCCATCGGCCTTCTCACCGACATCGCGCGCGGCCTCAACGTTTCCGACGGCACGGCCGGCCTCATGGTCACCATGCCCGGCGTACTGGCCGCCTTCGCCGGGCCGGCGCTCATCGTCGCTTCGGGCAAGCTCGATCGCCGCACCGTGCTGATCGCACTCACCACGCTGCTGATCGCGTCGAACCTGCTCGCGGCCTTCGCGCCCAACTTCGCCACCATGCTGGTGGCCCGCCTGATGCTCGGCCTGTGCGTGGGCGGCTTCTGGACCTTCGCGCCCGCCGCGGCTACGCAACTGGTGCCGCATTCCTCGCAGGCACGCGCGATGTCGCTCGTGCTGGCCGGCGTGTCGGCTGCCACGGTGCTCGGTGTGCCGGCCGGCTCCTTCCTGGGCACGCTGTTCGGCTGGCGCGCATCGTTCGCGGTGACGGGTGCGCTCGCCGCCGCGGTGCTGCTGGTGCAGCTGTGGCTGCTGCCTGCCATTCCGCCGGTGCGTGCCATCGGCGCGCGCGACCTGCTCACGCCGCTCACGCGCCGTATGGCGCAGGTCGGCCTGCTCGCGGTGCTGTTCTTCATCGCCGGTCACTTCGCGGCCTACACCTATCTCAAACCGCTGCTGCAGCAGGTGTTCGGCCTCGCACCCAACTCGGTGTCGACGCTGCTGCTGGTGTATGGCGCGGTGGGCTTCGTCGGCACCTTCCTCGGCGGTAGCCTGGTGGCGCGCAGCGTGCGCGGCACCACCCTGCTGGCAGCGCTGATGCTCGCCACCGCGCTGCTGCTGACGACGGTGATCGGCTCGGGCTTCGTGCCCGGCGCGGTGGTGGTCGTGATCTGGGGCGTGGCCTTCGGCCTGATCCCGGTGGCGCTCACCGGCTGGATGATGGAAGCGGTGCCCGATGCACCCGAGGCCGGCCAGGCCCTGCTGGTGAGCGGCTTCCAGGTGGCGATCGCCTCCGGCGCGCTGATCGGCGGCGTGACGGTCGACAACTTCGGTATCTCCAGCGCGATGGTGCTCAGCGGCGTGCTGGTGCTGATCGCGGCGCTGATCGTCGGCACGCTGGGCCGTGCGCGCGGCGGCGCCCCGCTGGCAGCCGTGCCCGAATAAGCACGAGCAGCAACTACTGCAATTTCGCAATCAGCGGCGGCCGGTCTTGCCGGCCGCCACGATCGCATCCAGCACCACGCGCAAGGCCTTGCTGACGGGCTTGTCGCGCCGCACCACGATCGCCAGCGCGCGGTGCATGCGCGGGTTCAACCGGCTGGCCTTCAGCTCCGGGTGCGCACCGCGCCCCGTCATCGCCATGCCGGGCACGATGGCATAGCCCAGCCCCGCGGCCACCATCTCCTTCATCGCCTCCACGCTGCCCAGTTCCATCACCGGCTGCGGCTGCAGGCCCTCGGCGGCGAACCAGCGGTCGACCAGCTTGCGCGTGTTGGCCGCGGGCTCGAAAAGCACCAGCGGCAGGCCGGCCAGATCGCTCGGCGAGACCCTCGCCTTCAGCGGTGCGAGGTCGCGCCGGCCAATGGCGACGAACTCGTCGTCGAGCACCGGCATCACCGCCAGAGACCGCCCGGCCGCGGGCAGCGTGACCAGCGCGAGATCGAGGCTGTTCTCCTCCACCTTGCGCGCCTGGTCTTCGGTGTTGCCGGTGCTGACCACCACGCCGAGTTCGGGAAAGCGCTCGCGCAGCCCGCGCAAGACGGCAGGCAGGAAATGCAGGCAGGCCGTCGCGCCCGTGCCCAGCCGCACGCGACCGGCGACGCCGCTGGCGTGGTCGGCGAGCGCGTCGATGGCGTTCTCCACCGCGGTCTCGATGTTTTGAGCATGGCGCAGCAGCTCCATGCCCGCCGGCGTGGCCTGCGCGCGCTTGCCGACGCGCTCCACCAGGCGCACCGCCAGCCGGCGTTCGAGCTGGCGGACCTGCAGGCTCACGGCCGGCTGCGAGAGGCCGAGCCTGTCGGCTGCGGCAGAGAAGCTGCCGGTTTCGATGACGAGCGCGAAGGACCGGAGCTGGTCGAGGTTGAGCGATTTATCCAAAGTTTTTCTCATGCCTTGCATAGGCTGGCGAAGCTTCACTTATCGATGAGGCATCGTCAAGATCGGGGCCATGTCATCGCCATCCCATGCTCCGCTCGCTTCCGCCATGGTCGAGATCCTCGACGCCATGCCCCATCACATGGCGGCCGTGCAGTACATCTACAGCCACTACGTGCTGCACGACCTGTGCTCCTTCGAGGAGGAAGTGCCCTGCGTCGAACAGATGCAGCAGCGCCGCGCCGACGTGATTGCGCGCGGCATGCCCTACCTCGTGGCGCTGCTCGACGGCGAGGTCGCCGGCTATGCCTACGCCACCGCCTACCGCGCCCGCTCGGCCTACCGGCACTCGGTGGAAGACTCGGTCTATGTAGCGCAAGGCATGCACGGCCACGGCATCGGCAAGGCGCTGCTGCGCGAAGTGGTCCGGCGCTGCACCGAAGCCGGCTTCACGCAGATGGTCGCCTGCGTGGGCAACAGCGCCAACACGGGTTCGCTGCGGCTGCACGAGAGCCTGGGTTTCGCGCAGGTCGGCGTGCTGCGCGACATCGGCTTCAAGTTCGGGCGCTGGGTCGACACCGTGCTGATGCAGCGCGCCCTGCGCTGAGGCCCGCCGTCATGTCGGGCGACACCGCCGGCCCCGCGCGCGGCTGGCTGGCGCTGCTGTGCGCGAGCCGGCTGCTGCAGTCGATGATCGTCACCGCCTACTCGGGCGTGCTGCCGTTCGCGATGGCCGACTGGCACATGACGGCCGCCCAGGCCGGCTCGATCCAGAGCGCCTGGCACGTGGGCTACATGAGCTCGCTCTTTGCGGCGGGCCTGCTGGCCGACCGCTACGGGCCGCAGCGCATCTTCCTCGCGGGCAGCGCGGTGAGCTCTGCGGCTGCGCTCGCCTTCGCGCTCTTTGCGCACGACCATCTCTCGGCCATGCTGCTCTATGGCCTTGCCGGGCTGTGCGCGGGCGCCTCGTACACGCCGGGGCTGCAGCTGCTGGCGCACAACACCGAGCCCGCCGTGCGGGGTCGTGCGATGGGGCTTTTCATCGGATCGTCGTCGATGGGCTATGCGCTCTCGCTCGCGGTGGTGGCGACGTTCAGCCATCTGCAGCAGTGGCGGCTGGGGCTGCTGGCGGCGGCGGCCTGCACCGTTGCGGGCACGGTGCTCACTGCGCACGCGCTGCGCCGCATGCGCCGGCCGTCGCCACGAGCGCCCGGCGCGGTCCGCGAAGGCACCCTGCACGCACTGGCCGCCACGGTGCGCGACAAACCCGCGATGGCCGGTAACTGGGCCTACGCCTTCCATTGCTGGGAGCTCATGGCGCTGTGGGCATGGCTGCCGGCGTACCTGGTCGCTTCCTCAGGCATGGCGTCGTCGTGGCAAGGCGCCGGCATCGCGCTGGCGGCACTGGCGCATCTGGTGAGCGTGTTCGGCAGCATCGCGGGCGGTGCCGCTTCCGACAGGCTGGGCCGTGCGCGGGTGATGATGATCGCGACCGTCGCGAGCCTTTGCATGTCCTTCGCCTTCGGCTGGATGTGGAGCTGGCCGCTGTGGCTGCTGGCGGCGGCCGCGGCGGTCTACAACCTGCTGGCCATCGCCGATTCGTCGGTCTACTCGACCGCGCTGGCCGACGTGGTGGCGCCGCACCGGCTGGGCGTGGCCTTCTCGGTGCGCTCGGTGATGGGCTTCGGCGCGGGTGCGCTCAGCCCCTGGGTGTTCGGCCTCGCGCTCGATTGGGGGCAGGCCAGCTTCGGCGCTGGCAGCACGCACGCCTGGGTCGCCGCCTGGAGTTCTGCCGGGCTGGGCGCGCTGCTGGGCCCGCTGATGATCGCGCGCTTCGCCCGGCTGCATCGCGCGCACGTCGCTGTCCGATAAGGGGGCTTATCGCCTGGGTTTTAAAATAAAACCGAACGGCAGCGTTGCCCGGACCTGCCCCGCTTCGGAAAGAAACCCATGGCCCAAAGAAAGAGCCTCAAGGCCGACGCATGCCCGATGGCACGCGCGCTCGACATCGTGGGCGACCAGTGGTCGCTGCTCGTGATCCGCGATGCCTTCGACGGCATGAAGCGCTTCGGCGAGTTCCAGCAGAGCCTGGGCGTCGCCAGGAACATCCTGTCGGACCGGCTGAAGAACCTGGTGCAGGAAGGCGTGCTCGAACTCGTGCCCGCCTCCGACGGATCGGCCTACCAGGAATACGTGCTCACGCCCAAGGGCAAGGGACTGTTCCCCGTGGTGGTCGGCCTGCGGCACTGGGGCGAGGCGCACCTGTACGCCAGGGGCGAGCCGCATTCGGTGCTCGTCGAGCGCGACAGCGGCAAGCCGGTGCCGAAGATCGAGCTGCGCACGCGCGACGGCAAGCCGCTCGATCCGGACGCGACCTTCGTGAAGAAACTACCCGGTACCGCCAGGGTGACGAAGCCGCGAAGCCCTTCGATGTAGAGCCCCCCGCCCGGGCTACTCGCCCAGCAGCTCCCCGATGGGCTGCAGGTCTTCCACCCGGTCGCAGATCGACTTGATCACCATCGTGATCGGAATGCCCAGCAGCAGGCCCCAGATGCCCCAGAGCCAGCCCCAGAAGATCACGCCCACGAACACGGCCACCGGGTTCATGCGGCTGGTGCGGCCGGTGAGCCAGGGCATCAGCAGGTTGCCCACGACGGTGTGGATGCCCAGCGAGATGCCGGCCACCACGAGCCCCATCTGCAGGCTGTTGAACTGCAGGAAGGCCACCAGCCCGGCCGCCGCCAGCACGATCACCGAGCCGATGTAGGGAATGAGGTTGGTCACGGCCGCGATGATTCCCCACACGGCCGCGTTCTCCATGCCGACGGCCCAGAACGCGAGGCCCGTGGCCACGCCGACGATGGCGCTCACCAGGATCTGCACCAGCAGGTAGCGCTCGATGTTGCGCGTGATGTCGTCGAGCACGTGCACCGTCACCTTCTTCTTCTGCAGGCTCGAGCCGGTGATCTTGATGAGCTTGCGCCGGAAGGTGTCGCCCGAGCACAGCGCGAAGTAGGTGAGGAAGGCCACCAGCGTGAACTGCCCCATCGCGCTCAGCAACCCGACGGTGCCGGTGAGCAGGTAGTCGCGCACGTTGAAGCTCGGGCGCTCGATGATGACGCGCGCCACGCCCTTGCGCGAGGCGACGCGGGCGGAGTTCTCCTCGGCGGCCTTCTCGAGCTGCGCCGCCGCCTGCTGCACGTTGTCCAGCGGCGTGGCGCTGGCGCCCCGGTCGCGGCGCATGGCCTGGCCCAGCTTCTGCGCGGCCACCGGCAGCGAATCGAGCAGCTGCGTGGCGCTGCCCGAGAGCGAATAGCCGGTCCAGCCCAGGCCGCCGAAGAGGCCCATGAGGATCAGCCCCGCGCCGATCCAGCGCGGCAGCTTCCAGCGATGCAGCAGTTCGACCAGCGGCGACAGCGCATAGGTCAGCAGCAGGCTCAGCATCAGCGGAATGAAGACGGCCTGCCCCCACTGCAGCGCGAACACGCTGGCCAGCACCGCGAGCACCACCAGGGACGCGCTGCGCACGTCGACGGGCATGTGCAGCAGCAGGCGCTCGCGCGCCGGCGGGGGTGGGGGCGGCTCGGGTTCGGCCTCGGGCGGCTCTTGCGGAACGGGCGCCGGTGCCGGCTCGGGTTCCGGTTCGGCTCCGGCCGGTAGCGGCACGTCGGCCGCCTGCTCCGCCGGCGGTGCTTGCGTGGATGCGGGCTTGTCGTCGCTCATCGCGATTCCTTCAGCACTTCGCGCACCGCGGCGAGCTGGCGGCGCGACACGGCCACGGGTTCGGGAATGGCGTCCAACCGCAGGGCCCAGCCCTCGGCGTCCTCGCCGTCGTCGTATTTCTCCAGCGCGCGGATCGCCGCGCGCGCCACCAGCGCATTGCGGTGCACGCGCAGGAAGCGCTGCGGATAGCGCTCCTCGAACTCGTTGAGCGAGCCGTCGAGGATGTGGCTGCGCGTGGCGGTGCGCACCGTGAGGTATTTGTATTCGGACTTGAGGTAGAGCACCTCCGACAGCGGCACGCGCTCGGCGCGGCCCCGGTCCTGGATCAGCACGGTCTCCGGCGCCACCTCGGCCTGCAGCGCGCGGCGCTCCTTCAGGAAGCGCTCGGCCTTCTGCAGCGCCTGCTGCAGGCGTTCGGCGCGCACGGGCTTGGTGAGGTAGTCGACCGCGTCGAGATCGAAAGCCGTCACCGCATGGGCCGCGTGCGCGGTCACGAACACCACGGCCGGCGCGTCGGCGCGGCTGCGCAGCGCGCGCGCCACCTCGATGCCGTCGATGCCGGGCATGTGCACGTCGAGCAGCACCAGGTCGAGCGCCAGCGTGCCCAGCTGCTGCAGCGCCTCGGCGCCCTGCGAGGCTTCGGCCACCACTTCCGCGGCGGGCGAGGTGCAGTCGCGAAGCAGCGTGCGCATGCGCGAGCGCGCCAGGGCTTCGTCGTCGACGATGAGTGTCTTGAGGGTCATGATTCGGCTGGAATGGCTATGCGTACTCTGTAGCTTTTCTGGTCCATGCCGGCGCTGAACTGCATCTGCATGTCGTGCAGCAGCCGCAGCCGGTCGCGCACGTTGGCCAGCGCGATGCCGTGGCCGCGCGGCAGCGGCTCGTCGGCCCAGCGCAGCGGCGGAAGGCTGTTGACCACCTCGATCACCACCATGCTGCCGCGCCGCTCGGTGCGGATGCGCAGCTTGGCGCCCTCGGGACTGGGCTCCACGCCGTGCTTGATGGCGTTCTCGACCAGCGGCTGCAGCAGCAGCGGCGGCAGGCGCGCGTTGCTGGCGGCGGCATCGAGGTCCCAGCGGATGCGCAGCCGGTCGCCGAAGCGCACCTGCTCGATGGCCAGGTAGCGCTCGGCCAGCGCGATCTCGTCGGCCAGCGTGCCCGACTCGCCCGGATCGGCCAGCGCCTGGCGGAACAGCTCGGCCAGGTCCTCGAGCATGGTCTCGGCCTTGGCCGGCTCCTCGCGCACCAGGGCGATGGCGCTGTTGAGCGTGTTGAAAAGAAAGTGCGGGCGGATGCGCGACTGCAGCTCCTCCAGCCGCGCCGTGGTGGCGGCCGGCGTCTGGCCCCGGGCGCGCAGCACCATCGCGGCCATCACCAGCCCCGCGAACAGGGCGCCGGTGAGCGCACTGGCCAGCCACGGCGCGCTGGCCAGCACGCCCGTCAGTCGCAGCAGGCCGCAGCCGTAGGTTGCCGACAGCGCGCCGAGCAGCGCGCCGGCCGTGTACTGCCAGTGCTTGGGCAACCGCCGCAGCGGCTTCTTGAGGCCGCAGGCGCTCACCAGCCACAGCAGCGTGGCGGGCAGCGCCCCGCCGGTGATGGTGGCGGTCTGCACCAGCCATTCGCCGGGCGTGGAAACCACGAAAAGGGCTGCGATGGCCACCACCGCCTCGACGAACACCACCGTGCGCAGCACCACGCCGATCTGGCAGGCGTCGAAGATCGACGGCCCGCCGCGCGCCGGGGACGCGGCCGCGCGCGCCCTTTCCGACGACGGCGGGGGCGTGGGGGAAGAGCTGGCCGATAAAATCGCCGGGTTGCGCATCGCAGACATCTGATCCATCGGGTAACCAACCCATTATTGCCTCCAGGACGGCTCCCATGACCCAAAACCAACTCGACAAGAAATCCGAAGCCTGGTCGGCCCTTTTCTCCGAACCGATGAGCGACCTCGTGAAGCGCTACACCTCCAGCGTCTTCTTCGACAAGCGCCTGTGGCAGGCCGACATCCAGGGCTCGCTGGCACACGCCGGCATGCTGGCGGCACAGGGCATCATCAGCGTGCAGGACCACGCCGCAATCGAGCGCGGGATGGCGCAGATCCGTTCCGAGATCGAATCCGGCGCCTTCGAGTGGAAGCTCGACCTGGAAGACGTGCACCTGAACATCGAGGCCCGCCTGACCCAGCTGGTCGGCGACGCCGGCAAGCGCCTGCACACCGGCCGCAGCCGCAACGACCAGGTCGCCACCGATGTGCGCCTGTGGCTGCGCGGCGAGATCGACCTCATCGGCGACCTGCTGGTCGAGCTGCAGAAGGAACTGGTGAACATCGCCGAGAAGAACGTCGACGTGATCCTGCCGGGCTTCACCCACCTCCAGGTGGCGCAGCCGGTGAGCTTCGGCCACCACATGCTGGCCTACGTGGAAATGTTCAGCCGCGACGCGGAGCGCATGAGCGAGGTCCGCAGGCGCGTCAACCGCCTGCCGCTGGGCGCCGCCGCGCTGGCCGGCACCAGCTATCCGCTGGACCGCGAGCTGGTCGCCAAGACGCTGGGCATGGATGGCGTCTGCCAGAACAGCCTGGACGCGGTGAGCGACCGCGACTTCGCCATCGAGTTCACCTCCGCCGCCAGCCTGTGCATGGTGCACGTGAGCCGCATGAGCGAGGAACTCATCCTGTGGATGAGCCAGAACTTCGGCTTCATCAAGATCGCCGACCGCTTCACCACCGGCTCGTCGATCATGCCGCAGAAGAAGAACCCCGACGTGCCCGAACTGGCACGCGGCAAGACGGGCCGCGTGGTCGGCCACCTGATGGCGCTCATCACGCTCATGAAAGGCCAGCCGCTGGCCTACAACAAGGACAACCAGGAAGACAAGGAGCCGCTGTTCGACACGGTCGACACGCTCAAGGACACCCTGCGCATCTTCGCCGAGATGATCGGCGGCATCACCGTGAAGCCCGAGGCCATGGAAGCCGCCGCCCTGCGCGGCTACGCCACCGCCACCGACCTGGCCGACTACCTCGTGAAGAAGGGCCTGCCCTTCCGCGACGCGCACGAGACCGTGGCCCACGCCGTGAAGGCCGCCACCTCGCACCAGGTCGACCTGGCCGAGCTGCCGCTGGCCGTGCTGCAGCAGTTCAACCCGAGCATCGAGAAGGACGTCTACGACGTGCTGAGCCTGCGCGGCTCGCTGAACGCGCGCAACATCCTGGGCGGCACGGCGCCGGCGCAGGTGAAGGCGCAGGTCGCCCGCCACCGCGCCCGCCTGGGCTAGAAATGTCGGCCCCCCGGCTTTTCACTCGCTTCGCTCGTGTAACTCCACCCCCCAGGGGGGAGGCGCGGCTCGCCTTGGGGCGGCCCGGCGGCGGCCGCATCTAGACGGCCCCACCCGACGCACCGGAGACGCACCGTGTTCTACGCAATCCCGCTCGAGAACAAACCGAGCTGGCGCAACCCACCGTGGATGACGGTGCTGCTGATCCTCGTGAACATGATCGTGTTCTGGGGACCGCAGCGCAGTGAAGAGAAGGGGCAGGAGCGCGCCGCCGCCTATTACGTGAAGAGCGCGCTGCCCCAGCTGGAGCTGCCGGCCTTCGTGGAGTGGCTCGAGAAGACCGACCCCAAGCGCGGCAAGCTCGCGCGCCGCATGCTGCGGCACGAGGAGGCCTATCCGCAGCTTCTCGAAGGCCTGCAGAACGACCGCAAGTTCCTGCAGAAGCTGCGCGCCGACGAGGTCATCAAGCCCGACAACCCGCAGTACGACGAGTGGAAGCGCGCCCGCCAGCAGTACGAGTCGATGCTGCCCGCGCCCTTCACCGAACGCTGGGCGCAGAGCTACGCGACGGACGCCGAATTCAGGCCCTGGACCTGGATCACCAACGCCTTCCTGCACGGCAGCACCGGCCACCTGCTGGGCAACATGCTGTTCCTGTTCCTCTTCGGCTTCTCGGTGGAGTTGGCGCTGGGGCGCGGCACCTACCTGGCGTTCTACCTGCTGGGCGCGGTCGGCGCGTCGGTGCTGGCCGGCTGGGCCTATGCCGGGGGCACCTACGGGCTGGGCGCCTCGGGTGCGGTCTCGGCGCTGATGGGCATGTACGCGGTGATGTACCGCCTGCGGCGCATCCGCTTCTTCTACCAGCTGTTCTTCTATTTCAACTACGTCACCGCGCCGGCCCTGCTGCTGCTGCCGGCCTGGATCGCCAACGAGCTGATGCAGCACTGGCTGGGCGGCCAGGGCATCGCCTACATGGCCCACCTCGGCGGCCTGCTGACCGGCGCCGCGCTGATGTACGGCGCCATGCTGCTGGGCCGCGTGAAGACGCCCGAGACCGTCAAGTCGGAGATGGTGCGCGACGACGACCGCTTCGACGAACATGTGGCCGCGGCCCGCAGGTTCGGCTCGGCGATGAAGTTCGACCGCGCCTGCGCCGAATGGCGCGCAGCCGCCGCGCTGCGCCACAACGACGCCGAGACGCTGCGCGCCTGGTTCAACACCGCGCGGCTGCAGCCCGCGAGCGACGACTTCCACCAGGCAGCGCGCCGCATCTTCCGCCTGCCCGCCACCGATGAAGACACGCTGGCGCTGCAGCACGCCAGCTTCCAGACCTACCTCGACCAGGCGCGCCCCGGCGTTCGGCTCAAGCCGGAAGACATGGCCCGGCTCGCGCGCCGCTTCGCCCGCATCCGCCAGTTCGACGACGCCGACCGGCTCTGCCGCATCCTGCTGAAAACGGCGCCCGACCACCCCGAGCTGGCCGACACGCTTTCCACCTGCGCCAACGGCCTGCTGCATGCGGGCCTGCGCGACAAGGCGCTCGGCCTTCTGCCGCATCTGCTGCGGCTTGCGCCGAACGACATGGTGACGCGGGCGCTGCAGAACGCCTGAGGGCGCCTGCGCTCTGTGCCGCCTGTGCGGCCTATGCCGTCTGCGCCGGCGGCGCCGCCGGCCGCAGCAGCCAGCGCACTTCCTGGGTCTGTTCGCTGTCGGGGTAGCGCGCTTCCATCGTCGTGAGGATCGGCTGGGCCATGTCGGCGCGGCCAAGCCCCTGCACCAGCGCGCGCGCCGCGAGCTCGTAAGCCTGCGGAATGGCCTCGTGCCCGCGGAAGCGCTTGTCGAAGCCCGACAGCAGCGCCAGCGTGGCGTGCGCGTCGCCGTTGCGCCATTCGGCGCGGGCCATGGCGATGACCATGGCCGGGTCGTCGAGCGCAAAAGCCTTGTCGCGCTCCTTGCAGGCCTTGAAGACCTTGAGCGCCTCGGAACCCAGGTCGCGCCGCATCAGCAGCGGTATGAAGCGCTTCGCCTGGTCGAGCATGGTGTCTTTTTTCTCGGGCATCAGCGCCAGCACGCGGTGGTAGCGGCGCTGCGCCGAGAGGTCGTTGGAGTCGGCCGTACGCTGCGCCTCGTAGGCCGTCCCCAGCGCCGCGGCGAGGTCGCCTTCGGTGATGAACTGAGCCACCTCGGCGTCGATGCGCTGCGCCTCGATCTGCGCGGGCGTGCGGCGGTCGACCGGCGCGCCGTCGGGCAGCTCGCTGCCCGGCACGGCGTCGAAGCCGAAGGCGTCATGGTGCTGGAACATCACGTAGCCCAGCAGGCTCGCCATGACCCAGCCGAAGTAGATGAAGGCGAAGTTGACGATCGGCAGCACGATGCGCCCGTCGAACATCGGCAGCACCATCGCCAGCGCCACCTGCGCGCCGGTGCTCAGCAGGAACAGGAAGAAGCACAGCAGCGCGTAAGGCCAGCCGATGGTGCGCATCGCGTCCATCACGTGGCCGGGGTTCATCGCCTGGAAGAAGCTGGCCGACTGCACCAGCACGATCACCGCCGCCGGGAAGGTGAAGGACATCACGAAGAGCCCCACCGTGCCCAGGATGGGCGCGTACCAGGCCAGCCAGCCGATCAGGAAGGCCTGCACCAGCGAGATGGCGAAGAGCTTCCAGGGCATGTAGGTCCAGTCGTCGCTCGACTCTCGGCCGAAGTCGGCCGAGTCGCGGATGCCGCGCGCGCCCAGCGCGATGATCTTGAAGCCGTAGCGGCTGGCCGCCAGCATGATGCCGACCTCGATCACGAAGAGCGCCAGCGCATCGGGCAGGAAGAAGATCGCGTCGAAGAGCAGGCTGCAGAACGACAGCAGCAGGCCGTAGGCCAGCGGCCGCATCTGGAAGGGAAAGGCGAAGAAGCTGTTCAGGCGGTGCCAGAAAGGCGGTGGCGACCGCAGCGCATCCTTGACGACGATCATGGCAACTCCCCTGCTTCCTTTTCTTTTCTTCTTGCTACTTGCGGAAGAAATCGCTCTGGCTCATGGCGCCGGCGCCGCCCATGCGCATCACCGTGGCCTCGTCGGCACGCACGAGGCGCATCTGGCCGAGTTCGCGCTCCAGGCGCTGGGTGAAGCTGGTCTTGTACTGCAGCAGCGACTCGCCCATCTTCAGCACGCTGGTGCCCTTGACGGTGGCGCTCTTGCGGTCGGGAGCCACCTCGATGCCGTCGATGTGGTACTCGTACTCGATGGTGAGGATGCCGCCCATCCGTTCGCCGACCTTGCTGAAGGTCTCGAAGGCATCGCGGGTCGCCTGGCAGGCCTCGTCGCGGTTGTGGGAGCTCTCGACCGTCTTCCCCATCATCGTGGTCTTGCTCTCGATGCGGGCCTTGCGGCTGAGCTGCTTGCACAGCGCCTCGGCATCGCGCGAGTAGATGGCGTGGGCTTCCTTCTGGTAGTAGTCGCGCACCATCGGCTCGTCGAGCTTGCGCCCGCCGATAAAGAAGTACCACGCGCCCACGCAGAGCGCGATCACGATCGCAATTTGCTTCATTCTTCTCCGTCCGCGCGTGCGCGGTCCCTCGGTTTTTGCAAGGCAGTATACGGTCACAAATGTTTCCAAAAGACTTCATTCGCGCGGCGCATTGAATCCGGCCGCCCGGCCGCTCCGTATACCGGGCATGCGCATCGATGCTCCACAATCCGCGGATGCCAGCACCCAGCCCCGACTCCGAACTGATGGCGCTGATCGACCGGATCGGCCACCGCGACGAAGCCGCCCTGCGGCAGCTCTACGACCGGACCTCCCCCCGGCTGATGGGCCTGGCGATGCGCGTGGTGCGTCAGCGCGAATGGGCGGAAGACGTGCTGCAGGAGAGCTTCCTGACAGTCTGGCGGGTTGCCGGCGACTACCGCGCCTCGCTGAGCCCGCCGCTGGCCTGGCTCGGGCTCATCGTGCGCAGCCGGGCGCTCGACCTGCTGCGCCGCCGCGCCGCCGACCGCGCCCAGCTGACGCAGGAATTCGACGAGCAGATGGCCGACCAGCTCGAATCGGACGCGCCCAGCCCGGCCGACACGGCCGATGCCAGCGAGCAGGCCTGGGCGCTGCACCAGTGCCTGAGCCAGCTAGAGGGCCGCCAGCGCGAGGTGGTCAGCCTGGCCTACCTGCGCGACATGAGCCATGGCGAACTGGCCGAACAGCTCAGGCTGCCGCTCGGCACGGTCAAGACATGGATTCGGCGCGGGCTGGAGAAGCTGCGCGTCTGCATGGGGCGCTTTGCGTGAGAGCGATGGCGACGAAGAAAAAGGCTGTCTCCCCATGAACCTCCTCGCACACCCCGAACTGCTCGAGTTGCTGGCGGCGAGCCACGCGCTGGGCACCCTGCGCGGCGGCGCCCGCCGCCGCTTCGAGGCCCTGGCGCGCGAACAGGCGCCGGTGCGCGCCGCCGCGCTGGTCTGGCAAGGCCGGCTCGCGAGCATGACGGAGCTGCAGCCCTCGGTCGCGCCCGATCCGGCCGTGTGGACCCGCATCCGCAACATGATCGACGCCGAGCAGTCGGCGCTCGCCCTGGAACGCCAGCGCGAGGCGGCGCGGGCCGCCGGCGAATCCCGCCAGGGCGGCTGGCTGCGCAGCCTCGCGCTGTGGCGCACCGCCACGGCCGCCGGCGCGCTGGCCACCGTGCTGGCCGTGGCGGTCGGCCTGAACCTGCGCGACCAGTTGCAGAACGCCCCTGCGGTGCAGTACGTGGCCGTGCTCAGCGACGACAAGGAAGCGGCCTCGATGCTCGTGACCTTCGATCCGAAGAAGAAGCAGCTGGTGCTGCAGCGCGTGGGCAGCTACCGCGAAGGCGACGACAAGTCGCTGCAGCTCTGGGCCCTGCCACCGGGCGGCGCGCCGCGTTCGCTGGGCGTGCTCGGCAACGCGCCGGGCCTGCGCCTGGCGGCGTCGGAGTCCGACGTGGCCGTTCCGGCCCTGGCCATCTCGCTCGAAGCCAAGGGCGGCGTGCCGCCGGGCAGCGGGCCGAAGGGGCCGATCCTGTTCAAGGGCGCGCTCATCGAGAAAACCCTCTAGGCGGGGCCCAGGCTGTCAACGATCGCGGCTGCTGGAGCGTCGTGAGGGAAAATCCCTCCAACAGTCGCCTTCCGCCCTTCATTTCCGTCTTTCCGATGCATCCGATGAAAACCGCGCTCGCCGCGGTCGCACTGCTGACCGCGGCGCTGGCCGCGAATGCCCAGTCTTCCTTCTTCCCCCAGGAATCCGAGACTGCCGCCGCCGAGACAGCGGCCGCGCGCGACTACCTGGCCGCCAAGGACCGCTGGCACAACGAGCTCGCGGCCTTCGCGCGCGCCGACCAGGAGCGCTTTCCGGCGCCCGGCGGCGTGGTGTTCGTGGGCAGCTCCACGGTGCGCATGTGGAGCCGGCTGCAGCAGGACTTCGCGCGCGTTCCCGGCGGCGTGGTCAACCGCGGCTTCGGCGGCTCCACCCTGGCCGACTGCGCCCTGTTCGCGCGCGACCTGGTGGTGCGCTACAAGCCGCGCCAGGTGATGGTGTACGCGGGCGACAACGATCTGGCCGAAGGCCGCACGCCGCTGCAGGTGCTCGACAGCTTCGCGCGCTTCGCCAATGCGGTGCGCGCCGAACTACCGGATGCGCGCATCAGCTTCATATCGGTCAAGCCCAGCCCTTCGCGCGAGCAGTTGATGCCGCAGATCCGCGAGACCAACCACGTCGTCGCGGCCTACCTGAACCTGCTGCCCAACAGCGAGTTCATCGACATCTACACGCCCATGCTGGGCGCCGACGGCCGCCCGCGGCCGGAGCTCTTCCGGGCCGACAGGCTGCACATGACGGATGAAGGCTACCGGCTGTGGCATTCGGTGATCGCGCCGCATCTCCCGGCCCCTCCGGCGACGCCGACGGCCGGGCTGCCCTGACCGGGCCGGACGAGGTCGGGTTCAGGCCAGGTTCAGGCCGAGTTCAGGCCGGCGCGGGCTCCGACGGCACGTCGTCCGCCGGCGGCGGAACGTCGGCGCCGCGCGTGAAGCGCGCCACGAAGTACATCCCCGAGAACACCGCCGCCAGCAGCAGGCCGTCGCCCCACCAGGGCCGCGCCGTCTGGCTGTCGCCGTAGAAGGCCAGCACCAGCAGCACCGCCACGAGGTGCGCGCAGAACACCGGCAGCGAGGCCGAGCCCATCGCCTCCAGCCAGCGCAGCCGCGGGATGCGGCGCATCAGCCAGGGCCCGAAGCGCACCGCCAGGATGCCCAGCGCCACCAGGTTCACCAGCCGCAGCGGGCCGAGCTGCCACTTGTCGAACAGCAGGTTCAGCTCCACGTCGCCGCCGAACGGCGCCTGCCCATTGATGCCGGTGTGGCGCCAGTAGAGGCCATAGAGCGCGATGCCCGCCGCCAGCGCCACCAGCCAGACCGGAAAGCGCAGCGGCCGCGCGCCCGGATCGTTGCGGGTCGCGCCGATGCACAGTCCCGCGAACCAAAGGAACTGCCACGCATAGGTGTTGAACGCGCCCATCTCGTGGAAGGGCACCGGCACGCCCAGGTAGTGCACCGCCAGCCCGTAGACCCATTCGCTGATGCCGAACTGCGCCGCCGCCCACACGGTGGCGCTCGCCGCCATCACCCAGGTCCAGCCGTGGCGCATGGCGAACGCCAGCACCCAGGGGCTCATGAGCATGAAAAAGATGTACATCGGCAGGATGTCGAGCAGCGCCGGCTCGTAGATGAGCAGCAGCCCATAGATGAAGCCCTCGCGCGGCTCGGCCAGGTAGTACGACACCAGGTTCTTCACCGCCGGCTGGTCGATGTGCAGGCCCACCGCGGTGATCACGGTGAACAGGAACAGCAGGGTCGCCGCCTGGGCCAGGTAGACCTTCAGCACGCGCCGCCAGAAGGCCTGGCGCATCGAGTCGACGCCGCGCACGTGGCCGATGCGGCTGTACACCAGGCCGGCGACGAAGGCCGACAGCAGCACGAAGCCCTCGGCGGCCGAGACGAAGCCGAAGGGCTGGCCCAGCGGATCGGTCAACCGGGTGGGCAGGTGGGTGACGGTCATCAGCACGAGCATCAGCCCGCGCAAGGCGTCTATTTCCCAGTAGCGTTTCATCGGTCGGCGGCGAGGTCTTGATTGCGGTCCGCGCGGCGCACGCACGACGGCCCCGATTGTAAGAAGAGCTGTGTAAAGCCCACGGTGCCCGCCGCGCCCGGCGGCCGGGCCAACGGCCTATGACTGTTGGCACTCCCGAACCGTCGTGCAAATCGGCTACGCTGCGCGCTGCCTCTCAGGTGGAGATATAAAAAAGTGAACCGTTTCCTTCCAACATTGCTCCTGGCCGGCGGCGTTCTTGCGTCCGGCCCGGGCCATGCCCTCCAGATCGTCAGCCTCTCGCCACAGGGCGAAGTGGCGCGCGTGCGCCAGGTGGTCGCCAAGTTCGACCAGCCCGCCGTCAACTTCGGCGACCCCAAGGCGCCCGCCCCGCTCGCGGTGAGCTGCAACGACGCCCAGGCCGCCAAGGGCACCGGCCGCTGGACCGACGCCAAGGCCTGGGTCTACGACTTCGAGAACGACCTGCCGCCCGGTGTGCGCTGCACGGTCACCCGCATTCCCACCTTCAAGCCCGCCAGCGGCGAGCTCACCGGCCCCGAGCGCTACCAGTTCAACACCGGCGGCCCCTTCGTGCGCAACTACATGCCGGGCAGCTACAGCCGCATCGACGAGCAGCAGATGTTCATGCTGGAACTCAACGGCGCGGCCACGCTGGAGAGCGTGCGCCAGAACGTCTGGTGCACGGCCGACGGCGTGGGCGAGCGCATTCCCGTGAAGCTGCTCGACGGCGAGCAGCGCGCCGGCCTGCTCAAGGCCTTCGGCCGCGACAAGGCGGCCGAGAAAGACCCGCTGCGCTTCGTCACGATGCAGTGCAACCGCACGCTCACGCCCGGCGCCAAGGTGCAGGTCGTCTACGGCAAGGGCGTTGCCACACCCTCGGGCGTGGCCAACAACGTGGAGCGTCGCATCGAGTTCCAGGTGCGCGAGCCCTTCGCCGTCTCCTTCAGCTGCGAGCGCGAGAACGCGCAGGCCGCCTGCCTGCCGCTGCGCCCGATGCAGCTGACGTTCAACGCGCCGGTCACGCGCAAGCTGGCTTCGCAGATCGAGCTCAAGGGCAACGGGGAAACCGTCAAGGCCCAGCTCGAAGGCGGTGCGCAGAGCGACGACGACGTGGTCAACGGCGTGTACTTCGGCCCGCCGCTGGCCGAGAGCGCGCAATACAGCATCGAGCTGCCCTCGAAGTTCGAGGACGCCTCGGGCCGCCCGCTGGCCACGCCCGGCAACTTCCCGCTGAAGGTGGCTACCGGCGCGATGCCGCCGCTGGCCAAGTTCGCCGCCTCGCCCTTCGGCGTGGTCGAGCGCCTGGCCGAGCCCGACACGCCGGCCATGATGCCGGTCACCGTGCGCCGCGTGGAACCGAAGCTGATGGTGAACGCGCTCACGCCCGGCAAGGTGAGCGACATGAACCCGAAGACCGACGCGGAGATCATCGCGTGGTTCCGCAAGGTCCGCCGCTACGACAGCTTCACCATCTCGCGCGAGCAGGCGCGCAAGGACGTGAAGGGCCCGCTGCCCCCGGTCATCGACAAGGACGACCGCACCACGCTGCAGACCCGCATGCTGTCGCTGCTGGCCGGCCAGCCGGGCGTGAAGGCGCTCGACATGCCCAAGGCCGACAGCGGCGATCCGCGCCCCTTCGAGGTCATCGGCATCCCGCTGACGCCGGGCTTCCACGTGCTGGAGATCGCCTCGCAGAAGCTGGGCGAGGCGCTGCTCGATGAGCGCTACAACGCCGGGCGCACGATGTACGTGCGCACCACCGCGCTGGCTACCAACCTGGCGGTGCACTTCAAGCTGGGCCGCGAGAACTCGATGGCCTGGGTCACCACGCTGGACAAGGGCAAGGTCGTGGCCGGCGCCGAAGTGCGCGTCTCCAGCTGCGACGGCAAGGCCGTGGCCACCGGCACCACCGACGCCAACGGCGTCGTCATGCTCAGCGGCGTGTCGCCGCAGGCGCCCTCGTGCAACGGGCCGAACGAATACGACAACGGCGCCTGGTTCGTCAGCGCCCGCGCCAAGGACGAGAAGGGCGTGGAAGACCTCGCCTTCACCTGGAGCGACTGGCAGCGCGGCATCGAGCCCTGGCGCTTCAACGTGCCGACCAGCCTGCAGGCAGAGGCCGACCGCGTCGCCCACACCATCTTCGACCGCACGCTGCTGCGCGCCGGCGAGACGGTGTCGATGAAGAGCCTGATCCGCACGCAGACCAGCAAGGGCTTCGGCTTGCCCGAGAACCGCCCCGACACGCTGGTCATCACCCACGTGGGCAGCGGCCAGCGCTTCACGCAGCCGCTGAACTGGCGCAAGACCGCCACCGGCGGCCTGAGCGCCGAGAACAGCTTCGCCATTCCACCGGCCGCCAAGCTCGGCGTGTACGCGGTGCTGCTGCGCACCGGCGGCGGCAAGGACGCCAACGGCGATAGCGAGGGTGAAGGCGATGGCGACGACGGCTACGGCCGCAGCTTCTCCACCGGCAGCTTCCGCGTCGAGGAATTCCGCCTGCCCGTGCTCGAAGGCCGCATCGCGCCCACCGAGAAGAAGCCGCTGGTGGCCGCCACCAGCGTGCCCGCCGACGTGCAGATCAACTACGTCTCCGGCGGCGGCGCGGCCAACCTGCCGGTGCGCGTGTCGGCCATGGTGCGCGGCAAGAGCCTGAGCTTCCCCGACTACGACGCCTTCAGCTTCAACCCGCCGCGCGCCACGCAGGGCGACGGCAGCGAGGCCGCCACCGCGGTCAGCGCCGCGGCCGAGGCAGGCTCCGGCGAGGAAGACCTCAACAGCGTGAACGACACCCGCGTGATCGCAGACAAGCTGCCGCTCACGCTGAACAAGGACGGCGCCGGCAAGGTCACCATCGACAAGGTGCCGAAGGTCAAGGCCGCGCGCGAGCTGCTGCTCGAAGCCACCTACGCCGACCCGAACGGCGAGGTGCAGACCATCCGCAGCACGCAGACGCTGTGGCCGGCCTCCGTCATCGCCGGCATCAAGACCGAAGGCTGGGTCTCCACCGCCCAGAAGCTGAAGTTCCAGGCGCTGGCGCTCGACCTCTCGGGCAAGCCCCAGGCCAACGTGACGCTCAACGTGCGCGCCGTGGCGCGCATCACCACCACCAGCCGCAAGCGCATGGTGGGCGGCTTCTACACCTACGACAACAAGACCGAGACAAAAGACATCGGCACCGTCTGCAGCGGCAAGAGTGACGCGCGCGGCCTGCTGCTGTGCGAATCGGAGCTGAAGGAAGCGGGCGAGGTCGAACTCATCGCCAGCGCCACCGACAGCGAAGGCCGCGACGCCCGGGCCGTGAGCTCGGTCTACGTGACCAAGCAGGGCGAACTCTGGTTCGGCGGCGAGGACAACGACCGCATCGACGTGCTGCCCGAGAAGAAGAGCTACCAGCCCGGCGAGATCGCCAAGTTCCAGGTGCGCAGCCCCTTCCGCTTCGCGACCGCGCTGGTCGCGGTGGAACGCGAGGGCATCATCGAAACCCACGTGGTCAAGCTCGACGGCAAGGACCCGACCGTCACCCTCGAAGTGAAGCCCGAGTGGGGCCCGAACGCCTACGTGAGCGTGCTCGCGCTGCGCGGCCGCCTGCGCGAGGTGCCGTGGTACAGCTTCTTCACCTGGGGCTTCAAGTCGCCGCGCGAGTGGTGGACGGCCTTCTGGTACGAAGGCAAGGAATACGTGGCGCCGACCGCCATGGTCGACCTGAGCAAGCCCGCCTACCGCCTCGGCATGGCCGAGATCCGCGTCGGCACGCGCGCCCACCAGATCGACGTGACCGTCACCAGCGACAAGCCCAGCTACCCCATTCGCAGCAAGGCGCAGATCACCATCAGCGCCAAGCTGCCCGACGGCAAGCCGGCGGCCGGCGCCGAAGTGGCGCTGGCTGCGGTCGACCAGGCCCTGCTGGAGCTGATGCCCAACGACAGCTGGAACCTGCTCAACGCGATGCTTCAGCGCCGAAGCTGGGGCGTGAGCACCTCCACCGCGCAGATGGAAATCGTCGGCCGGCGCCACTACGGCCGCAAGGCCGTGCCCGCGGGCGGCGGCGGCGGCAAGGGCCAGACGCGCGAACTGCTCGACACCCTGCTCGTATGGAACCCGAAGGTGGTGCTCGACGCCAACGGCCAGGCCGTGGTGACGGTGCCGCTGAACGATGCGCTCACCACCTTCAAGATCGTGGCGGTGGCCGATTCGGGCGCCAACCTGTTCGGCACCGGACAGGCCAGCATCCAGGCCACGCAAGACCTGCAGATCATCAGCGGCCTGCCGCCGCTGGTGCGCGAGGACGACCAGTTCCGCGCCCAGGTCACCCTGCGCAACACCACGCAGAAGCCGATGAAGGTCGAGGCCACGCCGCGCGCCACCCTGCTCACGCTGGAGCCGCAGACGGTCGACATCCCGGCCGGCGAGGCGCGCGAGGTGGCATGGACCGTGACCGCGCCCCCGCAGCTCGGGCAGACGCGCGCCGAAGCCATCCTGTGGGAGATCGAGGCCAAGGACACCATCGGCGGCGCACGCGACGCGCTGAAGGTGCGCCAGCGCATCGTGCCCTCGGTGCCGCTCACCGTGCAGCAAGCCACGCTGGTGCAGGTCGATGGGCCGTTCACGCTCGACGTGGCACCGCCCGCCGACGCCATCCCCGGCCGCGGCGGCCTCAAGTTGTCTCTGCAGCCCAAGCTGGCCGAAGGCCTGCCGGGCGTGCGGGACTGGTTCGCGAACTACCCCTTCATCTGCCTCGAACAGAAGACCAGCAAGTCGGTCGGCCTGCGCGACGCGAAGATGTGGCAGGGCGTGCTGGCCCAGCTGCCGACCTACCTCGACAGCGACGGCCTGGCCAACTACTTCCCGCCGCGCGACGGCGAGGCCAACCGCGGCAGCGACATCCTCACCTCGTACCTGCTCGCGGCGACGGATGAAGCGGCCCAGCTCAACCCCGCCTTCGCGCTCGCCGACGACGTGCGCGCACCGATGGAGTCGGGCCTGATCGCCTTCGTCGAAGGCCGCATCACGCGCGACTTCTGGAGCCCGCGCAAGGACCTCGACGTGCGCAAGCTGGCCGCGCTCGAAGCGCTCTCGCGCTACGGCAAGGCCCGTGGGGCAATGGTCGGCAGCATCACCATCGCGCCGAACCAGTGGCCCACCAGCGCGGTGATCGACTGGCTCAACATCCTCAAGCGCGTGAACGACGTGCCGCAGCGCCAGCAGCGCCTGGACGAGGCCAACAACGTGCTGAAGGCGCGCCTGTCGTACCAGGGCACAAAGCTGATCTTCAGCACCGAGCAGGACGACTACTGGTGGTGGCTGATGACCAACGGCGACGTCAACACCGCCCGCCTGCTGCTCAGCGTGATGGACGACCCGGCCTGGAAGGACGACATCGGCAAGCTGGCCAACGGCTTCATCGGCCGCCAGCAGAACGGCGCCTGGCACACCACCACCGCCAACCTGTGGGGCGGACTGGCGCTGGAGAAGTTCAGCAAGGTGTTCGAGAGCACGCCGGTGGCCGGCGTCACCGCCGCCACGCTCGGCGCGGTGAAGGCGCAGGTCGACTGGAGCAGGGTCGAGCGCGTGAAGACCAGCGACGCGGCCGGCGCGCCCAACCAGAGCACCTTCTTCGGCGCACCCGCCTCGCCGGGCAACCTGAAGAACAACACGATGTTCCTGCCGTGGGCCGCGTCGCCTTCGGGCGCGCCCGTGCGCGACACGCTGCTGGTGACGCAGCAGGGCACCGGCAAGCCGTGGCTCACGCTGCAGTCGATCGCCGCCGTGCAGCTGAAGGCGCCGTTCGCGGCCGGCTATGCCATCAAGAAGACCATCACCCCGGTCGAGCAGGCCACCGCCGGCAAGTACACGCGCGGCGACGTGCTGCGCGTGACGCTGGAGGTGAACGCCAGCGCCGACATGACCTGGGTCGTCATCAGCGACCCGATCCCGGGCGGCGCCACCATCCTCGGCGGCGGCCTGGGCCGCGACTCGCAGATCGCCACCCAGGGCGAGAAGAAGTCGGGCGCCGGCTGGCCGGCCTTCGAGGAACGCAGCTTCGAGGCCTTCCGCAGCTACTACGAGTACCTGCCCAAGGGCGTGGTGAAGATGGAATACACCGTGCGCCTGAACAACGTCGGCGACTTCGCGCTGCCGCCGAGCCGCGTCGAGGCGATGTACGCGCCCGAGATGTTCGGCGAGGCGCCGAATGCGCGGGTGAAGGTGGAAGCGGCGAAGTAAGCAAACGGCCCTGCCGGAAACGGTGAAGGAGCATCGACCGGTCATCGCTCCTTCACCGGCCGCCCTCACCATCGCGGCGAACCCACAACCTGGAGGACAACACCATGGGCCTGGCTGTCTGCGTCGGCATGCTCGCCGAACTGCTGGAAGACGATCCCGAAAGCGCCGAGGGCTTCGAGGAGGAACTGGCCGAAGTCAACCGCGTGCTCGCAGCCGCGGGGCTTCCCCCGCACACCGAACCGCGCGGGCCGCTCGAACTCGACTCGCGCGCGTCGATCGACAGTTTTCCGTACTCCTTCATCCACTACCTGCGCCGCGCCTATGCGCACCGCGTGCTGTCGCCCGACTGGGTGGCCACGCCGCTGGCGGACGACGTCGATCCCACGGCCGATCCGAAGATCCAGGCGTTGCTCGACGGCTGCGAGAGCCATCTGCTGTGCCATTCGGATGCCGAAGGCTTCTACGTTCCCGTTGATTTCGACGAAGTGCTGTTCGACGAGGAAAGCGGCAGCGGCGAGGATGAAGAAGCCGGCGGCCTGCCCGGCGGCATGCTCGGCTCGTCCCAGCGGCTGCTCGACGAGCTGGTGTTCGTCGCCCCCGCGCTGGGCATCCGCCTCGAGAACGGCAAGCTCTCCGACGAGGAAGCCGAACGCATCGACGACCTGGTCGAGGAAGACGACGGCCTGTACCGCGAGTACGTCTCCTGGCTGCTGCTGTATGAATCGGCTCGGCTGAGCATCGAGCACAACACGGCAATCGTCTTCTGCTGAATCGGTTCAGAATGCGCGGCCTGGAGGCTCCCCGACATCCCGCATGAGTTTCGCCACCGAACTGCGCAGCTATTTCTCCCTGGCCTTCCGCTGGCAGCGCGGCCGCCAGGGCACGGGCTACGACAAGATGCTGCTGCTCACGGCGCGCTGGCCGCTGCCGTTCGACAGCTACCTCATCCGCTACCCCGAGGGCTCGGAGATTCCGCCGCACACCGACCCGGTGCAGGCCGGGCGGCACTACCGGCTCAACATCGTGCTGAAGTCGCCGCGCTCGGGCGGCGAGTTCGTCTGCGCCACGCCGATCTTCGCGACGCGGCGCATCAAGCTGTTCCGCCCCGATGCCTGCGAGCACAGCGTGACGCGGGTGGTGGGCGGCAGCCGCTATGTGTTCTCGCTCGGCTGGGTGCTGCGGCCGGGCAGGTCCGACGCTGGAGAAAGGCCACCGCCATGAAGAAGATGCTGCTGGAGATCCGAACCTACCGGCTCAAGCCCGGCACCCTCGATGCCTTCCACCAGGCCATGCACGAACGCGCGGTGCCGATGCTGCGCGACACGGGCATGGACGTGGTCGCCTACGGCAGGTCGGACCACGAGGAAGAGACCTACCACCTCGTGCGCGCCTATGCCGACCGCGCAGCGCTCGAAGCCGAGCAGGCCGCGTTCTACGGCTCCCCGGAATGGCGCGACGGACCGCGCGGCGCGCTGGTGGATCGCATCGAGACCTACCTGAACACCTTGCTGTGGGCCTCGCCCGAAGCCGTCGACAGCATGCGCGCGCTCAACGGCCCCGCTTCCCGCTGAGAAACAAAAGCCGGGAAAAGACAGGCACCGCAGGCCTAAACTGCGCCCCCGGTCTTCGTTCGTTCGCTCGTTCCCTCCCAACGTTCGCAGGAGAAACAACTCATGAACACCAAGGAAATCGCCGACAAGCTCGTGGCGCTGTGCAAGGACGGAAATTTCGAAGGCGCCCAGGTGCTCTATGCACCCGAGGCCGTGAGCGTCGAGGCCAGCGCCCCGCCCGGCCAGGCGCGCGAGGCGGTCGGCCTCGCGGCCATCAGGGCCAAGGGCGAATGGTGGACCGCCAACCATGAAGTGCATGCCATGCAGGTCGCCGGCCCGTGGCCGCACGACGACCGCTTCATCGTCGGCTTCCGCTTCGACGTGACGATGAAGGCCACCGGCCACCGCTTCACCATGGAGGAAATGGCGCTCTACACCGTCAAGGACGGGAAGATCGTGCGGGAAGAGTTCTTCTACGACGCCGGCTAGCAAGCGGCAGCGGTAGGACGCAAGTTCTCGTGCAGGCGCGATGCGGGCAGAATGGCCCGCAGGTGCCCTCATGAACACAAGATTTGTAGAAGCCTTTCTCTGGGCCGCGCGGCTGGGCAGCTTCCGCGCCGCGAGCGACCGGCTCCACATCACGCAGGCAGCGGTGTCCAACCGCGTCGCCTCCCTCGAAGAAGACATCGGCGCGCGCCTGTTCGAACGCGACGCGCGCGAGCTGCGGCTCACGCCCGTCGGCGTGCGGCTGATGGACTACGGCGAGCGGCTGCTGGAGCTGCGCCGCGAGATCGTCTCGCTCGGCCGTCCGCGCGGCGACATCCTCGGGCTGGTACGCATCGGCGCCATCGAGACCGTGGTCCACACCTGGCTGCTGGGCTTCCTGACCAACCTGCGCTCCACCTACCCCGGCATCGAGGTGCAGCTGACCTCCGAGACCACGCTGGCGCTGCACCGCGGGCTGCGCGAAGGCGCGCTCGACATCGCGCTGCAGACCGACCACATCGCAGGCGCGGGCATCGTGAGCACGCCCTGCCTGCCGATGCCCATGGGCTGGGTCGGGCCGCCCGGCGCCGAGGGCACGCAGACCGTCGAGCAGCTGCTGCGCCAGCCCGTGCTCACGATGAGCCCCGGCTCGCAGCCGCACGAGGCGCTGAAGAACCTGTTCCGCGCGGCAGGCATTCCGCTGGGCAAGGTGCACTGCGTGAGTTCGATCTCGGCGCTCGCGCGGCTGGTGAAGGCGGGCTTCGGCAACGCGCTGGTGCCGCTGCCGCCCTGCTACGAATACGTGGCCACCGGCGACGTGCGCATCATCGAGTGCGACGCGCTCATCTCGCCCCAGCGCATCGTCGTGAGCCACCTCGAAGCCGCCGACTCCGATGCCATCCGGCTCGTGGCCGAGCTGGCCTGCCGGGCCTCCGACCAGTTCACGACCTCGGCCGTCGCACCAACATGGAGCGCCTCCACAGAGGGTTAACCCTCGAAATGGCGCATCCAGGCCCCGAAAAGGGGCCAGTAATTCTTGTGTCTGTCGCCCAGAAAAACTCGTTTGTGACAGTCCGACCCTGCGACGGAAGATCGCGCCTTCATTTTTTCGAAGGCCCGACGCTCTTCCGCCGCCATGAACACCACTGACTCCTCTTCTTCCGCAGCAGCGACGGCAAACGGCATGCTGTTCGTCGCGTCCGACGTGGAGCCGGCCGACGAGGCCGACTTCAACCGCTGGTACGACCAGGAGCACGTGGAAGAGCGCGTGCGCATTCCAGGCTTTCTCTCGGGCGCGCGCTACTTCTCGCTCGAGGGCGGGCGCAAGTACCTGGGCCTGTACCGCACCGAATCGCTCGCGGTGTTCGGCTCGCCCGGCTACCGCGCCGCATTCGAGAAGCAGACGCCATGGTCGGTCGCCAACCTCGAGCGCATGCGCCAGCCGGTGCGCCGCGTGTGCGCCGTGCGCGCGGTGACGGGCTTCGGCAGCGGCAGCCACGTGGTCGTGCTGCCGCTGGCCGCAGCCGCCGATGCCGGGGCGCTGGTGCAAGGCGCCGAGCGCATCGGCCAGCAGCTGAGGAAGGAGCAGGCAGGCTTCGTGCAGTCGTACCTGCTCGTGCCGGATGCCGCGCTCAGCACGCCGCTGCCGCGCGAATCCACCGAAGGCCGCGTGCTGCAGCCGATGCTGGTGATCGAGACCAGCAGCGAAGCCGCGGCCCGCGCCGCGCGCGCTGCGGCCGCCTCCGCCCTCGACGCCGATCCCGCCACCGGCTGGCTGCTCTCGCTCGGCTGGAAGCTGGGCGCGGCCGAGCTGGCCTGAACCGACTTCCATGTCTTCACCGAACAAAGGTATTTCCATGACCGAACATGTTCTCTCCGCTGCGGCCACCGCAGCCACGCCGCCTGCGCACGGGTCCGCGAAGATGGGCCGGCTGGCCATGGCCAGCTCCATCGGCACCACGCTGGAGTGGTACGACTTCACCGTCTACAACATCATGGCCGCGCTGGTCTTCAACGCGGTGTTCTTCCCCTCGTTCGACCCGCTCACGGGCACCATCCTCGCGTTCTCGACCTACGCGGTCGGCTACATCTCGCGTCCGCTGGGCGGCGTGGTGTTCGGCCACCTCGGCGACCGGCTGGGCCGGCGCTTCGTACTGGTGGCCACGCTGGTCATCATGGGCGTCTCCACCGGGCTGATGGGCCTGCTGCCCACCTACGCGAGCTGGGGCATCTGGGCGCCCGTCGCGCTGGTGGCGCTGCGCTTCGTGCAGGGCGTGGCGCTCGGCGGCGAATGGGCCGGCGCGGTGCTGCTGTCGATGGAGCACGGCAAGCCCGACGAGCGCGGCCGCAACGCCTCGTTCACGCAGGTGGGCCCCTCGTGCGGCACGCTGATCGGCACCGGCTTCATCGCCGCGGTGTCGGCCTGGCTGAGCCCGGAAGACTTCCAGAACTGGGGCTGGCGCATTCCCTTCATCTCCAGCGTGGCGCTGGTGCTGTTCGGCCTGTGGCTGCGCCGCGGCGTGGACGAGACGCCGGTCTTCCGCGAGATGGAAGAGAAGAAGGCCACGGCCAAGACGCCCATCAAGGAAGTGCTCACCCAGCACTGGCGCCGCCTGCTGGTGGCCGGCGGCTCGCGCATCGGCTCCGACGTGCTGTATGCGCTGGTGGTGGTGTTCACGCTGACCTACGTGACGACGGTGCTGCACCTGTCGCGGCCGCTGGCGCTCACCGCCACGATGATCGGCGCGGCCTGCAACGCGATCGCGGTGCCGTGGTTCGGCAGCCTCTCCGACCGCATCGGCCGCCGGCCGGTGTACATCGCCGGCGCGCTGCTGGGCATGGCGTGGGCCTTCGTGTTCTTCGTGCTGATGGACAGCGCACACCCGGTCGCGATCTGCGCTGCCGTGGTGGTGGGTCTCCTGATCCACGCGATGATGTACGGCCCGCAGGCCGCCTTCGTCACCGAGCAGTTCCCCGGCCGCGTGCGCTACGCCGGCGCCTCGCTGGCCTACACGCTGGCGGGCATCGTGGGCGGCGGCTTCGCGCCGCTGATCATCGCGAGCCTGTTCAAGTCCTGGGGCAGCACGGTGGCCGTGTCGTTCTACGTGGTGGCCGCGCTGGGCGTGACGCTGATCGCCCTCGCGGTGGCCCGCGAAACCGCCAAGCGCCCGCTGGAGAGCTGATCGATGGCGAGCACGAACAACATGAATTCCCGGCTGCGCTTCGCCTGCGAGAGCATCGCCGACGACGGCACGCGCTCCGCGGCCATCCACCTCGTCGCGCCCCGCGCGCTGGTGGTGGCCGGCTGGACCGGCCGCGACATTGCCGCCATCGAGCACCACATCGAGGAGCTTGCGGCGCTCGGCGTGCCGCGCCCTTCGAGCGTGCCGCTGTACTACCGCGTGGCGGCGCAGCTGCTGACGCAATCGCCCGCCATCGAGGCGCTGGGCGACCAGAGCTCCGGCGAGGCCGAGCCGGTGCTGTTCTTCTCGCAGGGCGAGTGGTGGCTGAGCGTGGCCTCGGACCACACCGACCGCCAGGTCGAGAGCTACTCGGTGGCCGTGTCGAAGCAGATGTGCGCCAAGCCCGTGGCCGAGACCGCCTGGCGCTGGCGCGACGTGCAGGCGCACCAGGACACGCTGGAGCTGCGCTCGCACATCCTCGAAGACGGCCGCTGGATCGACTACCAGCGCGGCACGCTCGCATCGATCCGTCCGCTGGCCGGCCTGCGCGAGGGCATGCCCGGCGCAGGCGCCGCGCCCGAGGGCCTCTTCATGACCTGCGGCACGCTGGGCGCGCTGCCCAACGCGAAGGGCGAAGGCATCCGACCGGCCGCGCAGATGGAAATCGAACTGCACGACCCGAAGCTCCGGCGCCGCATCGTGCATCGCTATGCGGTGGAAGCACTGCCGGTGGTGGCGTGATGACGACAAAGAACGGCTTCACCATTCCGGCGCTGCGCGAACGCATCGCGCGCGGCGAGCTGTCGCACGAGGCGCTGGTCGAGCAGGTGCTCGACGCCGCGGCGCAGCCCGCCGCGGCACATGTCTTCACGCGGCTCTACGCCGACGGCGCCCGCGCCGCCGCACGCCATGCCGATGCGGCGCACAAGGCGGGCATCGAACTCGGCCCGCTCGCCGGCCTGCCCGTCTCGGTCAAGGATCTCTACGACGTGGCCGGCGAGACCACCATGGCCGGCTCCGCGGTCTGCGCGGGCGAGCCGCCGGCCGCGCACGACGCGACTGCCGTGGCGCGGCTGCGCGCGCAGGGCGCGGCCATCGTCGGCAAGACCAACATGACGGAGTTCGCGTTCTCGGGCGTGGGCATCAATCCGCACCACAGCACGCCGCGCAATCCGGCCGATGCACAGACGGCGCGCATTCCGGGCGGTTCGTCGTCCGGAGCTGCGGTGTCGGTGGCGCTGGGCCTCGCGGTGGCGGGGCTGGGCTCGGACACGGGTGGCTCGATCCGCATTCCCGCCGCGCTGTGCGGGCTGGTCGGCTTCAAGAGCACGCAGTCGCGCGTGCCGCGCACGGGCGCCTTCGAACTCGCGCGCTCGCTCGACACGGTGTGCGCCATGGCGCGCAGCGTGGAAGACTGCCTGACCGCCGACGCCGCCATCGCAGACGCGCCGCTCGCGGTGCGCCGACGCCCGCTGCAGGGCATGCGCCTGGCCGTGCCGCGCACGCTGATGTTCGACGACATCGAACCCGCCGTCGCACGCGCCTTCGACGGTGCGCTGCAGACGCTGTCGGCCGCGGGCGCGCAGATCGTGGACATCACGCTGGCCGAACTCGCGGAGATCGCCACCGTCAACGCGCCCGGCGGCTTCTCGCCGGTGGAGGCATCGGCCGTGCATCGCGAACGCTTCGCCGCCAAGCGCAACGGTTTCGACTCGCGCGTGGCGGCCCGCATCGCCCTCGGCACCGAGGTGCGCGCGGCCGACTACATCGCCATGCAGGACCGCCGGAGAAACTGGACCGGCCGCGTCGAGCGCGCCATCGAGGGCTTCGACGCGCTCGTGTGCCCGACCGTGCCGATCGTCGCGCCGCCCATCGCGGCGCTGGCGGAAGACGCGGCCTTCTTCAGGGCCAACGGCCTGCTGCTGCGCAACACCTTCGCGATCAACCTGCTCGACGGCTGCGCCTTCAGCCTGCCATGCCACGCGCCGGGCGATCTGCCGGTGGGGCTGATGCTGGCGTCGGTGCGCGGCGACGACGCGCGGCTGGCCGCGGTGGCGCTGGCCGCAGAGGCGGCGCTGCAGCAACGCGCGCCGGGCTGACGGCCGATCCGCTCAAGCCGTGGCCATGCGCTGGCATTCGGCTTCGCACTGGTTGCAGGCCTCCGCGCAGCGGCTGCAGTGCGGTTGCGAATGGCTGGCGCATTCCGCGGCACAGAGCCTGCAGATGTCGGCGCACAGGCTGCAGATGAGGCCAGCGTTCTCGCTGTTCCTTGCCATGATGCCGGCGGCGGCGGTGCAGATTGCCGCGCAGTCCAGGTCCAGCAGCACGCAGCGGGCCATGCGCGCGCCCGCCCCTTCGGCGATGCACGCCGACGCGCAGCGTTCGCATGCCACGGCGCAGGCGTTGCACAGCGCGATGCAGCGGTTGAGGCGGCCGGCATCCGCTGCAGGACCGGCGCCTCCGGTGCCGCGTTCCGCGGCTTCTTCGATGTTGGTGTTCGACATGGTGGGTGTCCTTTCGCGTTCGTTCTCCGCCCGGGCGCCGCGACAGGCTGTGGGAGATCGCCGCCCCGCGGCGTCGTCTCTCAGGCGGTGGTGCTGGCCAGCGGCCTGGTGAGGGTCGCCGTGGCCTTGGCGCCCAGCGTCATCTCCGTGACCCACGACACCAGCAGCGAGCCGTAGGCCTGGCGCCACTCCTGTTTCGACAGCGCGTGGTCCGCGCCGGAGAGCACCCGGTAGGTCACCGACTTCACGCGCTTGAAGGCGCCCAGGTAGTTCTCGACCACCGGGTGCGGCACGATCTGGTCGTGCTCCGATTCCACGATGAGCACGTCGCCGGCGAAGTCCGCGCAGGCGGCCAGCGCGCGGTTGTCCTTGGGGCCGACCAGCGAGCGGCGGTAGGCGACGAGGTCGGAGCGGCTGAGCTGCCCCTTGGGGGTGTCCCACTCGCCGTCGCGGTAGAGCGCCGGCGCGCGCAGCGCCAGCCAGCGCACCGGCCGCATGGCGGTGACCAGCGCGGCCAGATAGCCGCCGTAGCTGCTGCCGACGATGGCGACCGCCTCCGGATCGACCGCCGGGTGCCCGACCAGCGCGTCGTAGGCCGCCAGCACGTCGCGCAGGTTGTCCTCCCGGGTCACTTCCATGCGCTGTGCGGCGTGGCGCGCGTGGCCGCGCAGGTCGAAGGTCAGGCACACGCAGCCCAGCGCCGCGAGTTCGTGCGCGCGCTTGGCGTACTGCTCCCGGCTGCCGTCCCAGCCGTGGACCAGCAGCACGCCGGGCACCGTCGTCGAGGCCGCGAACAGCGTGCCCTCGATGTGCTGGCCGTCCACCGGAATGTCGATGGTGCTATGGCGCGTCGGCATGGCGGTCTCCGGGCAGGATCGTGTACTTCGCCAACGGCCCGACCCGGCTGTCGGTCCCCTGGTAGGCCACGATGGCATCGGCGGGCACCAGCACGGAGGGGCCGTACACCTCGAAGCACGAGGCGCGCACCTCGCTGCGCGCCGGGTCGCGGTGGAACACTTCGAGCCCCGCGATCTCGGCGCCGGTGGCGCCGCCCACGCGCCACGACTGCTCCAGCACGCCCGAGCGCCACTCGCCCCGGCCATCGACGCCCTGCGCGACGTCGTAATTCACGCGCGAGGCGAAGAAGCCGGGGTAGCAGTCGATCACGGCGCGGTGGTAGCGCCGCGCCTGTTCGATCGCGCGGCGCAGCGAGGGCGACGCGACGCCGGCGATCAGCACGTCGAAATCGCCGCGCACCATCATCAGGTCGGAGCCGCCGTACACCTCCTGGCCGGCGTTGTCACCGGTGGTGCGCTGCACGCCGCAGTAGCTGACGACCATGCCCGCCACGAGCACCTGCCCGACGCTCCACGTGACCGGGTCTTCGAGGTTCGCTTCCAGGACCAGGCCGGTGCGTGCGATCTCGGCCGGGTCCATGGCGCCGATGCTGGCTTCGAGCGCGCCGGCGCTCTCCGCCACGATCTGCCCGCGCCCGCCGGTCGCGGTCACCGGCTTGAGGCGCACGGCGCCCGCTTCGAGCATCGCGCGCCCCGCCCTCGCCGCCTCGTCGGCGGAGAAGCACGAGTAGCCCGGCAACACCGCCTCACCCACCTCCGACGCAAAGCGCTCCGACCAGCCCTTCGGCTTGGCGGCGCTGCCGTCGTCGATCAGCGGATGGGAGATGACCTTGGTGGCGACGAAGGCGTGCGGCACCACGCCGCCGAACAGGTCGTCCACGCCGGCGATGCCCATGGCCCGCGCACGGACGGGGTCGGAAAGGGTGTCGCTGGGCACGAAGTAGTGCCGCGAGGCCGGGGACGCCGAAGAGCCGCCGGCTTGCCGGGCGCCGCCGTATTCGTCGTATTCGCCGGCGAAGGCGCAGTCCATCAGCGCCGCGAGCCGCTGTCCGTAGTTAGCGCGGGTGGCGTGCTCGTGCTCGCTGCAGTAGCCGCGCGGGTCCACGTCCCAGGTGAGGACGCTGCATGGCCCCGGGGCAAGGCCGGCCTCTTCCGGGGCATCCACGGGGCCGGCCCCTTCCTGGTCTCGGGGGAGCGCTTGCACGGCGGCTTCAGCCCCGGGAGCCGGCGTTCCTGCCGGCCTTCTTCTTTTCCGCGTCCTCCTTCTCATCGGAAGAAGGAAGCTTCACCTTCGTCACGGTCACGGAAACCGGGTCGCTGGCCGGAAAGGACTCCTCCACGCCGCTGTCCAGGGCCTCCTCGCTGGAGGGCTGCGGCGTGGGTTTGGCGATCTCGGCCTTTCCCTTCTCGGGGTCGCCGGACGTGGGAAAGGGGAACTTCCCCGGCGACTGCTCTGATTTCTGTTCTGCCTGCTGCTGCTTCGAAGTCATGGATGGGCCTCCTGGCTTGTTCACGGCCCCATGTTCAGCCGGCACGCGCCGCCGACGGTGGGAAGGAAGTGCCGATGCGTGTGGGAACAGTCCGGCGCGCGGGGCCGTCCATCGGCTATCGTGCGGCCCATGTCGATCGCACAACCATCGCTGACCGGTCCCCGTCTTTTGCTGCGCCCGCTCCTCGCATCCGACGCGGCGGCGCTCGTGGAGGCCGCCTCCGACGGCGAGCTCTGGAAGCTGCCCTTCACCGTCGTGCCTTCGGCCGAAACGGTCGGCGCCTACATCGGCAACGCCCTCGCGGGGCGCGACGCCGGCACGGTGATGCCCTTCGCCACCGTGGTGCGCGAGACGGGCAAGGTCATCGGCTCCACGCGCTTCTGGAAGATCGACCGCGTCAACCGCAAGCTGGAGATCGGCAGCACCTGGATCTCGGCCTCGTGGCAGAAGACCTTCGTCAACACCGAGGCCAAGCTGCTGATGCTGCGCTACGCATTCGAGGAACTGCAGTGCGTGCGCGTGCAGCTCACCACCGACGAGATCAATGCCAAATCGCGGGCCGCCATATTGCGGTTGGGCGCAAAGCAGGAAGGCATCGTGCGGAACGAGCGGATCATGCCGGACGGCCGCAAGCGCAACTCGGTGCGCTTCAGCATCATCGACGACGAGTGGCCGGCGGTGAAGGCGCAGCTCGAGGCGCGGCTCGGCCCGAACGGCACGCCGTCGAACGCGCAGCGTCCCAAGGACTGAGGCCCTCTTCCCCCGGCGCGCGGCGACGGTGCGTCGCCCTACCAGTTCTCGGGGATCGACGGTGCTGCACCGCGGGTGCTATCTTGCCGCCCGCCCAAGCCGGGCAGCCGATGAATCAACACCAGGGGATGGACCATGCCGACGCTCGATCAGGTGCTGCAACAGGCCTTATGGCAAGACAAGACGGTGGCGCGGGAAGCGTTGCTGCGCGCCGGCGCCGACGTGGACACGGTACCGACCGCGGACGAAGTCGAGCAGTACAGCCGCCGCCTGCTGAGGAACAAGCGCTGGGTTCCCAGTGCCGAGGCTGCCGCCGCGCTGGAACTCGTGATCGGCGTGCGCCCCGACCCGGAGAACCAACCACGCACCTACCAGGGCGGGTTCCTGCGCGGAAACGCCGCGCTCCCCTGGCGGCATTTCTCGCGCGAGCGGATCGCGCTGCAACTGGTCGTGCGGATAGCGGACTACAAGTACATCGAGCAGCAGCACCATTCGCTGTGCGGCCCGGTCACGTTCATGCACGACATCGCGAAGCGAACCCCTCAGGACTACGCGGCCTACGTGATCGGACTGGCGGAAAACCGCCGCGGCACCCTCGGGCAGATGACCGTGAAGGTCAAGTCGGGCTCCGCGCTGCTGGGCAAGCGCATTCACAGCACCCCCGGCTCTCCGAGGATCTGCGAGGCCGACTACATCGCGCTGGCCAGCCTGCGCGACGGCAGCAACATCCTGGCCTACCGCTCGCCCTTCACTCACACGATGCTTGAAGGCGCGACCTCGACGGCCGACATGGTCCGGTGGATGCGCGACACCGGCTACCAGCATGTGGAGGACCACACTCACATGGGCCGCTGGCGCTTCCGTGGCCTGCTCATCAAGGCGCACCGCACCAGCATCGGCCAAAACGCCGTAGCCCCGCACCTGAACACGATGCACCAGAAGCGCAACTTGGGCCACACAGTCATGATGTGTGCCACGGGCAGCCTGGCCAACACGGCGCTGGGCCGCGACCTGCGCGACGACATGACGATGCGTGTCTTCGGCAGCCACTTCATGCTGGTGAATTCCGTCGATGTGACAGCCAACGGCGCCATCTTCGACCTCGTCACCTGGGGCCGCGACAGCAGTGAGAACCGGATCGAGATTCCATGGAGCAAGCTCGCGAGCTGGTACGGCGGCTTCGTCAGCGGGCTCCCCTGAATTTCGGCCGCTAGACTGGCGCCACGTCGTCATCGAACGGAGAGCGCCCATGTGCCGCAGCATCAAGACCCTCTACAACTTCGAGCCGCCCGCCACCGAGCAGGAAATCCGCGCCGCCGCGCTGCAGTTCGTGCGCAAGCTCAGCGGCTTCAGCGTGCCCTCGAAGGCCAATGAGGAAGCCTTCGGCCGGGCGGTCGACGAGGTGGCGGCCACGGCGGCGCGGCTGATCGACTCGCTGGTCACCACGGCCGAACCGCGCGACCGCGCCGTGGAGGCCGAGCGCGCCAAGGCCCGCGCGGCCATCCGCTTCGGCGGCGGCCCCGCCTGATCGGACGCGGCGGGAGAACCGAGCCCCGCCAATGACCTCTGCGCAGCGCCGCGGCATCGCCTTTGATATGGTGCCATCCAGCACCACCATGCGAATTCCGAGCGTATGAAAAAGACCTATACAGGAGGCTGCCACTGCGGCGCCGTGAGATTCGAGGCCGACATCGACCTGAGCCTTGGCACGCTGCGCTGCAACTGCGCGATCTGCACCCGCACCCGCTTCTGGCCCGCCATCGTCGCGACCGACGCCTTCCGGCTGATCGAAGGGGAATCCGAACTCAGCGAGCAGATGCTCGACACCCGCAACAGCCACTACATCGTCTGCAGGCATTGCAGCGTGCGCTCCTTCGGCGTGGGCCACTCGCCCCAGACCGGCGAGAACGCCTACGGCGTGAACGTGACCTGCCTGGACGACGTGGACCTCGACGACCTCGCCCGCTCGCCGATCAGCTACGTGGACGGACACCGCGGCACCTGGCACGTCGCGCGCACGGCCATCGGCATCTGACGACGAAAGAACCGTTTTCCGCAACAACCACCATCTGGAGACAAAAGCACATGCCCATCGAACTCTGGCTCGCCTTCGTCGCGGCCTCCGCCGTCATGCTGATCATTCCGGGGCCGACCATCCTCACGGTGATCAGCTACTCGATGTCGCACGGGCGCCGCGCCAACCTGCCGCTGGTGGCCGCCGTGGCGCTGGGCGACTCCACCGCGCTGGTGGTGTCGCTGCTGGGGCTGGGCGCGCTGCTCGCCACCTCGGCCTTCTGGTTCACGGTGGTGAAGTGGGTGGGCGGGCTGTACCTGCTGTACCTCGGCGTGAAGCTGCTGCGCGCGGGCATCTCGTCGTCCGAGATCGCCGCGCCGGCCGCGCCCGCCTCGCGGCTGCGCCTGTTCGCCAACACGTACCTGGTGACCGCGCTGAATCCCAAGGGCATCGTGTTCTTCGTGGCCTTCCTGCCGCAGTTCATCAGCCCGGCGGCCGACGTGACGCGCCAGCTCTGGGTGCTGGCCGTCACCTTCGTGGTGCTGGCAGCGACCAACGCCACGCTCTACGCGGTGTTCGCGGGATCGGCGCGCAGGCTGCTGTCTTCGCCGCGCGCGCAGCGGCGCTTCAACTTCGCGGGCGGCTCGCTGCTGAGCGCGGCCGGCGTCTGGGCGCTGATGGCGCGCCGGCCGGGCTGAGCTCCGCCCCCAAAAACGAAAAGGCCGCGAAGCGCAATGCTTCGCGGCCTTTTTTCATTGTTCCGCGGATCAGCTGCGGATCAGTTGCGGTAGGGGTTGTTGGGATTGCGGTCGTAGCGGTTCGGAACGCCGTCGCCGTCACGGTCACGGTCGTAGCGGTTGGGCACGCCGTCGCGGTCGCGGTCGCCGTAGCCATAGTGCGGGCGCGGCGGCGGCGGGCGGTCGTAGGGTGCGACCACGCAGCCGGCCAGGATGGCCGATGCGGCCAACAGGATCGCCAATGTCTTCGTCATGCGAGTTCTCCTTGGAATGTTTGTGAAACCGGGGTTCGCCTCCTGCGAGCCGGTATTGCATTGAAGGCCACGCCGGTACGCGCCGGGTTTCCGCATTGAAGCCCTCGCGTGAAGTTCGTTACCGGATGTGGTCCCGGGCTTGAACTCTGGCCCTCTGCGGCGCCGGCACGAGGCGGCCGGCGGCGCATTGCGCGGTAGGCGGGGTTCCCGTGGTGCATCGCCGAGAGAGAATGCCGGCACCCACGCTTTTGCTTCTGGATACCGGTGTTCCCTTCTTCTCCGATGCAGTCCACGCCCTTCGCCCTCGCCTTGTCCCGCAAGACCCTCGCGGCCGTGCTGATCGTCGCGGCATGGTCGCTTCCGGCCCGGGCCGTGGTGAGCTTCGAGGAAGTGAAGCGCGACTTCCGCTCCTCCGACACCGCCGTGCTCGACCGCAACGGCGAGCTGCTTCAGCGCGTGCGCACCGACCCCACGGTGCGGCGCGGCCAGTGGACCGCGCTGGCCGACGTGTCGCCCGCGCTGCGCACGGCCATGGTGCTGAGCGAGGACAAGCGCTTCTACGAGCACAGCGGCATCGACTGGCGCGCCGTCTCGGCCGCCGCCTGGGGCAACCTCTGGAACACGCGCACGCGCGGCGCATCGACCATCACGATGCAGCTGTCGGGCCTGCTCGACGAGGAGCTGCGCCGCAGCTCGGGCGGTCGCAGCTTCACGCAGAAGATCGGGCAGACGGTGGCCGCCGCGCAGCTGGAGCGCAACTGGCGCAAGGACCAGATCCTGGAGGCGTACCTCAACACCGTGCCGTTCCGCGGCGAGATCGTGGGCATCGACGCGCTCTCGCGCACGCTCTTCGGCAAGGCGCCCAGCGGCCTCGACGCGCGCGAGGCCAGCGTGGCGGCGGCGCTGGTGCGCGCGCCCAACGCCAAGCCGGCCGTGGTGGCGCAGCGCGCCTGTGAAGTGCTGCGCACGATGGAACCGCAGCAAAAGACCGATTGCGAGGCGCTCGACATGTTCACCAGCGCGGCGGTGCAGAGGCGCGCGTTCGAGCCGAACGAAGGGATCGCGCCGCATGCCGCGCGGCGCGTGCTTCGCGAGCTGAGGGATGCGAACGCGGGGGCGGCACCCGTTGCCGCCGCCACGACGGCCTCCGCGAAAAGCAAGGAGAAAGAAAGCGCCGTGCGCACCACCCTGCGCGCATCGCTGCAGCGCTTTTCGCTCGACACCCTGCAGCGCCACCTGCGCGAGCTGCGCGACCGCCACGTGGAAGACGGTGCCCTCGTCGTGCTCGACAACGCGACCGGCGAGGTGCTCGCCTGGGTCGGCTCCTCCGGTCCGCTGAGCCAGGCCGCCGAGGTCGACGGCGTGACCGCGCTGCGCCAGCCCGGCTCCACGCTCAAGCCCCTGCTCTACGCCCAGGCGATCGCCGAGAAGCGCATCACGGCGGCCTCGCTGATCGAGGACTCGTCGGCGCAGATCAGCACCGCCAGCGGCCTCTACATTCCGCAGAACTACGACCGGCGTTTCAAGGGCCCGGTGTCGGCGCGCACCGCGCTGGCCGCGTCGCTCAACGTGCCCGCCGTGCGCACGCTGGTGATGGTGTCGCCCGAGGCCTTCGCGCGCGAGCTGCGCGCCGGCGGCCTGCCGCTGCGCGAGAGCGGCGACTACTACGGCTACAGCCTCGCGCTCGGCAGCGCCGAGGTGTCGCTGCTGTCGCTCACCAACGCCTACCGCATGCTGGCCAACGGCGGGCGCTACGCGACGACGACGCTGATGCCGAGGCCCGCGGAGAAACCGAAGAGCGCGCCGGCCGCGCCCGCGCCGCTGCTCGACCCGCGCGCCGCCTTCATCGTCGGCGACATCCTTTCCGACCCCAACGCGCGCACGCGCACCTTCGGCCTCGACAGCATTCTTTCCACCCGCTTCTGGACCGCCGTGAAGACCGGCACCAGCAAGGACATGCGCGACAACTGGGCCGTGGGCTGGTCGCAGCGCTACACCGTGGGCGTGTGGGTGGGCAACGCCAGCGGCGAATCGATGTGGGACGTGAGCGGCACCAGCGGCGCCGCGCCGGTGTGGGCCGAGGTGATGCGCTTCCTGCACGCGCGCGAACCGAGCCGCGCGCCCACGCCGCCGCCGGGTGTTGTCGAGGCGCGCGTGAGCTTCGGACCCGGCGCGGACGGCAACCCGCTGGAAGCGGCGCGCAGCGAATGGTTCCTGCAGGGCACCGAGCAGCCGCTCTTCGCGCTCGACACCGGCATGGCGACCGACGCCGCCTCGGCACGCATCACCGCGCCGGCCGACGGCACCATCATCGCGCTCGACCCCGACATCCCGCCGCAGCGCCAGCGCGTGCGCTTCGACTCCGAAGGCCGCGGCGTGCAGTGGCGCATCGACGGCAAGCCGCTGGCGCGCGGCAACAGCGTGCAATGGTTTCCCTGGCCGGGACGGCACGTGATCGAGCTGGTGGACGCGAGCGGCAAGGTGGTCGACCAGCGCAGGCTGGAAGTGCGCGGCGCGGGCGTGGTGGCGAAGAACACCCGGCGCTGAGGCCGCCGGCGGGTTTCAGGCCGACCTGAAGACGTCCAGGAAGTAGTCGACGAAGATCTTGATCTTCGGCGTGTTGCGGCGCGCGGGCAGGTAGCTCAGGTCGATGTCGTGCGGCTTCAGCGCCAGCGAGGGCAGCACCGGCACCAGCGTCGCGCCGTCGATCTGGGGCCGCGCCAGCGACACCGGCAGCAGCGCGATGCCCTGGGCCGACAGCGCCAGCCGCAGGACCATCTCGGGGTCGTCCGAGCGGAACACGCTTTCCACGCGCATCCGGTGCGTCTTCTCGACGGTCGCGAGGCTGATCTCGCGCTTGCGCCCATCGGCCTCGGTGGTCAGGAAGCGATGCGCCGCCAGGTCGGGCAGGTTTTGCACCGGGTCGTGCCGCGCGAGGTACGCCGGCGCGGCGCACAGCATGAGCGGCTCCTGCTTCAGGTGGCGCACCACAAGCTCTTCGCCTTCCTCGCGCCCGTAGCGGATGGCCACGTCGGCCCCGCCGTGGAGCAGGTCGGCGCGGTCCCTGCCGGTCTCGACCGTCACCTCCAGCCGGGGGTAGGCGGTCATGAAGGCCGGGAGGTGGTTCATCAGCAGTTCCCTGCCGTAGTAGTGCGGCACGGCGATGCGCAGCCGCCCCGTGACGGCGCCGCCTTCCGACGACAGGTCGAGCATGACGTCGTCGAGGATGGTCAGCGCATGCTGGGCCGCCGCGAGGAACTCGCGGCCTTCCTCGGTCAGCGCGAAGCGGGTGGCGCCGCGATGCAGCAGCAGGTGCCCGACGGTGGCCTCGAGTCTCTGGAGCTGGCGCGACGCGGACGCCTTCGGCACGTTCAGCAATTCGGCGGCCGGGGTGAGCCCGCCAAGCTGCGCGGCCTTGGTGAAGAGCCGCACGTCCGACAAAGAAAAGTCCTTCATTTCGCTTCGACGGGGTCCGTTTTTCTTGCTCTCCCTGAACGCTCCGTCCAGCGGTCGGGGAAGGGAGTGCCGAACCGGGGAGCAGGGCAACTTGCGGATTCACAAGCTACCTTTAGTTTCATTCTCTGACAGTCCGCTCCCGACGAATCACACTTTCGGCAACAGATGGCCAAGGCCGGGAAAAATTCACTTAATGCGGACAAATCCGCGAAATCGCCTTGCGCAATCTTCGAACAGGGTTGCAGTTTTTGCGAAGGCGTCGTTCGAATCAATCGCCGCGTGCCGAGCCCGGTCTCTGTTTGGTAGCAGAATTCATCCAATCATTGAACGTCCAGACTTCACCCTGATGCTTGCCCAAGCCCCCCGCACTTCCCTCGCAGACACCGCCGCCGACAGCATCCGCGGCGAAATCTCCGCCGGCCGCTGGGCCGTCGGCTCCCGCATCCCCATCGAGCCGCAGCTCGCGCAGTTGCTGGGCGTGAGCCGGGGCACGGTGCGCGAGGCGGTCAAGACGCTGGTGTCGCGCGGCCTGCTCGAGGTGCGCCAAGGCTCGGGCACCTATGTGCGCTCCGGCTTCGATCCTTCGTCCAGCCTGCAGAAGATGCGCCTGGCCAGCCTGCGCGACCAGTTCGAGGTGCGCCAGGCGCTCGAGGTGGAAGCCGCCCGGCTCGCGGCGGTGCGCCACACGGCACGCGACCTGCGCCGCCTGCACACCCTGCTCGACAGGCGCGGCGTGCCCGACGAGGCCGACAACGGCGCGGCCTTCATCGAGCGCGACCTGGCGTTCCATCTGGCCATCGTCGACGTGTCGGGCAATCTCGCGCTGGCCGAGACCTGCCGCTTCATCACCGGCTACATCAAGGAAACCATCGCCAGCTCGCTGGGCACCGCCCTGCCCGAGCCCGACGAGGCCGCGCATCGCGCCGTCATCGAAGGCATCGCCAGCCGCGACCCCGACGTGGCCGCCGCCGCGGTGCGCACCTTCATGGCGCCGATGATCAACGCGCTGGCGCTGGGCTCGTGATGAGCACGGCCACCGCCGCCACGGCGCGTCATTCCGGCGACGAACTGCTGATCGACGCCGAAGCCGACACCCTGCCCGCGCCGCGCCCCACGCCCGCGCCCACCCTCGCGCGCCGCATCCTGCTGGGCGCCAGCGTGGTCCTGATCGCCTTCAACCTGCGCCCGGTGTTCGCCAGCCTCTCGGTGGTGCTGCCGGAGATCATCAAGGCCACCGGACTCTCGGCCACCGCCGCCAGCCTGCTGACCACGCTGCCGATCGTCTGCCTCGGCGTTTTCGCGCCGCTCGCGCCGGGCCTGGGCCGGCGCTTCGGCACCGAGCGCACGCTGCTCGGGTGCATGGTGCTGATCCTGGTCGGCACGGTGCTGCGCGGCACCGGCAACATCCCGCTGCTGTTTTTGGCCTCGGCCATCGCGGGCAGCGGCATCGCGGTGTCGAACGTGCTGCTGTCGGGCCTGGTGAAGCGCGACTTCGCCTCGCAGGCGGCGCTGATGATGGGCCTGTACACCATGGCCGTGTGCGGCGGCGCGGCCAGCGCGGCCGGGCTCACGGTGCCCATCGAGCACGCGCTGGGCGGCGGCTGGACCATGGCGCTCGCGATGTGGGCGCTGCCGGCCGCGCTGGTCACGCTGATCTGGGCGCCGCAGGCGCTGCCGCTGAAGCCGGTGGCGAGCGAATCGGGCTTCACCGTGCGCGGGCTCTGGAGCGACCGGCTGGCCTGGCAGGTCACCTTCTTCATGGGCCTGCAGTCCGCCCTCGCCTACATCGTGATGGGCTGGCTCGCGCCGATCCTGCGCGAGCGCGGGCTGGGCAGCGAGACGGCCGGCTACGTGGTGTCTCTTTCGGTCATGACGCAGGTGGTGACCTGCCTCGTGGTGCCGGCGCTGGCGGTGAGACTGCGCAACCAGCGCGGGCTCGCGGTCGTGCTGGCGCTGCTCACTGTGGGCGCGATGCTGGCGATGCTGTTCGCGCCGCTGGGCGGCGTGTTCGGCGTGTGGGCCTGGGCGGTGCTGCTGGGCATCGCGCAGGGCGGCACCTTCGCGCTGGCGCTCACGATGATCGTGCTGCGCTCGCCCGATTCGCACGTGGCCGCGCACCTCTCGGGCATGGCGCAGGGCGTGGGCTACATGGTGGCGGCCTTCGGGCCGCTGGTGGCCGGGCTGCTGCACGGCTGGACGGGGAGCTTCCGCGCCTCGTCGTGGCTCTTCATCGGCCTGGGCATCGCGCTCGTGATCGCGGGGCTGGGGGCTGGACGCACGATGCACGTGGGCACGACGACCGTGCCGCGCCACTGAGGCGCGGGCTCGCTGCCTACTGCGGCCCGCCGCAGAAGCCCGCGCGCTCGGTGGTCCTCGCGGTGAACAGCACGCGCGTGGTGGTCGCCGCGCTGCGCGGCTCGTTCTGCGGCCACTCGGTCTGCACCCAGGTGTATTGCCAGTCGTAGGGCGCGCCGGGCTTGAATGTCTCGCCGTAGGCGATGCGCAGGCTGCCGAAGCTCTCGTCGTGGCAGTGCTTCGAGGTCTTGTATTCCTTCTCGCTGAAGCAGGCGCGGATCATCTTGGAGCACGAGAACGGGATGTCCTCCTGCACGGCCTTGCCGCCTTCGAGCGGAACGAAGTCGGCGGTGTCGAACGACGCGCCGCCGCCCGAATAGCCTTCCGACACCGTCTGCAGCACGGCCACGGCCCATCTGCCCTCGGCCACCGGGTAGAGCGCCGGCGCGAGCGAGAGGCGCGCCTCGGAGCGGCTGGCGTCGCTGTCTTTCTTCTGGGCCTGCGCGTAGTCGGAGAAATCGTGGAGGCGGTCGAGCTTCCAGCTCCTGGCATCGGCCCGGCTGATGCGCGCCATGGCCAGCGGCTCGGCCGAGAGCACCACGTAGTCGTTGGGCGCGGCGCCTCGCGGGCGATACAGGCCGAGCTGCTGCGCATTGCAGGGCTGCGGCAGCAGGCTGCAGAGATTCGCGCGCCATTGCGCATCGATCGACTCGGGCTTCTTCACCGCATCGAACACCTGCGCCGACGGTGCGGCGAACACGGGAACGGCGAACGACAGGGCGAGCAGGAACGACTGTTTTCTCATGGAGCCGGATGGTAGCCACCGGCGGTGGCGGGCGGTTGATAAAGTCGCACGCGACCATGAATCCTTCTTCTCCCGCCCTCCTCCGGATCGACGCGCTGAGCTTCGCCTACCCCGATCAACCCGCGCTGGTGTCCGGCTGGAATGCATCCATCGGCCCGGGCGTCACACTGCTCTACGGCGACACCGGCACGGGCAAGTCGGCATTGCTGCAGGTGATCGCCGGCATGCTGCCCGCCTCTTCGGGCCGGCTGACGGTGGCGGGCGCGAGCCTCGACGCCACGCCGGAGGCCTATCGCCGCCAGGTGTTCTTCGTCGACCCGACGACCGACCGCTTCGACCAGCTCACGGCCCGCGAATGCACCGCCTCCCTCGCCGAGGGCGACGCGGGCCTCGACCAGGCGAAGTGGCAGGCCATCGCCGACGGCTTCTCGCTGGCACCGCACCTGGACAAGAAGATGTTCATGCTCTCGACCGGCTCGAAGCGCAAGGTGTGGATGGCGGCCGGGCTCGCTTCGGGCCGGCCGCTGGTCCTGCTGGACGAACCCACGGCCGGGCTCGACATGCCCTCGATGCGCTGCCTCTGGAGCACGCTTTCCGGCTTCGACGGGCGGCAAGGCCGCGCCGTCCTCGTGGCCAGCGCGGCGCGCATCGACACCGTGCCGCTCGCGGCCACCATCGAACTGCCCCTCGCCTGAAGCCCGCCTTCAGGCCGCGTCGAAGTTCGTGCTGCGGCTCACGGACTCCCAGGCCTCCATGTCCTCGAGCATCGCCTGCGCATGGGCGCGCACGGCATCGACCGAATCGTCGCCCAGCTGCAGGCGAAGCGGCGTGTGCTCGGCGTCCAGCGCCTTCTCGATGGCCACCGCGGCCTTGCGCGGATCGCCGGCCTGCGTGTTGTGCATGCTGTGCGCGAACTCGCGTGTGGCGCCTACCACCGGCTGGTAGGCCTCGATCACCGGCATGTGGCGCATGCCGCTGCCCGCGAGCTGGGTGCGGAACTGGCCCGGCTCCACGATCAGCACCTTGATGCCGAAGGGCGCCACCTCCTGCGCCAGCGCTTCCGAGGCGCCTTCCAGCGCGAACTTGGAGGCCGAATAGGCGCTGAAGCCAGAGAACGACAGCTGCCCACCGAGGCTGGAAATGTTGACGATGGCGCCCGACTTCTGCGCGCGCAGCACCGGCAGCGCGGCGCGGGTGACGGCCATGGCGCCGAAGAAGTTGGTGTTCATCAGCGCGCGCAGTTCGGCGTCGGGCGTCTCCTCGAGCGCGCCGACCACGCCATAGCCCGCGTTGTTGACCAGCACGTCGATGCGGCCGAAGCGCTCGACCGCGGCCTGCACGGCGGCTTCGGCCGCGCCGGCCACGTCCACGTCGAGCGGCGCGGCCAGCACGCGATCGGGCGCCAGCGCCACGAGGTCGGCCAGGCGGCTCGCGTCGCGGGCGGTAGCGACCACGTTGTGGCCCCGGGCCAGCGCATGTTCGGCAAAGGCATGGCCGAAGCCGGAGGCGGCGCCGGTGATGAACCAGGTCTTGCGGACTTGCGAAACGGTGTTGGCGGCGGTGGACATGAGGCTTGCTCCTTGAGGGTTGATAGGTTGCCGTGAAAGCATGGCGTGACTGTTCCATCAACGCTACTCATCGACTAGATGGCGCAAATCGAATGCACTGTGCGATAGCATGCATGAATGGACCGCACCCTGCTCCCTCATCTCGCGATCGTGCTGGCGGTGCACCGGCGCGGCGGTTTCGCGGCCGCCGCGGCCGAACTGGGCATGAGCGCCTCGGCCGTGAGCCATGCGGTGCGGGCCGTCGAGGACCACCTGGGCCAGCCGCTCTTCGCGCGCACCACCCGCAGCGTGCGGCTCACCGAGGCCGGCGCCGGCTTCATCGGCCTGCTCGCGCCGGCCATGGGCGAGATCGCCGACGCGGTCGACCGTTTCGGCGAGTCGTCGGGCCGCGTGGGCGGCGTGCTGCGCATCAACGCGCCGCACGTGGCGCTTCCGCTGGTCATGACTCCGCTGGTGGCCGAAATGGCGCGCCGCCACCCCGGGGTGACGATGGAGATCACCTGCGACGACGGGCTGGCCGACATCGTGGAAAGCGGCCACGACGCGGGCGTGCGGCTGGGCCACACCGTGGCGCAGGACATGGTGGCCGTGCGGCTCACCCCGCCCTTCCACGCCATCATGGTCGCGACTCCGCGCTATCTGGAAACGGCCGGCGAGCCGCACAGCATCGAGGCGCTGCAGCAGCACATCTGCATCGGCTTCCGCTTCGTCACCTCGGGCGGCGTGTACGCCTGGGACCTGCGGGACCAGGGCGGCGCCCACGTCTCGGTCGAGGTGCCGGGCACGGTACGCGTCACCGACGCCCTCTACGCCCGCGACCTGGCCCTGGCCCACGTGGGCATCGCCTACATCTTCGAGCCGCTGGTGCGCGCCGAACTGCGCGAGGGCCGCCTGCGCCAGGTGCTGCCGCATTCGGCCTTCGAGGAGCCGGGGCTGTTTTTGTACTTTCCGCGCCGCGCGGCCCAGGCTCCCAAGCTGCGCGCCTTCGTCGACCTGGCCCGGGAAATGCTCGAAAAAGAGGCATCCAGCCGGCTGGAACCCCGTTAAGACGCGCTTCGCGCCGGGGGCTTGGCAACCCGCATGGCGAAACACGGTCCCGGCGGGCGACAATCGGGGATTCCGGAAAAAAGCGGGCTACCTCCCGACCGCCGGAAGTTCCAGCCACCCCGACAACCAGGATCTACGGAAGAAGCGCATGAGCTCGAAGCAACCCACCATCGTCTACACCCTCACCGACGAGGCGCCCCTGCTGGCGACCTACGCCTTCCTGCCCATCATCCGCGCCTTCACGAATCCGGCCGGCATCAACGTCGAGACCAGCGACATCTCCGTGGCGGCCCGCATCCTGGGCGAATTCCCCGAGCTGCTGAGCGACGAGCAGAAGGTGCCCGACAACCTCGCCGAACTGGGCAAGCTCACGCTCAAGCCCGAAGCCAACATCATCAAGCTGCCCAACATCAGCGCCTCGGTCTCCCAGCTCAAGTCGGCGATCAAGGAGCTGCAGGGCAAGGGCTACAAGATCCCCGACTACCCCGAGAACCCGACCACGGACGAAGAGAAGGACATCCGCGCGCGCTACAACAAGTGCACCGGCAGCGCCGTGAACCCCGTGCTGCGCGAAGGCAACTCCGACCGCCGCGCGCCCAAGGCCGTGAAGGAATACGCGCGCAAGAACCCGCACAGCATGGCCGAGTGGAGCCAGGCCTCGCGCTCGCACGTCTCGCACATGCACGGCGGCGACTTCTACCACGGCGAGAAGTCCATGACGCTCGACCGCGCGCGCAACGTCAAGATGGAGCTCATCACCAAGAGCGGCAAGACCATCGTGCTCAAGCCCAAGGTCGCCCTGCTCGACCGCGAGATCATCGACTCCATGTTCATGAGCAAGAAGGCGCTGCTGGCCTTCTATGAAAAGGAGATCGAGGACGCGCACAAGACCGGCGTGATGTTCTCGCTGCACGTGAAGGCCACCATGATGAAGGTGTCGCACCCCATCGTGTTCGGCCACTGCGTGAAGATCTTCTACAAGGAAGCCTTCGAGAAGCACGGCAAGCTGTTCGACGAGTTGGGCATCAATGTCAACAACGGCATGGTCGACCTCTACAACAAGATCGCCACGCTGCCGCAGAGCACCCAGGACGAGATCAAGCGCGACCTGCACGCCTGCCACGAGCACCGCCCCGAGCTGGCGATGGTCGACTCGGCCAAGGGCATCACCAACTTCCACTCGCCCAACGACATCATCGTGGACGCCTCCATGCCCGCGATGATCCGCAACGGCGGCAAGATGTGGGGCGCCGACGGCCGCCTGAAGGACGTAAAGGCCGTGATGCCCGAATCGACCTTCGCCCGCATCTACCAGGAGATCATCAACTTCTGCAAGTGGCACGGCGCCTTCGACCCCAGGACCATGGGCACCGTGCCCAATGTGGGCCTGATGGCGCAGAAGGCCGAGGAATACGGCTCGCACGACAAGACCTTCGAGATCGCCGAAGACGGCGTCGCCAACATCACCGACCTGGACACCGGCGAAGTGCTGATGAGCCAGGAAGTGGAGCAAGGCGACATCTGGCGCATGTGCCAGGTCAAGGACGCCGCGATCCGCGACTGGGTCAAGCTGGCCGTCAACCGCGCGCGCAACTCCGGCATGCCGGTGGTGTTCTGGCTCGACGCCTACCGTCCGCACGAGGCGCAGCTGATCACCAAGGTCAAGATGTACCTGCACGAGCACAACACCACGGGCCTGGACATCCAGATCATGAGCCAGGTGCGCGCCATGCGCTACACGCTGGAGCGCGTGGTCCGCGGCCTGGACACCATCAGCGCCACCGGCAACATCCTGCGCGACTACCTGACCGACCTGTTCCCCATCATGGAACTGGGCACCTCGGCCAAGATGCTGTCGATCGTTCCGCTGATGGCCGGCGGCGGCATGTACGAGACGGGCGCGGGCGGCTCCGCTCCCAAGCACGTGCAGCAGCTGGTGGAAGAGAACCACCTGCGCTGGGACTCGCTGGGCGAATTCCTCGCGCTGGCCGTGAGCCTGGAAGACCTGGGCCTGAAGACGAACAACAAGAAGGCGGCCATCCTCGCCAAGACGCTGGACACCGCCACTGGCAAGCTGCTCGACAACAACAAGAACCCCTCGCCCAAGACCGGCCAGCTCGACAACCGCGGCAGCCAGTTCTACCTGGCGATGTACTGGGCGCAGGAACTGGCCGCGCAGACCGAGGACAAGGAGCTGCAGGCCGCCTTCACGAAGCTGGCCGAGACGCTCACCGCCAACGAGCAGAAGATCGTCGACGAGCTCGCCGCCGTGCAGGGCAAGCCGGTGGACATCGGCGGCTACTACCTGGCCGACCCGGTCAAGTTCTCGGCCATCATGCGCCCGAGCGCCACGCTGAACGCGGCGCTGGCTTCGGCGTAAGAAGGCTGATCGACATCGTGCGGATGGCAGTCGTCATGAAGCCCTTCAGGCTCGCGATGCTTCCCGCCGTGCTGGCCCTGGCCAGCGCGGTGGGCACAGCCCATGCGGCCGAGGACTGCGAGGCCCTGCGCACCCGCATCGAACAGAAGATCGCCGCGAGCGGCGTGGCCCGCTTCACCGTCACCGTCACCGTCATCGATGCGAACGCACCGGCGAACGGCCAGGTGGTTGGCAGCTGCGAGCTCGGCACGAAGAAGGTCGTCTATCTGAAGGACGCGGGGGCCGCACCGGCTCCTGCTCCTGCATCCACCCCTGCATCTGCCCCGACGCCGAAGCCGGCCCAGGGCACGGACGAACCCATGATCACCGAGTGCAAGGACGGCACCGTGACCATGGGCAACTGCAGGAAGCAGTAGCGGCAACCCGGCGGCGCCCGCCGCCCGGCCCTGCCCGCACCACCCAATCTCGCGGCCGGAGTCTTCCGGCTCGTCAGCCCTTCGCCACCACCCGCGCGATCCACGCGAGCAGCACCGCCTCGACCTCGTCGCGGTTGGTCTCGTTCAGCGCCTCGTGGCGAGCGCCGCCGAACACGTGGCACGACACGTCGCGCAGCCCCGCCTCGCGGTAGCGCTGCACCAGCGGGTAGAACCACTCGGCCTTGTTGCTCACCGGGTCTTCGCCGCCGATGAACAGGTACAGGGGCAGCTCGGGGCGGATGGTCTTGCGCATCGCCTCTGGCGTGAGGTCGCCCAGCTTCGCGAACATCGAGCCCAGCCCCTCGGCCAAGACCGTGAAGCCGCACAGCGGATCGGCGATGTACGCATCGACCTGCGCCGGATCGCGGCTGAGCCAGTCGAAGGGCGTGCGCACATCGGGCAGCGCGGCGTTCATGTCTTCCAGCTTGAAACCCGACCGCAGCGCGGTTCCCAGCAGGTCGAGCGCCGAGGTGCCCGACAGCGCCGCGCCCGCGAGCAGCGAACCGTGCTCGACGAGGTAGTACTGCAGCGCGAACGAACCCATGCTGTGGCCCAGCAGGATCAGCGGCAGCCCGGGGTGCACGCCGCGCACATGGCGGCTCAGCAGCGCCATGTCGTCCACCAGCCCGGCGAACGCGCGCAGCCCGAACTCGCCCAGCTCGCCGCGCGCCTTCGCACCCTTGCCATGGCCGCGATGTTCGTTCGCATAGACCACATACCCCCCGCGCACCAGCGATTCGGCCAGATGCCGATAGCGCAGCGAATGCTCGCCCATGCCGTGCGCGAGCTGCACGATGGCGCGCGGTGCCGTCGCCGTGCCCAGCCACCGATGGACCTCCACCGTGACGCCGTCGTTGGCGGTGAGCTCGAAGTGGGTCTCGGTGGTCGGCATGCAGTGCTCCATTCAGTGATCGATGGAGCCGATCCTAGGGGCTGGCGAGTGGCGCTTCGATCAGGGGTTTCCTGCTTTTGTCGCGTGGTGGACAGCAGACATGCGTCCTCTTCTGCCGCTTTAGCCCGACAGCGCTCGGCGACTTCCCCTGGATATACTGCCGCGTCGCGCCGAGTTGGCGCGACCGGGTTTGGAAGCCTGATTCACCTCTGCGACACAACCGCACACATGGAGATCACTCGTGGCTCGACCCGCTTCCGTTTTCACGCACCCCGGCACCTCTGCCGCGTCCCCCGACTCCGCAATCGACGCGCTCGCCCGCAAGGCTTGCGACGACGCAGCGCAATTGAATGAGGTTCTGCAAGCGCATGCGTGCATTGAAAAGCTCATCGCTCCCGAACGCACAAGCGAACTCGAAGAGATGGCGACCTCACGCAGCGAACTGGGTGCGCTGCTTCGTTTGGCCAACGCAGAGCTTCAGCGCTGCATCAGCGCAGTCGAGAGCAGCACATCGCAACTGCATGACGCGCTGATCGCCGAAGAGACGCTCGCGAAACCCGCGTAACTCGCCGTCTATCGCGGCCTGACGCCGGCGAGCACCTCGGCCATCTTCTTCAACGCCGCCTCCGGCGTAGCCTCGATGTGGATCGAACACGCCAGCATCAGGTTCAGCTGCTGCCCGAAGTCCTCGACCGCGATGCCGGTGCCGGCTTCGCGCAGCACGCCGTTCGCGTCGACTTCGCACGGCAGCGCGGCGCGCACGCGGTCTGCGTAGCTGCCTTCGGGCACGCCGTAGGCCACGACCGGAATACCCAGCGCGATCGCCGCGCCGACTTCGAACACGGTGCCGGAATCTGGCTCCATGCCCCTGAAGCTCGCAAGATTGGCGACGACGCCGTCCGCACCGCGAAGGCGCTGCATGTTGGCTTCGTAGATCTGCTTCTCGGGCGCGTCGGAGGTCTGCTCTTCGTTGCCGTCGGCCGGCAGCAGGGCCGCGAGGCCAGCTGCGTCGCAGGCGGCCGACAGCCTGACGAAATGCTCCCTCGCGTCGGGGCGAAAGACGTCCGGCCCCGCGAGGTAGATGCGCGGGCGGGCCGTCTTCCGGGGAGGCTGGTTGTCCATCGGCGGAGCATCGGCGATTTCCGGCTCTTGCTCAATCCTTGCGACATGGTGCAAAGCGAATTACCGATGGATGCATCGGACCGCTGCCCGGGCTGCTGCGGCTTCGGGGAATCAGGCAAGAAACTCGCACGAAGCGACCAACGCCCCGCTCGCGCCTTCTCTACCGCGAAAGCACTACGCGGCGCCGAGCAAGGGAAGCGACGGCCCCAGTCGGCATTGCGTTTTGCAGGATCAGGCAAAAACCGCGTTCGATTCGTCTACCGCTTCGGGCTCGTGAAAACGCACACTTCTCTGCATGCCCGGCCCACGCTCATTCCAGTGTGCGCCCCACGGCAGACAGATCAGCACGAGGAGTTCACCATGACCACGATCCAGGAAAAAGTCGTACTCATCACCGGCGCGAGCAGCGGCATCGGCGAAGCGACCGCCAGGCTGCTTGCGCGGCGCGGCGCCAAGGTGGTGCTCGGTGCGCGCCGCACCGACAGGCTCGCCTCGCTGGCGGCCGAGATCACGGCCACGGGCGGCACGGCGAGCTTCCAGCGGCTCGACGTGACGCACCGCCCCGACATGGAAGCATTCGCCGAATTCGCGCTCGAGACGCACGAGCAGATCGACGTGCTCGTCAACGCTGCGGGCGTGATGCCGATGTCGCCGCTGTGGAACCGCAAGATCGAGGAGTGGGAACTCATGATCGACGTGAACCTGCGCGGCGTGCTGCTGGGCATCGCGGCGGTGCTGCCGACGATGCAGGAGCAGGGCTGGGGCCACATCGTGAACGTGGCACCGGTGGCGATGCACGGGCTGTCGCCGGGCTCGGCGGTGTACCACGGCACGCAGTACGCGGTGAACGCGATTTCCGAGGGACTGCGGCAGGAGCATGCCGGCCGGCTGCACGTGACGGTGGTGAGCCCCGACGTGCACGGCCCCATCGATCCGCTCGCGGAGCGCATCGCGGCCAGCTACGCACGCGAGCGCATGCGCACCAGCCGGCGCATCGCGGTGCCGGTGGATGCGGTGGCGCGCTCGATCGCGGGCGCTATCGAGGGCTATGGCATCACGGCCGGTGCGATGCGCCCGCCCGCGAGGCAGCATCAGCAGCAGAGGCCTCGCCCGGCCGAATACGCTCAGTAGGTCTTGTAGGGCAGGAACTTGCCCGACAGCACCACGTTGACGCGGTCGCCCTTCGGGTCGGCCTGGCGCTGGATGTCCATGCTGAAGTCGATGGCGCTCATGATGCCGTCGCCGAATTCCTCATGGATCAGTTCCTTGATGGTGGTGCCGTACACGCTCACCACTTCGTACCAGCGGTAGATGAGCGGGTCGGTGGGCACCGGCGTGGGCAGCGAGCCCTTGTAGGGCACCACCTTCAGCCACTTCTGCTCCTCGCCGGTGAGGCCGAAGATCTCGCCGATGATCTTCGCCTGGCTGTCGTCGAGCGTCATCTGGCCGAGGCAGGCGGCGGTGGTCCACTCCTTCGAAAGGCCGACCTTCGTGGCCACGTCGGCCCACTGGATGCCCTTGCTGACCTTGGTGGCGATGATCTTCTCGGTGACGTCGTTGCGGTTCATGGGGTTTGCTCCTGATTGAGATGAAGTGATGAGAACGTGATGAGGGGTGGATGAAGGCGAGGTCACGCCGCCTTCGCGCGCGTGACGAGGAAATCGACGATGTGGTTGCGCAGCACGTAGTAGCCGTCGAGGTGGTGCAGCGACGCGCGGGTGCGCTCGCGCGGCAGCGGGTTGACCACCGTCTCGACGATGTTCCCCGTGCGGTACCCACCCTGCGGTAGGTCGGCGCCGTTGCTCATGAGCAGGATGCGGTCGGCCAGCAGGATGGCCTCGTCCACGTCGTGCGTGATCATGAAGACGGTCTGCTGCGTCTGCCGCACGATGGCCATCAGCTCGTCCTGGATGGTGCCGCGCGTGAGCGCATCGAGCGCGCCGAAGGGCTCGTCGAGCAGCAGCATCTTGGGGCTGATGGCGAAGGCGCGCGCGATGCCCACGCGCTGCTTCATGCCGCCCGAGAGCTGCGAGGGCTTCTTGTCGATGGCCGCCTGCAGGCCGACCATGGCGACGAAGCGCTCCACCTGCGCATCGACCTGCGCGGCCGACCACTCGGGCCAGCGCGAGACCACCGCGAAGGCGATGTTCCTGCGCACCGTGAGCCACGGCATGAGCGCATGGCTCTGGAACACCACGCCGCGCTCCAGGCTGGGGCCGGCCACCTCGCGCCCATCCATGAAGACATGGCCCGCGCTCGCCTGGTCGAGGCCCGCCAGCACGTTGAGGATGGTGGTCTTGCCGCAGCCCGAGTGGCCGATGATGCAGACGAACTCGCCGCGCTCGAGCGTGAACGACACGTCGGCGAACACGGGCCGTGCGGGCATGAAGGCCTTGGCCAGCCCCTCCACGCGCAGGAAGCCGCGGGCGCCCGGCGCCTCCACGGCGGCGGAAACGACAGGCTGGTTCATGGCTTCACCTCGGGCCGCAAGAATGGCGCGCTCACTCCACATAAGTCACCTTCCGCTGCAGCGCCGCGAAGGCCTGGTCGAGCAGCATGCCCACCACGCCGATCAAAAGGATCGCGAAGATCACGTTGGTGAGCGACAGGTTGTTCCACTCGTTCCACACGAAGTAGCCGATGCCCGTTCCGCCCACCAGCATCTCGGCCGCCACGATGACCAGCCACGCGATGCTCATGCTGATGCGCATACCTGTGAGGATGGTGGGCGCCGCCGCCGGCAGGATGACGCGGAACGCGCGGCGCAGCGGCTTCACCTCGAGCGTGCTGGCCACGTTGAGCCATTCGCGCTTGACCGAGGCCACGCCGAAGGCGGTGTTCAGCAGCATCGGCCACACCGAGCAGATGAAGATCACGAAGATGCCGCTGACCGACGAGTCCTTGATCGTGTAGAGCGCCAGCGGCATCCACGCCAGTGGCGAGATCGGCTTGAGCACCTGGATGAAGGGGTCGAAGGCCTTGTGCAGCAGCGGCGACATGCCGATGACGAAGCCCAGCGGCACCGCCACCAGGCACGCCAGCGCGAAGCCCAGGCCCACGCGCGCCAGCGACCAGGCCAGCTGTATGGCGATGCCCTTGTCGTTGGGCCCGTTGTCGTAGAACGGATTCGACAAATGCTTCCACGCGGTGGCGGCCATCTCGGCCGGCGTGGGAAAGCCCGAGCTCTTCACCTGGCCCTGCGTCGGGTCCTTGCCGAGCATCTTCTGGTATTCGATCTGCTCGGCGGTCATGCCTGCCACGGCGGAAGCGCCGCCTGCCGGTGCGGTCGCGACCTGCCACACGCCCACCAGCAGCAGGAACATCAGCAGCGACACCAGCGCCGCCTTGAACGAAAGAGCCTTCCCGCGCATGGCTCAGGCCATCTTCGCGATGGCGAAGCTCTTGAGGTAGTCGTCGGGCTTGGCGGGGTCGAACACCTTGCCCATGACGGTGAACTTGGGGTACGCCCCGTCGGGCACGGCTTGGCCCAGGTCCTTCATGCGCTTCTTCGCGTCGGTGAGCAGGAAGACCTTCTCGGCGATGCGCCTGTAGTCGATGTCGCCCTTCACGTAGCCCCAGCGCTTCATCTGCGTGAGCATCCACACGGCCATCGACTGCCAGGGAATGGGGTCGAAGTCGGCGCGCTCGGGCACGGTGCGGATGTTGCCCAGCCCGTCGGCGAACTTGCCGGTGAGCACCTGCGTGAGCACAGTCTCGGGCTGGTTGAGGTACTGCGCGGGCGCGATCACCTTGGCGATGAGCTCGCGGTTCTTCGGATCGCGCGCCATGGCCGAGGCGGTGAGCACCGAGCGCACCAGTGCGGCGAAGGTGTTGGGGTTCTTCTCGATGAACTCGGTCGACGTGCCGAAGGCGCAGCACGGGTGGCCGTTCCACAGGTCCTTGGTGAGCAGGTGGATGAAGCCGATCTCCTCGAACACCGCGCGCTGGTTGAACGGATCGGGGCCGAGGTAGCCGTCGATGTTGCCGGCGCGCAGGTTGGCCACCATCTCGGGCGGCGGCACCACGCGGATCTGGATGTCGGTGTCGGGGTTCAGGCCCGCTTCCGCCACGTAGTAGCGCAGCAGGAAGTTGTGCATGCTGTACTCGAAGGGCACCGCGAACTTCAGGCCCTTCCAGGTCTTGGGGTCGCGCCTGTCCTTGTGCTTGTTGGCCAGCGTGATGGCCTGCCCGTTGGTGTTCTGGATGGTCGCGACGTTCATGGGCACCGCGTTGGAGCCCGCGCCCATCGAGATGGCCAGCGGCATCGGCGACAGGAAGTGCGTGGCGTCGTACTCCTTGTTGAGCATCTTGTCGCGGATGAGCGCCCAGCCCGCCGTCTTCACCACCTCCACGTCGAGGCCCTGCTTCTGATAGAAGCCCAGCGGGTGCGCCATGATGAGCGGCGTGGCGCAGGTGATGGGAATGAAGCCGATCTTGAGCTTCGTCTTCTCCAGCGGCGCCTTCTCCTGCGCCATGGCCTGCAGCGCGCCGAGCGGAAACACCGAGGCGATGGCGGCACGCGCGGTGCCCGCGCCCACGGCGCGCAGGAAGCCGCGCCGCACGCTGTCGACGGGGAACAGCGCCTTCATGAGGCTGGCCTCGAGCTTGTCCTCCGGCAGCACGCCTGCGCGCTCCGCACCATGCACGCGCCCGCAGGCGCAGCGCATGTTCAGTGGCCGGTCGGCATCGTAGGGATCGCAGGCGGTCGGTTCTTGCGGGTTGGACATGGTGGTGCACCTCGTTGGAAAGATGCAGCCGCCGTTGCAAGCGCCGGGCCGGAAAGGCGCTGTGGAAGCCGTTGCGCAGCCTGCGGCATCAGATCGTGCCGCCGATGTCGAGGCCTTGTAGGGCTGGCACTACAAGCCGGTGCACGCCGGCGGCGCGTTCGGGCTCTTTTCAGCCTGGAGAGCCCTGCTTGCCGTGGCGTTCGGCATACAGGGCCAGCTCCACGTCGTTCTTGGTGCCGGTCTTCTCGAGGATGCGTGCGCGATAGGTGCTCACGGTGTTGGGTGCCAGGCCCAGTTGCGCACCGATTTCGCTCACGCTGTGCCCCGCGCTGAGCAGCCGGTAAACCTGGTGCTCGCGGTGCGAGAGCATCTCTGCGCCCTGCCCCGCGCCTTTCCCCACGGCCGTGGCCAATGCCTCGGCCGTGGCAGCGGACACATAGAGCCCGCCGGCCGCCACCTTGCGCACCGCGCCGACCATGTCGTCGGCGTCGGCGCTCTTGTTGAGATAGCCCGATGCGCCCAGCTTGATGCAGCGCACCGCGTACTGCTTCTCCGGGTAGGTGCTCAGCATCAGCACCGGAAGCGAGGGCCATTGCTTGCGCAGCGCCTGCAGCACATCGAGCCCGTCGCGGCCGGGCAGGGCGATGTCGAGCAGCACCACGTCCAGGCCCTCGGGTCCGCCGAGCGCCTGCACGGCTTCCAGCACCTCGGGGCCGGTCTGCGCCTCGGCGCGCACGACCATCGCGGGCAGGCCGTTGGAGAGGTCGCCCAGCATCTGCTTCAGGCCTTCGCGCACGATGCGGTGGTCGTCGCCGATGAGCACGCGGATGTCGCTCATTGCGCGCCTCCGTGCGCATCCACGGGCAATGGCAGGTGCAGCCGGAAGGTGCTGCCCTCGCCCACGCAGCTCTCGATGTCGATGCGCCCGCCGAAGTGGCGCGCGCGCTCGCGCATGCCGAGCACGCCGTAGGAGGTGGCGGCCTCGAAGGCCTGTGCCGGCGCGCCGACGCCGTCGTCTCGCACGCTGATGCTCAGCCGCTCCTGCTCCACGCCGATGCGGATGCAAAGGCTGCTCGCCTTCGCATGGCGCCCGACGTTGCTCAGCATCTCCTGGAAGATGCGGAACACCGCGATGGCTGCGGGCTCTGGCAGCTCCACGCCGGACGGCACGTCGAAGCGCCAGTCCAGCTCCAGCTCGGCCGCCTGCACGAACTCGTGCGCCTGCCATTCGAGCGCGGCCCACAGGCCCTGGTGGTCGAGGATGCTGGGGCGCAGGTCGGTGATGATGCGCCCCACGTTGTCGACCGCGCGCTCGATGAGCTGGCTCATGTTCGTGCACTTGCAGCGCATCTGCTCGCGCATGGCCTGCGCCGCGTCGGGCGTGCGCTCCTGCTGTTCGCCCAGGCGCTTGCCGATCCAGTTGACGTCCATCTTCAGCGCCACCAGCAGGCTGCCGAGCTCGTCGTGCACTTCGCGCGCGATGCGGGTGCGCTCTTCCTCGCGCACCTTGTCGAGCCACGCGGAAAGCTCACGCAGCTGCGCCAGCGCGTCGCTGAGCTCGCGGGTGCGCTCCTGCACGCGCAGGCCGAGTTCGTCCTTTGCCTGCTGCAGCGCCTCCGCCTGGCGCCGGCGTTCGGTGATGTCGACGAAGGTGATGACGGCGCCGCGCACCTGCGCGCCGTCCATGATCGGGTGGCTCGAATACTCGACGGCGAAGGCGCTGCCGTCGCGGCGCCAGAACACCTCGGTGTCGATGCGGCAAGGCAGGCCGCGCCGGAAGGCGTTGAAGATGGGGCAGTCGGTGTCGGCGTAGTGCGATCCGTCGGGGTGCGAATGGTGCGTGAGCTCGTGCATGTTCGAGCCGAGCACGTCGCCCACCTCATGGCCGAGCATCTGCGCGCCGGCCCGGTTGATGAACATGCAGTGGCCGTCGAGGTCGATGCCGAAGATGCCCTCGCCCGTCGACTCCAGCAGCAGGCCGAGCTGGTGCTGCCACAGCGGGTGGCTGGCGGCGGGGTTCAGTACGGGCGTCTCCATGCACCAAAAGCAAGCAACAGCCGTGCCCGGGGACTTGCTCCCTCTCCCCCTGGGGAGAGGGTTGGGGTGAGGGTGCGTCGGCGGTGAATGGAGCGCGGAGGCGTTGGGGCCGCCGCCCTCACCCTAACCCTCTCCCAGAGGGGAGAGGGGACAACGCGGGAGCAAGGCAGGTCAACGCGGATCAACGCGCCCAGTGGAACTTGCGATCCGATTCCTTGATGGGCTGGTCGTTGATGCTCGCGTAGCGCCTCTGCATCAGGCCGTTCTCCGCGAACTCCCAGTTCTCGTTGCCATGGCTGCGATACCACTGGCCGGAGTCGTCGTGCCACTCGTACTCGAAGCGCACCGCGATGCGGTTGTCCATGAAAGCCCAGAGCTGCTTCTTGAGGCGATAGTCGAGTTCGCGCGTCCACTTGCGCGACAGGAACTCCACCACCTGCTCGCGGCCGTTGACGAAATCGGCGCGGTTGCGCCATTCGGTGTCGGGCGTGTAGGCCAGGCTCACGCGAACGGGGTCGCGCGAGTTCCAGGCGTCTTCGGCGGCCTGGACCTTCTGGATGGCGGATTCGAGGGTGAAGGGCGGCAGCGGCGGGCGTGATTCCATGGTGGTTCTTTCGATGGAGGTTGGAGGGAATGCGCTGAAATGTGCCACATGTAGACAGACCTGTCTACATGCCTACAATCACGCCATGGACATCTCTTCCATCTCCGAGCTGCCGGCGCGCGAGCGCATCCTGCGCACCGCGCACGACCTCTTCTACGCCGACGGCATCCGCGCCACGGGTATCGACCGCGTCATCGCCGCATCGGGCGTCACCAAGGTCACCTTCTACCGGCACTACCCGTCGAAGGACGATCTGGTGCGGGCCTTCCTCGATCACCGCCACGGCCTGTGGATGGCATGGTTCGTCGATGCGCTCGGCCGGCTCGGCGCGCAGCAGCGCATCGGCGGCGGCCAGGCGCTGGAGGTGCTGGCAGACGCCATGGCCGAGTGGTTCGCAGACCCGGCCTTCCGCGGCTGCGCCTTCATCAACTCGGTGGTCGAGGTGGGCGGCAGCGTGAGCGGCGCGAGCGACATCTCGCGCGAGCACAAGCGCGAGATGGTCGAGGTGATTGCCGGGCTGCTGCCCGAAACGCTGGAAGGCTCGCAGCGCATGGCCATCGCGCAGGCGGCTGCGCTGGGCGTCGACGGCGCCATCGTCAAGGCGCAGATGGGCGGCGCAGCGCTCGCGCGCGAAGCGGTAGACGACCTGCGCCGGCTGCTTCAGGCGCTGGCGGCCACGCTGCCCGCCTCGGCAGCCGCTACTTCACGACCATCAGCGTGAACGGCCACACATAGGCCTGCAGCGTCACGTAGAAGCCCACAAGGCAGGCCAGCGCGATGGAGTGGAAGAACACGTAGCGCAGGATCTCGCCTTCGTGGTTGAACCAGCGCGTGGCGGTGGAAGCAACCACGATCGACTGCGCATCGATCATCTTGCCCATCACGCCGCCCGAGCTGTTGGCCGCGCCCATGAGGTTGGGGCTCAGGCCGAGCTGATCGGCCGCCACCTTCTGCATGCCGCCGAAGAGCACGTTCGATGCGGTGTCGGAGCCGGTGAGCGCCACGCCCAGCCAGCCCATCAGCGTGCCGAAGAAGGGATACAGCACGCCGGTGTTGGCGAAGGCCAGGCCCAGCGTGGTGTCCAGCCCCGAGTAGCGCGTGAGCGTGCCCAGCGCGAGCATCAGCACGATGGTGAGCAGCGAGAACTTCACCAGCCACAGCGTGCGGCCGTAGGCGGCCACTAGCTGGATCGGGTTGTACTTCATCACCAGCCCGCCCACGATGGCCGACACCAGGATGCCGGTGCCCGTGGCCGAGAGCAGCAGCAGCTGGTACACCGCGCCCTCCTTCGTCGGCTTGGGCACCACCGGCGCCACCTTCTCGACCATGTTGTGCAGCCCGTCGATGGGGAAGCTCGGCGCGAAGATGCCGTTGAGCCAGGTCTTCACCACCGGCAGGCCCCAGATGAACACGAACACGGTGAGGATGAGCCACGGGGTCCAGGCGCGGATCACGGCGGCGCTGGAATGCTTCGTCGGCGCGACGGCAGCGGAAGCCTCGCCGCCATCGGCCTCGTGCCCCTTGAGCGACACCGAGGTCCAGACCTTCTTCGGCTTCCACACGCGCAGGAAGGCGACCAGGCACACCATCGAGACGATGGCCGCGATGATGTCCACAAGCTCCGGCCCGATGTAGTTCGACACCAGGAACTGCGGAATCGCGAAGGACACGCCCGTCACCAGGATGGCCGGCCACACCTCCATCATTCCCTTGCGCCCCGCGAAGGCCCAGATGAGCCAGAAAGGCACCAGCAGCGAGAAGAACGGCAGCTGCCGCCCGATCATCGCGGTGACCGCCATCAGGTCGTAGCCGTGCACCTTGGCCAGCGTGATGACCGGCGTTCCCAACGCCCCGAAGGCCACCGGCGCGGTGTTCGCGATGAGCGAGAGCCCCGATGCGGCGAGCGGTGAGAAGCCCAGCCCGATGAGGATGGCCGCGGTGACCGCCACCGGCGTGCCGAAGCCCGCCGCGCCCTCGAAGAAGGCGCCGAAGGCGAACGCGATGAGCAGCAGCTGCAGCCGCCTGTCTTCCGTGATGCCGGCGATGGAGTCCTGCAGTATCTGGAAGCTGCCGTTCTGCTGCGTGAGCTGCTGCAGGAAGATGATGTTCAGCACGATCCAGCCGATGGGCAGCAGGCCGGTGATGCCGCCGAGAAAGGCCGCCTTGCCCGCCATGTCGGCCGGCATGCCGAAGGCGAACACCGCGATGAGCACCGCGCTCAGCAGGCCCAGCCCCGCCGCGTAGTGCGCCTTGACGTGAAGCAACCCCAGGCACACCAGCATCACCACCACCGGTATCGCGGCCAGCGCCGTCGATACGATCATGTTGCCGAAGGGGTTGTAAACCTGTTGCCAGACCATGCGCTCGTCTCCTGTTGTTTTGGGAATTCTTCTGAGCCGGTGCTTCGGCCGGGCAGGACCGGAAGCGTTCGATACCATCCTACCCCGCTACCCCTCACGACAAAAGATGGTTTCTCCGCGTCTCCCCTCGACCCAGGGCCTGCAGGCCTTCGAGGCCGTCGCGCGGCTGCGCAGCGTGAACCTCGCGGCCGAGGAGCTCGCGGTGACGCCCAGCGCGGTGAGCCACCGCATCCGCCAGCTCGAACTGCTTCTGGGGCTCAAGTTCTTCACCGGCAGCGACTTCAGCCTCAGCGCCGACGGCATGGCCTACCTGGCGCGGGTGCGCGAGGCCATCGCGGCGCTGCGGCAGGTGCCGGGGCGCGAGCCCGAGTCGCAGGTGCGGCGGCTGCGCGTGGCGGTCACGCCGACCTTCTCGCGCCAGATGCTGCTGCCCCGGCTGGCGCGCTTTCGCGATGCGTACCCGAACATCGAGCTGATGCTGCAGGTGACCATGCCGGTTCGCAACACCACGGTGGAAGAAGCCGACATCGAGCTGCGCTTCGGCACCGGCCCCTTCCATGACCGCGAGTTCGTCCAGCTGCTGGCCGACGACGTCTCGCCGGTGTGCAGCCCTGCCTACCTCGAACGCCACGGCCCCTTCGATGGCTTCGAGACCGACGCCGAGGTGTCGCGCGCGCAACTGCTGCGCACGCCGCTGGAGTCGTGGCGAACCTGGTTCAAGGCCTGCGGCATCGGCCTGCCCGAGCCCGCCACGGGCCACCAGTTCAACGACCTCGGCCTGGCGCTCGATGCCGCGGCCGAAGACTTCGGCGTGGTGCTCATGCACCTGCGCCTGGGCAGCGCCTGGCTGGAGAATGGCCGACTGGTGCGGCTGTCACGGCGCAGCGTGCCCTCGCCCAACGCCTACTTCCTGTGCTGGAAGCCGGGCGCCATGGAACGGTGGGAGTGCGCGACCTTCGTCGAGTGGCTGCGCGAGGCGCTGCGCGAACGGGCGAGCTGAATTCTTTTCAGCAGCAGGGTCGGAATTTTTCAGATGGCGCTCCTGGGCGCCTGCTGATAATGGCCGGTTTAGCTTCCGCCGATCCACCACAAGAAACTGCAGGAGACCGCCCGTGTCCGACCTTTCCAAGATCACCAACATCGAAGACCTGCGGGTGATCGCCAAGCGGCGCGTGCCGAAGATGTTCTACGACTACGCCGACTCCGGCGCGTGGACCGAGGGCACCTACCGCGCCAACGAGAGCGACTTCCAGAAGATCAAGCTGCGCCAGCGCGTGGCGGTGAACATGGAGGGCCGTTCGCTGCGCACCACCATGGTCGGCCAGGAGACCGCGATGCCCGTGGCCATCGCGCCCACCGGCCTCACCGGCATGCAGCACGCCGACGGCGAGATCCTCGGCGCGCGCGCTGCCAAGGCCTTCGGCATTCCGTTCACGCTGTCGACCATGAGCATCTGCTCGCTCGAAGACATCGCAGAGAACACCGACCGCCATCCCTTCTGGTTCCAGCTCTACGTGATGAAGGACCGCGACTTCATCGAGCGGCTGATCGAGCGTGCCAAGGCCGCCAACGTGACCGCCCTGCAGCTCACGCTCGACCTGCAGATCCTCGGCCAGCGCCACAAGGACATCAAGAACGGCCTGACCGCGCCGCCCAAGCCCACCATCAAGAACCTCATCAACCTCGCCACCAAGCCGCGCTGGTGCATGGGCATGCTGGGCACGAAGCGCCGCACCTTCGGCAACATCGCGGGCCACGCAAAGGGCGTGAAGGACCTGTCGTCGCTGTCGTCATGGACCGCCGAGCAGTTCGACCCCGCGCTGAGCTGGGCCGACGTGGAATGGATCAAGAAGCTCTGGGGCGGCAAGCTGATCCTCAAGGGCATCATGGACGTGGAGGACGCGCGCCTCGCGGCCTCCAGCGGGGCCGACGCGCTCATCGTGTCGAACCATGGCGGCCGCCAGCTGGACGGCGCGCCCTCCTCCATCGCGGCGCTGCCGGCCATCGTCGATGCCGTGGGCACCGAGATCGAGGTGTTGATGGATGGCGGCATCCGCAGCGGGCAGGACGTGCTCAAGGCCCGCGCGCTGGGCGCCCGCGGCACGCTCATCGGCCGCAGCTTCCTCTACGGCCTGGGCGCCTTCGGGCAGGAAGGCGTGACGCGCGCGCTGCAGATCATCCAGAAGGAACTCGACATCACCATGGCCTTCTGCGGCCGCACGAACATCGACGAGGTCGATTCGAGCATCCTGCTGCCCGGTACTTTCTGATCCTGCCGAAGCCCCCGGGGAAGGCCATTCCGGGGGTAGGCCGATGCGGCATCGGCCGACACGCCGCCTTCCGGTGCCGGCGCAGAATGTTTTCGCAAACGACAACATCTGCCGCACGGCAAAGAACAGGACAGAAGGCACCATGAGCGCAGTCACGCCTACCTCGGGAGGCCCAGCGGCCTCTGCTTCATCTCCCCCGCACTACACGGCCGAAGAAAAACGCCACCGCGTCTTCGCGATCATGGCGGCCTCCTCCGGCAACCTGGTCGAGTGGTTCGACTTCTACGTGTATGCCTTCTCGGCGCTGTACTTCGCGCCGGCCTTCTTTCCCAAGTCCGACCCCACCGCGCAGCTGCTGAACACCGCCGGCGTGTTCGCGGCGGGCTTCCTCATGCGGCCCATCGGCGGCTGGCTCTTCGGCCGCCTGGCCGACAGGCTCGGGCGCAAGACCTCGATGCTGATCTCGGTGACGATGATGTGCGGCGGCTCGCTGGTCATCGCCTGCCTGCCCACCTATGCGCAGATCGGCGCCTGGGCGCCCTTCCTGCTGCTGGTCTGCCGCCTGTTCCAGGGCCTCTCGGTGGGCGGCGAATACGGCACCACAGCCACCTACATGAGCGAGGTGGCGCTGCGCGGGCAGCGCGGCTTCTTCTCGTCGTTCCAGTACGTCACGCTGATCGGCGGGCAACTGCTCGCGGTGCTCGTCATCGTGGTGCTCGAGCAGCTGCTGACCGAGGCCGAACTCAAGGCCTGGGGCTGGCGCATTCCCTTCGTGATCGGCGCCATCGCCGCGGTGGTGGCGCTGCTGCTGCGCCGCACGCTGCACGAGACGCAGACCGACGAGGCGAAGAAGAACAAGGAAGCAGGCAGCATCGCCGGCCTCTTCAGGCACCACACACCGGCGTTCCTCACGGTGCTGGGCTACACGGCCGGCGGCTCGCTGATCTTCTACACCTTCACCACTTACATGCAGAAGTACCTGGTGAACACGGTGCACCTGCCGATCAAGACGGCGAGCTACGTGATGACCTGCGCGCTCTTCGTCTACATGTGCATGCAGCCGGTGTTCGGCGCGCTCTCGGACCGCATCGGGCGGCGCAACAACATGCTGCTGTTCGGCGGGCTCGGCGCGCTGACGACGGTGCCCATCCTGACAGCGCTGCAGCACACCACGAGTCCCGTGCTGGCTTTCGTGCTCATCATCGCGGCGCTGGCCATCGTGAGCTTCTACACCTCGATCAGCGGCATCGTGAAGGCGGAGATGTTCCCGCCCGAAGTCCGCGCGCTGGGCGTGGGGCTGGCCTATGCGGTAGCGAACGCGATCTTCGGCGGCTCTGCCGAATACGTGGCGCTGGGACTCAAGTCACTGGGGCACGAGTCAGCCTTCTTCTGGTACGTGAGCGCGATGATGGTCGTCGCCTTCCTCGTGAGCCTGAGGCTGCCGAGGCAGGCGAGCTACCTGCATCACGATCACTGACGCAGGAAAAAGGAAGAAGAAAAAGAGCCGGGGCTGGTTATCCGGCCTCGCCCAGCCGCTCGGCCACCTGCTGCTTGCCCAGACCGCGCACGGCCGCGAGGCTTTCGAGCTGCGCGGCGCGGGGGCGTGCCTTGCCCTGCTCCCAGTGGTAGATCGTCTGGCCCGATACGCCCACCAGCTTCCCGTAGGAAGCGGCGGAAATACCCAGCTTCTCGCGGTGGGCAGCCAACCGGCCTGGGCTGAACCGGCGCTTGGGGCTGTCGTCTCCAGCCTCCTCCGCTGCGCTCGCGCGCGAATTGCGGGCCGAGCCCTTGGCGACGTTGCGCAGCTCCTTCTCCAGCGAACTCACCTGGCGGCGCAGCGCCGCGATGGCCGCGCGATGGTGAACGGATGCCTTCTTGAGGGTTTCCATTTCCGCGCGAACTTCCTTGCGGGCGACACGCGAAATCTCGGATTTAAGAATGGATGCGATGTTTGGCATGCCCGGCATTTTGCCCAGCAAATGTAAACATATGGCAAAAATCTCAAATCGGGATCAAAAAAGAATCTTTTGATTACAACCGGAAGATACGCGTCATTTCGACCCACTTCTCGCCTTCCGGCGTCCATGGCGTGGGCGCCTGGAACCTCCACATGAGCTCTTCCCATTCAGCGATCTTCGGGTTGCCGCGCGTCGCAAGCGCCATTGCCGCAGGGTCGTAGCGCGCGTCGTCGGTCTCCATCAGCATCACCATCCGCGTGCCGAGCCGATGGATTTCCATGGCCGTCACGCCGTGCGAATTCAGATGCGCGCGCACCTCGGGCCAGATATCTCGGTGATAAGCCTCGTATTCGGCGATGAGGGCCGGGTCGTCCTTCAAATCCAGAGCCAGGAAATGGCGCATGGGCAATTCCAATCGGAAAGAGGAAAGGATCAGGTCAGCGCCCGGTCCAGATGCGTATAGCCGCCGTCGACGAACACCCATTGCCCGGTCGTGTGCGAGGCACGCTCGGACAGGAGGAACACGACGCTGTCGGCGATCTCCTCGGGGGTCGTCATGCGACGGCCGAGAGGGATCTTGTCGGTGATGTCGGCCAGCTTGCGGTCGGGCTCGTCGAAGGCGGAAATCCAGCGCTGGTAGAGCGGCGTCATCACCTCGGCCGGAATCACCGCGTTCACGCGCACGCCGTCTTCCAGCAACGAAGCGGCCCACTCGCGCGTGAGCGACAACTGCGCGCCCTTGGCCGCCGTGTAGCCGCTGGTGTTGCCCTGGCCCGTTACCGCCGTCTTCGAAGAGATGTTGACGATGGCGCCCTTGCTCGCCTTCAGGTGCGGCAGGCAGTGGTGCGCCATCACGTAGCAATGGATCAGGTTGCGTTCGAGCGAGGCGACGAAGGCGTCGCGCCCCGCCTCCAGGCCCACGCTGTCGTTCACGCCCGCGTTGTTGACCAGCGCGTCGATGCGGCCGAACTCTGCAGCCGTGTCGCCGATGGCCTTGGCGCACGCGGCCTCTTCCATCAGTTCCAGCTGGAAGAAGCGCGTGCGCGGCTGCAGCCTGCGAAGCCCTTCCTCGAAAGATGCATCGAGCGGGTTCTTGCCGAGGATCACCGGCACCGCGCCTTCCTGCGCGAGCGTCGTCGAGATGGCCGCGCCGATGCCGCTGCCGCCGCCGGTGACGATCACCACCTTGTCTTTCAGGTTCAGGTCCATGTCGTGCGATGCCTTTCCTTATCCGCGAAAGCGGTACTGCTCCAGCGATTGCGGCTTCATCTCGATCGAGAAGCCCGGACCCTTCGGCGGCATGTAGGCCGCGTTGCGGACCTCGCAGGGCTCCACGAAATGCTCGTGCAGATGATCGACATACTCGGCCACCCGCCCCTCGCGCGTGCCGGAGATGCAGAGGTAGTCGATCATCGAGAGGTGCTGCACGTACTCGCACAGCCCCACGCCGCCCGCATGAGGGCACACGGGCAGCTTGTATTTCGCGGCCATCAGCATCACCGCGAGGATCTCGTTCACGCCGCCGAGCCGGCAGGCGTCGATCTGCACCACGTCGATGCCGCCGCGCATGATGAACTGCTTGAACATGATGCGGTTCTGGCACATCTCGCCCGTGGCCACCTTCACCGGCGCGATGCCCTCGCGGATCCTCCGGTGGCCTTCCACGTCGTCGGGGCTGGTGGGCTCCTCGATGAACCATGGCCTGGCAAAGGCGAGCTGCCGCACCCAGTCGATGGCCTGGCCCACCTCCCACACCTGGTTGGCGTCGATCATCAGGTGCCGATCGGGCCCGAGCACCTCGCGCGCCACGGTCAGGCGGCGGATGTCGTCCTGCAGGTCGCGGCCCACCTTGAGCTTGATGTGGCTGAAGCCCGCGTCGATCGCCTCCTGCGCGAGCCGCCGCAGCTTCTCGTCGGGGTAGCCCAGCCAGCCGGCGGAGGTGGTGTAGCAGGGGTAGCCCTCGGCCTTCAGCGTGGCGATGCGTTCCTGCTTGCCCTTCGATGCCTCGCGCAGCAATGCGAGCGCCTCGTCGGGCGCGATGCAGTCGGTGATGTAGCGGAAGTCGATGCAGCGCACCAGTTCCTCGGGCGACATGTCGGCCACCAGCTGCCACACGGGCTTGCCTTCGGACTTGGCCCACAGGTCCCACATCGCGTTGACCACCGCGCCGGTCGCGAGATGGATCGCGCCCTTGTCGGGGCCGATCCAGCGCAGCTGGCTGTCGGAGGTCACGTGCCGCCAGAAGCGGCCCATGTCCTCGGCCACCCATGCGAGATCGAGCCCCACGACCAGGTGGCTCATCGCCTCGATGGCCGCGCAGCAGATCTCGTTGCCCCGGCCGATGGTGAACGTGAGGCCATGACCTTCCAGCCCCGGCTGGTCGGTCTCGAGCACGACGTAGGCCGCCGAGTAGTCCGGGTCGGGGTTCATCGCATCGGAGCCGTCCAGATGCTGCGAGGTGGGAAAGCGCACGTCGAGCACGCGCATGGAGCGGACGATGGTCATGGGTCTTCTTCGTCGTATCAGTCGTACAGCACCGCAGCGATCTTGGGGTCGGCGATGTTGGTCTTGTCGTACCAGAAGAAGCCGGTGTCGACGATCTTCGGCAGCTTCTCGCCCTTGACGGCCTTCACGGCCATCTCGACGGTCTTGTAGCCCATGCCCACCGGGTTCTGCGTGATGGCGCCGGCCATGCTGCCGTCCATGATCGCGTTCTTCTGCTGCTTGCCCGAGTCGTAGCCGATGATCACGACCTTGCCGGTGCGCTTCATCTCCTTCACGCCGTTGACCACGCCGATGGCCGAGCCCTCGTTGGCGCCGAAGATGCCCTTGATGTTGGGCGACGCCTGCAATATCGACTTGGTGACCTCGGTCGACTTCAGCTGGTCGCCGCCGCCGTACTGCACGCTCACGATCTTGATGTTGGGGTAGGCCGACTTGATGCGGTTGACGAAGCCGTCGCGCCGGTCGACGCCGGTGCGGCTGGTCTGGTCGTGCACCACCAGCGCCACCTCGCCGCTCTTGCCGATGAGCTCGGCCATCTTGTCGGCGGCCAGCGCGGCGGCGGCCTTGTTGTCGGTGGTGGTCGTGGTCACGGGAATGTCGCTGTCCACGCCCGAGTCGAAAGCCACAACCGGGATCTTCGCGGCCTGCGCCTTCTTCAGCAGCGGAATGGCGGCCTGGCTGTCGAGCGCGGCGAAGCCGACGGCCTGCGGCTTCTTGGCGAGCGCGGCCGAGAGCATGTCGATCTGCTTGTCGACCATGGCTTCGGTCTCGGGGCCTTCGAAGCTCACCTTCACCTTCAGGTCCTTGGCGGCCTGCTCGGCGCCCGACTTCACGGCTTGCCAGAACTGGTGCTGGAAGCCCTTGGACACGAGCGGGATGTAGATCTCCTGCGCCTGCTGTGCCTGCGCGAAGCCGGCCATGCCGGCAAGCACCGCGCCCAGCGTGTACGCGACGGCTGTTCTTCTCTGGATCATGCGAAGTCTCCTGTGGTTGTAAGGAACGGACGGATCGGAAATTCAGGGAATTCAGTGCGCCTTGCTGCCGCTGCGCCGGCGCAGGATGTCTGCGTACACGGCCAGGATGATGATCACGCCCGTGACCACCGTCTGCCATTCCTGCGCGACCGAGAGAATGCGCAGGCCGTTGGTGAGCACGCTCATGATGAAGGCGCCGATGATGGTTCCCACGATGGTGCCGGTGCCGCCGCTGAGCGAGGTGCCGCCGATGACCACCGCCGCGATGGCGTCGAGCTCGTAGCCCTGCCCCAGCGCCGGCTGCGCCGAATTCAGCCGCGACGCGATCAGCAGCCCCGCGATGCCGCAGATGCCGCCGCTCACCGTGTAGACCACGATCTTCCAGAAGTCGGTGTTCACGCCCGACAGGCGCACCGCCTCCTCGTTGCTGCCGAGCGCGAAGGTGTAGCGCCCGAGGATCGTCCTGTTGAGCACGATGCTCGCGGCCACCGCCACCAGGAACAGGATCAGCACCGCATTGGGAATGGGCAGCGCCGGGACGATGTCGCCGATCAGCGAATCCTGCGAGATGGCGGTGAAACCCGGCGTGTCGTTGAAGTAGATCGGCTTGGTGCCCGAGATCACCAGCGACAGGCCCTTGAGCAGCATCATCATGCCCAGCGTCGCGATGAAGGGCGGGATCTTCAGCTTGGCGATCAGCAGGCCCGAGACGAAGCCGCTGAGCGCGCCGAAGAAGATGGCCGCGCAGATGCCAAGCCACAGCGGCATGCCCATGTAGGTGAGCACCACCCCGGTCATGACGGCGCAGAAGGTCATCAGCGTGCCCACCGAGAGGTCGATGCCCGAGGTGATGATGACGAAGGTGCAGGCGATGGCGAGCACGCCGTTCACCGCGGTCGACTGCAGGATGCCCACGAGGTTGTCGGCCTGCAGGAACTGCGGCGACGCGAAGCTGAAGAACACCATCAGCGCGACGAGGCTGGCGAAGGCCAGCAGCTTCTGCCGCGTGGCGGGCCGGAAGAGCCGGGACTTCAGCGTCCTCAGCGAGAAACCGGGGCTGACGGCGGTGGCGGTCGGGGTCGTCAAGGGGAGTCTCCAGTCGTGGTCATGGGTGGTCATGGAGCGAAGGCCGCGGCTTCGCGCCGGGTGGCGAGCTGCATGATCTTTTCCTGCGAGGCTTCGCGCGCCGAGAGCTCACCGGTGATGCGGCCCTCGCACATCACGAGCACGCGGTGGCTCATGCGCAGCACCTCGGGCAGTTCCGAGGAAATGATGACGATGGCCTTGCCCTGCGCGGCCAGTTCGTTGAGCAGGCGGTAGATCTCGGCCTTGGCGCCCACGTCGATGCCGCGCGTGGGCTCGTCGAAGAAGAGCACGTCGCAGTCGCGCAGCAGCCACTTGGCGATGACGATCTTCTGCTGGTTGCCGCCCGACAGCAGCCGCACCTGCTGGCGCACCGAAGGCGTCTTGATGCCGAGCTGCCGCACATAGCGCTCGCCGGCCGACTCCACCGCCGCCTGGTCGATGAAGAAGCCCGCCGACAGGAAGCTCTTCATGCTCGCGAGCGCGATGTTGGTTTCGACGTCCATGCCGGTGGCCAGGCCGAAGTGCTTGCGGTCTTCCGACAGGTATCCGATGCCGTGGGCCACCGCGTCACGTGGCGAGCCGATGGCCGCCTTCCTGCCCCTCACGAAGACTTCGCCTGCGTCGATGCGGTCGGCACCGAACACGGCGCGCGCCAGCTCGGTGCGGCCCGCGCCCATCAGGCCCGCGAAGCCCAGGATCTCGCCGCGGCGCAGCACGAAGCTCGCGTCGCGCACCATGCCGCCCCTGCAGATGCCCCTGGCCTCCAGCACCACCTCGTTGCCGGAGGTGTCGGGCATCGCATGCTCGGCCTCGGCGAGCTGGCGACCGACCATCATCGCGATGAGCGTGTCCATCGGCGTGCTGGCCATCGGCACGGTGGCGATGTACTGGCCGTCGCGCATCACGGTCACGCGGTCGGCGATGCGCTTGAGCTCGTCCATCTTGTGCGAGATGTAGACGATGGCCACGCCGCGCGACTTCAGCCGCGCGATGATGCGGAACAGGTCGGCCACTTCCTCGTTGTTCAGCGCGGCGGTGGGCTCGTCCATGATGAGCACGCGCGAATCGAACGACAGCGCCTTGGCGATCTCCACCATCTGCTGCCTGGCCACCGTGAGTTCGCCCACCGGCGTGCGCGGGTCGAGCTTCAGGTTCATGCGCTCGAAGATGCGCTGCGCCTCGCCGCACATGGCCTCCTCGTCGATGAAAAGACCGAAGCGCCCGCGCGGCTCGCGGCCGATGAAGATGTTCTGCGCGGCGCTCAGGTGGTTCATCAGGTTGAGCTCCTGATGGATGATGCCGATGCCCAGCGCCTGCGCGGCGCGCGGGCTCTCGATGTCCACGGGCCGGCCGTCGAGCAGCACCTCTCCCGAGTCCTTTCGGTACACGCCCGCCAGCACCTTCATCAGCGTGGACTTGCCCGCGCCGTTCTCGCCCATCAGCGCATGCACCTCGCCGGGCAGCAGCTCGAACTGCACCTTGTCGAGTGCACGCACGCCGGCGAAGGCCTTGCTCAGGTCGCGGATGGAGACCACGGGTTGCGTCATTGGTTTTCCTGGAGGGATGGCAGGCCGAAGAAGCGCTGCGCGGTGCCGTGCCACACCTCGGCCTGCTCGTGCGGCGAAAGGCCGCCGATGCAGGCTTCGCTCACGGCGATCCAGCCCGCGTAGTCGCCGGCCAGCGTGAGCACGGGCCAGTCGCTGCCCCACATCAGCCGCGCGGGACCGAAGACCTCGAGCAGGTGCTCCCACACGGGGCGCACCGCCTGTGCGACGACATCCGCATCGTGCTGCATCGCGGGCGGCGCCTCGGTCCACAGGCCCGAGAACTTGCAGCAGACCTGGGGCAGCGCGGCCAGGGCCGCGATGTCTTCGCGCCAGCGGGCGAATTCTTCGCCGCCGTGCGCGCCCACCGGCGGCTTGGCCGCATGGTCGATCACCACCGGCAGCTGCGGCCACCGCTTCGCGAATTGCAGGAGCCACGGAAGGTGCCGTGGATTCACGAGCGCGTCGAAGCGCAGGCCAAGCGTCAGCATGGCGCCCACGGCATCGGGGTGCGGGTGGCGCGCGATCCAGTCGTCGTCGGGCAGGTCCTGCAGCATCGGACGCACGCCCTTGAACTTGGGATGTTGCGCCATCCGCTCCAGCGAGGCGGCGGCGTCGGGCCGGCTCAGGTCGACCCAGCCGACCACGCCGCCGATCTCGTCGCACCTGCCCGCGAGGTCGAGCATGAAGTCGGTCTCGGCATGGGAATCGGCGGCCTGCACGAGCACGGTGCGGCTCACGCCGTGGGCCTGCAGCAGCGGCGCCAGGTCTTCGGGCATGAAGTCGCGCAGCAGCGGCGCCAGCGCGGGCACGTCGGCGCGCAGCCACGTGTAGTCGCCGCGCGCGGGCCGCCAGAAGTGCTGATGCGAGTCGATGCGCTGGATCATTTTTCGGGTCGCTCGCAGCAGGTTTGCCGGTCGCCTTGTCTCTTTAGTCCATTACTGAACATAGTATTTACATACGAACTTTCTGCGTCAACCTTCCCTCATGAGTGCTTTCCCGTAGAACGAAACTTGCAAGCCGTGTCTCTTGCTGGTGAAATTCATTGGTGAACAAAAACATTCAAATTGATAACTCGAGCAAGCCCTCCGACGACCAGGAGCCACAGGATCGCTACCGCGCCCCCGCGCTCGACAAGGGCCTGGACATCCTCGAACTGCTCGCCGACCAGCCCGAGGGCCTGACGCGCGGCGAGATCGTGAAGGCGCTCGACCGCGGTCCGAGCGAGATCTATCGAATGCTGGAGCGGCTGGTGGCGCGGCAGTACGTGCTGCGCTCGCTCGCCGGCGACCGCTACAGCCTGAGCCTGAAGATGTTCGACCTGGCCCACCGCTACCCGCCGAACCACAGGCTGGTGACGCAGGCGCTGCCCGTGATGGACCGCTACGTGAGGGAAGCCGAGCAGTCGTGCCATCTGGGCGTGTACGACCGGGGCAACGTGCAGATCGTGGCGCAGGTCAACAGCCCCGCGGCGAGCAGCATGACGGTGCGCCCCGGCACGCGCGTGAACCTGCTCGACACCGGCTCGGGCCAGGTGCTGCTGGCCTGCGAATCGGAAGAGCGGCGCCGGCAGATGCTGGCCGAGCACGTCGCGCTCGACGGCGAGGTGCAGATCCCGCCCGACGAGCTGGAGCACATGCTGGAGGCCGTGCGCGCCACCGGCTACCGGCAGCGCGAGAGCATGCAGTACTTCGGCGTGATCGACATCTCCTGCCCCATCCTCGGCCCGCGCGGGCATGCGCTGGCGGTGCTCACCACGCCGTACATCCGGCGCATCGACCGGCATGCGATTCCGTCGCTGGACCGCGCGCGCGAGCTGATGCTGCAGGCCGCGCGCGATCTTTCGCTGCTGGCGAACGCCTGACCGATCAGCCCTGCGCCGCCTTCTACGGTTTCGGCGGCTTCTTCTTTTTCTCCGTGCGCCCGCCGATCGCACCCGATGCGGCGGCGCCGAGGATTCGCCGGAAGGTCGGGCACTCCATGTGGCTGGGTGCGCGGCAGACAGCCGCATGGCGCAGGCCGTCGCGCATCGCGCTCAGGTTGCGGATCGTGCGGTCGAGTTCGTCCGCCTTGGCGCTGAGCATGAGCCGGTCGATGCGCGGCTGCCCGTTGGGGCCGAACATGCGCGCGATCTCGTCGAGCGAGAAACCGGCGGCGCGGCCCAGCGCGATCAACGCCAGCCGCTCCAGCACGCCGTCGTCGAAAGTACGGCGCAGGCCCAGGCGCCCGGTGGAGGCGATCAGCCCCTTCTCGTCGTAATAGCGCAGCGTGGACGCGGGCAGGCCGGAGCGCCTGGCCACTTCGGCGATATCCATGTGCTTCCTCCTCTTGACTTCAAGCCGGCTTGAATTTGCATAGTGCGGCTTCCGCCTCGCGAAGGCAAGCAAGAGGAAACGATCATGGAGAAAACCATGCAAGCAAACACGCAAGCGGCCGGCGACGAACAGGCCAGGCTCTGGAACGGCCCGGCCGGCAACGCCTGGGTCGATGCGCAGCAGACGCTGGACCGGCTTTTCGAGCCCCTGGAGAAACTGCTCGTCGAAACCACTTGCGCCACCGGCGCGAGCCGCGTTCTCGACGTCGGCTGCGGTACCGGCGGCACCACGCTGGCCATCGCGCGCAAGCTGGGTGCCGGCGCCGAGTGCACCGGCATCGACATCTCGCAGCCGATGATCGCCGCCGCCCGCAACCGCGCCGGCCGCGACGGAATTTCCGCCCGCTTCATATGCGCGAACGCGCAGACCCAAGCCTTCGAGCCCGCGAGCTTCGACGGCATCGTCTCGCGCCTTGGCGTGATGTTCTTCGACGACCCCGTGCGCGCCTTCGCCAACCTGCTGCATGCGGCGAAGCCCGGCGCCAGGCTGCGCTTCATCGCGTGGCGAAGCGCGGCCGAGAACCCGTTCATGACCACCGCCGAGCGCGCGGCCGCGCCGCTGCTGCCGCAGCTACCGCCCAGGCTGCCGGGCGCGCCGGGCCAGTTCGCCTTCGCGGACCGCCAGCGGGTGCAGGCCATCCTCGAGAAAAGCGGCTGGCGCCACATCGACATCCAGCCCGTCGACCTGCCCTGCACGCTGCCCGAGAAAGAGTTCGTCGGCTACCTGAGCCGCCTCGGCCCCGTCGGCATCGCGCTGCTGCAGGCCGACGAGGAGACGCGCGCACGGGTCATCGACACGGTGCGCGCCGCCTTCGAGCCGTACGTGCACGGCGACGAGGTCCGCCTGACCGCCGCCTGCTGGCTGGCCGTCGCACGCGCACCGGGGAAGGGGCGTGCCGATGCCTGATGCCGCGAAGCTGCTCGCCGATGCACCGGTCGGCCGACGGATCGCCTGGATGCCGCGCGGCCGCTTTCTTCACACCGGCAGCGCGGCGGCCTGAAGCTCAGGCGAACAGCTTTCCGTTGAGCGCGATGCGCACCGTCTTCACCGTGAGAACCGCCAGCGCCAGGTTCAACCCGACCAGCAGCACCACCGCAACCACCCACAGCGGCAGGCTCGCACGCGCCTCGGCGTACTTCAGCGCGGCATTGGCCAGGGCCGCCATCGGGAAGCCGATCGCCCACCAGCTCGGCGAGAACGTCGCGCCGCGACGGAACACCTTCGGCGCGACCACCGCGAAGATGAAGAGGCCGAAGTAGAAGAGCATCGAGGCGAAGCGGTCGATCTCGCCGACGACGTTGGTGTAGGCCAGGAAGCCCACGGCGAAGGGCGCCACGAGGATCATCAGCGAAGGCTCCATGGCGGGAGCGAGCGGGTCGCGGTGCACGAGCCGGCCAATGATCATCGTGAAGAGCACGAGCGCCAGCACGGCGCCGATCGCGCTCGCGGCCAGGTTGACTTCGCCGGCCCACGCCATCGGCATGTGGGCGCCGGTGACGGGAATGTCGAGCGTCGCCACGCCCGGGATGATCCAGGCCGGCACGGCGAGCGATACATCCACCTGCCCCTTCAGCAGCCGAGACAGCGCGACGAAGCTCAGCGCGAAGGTCGCGCTCAGGCCCAGGGCCCAGGCGAAGTGCGCGACGGGTGGGCTGTAGGGCGCGATCACCACCGACAGCAGCAGCACCGAGATCGCGATGGTGCCGAAGAAGTTGCCCGCCACCGGGTGCCTGAACTCGGCCTGCACCGCCTGCGGGTGCCTGGCGAGCTTCATCAGGTAGCCCGCCGAGATCAGCACGAACACGCCCAGCGCGAAGGCTCCGACGGCCTCGCCGACGATGGCCGGCGCGCCCAGGCTGTCATGCGCGAGCCGCCATGCGAGGGCCAAGCCCGACAGCCCCATGACGGAGGCGAAGAGGTTGACCGGGAGATTGCGCACGGAGGCCTGCGCGCGCGGCGTGGCCGCCGCGACGGGCGAAAGCACCGGGGAAGACGGATTCAGAGGATTCAGAGCCTGTTCTTGCATGTTGTTCTCCTTGGCTGGATTTGCATTAGTTGGTATTTTCCGCCAGACTCACCGGGCCATCTCCCTCAACTCACGGCGTTTTCCGCCAATCCCCGGGCCTTGTCAGCCATGCGCATCGCCATACTCGCCTTTCCCCGTTTCCAGCTGCTCGACATCGCCGGGCCCGCCGACGTCTTCGCCGAGGCCTCGCACCAGCTCGGCAATCCGCGCGCCTACCAGGTGCAGGTGATCGGCACCAAGGCAGGCGTGCTCAAGAGCAGCGGCGGCCTGAAGCTCGCCGTCGACGCCACCGTGGAAACGCACCGCGGCGCCATCGACACCCTGCTGGTCGCGGGCAGCCCCCGCATCGAGGACATGGAAAGCGACACGCAGCTGCAAGACTGGCTCCGGCGCCAGGCGGGCGCCGTTCGGCGCTACGGCTCGGTGTGCTCCGGCGCCTTCGTGCTGGCGGCCTCGGGGCTGCTCGACGGCAAGCGCGTCGCGACTCACTGGAACGTCGCCACCGGCCTCGCGGCCGCGTACCCGCGTGCGCGCGTGGAGCCGGACGCCATCTACGTGAAGGACGGCAATCTCTTCACATCGGCCGGGGTCACGGCCGGCATGGACCTCGCGCTCGCGATGGTGGAGGAAGACCACGGCCGCGAACTGGCGCTGCGCGTGGCGCGCCAGCTGGTGATGTTCCTCAAGCGCCCTGGCGGCCAGAGCCAGTTCAGCGCCCACCTCGCAGCCCAGACCTCGGAACGCTCCACCATGCGCGAGGTGCAGGACCACGTGCTCGCGAACCTGAAGGACGACCTGTCGGTGCCCGCCCTCGCCGCGCGCGCGGGCATGAGCGAGAGAAGCTTCGCGCGCATCTTCCGCAGCGAGACGGGAACGACGCCCGCCGAGTTCGTGGAGAACGCGAGGATCGACGCCGCCCGCCGCCTGGCCGAGGAGTCGGACGCGCCGGCCAAGCGCCTGGCCGACGCGGTGGGCTACGCGAACGTCGACGGCTTCCGGCGCGCGTTCTCGCGGCGCCTGGGGGTCAGCCTGGTGGAGTACCGCAGGCGCTTCGCGACGTGAGGCAGCGTTAGCACCGCCTCTCGCCCATCGATAGGGTCCGTCGCCTTGCCGCTTCTCAACACGCCGGCGGCCCGCTCGCCGCACCCGGTGCCGCCTGCGCCAGGTGGCCGCCCACCGTCGAGAGCAGGCCGCGCAGCCAGCGATGGGCGCCCTGGTGCTGCGAGCGCTCGTGCCACAGCTGGTAGAAGCGCATGCGCGGAAAGCCCTCCGGCGCATCCACGCACACCACCGGCAGGCTGCGCGTGAACTGCCCGGCGAAGTGGCGCGCGGTGGTGAACACGAGGTCGCTCTCGGCCACGATGTAGGGCGCCATCGCGTAATAGGGCACGAAGACGCGCGCGTCGCGGGTCTGCCGCAGCCCCGCCAGGTGGCTGTCGACCACCGCGCGGTGCGACTTGGCGAACGGCGTGGGCACCACGTGCGCGGCCGCGAGGTAGCGCGGCAGCGTCATCGCGCCCGGCGCGGCCAGCGGGTTGCGCGGGCTCATCATGCACACCAGCTCGTCCTCGATCAGCAGCGACAGGTGCATGCGCTCGGGCGGCAGCGGCCAGTTGCCGATCACGATGTCGAGCTCTCCCTGCGCCAGAGAGCGCTCGTAGTCGTAGCCGGGCGTCAGCGGGTGGACCAGCAGGCGCGCCTGCGGCGCCTCGGCGCGAAAGCGCGCCACCACCTCGGCCATGAAGCTGGCGGCCAGGTAGTCCGGCGTGGCGATGGTGAAGGTCATGGTGCTGGAGCCGGGCTCGAAGCGCTCGGGGCCGGCCAGCATGCGGTCGATTTCGCCGAGCACCTCGCGCGCGCTGTCGCGCAGCTGCAGCGCCCGTGCGGTGGGCACCATGCCGCCGCGCTCGCGCACCAGGATGGGGTCTCCGAAGGCGTCGCGCAGGCGCCGCAGGGCCGCGCTGACGGCCGGCTGCGTCTGGTTCATGCGGACCGCGGCGCGAGAAACGCTGCGCTCGGCCACCAGCACCGCCAGCACGCGCAGCAGGTGGATGTCGACAAGGTCCTGGCTTCTGGTCATGTGTGTAGGGGTTCGACCGGATGGCGCGCCGCCGCGGGTCGCGACCTATCGCTCTGGTTTATGCCGCACATTCCGCGCGCCGTGCGCGCGGCCGGACCATTGTGCCTACAGTGCCCACGCAGGCGGCGCTCCTTTTGCCGGCCCGGATCGCAGTGCCCCACACCAAGGACCTGGAGAAAAGCATGACATCGACCACAGCGGCCGCATCCGCCCGGCCTTCCGACACCCCGTCCGAGCTGGACGGGGTCTACCGCAAGATCATCTGGCGGCTCATTCCCTTCCTGATGCTGCTGTGGGTGCTGGCCTGGATCGACCGGGTCAACATCGGCTTCATCAAGCTCACCATGCTCGACGAGCTCAAGTGGAGCGAGGCCATGTACGGCCTGGGCGCGGGCATCTTCTTCCTGGGCTACTTCTTCTTCGAGGTGCCCAGCAACCTGCTGCTGCAGCGCATCGGGGCGAAGAAGACCATCATGCGCATCACCATCGGCTGGGGCCTGACCTCCATCGCCACGATGTTCGTGAAGACGCCGGAGATGTTCTATTTCCTGCGCTTCCTGCTGGGCGTGTTCGAGGCGGGTTTCTACCCCGGCATCATCCTGTACCTGACCTACTGGTTCCCCAATGACCGGCGGGCCAAGGCCTTCGGCATGTTCATGTCGGCCTCGGCGTTCGCGGGCGTGATCGGCGGGCCGCTGGCCGGCACCATCATGACCGGCATGCACGGCGTGAACGGCTGGTCGGGATGGCAGTGGGTGCTGCTGCTGGAGGGCATTCCCTCGGTCATCGCCGGCTTCGTCACCTACTTCTACCTGACCGACAGGCCCGAGCAGGCCAGCTGGCTCACCGCGCGCGAACGCCAGCTGGTGCACGAAGATCTGGAGCGCGACGGCCGCTCGCTGGGCCAGCGCGAGCACAGCATGCTGGCCTCGCTCAGGAGCGGGCGCATCTGGCTGCTGATCCTGATCTTCTTCTGCATCATCGCGGCCAATTCCTCGCTGACCTTCTACGGCCCCACGCTGGTCAAGGAAGTGGGCTTCGCCAGCCCGGTCGCGGTGGGCTGGATCATGGCCGTCGCCTACCTGTGCGGCGCCATCGGCATGATCTGGAACGGCTTCCACTCCGACAAGCAGCAAGAGTCTCGCTGGCACTGCGGCCTGGCCGCGGCGCTGGGCGCGGTGTCGCTGCTGGGCGTGGCGCTCTTCCTCGGGCACAGCGCGCTGGCCGTGCTGGTGGGCCTGACGCTGGCCATCGTCGGCACCATGAGCGCCATCCCCGTGTTCTGGCAGATGCCCAACCGTTTCCTGGCCGGCACCGCGGCAGCGGGCGGCGTGGCGCTGATCAACTCCATCGCCAACCTGGCGGGCTTTGGCGCGCCCTGGATGCTGGGGCTGATCAAGACCTCCACCGGCAGCCTCTCGCCCGGCCTGTACGTGGTGGCGGCGGTGGAGATCTGCGCCACCTTGCTGATCCTGGCCTGCGTGCCCTCGCACCGCAAGCAGCCGGCCACGGCACGCTGAGCGGAAACCATCGCGCCAGCCATCACCGAGAACGACCGATGACCCTCACCGCCACCCGCCTGGACCTGGCCGCGCTCAATGCGATGGACCGCGACGCCTTCATCGCCGCCGTCGGCCCGACCTTCGAGAACTCCCCCTGGGTCGCGCAGGCCGCGTGGTCGCGCCGGCCCTTCGCCGACGTCGACGCGCTGCATGCCGCGATGCTCGACGTGGTGCGGCAGGCGCCGCAGGAGCGCCGCATCGCCTTCCTCTGCGGCCACCCCGAGCTGGCGGGCCGCGAAGCACAGTCCGGCACGATGACGGCCGAGTCCGTCGGCGAGCAGCGCAGCGCCGGGCTCGACGCGCTCAGCCGCGACGAACTGGGCGAGATGCAGCGCCTGAACCGCGCCTACCGCGAGCGCCACGGCTTCCCCTTCATCATTGCCGTGCGCCGCAACACCAGGCAGCAGATCTTCGAGGCGATGCGCACGCGCACGGCGGCGAGCACGGAAACCGAGCAGCGTGCCGCGCTCGACCAGATCGGCCTCATCACCCGCGGGCGCATCGACGCCCTGCTGGACGGCTGAAGCCTCCGGCGCGCCTCCCATTCCCCACTACTGGTTCTTCGACGCCGCGCAGCACTACCGCGTGCCTATGCTGTGCGCGCCCTGGTTCTTTTCAACCCATCGCGGCAGCCGATTCGCCGCAGGAGTTTCTGCAGATGTCCCATCCCGATCGAGACGCGGAGAAGTACATGGTCGACGCCATCCGGCTGGCCATGCGCAACGTGCGCGAACGCAGGACCTGGCCCTTCGGCGCCGTGCTGGTGCGCGACGGCAAGGTGCTGGCGCGGGCGGTCAACGAGGTCGACGCGCTGTGCGACCCCACGGCCCATGCCGAGATGCAGGCAGTGCGCATCGCCGCCAAGGCGCAGGGCGGCACCGACCTGTCGGGCAGCATCGTGTACGCCAGCGGCTACCCGTGCCCCATGTGCCTCACGGCCATGTACCTGGCCGGCGTGAAGGAGGTGTACTACGCCTACTCCAACGAAGACGGCGAGCCGCACGATCTCTCGGCCGAACGCGGCTACCTGGAGATCGCGCGGCCGCTGGAGCAGCGCGAGATGCCCGTGCGATCGCTGCCCGTGCGCGACGAGGGTGAAGACCTGTACGAGGCATGGTCGCGCTCGATGCGCTGAACACAAGCCCCGGGGCAGGCCTCAGTCCGCGTACACGCCGGCCGCCTTGATCACCGGCGTCCACTTGGCGATCTCGTCGATCACGAACTTCTTGTGGCCCGCCGGCTCGACGCGCCCGTCGGTCGCCACCACGGCGCCGAGCTGCTCCTCGCGATGGATGAAGTCCGGGTCCTTCAGCGCGATCTTCACCGCGTCGTTGAGCTTCTTGAGCACCGGCGCGGGCGTGCCCTTGGGCGCGTACAGGCCGTGCCAGATCGTGACCTGGAAGTTCTTCAGGCCGGCCTCGTCGAGCGTGGGCAGGTCCTTCAGCATCGGCAGCGCGAGGCGCTTCGAGGTGGTGACCGCGAAGGCCTTCACCTTGCCCGCCTGGATGTGCGGCGTGGTGTTGGTGGTCTGGTCGCACAGCAGGTCGATCTGGCCGCCGATCAGGTCGGTGATGGCGGGCGCGGTGCCCTTGTAGGGCACGGGCGTCATCTCGGTCTTGGTCGCGCTCTGGTACAGCAGCCCGCACAGGTGCGAGGCCGAGCCCACGCCCGCGTTGCCGATGTTGATCTTGCCCTTGTTGGCGGCGATCCAGCCGCTCAGTTCCTTGAAGTTGGCCGCCGGAATGCCCGGTTTGGAGATGAGCGTCATGGGCACGTCGTTGACGATGCCCAGGTACTCGAAGTCGGTCTCGACCTTGAAGGGCACGTTGCGCACCAGGCTCGGCACGGTGGCCATCGCGATGTGGTTGAGCAGCAGCGTGTAGCCGTCGGGCGCGGCGCGCGCAACCTTGGCCGCACCGATGGAGCTGCCGGCGCCGGGCACGTTGTCGATGATCACGCTGGCCCCGCCCAGCGGCTTGCGCAGCGCCTCGGCCAGGTCGCGCGCGACGCGGTCGGTCGGGCCGCCGGCCGCGAAGGGCACGACGATGGTGACGGGCTTGCCGCCCGGGAAGTCCTGCGCGTGAGCAGCGACGGCGGCGGCGATCGCCGCGAGGGCGAACAGTTTCTTCATGATGTCTCCGTGACGTTGGCTTGAAAAATGGTTCAGGGTACGCGCGCCGGCACGCGGCTTTCCAGCGCGGGCGGCTGCCATGCGGGCTGGATGTGGCAGCCGTTCCTGCCGTCGATGTCGTAGCGCGGCATCAGCGCCTTGCAGCGCTGTGCGAGGCCCTCTGGCGTGGGCTTCTCGCCCTTGTCGATCCAGTCGAGCAACGCGGCGAAGAGCGCGGGGTATTCCGAATCGCTCAGGTAGCTGTGCTCGCGCTCGCTGCTGAAGCTCTGCACCAGCAGGCCGCCGGTGCCGGCTGCGTCGCGGATGCGGCGGTAGGAGTTCTCGAGTTCGACGAAGGCAGTCGGGTCGTCGATGGCATGCAGGCCCACGGTGGGCAGCGATGTGCGGCCGGTGGGTTGGCTGTCGGCCGCGAGCGCGCCCTTGGCCTGCGGGTCGGCTGCATAGCGCAGCACGCCGGCATTGAGCGCCGCGTCGTCGGCCGAGCCGCTGTAGGCCACGCCGATGTTGCCGAAGGGGTTGCGGCCCTCGAGGCGCTTCTGCACCAGGTCCTGGAAGAGCCATGTCGCCCAGGTGAGATGGCCCGGCAGCGAACGCTCCTGGATCTTCACGACCGAGAGAATGGTCTTCAGCCGCGCCGCCTGCTCGGGCGTGCGCTGCGCCGCGGGCAGGCCGACGCCGGTGCACTCCTTCACGCGCGCGGCGAGCTCGGCACGCGTGAGCTTCGAATCGAGCGGCAGGCCCATCCACAGCGGGTACTGCGGCTCGTCGGGTCGCGGATGGTTGCGGCAGACGTACTGGTACACCACGCGCAGGTCGAGCCTGAAGTCGTAGGCGCTGTTGCCGCCGCCGAGCACGCCGCTGGTGAGCAGCAGGCCGTCGTAGGGGCTCTTCGGCCTGTTCGCCCCGCCGGCCGGTGCATAGAGCTCCGCCGCCTTCGCCGCCACGCCCGCGCCGTAGCTCTGCCCGTGCAGCAGCGTGCGGTGCGGCTGGCCGAAATGGCGCACGAAGATCCGGCGCAGGCGCTCGGTGTCTTCCGCCGCCATGGTCACGCCGTAGCCGCCGCGCCGGTAGGTGGAAGCGGCCCATGCATAGCCGGCCTTGACGGTGACGGCCCAGCGCTTGAGGTCTTCCTCGCTGCGCTCCAGCTTGGGCGGGCCGGTCTCGGGGCCGCCGTGGGCGTGCATCACGAGAACGCGGCCGGCATCTTTCATCCAGTCCTTCGGGATCGCGATCCAGTAGAAGGAGCCGGCGCCGTCTTCACCGGTGAAGCAGCGTGCCGATTCGGGCACGGGCGAGGGGCAGGCGGCGGGCTTCGGGCCGGAGGGCGCGGCCTGTGCATGCATGCCAGATGCCGCACCCAGCAGTGCGAAGGCCGCGTAAGCCGCGAGGCGGGAGAGTCGTTCTTTCAATGGCGTACTCCGAGTTCAAGCGCCGCCTTCGCCGTGTCCGTCGAAACGAATGCGAGAACGCCGCTGTTGAAGATGAAATTGCCCGGCCGGCCGGCATCGGCCTGCGCCACGCCGAGCACCGGCGTGTCGTAGCTCAGCCCTGCGGCTGCACCTGCGAGATTGAAGCCGCTGCCGGCCACCGTGGCATCGTGGTTCTCGCCCTTGACGCTGAGCAGCGCATAGCTTCCGTCCGCCGTGCCGCTGACCAGGCTCTGCTGCGTGCCGAAGAGGCGCATGCCCGCGTTCGCTGCCGACTCGCGCACCAGGTGCATCGGCACCGCCGCGCCGTTGACGAGCCCGATCACCATCGAGCCGGTGAGCGTGCCGCCGGTGGTCACCGCGCTGCCGGTGGGCGAAGTGGTGAACAGGTCGAAGGCGCCGCGCGCGCCGTTGTAGGCGATGTAGCCCTTCTCGGTCTGCGCGCAGGTCGTGTCGTAGATCATGAAGCCGTTGGCGGCATCGCGGCAGTACTGGAAGGTGCCGGCATTGCGCAGCCGCACCGCGAGCGCCTGTGCGGCCGTGCCGCCGGTGCCCTGTTGCACGCCCACCGCGTTGAAGATGTTCGCCACCGGGTTGAACACCGTCGGCGTCGCCGCGTTCTGGAAGGTGTTCTGGAACGCCAGCAGGGGCGCGAAGCTGCCGCCGCTCGGCGCGTTCACGCCGCCCGACAGCACGCCGCCGGCGCCGAAACTGAACACCGCCCCGCTCTCCGCGCTGCCATAGCTGCAGTTGCCCTCCGACACCAGCGTGCCGCTGCGCACCATACCCACCGTGCGCTGCAGGCTCGCATCGATGGTCACCGTGTAGGCCATGGTGGCCGGGTCGATCTGCACGCGCAGTTCCTCACCGAAGCTGTCGCCGCCCTTGTAGGTGGTCACGGCCGCAGGCAGGTTCGGGCAGGCCAGCGGGTCGCCGACCTCCGTCACGCAGCTGTAGTTGACCGCTGCGTCCAGGCTGCCGCTGCCGCGGTACTTGGGCCAGGCCGGGAACAGGCACAGCGGGCGCGTGCGGCCGTAGGTGCCGGCCACCGCATCGACCGCGATGCCGGTGGCAGGCGCGAGGCCGTTCTCCACCCAGCCTTCGAGCGCGGCCAGAGAGTCCCAGTTGGGAATGAAGCTGCCGGTGCCGTGGCCCATGCCGGGCACGGTGTAGAAGCGCACGCTGCGGTCGACCGAGGCCTGCCCCAGCGTCGCGACGAGCTGCTTGTAGTAGTCGATGGTCGAGTTCGGGCTGATCACTTCGTCGGCCAGGCCGTGCAGCATGATGAGCCGGCCGCCGCGCCCGAAGAAGGGCGCGAGGTTCGGGTTGGTCGCGTCGGTGAGGTTCGACACCTCGGTCACGCGCGCCGCGTAGCTGCCCGGGTTCAGCGGGTCGAAGCCGAGCGTGTCGAAGTCGGCGATGCGCGTGACGAAGAACTTCACCCACTGGTCGCCGGTGACGTACATGTTGGCGTCGGCCGACGTGGCGGGGTTGCCGGGCACCTTGCGCGTGCCGAGGTCGCGCGTGGTGAAGGGGCCGGCCACCAGCGCGCCTTCGAGCAGGTTGTAGCCGCCCGCGCGCTTCACGCCGTTGGCCAGCGAGTAGGTCGTGAAATCCAGCGGCGACTCGATGGCGCGCACGGTGGCGACCTGCGCCTCCGACAGGCAGGTCTTTGCCGTCTTCGTGCCGCCGGGGCAGGTCAGAGAGGCCAGGATCTGCGCATTGAGCTGGCGGCAGCTCTCGACGTTGCTCACGATGTTGTCGGCCGCGCCGTCGAGCTTGTCGCAGGCCTGCATCGCTGCCTTCTGCACCATCAGCGTCTCGCTCAGGTCCATCCAGCCGGCGCCGCCGTTGTTGTAGAGCGCACGGCCCACGGCCACGTTCGACAGGCGCGTGCCGGTGTAGTTGAGCGCGGGCTCGTTGGCGATCACGCCGTCGTAGTCCAGCGGCCAGCGCTGGATGTAGCTCAGCGCATCGCGCCCGCCGGTGGAGGTGCCCAGGAAATACGCGTGCTTCGGCGCCATGCCGTAGCGCACGAGCACCAGGGCCTGCGCCACGTCGCGTGTCTTCTTGAGCGAGTTGCCGCCGTAATTGGCGAGCTGCTCGTCGTTGGCCGCGAACTTACCGTCGGTGATGCTGCCCGACTGGTGGCCCGAGTCGTCGCCGTAGGTGGCGTAGCCCAGTGCAAGCGGCGCGGGCTTGCCGGCGGGGCCGAAGCGGATGACCTCGGTGCCGTCGATCAGCACGCCGTCGAAGCCGCCGCCGCCGAAATGGATGGTCTTCTGGTTCCACGTCTCGGGCAGGTTGACCGCGAAGTTGATGGACTGCGAATTCGGGTCGACCGGCTGGATCGTGCCGCGCACGCGGCAGTAGTCGCCGAGCGTGTTGCCGGCGTCGCTCGCGGCAACGGGCGTGGCGCTGGTGACGGTAGCGCCCTGCGTGGGCAGGCTGATCAGCGAGGCCGGCAGGCTCCGGCCTGCGAGGTCGGCGCAGGATGCGACCGGCTGCACGGGCGGAGGCGGCGGGTTGTCGGGCGGGTCGCCTGCCGGTGGGTTGTCGCCGCTGCCGGCGGGCGGCGTGCTGGTCGGGGGCAGGAAGGCGAAACCCCCGCCTCCTCCCCCGCCTCCGCCGCCGCACGCGGCCAGGGCCAATGAGATGCCGATCGCGCTGGCGACGGCGAGGAACTTCGATGCGGGGCGCTCTTTGCGCATGGACTTGTCTCCGGCATGCGGCCTCGTTGGACCGCTTGTTCTTGAATGGGCGGCCGGAAGATAGATTCGGTGTGACCTAGGGTCAAATAAAATAACAAGGCACTTTTCATATCAAAAACATATGGACATACGCGCACTGCGCTACTTCGCAGCCGTCGCCGAGACCGGCCACATGACGCGCGCGGCCGAGCAGCTGGGCATCCAGCAGCCTCCGCTGAGCCTGCAGATCAAGGCGCTCGAACGCGAGCTGGGCGTGCTGCTGTTCCGCCGCCATCCGCGCGGCGTGGCGCTCACCGACGCGGGCCGGCTGTTCCAGGCCGAGGCCCTGCGCATGCTGCAGGACATGGATGCGATGAAGCAGCGCATGGCGAGCGTGGCCAAGGGCCAGGCAGGCAGGCTCGCGGTGGGCTTCACCAGCTCGGCGGCGGCGCATCGCTTCATGCCCGACGCGCTGCGCGAGTTCCGCCGCGACTACCCCGACGTCGAGCTGCAGCTGCGCGAAGACAACGCGGCCGAACTCACCGAGGCACTGGCCGCCGGGCGCCTGCACTGCGGCCTGCTGCGCGTGCCGGTCGCGCGGCCGGAGGGGCTGCTGTTCGAGACGCTGCTGCGCGAGCCGGTGCTGGTCGCCATGCCCAGCGACCACCGCCTTGCCCGCGGCCGCGACAAGGACTCGCAGGCGCTACCGCTCGCCAGGCTTTGCGAGGAAGGCATCATCCTCGTGCGGCGCCCGGGCGCGCCCGGCCTGTATGCCGACCTGCTCGCGCTGTGCCACGCCAAGGGGCTGCGCCCGCGCGTGGTGGCCGAAGTCGATCGAATGATGACCAACCTCAATCTCGTGGCCGCGGGCGTCGGCCTCTCGGTGGTGCCGGCGTCGATGCACGGCGTGCACGCGCACGCCATCGCCTATGCGCGACTGGCCGACGGCGGCCAGCTCGACGCGCCGCTCACGCTGGTCTCGCGTGCGGAGGAAGACAACCTGCCCGCGCTGAATTTCGCGGCGCTGCTGCGCCGGCTGGCGCAGGAGAACGCCGGCTCATGACACGGCCGGGCCGCCGCCAACTGCTGCAGCGCGCCGGCACCCTGCTGGCCGCGGCCTGCGCATTGCCGGGCGTGCTGCGCGCGGCGCCCGCCCAGCGGCCGAACAAGCCGCTTCGCCTGATCGTGGTCTACCCGCCCGGCGGCGTGAGCGACGGCATGGCGCGCGTGCTGGCCGAGCCGCTCGCACGTTCGCTTGGCGTGCCGGTACTCATCGAGAACCGCCCCGGCGCGGGCGGCAGCCTCGGCATGGACGCGCTCGCCCGTTCGGCCCCCGACGGCAGCACGCTGGCCTTCTCCGCCATCAGCCCGCTCACGCTGCACCCGCTGCTCGCGCGCGTCCCCTACGACCCGATGCGCGCCTTCGTGCCCGTGGCCAGCGTGATGCGCACGCCGGTGCTGGTGGTGGGCACGCCCGCCTTCACCGGCCGCGGCTTCGGCGAGCTGATCGCGCAGGCCCGCAGGCGGCCGGGCGAAGTGCGATGGGCCACTTCGGGCGTGGCGACCATCGGCCACCTGGTGCTCGCGCAGGTGCGCGTGCAAAGCCGCACCGAGATCACCCACATCCCTTACCAGGGCGGCGGCCCGCAGCTCAACGATGCGCTCAGCGGCCAGTTCGAGGTGCTTTCGACCAACGTCGCCGCGCAGCAGCTGCGGTACATCGAAGGCGGCCGCTTCCAGGCACTGGCCGTGGGCGCCCCCGCGCGCATCGAGGCGCTGCCCGCGGTGCCCACGCTCTCGGAACTGGGCTTCGAGAAGGCCAACCGCGATTCGCTCTTCGGCATCTTCGCGCCGGCACGCACGCCGGTCGCGGTGGTGCAGATGCTCAACGCGGAGATCAACCGTGCGCTCGAAAGCGACGCGGTGCGCTCGCGGTTGCGCGCGGCCTACAACCTGCCGGCGGGTGGCGGCAGCGACGCCTTCGCGTACGAGATTGCGATCGACCGGCGGCGCAACCGGGAGTTGGTCGCGGGCGACCGGTCGCAGTTCGACTGAATGCGGTGCCTGGCCGACTACTTCTCGGCCACCCAGAGCCGAGGGTAGTCGCTGACGAAGCTGTCGGCCGTCACGCTCAGCGTGGCCGCGTAGTCGAAGCGCTTCGCCTCGTAGGCGTATTCGTTCTCGCCGCGCCGCTCGTAGCGCTGCATCAGTTCGCTGAGCACACCGCCGCCATCGATGTCGAGCCACGCCGCCGGCGCATCGGCACCCTCCCCTTTCGCGAGGCCCAGGCGGCGCAATTGCAGCAGGTTGGTGGCGGGCGTGAAGCCCAGGTCGAGGTCGATGCAGTGCGAGAGGTCGGACACGGGCTCGTCGTTGAGCTTCCAGTGGCCGCGCGCGTCGCGGGCGATCGAGAGGTCGACCGCCGAGTCGCCGAGCCATCCGCGCACCGTGCCCCACTGGGTGTGCCATAGCAGGTCGCAGCGCACGCGGTAGTGCAGCTGGCCGATGCGCCCGTCTTCCAGGCGGAACACGGCGGCTCCGTCGAGTTGCCAGGCCGAGGCATTGCGTTCGAGGCGGCAGGCATCGTGACCCGGTACGTCGAGCCTGCGCCAGAGGATGGAGGCGACCGTTTGCATGGCGCGCATGATGGCACCGCCATGCTGCGGCGCGCAAGCAATGACCCGCCGCCCCGCAGGTGCCAGTCAGGTTCGGGGGAGACGATTTCCCCGCATGACGCCATCGGCAGACACCCCTCCCCCCGTAGACCCCGGGCAGCCATCCGGCCGGACCGCGCCGCGCTGGCTCGACTGGATCGACCGCGTGGCGATGACCTTCGCCGTCGCCATCGCGCTGCTGCTGTTCGCGCAGTGGCCGCTGCGCGATCTCGCCGGCTCCGGCAACGGCCCGACGCAGGCCAACGACCTGGCGCAGTGGCTGTTCGCGCTGTACGTGGCGGTGGCGCTGCGGCATGCCGGGCGGCGCGGCGCGCACCTCGTGGCGCGGCCCGACCTGGCGGCCGCCACCGCCACCGCCGGGCGCCATGCGCGCCTGCGCCGCATCGGCGCGGCGCTGTGCGTGCTGCCGTGGTCGCTGTTCCTGGTCTTCACCGCCGCGGCGCCGGTGATGCGCTCGGTGGAAGCGCTCGAACTCTTCCCCGACACATTCAACCCCGGCTACTTCATGATCAAGGTGGCACTGCTGCTGCTCGCCGCGCTGCTGGCGGTGCAGAGCGCGCTCGACCTCCGGCAGGAGCTGCGCCCGGCGGACCCGCCCGAAGACACCGGGCAACCCGGACAGCCGGGCCCGTAGATGCCCTGGCTCGGACTCACCCTGCTCGCGCTGGCCCTGGCGCTGATGATGACCACCGGCTGGCCGACCTATGCCGTGCTGCTGGGCACATGCACCGTCGGCGCGCTGGCCGGCCTCGCGCTGGGCGCCTTCGACCTGGCGCTGCTGCAGAACCTGCCGTGGCGCATCGTCGGCCTGCTGGAGCACGACCTGCTGCAGGCGCTCGCGCTCTATGCGCTGGTGGGCGCGCTGCTCAACCGGCTGGCGCTGGCCGGCCACCTGTACAACGGCCTGCGCAAGGTGCTGGCCTTCGTCGCACCGCGCGCCGCGCCGGAACTGGCGGGCATGGTGCTGGGGCTGCTGCTGGCGCCGATGAACGGCTCGGTGGGCGCCAGCCTGCTGACGCTGGCGCGCTCCGCCGGCCAGGGCTGGGCGCGCGAGGGACTGCCAGCAGCGCGGCGCACCGCGCTCGTGGCCGTGACCAGCACGCTGGGCGTGATCGTGCCGCCCTCGCTGGTGCTGCTTCTTCTCGGCGACGCGATGCTGCGCGCCCACACCGAGGGCATGAACATGGCGCGCGAACTGGCGCTGCCTTCGGCGAGTGCCGCCAGCCGCGTCGTCAATACGCAGGACATCCTGCAGGCCGCGCTGGTGCCTGCCGCCGCGCTGCTGGTCGGCTGGCTCGCCGTAGCATGGTTCGGCGCGCGCGGCAAGCCACGGGACGCCGCCCCGCGCGAACCGCTGAGCCGCGGCGAGGGGTGGACCTTGCTGCTGGTGCCGCTGCTGATCGGAGGGCTGCTGGTGCTGGTCACGCTCGGCAAGGTGCGCGCGGTGGAAGGCGCGGCCGCCGCCTGCGTGCTGCTGCTGGCGTGGGGCCTGGTGTCGCGCCAGCTCACGCGCGCGGTGCTGTGGCATGTGCTCGACGACGCAATGGCGCTCACCGGTGCGCTCTATGCGCTGCTGGTGGCGGCCACCACCTTCTCGCTGCTGCTGCGCGGCTTCGGCACCGACGGGCTGATCGCGCAGCTGATGCTGTCGCTGCAGCAGCACCCGATGCTTGGGCTCGCGGTGGTGCTGGCGGTGCTGCTCGCCTTCGCCTTCGTGCTCGACGCCTTCGAGCTGATCTTCCTGATCGTGCCCATCGTCATGCCGCCGGTGCTCGCGCAGCTGGACGACGCGGCCTGGATCGCCACGCTCACGCTGCTGGTGCTGCAGGCCGGCTTCCTGCTGCCGCCCTTCGGCTACGCGCTGGTGCTGGCGCGCGGGCAGGTGAAGCCGCGCCCGCCGGCGGCCGCAATCGCGCGGGTGCTGGCGCCGTATCTCGCGGTGCTCGCCGCGGTCACCGCGCTGGTGATGGTGCTGCCCCAGACCACGCGCTGGCTGCGCACCTCGCCAACCGCGCTCGCGCCCGCCGAGCCGATGAACGACGAGGCGGTGGAGCGCCTGATGCGCGAGATGGCGCCGCCCGATACGGGCGACAGCGCCCCGCCGCAAGAATAGAAACAGCCGCGCATGGCGTGCCGCACAATGCGCGTCCATGACATTCCGGCTCCCTGCAGTCATCGCACTCGCCCTGTCTCTGCTCCTGGCCGGCGCTGCCCGCGCGTCGACGCAGTTGAAGGACGGCGACATCATCTTCCACACCTCGCGCTCGGCCCAGAGCCTCGCGGTGCAGCGCGCCACCGGCTCGCGCTACAGCCACATGGGCATCGTGCTGACGAAAGACGGCAAGCCCTACGTATTCGAGGCGGTCTCCACCGTGCGCTACACGCCGCTGGCGCAATGGACGGCGCGCGGCAACGGCGGGCACTACGTGGTCAAGCGGCTGCGCAACGCCGACACGCTGCTCGCGCCGGGCGCTATCGCAAAGCTGCGCGCCGGCACCTCCGACTTCGCGGGCCGCCCCTACGACCTGACCTTCGAGTGGTCCGACCAGCGCATCTACTGCTCCGAACTCGTGTGGAAGCTCTACCAGCGCGCGCTGGGCGTGCGCATCGGCGAGCTGCAGAAGATCCGCGAATTCAACCTGACCGACCCGTCCGTGCGCGCCAAGATGCGCGAGCGCTACGGCGACAAGGTGCCGATGGACGAACCCGTGATCTCCCCCGTGGCGATGTTCGACTCGCCCCTGCTGGTAACGGTGGAGACGCGCTGACCCGGGCCGGTCGAATCGCCCCGCGTGCGCAAGCGGCGCCCAGCCGCGAGACAATTGTTTCCGTGAGCTCCCAGACCCCATCGGCACCGAAGATCCGCCGCATCGCGCACCTCGACATGGACGCCTTCTACGCGTCCGTCGAGCTGCTGCGCTATCCGCAGCTCAAGGGCAAGGCGGTGGTCATCGGCGGCGGACGGCGGCGCGTGGACGAGGCCATCCGCAACCTGCCCGAGGGCGGCACGCTGGCCGACATTCCTGTCGACTCCTTTCCGCTGCTGAAGGACTACACCGGCCGCGGCGTGATCACCACCGCCACCTACCCCGCGCGGCAGTTCGGCGTGGGCTCGGCGATGGGGCTCATGAAGGCGGCCAAGCTGTGCCCGCAGGCGATCATCCTGCCGGTGGACTTCGACGAGTACCGGCGCTATTCGCGCGCCTTCAAGAAGATCATCCTGGAGGTCGCGCCGCTCATGGAAGACCGGGGCGTGGACGAGGTCTACATCGACTTCACCGACGTGCCCGGCGGCCAGCGCGAGGGCGGGCGCTCGCTGGCGCGGCTGCTGCAGAAGGCCATCTTCGACGCCACGGGGCTCACCTGCTCCATCGGCGTGGCGCCCAACAAGCTCATCGCCAAGATGGCGAGCGAGTTCAACAAGCCCAACGGCATCTCGATCGTCTACGAGGACGACCTGGAGAAGCTCATCTGGCCCCTGCCCTGCCGCAAGGTGAACGGCATCGGCCCCAAGGCCGACGAGAAGCTCAAGCGCTTCGGCATCGAGACCGTGGGCCAGCTCGCGGCGCGCGACCGCGACTGGCTCATCGCCAACTTCGGCAAGGCCACCGGCGCGTGGATGCACGAGGTGTCATGGGGCCGCGACGACCGCCCCGTGGTGACCGAGAGCGAGCCGGTGTCGATGAGCCGCGAGACCACCTTCGACCGCGACCTGCACGCGGTGCGCGACCGCGCCGAGCTGGGTGCGATCTTCACGAAGCTGTGCGAACAGCTGGCCGCCGACCTTCAGCGCAAGGGCTACGTGGGCAAGACCATCGGCATCAAGCTGCGCTACGACGACTTCAAGATCGCCACCCGCGACCAGACCATCGACCGCTTCACCGACGACGCGAAGACCATCCGCCACACCGGCGGCCTGTGCCTGAAGCGCGTGCCGCTGGAGCGCCCGCTGCGGCTGCTGGGCGTGCGCGTGGGCACGCTGGCGAAGGCCGGCAGCCCCGAGGCGCTGGCGCCCGCCGGCGCCGGCACGCACCGCGCGGCGGCCGAACCGGTGGCGACCACCGCCTCGCTCTTCTGAGGGCGCGATGGTCGTACGCTGGCTGCGGCGCATCGTCTTCACGCTGCTGGGCTTCGTCATGCTCGTGGGACTCTACGTGGCCACGGCCTGCGCGCTGGTGCTCTGGCCCGCCAACGCCGAACCGCCACCGAAGAATGCCGTCGCCGAAGTGCAGGCCTGGGTACTGAGCAACGGCGTGCACACCGACTACGTGTTCCCGATCCGCTCGGCCACCATCGACTGGCTGCAGCTCTTTCCGCTGAAGGACTTCAGGGCGCCGCCGTCCGACGCCGAATTCATCGCCATCGGCTGGGGCGACCGCGAGTTCTACCTGAACACCCCCACCTGGGCCGACCTGACCGCATCGCGCGCGCTCGGAGCCCTGGCCGGCGGCAACCGCGCGCTGCTTCATGTGAGCTACCTGCGCCGCAGCCAACTCGGGCAAGGCGCCTTCGCGCTGCCGCTCACGCAGGCCCAGTACGCACAGCTCGCGGCCTACGTACGCGCCGCACTGCCATCGGGCAAGGCCACATCCATCGCAGGCGCGCACTACGACAGCCAGGACGCCTTCTACGAAGCCGAAGGCGGCTACAACCTCTTCGAGACCTGCAACACCTGGACCGGCCGCGGCCTGCGGCGCGCAGGCGTCACCGTCAGCCGCTGGACGCCGTTCGACTTCACGGTGACGTGGCACCTGAAGCCGGGCGTCCCTGAGCAGGTCCGGATTCGAGCTCAGGGCTTCGGCGCCCCGCCCGACCACTTCGTCCAGTTCGCAACGATGTGATCGACCACGCGCGAGCCCACCAGCTCGATGTTCTCCACCGTCTCGGCGAAGCCGCCTGCCGTCTCGCCCGGTGCCGGGTCGAGGTGCTGCAGCGTGGTTTCCTTCGGGTTGCCCTGGTCGAAGTTGACGGCGCCGCGCAGGCTCATCACGCGGTCGGTGCCGTGGGTGCGCTTGATGACGAGGGTGATGGCTGCCGCCTCCATCTCGGTGATGACGTAGTCGTCGGCGCCGTAGAGCTTGGCGATGTACTGCGCCTGCTTCGACATGCCGGGGCCGTGGAAGAAGGTGTCGCCGGTCATGTGGGTGCCGGTGCCGACGAAGGGCGCGCGGCGCGCGGCGGCGTCGGGGTAGCGCAGGCGGTACTTGCGGGCCGAATCGGAGTCCTTCAGGGGCGTGTCGGCCGAGAGCTTCATGGCCCAGCTCACCAGATCGGGGTTGAGCTTGAAGCGGCGGTATTCCTCGTAGCCCTTGCGCGGCATGAAGGTGGGCTCGCCGGGCTTGTTCTCCTCGGGCGCCCAGCGGTGGCCGAGGTCGTAGTCGACCAGCCACGTCGCCCAGCTCACCTCGCCGATGGTGCCGCGCGAGGGCGGCGTGCCGGCCACGCCCGAGATGACGTAGTAGCTCTGCGAGAAGTCGAACTGCGGGTTCAGCAGGATGGCCTGCATCGACGACGACGAATTCACCTTGCCCATGCCGAGCACCGAGCCGCACACGCCGTCGGCGTTGCAATACACGGGCTGCAGCGCGCCGGGCACGGCGATGGGCTTGGCGTCCTTCCAGTAGCGCTCGTACCAGTACTGGAACTCGCCGGCACGGTCGCCGGTGTTCTTGCCGATCTCGAACATGGCGGCGACGAAGACCTTGACCTTCACAGGCGCGGCCGGGGCCTGCGTCGAGGCGGTCGTGGTGGACGTGGAAGCGCAGGCCGTGAAGAGCAGTGCCGCGGCGGGCACGGCCAGCCAGCGGGCGGCGAAAAGGGAAGGCTTGAAAGAATTCATTCTGGAACCCGGTGAGAAAGAAAACAGCAGGACCGGCGCCGCAAGCGCGCCCGGCGCACCGCCGGCGCCTGCGGCGTCCTACAACCGGCGATTGTCGGTGCTGGCAAAAGCACGGTGTAACGCCACCACGCAAGCCCCATGCCGGCCCACTCCTCCGCTTTCTCCGCTTCCGCTTCCTCTTCCACGCCCGCGAAGCCTCCCTCCAGGCCGACGCCCATCGCCAACGGCCTGGTCTACGTGAACCCCGACATGCCCGGCATCCGCCGCCTGAAGCACGGCGACCGTTTCCGCTACCGCGACGCCAAGGGCAGATGGGTGCGCGACGCGGACGAACTCTCGCGCATCCGCATGCTGGCCATTCCGCCGGCCTACACGCAGGTGTGGATCTGCCCGCTGCCCAACGGCCACCTGCAGGCCACCGGCATCGACGCGCGCGGGCGCAAGCAGTACCGCTACCACCCCGACTGGCGCTCGATGCAGGACGAGACCAAGTTCGAGCGCCTCGAGGCCTTCGCGCTCGCGCTGCCGGGCATCCGCGCCCGCGTGGCGCGCGACCTGCAACTGCCTCCGGGCCGCAAGGCACCCGGCCGCGCCCAGGTGCTGGCGGCTCTGGTGCGCCTGCTCGACACCACGCTGCTGCGCGTGGGAAACGAGGAATACGCGAGCAGCAACGGCTCCTTCGGCCTCACCACGCTGCGCAACCGGCATGCGGCGGTGAAGGGCCAGGCGCTCAGGCTGCGCTTCCGCGGCAAGAGCGGCGTGATGCACGAGGCGCAGCTGGACGACCCGCGCGTCGCAAAGATAGTGCGGCAGTGCCAGCAGCTGCCGGGGCAGGCGCTCTTCCAGTACGTCGACGCGGACGAGGAAGGCGATGGCAAGGCCGGCGAACTGCGCGGCGTCTCCTCCACCGACGTCAACGACTACCTGGCCGAGGCATCCGGCGGCGAGCGCTTCACCGCGAAGGACTTCCGCACCTGGCACGGCACGGTGCAGGCGCTCGAACTCACCCGGCTGGCCTGCGAGCCCGGCCGCACCGCCGCCGACGGCAGCCGCTACAGCGCCAAGGACATCCTCGGCGCGGTGGCGAAGCAACTCGGCAACACGCCCGCGGTCTGCAAGAAGGCCTACGTGCACCCCGCCGTGCTGGCGCTGGGCAGCGCGCTGTCGGACGGCAACGAAACCACCGCCGCGCTGTTCGAGAAGATCGGTGGCAGCCGCACCGCAAGGCCTTCTCGCGGACTGTATGCGGCGGAACGCCGGCTGCTGTCGTTCCTGAAGGCGCACCAGCGCGAGCAACGGTGCACCGCCGCAGCCGCCGGAAGAAAGAGCGGAAAAGCTCAGGTCCGCGTGGCGAGCACCAGGCGCACGCTGGCGGCATCGAGCGCCACCGCGTAGCCCAGGTCTTCCGCGAGGTTCTGCAGCGCCACGGCATCGATGGCCAGCGCGCGCGGCGCGCGGTGCGCGTCGAGCACAGCCTCGGTGGCGCCGGGCTCGCGCGGCAACGCCGTGAGACGCAGCGCGTTCGCGCCATCGGCCTCGATGCGGATGGTGCCGGCCTCGTCCGCGCCGTCGTGCAGGTAGCCCATCGCGCCAAGGAACAGATAGCGCAGGGCCGCGGCGGCGGGCCAGCGGTGTTCGTCGTCGGAAGGGGTCAGCGAAGCGTCGGTTTCCAGCGCCACGCCGTGCAGGTCGAAGGCGGAGCGCATCAGCGTCACGCACTGGGCCACCAGCGCGCTGCGGGTGATGCCGTCGTCGACGGTGGCCAGCTCCCAGTCGCGCAGCGAGCGGATGGCCTCCACCAGCTCCGAAACCTGGTTGTCGATCAACCCCACCCGCTCCTCGCAGGCCGCGGCATCGACGGTGGGCGCGCCGATCTGCCGCTTGAGCATCAGCAGCGCCATGCGGATCACCGAGACCGGGGCGGCCATGTCGTGCCGCAGGGCGGGCAATGCGCGGGTAAGAAGTTCGTGGCGCACGCCGGCGGCGATCCAGCTGCGCGCGCTGGGGGAGGATTTCATCGGGCGGCGGCCACGGGCATCGGGTTCGACATCGGCAGGATCAAGAGCAGCTTGCCTCCAGAAACGTTCTGGTAACAAGTATGAAGTATCAAGCCCACCCCCAGGTGTAGGAGGGTGCCTACCGTGGTGCCGCCTCCGGCCTCCGCCGGGCGGCCACCGGCTGCCGCCAGGCCCGCTCAGGGCTTGCCGAGGTAGGCGCGCACGTCCTTCACCTCGACACCGGCCGCCGCGATGGCCGAGCGCAGCTGCGCCTCGGTCACGCCCAGCGTCTGGGTCCAGTAGCGCACTTCGTGCGCCTCGTTCACGTTGATGCGGGCGGCATCCTGCGGTCCGCGCTTGCTCAGGTCATCGGCCATGGTGTCATTCCTGTGTTTGCCTTGGAGAAGGCTTCACCTTGCGACGCCTGCGTGGCCCCTGATGGCGGACGGCAGCGCACCCGCTTGCAGGAGAAGTCCGAAGCGGCCGCGGCTGGAGATGTCCGGAAGCGGCGCGCCGCCGCCCTTGCCCGCGCTTAGCTGCGAGCCACACCCACTGCGGCCACGAGGCAGCGCGCCCGCAGCTCACGCTTGAGCAGCTTGCCGTTGGCCGTGGTCGGCATCGCATCGATCAGCTCGATGCGCGCCGGGCGCTTGTAGGGCGAGAGGTTCTCGGCAAGGTGTGCGCGCAGCGCAGCCTCGTCGAGCGTCGCACCCGGCTTCAGCTCGATGAAGGCGACCACCTGCTCGTTGCCGTCGGCCTCGGGCACGCCGATCACCGCGCACAGGTGCACGCCCTCGAAGCGGCCGATGACCGCCTCGATCTCCGCCGGGTACACGTTGAAGCCCGAGCGGATGATCATTTCCTTCAGCCGCCCGACCACGAAGAGCGCGCCGTCCTCGCCGAAGCGCCCCAGATCGCCCGTGGCGTACCAGCCGCCGGGGCGCATCACCTGCGCGGTGGCGGCCGCGTCGCGGAAATAGCCGAGCATCAGGCCGGGGCCGCGCAGCCAGATTTCGCCGGTGTCGCCGTGGGCCCCGTCGTTGCCGTCGGGGCCGACGATGCGTGCCTCGCCGCCCTCCACCACATGCCCGGCGGAGGTATCGCTGCGCGGCGACTCGGTGCGCGTGAGGAACACCGAGCCCGCGTACTCCGAGAGCCCGTAGCCGTAGTGCAGCGGCTGCCCGAAGAGCCGCTCCACGCGCTGCTTGAGCGCCGGATCGAGCGGCGCCGAGCCTGTGTAGACGTAGCGCAACTGAGGAAAGCGCGGCACCGCATGCCCGGCCTCGATGTGCGCGAGCAGCCGCGCATACATCGTCGGCGGGCCGAGCAGGTTCGACACCTGCTCCTGCGCCAGTGCCTGCAGCACGTCGGCCGGCGAGAAGCTGCCGCGCAGCACCAGCGACGCGCCTCCGGTGAGCGCGGCCATCAGCACCGTGCCGATGCCGAAGATGTGCGTCATCGGCAGGAAGGCGTAGACGCGGTCGCGCCCGTCCAGCGCGCGAATCCGCGCCGACACGCGCCCGAAGTGCAGCAGGCCGCGGTGCGACACCATCACGCCCTTGGGCGTGCCCGAGGTGCCGGAGGTGAAGATGATGGCGGCCGTGTCGGCCAGCGCCGGGTCGGGCTCGGTACGCGCGTCTTCGCGGGTGGCCGAGCGCATCACGCCTTCCAGCGAAGTCGGCTTCGCACCGGCCCTTTCCGCATGCTGCGCGGCGGCTTCGGAGGCTGCCGTCGTGTAGCAGCACAGCCGCGCATCCGCCCGCTCGGCGATGGCCGCGATCTCGCCGGGCGACATGCGCGCGTTCACGCCGCAAGACCATGCGCCCACGCGGCTGCAGGCCATGATGAGCGCGATGTGCGCGGCGCAGTTCTCCGCCACCAGCAGCACGCGGTCGGTCGGCCGCACGCCGGCGGCCAGCAGGTCCTGCGTGGCGGCATCGGCCATGGACTGAAGCTGCGCGTAGGTCGTAGTGCCGCCGGGCTCGAAAAGAAACACAGCCTCTGGCGTGCTCGCTGCACGCTCTTCGAGCAGGTGATGGATCCGCCGCATCGCCTATTCCGCCTCGATGCCCTTGGAGGCCGTCGCCCACAGCTGCCGGTCGGACTTGCCCTTGGCGGCCAGCACCTGGGCCGCGCCCGACCACACGTCGTAGCCCTGCTCGCGCAGCCGGCTGGCGATGTCCTCGCGCGCCAGCATCTTCTGCGCGGCGGCGTTGATGCGCGCAACCAGCGCCGGGTCCATGCGCGCCGGCCCGTACAGGCCGAACCAGCCGCCCACGTCGTAGCCCGGCAGGCCCGACTCGACCATGGTCGGCACGTCCGGCAGCATGCGGTTGCGCTGGCGCGAGGTGACGGCCAGCGCGCGCACCTTGCCCGTCTGGATGAAGGGCTTCGAGGTGGCGATGATGTCGAACATCATGGTCACAGTGCCGGCCATCACGTCGGCGAGCGCGGGTGCGCTGCCCTTGTAAGGCACGTGCGTGAGCTGCACGCCGGCCATCTTCTCCAGCAGCGCGCCGCTCAGGTGGTTGGAGGCGCCCACGCCGGCCGATCCGTAGAACACCTTGCCCGGCCGCGCCTTCGCATACGCCAGCAGCTCGGCCACGCTGCGCACCGGCACTTCGTTGTTGACGACGAGCACATTGGTGTAGTCCACCAGCGGCGCGATGGGCGCGAGGTCCTTCATCGGATCGAAGGCCATGTGGCGCTGCACGTTGGGGTTGATCGTGATCGTCGGGCTCGCGCCGAAGAAGAGCGTGGCGCCGTCGGGCGCGGCCTTGGCCACCGCGTCGCCGCCCAGCGAGCCGCTGGCGCCGGGGCGGTTGTCCACGATCACCTGCGTGCCCAGCTCCTGGCTCAGCGCGGGAGCCAGCAGGCGCGCGGCGCCGTCCACCGGACCGCCGGCCGAATAGCCGACCACGAGCTTGATGAGCGATGGAAGCGGCTGCTGCGCGAAGGCGGGGTGCGGCAGCGCGCCGAGTGCCGCGCCGCCGGCCATCGCGGCCATGAGCTGGCGGCGCGAGAAGTGGATCGATGTCATGAGCGTTGTCTCCTGTTTTGAATTTCTTCGACGCCCTCGCTCAGCCCGGAAGGTCCAGCACCTGGCGAGCGAGGATGTTGCTCTGTATCTCGTTCGTGCCCCCGTAGATCATTGCGGCGGTAGAGCCGATGAGCGGCGAGAGCACGTTGAAGGTCTGGCCGTCGAGCACCTGGTCGCCGGCCACCGCGCCCTGCTCCTCGCCGGCCTCGACCAGCAGCGCGCCGATGCGGTGGTAGGTCTCGCTGGCCCATATCTTCAGCAGCGACACCGACGCCGGCAGCGGCTTGCCCGCGCGCACGATGTTCGCGAAGCCGGTGTAGGCGGCCGAGAGGTCGAGCACGTCGAGCCGCAATGCCGCAAAGCGCTGCGCGAACACCGGGTCGGCGAACAGCCGCCGCGCCTGCGCCAGCCGCGCGAGCTGGCCCAGCGCGTACTGCGACTGCTTGGGGCTGCCGAGGAAGATGCGCTCGAAGCCCAGCAGCGCCTTCGCGATGCTCCAGCCGCCGTGCAGCTTGCCCACGAGGTTTGCGGCCGGCACGCGCACGTTGTCGAAGAACACTTCGCAGAACTCCGGCTCGCCCGCCAGCGTGTGGATCGGCCGGATGGTGATGCCCGGCGTACGCAGGTCGCACAGCAGGAAGCTGATGCCCTCCTGCTTGCGCGCGTCCTTGTCGGTGCGCACCAGCATGAAGATGTGGTTGGCGTCCTGCGCGAGCGTGGTCCATATCTTCTGGCCGTTGACGATGAAGTGCTCGCCCTGCGCGTCGCGCGCCGGCATGGCCTCGGTGCGCAGTCCCGCGAGGTCGGAGCCGGCGTTGGGCTCCGAATAGCCCTGGCACCACACATGCTCGCCGCTGAGGATGCGCGGCAGGAAGCGTTGCTGCTGCTGCGGCGTGCCGTGCTGGATCAGCAGAGGCCCGATCATCACGATGCCCTGGTCGGGCGCGCGCGCCACGCCGTACTGCTCCAGCTCTTCGATCCACGCGATGAGCTTGTCCGCAGGCAGCCCCATGCCGCCGTGCGACTGCGGCCATGCGGGCGCGATCCATCCCTGTGCCGAGAGCGTGAGGTACCACTCGCGCATCTCGCTCCAGCGTGCGCGGTGCGAGAGGTAGCGCAGCTGCTGCGGATAACGCTGCTGCAGGAAGGCGCGCACCATGCGGCGGAAGTCGGCCTCGGGCATGGCGGACCAGTCGGCGGTGCGGGGAAACTCGCCGTTCCACTCGGCCATGCCGGGCGCGGCCTCCGCATCCCCCGACAGCACGGCATGCCTGCGCTGATGCGCGCTCACGTTGCCCAGCCATGCAGAAAGGCACAGCACGCGCTTGTAGAAAAGGCTCAGGTCGCACTCCTGCGTGTAGCCGATGGCGCCGTGCAGCTGCACGGAAGCGCGCGAGGCCTGCAGCGCGGCGGCGGTGCAGCGCGCGTTGACGCGGCTGGCCTCGGCTTCGAGCCGCTGCGCCGGCAGGCCCTGCGCGGCCAACGCGAGCACCTCGTCCAGCGTGGCCTTCGCCACTTCGAGGTGGATGAACATGTCGACGCAGCGGTGCTGCAGCGCCTGGAAGCTGCCGATGGGCTTGCCGAACTGCGAGCGGGTGCGCAAGTAAGCCAGCGTCTGCGCCAGCATCGCCTGCCCCGCGCCCAGCAGCTCGGCCGACTGCAGTATCTGGCCGGCCGCAAGCGCATGGCGCAGCGCCTCCTGTGCGGCCGGGCCTTCGGCCAGCACCGCACCGGGTGGCAGCGCGACCTGCTCGAAGCGCAGGTTCGAGGCCTGGCTGCCGTCGACCAGCGGCACCGGCGTCTCGATCACGCCTGCGGTGCCGCGCGGCACCCACAGCAGCACGGCATCGTCGTCACCGCGCGCCGACACCAGCCAGCCGCTGGCGGCCGCGCCGGGCAGCACCATGAGCTTCTCGCCCTGCAGCAGCACGCCGCCTCCGGGTCGGGACTCGCAGCCGCAGGCCAGCGGCACCGCACTCAGGTCGCCTGCGCTCTCCTGCCAGGCCAGCGCGGGCAGGCTGCGGCCAGCGACCAGTTCGGCGAGCAATGCGTTGGCGCCAGGGGTACCCAACCGCGCCAGAAGCAGCGCGCCGAGGCCGGCCACGGCCAAGAGCGGCTCGGGTGCCGCATGCTCGCCGGCCGCGCGGAAGATCTCGGCCGCGCCGTCGAGCCCCAGTGCCAGCCCCCCGGCCGATTCGGGCGCCAGCATGCCGGCCCAGCCAAGTGCGGCGATGTCCTGCCAGCCCTCAGCCTCGTCGCCGCCGGGGCGCTCCATGCGTTCGCGCCGACGTTGCAGGGCACGGCTGCGTTCGAAGTAGTCCAGTGCCGATTCGCGCACTGCAGCAAGTGATTCGAGGTCCATCGCCGCAGCGTGACAGAAGGCCCCGCAAAGCAGCATTTGCATTTGCCGAAGGGAGGGTTTCGCAATCAGAGAGCCGCTGCGCGCGCGTGCGGGCTAGATTCGGCCCATGACCACCAAGATCAAAAAGTCTCTGCATACGGCGCTGGGCCACAGCACGCCCGACAGGATCACCGTGCGCGGGCGCGACCTGCCCTCGGAGATCCTCGGCCACCTCAACCTGGGCGACATGGCCTTCCTGGAACTGACGGGGCGCATTCCCACGCCGCAGGAGTCGGTGACCTTCAACGCCATCGTCGTCACGCTGGTGGAGCACGGCGTCACGCCCAGCGCGCTGGCCGCGCGCCTCACCTACGCGGGTGCACCCGAGGCGCTGCAGGCGGCCGTGGCGGCGGGCCTGTGCGGGCTGGGCACGGTGTTCGTCGGCAGCACCGAGGGCGCCGCGAAGATGCTCTACGAGGCGATCCCCTTCGGCGAGAAGCCGCCTCGCCCGCTCGCCGACATGGCGAAGGACATCGTGGCCGACCACCGCGCGCGCAAGCTGATCGTGCCGGGGCTGGGCCACCCGCTGCACAAGCCCATCGATCCGCGCACGCCGCGTCTCTTCCAGATTGCGGCGGACAACGGACTTTCCACGCACTACGTCGCGCTGATGCAGGCGGTGCAGGAGGAAGCCGAGCGCGTGTCGGGCAAGTCGCTGCCGATCAACGCGACGGGCGCCATCGGCGCGATCGCGGCCGAGTTCGGCTTTCCCTGGAAGATCATCCGCGGCTTCGGCGTGATGGCGCGCGCCATCGGGCTGGTGGGCCACATCCTGGAGGAGATCGACGATCCGATGGCCGTCGAGATCTGGCAGCGCGTGGAGAAGGAAGCGGGCGAGCCCCGCCAGGACTGAACAGCAGCAGCGAAGAACCGATGAACAACGCCAACGACAAGAACTTTCCCGACATCCGCGACGCCGTGCGCGACCTGTGCGCGCAGTTTCCCGACGCCTACTTCCGCAAGGTCGACGAGGCGCGCGGCTACCCCGCCGAATTCGTCGACGCGCTCACCAAGGCCGGCTGGATGGCCGCGCTGATCCCGCAGGAGTACGGCGGCTCCGGCCTGGGCCTGACCGAAGCCTCGGTCATCATGGAGGAGATCAACCGCTGCGGCGGCAACTCCGGCGCCTGCCACGGCCAGATGTACAACATGGGCACGCTGCTGCGCCACGGCAGCGAGGCGCAGAAGCGCGCCTACCTGCCGAAGATCGCCAACGGCGAACTGCGCCTGCAATCGATGGGCGTGACGGAGCCCACCACCGGCACCGACACCACCAAGATCAAGACCACCGCCGTGAAGAAGGGCGACCGCTACGTCGTCAACGGCCAGAAGGTGTGGATCTCGCGCATCCAGTATTCCGACCTGATGATCCTGCTGGCGCGCACCACGCCGCTGGCGGATGTGAAGAAGAAGTCGGAAGGCATGTCGATCTTCATCGTCGACCTGCGCGAGGCCATCGGCAAGGGGCTGGAAGTGCGGCCCATCCTCAACATGGTCAACCACGAGACCAACGAGCTCTTCTTCGAGAACCTGGAAATCCCGGCCGAGAACCTCATCGGCGAGGAAGGCCAGGGCTTCAAGTACATCCTTGACGGGCTCAACGCCGAACGCACGCTGATCGCGGCCGAATGCATCGGCGACGGCTACTGGTTCATCGACCGCGTCACGAAGTACACGAAGGAGCGCGTGGTGTTCGGCCGGCCCATCGGCCAGAACCAGGGCGTGCAGTTCCCGATTGCCGAATCGTTCATCGAGGTGGAGGCGGCCAACCTCATGCGCTACGAAGCCTGCCGCCTGTTCGATGCGCACCAGCCCTGCGGCGCGCAGGCCAACATGGCGAAGTACCTCGCTGCCAAGGCGAGCTGGGAGGCGGCCAACGCCTGCCTGCAGTTCCATGGCGGCTTCGGCTTCGCCTGCGAATACGACATCGAGCGCAAGTTCAGGGAGACGCGGCTTTACCAGGTGGCGCCGATCTCCACCAACCTCATCCTGAGCTACGTGGCGGAGCACATGCTCGGCCTCCCCCGTTCGTTCTGAAGGAGCGCATCGCATGAATCCAGTCGATCATCCGAGCAAGGTGCTCGCGACTTTCGCCGCCGAACTGAAGTTCGACGCCGTCCCCGCCCCCGTGCTGCGACGCACCGAAGACCTGATGCTCGACTGGCTGGGCTCGGTGCTCGCCGCGCGCACGGCGCGGCCGGTGCGCAGCATCGAGCGCTTCGCGCAGATGATGGGCCCGGCCGAAGGGCCCAGCGAGCTGCTGACCTCGCGGCGCACCACTTCGCCGGTGTTCGCCGCGCTGGTCAACGCGGCGGCCTCGCATTTCGTGGAGCAGGACGACGTGCACAACGGCTCCGTCTTTCACCCGGCCGCAGTCGTCATCGCGCCCGCACTGGCCGTGGCGCAGAGCATCGGCGCGAGTGGTGCGCAGCTGCTCACGGCCGTCGTCGCGGGCTACGAGGTCGGCATCCGCGTCGGTGAATTCCTCGGCCGCTCGCACTACAAGACCTTCCACACGACCGCGACGGCGGGCACGCTCGCGGCGGCTGCGGCGGTGGGGCGCCTGCTGGAACTCACGCCGCAGCAGATGCTGCATGCCTTCGGCTCGGCCGGTACGCAATCGGCCGGCGTGTGGGAGTTCCTGCGCGATGCGGCGGACTCCAAGCAGCTGCACTGTGCACACGCCGCCGCCAGCGGGCTGATGTCGGCCTACCTCGCGCAGGACGGCTTCACGGGCGCGGCCAGGATCCTCGAAGGCGCGCAGGGCCTGGGCGTGGGCATGTCGAGCGATGCCGATCCGGCGAAGCTCACCGATGGCCTGGGTACGCGCTGGACGCTGGCCGAGACCTCCTTCAAGTACCACGCCTCCTGCCGCCACACCCACCCCGCCGCCGACGCACTGCTGCAGGTGATGCAGCAGAACAGGCTGAAGCCCGCCGACGTGTCGCGCGTGACCACGCACGTGCACCAGGGCGCCATCGACGTGCTGGGCCGCGTGGACGTGCCCGCCACGGTGCACCAGGGCAAGTTCTCGATGGGCACGGTGCTGGGCCTCATCGCCGTGCATGGCCGCGCGGGCCTGGGCGAGTTCGACCGCGACTTCCTCGCGCCCGAGGTCTCGGCCTTCCGCGAGAAGGTGACGATGCAGCTCGACGAGGAAGTCGACACGGCCTACCCGGCACGCTGGATCGGCAAGGTCAGCGTGCAGACCGCCGACGGCCGCACGCTGCAGGGCCGCGTGGACGAGCCCAAGGGCGACCCCGGCAACAGCCTGAGCCGCGCCGAGATCGAGGACAAGATGCAGCGCCTCGCGCACTACGGCGAAGGCGCGACGGCCGACGAGGCGAAGGCGCTGTGCCAGCGCGTCTGGCAATTGGCCGACACGCCGCGTGTGGGGCTCTGGCTGGCTTGAGCCCGTTCAGGCCGGCGCGGCCCAGGCGAAGAGCCGCCCGCAGCCCGGCGAGCGCGCATCGAGCCCCGCGGTGCGCACCAGGTCCCAGAAGCCGGCGGGCGAGCTGGACACCACCGGCACCTGCAGGCGCTCCTCCACCTCGCGCACCGCGTCGAGCGTGACCAGCCCGCCGCAGGAGATCAGGATGCCGTCGGCGCCGGGCTGCGCCTCGAACACCTTCACGCACAGGTCGACCAGCGCCTTGGTCGGGACCTTGCCCACGGCCTGCACGTCGGAGATCGACAGGCCTTCGAGCGCCAGCGGCTCGAAGCCGCTCTGCTCCAGGTAGCTGCGCAGCTGGGCGTTGACCTCATCGATGTAGGCCGTGGCCACCGCCACGCGCCGCACCTTCAGGTGGCGCAGCCCGTTGACGATGGCATTGCTCATGGTCGTGCAGGGCAGGCCGGTGGCGCGCGCCATCTCGAGCTCGAGCTGGCGGTTGAAGGCCGCGCCGCGGAAGAAGCTCAGGGAGGTGCCCATGAGCGAGATCGCGGAAACGCCCTCTTCCTTCTTCAAGGCCACCGCCTTCTCGACCACCGAGTCGATCACGTCGAGATAGCCGCGCGTGGAGATTTCCCCCAGGCCCAGGCCGCGCGCGCTGAAGCGGATGCGCTCGCCGTACAGCAACGGGCCGTCCACCGGCACCGCGCCCGCGGCGGGCGGCACGATCAGTCCCAGGTGAGGCTGCGCCATGCTCAGCTCCCCTCGGCCACGATGTGCTGGTCCGCGATGATCTTCTTCCATCGCGCGGTCTCGGCGGCCATGTCCTTGCCGAGCTGGGCCGGCGTGGCGTACGCGCGCAGCGTGCCTTGCGCCGCCGCGGCGGTGCCGGCCTCGGGCGTGTCGAGCACGGCCTTCACCGCGGCCGAGAGCTTGTCGACGACGTCGTTGGGCGTGCCGGCCGGCGCCAGCACGAAGATGCGCGGTGCCACGTCGAAGCCGGGCAAGGCATCCGCCAGCGGCGGCACGCTCTCGGCGCCTTCGAGCCTGGCGGTGTTCATCATCGCGAGCGCGCGCAGCTTGCCCGCCTTGGCCTGCGCCATGCCCGCCGTCGCGCTCACCACGCCAATCGGAATCTGGCCGCCGATCACGTCCGGCACGATCTGCGCCGCGCCGCGGTAGGGCACGTGCACCACCGGGCTGCCCGTGGCCTGCTTGAGCATCTCGAAGCCCAGGTGCTGCACCGTGCCCACGCCCGAGGTGGCGTACGAGTAGCGCGAGGCGTTGGCCTTGAGCTCCTTCACCAGCTCGGCCGGCGTCTTCGCGGGAAAGTCGTTGCCGGCGACGATCATCAGTGGCGAGATGAAGGCCCCCGCCACCGGTCTGAAGCTGGTGAGCGGGTCGATGGCGATCTTCGGCTGCAGCAGCTTGGCGGCGAGCAGTGCGCTGTCGCCCATCATCAGCGTGTAGCCGTCGGGCGGTGCCTTGGAGACGAAGTCGGCGGCGATGAGCCCGGTGGCGCCGGTGCGGTTCTCCACCAGCACCTGCTGGCCCAGCACGTTCGACAGGCGCGTGCCGAGCAGCCGCGCCACCGCATCGACGCCGCCGCCGGCGGAGTAGCCGACGATGAGGCGGATGGGCTTGTCGGGGTACTTCTGGGCCTGGGCCCAGGCCGCCGGCGCCGAGAGGGCGGCAGCGAGGCCCAGGGCGGCCATCGCGCGCAATGCGTGGCGGCGCGCGGGTGGTCGAATCGCTTGTGTGGCTTTCATCATGTCTCCGTTGTCTTTGATCGGACGCCGGCCGTCTGTCGCGGCCTGGTCGTGAGGGAAGAAAGTTTGGCTCAGGCCTTGCCCTTGCCGTGCGAGGTCGGCAGCTTCGCCAGTTCGCGCACGCGCTCGGCGTTGGGCGCGAAGCCCAGGCCGGGCGTCTCGGGCAGCGTGAGCCAGCCCTGCTCGGGCACCGGCAGGCCGTCGAAGATCTGCTTGAGCATCTGCACCGCAACGTAGTGGTACTCGACCAGGCCGCCGTTCGACACGCCCGCATGCAGGTGCATGTTGTGGAAGGGCCAGGCGCCGCCGTTGTCGATGGGCACGTTGAAGGCCTGCGCCATGCCGGCGATCTTCAGCACCTGCGAGTAGCCGCCCGAGATGGTCACGTTGGGCTGCAGCACGTCGGCCGCCTGGTTCACCAGCAGGTCGCGAAAGCGGAAGGCCAGGCCCTCGTTCTGCCCACAGGCCAGCGGGATGCGGGTGCGCGCGCGCAGCTGGGCCATCTGGCGAACGTCGTTCTGCGTGAGCGGCTCCTCGAAGAAGCTGATGCCGTAGGGCTCGATGCGGTGCGCGAGCTCGGTGGCGTGGAACAGGTCGAGGCCGCAGTTGGCGTCGACGTAAAGCTTGACGTCGGGGCCCACCGCCTCGCGCACGGCGGCGACGCGGCGCACGTCTTCCGCAATGACTTCGTCGAGCGGGCGCGGCTCGTCGCGGCGGGCAAGCGCGTGGTTGCCCACGGTCATCTTCAGTCGCTGGAAGCCCTGCGACACCCACAGCTTCGCGGCGGCCGCGAGCTGGTCGCGCTCGAAGAAACCGAAGCCGAAGGTGGCGTACACCGGCACCTTCGCGCGCGCGCCGCCGAGCAGGCGCCACAGCGGCTGGCCCAGCGCGCGAGCCTTGATGTCCCACAGCGCGATGTCGAGCGCGGCGATCGTGTGGCTGGCGTAGCCGGTCTGGCCGCGCGGCGAGAGAAGCCAGTAGAGCTTCTCCCACAGGCGCTCGGTGGCCATCGGGTCCTCGCCGATCAGCGCGGGGCCCGCCACCTCGCGCACCGCGGCGGCGATGATTTCTTCTTCCGTGATGGCCGTCATGCCATGGCCGACGAGGCCGGTGTCGGTCTCGATCTCGGTGAGGCACAGCGACAGCGAGGTCTGCTTGTTCATGCCGACCACGTCGATGGTCACTGGAATGTTCAGCGGCGTGGCGCTGACGCGAACGATCTTCAAGTCTGTCTCCTTCTTTGGTGCGCGCATCTTTGCGTGCGAACCGCGGGAGAACAATTCGTTTTTGGCGAGTCCGAGCCTTCGCGCGCCACGAAGGCTGGCCTGCGGGCAGGCTCAGTCGGGTCGGCCCAGGTGCTCCAGCACCGAGCGTGCGGCCACCGTCAGCTCCTGCTGCCTGCGCACGCACAGCAGGTGGCGCCTGTGGGCCCAGGGCGCATCGAGCTTCAGGCAACGCAGCTTCAGTATCTGCAGCTGCGGCAGGATGGCCGCATAGGGCAGCACGCCGATGCCCGCGCCCTGCTCCACCATGCGGCAGACCATGTCGAAGCTGCCCACCTGCATGCGTACCTTCAGCGGCACGCCGGCCTCCAGCGCCGCGGACAGCAGCACGCGGTGCAGCGCCGTGCCTTCGCGCACCACGATGTGGTCGTGGCTCAGTACCTCGTCGACGCCGATGCGCCGGCGCCGCGCGAGCGGATGATCGCGCGCGACCACCACCGCCAGCTCGTCGGTGCGATACGGCAGGCACTCGAGCCCTTCGGCGGGCGTGTTGCCCTCGATCACGCCGATGTCGGCGAGGCCGGCCTGCACCGCCTTCACCACCTCGGTGCTGGCGCGCTCCTGCAGGTCGATCTTCAGCACCGGATGCAGGCGCAGGAAGGAGCCGATCTGCGACGGAAGGAACTGCGCGATGGTCGACGCGTTGGCCGTGATGCTGACCACGCCGGCCACACCGTTCTGGAAGTCGTCGAGTTCCGCGCCGAGCCGGTCCATCGCCGAGAGCACCGCGCGCGCATGCAGCAGCAGCCCGTGGCCCGCCGAGGTGAGCGTGACGCCGCGCGCATGCCGCACCAGCAGCGGCAGCCGCGCGCGGGCCTCGAGGTCGGAGATGCGCTTGCTGGCCGCGGCCAGCGCGATGTGGCAGCGCTTGGCGCCCTCGCTGATGCTGCCGTGGTCCGCCACGGCCACGAACAGGCGCAGCGACTTCAGGTCGGCCGACATACGCCCCCGTCGTTCAGGATTTTCGACGAGCCGATGCATCGCCCACGATGCGCACACTCGCCACGGCCAAGCTCAGGAACACCGCGGAACCGGCTTTGCCGGGCCGCAGGTGTTGCCCCCTGCAAGGGGGTTGGCGAAGCGACACGAAGTGCGCGAAGCCTGGGGGTGAGCCTCATGACGCGACGAGATGGTCGAAGAGCTCTCGTGCCGAGGCCGGCAGCTGCTCGCGGCTGCGCGCGATCAGCTTCAGCTCGCGCTCGGCCCAGGCGTCGCTGAGGGCCACGGTCGAGATGCGCATGGCCATCGAAAGCCGCTGCGCCGACGATGCCGGCAGCACGCCGACGCCCACGCCCGCCTCGATCATCAGGCAGATGGCCTCGAAGCTGCTGACCTGGATGCGCGGATTGAAGCCGCGCCCCGCGAGTTCGGCGCGGCGCTGCAGGAAGCGGTGGATGGCGCTGCCGTGGTGCAGGCCCACGTGCTGTTCGTCGAGCGTGTCGGCAAAGGCCACCGAGGGCACGCCCGCGAGGCGGTGCGTGGTGGGCACCACCAGCACGAGCTGGTTGCTGCCGAAGGGCTGCGCATCGAAGTCGCCCGTGTGCACGTCGCCCGCGAGGATGCCGATGTCGGCCTCGCCGTCGGCCACCGCGCGCACGATCTCCTCGCTGAGGTACTCGCGCAGGTCCACCTGCACGGCCGGATGCTGCGTAAGAAATCCCGCCAGCTTCTGCGGCAGGTATTCGGTGATGGAGGTGGTGTTGGCGAACACCCGCACATGGCCCTTGATGCCCTTGCCGAAGTCCTGCATGTCGCAGCGCAGGTGCTCCATCTGCTGCATCACGCGCTTGGCGTGGTAGAGCACCGCCTGCCCCGCCGCCGTGAGGCTCACGCCCTGCGCGCTGCGGTGCAGCAGCTTGCCGCCCACGGCCTCCTCCATCTGCTTGATGCGCGTGGATGCGGCGGCCAGCGAGATGCAGGCCTTCTCCGCGCCGCGCGTGAGGCTGTGCGCGTCCGCCACGTAGACGAACAGTTTCAGGTCGAACAGGTCGAAGTGCAGGTTCACCGGGCGCCGGAATCAAGGGGGAGCGGAACACGCATTGTCCGGCGAATGAAGCCGCTCGCAGCCCTCTGCGGGTTTGTCCTCAGACCGGGTCCCAGCTGAACACGTCGGCCGAGCGGTCGAGCTCGAAGAAGCTGGCGCGCATCGCGGGCATGGCGTGCTCGGCGATGCTCTGCGGCGTCCAGCCCTCGGAGCGGTGGATGGAGCGCACCGGGCGCGGCTGGCTGATGAGCGAGATCTCGTTGTTGCGCACCGAGAAGATCTGCCCGTTGACCGCCGCCGCGGCATCGCTCGCAAGGTAGACGGCCAGCGGCGCGACCTTGGCAGGCGTCATCTGCTTGATCTTGTCGACGCGGGCGCGCTGCTCGTCGGTATCGGTGGGAATGGCGCCGATCATGCGGCTCCAGGCGAAGGGTGCGATGCAGTTGGAGCGCACCTTGAATTTCTGCATATCCAGCGCGATCGACTTCGACAGCGCCACGATGCCCAGCTTGGCCGCCGCATAGTTGGCCTGGCCGAAGTTGCCGATCAGGCCCGAGGTGGAGGTCATGTGCACCAGCGCGCCCGACTCCTGCTCCTTGAAGTGCGTGGCCGCCGCGCGGCTCATGTAGTACGCGCCGTACAGGTGCACCTTGAGCACCGAGTCCCACTCGTCGACCGACATCTTGTGGAAGAAGCGGTCGCGCAGGATGCCCGCGTTGTTCACCACCGCGTCGATGCGCCCGAAGCTGTCGATGGCGCACTGCACGATACGCGCCGCGCTCGCGGCATCGGCCACGCTGTCGGTGTTGGGCACGGCCTGTCCGCCGGCCGCGCGGATCTCGTCGACCACCTGCTGCGCGGGGCCTGCACTGCCGCCCGCACCATCGAGCGCCGCGCCGATGTCGTTGACCACCACATTCGCGCCATGCGCCGCCATCGCCAGCGCGATGTCGCGCCCGATGCCGCCACCCGCGCCGGTGACGACGACCACTTTTCCTTCAACCATGCTTGCCTCTGCTGTGGATGTTCGTTCGCCCGCAGGTCGCGGGCGAAATCCAGAATGCCACAGGGAGGGCGACAGCGGGTTTGGGGTTTCCGAAGAGGGGCTTCGGAAGGCCCCGGACTACTGCCGCGCAGTCCGGATGTTCGGCGGCAGCGCCTGCGGCCAGCTCGTGCGGAAGGGGTTGATGTCGAGCCCGCCGCGGCGCGTGTAGCGCGCGTACACCGCGAGCTTGTTCGGCTTGCAGCGGGTCCAGATGTCCGTGAACATGCGCTCCGCACAGGGCTCGTGGAACTCGTTGTGGTTGCGGAAGCTGACGATGTACGCGAGCAGGCCGGCCTGGTCGATGGGCGGGCCGCTGTAGCGGATCTGCACGCTGCCCCAGTCGGGCTGGCCGGTGACGAGGCAGTTGCTCTTCAGCAGGCGGCTGGTGAGCGTTTCGTTGACGGGCGCCTGCGTGGCGTCGCTGCTCAGCAGCTCGGGCGTGGGCTGGTAGTGGCTGCACTCGATGTCGAGGCGGTCGAGGTCGAGGCCGTCGAGTTCGTGCACCGGCTCGCGGTCGAACATGTCGGGCGCCAGCAGGGTCACGCCGATGGTGGCCTGCTGGTCGCTGCCGCGCCATGCCGCCTCCGACAGGTCGGCGCGCAGGCGCTCGCGCACCGCGTCGACGCTTGCGAACTGGCTGTTGTTGAAGCTGTTGAGGTAGAGCTTGAAGCTCTTGCTCTCGATGATGTTGGGCGTCTCGCAGGGGATCGTGAAGTGCGCGATGGCCAGCTGCGGCTTGCCGCGCAGGTTGAGCCAGCTCACCTCGAAGGCGGTCCAGAGGTCGGCGCCGAAGAAAGGCAGCGCGCCGGCCTTGATGCCCATGGCCTCGCGCTGCGTGGCGCGCGCGATGGGAAAGAGCAGCGTCGGGTCGTAGTGGTCGGCGTAGGCCGAGGTGCGGCCCAGCTGGGATTGCTCGGGCGTGTTGGGGTTCGCGGGGTTCGTGGGGTTCGGGTCGTGGCTCATGATGGTCTTGTCGTGGCGGCGTCGGCCGCGTGCGCGAAGGGCGCGATGTGGTTGGCGAGGATGGTGCACACCTCGGGCGGCAGGTCGTGGCCCATGCCGGGAATGGAAACGAACTTCGAGCCCGGGATGCGCCGCGCCGTGTCTTCGCCGCAGGCGATGGGCACGAGCGCGTCGGCCTCGCCGTGCAGCACCAGCGTGGGCGACTGGATGCGCGGCAGCAGCGCGGGGCGCTCGTCGTCGGCCCCGATGGCGAGCATCTGCCGCATCAGGCCCGCCGGGTGGTAGGAGCGGCGCATGCTGAAGACGAGCCGCTCGGAGAGCTCCTCGTCGGTCTGCGGATAGGCCGGGCTCTGGATGAGCCGCAGCAGCCGGATGCTGTGCGCGACCAGCGCGGCCTCGTCGCGGCCCATCGGCCGGCGCATGAGCATGGCGGCGACCTCGCGGCGCGGACCGGGCAGGCCGCGCGCCCCGCTGGAGCTCATGACGCTCACCAGGCTGGCCGTGCGCTGCGGCGCGGAGGCCGCAATGCGCTGGGCGATCATGCCGCCCATGGAGGCGCCGACGATGTGGGCCCTTTCGATGCCCAGCGCGTCGAGCACGCCGAGCGAATCGAGGGCCATGTCCTGCAGCGTGTAGGCCGAGCGTACCTTCAGGCCGAGCCGGTGGCGGATGGTCTCCCACACGATGTTGCCCACGCCCGCGTGGTCGAAGCCCTGGCTCAGGCCGATGTCGCGGTTGTCGTGGCGCACCACGCGGAAGCCCGCGTCCACCAGCTGCTGCACGAAGGCCGTCGGCCAGGCGACGAGCTGCATGCCCAGCCCCATGATGAGCAGGATGACGGGGCGCCCCTCGCCTCCGGTGTCGTCGACCTCGATCTGCAGCCCGTTGGCGGTGACTTTCATCGATTGCTTCGTCGTGCCTGTGCTTCTTGCTTCTTACTTGAACTCGCGCTCGCGCAGCCACTTGGTGGCGACCCACTTCTCGCCCGCCAGCACCGGCGCGCCGCCGTGCAGGGTGCGGGTGACGGGGTCGGGCCGGTCGTAGCTGAAGAACACGCCGCAGCCGCGCGCCGGGGCCACTTCGAGACCCACGTCGGGGAAGGTTGTGGCGCCGCCGCCCTCGGGCTCCTGCAGGTACATCACCAGCGTGGCGACGCGCTGGCCGCCGCGCTTGAGGATGGTGGGCGTGCCGGGTTCGCTGGGGTCGAAGTAGTCGTAGTGCGGGCGGTACTGCGCGCCGGGCGCGTAGCGCAGGATCTGCAGGCCCTCGCCGAACTCGAGCGGCCAGCGCAGCAGCGCGGCGATGCGCTGCTCGAGGCGCGCGACGATCTCGTTCTCGCCGCGCTCGAAGAACATGCCGTCGCTGGTGCGGTCGACGTTGAGCACCTCGCCGCCGGTGCGCGTTTCCACCGTGAGCGAGCGCGCGAGCCGCACGCGCGCGGCGGCGATCAGGCCCTCGCATTCCTCCACCGACAGCAGGTTGCCGAAGACGATCACGCGCGGGTGCCGCATGGTCTGCAGCACCTGCACGCGGCGGTCGCCCGCGTCGATGTACAGCGGCGCACCGTCGAGGTCGGGCCCGGGCATCTTCGCCTGCACGGGCGGCAGTGCGACTTCCACGTTCGGGAAGCCGGCTTCGAGCTGGGCCAGCGCCGTATCGGCGGCGGCGTCGTGCCAGCCGGCCGCGCGCATGGAAGCGCGCAGCGCCGGCACCGAATGCCCGGCGGCGAGCTGGGCTACCAGCCACTCGCGCAGTTCCGGACTGATCGCTTGGGACATCTCAATACTCCTGCACGCTGCGGCAACCCCGCAACGCATGAAAAAACCGCCACGCCCCCAATGCCAGGAACACCGCGGAACCGGCTTTGCCGGGCCGCCGGCGTGCCCCCTGCAAGGGGGTTGGCGTAGCGACACGAAGTGCGCGAAGACTGGGGGTCAGTCCAACCTTCTCCTGAATACCAATCTGTCTGGCTTGGACACGGATGCATCGAAACCATAACCTTCGAGGTCGAACTTTTCCAGTGCCTTGGGCGTGGCCGCCTTGTGCTGCACGGCCCAGCGCGCCAGCAGGCCGCGGGCGCGCTTGGCGAAGAAGCTCACGATCTTGTACCGGTCGCCCTTCCACTCCTCGAAGACGCATTCGACCACGCGGGCCTTGAGCACCTTCAGGTCGACCGACTTGAAGTATTCCTGCGACGCGACATTGACCACCACGGGAGTGCGGTCGGCCGCGAGGCGCTCGTTCAGGTGCTCGGCGATGCGCGAGCCCCAGAAGGCGTACAGGTCCTTGCCGTGGCGGTTGGCCAGCTGGGTGCCCATTTCCAGGCGGTAGGGCTGCAGCAGGTCGAGCGGGCGCAGCAGGCCGTAGAGGCCGCTGAGGATGCAGACGTGCTCCTGCGCCCAGGCCAGCTGGGCTTTCGTGAGGCTGCGGGCGTCGAGGCCGCCGTAGACGTCGCCGTCGAAGGCGAAGGCCGCCTGGCGGGCGTTCTTCGGGGTGCTCTTGCTGGACCAGGCCTCGTAGCGGGCCACGTTCAGGGCCGAGAGCTTGTCCGACAGGCTCATGAGCTCGGAGATCTGCTGGGGCGACTTCTCGCGCAGCAGCTTGATCAGTTCGACCGAAGGGCCGCGGGGCGATTCGAAATGGGGCTGGGTGGCGGGGATTTCGGAAGGGACGGGGGTTTCGTAGTCGAGCGACTTGGCAGGGGAAAGCAGGAAGAGCATCCCGGAATTATCAGTGGCGGCCATGACAGGGGCCGCCCCGGTAAAATCGCCGGCTACCTCCCTGTGTCCCCCAACGGCTCCCCAAAGGGCCGTTCCTGCATTTCCCATGAGCGAACCCACCACCCCTCCCGCCCAGCCTGGTCTGGACAGCCTTTCCAAATCGTTCGAGCCCGCCGCCATCGAGGCGCACTGGGGCCCCGAATGGGAGAAGCGCGGCTATGCCAAGGCCGGCTTCCGAGGCACGCAGCAACCCAAGGAAGGCGCCGAGTCGTTCGCGATCCAGCTGCCGCCGCCCAACGTGACGGGCACGCTGCACATGGGCCATGCGTTCAACCAGACGATCATGGACAGCCTCACGCGCTACCACCGCATGAAGGGCGACAACACGCTGTGGGTGCCCGGCACCGACCACGCCGGCATCGCCACGCAGATCGTGGTGGAGCGCCAGTTGCAGGAGCAGAAGGTCAGCCGCCACGACCTGGGCCGCAAGAACTTCGTGGCGCGCGTGTGGGAATGGAAAGAGAAGTCGGGCAACACCATCACCCAGCAGATGCGCCGCCTGGGCGACACGGTCGACTGGAGCCGCGAGTACTTCACCATGGACGACGACCTGTCCAAGGTGGTCACGCACACCTTCGTGAAGCTGTACGAAGAAGGCCTGATCTACCGCGGCAAGCGCCTGGGCAACTGGGACCCCGTGCTCAAGACCTCGGTGAGCGACCTCGAGGTCGAGAGCGAGGAGGAAGACGGCTCGCTCTGGCACATCGCCTACCCGCTCGAAGACGGCAGCGGCACGCTGACCGTGGCCACCACCCGGCCGGAGACCATGCTCGGCGACACGGCCGTGATGGTCCACCCCGAAGACGAGCGCTACAAACATCTCATCGGCAAGCGCGTGAAGCTGCCGCTGGTGGACCGGCTGATCCCGATCATTGCCGACGACTACGTCGACAAGGAGTTCGGCACCGGCGTCGTGAAGGTCACGCCCGCGCACGACTACAACGACTACGCCGTGGGCCAGCGCCATAAGCTCGAGATGATCGGCGTGCTGACGCTCGACGCCACCATCAACGACAACGCCCCCGAGAAGTACCGCGGCCTCGACCGCTTCGTGGCGCGCAAGGCCATCGTGGCCGACCTCGACGCGCTGGGCCTGCTGATCGAGGTGAAGAAGCACCGGCTGATGGTGCCGCGCTGCGCGCGCTCGGGCGCCATCGTCGAGCCGATGCTCACCGACCAGTGGTACGTGGCCATGACGCGCCCCGGCGCCGACGGCCAGTCGATCGCGCAGAAGGCGATCGACGTGGTGAAGTCCGGCGAGGTGCGCTTCGTGCCCGAGAACTGGGTCAACACCTACAACCACTGGATGGAGAACATCCAGGACTGGACCATCTCGCGCCAGCTCTGGTGGGGCCACCAGATTCCCGCCTGGTACGACGAGGAAGGCAACGTGTACGTGGCGGAAGACGAAGCCGCCGCGCAGGCCAAGGCGCCCGGCAAGAAGCTGACGCGCGACGAGGACGTGCTCGACACCTGGTATTCGTCGGCGCTGGTGCCCTTCTCGTCGCTCGGCTGGCCCGAGAAGACGCAGGACCTCGACCTGTACCTGCCCTCCACCGTGCTGGTGACCGGCTACGACATCATCTTCTTCTGGGTCGCCCGGATGATCATGATGACCAAGCACTTCATCGGCAAGGTGCCCTTCAAGCACGTGTACATCCACGGCCTGGTGCGCGACGCGCAGGGCAAGAAGATGAGCAAGTCGGAAGGCAACGTGCTCGACCCGGTGGACCTGATCGACGGCATCGAGCTGCCCGCGCTGCTCGACAAGCGCACGCAGGGCCTGCGCAAGCCCGAGACGGCGCCGGCCGTTCGCAAGAACACGCAAAAAGAGTTTCCGGAGGGCATCCCCGCCTTCGGCGCCGACGCGCTGCGCTTCACTTTTGCCTCGCTCGCGTCGCTGGGCCGCAGCATCAACTTCGACTCGAAGCGCTGCGAGGGCTATCGCAACTTCTGCAACAAGCTGTGGAACGCCACGCGCTTCGTGCTGATGAACTGCGAGGGCCAGGACTGCGGCCTGCTGGAGCACACCAAGGAAGAGTGCCAGGTCGGCGGCAAGGCCCACGGCTACCTGAAGTTCAGCCGCGCCGACTACTGGATCGTGTCGAAGCTGCAGCGCGTGGAGGCCGAAGTGGCCCAGGGCTTCGAGGAATACCGCCTCGACAACGTGGCTACCGCGATCTACCAGTTCGCCTGGGACGAGTTCTGCGACTGGTACGTGGAAATCGCCAAGGTGCAGATCCAGACCGGCGACGACGCGCAGAAGCGCGCGACCCGCCGCACGCTCATCCGCGTGCTCGAGACGCTGCTGCGCCTGGCGCACCCGGTGATTCCGTTCATCACGGAAGAGCTGTGGCAGAAGGTGTCGAAGGTTGCAGGACGTGAGGGCGAGTCGATCATGATCGCCGCCTATCCGAAGAGCCAGCCCGAGAAGATCGACGAGGCGGCCGAGGCCTATGTGGCGCGGCTGAAGGCGCTGGTGGATGCGTGCCGGACGCTGCGCGGCGAGATGAACGTGTCGCCCGCCACGCGCCTGCCCCTCTACGCGGTGGCCGACGATGCCGAAGGCGCGGCCTTCCTGCGCGAATCGGCACCGGTGCTGCAGGCGCTCGCCAAGCTCAAGGAAGTGAAGGTCTTCGACGACGAGGCCTCGTGGTCCGCTGCCGCCGAGGCCGCGCCCGTGGCCGTGGTGGGTGCCGCGCGCCTGTGCCTGCACATGGAGATCGACAAGGCCGCGGAGAAGGTTCGCATCGGCAAGGAAGTCGCGCGCGTCGAAGGCGAAATCGCCAAGGTGCACTCGAAGCTTGGTAACGAAGCGTTCGTCGCGAAGGCTCCGCCGGCCGTGATCGAGCAGGAACGTAAACGTCTGACTGACTTCACGGCCACTCTGGAGCGCCTGCGCGACCAGCTTGTACGCCTCGGCTGACAGACCGGGGGCGTCGAAGGCGTATAGGATGCCTGGAGCGGCTGCGCGCCGTTTCGCATCCTGCCATCCCCTCTTTGACGAAAGACGCTGAACCGCCCATGTCCACATCCGCGACCCGCATCCGCAAGGCCGTATTTCCCGTTGCAGGCTTCGGCACCCGCTTCCTGCCGGCCACGAAGGCGCAACCCAAGGAAATGCTGCCGGTGGTCGACAAGCCGCTGATCCAGTACGCCGTCGAAGAGGCGTACGCAGCCGGCATCCGCGACATGATCTTCGTGACCGGCCGCAACAAGCGCGCCATCGAAGACCATTACGACACCGCCTACGAGCTCGAGAGCCAGCTCGAAGCCAGCGGCAAGACCGCGCTGCTCAATATTGCGCGCTCGGTCATGCCCGACGACATGACCTGCTCCTACGTGCGCCAGCCGCGCATGCTGGGCCTGGGCCACGCGGTGCTGTGCGCCGAACACCTGGTCGGCAACGAACCCTTCGCCGTGCTGCTGGCGGACGACCTGATGGTCGGCCCCGACGGCGGCCAGCCGGTGCTGGCGCAGATGACCGAAGCCTTCGGCCGTCTCGGCGGCTCGCTGCTGGCAGTGCAGGAAGTGCCGCTCGAGCACGTCAAGCGCTACGGCATCGTGGCCGGCGACAAGGTCGAAGAGGGCCTGGTGAAGGTCAGCCGCATGATCGAGAAGCCGAAGCCCGAAGAGGCGCCCTCGCGCCTGGGCGTGGCCGGCCGCTACATCCTCACGCCGGGCGTGTTCGACGAGATCCGCAACCAGCCCAAGGGCGCGGGTGGCGAGATCCAGCTGACCGACGGCATCGCGGCGCTGATGAAGAAGGAATCCGTCTACGCGTACTCGTACAAGGGCATCCGCTACGACTGCGGCAGCAAGGAAGGCTTCCTGCAGGCGTCGGTGGAACTGGCCCTGGCGCACCCGGAAGTGGGCGCGGATTTCCGCGAGTACCTCAAGAGCCTGAAGCTGTAGTCCGTCGCTTCGGGCACATGTGCAAAGGGCCGCGATTGCGGCCCTTTTTCTTTGTTCGCTGCCTGCTGCGCCTTGTCAGCGGCGCTTCAGCACGTGGATGAAGTCGGTGCCGACGGTCTCCTGCTCCATCAGCTCGTTGCCGGTCTGGCGCGCGAAGGCCTGGAAGTCGCGGATCGATCCGGGGTCGGTCGACACCACCTTCAGCAGCTGGCCGCTCGCCATGTCGTTGAGCGACTTCTTCGCCTTGAGGATGGGCAACGGGCAGTTCAGCCCGCGCGTATCAAGCTCGCGATCAACTTGCATTGCCAGGTTCCGGCGGCAGGTTCAGGCCGCGGCGGCGCTCCTCGTTTTCCGCGGCGGTGAAGAACACGGGCTCGTGCCCGCGCGTGCGCAGCCAGTCGGCCAGCGCATAGCCGGTGCCGGCGGGCCAGCACTTGAGGTCGGGCAGGTCGTAGAGGCGGTAGTCGACCAGCTCGGGCGAGAGCTTCACCTCGCCGTCGGCCACCACGTGGTAGGCGATGATGACCTGGTTCATGCGCTGGAAGTCGTAGGCGCCGACGATCTTCGTGGCGCTCACGTCGAGGTTGGTCTCCTCCCTCACCTCGCGCGCGATGCCCTCCTCGGGCGTCTCGCCGGCCTCCATGAAGCCGGTGATGAGCGCGAACATCTTGCCCGGCCACGCTGCATTGCGCGCCAGCAGCACCTGGCCGCGGTACTCGACGATGGCCGCGAGCACGGGCGTCGGGTTGTTCCAGTGCGTGTGGCCGCAGTTGGGGCAGCGCAGGCGCTCCTTGGGGCCGCCGTCTTCCATCAGCGCGATCCACTCGAGCGGCGTGGCGCAGACCTGGCAGAACTTGGGATGGGGCATGGGGTTCTCAGCCTTCTTGTTGTTGAGTAGTGGCCCCTTCCAGGAACACCGCAGAACCGGCTTTGCCGTGCTGCAGGAGTTGCCCCCGGAGGGGGTTGGCGAAGCGACACGAAGTGCGCATAGCCTGGGGGCGGGCCCTGTCAGGCCGGAAAGACGCCGGTGGAAAGGTAACGGTCGCCGCGGTCGCAGACCACGAAGACGATGGTTGCGTTCTCGACCGTCTTCGACACCTCGAGCGCAGCCCACAGCGCGCCTGCGGCCGAGATGCCACCGAAGATGCCCTCCTCGCGCGCGAGGCGGCGGCACATCTCTTCGGCATCGCTCTGGCTCACGCTGATTTCTTCATCGACGCGGCTCGGATCGAAGATCTTCGGCAGGTATTCGGCCGGCCACTTGCGGATGCCCGGAATGCGCGAGCCTTCGGCCGGCTGCGCGCCGATGATGCGCACCGCTGGGTTCTTCTCTTTCAGGAAGCGCGACACGCCGGTGATGGTGCCGGTGGTGCCCATGGCGCTCACGAAGTGCGTGACCTTGCCCTTGGTGTCGGCCCAGATCTCGGGGCCGGTGGTCTCGTAGTGGATGCGCGGGTTGTCGGGGTTGGCGAACTGGTCGAGCACGCGGCCCTTGCCCTGGGCCACCATCTGCTCGGCGAGGTCACGGGCGTATTCCATGCCCCCGCTCTTGGGCGTGAGCACGAGCTCGGCGCCGAAGGCCTTCATGGTCTGCGCGCGCTCCACGGAGAGGTCCTCCGGCATGATGAGCAGCATGCGGTAGCCCTTGATGGCCGCGGCCATCGCGAGCGCGATGCCGGTGTTGCCGGAGGTGGCTTCGATCAGGGTGTCGCCGGGCTTGATCTCGCCACGCTCCTCGGCGCGCCGGATCATCGAGAGAGCGGGCCGGTCCTTCACCGAACCGGCGGGGTTGTTGCCTTCGAGCTTGCCGAGAATCACGTTGCCGCGCCTGGCATTTTCTGCGGCATTGATGCGTTGCAGTGCGACCAGGGGGGTCTTGCCGATGGCGTCTTCGATCGTCGGATAGTTCATGCCAGCCACTGTGCCATAATTTTGGGCTTCGTTCAGAACCCTGCCCGGGTGGTGAAATTGGTAGACGCAGGGGACTCAAAATCCCCCGCCGCAAGGCGTGCCGGTTCGATTCCGGCCCCGGGCACCAGGCTTGGCTCTCCCCCAGTCTTCGCGCACTTCGTGTCGCTACGCCAACCCCCTTCCGGGGGCGACACCGGCGGCCCGGCGAAGCCGGTTCCACGGTGTCCCTGGAATTGGCCCTCCCCTGTCTTATCTCGATTCGGTCTGTTCTTGCAGGCCGGTGTGCACCGTCGGATGCGCCAGCCGCACCCGCAGCTCACGCTTCAGCCTTGTGTTGTCCAGCCGGCGCGATTCCCCCATGAAGCTCAACAGCTGCAGCGGAAGCTGCCGCTCGGCCTCGCCTCGGGCCACGCGGGGCGGGCGGGGCATGCCGTAGAGATCGGCGGCGAAGTCGAAGTAGTCGCCCATGCGCAGTTCGGTGTCGTCCGCGGCGTGCACGATGCGCTGCGGCTTGCCGCGGAAGAGCGCGGCGATGCAGGCGCGGGCGAGGTCGTCGGCGTGGATGTGGCTGGTGTAGACGTCGTCCTCGCGCCGCAGCACGGGCGTGCCGCGCTGCAGGCGGGCGCGGGGGGTGCCGTTCTCGCGGTCGGGGGCGTAGATGCCGGGGATGCGCAGGATGCTGGCGCGCACGCCTGCACTGCGGCCCAGCCAGCGCACGGCGCGTTCGGCGTCGACGCGGCGGTGGGAGCGCGGGGTGTCGGGGCGCACGGTGCGGGTTTCGTCGATGCGCGCACCGCCGCAGTCGCCGTAGACGCCGCTGGTCGAGCCGTAGACGAAGGCCGAGGGCACGGACCGCAGCCGCAGCGCCCGCGCCAGCGTGGTGGTGCGCTGGTCGCGCCACCAGGCGGGGCCGCCGTCGCGCGCGGGAGGCGCGAGGTGCAGCACCCGGGTGGCGATGCCCGCCAGCCGGCGCAGGGTGCGCGGATCGTCGAGATTGCCCACCAGGGGGCGTATTCCGGCCGTGCGCAGGGCGTCCACCCGCCCAGACGACGAAGTAAGCGCCACCAGCTGCATGCGCCCGCGCAGGTCGCGCGCCACGCGCTGGCCAACGTCGCCGCAGCCGACGATCAGCAGGCGTTCTCGCCGGAACCGCGCTGGCAGCGCGCCGGAGGGACTATTGATTGAAGGCAAAATCCTGTTCCCGTCTTCCCAATTCAGTTCCAGCTCCCCTGGCCGCCAGCGGCCCGGAGGGAGCGTTACCCCTCGAAGAATACCGATGACTGCCACAGCGCCGCACGAAGCGGGCTTTTCCATCACCGTCGAGCCCAGCGGGCGCAATTTCGTGGTCCAGGGCGACGAAACCATCCTGGCCGCGGGAATCCGCCAGGGCATCGGCCTGCCCTACGGCTGCAAGGACGGCGCCTGCGGCTCGTGCAAGTGCAAGAAGCTCTCGGGCGAAGTCACCCTCGGCCCGCACCAGAGCAAGGCCTTGAGCGCCGAAGAGCAGCTGGCCGGTTACGTGCTCACCTGCTGCGCCCATCCCACGAGCGACGTGGTGCTCGAATCGCGCCAGGTCACGGAGGCCGGTGCGCTGCCGATTCGCAAGATGCCGGTGCGCGTGATGGCCCTCACGCGCCAGTCCCATGACGTGATGCTGGTGCGCCTGCAGCTTCCCGCTGGCGAACCTCTGCAGTTCTACGCCGGCCAGTACGTCGAATTCATCCTGCGCGACGGCTCGCGCCGCAGCTACTCGATGGCCAACGCGCCGCACACGCTGGCGCAGCCCGGCACGGGCATCGAGCTGCACCTGCGGCACCTGCCCGGCGGCAAGTTCACCGACCACGTCTTCGGCACGATGAAGGAAAAGGAGATCCTGCGCATCGAAGGCCCCTTCGGCAGCTTCTTCCTGCGCGAGGACTCCGACAAGCCGATGATCCTGCTGGCCTCCGGCACCGGCTTCGCGCCCATCAAGGCGCTGCTGGAGCACATGCAGTTCAAGGGCATCGACCGCCCCGCCACGCTGTACTGGGGCGGCCGCCGTCCCGAAGACCTGTACATGGACGGCTGGCTGCGCGAGCAGATGGCGCAGATGCCGAACCTGCGCTACGTGCCGGTGGTCTCCAACGCCACGCCCGAGGACAACTGGACCGGCCGCACCGGCTTCGTCCACAAGGCCGTGCTCGAGGACTTCGCCGACCTGTCGGGCCACCAGGTGTATGCCTGTGGCGCGCCCATCGTGGTCGACTCGGCCAAGCGCGACTACGTGGCACTGGCGGGCCTGCCCGAGGAAGAATTCTTCGCCGACGCATTCACCACCGAGGCGGACAAGGCCCTGCCCTGAGATTCCCCGGTTCCACCGGCTCCCCGAGAACGACAGACCCAAGAACAAATGAAGACGAGACACTTCCTCCTCACCCTCATCGCAAGCGCCGCCGCCCTGCTGGGCACCGGCCAGGCCATGGCACAGCAATCGCAGCGCCCCATCCGCCTGATCGTTCCCTACGCGGCCGGCGGCCCGATCGACAACACCGCGCGCATCCTGGCCGAGCGCGTGAAGGACTCGCTGGGCACGGTCATCATCGACAACAAGCCCGGCGCGGGCGGCAACATCGGCGCCGACGCGGTGGCGAAGGCACCGGCCGACGGCCTGACGATCGGCATCGCGGCCACTGCCACCAACGCAGTGAACCCGTGGCTCTACAGCAAGATGCCGTTCAACGCCGCCACCGACTTCGCGCCGATCACGCAGATGGTCCGCGTGCCCAACGTGCTGGTGATGAACGCCGACACCGCGAAGCGCCTGAACATCAACAGCGTGGCCGACCTGATCCGCTATGCCAAGGCCAACCCCGCCAAGCTCAACTACGGCAGCGGCGGCAACGGCAGCGCGGGGCATCTCGCGGGCGAACTGTTCAAGAAGGAAGCGGGCATCTTCGCGCTGCACATTCCTTACAACGGCGGCAACCCGGCGCAGCTGGCGCTGATCTCGGGCCAGGTCGACTTCAACTTCGACAACCTCGCCACCGCCGCGCCGAACATCCGCTCGGGCAAGCTCAAGGCGCTGGCGGTGACGACGCTGCAGCGCAGCAGTTCGCTGCCCGAGGTGCCGCCCGTGGCCGACACGCTCAAGGGCTTCTCGATCGATACCTGGTGGGGCCTGGTCGCGCCGGCGGGCACGCCGCACGACGTGGTCGTGAAGCTCAATCAGGCCTTCGTTGCGGCACTGAATGCGCCGGAGACGAAGACCCGCTTCGCCTCGCTGCTGGCCGAGCCGGTGGGCAGTTCGCCCGAGCAGTTCGGCGCCTTCATGAAGAGCGAGCTCGCCAAGTACGAGAAGGTCGTCAAGGCCACCGGCGCGAAGGTGGACTGACGAGGTCCTCGGGCAAGGCCTCCTCGCGGCGCAACGCCACCGAGGAGGCATCGCCCGAATAGCTGCGCAGCCCTGCGAGGTCGAGCACCTCGACGCCGCCATGCTCCACGCGCAGCAGGCCGTCGCGCTGCAGGGCGTGCAGCGCCCGGTTGGCGCGCTGTCGCGACACCGCCGAGAGCAGGCCGATCTCGTCCTGGCTCAGCCGCACGAAGCGGTCGGCGCGCGGATAGAGGATCGGATCGAACAGGCTGGCGAGGCAGCGCGCCACGCGTGCGTCGGGCCCAAGCAGCCGGTCGAATTCCATGAGCCCGATGAACAGGCTCAGCCGCGCATTGATGTGTAACAACAGAAACCGATTGAATTCGATGTTCGAGGCCAAGAGGCGCTCGAAGCTGTGCCGCGGAATGCATGCAACCCGCGTCGGCCGCAGCGCCACGCCGTCGTAGCGCCAGGGTCCGGGGGTGAGCAGGGAGCCCTCGCCACTCCAGCCTCCGGCGGTGACGCCGGTGAAGGTGGACACGCGCCCGTCGGGCAGCGACACGGACATCTTCAGCAGGCCGTCCATCACGCCGACCCAGTGATCGGCGGGCTCGCCGCGCCGCACGACGAAACCTCCAGCAGGAACGGTGCGCTCGTGGGACTCCTGCACGACACGGTCGAGCTCCTCGCTCGTGAGGGCTCGCGCCCACAGGCTCTCGCGGAGCATGTTCTCCAGCGCGCTCGTCGACATCGTCGGGTCTCCTCCCAGGACACTGCCGGCCCGTCGCGCGAGCCGGTCCATCGCGGGCCGTAAGGAATGTCGTTCCAACGACATCCCGGGCGCGGCGATGATGCCACAGTCGCTCGCGTTCGCCACCACAACAAGGAGACAGCGATGAAGCGTTCGAACGAGAGCCCGCGGCCCCCGCTCGGGCCGGACGACGGTGACACGCCGGGCCTGCGCCGGCGCGAGGTGCTGGGCTATGCGACAGCCGCGCCGCTGGTGTCGGCGACCGCCGGCCTGGCCGGACTCACGGCATCCTCCCGGGCAGTCGCCGCGCTGCTGCCGATGACGCCTCCCGACACCACCGACCTCTTCGACATCGGCGACGCGGTGACGGTGACTTCGCTGCCGACCATGCCGCTCGTGAAGGTGACGAACGGCGAGAACGGCCGCGTGCGGCTCGCGCTGCCACGGCTGGAGGTGGGCCAGGGCATCGCCACGGCCACCGCGATGATGCTGGCCGACAAGCTGCGCCTGCCGCTGAGCGCGATCGAGGTGACCTCGGCCGACGCCAGCCCCGAGCTGATCTGGAACCAGCTCACCGGCGGCTCGTCGAGCGTGCGCTCGCTGCATGCCGGGATGCCGCTGCTGGGCGGGCTGGGGGGCGTGCTCTCGGGATCCACGCCATCGGTGGTCGGGCAGCGCGTCACGCGGCTCGATGCGCTGGACATCGTCACCGGGCGCAAGAAGTTCACGCTCGACCAGGCGGTGCCCGGCGCGATGCCGACGATGGTGCGGCGCCCGCCGACCATCAACGGCAAGTTCGTGAGCATCAACAACATGAACACGGTGATGGCCATGCCGGGCGTGATCGGCGTGGTGCCGATTCCATCGACCAACGGCATCACGCCGACGCCGCCCGGCGTGGCCGTGATGGCCGAGACCTTCGGGCAGGCATGGGCCGCGGTGAACGCGCTCGACGTGACCTGGGCCGCCGGCCCGATCGACGGCGAGTCGAACGCCACCATCATGCGCAAGCTGAAGTCGGCGCTGCTGCCGTTCGCGCTGCCGCCGCTGGGCGCGCTGACCGTGGAGGGCGAGTTCGAGTTCGCGCCGGTCTCGCACTGCCCGATGGAAGTGGAATGCGCGATCGCAGACGTGCGCCCCGACCGGGCGGAAATCCGGGCCGGGCTGCAGAGCCCCATCGTCACGCAGCAGGCCGTGGCCGCGGAGCTGGGCCTGCCGCTCTCCAAGGTGACCGTGCACGTGGTGCCCTCGGGCGGCTCCTTCGGCCGGCGTCTCTTCTGGGACCCGGTGCTGCAGGCGATCCAGGTATCGAAGGCGCTCGGGCGTCCCTGCCGCCTGATGTACCACCGCACCGACGACATGCGCCACACGCGCATGCGCCCGCCGATGTTCCACAAGGCGCGCGCCACCATGCTGCTGGGCCAGGTGATCGCCTTCGAGCAGCGCATCGCGGGCGTGCGGCTCGACACGCGCCACGGCTTCGGCAACATGCTGGAGGCCGCGGCCATCGCGCTGCCCAACGCCTTTCCGCAGACGGTGGGCAACTTCGCGATCGAGCAGATCATGTTCAAGACCATGGTCTCCTCGCCCTACAACTTCGGCGTGACCACAAAGCTGCTGACGCCGGTGCCGATCGACATGAACACCTGCTCGTACCGCTCGGTGCACATCCAGCCCTCGCGGCTGGTGGAGGAGATCCTGGTCGACGAGATGGCCAGGGCGGCGGGCAAGGACCCGGTCGCCTTCCGGCTCGAGTACCTGCGGCTGCCGCGCGCCCGCGCAGTGCTCAAGGCGGTGGCCGAGGCGGCGCAATGGGGCAAGGCGATGCCCGCGGGCTTCGCGCAGGGCGTGGGCGTGCACCAGGAGACGAAGTCGTTCACGGCCTGCATCGTCGAGATCGACGCGCGGGTGCCGTCGGCGGCGAAGGTGGTTCGCGCCACCATCGCGATCGACGTGGGCACGCCGATCAATCCCTCGGGCATCGAGGCGCAGCTGCAGGGCGGCCTGTGCGAATCGATCGCGCTGGTGCTCAGCGCGGGCCTGCACATCCAGAACGGCCTGCCGCTGGAAGGCAGCTATTCGCAGTACCACTTCTCGCGCATGAAGAACTACCCGAAGGACGTGAAGATCATCATCATGCCGCCCAGCACCGAGGCCATCGGGGGCCTGGGCGAGGTCGGCCTGTCGGCCAGCTCGGGCGCCATCGCCAACGCCTATGCGCGCGCCACCGGCACCAAACCGCGCAGCTTCCCGCTGAACTTCCCGGTCGACTTCACGCCGATCCCGCCGGGCAAGCTGCCCACGCCCGTCAACGTCCAGATCTCGACCTGAGGAGACTCCCCATGCCCGTGCAATCTTTCAAGGTGAACGGCCAGAACGTCGACGTCGAGGCGCCCGACGACATGGCCCTGCTCTGGGTGCTGCGCGACAAGCTCGGCATCACCGGGCCGAAGTACGGCTGCGGCATCAACGTGTGCAAGGCCTGCACCTGCCACGTCGACGGCAAGGCGGTGACGGTGTGCTCGGTGCGCGTGTCCGACGTGCGCGGCCGCCAGGTGACGACCATCGAGGGGCTGGCCAACGGCAACACGCTGCATCCGGTGCAGCAGGCCTGGCTGAACCTCGACGTGCCGCAGTGCGGCTTCTGCCAGCCGGGGCAGATCATGGCCGCGGTGGACCTGCTGCGCCGCACGCGCAACCCGACGGACGCCGACATCGACGCCATCGAGAACGTGTGCCGCTGCGGCACCTACGGGCGCATCCGCGAGGCGATCAAGGCAGCCGCGGCGATGATGTAGCCGGCTGAAAAAGAAAAAGGCGGTTCGCACCGCCTTTGCCTGGCGAACGCAGCGCCCGCCTATTCGCCCAGGTACGCGGCCCGCACGCGCGGGTCGCTCAGCAGGCCCTTGGCATCGCCGCTCATGGTGATGAGCCCGGACTCCATCACGTAGCCGCGGTCGGCCAGCTGCAGCGCGCGGTTGGCGTTCTGCTCCACCAGCAGGATGGTCACGCCCTGCGAGGCGACGGTCTGCACCACCTCGAAGATCTTGTCGCACATGATCGGCGACAGGCCCATGGTGGGCTCGTCCAGCAGCAGAACCTTGGGGCGCGCCATCAGCGCGCGGCCCATGGCCAGCATCTGCTGCTCGCCGCCCGACATGGTGCCGGCAAGCTGGTCCTTGCGTTCGCGCAGGCGCGGGAAGGTGACGAACACGCGTTCCATGTCGCTCGCGATGCCGGCCTTGTCCTTGCGGATGTAGGCGCCGATCTGCAGGTTCTCGGTGATGGTCATGCGCGTGAACACGCCCCGGCCTTCCGGCACCATCACGAGGCCCTCTTCCACCAGGTCCCAGGCGCCGCGGCCCTTGATGCTGCGGCCCAGGAACTCGATGTGGCCGGCCCCGGCCGGCAGCGTGCCGGTGATGGCCTTCATGGTGGTGGTCTTGCCGGCGCCGTTGGAGCCGATCAGCGAGACCAGTTCGCCCTCGCGCACCTCGAAGTCCACGCCCTTGACGGCCTGGATGCCGCCGTAGCCCACCTTCAGGCCATTGACCTTCAGCAGCACATTGCCCGCCGTCTTCGTCGCGGTGTCTTGTTCGCTCGTCATCGTTGCTGCGCTCATCTCAATGTCCTCCGGTGCCGAGGTAGGCCTCGATCACCTTCTCGTTCTTCTGCACGTCCACCGGGGTGCCTTCGGCGATCTGCTTGCCGTAGTCCAGCACGGTCACGCGGTCGCACAGGCCCATGATGAGCTTGACGTCGTGTTCGATGATCAGGATGGTGCGGTTGTCGCGGCGGATGCGGTCGATCAGCTCGCGCAGCGCGACCTTCTCGGTCAGGTTCATGCCGGCGGCGGGCTCGTCGAGCGCGATGAGTTGCGGGTCGGTGGCCAGGGCGCGCGCGATCTCGAGGCGGCGCTGGTCGCCATAGGACAGCGTGCGCGCCTTGTAGTCGGCGAACTTGCCGATGCCCACGTAGTCGAGCAGTTCGTGCGCGCGGTCGGCGATGGCCTTTTCCTCGGCCTTGAAGCCGCCGGTGCGGAACATCGCGCCCAGCACGCCCGAATGGGTGCGGATGTGGCGCCCGACCATCACGTTCTCCAGCGCCGTCATTTCGGCGAAGAGGCGGATGTTCTGGAAGGTGCGCGCGATGCCGGCCTTGGCCACTTCGTGCACGGCCGTCGGCTGGTAGGGCTTGCCCGCGAGCTCGAAGGTGCCGCTGTCGGGCGTGTACAGGCCGGTGATCACGTTGAAGAACGTGGTCTTGCCCGCGCCGTTGGGGCCGATCAGCCCGTAGACCTGGCCGCGCTTGATGGTGATGCCCACGTCGGACAGGGCCTGCAGCCCGCCGAAGCGCTTGGAGATGCCCCGGACGTCGAGGATGGTGTCAGTCGTCATGTTGATTCTTCCTCGTGCGTTCAGGGATTGATCGACATGGGACGGGAAGCGGCGCCGGGCAGCTCGTCGGCGGGCGTCTCGATGCCCGGTGCGTGGGTCTGCAGCGAGCCGGGGGCTACCGTGGCATGGGTCGGGTCGACGGGCACGCCGCCCTTCTTCGTCAGCGACTTGCCGTGCTCCGGCGACGGCCACAGGCCGCGCGGACGCACCAGCATGATGACGATCATGGCCAGCGCGATGAACAGCTGGCGCAGGATGGAGGCGTCGAGGCGGCCGTCGGTCAGCGACTGCAGCGGGCCGGCCACGTAGCGCAGCACTTCGGGCAGCGCGGCCAGCAGGATGGCGCCCAGGATCACGCCGGGCAGGTGGCCGATGCCGCCGAGCACGACCATGGCCACGATCATCACCGACTCCATCAGGCTGAAGGACTCGGGCGACACGAAGCCCTGGAAGGCAGCGAACATCGCGCCGGAGACGCCGCCGAAGCTCGCGCCCATGCCGAAGGCCAGCAGCTTCATGTTGCGGGTGTTGATGCCCATGGCCTTGGCGGCGATCTCGTCCTCGCGGATGGCCATCCAGGCGCGGCCGATGCGCGAGAGCTGCAGCCGGTGCGAGATGAGGATAGTGACCAGCACCAGCGCCAGGAACAGGTAGTAGTAGAGCGTGACCGACGAGATGGTGAAGCCGTCCAGCTTCAGCGCCTTGCCCAGGTCGAGCCCCCAGAACTTGATCGAATCGATCGAGGTGATGCCCTTCGGACCGTTGGTGATGTTCACCGGCTGGTCGAGGTTGTTCAGAAACACGCGGATGATTTCGCCGAAGCCGAGCGTGACGATGGCGAGGTAGTCGCCGCGCAGCTTGAGCGTGGGCGCGCCCAGCAGCACGCCGAGCACCGCCGCCAGCACGAAGGCTGCCGGTATCACGATCAGCAGCGAGGTGTGCATGCCGTTCGGGAAGGTGATCTTGAACCACTCGAAGGTCTCGGACAGGTGCGACGAGCCCATGAGCGCGAAGAGGTACGCCCCCACCGCGAAGAAGGCCACGTAGCCCAGGTCGAGCAGGCCGGCGTAGCCGACCACGATGTTCAGGCCCAGGGCCAGCAGCACGTAGAGCAGTGCGATGTCGGCGATGCGCACCCAGGCGTTGCCCTGCATCTGCAGCAGCAGCGGCAGCGCGAGCACGGCGATGGCGCCGATGACGTACAGGGCGAGGTTCTTGCTGTTCTTCATGATGGCAAGCTCCTCAGGCGCGGTCGGCCACGCGTTCGCCCAGCAGGCCCGAAGGACGCAGCGTGAGCATGGCGATCAGCACGATGAACGCGAAGATGTCGCTGTAGTTGCTGCCCAGCACGCCGCCGGTGATGGTTCCGATGTAGCCGGAGCCGATGGCCTCGATGAGGCCCAGCAGGATGCCGCCGACCACTGCGCCGGCCAGGTTGCCGATGCCGCCGAACACCGCCGCGGTGAAGGCCTTGAGGCCGGGCAGGAAGCCCATCGCGTGCTGCGCGATGCCGTAGTTGGAGGCGTACATCACGCCGGCGATGGCCGCGAGCACGGCGCCGATGATGAAGGTGGCCGAGATGACCATGTCGGGGCGGATGCCCATGAGCGCCGCGACGCGCGGGTTCTCGGCGGTGGCGCGCATCGCGCGGCCGAGCTTGGTGTAGTTGACCAGCCACATGAGCACCACGAGCGAGAACGCCGTGACGCTGAGGATCATGACCTGGGTGGGCGAGATGACCGCACCGCCGAGGTGGATGGGGTCGGAAGGCAAGAGGGTGGGATACGCCTTGTTGGTCGGCTTCCAGATGATCATTGCCAGCGTCTGCAGCAGGATCGACATGCCGATGGCGGTGATGAGCGGCGCGAGCTTGGGGCTGTTGCGCAGCGGCCGGTAGGCCACTTTCTCGATCACGAAGTTGAGGGTTGCCGCGACGACGCAGGCGATGATCAGCGCGATGAAGAGGATCAGCCAGCCCGGTGTGTTGGGCATGCCGTCCTTCATGAGTCCGATGATGGTCCAGCTCGTGAGCGCCCCCACCATCAGCACTTCACCGTGCGCAAAGTTGATCAGATTGATGATGCCGTACACCATTGTGTAGCCCAGGGCTATCAAGGCGTACATGCTGCCGAGAACCAGACCGTTGATGATCTGCTGCAGCAAAATGTCCATAACGCGATTTCCTATGTGTTGCACCGTTGGGGTGCCATTCACCCACCGGGTCACCGGTTTGGCGCCCCTGGCTTGACAAGCAAAAAACCAGCCAACATGTGTCGCCGGCGGATTTGTGGGCGGGATTGTAGTCACGCGCCAGCGCCGATTCGGTGCGCGCGGACCGGGGTTTACCCGCTCACGTCATGCTGTATGCGCGTGGGGTCATGCACGCTTTGCGCGCATGCTGCAACAGGGTATAGAAGGCTGTATCAGCCCTTGGCTTCGTCGTTGCGCCGGCGCAGGTCGCGAAGCTTTTCCGCGATGCGGATTTCGAGTCCACGCTCCACCGGTTCGTAGAAGACCTGGCCCTCCAAACCGTCGGGAAGGTAGCGCTCGCCGGCGGCGAAACCGCCCTCCTCGTCGTGCGCATAGCGGTACCCCTTGCCGTAGTCGAGCTCCTTCATGAGCTTGGTCGGCGCATTGCGCAGGTGCATGGGCACCGGGCGCGTGCTGTCGGTCTTCACGAGCGCGCGCACGGCGTTGTAGGCCTTGTAGACGGCGTTCGACTTGGGCGCGATTGCCAGGTAGACCACGCACTCGGCCAGCGCCAGCTCGCCCTCGGGGGTACCCAGTCGCTCGTAGACCTCGGCGGCGTCGAGCGCGAGGCGCAGCGCGCGCGGGTCGGCCAGGCCGATGTCCTCGCTGGCCATGCGCACCAGCCGGCGCGCCATGTAGCGCGGATCGGCGCCGCCGTCGAGCATGCGCACGAACCAGTAGAGCGCGGCGTCCGGGTCGCTGCCGCGCACCGACTTGTGCAGCGCGCTGATGGTGTCGTAGAACTGCTCGCCGCCCTTGTCGTAGCGCCGCATGCGCTCGCCGAGCACGCGCAGCAGCCACTCGTCGGTGATGTGGTCGCGTTTCTCAGCGCGCGCCGCGACCGCGAGCGTTTCGAGCGTGTTCAGAAGCCGGCGGGCGTCGCCATCGGCATAGGCCACGAGGCGGTCGACCGCGGTGTCGTCGATGGCGGGCACCGCCTGTATGGCCTGCGCCCGCGCCACGATCTGCTTGAGGTTGCCTTCGTCAAGCGACTGCAGCACGTAGACGGCGGCGCGCGACAGCAGCGCCGAGTTGACCTCGAACGAAGGGTTCTCGGTGGTCGCGCCGATGAAGGTGAAGAGGCCCGACTCCACGTGCGGCAGGAAGGCGTCCTGCTGGCTCTTGTTGAAGCGGTGGACTTCGTCGACGAAGACGATGGTGCGCTGCTGCGTCAGCCCGTCGCGCGCGGCGGTGGCGCGCTCGACCGCTTCGCGGATGTCCTTCACGCCGCCGAGCACTGCACTGATGCTCAGGAACTGCGCGTCGAAGGCATCGGCCATCAGGCGCGCGATGGTGGTCTTGCCGGTGCCCGGCGGGCCCCACAGGATGCAGGAATGCGGCTGGCCTGATTCGAAGGCGATGCGCAGCGGCATCCCGGGGCCGAGCAGGTGCTGCTGGCCGATCACCTCGCCCAGCGTCTTGGGACGCAGGCGTTCGGCGAGGGGTTGATGCGCGGTCGAGGCCAATCCGGGAGCTTGCCTGTCTGCCCGCTTACTGCTTGACGACGTCCGCTCCCGCTGGCGGCTTGAAGTCGAACACGCTGGCGGGCAGCGAGGGGTTCACCTCGACCTTGCTGAACTTGAGCACCGAGCGCTGGCCGAAGCTGTCGAGGATCTCGAGCGCCGCCAACGCGTCGCCCTGGAAGCCGACCTGCACGCTCTGCAGCTGACCGTCCTTGTTCTTCGGCGTGGCCTTGACCCACTGGAGGCCGTCGCGGTCGGGCGCGGACTCCAGCGTGAAATCGGCCTGCAGGGCCTTCAGGTCGGGCGCCGCCGCGATCAGCGCCGCGGGCGTCGAGCCCAATGCCTGCGCCTGCGCGCGCTGCGTGACCTGGTTCAGGTCGGCGTCATAGAGCCACAGCGTCTTGCCGTCGGCCACGATGCTCTGCGCGAAGGGCTTCTGGTAGTCGAACTTGAACTTGCCGGGGCGCTGGAATTCGAAGGTGCCGGCCGAGGTCTTGGTGCGGCCCGGCTGACCTTCACGCGCGGGAGCGGTGACGGTCTGGGTGAAGTCGGCGCGGCCGGACTTCACCGTCTTCACGAAGGTTTCGAGGCTGTCGAGCCCGCCTGCCCAGGCGTTGACGGAACTCAGCAGGCCGATCAGTAGCCAGTGACGCAATTTCAATTTGGATTCCTCTGAATGGCTGTGGCACCAGGCTTTCGACCCTACCCGCCGCGAATTGCCGCAGGTGTAGGCCTTGATGAAGATTTGCAATGCCGAAAGGCGTTTTTGCAAATTGCCTTTCAGCACGTAACCTGGGCGATCGGGGCTCCGCGGCCCGTCATTCGGCCGCGCGCGCGGGCACCAGGATCTCTCGCTGGCCGCTGCCGCTCATGGCGCTGACGAGGCCGGCCTTCTCCATGTCCTCGACGAGGCGGGCGGCGCGGTTGTAGCCGATCTTCAGGTGGCGCTGCACCAGCGAGATGCTGGCCTTGCGGTTCTTGAGCACCACTTCGACCGCCTGGTCGTACATCGGGTCCTTCTCGCCGTCGCCACCGCCGCCGAGCAGGTCGCCGTCACCGTCGCCATCGACCGTGCCGCCTTCGAGCACGCCTTCGATGTAGTCGGGCTCGCCCTGGCTCTTGAGGTAGGCCACCACGCGGTGCACTTCGTCGTCGCTGACGAAGGCGCCGTGCACGCGGATCGGCAGGCCGGTGCCGCTGGGCATGTAGAGCATGTCGCCCATGCCCAGCAGCGCCTCGGCGCCCATCTGGTCGAGGATGGTGCGGCTGTCGATCTTGCTGGACACCTGGAAGGCGATGCGGGTCGGGATGTTGGCCTTGATCAGGCCGGTGATCACGTCCACGCTGGGGCGCTGGGTGGCAAGAATAAGGTGGATGCCGGCGGCGCGCGCCTTCTGCGCGAGGCGGGCGATCAGTTCTTCGATCTTCTTGCCGACCACCATCATCAGGTCGGCCAGCTCGTCGATGACCACGACGATGTGCGGCTCGCGCTTGAGCGGCTCGGGATCGTCGGGCGTGAGGCTGAAGGGGTTGTAGATGAACTCCTCGCGCGCCTTGGCCTCGTCGATCTTGGTGTTGTAGCCGGCCAGGTTGCGCACGCCCAGCTTGCTCATGAGCTTGTAGCGGCGCTCCATCTCGGCCACGCACCAGTTCAGGCCGTGCGCGGCCTGGCGCATGTCGGTGACCACGGGCGCCAGGAGATGCGGGATGCCTTCGTAGACCGACATTTCGAGCATCTTCGGGTCGATCATGAGCAGGCGCACGTCGCGCGCCTCGGCCTTGTACAGCAGCGACAGGATCATCGCGTTGATGCCCACCGACTTGCCCGAGCCGGTGGTACCGGCCACCAGCACATGCGGCATCTTCGCGAGATCGGCCACCACCGGGTTGCCGATGATGTCCTTGCCGAGGCCCATGGTGAGCATCGACTTGCCTTCGTTGTAGACCTGCGAGCCCAGGATCTCGCTGAGCTTGATCGACTGGCGCTTGGCATTCGGCAGCTCGAGCGCCATGTAGTTCTTGCCGGGGATGGTCTCGACCACGCGGATCGACACCAGCGAGAGCGAACGCGCCAGGTCCTTCGCGAGATTGACGATCTGCGAGCCCTTGACGCCCGTGGCCGGCTCGATCTCGTAGCGCGTGATGACGGGGCCCGGCGAAGCGAGCACCACGCGCACCTCGACGCCGAAGTCCTTGAGCTTCTTCTCGATCATGCGCGAGGTCATCTCGAGCGTGTCGGCGGAGACCGTTTCCTGGCGTGCCTGGGCGGGATCGAGCAGGTCGACCTGCGGCAGCTTGCTGTCGGGCAGTTCCTTGAAGAGCGGCTTCTGGCGCTCCTTGACGACGCGGTCGCTGCGGGGCACCTCGGTCATCGCGGGCTCGATCTGCACCGGCGGCGAGGGCGGGCGGCGCTTGGGGCGCGGCTCGATGTGGAGTTCGTCCTCGTCCCCACCACCGGCGAAGGCGACGGAGGACGGCGCCAGCGAGGGCTCGGAACGGCCGGAATCGGTGTCGCCGCGCGTGAAGGCGGGCTCGTCGGCTTCGGCGCGCTCGCGGGCGGCCTGCTTGCCCATCGCGATGTCGGCGGCCAGTTCGCGCTTCTCGCGGCGCGACTCGAACAGCGAATAGAAGCGTGCGCCGATGCGCTCGGCGATCAGGCTCCAGGAGAAGCGGAACACCAGCGCGGAGCCGATCACGCCGCCGGCAATGGCCACCAGCGCCGAACCGGTGAAGCCCATCCAGCGCACGCTGGCGGGCCCCACGAGGTAGCCCAGCGCACCGCCGCCGGAGCCCGGAAGGTGGGCTTCGAGCCGGTACAGGCGCGACCATTCGAGCACGGTGCTCGCGCACAGCAGCAGGATCAGGCCGAGCCAGAAGGCAAGGCGGCTGCGGTTGAAGCGTCCGCGCGGCGTTGCCTGCTCGGCAGCCGAGTGCTCGCCGCCGCGCAGCCAGTTGGCCAGCGACGACAGCCAGGCGCGCAGCCCCGCGAAGAGACACCACCAGACGGAATAACCGGCTGCGTAATAGCTGCCGTCGGCCAGCCAGGCGCCGATGCGGCCGCCCCAGTTCTTGATTTCGCCCCCGGTGCCCGAGGTGGACCAGGCGGCGTCCGAAGGCGTGAAGCTCAGCATCGAGATCAGCCAGAACAGCAGTGCTGCGAATCCCGCGATCAGCGTGATCTCGTGGGCGAAGCGCATCGCGCGCAGGCGCACGGGTTGCCCTTCGGCGGCAGAGGAGGATTGAAGCGTATTCAGCGAATAGGTCATGAAAAACACGGCGGCCGGCCCCGGGAAACAGGGGCCGGACGCACGAACACTACAACAAAAGGCCGGGGCCGCCTGCAACGGCGGCCCCGGCCCTGGAGGCTCATGCCAGCGACAGGAGCCGTTCCTTGACGATCATCGAGCCGTCGTCGAGCGTCTGGACGAAGCCGCGCTCTTCCAGGTCCTTCATCACGCGGCTCACCATTTCGCGCGAGGCGCCGACCATCTTGGCCAGGTCCTGGCGGGAGATCTTGTCGCGCACCTTGAGATTGCCGGCGCTGTCTTCCACGGCGAATTCGAGCAGCGAGCGGGCCACGCGCCCGTAGACATCCATCAGCGCCAGCGACTCGATCTTGCGGTCGGCATGGCGCAGGCGCTGCACCAGCCCGCGCATGATGTTGTACGCCATGGAGGAGTTCTCGGGCAGGCAGCGCGCGAAGGCGTCGCGGCCCAGCATGAGCACGTCGCACTGGATCTCGGTGCGCACGGTGGCCGAATGGGGCTCGTCGTCGATCAGGCTCATCTCGCCCAGGTAGTCGCCCGGATGCAGCGTGGCGAGGATGACCTCGCGCCCTCGGCTGTCGGCGCTGGTGACGCGCGCGCGGCCGGTCAGGATGATGTAGAGCGCGTCGGACTTCTTGCCCTGCTCCACGACGACTTCCGCGCGCTTGAAGCGCTTCTTGATGATCGCGTCCGCGATGCTAGCGGACTGCGTGGCTGTCAACGACGCGAACAATGGAACGCGCCGAAGCAATTCGAGGTTGGACAGCATCGACATTTATCAATCCCTGAGACAGCGGGCGGAGCAATCCAGAAAGCAGCAAGTCGATGGATTACTACAATCGCGCGCATTGAAAACACCGTTTACCCGGTGTTGAACCGGGCAGTGATACTCCATATATATCGCTACCACCCTGAAAATGTACACGCTGAAGCAGCGTCCATCCTAGGTTTTCTACTCATGTCCGCACCCCAACACGCCAAGGTTTTGATTCTGGGCTCCGGCCCCGCCGGCTATACCGCCGCCGTCTATGCGGCGCGCGCAAACCTCCAGCCCCTGCTCATCACCGGCATCGCCCAGGGCGGACAGCTGATGACCACCACCGAGGTCGACAACTGGCCCGCCGACGTGCACGGCGTGCAGGGCCCCGACCTGATGCAGCGCTTCCTGGAGCACGCGGAGCGTTTCAAGACACAAATCGTTTTCGACCACATCAACAAGGTCGACCTGAGCAAGCGCCCCTTCACCCTCACCGGCGACAGCGGCACCTACACCTGCGACGCGCTGATCATCGCCACCGGTGCTTCGGCCAAGTACCTGGGCCTGGATTCCGAACAGAAGTTCATGGGCCGCGGCGTCTCCGCCTGCGCGACCTGCGACGGCTTCTTCTACCGCGAGCAGGAGGTCTGCGTGATCGGCGGCGGCAACACGGCCGTCGAGGAGGCGCTCTACCTCGCCAACATCGCGAACAAGGTCACGCTGGTGCATCGCCGGGACAAGTTCCGCGCCGAGCCGATCCTGATCGACAAGGTCAAGGAGAAGGTCGCCGAGGGCAAGATCGTGCTGAAGCTGCACAGCGAACTCGACCAGGTGTTGGGCGACGACTCGGGCGTGACGGGCATCCGCATCAAGAACACGCAGACCGGCGCCACGGAGCAGATCGACCTCAAGGGCTGCTTCATCGCCATCGGCCACCACCCGAACACCGACATCTTCCAGGGCCAGCTGGAGATGAAGGACAACTACATCCTCACCCGCTCGGGCCTGCAGGGCTTCGCCACGATGACCAGCATTCCGGGCGTCTTCGCCGCCGGCGACGTGCAGGACAACATCTACCGCCAGGCCATCACCAGCGCCGGCACCGGCTGCATGGCGGCGCTCGACGCACAGCGCTTCCTGGAGCAGGACGGCACGCTGTAACCAACGGGGAGCCCAAAAGGGCTATAATCCAAGGCTTTGCCGAAACAGGGCTCTCTCACGAGCTACGGCAAAGCCGGGGTACCGCCACCCGTTTTCTGGCGAGGTCAAGCTGCAAAACACCTGCAATCGCCCTGATTGCGCCGGTGCCAGCTGTTCAAGAAAGAGTGTCCTCATGGCACGCGTATGCGACGTAACGGGCAAGGGCCCGATGGTCGGAAACAACGTTTCCCACGCCAACAACAAAACCAAGCGCCGGTTCCTGCCGAACCTGCAATACCGCCGTTTCTGGGTCGAGACTGAAAACCGCTGGGTTCGCCTGCGCGTTTCGAGCGCTGCACTGCGCCTGATCGACAAGAACGGCATCGACGCCGTGCTCGCAGACCTGCGCGCACGCGGCCAAGCTTAAGGAGCTGAAACATGGCAACGAGCAAAGGCGGACGCGAAAAGATCAAGCTGGAATCCACCGCGGGTACCGGCCACTTCTACACGACCAGCAAGAACAAGAAGACGATGCCTGAAAAGATGTCGATCATGAAGTTCGACCCCAAGGCGCGCAAGCACGTCGAATACAAGGAAATCAAGCTGAAGTAATTCGGCTCCGGTTTTCCCCAAATAAAAAACCCGCTGATGATTCAGCGGGTTTTTTTATTGCCCGTTTATTTGATCGAACGGGCTGGCCGCATTTACGACTGCGGCGGGCATTAAAAAGCCGGCCCATGGGCCGGCTTTTCGATCAAGCCTGAAGCGCCTCAGGCGCGGGCAGCACGCAAACGGGTCGAGAAGTCGCGCAGGCCTGCAATGCCGCTGGCTTCCGCACGATGGCACCAGGCCGCCAGATCGGCTGCCAGTTGCTCGCGCGACTGCGAGGTGTTGAGCCACAGCTGACGCAGCTCTTCACGCATCGTGACCATCTTGTCCAGAACCGGATGCGCGGCACGGGCTTGCACCACGTGCGTACGGGCCGAGGCGGGCACCTTGTCGTCGTCGCGATGCAGCCAGCGCTTGGCGGCCTTCAGCACCGACAGGTCGGCACCCTTGGTCTTCAGTGCATCGAGTTCCTGGCTGGTGACACGGCGCATTTCGCGCGCATAGCCGGCCATGACTTCGTAGCGGTTGGCGATGACGGCCTCGAGCGTCTTCTCGTTGGCCACGGGCTGGATGTCGCCCATCAGCATCTTCGGCGGCACCTTCTTGACCTTGGCCCAGCCCAGCTTCTGCAGCGCCTGGATGTAGATCCAGCCGATGTCGAACTCGTACTTCTTGACCGAGAACTTGGCCGAGGTGGGGTACGTGTGGTGGTTGTTGTGCAGCTCTTCGCCGCCGATGATCAGGCCCCAGGGCATGATGTTGCGGCTGGCGTCGGGCGCCTCGAAGTTGCGGTAGCCCCAGTAGTGGCCGATACCGTTGATCACGCCGGCGGCGGTGATCGGGATCCAGAGCATCTGCACGGCCCACACGGCCATGCCGAGCGTGCCGAACAGCGCCAGGTTCAGAACCAGCATCAGGCCGACGCCCTGCCAGCTGTAGCGCGAATACAGGTTGCGCTCGATCCAGTCATCGGGCGTGCCGTGACCGTAGCGCTCCATCGTTTCCTTGTTCTTCGACTCGGCGCGATACAGCTCGGCGCCGCGCCAGAGCACCTCTTCGATGCCCTTGACCTGCGGGCTGTGCGGGTCGTCCTGGGTTTCGCACTTGGCGTGGTGCTTGCGGTGGATCGCAACCCACTCCTTCGTCACCATGCCGGTGCCGATCCAGAGCCAGAAGCGGAAGAAATGCGACGGGATCGGGCCCAGATCCATGGCCCGGTGCGTCTGCGTGCGGTGCAGGAAGATCGTGACCGCGGCAATCGTGATGTGCGTGGTGGCGAGCGTGTAAAGCACGATCTGCCACCAGGTGAGATCCCAAAGGCCGTGTCCGAGCCATTCGATGGCCGCATTGAGGACGGCGGAGTCAGGAAGCAACATTGAGTCAGGTACTCCATCATGGCCGCACGAAGGTGCAGCCTTCAGATAACCCGCGATTTTAAGGTGGCAGGGCTTAAAACAAGCCCTTTAAACCTTCAAGAAAGGCGCAGATTAACCCTAGTTTGGAGTCCGGCACCTATTTGCGGTTCCAGGCCGCGGCAAAGAAACCGTCGGTCGAATGGCGGTGCGGCCACAGCCGCAGGTAGCGCCTGGCGCCCTCCCCGCCCGAACACAGGGCCTCGAAGCCCTCGACCTTGAGGCCCTGAAGCAGTTCCGCCACGTCCACGGGCACGAAATCGGGGTTGGCGGCGCCGAAAGCTTCCGCGATCGCCTCGTTTTCCTCCCGCAGCACACTGCACGTGGCGTAAACCAGACGCCCGCCCGATTTAACAAGCCGTGCCGCACTCTGCAGGATGGCCGACTGCTTGACCGTCAATTCCTCCACCGACTTGGGCGATTGGCGCCATTTCAGGTCGGGATTGCGCCTCAGCGTGCCCAGCCCCGAACAGGGCGCGTCGACCAGCACGCGGTCGATCTTGCCCGCCAGCCGCTTGACCCGGTCGTCCCGTTCATGGGCGATGGCCGCCGGATGCACGTTCGACAGCTTGCTGCGCGCCAGGCGCGGCTTGAGCGCGTCCAGCCGGTGCGCCGAGACGTCGAAGGCGTACAGCCGGCCGGTGTTGCGCATCGTGGCGCCGATGGCCAGCGTCTTGCCGCCGGCGCCCGCGCAGAAATCGACCACCATTTCACCGCGCTTGGCGTCAAGCAGCAGTGCCAGCAGCTGCGAGCCCTCGTCCTGCACCTCGATGGCGCCACGCGCGAAGGCATCCAGTTTGGTGAGCGGCGGCTTGCCTTCAATGCGCAGGCCCCACGGCGAAAACGGCGTCGCTTCCGATTTGATAGCAGCCAGCGCAAGCTCCGCCTTCACGTCCGCACGCTTGTCGGTCAGGGCGTTGACGCGCAGGTCGAGCGGTGCGGGCTCCTGCAGGGCTTGCACCAGCGGCCAGAAACCGTCGCCGAGCTGCGCCTTCAGCGGCGCGACCAGCCACTCGGGCAGGTTGTGGCGATGACGCTCGAGCAGGTCGTCCGGCTTGACGGCGTCGCAGTTGTCGAGCCAGCGCTTCTCGGTGTCGTTGAGCGCGCTCTTCAGGAAGTCGCGCGGGCCGTGAAAACCCAGGATCGCCATCCGCCGCTCCTTGGAGCCGCTGCCCGAGGGCGAAAGGTGGTCGAAGAGCAGCTTCTTGCGAAGCACGGTGTAGACGGTTTCGGCGAGCGTCGCGCGCTCGCGCGGGCCGAACTCGCGGTGTTCGCGGAAGAAGCGCGAGACGACCTGGTCGGCAGGGTGATCGAATTTCAGGACGAGGCCGACCAGATCGGCGGCGGCCTCCAACAGGGCTTTGGGATGCATCCCCCGATTGTCTCAGCCGCGGGCGGCCCGGCCCCGGAGCCTACGCGCCGCGCGTCCAGACCACCCCGAAAGCCTCGCGCTCGATGTCTTCCAGCTTCGGCGAATGGCCCGCCCACAGCACTAGCGCGGCGCCCGGCAGCGTGAGGGTCTGCTCCAGCTCGCGGCACAGGTGCCAGCGATCTTCGTCGTCCAGCCCCGGCAGCTCCACGAACACGATGTAGGCGCGGCGCCACGGAAATTCGCGCAGGTTCTTCCGCACCAGCCAGGCCCGCGAGGCCGGCAGGCAGCGCACGAGGTCGGCCCGCAGCTCGCCCAGCTCGTAGTCGTTGAGGTCGTGCCGCGAGATCTGGCTGAAGAACGGCGTGCCGGTGATCTCTTCCCAGGCGCGCGCCTCCGCCTCTTCCGCCTCCTTGAGGCGGCCGCGCCACAGCTTCAGGGCCTCTTCGTCGTGCGGCCCCGCGTCGGGGTCCTCGAGCGAGGCGACGGCGCTCTTGGCCGCCCACCACCGGCTGGCCGCGCCCGAGCCGTGCAGCCGCTCGAGCACCGCAAGGCGCGCTTCGCGGTCGCTCGCGGGCAGCATCTGGGCCAGCCCGCGCAGCGCGCCGGGATGCTCCGGCGCAATCTGCAGCGCGCTCTCGTAGCGCACGCGCACGGGGGCGGAAGGGTCGAGCCGGCGCTCGGAATCGGCCCACTCGACCATCTCGTCCGGCGTGTTGCGCTCGCCGCGCGCGGCCAGCACCTCGATGCGCTCGCGGATGCGCGCTCGGTGCGCGTGGTGCTGCTTCCAGTCGGCCGCGTGGGCCCGGCGCCACTGATTGTCGAAATACTCGATCCACTTCCTGCGGTCGACCAGCAGGTCGAGCGCCGGCCTCGCCGACCATTCGGGCATCACCGCCTTCTGGTCGAGCGCCTCGAGGCGGTCCCTCAGGACCGGGTGGGTGTCCTCCAGGTCGCTCACGCGGCGCATCGCCTCGCGCAGCGCCTGGCGCGCGAAGTCTTCGTCGGGCGGCGTGCGCACGCGCTTGCGCAGGGCTTCGAACGGACCCGGGGGCTGCGGCTCGTGCTCTGCCCGGGCCCAGTGCCAGGGCCAGAACTCGTTGGCATACCAGTTGCCCTTGATGGCGATCTCGGTCAGCGCGGCGGCAGCCACCGACGTACCCAGCAGCCTGCCCGAGATGCGGTCGGCCTCGTATTCGTCCTGGCGGGCCAGCGCGAAGGTCTTGGCTGCGAAGCGCGGGAAGTACCAGCGGAAGAAGGCCTGCGAGAACAGCGCCATCAGGCCTTCGTTGCGCTGCAGGCTCGCGTCGAGCTTGAGCCACGACAGCCGGGTGCGGTAGATCCACGCGCTCAGCTTGCCGTGGTTGCCGCGCAAGTGGCCATATTCGTGGGCCAGCACCGACAGCAGCCGCCGCCGGTCGAGCATCATCAGGAGCGGCAGCCCGATGCTCAGCGAGTTGACCGCGCCACCGAACAGCCCGAAGCGCGGCACCTGCCGGATGCTGGCGTTGAAATCGTCGTCGAGGTAGACGCGGTGGACCGGCGGCCCCTTGATGCGGGCGCGGATGCGGTCCAGCGCCTCGAAAAGCGCCGGGGCGTCTTCGCGGCGCAGCTCGATGCCCTCGGGATCGTCGAAGCGCACCCACAGCGCGCGAAGCGTCGCCCACAGCAGCCCCAGGGCGAACAGCAGCAGCCAGCCGCGCGTGAAGTTGAAGCGCTCCTCGCCTATGGAGGAAAGAACCCAGCCGATGATGCCCACCGACAGCCCGAGGCAGCCCAGCACCCACAGGTAGCCGAGCGCGGCAAAGGCCGCGACGCTGCGTCGATAGCGCGCGCTGTCGTCCGCACTGGCATGCTCGCTCAGTCGAACCAGGTGAACAAAATCAGCGCGATCCATCCGACTCCCGTCAAATCAAGCTCCGACAGTTTCTGAAGAAAGGCAAGCCGCCGTTGAACGACGAACACCTCCCTCCCCTGATCGAGACGCCCCTCGGGCGCTACCGCCACTACAAGGGCGGCGAATACGAAGTGCTCGGTACCGTGCGCCACAGCGAGACGCTGGAGCCGATGACGCTGTACCGTGCCCTGTATGGCGCCCGCGGCCTCTGGGTCCGGCCGGCCGCCATGTTCGGCGAAACCGTAGAGATAGACGGTATCGCCCGGAGAAGATTCACACCGATCTAGCCAGGCAGGCTGCGCGAGCCCTTCCTGCCTGGACAGGTTGCTACTTTTCTCGCAGCAACCTGAATGGGGTTCAGCCGCAGCGGACGTCCGTCACGCGGTTGCGGGCATCGACATCGAGATTGAGACGCCCGCCGTTGAGTTCCATCGTGGTGGCCTCGCCCGGCTTCAGCGTGCGCACCGTGCCGGCGCCGGAGCGTACGCGGGCGGCGGCTTCGAGCTGCGGCGACAGCGGCTGGCCAACGGCAAAGCGGGCACCGTCCGCATTGCACTGGTAAACAGGCTCCGGCGGCGGCGCAGGAGGTGCCGCGGGGGCGGGCGCAGGCGCCGGAGCGGCGCAGCCCGCCATCAGAGCGGCGCCGGCAAGCGCCAGCAGCAACGATTGGTTCTTCACTTTCTGACTCCCGAAAACCCGCGAATATAAACAACTTTACTCATTGTCACACTATGTATCCGACAGCCACTGCGCGATGGCTCGCGGATACAACAGATGCTCCTGCGAGAGCACCCGGGCAGCCAGGGTGTCGGCCGTGTCGTCCGGCAGCACCGGCACCGCCGCCTGCGCCAGGATCGGCCCATGATCGAGCTCGGTTGTTACCTGGTGCACCGTCACGCCGGCCACCTTGCAGCCCGCGTCGATGGCGCGCTGGTGCGTGTTCAGCCCCGGGAATGCAGGCAGCAGCGAGGGATGGATGTTCACCAGTCGCCCGGCATAGCTGTTGACGAAGCCCGGCGTCAAAATCCGCATGAAGCCCGCCAGCACCACCAGCGCCGGCGCGTAGCCGTCGACCACCTTCGCCAGCGCCTCGTCGAAGTCTTCGCGGGTGGCGAAGTCCTTGTGCGGGACCACCGCGGTGTCGATGCCCTGGGCCCTGGCGATCGCCAGCCCGCCGGCCTCGGCCTTGTTGCTCACGACGGCGGCGATGCGCGCGCCGAAGCGCTCGGCCCAGCGGTCGCGCCCGGCGGCGCGCACGATGGCCTCCATGTTGGAGCCGCCGCCGGAGATCAGGATCACGATGTTCTTCATGGGAGGCGGGATTATCCGTGGCGCGCGGCTTGTCGCGGCGCGGACACCGCTTCACAGCACGACCGTGCTAAAACTCGTGGTTCCGGAGACAAGCCGCGTCTGCGGTGAACCGATCAACACAGCGAGGCACGCATGGATTTGAGCTTCACACCCGAAGAACAGAAGTTCCGCGAAGAGGTTCGCGCCTGGGTCAAGGACAACCTCCCCAAGGAGATTTCGCACAAGGTACACAACGCGCTCGAGCTGACGCGCGACGATCTGCAAGGCTGGGCCAAGATCCTCGGCAAGAAGGGCTGGCTGGGCTACGGCTGGCCGAAGGAATTCGGCGGCCCGGGCTGGACCGCCGTGCAGCGCCACCTTTTCGAGGAAGAAACCGCGCTGGCGGGCGCTCCGCGCATCGTGCCCTTCGGGCCCGTGATGGTCGCGCCGGTAATCATGGCCTTCGGCAACGCCGAGCAGCAGAAGCGTTTCCTGCCCGGCATCGCCAGCGGCGAAGTCTGGTGGAGCCAGGGCTACAGCGAGCCGGGCTCGGGTTCCGACCTGGCTTCGGTCAAGACCAAGGCCGAGCGCAAAGGCGACAAGTACATCGTCAACGGCCAGAAGACCTGGACCACGCTCGGCCAGTACGGCGACTGGATGTTCAACCTCGTGCGCACCAGCAACGAGGGCAAGCCCCAGACCGGCATCAGCTTCCTTCTGATCGACATGAAGTCGCCCGGCGTCACCGTGCGCCCGATCAAGCTGCTCGACGGCGGCCATGAAGTCAACGAAGTGTTCTTCGACAACGTCGAGGTGCCCGCCGAGAACCTGATCGGCGAGGAGAACAAGGGCTGGACCTACGCCAAGCACCTGCTCTCGCACGAGCGCACCAACATCGCCGACGTGAACCGCGCCAAGCGCGAACTCGAGCGCCTCAAGCGCATCGCCAAGAGCGAAGGCGTCTACGAAGACCAGCGCTTCCGCGACGAGATCGCCAAGCTCGAGGTCGACATCGTCGCCCTCGAGATGATGGTGCTGCGCGTGCTTTCCGCCGCCACCTCGGGCAAGAACTCGCTGGACGTGGCGGGCCTGCTCAAGATCCGCGGCAGCGAGATCCAGCAGCGCTACAGCGAACTGATGATGCTGGCCGGCGGCGCCTACTCGCTGCCGCTGATCCGCGAGGCGATGGAAGCCGGCTGGCAGGGCAACTTCCCGGGAGGCAACCCGGCGCTCGCCCCGCTGGCCTCGACCTTCTTCAACATGCGCAAGACCACCATCTACGGTGGCAGCAACGAAGTGCAACGCAACATCGTCGCGCAGACGGTTCTGGGCTGAGGAGACAAAAAGCATGGACTTCAATTTCACCGACGACCAGGAACAGCTGCGCGACGCGGTTCGCAAGTGGGTCGACAAGGGCTACGACTTCGAGCGCCGCCGCGGCATCGAGGCCAAGGGCGGCTTCTCGCGCGAGGCCTGGGACGAACTGGCCGAGCTCGGCCTGGGCGGCCTCTATATCAGCGAGGACGACGGCGGCCTGGGCATGGGCCCGGTGGCCGGCATGGTCGTGATGGAAGAGCTGGGCCGCGGCATCGTGCTGGAGCCCTTCGCGCAGACGCTCATAGCCGGCGCGGTGCTCAGCGCCTACGCCGGCGCCGACACCAAGGAAAGCTGGCTGCCGCGCATCGCGGGCGGCCAGGCGATCGTGGTGCTGGCCTACCAGGAGCGCAAGGCGCGCTATCGCCTCGACGTGTGCGAGGCCCATGCCGCGAAGGCGGGCGACGGCTGGTCGCTGACCGGCGCCAAGAGCGTGGTGCCCGTGGGCGACGAAGCCGATGCCTTCCTGGTGCCGGCCAAGGTGGACGGCAAGATCGCCCTCTTCCTGGTCGAGCGCAGCGCCAGCGGCGTGGAAGCGCGCGGCTACGGCACGCAGGACGGCTCCCGCGCCGCCGAGGTCGTGTTCGACAAGGCCGACGCCACGCTGCTCACGCTCGACGGCCTCGCCGCGCTCGAGTACGCGGTGGACGTCGGCATCGCCGCCCTGTGCGCCGAAGGCGTGGGCGTGATGGACAAGACCGTCGACCTCACCGTCGAGTACCTGAACCAGCGCAAGCAGTTCGGCGTGGTCATCTCCAGCTTCCAGGCGCTGCGCCACCGCGTCGCCGACATGAAGATGCAGCTGGAACTCGCCCGCTCGATGAGCTACTACGCCACGCTCAAGCTCAACGCCCCGGCCGACGAGCGCCGCCAGGCGCTGGCCCGCGCCAAGTACCAGCTCGGCGTGTCGATGCGCTACATCGCCGCGAACTCGGTGCAGCTGCACGGCGGCATCGGGGTGACCGACGAATACATCGGCAGCCACTACTTCCGCAAACTCACGCAGATGGAAATGACTTTCGGCGACACGCTGCACCACCTGGGCGAAGTGTCGGCCCGCATGCAGGACACCGCCGGCGTCTTCGCCTGACCGCGGTTTTCACCTAGCATCCAACGCCCGCCCGCTTCACGCTGGCGGGCGTTTCCACTTGGACTCTCATACAGGACCCCAGGAACGAAACATGCAGACCCGCCGCACCCTCCTCGTCGCCATGGCCGCAGGAACCACCACAGCGATGCTCACCGCCTGCGCCACCTCCCCCACGCCTTCCTACACCGAGCGCCCGCCCATCGTGTTCATGCACGGCAACGGCGACTCGGCCGCGCTCTGGCAGACGACGATCTGGCGCTTCGAATCGAACGGCTGGCCGCGCGATCGGCTCTTCGCGGTGGACCAGCCCAACCCGGTCGCGCGTGACGACGACGCCGTGGCGCAACCCGGGCGCAGCTCGACCGGGGAATCGGCCGTGTTCCTCAAGGGCGAGGTCGACAAGGTGCTGAAGGCCACCGGCGCGAGCAAGGTGGTGCTGATCGGCAACTCGCGCGGCGGCAACACCATCCGCAACTACGTGCAGAACGGCGGCGGTGCGGCGGTCGTGAGCCACGTGGTGCTGGGCGGCAACCCGGCGCACGGCATCTGGGCGGTGAAGGGCTTCCGCGAGAACAACGAGTTCTCGGGGCTCTCGGGCTTCATGCAGCAGCTCAATGCGCCCAAGGGGCCGAACGGCGATGAAGTCACCCCCGGCGTGAAATGGCTGACGCTGCGCTCCGACAACAACGACAAGTACGCCCAGCCCGACGGCGTGTGGATCGGCGCTCCCGGCAAGCCGACCAACATCGGCTTCGACGGACCGGCGCTCAAGGGCGCCACCAACATCGTGCTGCCGCGCGTCGACCATCGCGAGACTTCGTTCTCGCCGGCAGCCTTCGCGGCGACGTGGCAGTTCCTGACCGGCCAGGCACCGAAGAGCACCGAGGTCGCACCGGAGGCGAACGTGGTGCTCAACGGCCGGGCGATCGGCGCCGAGAACCTTCCGCTGAACGGCGCCACGGTGACCGTCTACGCGGTCAACCCCGCCACCGGCGCGCGGCTGGGCGAAGCCGTCTTCACCAAGTCCGTCGGCGCCGACGGCCGCTGGGGCCCGTTCAAGGCGCGCGGCGACGCAGCCTACGAATTCGTGCTGGCCACGCCCAGCTACGGCACCACCCACATCTACCGCAGCCCGTTCCCGCGCAGCAGCAGCGTGGTGAACCTGCGGCCCGAGCGCGTCACGCCGGCCGACGGCAGCGCCGGCGCGGTCGTCGTCTTCACCCGGCCGCGCGGCTACTTCGACGCGCAGCGCGACACCATGCGCTTCGACGGCCAGAGCCCGCCGACGGGCGTGCCGCCCAAGGGATCGGGCGTGTCGAGCTCGCGGCTGCGCGTCGCGGCTGCCGAGCCGCAGCGCGCGGTGACGGGCGAGTTCAATGGCGAGCGCATCACCGGCCTGACCTGGCCGGCGGTGAAGGAGCATGTGACGGTGCTCGAGCTGACTTACTGATTCGAAGACGGGCCTGGCCATGAGCGACACCGAATCTCCCTTCGTCCTGCAGTCGCGCGACGCACGCGGCGTGGTCACCCTGACGCTGAACCGGCCAGCCGCGTTCAACGCGCTCTCCGAAGGCATGCTCGGCGCACTCGAGCAGGCGCTGGGCGAAATCGCCGCCGACGGCAGCGTGCGCGCGGTGGTCATCGCCGGGGCCGGCAAGGCCTTCTGCGCCGGCCACGACCTGAAGGAGATGCGCGCCGCGCCCTCGCTCGACTACTACGAGCAGCTGTTCGAGCGCTGCGGCGCGATGATGCTGTCGATCCAGAAGCTGCCCGTGCCGGCGATCGCGCGCGTGCACGGCATCGCGACGGCGGCCGGCTGCCAGCTGGTCGCGGTCTGCGACCTCGCGGTGGCTTCAAGCGATGCGCGCTTCGCGGTCAGCGGGGTGAACGTGGGTCTTTTCTGTGCCACGCCGAGTGTCACGCTCTCGCGCAACCTCGGGCGCAAGGAAGCCTTCGAGATGCTGGTGACGGGTGAATTCATCAGTGCACAGGAGGCGCGCGACAAGGGCCTGGTCAACCGCGTGGCCCCGCCCGGGGAACTGGATGCGGCGGTCGAGGCGCTGGTCGCCAGCATCGTCGCCAAGCCCCGCACCGCGCTCGCATTGGGCAAGGCCCTGTTCTACCGCCAGCTCGAAACCGGCATCGAGGCCGCGCTGGCCGACGCGAGCCAGACCATGGCCTGCAACATGATGGACGAGAGCGCGCTGGAAGGCGTGCTGGCCTTCATCGAGAAGCGCCCGCCGGCCTGGAAGGGCTGATCACGCGCCCAGCCAGCCAGGAAGCCAGCTAGGAATCGTGCAGCCGCGAGCTCTGCGGTAGGTGCGCCATCAAAAACTCCATCTGGTCCGCCAGGATGCGGCGGTTGCGCAGGATGAAGTCTTCCCAGAGGCTGGGCACGTAGGGCGCGTACAGCAGCGGCATGCCGGCCTGCTCGGGCGTGCGGCTGCTCTTGCGGTGATTGCAGGGCCGGCAGGCGGTGACCACGTTCATCCACGTGTCGATGCCCCGCTGCGCGAACGGGATGATGTGTTCGCGGGTGAGTTCGTCTTCGTGGAAGTGGCCGCCGCAATAGGCGCAGACGTTGCGGTCGCGCGCGAAGAGCTTGCTGTTGGTGAGGCCGGGGCGCAGCGCGAAGGGGTTGATGCGGGGCACGCCCTTGGTGCCGATGATGCTGTTGATCGCGATCTGCGACTGCTCGCCCGTGATCGCGTTGTGGCCGCCACGGAACACCGCCACCTGCGCACCCACTTCCCAGCGGACTTCGTCCGCCGCGTAGTGGATGACCGCCTGTTCCAGCGAAATCCATGACTGGGGCAGCCCTTGGGCCGACAGCTTCAAGACCTTCACACACGCCTCCTCGAAAAGGGAGAGAACACGGAAAGACCAGGGACACGGAGCGCGTTGGAGACCCACGCCGATCAACGCACTGCGTCACAATATACCGGCTTTGTGACAAATCGGCCTGATTCGCCCAATCGACGGGCGAAAGGCGCTATCAAAAAGATACTCACCGATGCAGGTTTTTCGTGGCTTCCGGCATCCTGGCGTAGCCCCCGCCTGCGCCCTGACCATTGGCAATTTCGACGGCGTGCACCGTGGCCACCAGGCCATGCTCGCCCTGCTGCAGACCGAGGCCCGCCAGCGCGGGCTGCCGAGCTGCGTGCTCACCTTCGAGCCCCATCCGCGCGACTACTTCGCCGCCGTCACCAAGAAGCCCGACCTGGCGCCGGCGCGCATCGGCACGCTGCGCGACAAGCTCAGCGAGCTGGCTGCCTGCGGGGTCGCGCAGACCATCGTGCTGCCCTTCGACGCCCGGCTGGCTTCCCAGTCGCCGGAGGAATTCATCCAGAACGTGCTGCTCGACGGCCTGGGCGCGCGCTACGTGCTGGTGGGCGACGACTTCCGCTTCGGCGCGAAGCGGGCCGGCGACTACGCCATGCTTGACGCGGCCGGCGACGCCCACGGCTTCGACGTGGCGCGCATGAACAGCTACGAGGTGCACGGCCTGCGTGTTTCGAGCTCCGCCGTGCGCGAAGCGCTGGCCGAAGGCCGCATGGCCGACGCCCACACCCTGCTGGGCCGTCCGTACGCCATCTCGGGCCATGTGGTCCACGGCCGCAAGCTGGGCCGGGCGCTGGGCGCCTCGGCGCCGGGCAAGGACGACGGCTTCCGCACCCTCAACCTGCGCTTCAAGCACTGGAAGCCGGCCGCCAGCGGCATCTTCGCGGTGCTGGTGCACGGCTTGTCGGAGCAGCCCCTGCCGGGCGTGGCCAACCTGGGCGTGCGCCCCTCGCTGGACGCCAACGACGTCAACGCCGGGCGGGTCCTGCTCGAAACCCATTGCCTGGAGTGGCCCTCCCATCTGGGTGCCGAAGGGGCCTACGGTAAAATCGTCCGCGTGGAACTCCTGCACAAACTGCACGACGAATTGCGCTACACCAGCCTCGAAGCCCTCACCGCGGGCATCGCCAAGGATGGCCGCGACGCTCGCGCGTTCTTCGCATCGACCCACGCCGAAACCCACCGCCAGACCACGCGGGACCGAATTTAGCCCTGCACGCACCGTGCTGCCGCCCTTCGACAAGCTCAGGGCGAACGGCTTCACCTTCCGCACCGACACGCTTCATGCAGTTCGGGCTGAGCCTGTCCAAGCCCCCTGTTTCGCACTCCCAACATGTCTGACGCTGCTTCTCCCAAAGACTACCGTTCCACGCTGAACCTGCCCGACACCCCCTTCCCCATGCGCGGCGACCTGCCCAAGCGCGAGCCGGGCTGGGTGAAGGAATGGAATGACGAAGGCGTCTACCACCGCCTGCGCGACGCCCGCCATGGCGCGCCCAAGTTCATCCTGCACGACGGCCCGCCCTATGCCAACGGCCAGATCCACATGGGCCACGCGGTGAACAAGATCCTGAAGGACATGATCACCAAGGCGCGCCAGCTCGAGGGCTACGACGCGCTGTACGTGCCCGGCTGGGACTGCCACGGCCTGCCGATCGAGAACGCCATCGAAAAGCAGTACGGCCGCAACCTGAGCCGCGACGAGATGCAGGCCAAGAGCCGCGCCTTCGCCACCGGCCAGATCGCCCAGCAGATGGCCGACTTCCAGCGCCTGGGCGTGCTGGGCGAATGGGACCATCCCTACAAGACGATGGACTTCGCCAACGAGGCCGGCGAGTTGCGCGCTTTCAAGCGCGTGATCGAGCGCGGCTTCGTCTACCGCGGCCTGAAGCCGGTGTACTGGTGCTTCGACTGCGGCTCGTCGCTGGCCGAGTTCGAGATCGAGTACGCCGACAAGAAGAGCCAGACCATCGACGTCGCCTTCAAGGCGCACGAGCGCGAGAAGGTGCTCAAGGCCTTCGGCACCGACCACACGATCCTCGGCGACATCTTCGCCGTGATCTGGACCACCACCGCCTGGACCATCCCCGCCAACCAGGCGATCAACCTCAACCCCGAGCTCGAGTACTCGCTGGTCGACACCGAGCGCGGCCTGCTGATCCTGGCCAACTCGCTGGTCGAGATGTGCATGACGCGCTACGCCCTCGACGGCAAGGTGTTGACCACGGTCAAGGGCGAGAAGCTCGGCGGCCTGGAGTTCGAGCATCCGCTGTACGACGCGGACGCCGGCTACCGGCGCCTGTCGCCGGTGTACCTGGCCGACTACGCCACCGCCACCGACGGCACGGGCCTGGTGCACTCCTCGCCCGCCTATGGCGTGGACGACTTCAACTCCTGCATCGCCCACGGCGTGGCCTACGACGACATCCTGAACCCGGTTCAGGGCAACGGCAGCTACGCGCCCGACTTCCCGCTCTTCGGCGGCCAGAACATCTGGAAGGCCGTGCCGGAGATCATCGCGGCGCTGCGCGAGGCCAACCGCCTGCTGACCACCGAGACCATCACCCACAGCTACCCGCACTGCTGGCGCCACAAGACGCCGGTGATCTACCGCGCCGCGGCGCAGTGGTTCGTGCGCATGGACGAGGGCGAAGGCGTGTTCACCAAGGACAAGGCGCCCAAGACGCTGCGCCAGACCGCGCTCGACGCCATCGAGCAGACCAGCTTCTACCCCGAGAACGGCCGCGCGCGCCTGCACGACATGATCGCCGGGCGTCCCGACTGGTGCATCAGCCGCCAGCGCAGCTGGGGCGTGCCGATCCCGTTCTTCCTGCACAAGGATTCGGGCGAGCTGCACCCGCGCACCATGGAGATCCTCGACCAAGCCGCCGACATCGTCGAGAAGGGCGGCATCGAGGCCTGGAGCCGCGTCACCGTCGAGGAAATCCTCGGTGCCGAAGATGCGCCGCACTACACCAAGAGCACCGACATCCTCGAGGTTTGGTTCGACTCGGGCTCGACCTTCTCCCACGTGCTGCGCGGCACGCACCCCACCGTGCACCACGAGACAGGGCCCGAGGCCGACCTGTACCTGGAAGGCCACGACCAGCATCGCGGCTGGTTCCACTCGTCGCTGCTGATCGCCTGCATGCTGGAAGACCGCGCGCCGTACCGCGGCCTGCTGACGCACGGCTTCACGGTCGATGCCAAGGGCATCAAGATGAGCAAGTCGCTCAAGAACGGCATCGACCCGCAGGAAATCGGCAACAAGCTGGGTTCCGAAATCATCCGCCTGTGGGTGGCTGCGAGCGACTATTCGGGCGACATCGCGGGCGACGACAAGATCCTGGCCCGCGTGGTCGATGCCTACCGCCGCATCCGCAACACGCTGCGCTTCCTGCTCGCGAACACGAGCGACTTCGACATCGAGAAGGACGGCGTGCCGCTCGACCAGCTGTTCGAGATCGACCGCTACGCGCTCGCGCGCGCCGCGCAGTTCCAGACCGAGATCCTGGCGCACTACAAGGTGTACGAGTTCCACCCGGTGGTGGCCAAGCTGCAGATCTACTGCTCGGAAGACCTGGGCGGCTTCTATCTCGACATCCTGAAGGACCGCCTCTACACGACGGCCCCGGGTTCGCTGGCGCGCCGCAGCGCGCAGACGGCCCTGTGGCACATCTCGCAGGCGATGCTGCGCTGGATGGCGCCGTTCCTGAGCTTCACCGCCGAGGAAGCCTGGAAGATCGTGGGCACCGGCAAGCCGGGCGACTCGATCTTCACGCAGACCTACAGCCAGTTCGACGCGCCCGACGAGGCCCTGCTGGCCAAGTGGAATCGCATCCGCGAGATCCGCGACGTGGTCAACAAGGACATCGAGGCCGTGCGCGCCGAAGGCAAGGTCGGCTCCTCGCTGCAGGCCAACCTGCAGCTGACGGCCCCGGCCGACGACTTCGCGCTGCTGGGCTCGCTGGGCGAGGACCTGAAGTTCGTCTTCATCACCTCGGCGATCGCGCTGGCCGCGGGCGAGGCGCTGGCAACGGTCGTGACGCCGAGCACCGCGCAGAAGTGCGAGCGCTGCTGGCACTACCGCGACGACGTGGGCCACGACGCGGCCCATCCGACGATCTGCGGTCGCTGCACCAGCAACCTCTTCGGTGCCGGCGAATCGCGGAGCGTTGCCTGATGGCCGCCGCCCGTTCCATGTCGACTGCTTCGCGTTCGCGCGGCGGCAGCATCTGGCCGTGGCTCGGGCTGGCGGTGATCATCGTGATCATCGACCAGTTCACCAAGACGCTGATCCTGGGCTACTACAAGCTCGGCGACGCGACCTACGTCACGAGCTTCTTCAACGTCGTGCGCGCCCACAACACGGGCGCCGCCTTCTCGTTCCTCGCCGACCACTCGGGCTGGCAGCGCTGGCTGTTCACCGCCATCGGCGTGGGCGCGGCGGTGTTCATCGTGTGGATGCTGAAGTCGCACGCGGGCCAGAAGCTCTTTTCGTTCTCCATGGCCTGCATCCTGGGCGGCGCCATCGGCAACGTGGTCGACCGGATGATGCACGGCTACGTGGTCGACTTCCTGAGCTTCCACGCGGGCAACTGGTACTTCCCGGCCTTCAACGCGGCGGACAGCGCCATCACCCTCGGGGCGATCTGCCTGATCGTGGACGAGATCCGGCGGGTTCGCCGGGGCAAGTAGAGCTGTCTCTCCAACTCTCGTGAAAGGGGCCCGCCGGGCCCCTTTCTCTTTGGGCCTCCCCTCGCCCGCCGAAGCCGAGGGTTTCTCCCGCTTTCTCCCGATGTCATAACAAAGACATACTGCTGCGGTTCAATGTAATCGATTACATGAACACCGCACGATGAGCATCCAAGCCGTTGCAGCCAAAGCCGGGGTCTCCGTGGCCACGGTCTCGCGCGCCTTCAACTTTCCGGACAAGGTGACGCCCGCCACGCGCGAGCTGGTGGAACGCGTGGCACGCGAACTCGACTACGTGCCGAACGCCAGCGCACGCACCCTGCGCACCCAGCGCAGCCGCGTGCTCGGCGTGGTGCTGCCCACCTTGCTGAACCCGACCTTCGCCGAATGCCTGCAGGGCATTGCGCGCGCGGCCGTCGCGGGGGGCTACGCGATCATCCCGGTCACCACCGGCTACCGGATCGACGAAGAGGAGCGCGCCGTGCACCTGCTGCTGGCGGGCAACGTCGACGGCCTGATCCTCGTGGTGTCGAACCCTTCCACGTCTGCCACCCTGCCCCGCCTGCAGGCCGCCGGCGTGCCCTACGTGCTGGCCTACAACCGGCATCCCGACCACCCCTGCGTGTCGGTCGACAGCGAAGCCGCCGTGGCCGACGCGGTCACGCGCCTCGTGCTGCTGGGCCACCGGCGCATCGCGATGGTCAGCGGCACGCTCGCCGCGTCCGACCGCGCGCAGCAGCGCTACCGGGGCTTCCGCCGGGGAATGGCCGAGGCCGGGCTGGCGGCGCCCGCGCTCATCGAGGTGCCCTTCGTGGAGACGGCCGTCGATGCGCTCTCGAGCCAGCTGCAGTCGCGCAACCGACCCACCGCGCTGATCTGCTCGAACGACCTGCTGGCCATCCGCAGCATCCGGGCGGCGCACCTGAGCGGGCTGTCGGTGCCCGGCGACCTGAGCGTGATCGGCTTCGACGGCATCGCGCTCGGCGAAGACCTCACGCCCGCGCTCACCACCATCGCCCAGCCCAACAGCGACATCGGCCGGCACGGCGTCGAGTTGCTGATCCAGGCCATGGCCAGCGGCGCCGCGCTGCAGGCCGATGCGAGCCTGCTGCTTGCCCATTCCTTCCGAGACGGCGAGTCGTGCGCTTCGGTGCACGAGAACGAAAACAACGACGACAACAACGCCGCGATTGCCTGACCCTCAGAAAACCTCGTTACCTGCCTACATCCATCCAAGGAGCTTCCCCATCATGTCCCTGCGCATCCACCGCCTGGCCCGCCTCGGCCTGCTCGCCGCCACGCTCGCCGCCGGCAGCGCCATGGCGCAGACCGCCATCTGCTACAACTGCCCGACCGAATGGGCCGACTGGGGCACCCAGCTGAAGGCCATCAAGGCCAAGACGGGCATCACCGTGCCGGCCGACAACAAGAACTCCGGCCAGTCGCTCGCGCAGCTGGTCGCCGAGAAGGCCAGCCCCGTGGCCGACGTCACCTACCTCGGCGTGACCTTCGCGGTGCAGGCCGCCAAGGACGGCGTGGTCGAGCCCTACAAGCCCGCCGCCTGGAAAGACATTCCCGACGGCCTGAAGGACCCGGCCGGCAACTGGTTCACCATCCATTCGGGCACGCTGGGCTTCATGGTCAACGTCGACGCGCTCAAGGGCAAGCCGGTGCCGAAGTCGTGGGCCGACCTGCTCAAGCCCGAATACAAGGGCCTGATCGGCTACCTCGACCCGGCATCGGCCTTCGTCGGCTACGTCGGCGCGGTCGCGGTGAACGAGGCGCGCGGCGGCACGCTCGACAACTTCAAGCCGGCCATCGACTACTTCAAGGCGCTGCAGAAGAACGAGCCGATCGTGCCGAAGCAGACTTCGTACGCGCGCGTGCTCTCGGGCGAGATCGCGATCCTGCTCGACTACGACTTCAATGCCTACCGCGCCAAGTACAAGGACAAGGCCAACGTCGCCTTCGTGATCCCGAGCGAAGGCACGCTGGCCGTGCCCTACGTGATGAGCCTGGTCGCCAAGGCCCCGCACGCGGCCGACGCGAAGAAGGTGCTCGACTTCACCCTGTCCGACGAAGGCCAGGCCATCTGGGCCAAGGCCTACCTGCGGCCGGTGCGCGCCAGCGCGATGCCCAAGGAAGTCGAGGCGCAGTTCCTGCCGGCCAGCGAGTACGCCCGCGCCAAGAGCGTGGACTACGGCCGCATGGCCGCCGCGCAGAAGGCCTTCTCCGACGAGTACCTGAAGGAAGTCCGCTGAGCGGGCGCCGCGTGCGATGACGCAAGCCGCTTCTCACAACGCATCCAGCGCCTGGAACCCGCGCTGGCGCCTGCTGGCCTGCGTCGCGCCCGCGGCCGCCTTCTTCGCGGCCTTCTGGTTGCTGCCGGTGGTGCGCCTGCTCGCGCTGCCGGCGGACAAGGGCTGGGCCACCTACTTCGCGGTGCTGACGGATTCGCGCTACCTGGCGAGCATGGCCAACACCGTCGTGCTCTCGGTGGCGGTGACGCTGGCCACGCTGGTGCTGGGCGCTGCCGTGGGCATCTACCTCGCGCGCCATTCCTTCATGGGCAAGCGCATGCTGCTGTCGCTGCTCACGCTGCCGCTGTCCTTCCCCGGCGTGATCATCGGCTTCTTCGTGATCCTGCTCGGCGGCCGGCAAGGCGTGGTCGCCAGCATCAGCGACAGCCTGTTCGGCGAGCGCATCACCTTCGCCTACGGCCTGCTCGGGCTGTTCCTGGCGTACCTGTATTTCTCGCTGCCGCGCGCCATAGCCACCTACGCGGCGGCGGCCGAGTCGATGAACACGCAGCTCGAAGAAGCCGCGCGTTCGCTGGGCGCCTCGCGGCTGCGCGTGGCGCGCGACGTGTGGCTGCCCGAGCTGGCGCCCACCACGCTGGCCTGCGGCGCGATCCTGTTCGCCACCTCGATGGGCGCCTTCGGCACGGCCTTCACGCTGGCCAGCAAGTTCGAGGTGATCCCGATCACCATCTACAACGAGTTCACCAACTACGCCAACTTCGCGCTCGCCGCGTCGCTGTCGATCTCGCTGGGCGTCGTGACCTGGCTGGTGCTGTTCGTGGCGCGCCGCTTCGGCGCGAGCCCCGTCGCGCGCTGAGGCACACACCATGAGAAAGAACACTCAGGCCAAGGCCCCTTTCCTGCTCGCCGTCACGGTGATCGTGAGCCTCTTCATGATCGCGCCGATGCTGCTGTCGGTGATGGCGGGCCTGGTCAACAACTACAGCACCGGCCTGAAGAGCGGCCTCACGCTGCGCTGGCTCGGCGAGGTGTGGGAGAACTATGGCGGCACGGTGGGGTGGTCGCTCGCGCTGGCGGTAGCCTGCGTCGCCGGCACAGTGCTGCTGGGCGTGCCCTGCGCCTATGCGCTGGCGCGCAGCCGCTCGCGGGCGGCCCGCATCTTCGAGGAACTGCTGACCCTGCCGGTCGCGGTGCCGGGCCTGGCCACTGCGCTGGCGTTGATCCTCGCCTACGGCCAGCTCACGGCATTCCGCCAGAGCTTCGCCTTCATCCTCGTGGGCCACATCGTCTTCACGCTGCCCTTCATGGTGCGCACCGTGAGCTCGGCCTTCCAGCGCGACGAACTGCTCGCGCTCGAGGAGGCCGCGCGATCGCTGGGCGCGAACTTCCGCCAGCGCTTCATGGGCATCCTGGTGCCCGCGGTGTTCCCGGCCATCGTGGCCGGCAGCCTGATGGTGTTCACGCTCTCGGTGGGCGAGTTCAACCTCACCTGGATGCTGCACACGCCGCTCACCCGCACGCTGCCCGTGGGCCTGGCCGACAGCTACGCCTCGATGCGCATCGAGATCGGATCGGCCTACACGCTGGTCTTCTTCGCCGTCATCCTTCCGGTGCTGTGGGGCCTGCAGTACCTCGCCAACCTGATTCAGAAACGCCATGGAACTTGAACGCATCCCCATCGACATCGCCAACTGCGCGAAAACCTATGCCGACGGCACGCGCGGCCTGCAACCCACCAGCCTGCGCGTGGAAGCCGGCGAGGTGCTCGCGCTGCTCGGCCCCTCGGGCTGCGGCAAGACCACGCTGCTGCGGCTGATCGCCGGGCTGGAGTCGCCCGACGCGGGCAGCCGCATCGTGTTCGGCGACCAGGACGTCACCCAGCGCCCCGTGGAGCAGCGCGGCGTGGGCATGGTGTTCCAGAGCTACGCGCTCTTTCCGCAGATGACCGTGGCGGCCAACATCGGCTACGGCCTGCGCATCCGGGGCGTCTCGCCCGAGGAAGAAAAGCGCAGCGTCGGCGAGCTGGTCGACCTGGTGCGCCTGGGCGGCCTGGAGAACAAGCGCCCCGCCGAGCTCTCCGGCGGCCAGCGCCAGCGCGTGGCACTGGCGCGCGCGGTGGCGGTGCGCCCGCGCGTGCTGCTGCTCGACGAGCCGCTGGCCGCGCTCGACGCCAAGCTCAAGGAGTCGCTGCGCGACGAACTGGCCGAGCTGTTGCGCCGGCTGCACATCACGGCCATCCACGTCACCCACGACCAGCAGGAGGCGCTGGCCATCGCCGACCGGCTCGCGGTGATGCGCGCCGGCCGCATCGTGCAGGTGGGCCGCGGCGAGGACCTGTACCGCTCGCCCTCGCATCCCTTCGTGGCCGAGTTCCTGGGCCGGGTCAACCGGCTGGAGCGCGGGCAGGACGCCATCGCCCAGGGCGTTGTCCGACTCGGAGGAACGACCCTGCCCTGCCCCGGCGCCTGGCAGGGCCATGCGACGCTGCTGGTCCGGCCCGAGGACATCGAGGTCGGCGCGCCCCGGCTGGACTGGGCCGCCGCCGTCGTCGAGCGCCGCACCTTCCTCGGCGACCGCGTGCAGCTTCACCTTCGCGCCCAGGACCAGCCCATGCTGGTAGCCGACGTGGGTCGCGACAATCCCTTCGGGCCGGGCGACGCGGTGAGCCTGCGCATCCACCCCGACCGGCTGATGACGTCGCAGGAAACCAGCGCATGACCACTAAAGCACTTCGCAACACCATCCTGGTCCAGCTGACCGACCTGCACATCCGCGAGCCGGGCCGCCTGGCCTACGGGCGTATCGACACTGCCCCGTACCTGGAGCGCGCCGTGCAGTCGGTGCTGGCCCTGCGCCAGCAGCCCGACGCGGTGGTCGTCACCGGCGACCTCACCGACTTCGGCCGCGCCGCCGAATACGAGCATCTCGCGCGCCTGCTGGCCCCGCTGACCATGCCGGTCTACCTGCTGCCCGGCAACCACGACGACCGCGAACAACTGCGCCGCAGCTTTCCCGATCACGCCTACCTGGGCACGGACGGCGATGGCTTCGTCCAGTATTCGGTGCGTGTCGGCGACCTGCAGCTGCTCACGCTCGACACCTGCGTGCCGCGCGCCAGCCACGGCGCGCTGTGCGAGAAGCGCCTGGCCTGGCTCGAAGCGCAGCTCGACGCCAGCCGCGACGAGCCGGTGGTCATCGCGATGCACCACCCGCCCTTCGAGACGCTGATCGGCCACATGGACGAGATCGGCCTGCTGGAAGGCGCCGAGGCGCTGGAGGCGCTGGTCTCGCGCTACCCTAACGTCGAGCGCGTCATCTGCGGCCACCTGCACCGCGCCATCGACGTGCGCTTCGGCGGCACCATCGCCTCCACCTCGCCGGCGCAGGCCCACCAGGTCTGCCTCGACCTGGCGCCCGACGCCGACTCGGCCTGGACGCTGGAGCCGCCATCGTTCCGGGTGCACGCCTGGTCCGCCCGCGGGCGCCGGCTCGTCACCCACCTGGCTGCCTCGGGCAGCTTCGAAGGCCCCTACCCGTTCCACGACAACGGAGCGCTTATCGACTGAAGCCCCGGCTTGTGGAAAATGGGGTCGAAACGAACCATAACGAAAAGAAAGGATAGAGCCCGACACCCATGAAGCACCTCCTGAATCTGTTGGCGGCAGTGGCCCTGCTGGTGTGGGGCACGCACCTGGTGCGTACCGGCGTGCTGCGCGTGTTCGGCGCCAACCTGCGCAAGATCCTCGTTCAGAGCATGCGCAACCGCTTCACCGCCGCGCTCTCGGGCATCGGCGTGACGGCGCTGGTGCAGTCGAGCACCGCCACCTCGCTCATGACCTCGTCCTTCGTCGGGCAGGGGCTGGTCACGCTGCCCGCGGCGCTGGCGGTGATGCGGGGCGCCGACGTGGGCACGGCGCTGATCTCGGTGCTGTTCTCGGCAGACCTCTCGTGGCTCTCGCCGATGTTCATCTTCGTGGGGGTGGTGCTCTTCATCACGCGCTCGGCCACCGTGGCGGGGCGGATCGGGCGGGTGCTGATCGGGCTGGGGCTGATGCTGCTGGCGCTGCAGCTGGTGGTGGAAGCCACCGAGCCCCTGTTCTCGTCGCCGGCCATCCGCGCGCTGCTGGCGTCCATCAACAGCGACGTGCTGCTGGAGATCACCATCGGCGCGGTGCTGGCCATCGTGGCCTATTCGAGCCTCGCGGTGGTGCTGCTGGTGGCGGCCATGGCCACCTCGAACGTGGTGCCGCTGGACGTTGCGCTCGGGCTCGTGCTCGGCGCCAACCTGGGCAGCGGCCTGCTGGCGGTGCTGACCACGGCCAAGTCGGCGGTGTCGGTGCGGCAGGTGACCATCGGCAACCTGCTCTTCAAGGTGCTGGGCGTGGCCATCGTGGCGCCCTTCGTCGGGCTGTGGATCCGCTACGTGCAGCCCCAGCTGCCGAACCAGACCCACGGCGTGGTGCTGTTCCACCTGGCTTTCAACGTGGTGATCAGCGTCGGCTTCATCGGCCTCACGCAATGGGTCGCCAAGCTGGTGACGCGCATCCTGCCGGAGCCGCAGCAGCCGGCCGGCACGAGCCGGCCCCACCACCTCGATCCCTCGGCGCTGTCGACGCCCTCGCTCGCGATTTCCAACGCCGCGCGCGAGGCGCTGCACCAGGCCGACGTGGTGGAAACCATGCTGATCGGCACGCTCGACGTGATCCGCCACAACGACCTGCGGCTGGCCCAGGAGCTCAGGCAGCTCGACGACACGGTGGACCAGCTCTACTCGGCCATCAAGTACTACATGACACGCATCTCACGCGAGGCCCTGGGCGAGGAGGAAAGCCGCCGCTGGACCGACATCATCAGCTTCACGATCAACATGGAGCAGATCGGCGACATCATCGAGCGGGTGATCATCGACGTCGAGGACAAGAAGATCAGGCCGCAGCGCAACTTCTCCGAGGCCGGCATGGCCGAGATCGTCGAGCTGCACGGGCGGCTGGTGGCCAACCTGCGGCTGAGCATGAGCGTGTTCCTCAACGGCAACGTGCGCGACGCGCAGAAGCTGCTGGAGGAGAAAGCGCGCTTTCGCGACCTGGAGCGGGCCTATGCCACCACGCACCTCGACCGGCTCTCGGACCGCACCACGCTGAGCATCGAGACCAGCTCGCTGCACATCGACCTGATCAGCGACCTGAAGCGCATCAACTCGCACATCTGCTCGATCGCGTACCCGATCCTGGAGTCTGCCGGAGCGCTGGCGCCCAGCCGGCTGAGGGAATCGCGGCTGGGGAAGATCGAGGGCTGAACGCCCTCGCCGGTTGCTATTTGGCCTGCTCGGCCGCCTTCAGCACCGGAGTCTCGCCACGCCCGCGCCGCGCATAGCGCTGCGCCAGCACCGCGCAGACCATCAGCTGCATCTGGTGGAACAGCATCAGCGGCAGCACGATCGCGCCCACCGCGTGCGAGGCGAAGAGCACCTTCGCCATCGGGATGCCGCTGGCCAGGCTCTTCTTGGAGCCGCAGAAGACGATGGTGATCTCGTCTTCCGTGTCGAAGCCCAGCTTGCGCGCCAGCAGGGTCGTGAGGCTCAGCGCCAGCCCCAGCACCACCGCGCACACCACCAGCAGGCCGACCAGCGCATGCGCGGGCACCTGCTTCCACAGGCCCTCGATCACGGCCGCGCTGAAGGCGGTGTAGACCACCAGCAGGATCGAGCCCTGGTCGACGAACTTCAGCACCGCGGCGCGGCGCTGGATCCACTTGCCGACCAGCGGCCGCAGCAGGTGGCCCGCCGCGAAGGGCACCATCAGCTGCAGCAGGATGCGGCCGATGGAGTCCAGCGACGAGGAGGCCGCATGGCCGCCGCTGGGCAGCACCACCAGGTTGACCAGCACCGGCGTGATGAAAACGCCCAAAAGGGTGGAGGCCGATGCGCTGCAGATGGCGGCCGGCATGTTGCCTCTGGCCATCGCGGTGAAGGCGATAGCCGACTGCACCGTGGCCGGCAGCACGCACAGGTACAGCACGCCGGTGTAGAGCTCGGGCGTCACCAGCGGCAGCAGGAAGGGCTTGAGCGCCAGCCCGAGCACCGGGAACAGCACGAAGGTGCTGCCGAACACCAGCAGGTGCAGCCGCCAGTGCATGAGCCCGTTGACGATCGCCTCGCGCGACAGCTTGGCCCCGTGCAGGAAGAACAGCAGGCCGATGGCGACCGTGGTCAGCCCCTCGAAGAAATGCGCGAGGCGCCCGCTGGCCGGCAGCAGGCTGGCGAGGGTCACGACCGAGAGAAGCGCGAGGGTGAAGTTGTCGGGAAGAAAACGGGGGCGGGACATGTTGCAACTCGGGACGAACGCCACGCGCGTTGCAGGCGCGCAGGCCGACTCAGCAGGGGAATGTGTGATTTCCGCGCATGAATCTGGTCGCCACTTTGCGGAGCCCGGCGCGTGCTCCTCGCGCCTTCAGGGGGGTGATTTTCGGCCAATTCCGGCATCGCTGCCGACGGCCGTGGAATGCCCCGCCACGGCGCTTCAGTGTGCCGTGGTCGAACTGAACTGCGCCTGACGGCGGCGCAGGCAGTAGTCGATCAGGTCGTCGATCTCGGTGGCCTTGTCGAACACGGCATCGGCGCCCAGGTGGGCGCACTTGCGGCGCATGTCCGGCGTTGCGTAGTTGCTGAGCACCACGATCTTCTGCCACGGGCTGCGGTTGCGGCAGGCCTCCAGCACGCGAAAGCCGGTGCCGTCCTTCAGGAACAGGTCGACGATGGCCAGGTCCCACTGCGACAGGTTGCCCGAGAGCCAGCGCGAACCTTCGGCCTCGGTTTCCGCCTCGCCGATGGGCTCGACCCTCGCCACCTCCCGCAGCGTGCCCGCGAGGTTGCGGCGGATGGTGGGGTTGTCCTCGACGATGAAGGTGCGAACGGTGGTCATGGGAATGTCTGCCTCTGGGATTGTCTGCCTCTGGCTGTGGCCACAGGCTACAAAGTGCTCCCGGCACAAGTCGAAGGCATGACACCACTGCGCCGGTAGGACAAGACCGGCCCGGCTCCCTCAGAGCGTGAGGATGGTGCAGCCCGTGGTCTTGCGCGCTTCCAGGTCGCGGTGCGCCTGCTGCACGTCGGCCAGCGGGTAGCGCTGGTCGATCGGGATCTTCACCGCGCCGCTTCGCACCACCGCGAACAGGTCGTCGGCCATCGCCTGCGTGCTCTCGCGCGTGGCCATGTGGGTGAAGAGCGTGGGCCGGGTAATGTAGAGCGAGCCCTTGGAGGCCAGCACGCCGAGGTTGACCGGCGGCACCGGGCCGGAGCCGTTGCCGAAGATCGCCAGCAGGCCGAAGGGGCGCAGGCAGTCGATGGAGCCCTCGAAGGTGTCCTTGCCCACCGAGTCGTACACCACCTTCACGCCCTTGCCGCCGGTGATCTCCTTCACGCGTGCCGCGAAGTTCTCGGTGCTGTAGTTGATGGCGTGGGCCGCGCCGTGCTCCAGCGCGAGCTTGCACTTGGCGTCGCTGCCGGCCGTGCCGATCAGCTGCAGGCCCAGCGCCTTGGCCCATTGGCAGGCGATGAGGCCGACGCCGCCCGCCGCGGCATGGAACACGATGAAGTCGCCGGCCTGCAGGCCTTCGGCCGGCAGCGTCTTCTTCAGCAGGTACTGCGTGGTCAGGCCCTTGAGCATCATGGCCGCGCCGGTCTCGAAGGAGATGTCGTCCGGCAGCTTGCAGACGTTCTTCGCTGGCATCACGCGCAGCTCGCTGTAGGCGCCGGGCGGCTGGCTCGCATAGGCGGCACGATCGCCGGCCTTGAGGTGGGTGACGCCCTCGCCCACCGCCTCGACCACGCCCGAGGCCTCCATGCCCAGCTGCAGCGGCATCTGGAACGGGTAGAGCCCGCTGCGCTGGTAGGTGTCGATGAAGTTCAGGCCCACGGCCTTGTGGCGGATGCGGATCTCTCCGGGGCCGGGTTCACCGACCTCCACCTCGACGATCTTCAGTTCTTCGGGACCGCCATGGCGGTCGATACGGACGGCTTTGCTCTTCATCGTTGCAGTCTCCAAGCTCTGGAAAGGAAAGAAGGGGAAGGCATCCTGCCATGTTCGAGCTTCCGGCGACGGCGCGGGGAATCATTGCCCGGTAGAGTCGGCGCCCATGCAGACACAGCCGCAGCGCCTCGCTCCCCTCACCGTCTTCCTGCTCCTCGTTCCTCCGCTGCTGTGGGCCGGCAATGCCGTGGTCGGCCGCATGGTGCGGGAACTGGTCTCGCCGCTGACTCTGAACTTCGTGCGCTGGGTCATCGCCTTCGCGCTGCTGCTGCCGCTGGCGACACAGGTGCTGCGGCGCGACAGCCCGCTGTGGGCGCACTGGAAGCGCTACGCGGTGCTCGGCCTGCTGGGCATCGGCCTGTACAACGCCTTCCAGTACCTGGCGCTGCAGACCTCCACGCCCATCAACGTGACGCTGGTCGGCTCGAGCCTGCCGCTGTGGATGCTCGCGGTGGGCGCCCTCTTCTTCCGCGCGCGCATCAGCGGCCGTGAGATCGGCGGCGCGCTGCTGTCGATGGCGGGCGTGCTGCTGGTGCTCAGCCGCGGCGAGTGGCGGCAGCTGCTGGGGCTGCGGCTGGTGCCGGGCGACCTCTACATGATCCTGGGCACCATCGCGTGGGCCTTCTACAGCTGGCTGCTGGCGCGCACGCATGAACCCGCGGCGGTGCGCAGGGACTGGGCCGCGTTCCTGATGGCGCAGCTGGTGTTCGGCCTCGCATGGTCGGGCGCGCTGGCCGCAGGCGAATGGACGCTGACGCCCGCGCACCTCGAACTCGGCTGGCCGCTGATCGCGGCGATGCTGTTCATCGGCATCGGCCCGGCCGTGGTGGCGTATCGCTGCTGGGGCACCGGCGTGCAGCGCGCGGGGCCGCAGCGCGCGAGCATCTTCATGAACCTCACGCCGCTGTTCGCGGCGGTGCTGTCGGCGGCCTTCCTGCGGGAGCCGCCGCACTGGTACCACGGCGCAGCGTTCCTGCTGATCGTGGGCGGGATCGTGGTGGCCTCGCGGCGCTGAGCGAAGGACGGACCCTTCAAGCGAACACCGAGGAACCGGCTTTGCCGGGCCTCAGGTGTTGCCCCCGGCAGGGGGAAGGCGTGCGCGACACGAATTGCGCGCAACCTGGGGGCGAGCCCTAGTACGTACCGGGGTAGGCGCCGCCGTCGGCCAGGATGTTCTGGCCGGTCATGTAGCCGGCCTGCATGCTGCACAGGAAGGCGCAGATGGCGCCGAACTCCGCCGGTGTGCCGAAGCGCCTGGCCGGGATGGTCTTCTTGCGGGCTTCCCACACGGTGTCGAAGTCCTGGCCCGACTTCTGCGCGGAACCGGCCATCGTGCCCTTGAGGCGGTCGGTGTCGAAGGCGCCCGGCAGCAGGTTGTTGATGGTCACGCCCTGCGCCGCCACCGACGTGCGCGCCACGCCGGCCACGAAACCGGTGAGACCGCTGCGCGCGCCATTCGACAGGCCCAAGATGTCGATGGGCGACTTCACCGAGCTCGATGTGATGTTCACGATGCGGCCGTAGCCGCGCTTGGCCATGCCGTCCACCGTGGCCTTGATGAGCTCGATGGGCGTGAGCATGTTGGCGTCGACCGCCTTGATCCACGCCTCGCGGTCCCAGTTGCGGAAGTCGCCGGGCGGCGGGCCGCCCGCGTTGGTGACGACGATGTCGAAGTCATGGCCCAGCGCGAACACCGCCGCGCGGCCGGCTTCGGTGGTGATGTCGGCGGCCACGTGCTTGACGAACGGGTTGCCCGATCCGCCGGCCACCTCGGCCAGCTTCTTCGCGGCGGCTTCCAGCACCTCGGCGCCGCGCGCCACGATCACCACGTTGACGCCCTCGCGCACCAGCGCCTCGGCGCAGCCGTAGCCGAGGCCCTTGCTCGCGCCGCACACCAGCGCGGTCTTGCCTGCAATACCCAGATCCATGTTCTTTCTCCAGTGAAACAGAAGCAGAAGCGCCCGGGGCTTCAGCGCCCCTTGCGCGTGAAAACGAAAATGCCCGCGATCACGAGCACGGTGCCCGCCGCGATCCACGGCGTGAACGGCTCGCCGAGTATGACCACGCCCATGAGGATGGTCGACAGCGGCCCGATCATGCCGGTCTGCGCCGCCATCGCGGGGCCGATGCGCTCGATGGCCATCATCACCATCAGCACCGGCACCGCCGTGCACAGCGTGGCGTTGAGCACCGACAGCCAGATCACCTCCGGCGCCACCTCCATCGCCACGCTCATGGGCCGCGTCAGTGCGAACTGCAATATGCACAGCACGCAGGCCACCGTGGTGGCCAGGCCCACGAGCCTGAGCGAACCGAGTCGCTTGACGAACTCGCCGCTGTAGACGAGGTAGCCCGCATAGCTCACCGCGCTCAGGAACACCAGGAAGGCGCCCCAGGCCGCCGCGCCGCCGCCCTTGCCGCCGCCACCGGTCCAGAGCTCATGGCCGAACACCAGCAGCACGCCGGCGTAGCTCACGACCATGCCCAGCACCTGCGGGCGCGTCGGGTTGCGCCGGTACATCAACCAGCCGAAGAACAGCACCAGCGTGGGGTTGAGATAAAGAATGAGCCGCTCGAAGCTGGCCGAGATGTAGGCCAGCCCCGCGAAGTCGAGGAAGCTCGCGAGGTAGTAGCCCGAGAAGCCCAGGCCGACCACGCCGATCCAGTCGCGCCCGGTGAGCGCCGGCTTGCCGCGCCCCGCCCACCACGCCATCAGCGCGAAGAGCGGCAGCGCGAACAGCATGCGCAGCATGATGAGCGTGACCGCGTCCACGCCGTAGCGGTACGCGAGCTTGACGATGATGGCCTTGCCGCTGAACGCGATGGCGCCCAAGGTGGCCAGCACCAGGCCGGTGGCTATGCCCTTCTTCGCGCTGTCGCGCAGGGGTTGGAGGGCTGGCTGGGGGGATTCGCCGGTCGACGCGGCTGTCTTGTTCATCCCCCGATCATCGCGGCAAGCCCGAACCCTTGCCTCGCGCGCGCTCAGTACCCCGCAGCCGCGCCGTCGCGGCGCGGGTCGCTGGCGGCCACGTAGCCTTCGACCGAGGGCTCGCCCGCGCGCCAGATGAACTGGCCCGCGCCGAAGTCCTGGTAGGAATCGTTGATGACTTCCAGGTGGTGGCCCAGCTCGCGCAGGCCCTGCACCGTGGCCGGGTTCATCGCGGCCTCGACGTTGATCTCCAGCCCCGAGTTGAAGCGCCAGCGCGGCGCGTCGCAGGCGGCCTGCGGGTTCTGCCCGTAGTCGAGCATGCGCACCAGCGTCTGCATGTGGCCCTGCGGCTGCATGTTGCCGCCCATCACGCCGAAGCTCATCACCGGCTGGCCGCCCTTCGTGAGGAAGGCCGGAATGATGGTGTGGAACGGCCGCTTGCCCGGCGCCACCACGTTCGGGCTCTCCGCCTTCAGGCTGAAGCCGTGGCCGCGGTTCTGCAGGCTGATGCCGAACTCCGGCTCCACGCAGCCCGAGCCGAAGCCCATGTAGTTGCTCTGGATGAAGCTGACCATCATGCCGCTCTCGTCGGCGGCCGTGAGGTAGATGGTGCCGCCCTTGACCGGGTTGCCGGCCTTGAAGTCCTGCGCCTTCTTCGGGTCGATGAGGCGCGCGCGCGAGGCCAGGTAGGCGTCGTCGAGCATCTGCTCGGTGGTCACTTCCATGGTCCTGCGCTCCGACACGTAGCGGTACACGTCGGCGAAGGCCAGCTTCATGGCCTCGATCTGCAGGTGCTGCGACTGCACGGAGTCGACCGGCAGCGAGGCGATGTCGAACTTCTCCAGGATGCCCAGCGCGATCAGCGCCGCGATGCCCTGGCCGTTCGGCGGGATCTCGTGCAGCGTGTGGCCGCGGTAGTCGCGCGAGATGGGCTTGACCCACTCGGGCTGGTAGGCCGCGAGGTCGGCCACGGTGAGCGCGCCGCCCTGTTCAGCGGAGAACCTGGCCAGCGCCTCGGCGATCTCGCCGTTGTAGTAGGCCTCGCCCTTGGTGCGGGCGATGGCCTTCAGTGCACGTGCGGCGGCCGTGAAGCGGAACATCTCGCCCACTTCGGGCGCGCGGCCCCAGGGCAGGAAGGTCTGGGCGAAGCCCGGCTGCGACTGCAGGATCGGCGTGGCCGCGGCCCACTTGCCCTGCACCACCGGCGGCACGAGGTAGCCGCGCTCGGCGATGTCGATGGCCGGCGCCAGCAGGTCGGCAAAGGGCAGCTTGCCGAAGCGCTCGCTCAGCGCCACCCAGCCGCGCACCGCGCCCGGTACCGTGACCGAGTCGATGCCGCGCATCGGCGGATTGGCTGCGTCTGCACCGTACTTGGCCTTGAAGTACTCGGGCGTCCAGGCCTTGGGCGCCGGGCCCGAAGCGTTGAGGCCGTGCAGCTTCTCGCCGTCCCACAGGATGCAGAAGGCATCGCTGCCCAGGCCGTTGCTCACCGGCTCCACCAGCGTCATCACCGCCGCGGTGGCAATGGCCGCGTCGACCGCGTTGCCGCCCTGCTGCAGGATGCGCAGCCCGGCCTGCGAGGCCAGCGGGTGCGAGGTCGACACCACGTTGCGCGCGAAGATCGGGATGCGCGTGGAGAGGTAGGGGTTGGCGTAGTCAAACTTCATAACGTGCCTTCAGAGATGACTTGAACAATCGGGAACACCGCGGAACCGGCTTTGCCGGGCCGCAGGTGTTGCCCCCGGAAGGGGGTTGGCGAAGCGAACGAAGTTCGCGCAGCCTGGGGGAGAGCCATTACTCGTTGGTGATCTTGCGGTCTACGACGATCTTTTTCCATTTGGCCGCATCGGTCGCGACCATCTTCGCGAATTGGTCCGGCGTGCCCGGCACGGCGGGTTCGATGCCCAGTCGCGCCAGCTTTTCCTTCACCTCGGGGTCGGCCAGCGCGTCGTTGGCGGCCTTGTTGATCTTCGCGACGATGTCCGCCGGCAGGTTCTTCGGGCCGTAGAAGCCGAACCAGGTGTTCGACTCGTAGCCCGGCAGGGTGTCGGCAATGGCCGGCAGCTCGGGAGCCAGCGGGCTGCGCTTGAGCGAGGTGACGCCCAGCGCGCGCAGGCGGCTGTCGCGCACGTGCGGCATGCCGGTGGGCAGCGAGTCGAACAGCACGTCGACCTTGCCGCTGATCAGGTCGGGAATGGCCAGGGCCGTGCCCTTGTAGGGAATGTGCGTCACGAACACGCCGGCCTGCGCCTTGAAGAGCTCCGCCGTGAGCTGGACGATGGTGCCGTTGCCGCTCGATGCGTAGTTGAGCTTGCCCGGGTTCTTCTTCGCGTAGTCGATCCACTCGCGCACCGTCTTCGCGGGCGAATTGACCGGCACCAGCATGATGCTGGCGGCATCGCCCACGTGCGCGATGGGCGTGAAGTCGCGCACCGTGTCGTAGGGCAGCTTGCTGATCGCGGGGCCGATGGAGTGCGTGCTGGTGGTGGCCAGCAGGATGGTGTAGCCGTCCGGCGCGGCCTTGGCGGCCTGGTCGGAGCCGATGGCGCCGCCGGCGCCGGGCTTGTTGTCGACCACCAGCGTGGTGCCCAGCTTGTCGCCCATCTTCTGGCCCAGCGTGCGGGCGAAGAGGTCGGTGGCGCCCGCGGCCGGGAACGGAACGATCAGCCGGATCGGCTTGTTCGGATAGCCCTGCGCCAGGCTGGCGGACGAGGCGGCCATGCCGAGCGCGACGGCGAGCACCTGGAGGAACTGGAGGCGTTTCATGTGCGGGAAAGAATTCTGTGCCAGAGAGATAGAGAGGGGGACCGAGCATGCTATGCAGCGGCGGTGGATCAAGCCAGATAATCCAGCTTATTCAACTATCAACGCCGTTTATGACACGAGCCCCCGCCGAGGAAATCTCGCTGCAGCAGCTGCGGGCGCTGGCGGCAGTGGCCGAAACCGGCAGCTTCACGCTGGCGGCCGAGGCGCTGCAGCTCACCCAGCCCGCCATCAGCCACCTGATCAAGCGGCTCGAGGAAGAACTGGCGCAGCCGCTGGTGGTGCGCGGGCGCCGCATCCGCATGACCAACGCGGGCCAGATGATGGTCGACACCGCCGTGCGGGCGCTGCGGCTGATCGACGATTCTGTCGGCGCCTGCCGCTCCCAGTCGCAGCTGCGCGAGGGCCGCATCGTGCTGGCGGTGGGCCACCTGACGGCGGGCGCCCTGCTGCCGCCGCTGCTGGGCCGCTTCTCGCAAACGCATCCGACGCTCGCGGCCACGCTGCTCGACAGCACCGCCGAGCAGATGATCTCCCGCGTACTCTCGCAGGAGGCCGACCTGGGCTTCGGCTCCGACATCGGCCAGAAGCACTCCGAGCTGGCGACCGAGCCCCTCTTCACCGAGCGCATGGCCCTCTTCGTGCGCGACGACCATCCGCTCGCGCAGCACGAGACGGTCGAGGCCAGACGGCTCGAAGGCCTGCCCTTCATCCACGTCAACCCCGACGCCAACGTATGGCGCGCCGTCAGCCGCCAGCTCGCGAGCGTGGCCAACGTGTACCCGCAGGTCGTGCACCACGTCTCGATGCTCTCCACTGCCTTCGGCCTCATCCAGGCCGGCGCGGGGGTCGCGCTGGCACCCCGCTACGTCGAAGTGCTGATGCCCGGCAACCTGCGCGCCGTGGGGGTCACCCGGCCCGTGCTGGAGTACCCGGTGGTCGCCATCCGGCTGGCCAAGCATCCGCTGAGCCCGGCAGCGATGGCTTTCCTGGCGATGGCGCGGCAACACATGAAGCCGCGCGCACAGAAGCCCTGAAGAAAAAGAAGCCTGCAAACAAAAACGGCGCCCGAAGGCGCCGTTGTGCAGAGAGTGCAAAGCCGGGATCAGTCCTCGACGAAAGCCTCTTCGCGCTTCGACTTCACGGCCGGCAGCAGCACGATGATCAGCAGCAGGGCTGCCGCGGCCAGCAGGCTCGCCGAGATCGGGCGCGTGACGAACACGCTCCAGTCGCCGCGCGACAGCAGCAGCGAGCGGCGCAGGTTCTCTTCCATCATCGGGCCCAGGATGAAGCCCAGCAGCAGCGGCGCAGGCTCGCAACCCAGCTTGAAGAAGGTGTAGCCCACCAGGCCGAAGATGCCCACCATCCAGATGTCGAAGGTGTTGTTGTTGGTCGAGTACACCCCGATCGCGCAGAACAGCACGATGGCCGGGAACAGGTACTTGTAGGGCACCGACAGCAGCTTGATCCACATGCCGATCAGCGGCAGGTTCAGGATGATCAGCATCGCGTTGCCCAGCCACATCGAGGCGATCAGGCCCCAGAACAGCTCGGGGTTGCTGGTCATGACCTGCGGACCCGGCTGGATGTTGTGGATGGTCATTGCGCCCACCATCAGCGCCATCACGGCGTTGGGCGGAATGCCCAGCGTCAGCAGCGGGATGAAGGAGGTCTGCGCACCGGCGTTGTTGGCCGACTCGGGAGCCGCCACGCCGCGGATGTTGCCCTTGCCGAAGGGCACTTCGCCCGGCTTCAGCTTGGTCTTCTTCTCGATCGTGTAGGCAGCGAAAGCAGCCAGCAGAGCACCGCCGCCGGGCAGGATGCCCAGTGCGGAGCCCAGCGCCGTGCCGCGAAGCACAGCGGGCGTCATGCGCTTGAAGTCTTCCTTGGTCGGGAACAGGCCCGAAACCTTGGCGGTGAACACTTCGCGCTCGTCGTCGGGACGCGAGAGGTTGGCGATGATTTCGCCGTAGCCGAACACGCCCATGGCGATGGCCACGAAGCCGATGCCGTCGGTGAGTTCAGGAATGTCGAAGCTGTAGCGGGCGACGCCCGAGTTCACGTCGGTGCCGACCAGGCCCATCAGCAGGCCCAGCACGATCATCGCGATGGCCTTCAGCAGCGAGCCCGAGGCCAGCACCACGGCGCCGATCAGGCCCAGGATCATCAGGGAGAAGTATTCGGCCGGGCCGAACTTGAAGGCCAGCTCGGTCAGCGGCGGCGCGAAGGCGGCCAGGATCAGCGTACCGACGCAGCCCGCGAAGAACGAGCCCAGGCCGGCGGCGGCGAGCGCCGGGCCCGCGCGGCCCTTGCGCGCCATCTGGTAGCCGTCGATCACTGTCACCACCGATGAAGACTCACCGGGCAGGTTGACCAGAATCGCGGTGGTGGAGCCGCCGTACTGCGCGCCGTAATAGATACCGGCCAACATGATCAGCGCCGACACAGGAGGCAGCGCATAGGTGGCCGGCAGCAGCATCGCGATGGTCGCGACCGGGCCGATGCCGGGCAGCACACCGATCAGCGTGCCCAAGATACAGCCGATCAGGCAGTACAGCAGGTTGGTGAAGGTAAAGGCGACGCCAAAACCGACGGAAAGGTTGTGGATCAGGTCCATGGTGGAATCGGCTTTCGTCTCAACCGGTGATGAAGGTCGGCCAGACCTGGATCTGGAGCTTGAGCGCCCAGATGAACGCGACGTAGCTGCCGACGGCCAGCACGGTGGCCAGGACCAGCACGCTGGGCAGCTTGAACTCGTGGCCCGCGAGGCTGGCGATGATCACCAGCGCGTAGATGGCGATGATCATGCCCATGGCCGGAACGCCGAGGCTCGGCAGGCCGCCGAGCAGCACGCCGAACGCCAGGTTGGCGCCGAGGATGTACACCACCTGCTTCCAGGCCCACTTGCCGATCTTCTCGCCGTCGGTGGTCTCGACGCTGAGCCCGGTGAACATGATCCCGAGGCCGATGAGGGCCATCAGGATGCCGAGCATCAACGGGAAGTAACCCGGTCCCATCCGGGCCCCGGTGCCCACGGTGTAGGTGGTGGCGCCCCATGCGAACGCCACGCCCACCACCGTGAACATCAGACCCGAGAAAAAGTCTTTCTGACTCTTGATCTTCACGAACAGTCTCCTCGAACAAATTTCGATGCGGGATTGTCGAGTCAGCTTCCGGTCAGCCCGATGTGGATTCCACTAACCAAAGTCTTAGGGATAACCCGGGAGCATTCGCCGCTCCCGGGGTGGCTGGAGCGCGGCGCGGGTCACTCCAGCGGAGGCGTGGCGCTCAGCACCTCTTCGATGGTGGTCACGCCCTCGGCCACGCGCAGCGCGCCGGCCAGCCGCAGCGGCCGCATGCCGTCGATCACGGCCTGGCGGCGCAGCCCGGCGAGGTTGGGCTCCTTTGTCACCAGGCTCTTGAACGGCTCGCTGACGCTCAGCAGCTCGTAGAGCCCCATGCGGCCCATGTAGCCGGTCATGCGGCAGTCGACGCAGCCCACCGGCTTGTAGGCGCGCACCGAGCCGGTGATCTGCCAGGGCTTGACGATGGCCTCCAGCTTCTCGCGGTTGACGGTGTCGTCGGGCTGCTTGCAGTTGGGGCACAGCGTGCGCACGAGGCGCTGCGCGAGCACGCCCAGCATCACGGCGTTGATGAGGTACGAGGGCACGCCCAGCTCCATGAGCCGGGTGATGGCGCTGGGCGCATCGTTGGTGTGCAGCGTGCTGAACACCAGGTGGCCGGTGAGCGCGGCCTGCACCGCCATTTCGGCGGTGGCGAGGTCGCGGATTTCGCCGACCATGATGATGTCCGGGTCCTGCCGCATCAGCGCGCGCAGGCCCTCGGTGAAGCCGAAGTCCAGCTGCGGCTGCACCTGCGTCTGGTTGAAGGAGGTCTCGATCATTTCGATCGGGTCCTCCACCGTGCTCACATTGACCTCCTCGGTCGCCACGCGCTTGAGCGTGGAGTACAGCGTGGTGGTCTTGCCCGAGCCCGTGGGCCCGGTCACCAGGATGATGCCGTTGGGCCGCGTGACCAGCTGCTCCCAGCGCTGCGCGTCGTGCTGCGCGAAGCCCAGCGCGTCGAGGTCCTTCACCGCGGTGTCGGGGTCGAAGATGCGCATCACCATCTTCTCGCCGAAGGCGGTGGGCAGCGTCGACAGGCGCATTTCGACCTCTTCGCCGCGCATGTTGCGGGTCTTGATGCGGCCGTCGAGCGGGCGGCGCTTCTCGACCACGTCCATGCGGCCCAGCAGCTTGATGCGCGCGACCATCGCGTTCATCACGCCCATGGGCATCTGGTAGGCCGGATGCAGGATGCCGTCGATGCGGAAGCGGATCACGCCCTGCTCGCGGCGCGGCTCCAGGTGAATGTCGCTCGCGCGCTGGTCGAAAGCGTACTGCCACAGCCAGTCGACCACCTGCACCACGCTCTGGTCGTTCGCGTCGAGCTGCTTGTTGCTCTTGCCGAGCTCCACCAGCTGCTCGAAGCTCGTGGTGCTGGTGCTGCCGCCGGCCTTCTGCGCGGCGCGCACCGACTTCGCGAGCGCAAAGAACTCGGCCGTGTAGCGCTGGATGTCGGCCGGGTTGGCGACCACGCGCCGCACCGAGCGGCGCGCCTGGCGCTCCACCTCGGCGATCCAGTCGGTGAGGAAGGGTTCGGCCGTGGCCACCACCACCTCGTTGGGCAGCACCTGCACCGGCAGCACCTTGTGGCGCTCGGCGTAGGCCGCGCTCATGGTGTCGGCCACCTTGCCCACGTCGACCTTGAGCGGGTCGATGCGCAAATAGGAAAGGCCCGCGCGGCCCGCGAGCCACTGCGTGAGCATTTCGAGGTCGAGCGGCTTGTTGTCGCTCTCGCGGGTCATGGCAACGTTGGCCAGGCGCACCAGCGGCGCCTGGCGGCTCTCGGCCTGCGCGCAGCGGGCGATGGTGCGCTTGGCCTCGTGCGGGGAAATCACGCCGTCGGCGGCAAGCCATTCGATCAGGCGGCGCAGGTCGAGCGGGCCTTCGTGGCGCGCGGCCAGCGGGGCAGGGGCGGAAGCAGCGGGTACAGCGCTCATGTGCCGTGTGTCGTTCGGTTCAGGTTCGGGTGAGTGTCGGATTCAGCGGCTTGAAGACCCGGAGCCATTTGGGTGCGGGCAAGCCCCAGCGAGTCTGGATCGTTTGGGCGCGCTCGGCAAGCGCCTCGCGCTTCGGGCGGCTCGGGGTGCGCTGCGCGAGCACCACCGTGTTGCCTTCGCGCGTCGGCTTGAAGGCCCACACCGCATCGGCGCCGAAGGCGGCCGAAATCTTCTCGAGGCTGCGCTCGTAGCTCGACGAGCGGCCAAAAAGGTTGACGGTCATGCAACCGTCATCGGTGAGCAGCGCGCGGCAGTCGGCGTAGAAGTCTTCGCTGTCGAGCACGGGCGCGGCGGCCTCGTGGTCGTACAGGTCGACCTGCAGCGCGTCGACCGTGCCATGCCATTCGGGCTTGCGGATCTCGGCCGCGGCATCGGCGATCACCACGCGCAGCTTCGGGTCGTCCGGCGGCAGCTTGAACCAGCCGCGGCAGGCCGACACCACCTGCGGGTTGAGCTCGACCGCGGTGGTGCGCATGCGCAGGATCTTGCGGCTGAACTTGGTGAGCGTGGCCGCGCCCAGGCCGAGCTGCATGGCGTGGCGGCTGGCCACGGTCTTGGGATCGGCGAAGAGCAGCCAGGCCATCATGCGCTGCACGTACTCGAGCTCGATCTCGAAGGGCGCATCGAGCTTCATGGAGCCCTGGACCCATTCGGTGCCGAGGTGCAGATAACGGATGTCGCCCCAGTCGGAAAAATTGACTTCGGGTAGGGAAATGGGAGTTTTGCTCGATGCCATCGATGCTGCGGGTCAGGCGACTAGTTTGTGGGCGGCCAGAACCTCGCGCCAGGCCGCGAGCTTGCGCTCGAAGCTCCACGACGCGTTGGCGGGGCTGGTGGAAGGCAGCTGGTAGACCGGCACGCCCAGCGTGCGGGTGTGGCGCGCATGCTTGAAGCTCTCGCCGCCGTTGTGCGCGATGGCCGCCAGCTTCGGTAGGTGCAGGCCGGCGATGTCGTTCGCCACCGGCGCGCGGATGGCCGAATCGAGGCTGCCCTCGCGCTCGCAGGACGCGTAGACGTCCCACACGCCCAGGCCGCGGTCGAGCAGCCACCGGCAGCGCCGCGCGTAGCTGTCTACGCCCGAGGGAAGGGGAATGTCGGGCCACACGGCTTGCAGGATCTTCCAGAACTGGTTTTGGGGATGTGCATAGTACTGCTGCAGTTCGAGCGACTTCACCCCGGGAAAGCTGCCGAGGACGAGCACGACGGTCTTCGGCGAGACGATGGGCGGCAGGCCGGTGAGCACGGGTCCGGCGGCTGCATCGGGTACGACGGGAAGCTTCATGGACGGTATCGTGCCACCGCCCGGATGCCCCCCGGGGCGCCCGGCTCATGAAGCCGAGAAGCAGAGTCCGCTGAACGATGGAACGCAGCACTCGGGAAAACCCGGCAGGTAGAGGGAGCGCTCCAGCACCTGCCATTGGTCGCGCAGGACGTAGCCCTGCTCTTCCACTTCCTCGACGAAGCGCCGGCGGTTGTAGACATGCGCCGGCGCGAAGCAGCCGGAACCGATGTTCTGCGTGGTGACGTAGTCCTGGCCGTCGTAGAGGGGCAGCTTGTTCAGCAGCAGGTGCCGGGGCCGCGCCCTGCTCCGCCGCAGCAGGTCGCCGGGGCGCGCATCCTCGAAATACTGCAGGGAACCCGCGGCGATCCAGATCTCGTCGCCTTCACGCAGCGCCTGGTCGAGGTCGCCGGCGAAGCTCAGTGCAATGGCGCCGGCCTGGGCCGCCATGTCCCGGCCGATGGCTGCGATGGCGGGCACCTCGACGACGCGCCACGACAACCCGGGCGGCATCCGCAGATAGCGGCCATACGCATGGAAGTGGACGCCGACCGAGCCGCCGATGTCGAGCACGCTCGCGGCGCCTTCGCCGAATGCACGTTGGAGCCACCACATCACCGGGTAGTCGTAGGCGAAGACCTTCTTCGCACGCACGTCCACGTACTCGGCCGCCAGGGCCGCGTTGTCGAACTCTGGGCTGGCCGGCAGCCAGTCGCGCGCCTGCGCGAAGCTTTCGAACAGCCCGAAGTAGCTACCGAAGCCGGCCGCGGAAAGAAACTGCTGGCGCCGCCAGCGCAGCAGCGCCGGCCGGGTGACCGGCCCTTCGAGGATCTGCCGCACGACTTGCGAGGCGCTGGAGTAAGTCACTTCTTCCTTCTCCATCCTTCCGCCTGATCCCGGGGCCTCGGAGGCGGACCTCGTCCAGCGTAGCACCGTCACCTGACTGGCAGCACACCACGGCTCTGCCGGCGAGCGGGCATGAAAAAACCCGCCGGGGCGGGTTCTTTCATTCGTTCGCGAGGCCCGGAACGCTGCCGGACCTGCCCTGTGGCTGATCGCTTACTTCTTGGCGGCTTCGTTCTCGGCCGTGCCCGGGATCTTCTCGCCGATGGCCTTGCCGGTGCTGCGCATGCCGTCTGCCGTCTTGTGGCCCGCGTTCTCGACGGCGTCGCCGGTCTTCGCGGCTGCGTTCTTGGTGGCGTTGGTCGCCTTCTTGGTGGTGCGCTTGGTCGCGTTCCAGGCCTTCTTGGTGCCGCGCTCGGTGGCGTTCACGGCCTTCTTGGTCGTGCTCTTGGTGGTGTCCCAGGCCTTTTCCGCGCCGCGCTCGGTGGCGTTCACTGCGTCCTTGCCGGCTTCCTTCACCTTCTCGGTGGTGGAGGGCTCGGTGGTGGTGGCTGCGGTCTGCGCGGCGGCCGACAGGCCGATGGATGCGAGCGCCAGGGCGACCACGACAGGAACGGTGCGTACGAAGGATTTGGTCATCGAAAGACTCCTTTTTTGAGTGAAGTATGGGAGTGACGGATGTGCCACTGCACAACCAACGCCACTCCGAACTTCAAGGATGACAGCAAAAAAGGCCCGATGACGCACCCGGGCGCAACTCGGGAAATCGGCCTACGCGGAGTGCGGCCGGCCATCCGACGCGGACAGCAGACTTTGGAGCTTCGGAAGCGCCGAGACCGCATTGCGAGTGGTCGCTTCGGCCAGCACGTCGATGCCGATGCCCCGCAGATCCGCCACCACTTGCGCGATGCGCGGCAGCTGCGCCGGCTCGTTGCGGCCCTGCGGCTCGCCGGCATCGCGCTGGGCCTGCGTGCGGTAGATCCAGTGCGGCTGGATGTCGGGCGCGTCGGTTTCCATGACGATCGACTCCATCGGCAGCGTGGAGGCCAGGCGCCGCAACTGCAGCGCGCGCTCGAAGGTCACCGCGCCGCCGAAGCCGAGCTTGAGCCCGAGCTCGATGCACGCCCGGGCCTGCTGCTCGCTGCCGTTGAAGGCGTGGGCGATGCCCAGCCACGGCTTGCCGCCCGCCGTCTGCCGCAGGTGCTTGAGCACCTTGTCCACCGAGCGCCGCACGTGGATGAGCACGGGTAACCCGTGCTTGCGTGCCAGTTGCAACTGAGTGTGAAAGAACCGCTCCTGCTTTTCGCCATCGAGCCCCTCGACGAAGTAGTCGAGCCCGATCTCGCCCACCGCCACCAGCCGCGGGTCGTCGCGCCGCGCGGCCAGTTCGGCGTCGAGGGCTTCCAGGTCCTCGTCCTTCGCCTCGCCGGTGCACAGCGGATGGATCCCCAGGGCGTAGGCATCGCCCTGCACATGGGCCAGCTCGCGCACGGTGGCGAAATTGAAGACGGCCACGGCCGGAATCACGCACATCGCCACCCCCCGTTCGGCGGCGCGGGCGCGCAGCACCGGCATCTCCGCACCGAATTCGGGCGCATCCAGATGACAGTGGGTATCGATGAAGGTAGCCATCGCTCGATGATGCCCGATGGGATGCGCAGGCGCGGAAAGCGTGCTACTGTGAACTCCTGTACACGCGATTTGCGATTTTTTAGCCGGAGGTACTCCGATGCGCAGGCCCGCTTTCTACAGCCGCTCGCCCCGCGTGCTGCCCTCGGCCGCAGACGAAGCGGCCGAGCGGGCGGATGCTGCGGCATCGCCCGAGGGCGCCGCATCGGACTCGGCCCCGCCAGCGGCTCCCGTGAACGTGAAGAAAGCCGGCTGGCAGCCCGGTCGCCGCAGCTTCGCACTGCTCATATTGCTGTCGGCCGCGATGGTCACCGGCGCCGCGCTGTGGATGCCCCGCCCCGGCGCCAAGGCCCTCACGCAGAAAGACATCGACGCGGCCGTGCTGCGTACGCTGCAGACCAACACCCTGCCCTCTCCCGCGGCCAAGGCGGCCGACATCATCCGGCCTTCGGTCGTGCGGGTGGTGAGCTACGGCGAGGAGAAGAACACGCCCGAGGCCAAGATCCAGAAGCGCGGCCGCAACATGGCCAAGGGCAAGCCGCCCGAGGCGCCCAACGACGGAGCCGGTCCGGGCGAAGTCGAACGCGGCGTGGGCACGGGCGTGGTGATCGTCGACAAGGGCGTGATCCTCACCAACCTGCACGTGGTCGCGGGCGCCGACAAGATCAAGGTCACCTTCTACGACGGCCTGGAAGCCCCCGCCACCATCACCGGCGTGCAGCCCGAGAACGACCTCGCGGTGCTGCAGGCGCAGAAGATTCCCGACGACCTGATTCCCGCCACCATGCGCTCCACCGCCGACCTTCGCCCCGGCGACCAGGTTGCGGCGGTGGGCTTTCCGTTCGGCATCGGGCCTTCGGTCTCGGCCGGCGTGGTGTCGGGCCTGAAGCGCTCGTTCCGCTCGCCGGAGGGCAAGCAGGAGCTGGGCAACCTGATCCAGTTCGACGCGGCGGCCAACCCTGGCAATTCGGGCGGGCCGCTCATCAACATGGACGGCGAGGTGCTCGGCATCGTCACCGCCATCCTCAACCCGACGCAGCAGCGCACCTTCATCGGCATCGGCTTCGCGGTGCCCATAGAGAACGCGGCCTCGGCCGCGGGTTCGCCGCCGTTCTGACCTCCTTCTCTTCCCTTCCTCTCGAAAGCCCTTCGCATGAGCACAGCAGAGACCACCGCCAACCCCACGCCAGCCGGCACGGCCGAACTGATGGAGCAGATCCTCTACGAGGTGAAGCGCGTGGTCGTGGGCCAGGACCGCTTCCTGGAGCGCGTGATGGTCGCCATGCTCGCGGGCGGGCACCTGCTGGTCGAAGGCGTGCCGGGGCTGGCGAAGACGCTCACGGTGAAAACGCTGGCCGACACCGTGCGCGGCCAGTTCAAGCGCATCCAGTTCACGCCCGACCTCGTGCCGGCCGACCTGGTGGGCACGCGCATCTACAACCAGAAGACCGGCGACTTCAGCACCTCGCTGGGCCCGGTGTTCGCCAACCTGCTGCTGGCCGACGAAATCAACCGTGCGCCGGCCAAAGTCCAGAGCGCGCTGCTCGAGGTGATGCAGGAGCGCCAGGTGACGATTGCCGGCGAGACGCACAAGGTGCCGCGCCCGTTCCTCGTGATGGCCACGCAGAACCCCATCGAGACCGAGGGCACCTACCCGCTGCCCGAGGCGCAGGTCGACCGCTTCATGATGAAGGTGCTGGTCGACTACCCGAGCGACGAGGAAGAGTTCGTCATCGTCCAGCGCGTGATCGGCCCCGCGGTCAACGCCACGCCGGTCGCCACCACCGAGCAGCTCGCGGCGCTGCAGGCCGAGGCCCGGCGCGTGTACGTCGACCCCTCGCTCATCCAGTACGCGGTGAAGCTGGTGTCGGCCACGCGCACGCCCGAGAAGCATGGGCTGAAGGACCTGCGCCGCTTCATCACCTTCGGCGCCAGCCCGCGCGCCAGCATCAGCCTGACCGAGGGCGCGCGCGCACTCGCCTTGCTGCGTGGCCGCAGCTACGCGCTGCCCGAGGACATGACGGCGCTGGTGCCGGACGTGCTGCGCCATCGTGTGACGCTTTCCTACGAAGGCTTGTCCGAAGGCCTGACGCCGGACAGCCTGGTCGAGAAGATCATGCGCGCAGTCCCCGCTCCTCCGAAGCCCCTGGAACATGAAAAGCTGGTGGCGTAAGGCCCCTGCGGCCGCGAACGACGACCGGCTCGCCATGGAAGCCGGCGGGGCGGAACGCGCGCTGCGCCGGCTCGAATGGACCGTGATCCGCCGCCTCGACGGCCTGCTGCAGGGCGACTACCGCACGCTGATGCGCGGCACCGGGCTCGACCTGGCCGACCTGCGCGAGTACCAGCACCACGACGACGTGCGCCACATCGACTGGAACGTCACCGCACGGCTGCAGACGCCGCACGTGCGCGTGTTCACCGAAGACCGCGAGATGGCCGCGTGGTTCGTGCTCGACCTGAGCCGTTCGGTCGATTTCGGCTCGGGCCTGAAGGCCAAGCGCGAGATCTCGGCGGGCTTCGTCGGCGTGCTGGCGCGGCTGCTCACGCGGCACGGCAACCGGGTCGGCGCGCTGGTCTACGGCAGCGACCTCGAAGCGGTGATTCCACCGCGCAGCGGCCGGCGCCATGTGCTGCACCTGCTGCATGCGATGGAAAAACGCGCCGGCAAGGCCGAGGCCGCGCCCACGCAGAAAGGCATGACGCGCCTGGCCGACCTGCTCAAGTCGGCGGCCACGCTGATGCCCCGGCGCTCCACGGTGTTCGTGGTGTCCGATTTCCTGAGCGAGCCCGGCTGGGAACGCCCGCTGGGCCACCTGGTGCAGCGCCACGAGGTGGTCGCTGTGCGCCTCTTCGACCCGCTCGAGCTGGAGCTGCCCGACCTCGGCCTGGTGCCGCTGCGCGATGCCGAGACCGGCGAGCAGCTCTGGGTCGACACCCACGACGCTGGTTTTCGCAAGCGCTTCGCCCGGCTGGCGGCCGAGCGCGAAACCACATTGCGCGAGACGCTGGCGCGGGCCGGCGTCGATGCACTCGAACTCTCGACCAACGACGACCTGGTGGAAGCCATCGTCCGTTTTGCCGATCTGCGCAAGCGCCGCGCGCGCATCGGCCCGGCTGGCCTGAAGGCGGTGGCAGCATGACTTTTCTCTGGCCCCAATTCCTCTGGCTGCTGGCGGCGCTGCCGCTGCTGATCCTGCTTTATCTCTGGCTGCTGCGCCGCAAGAAGAAGCTGGCGGTGCGCTACGCCAGCCTGTCGATCGTGCGCGAGGCCATGGGCGCCGGGCAGAGCGTGCGGCGGCACCTGCCGCCGCTGCTGTTCCTGCTGGCCATGGCCGCGATGCTGGTCGCCGCGGCGCGGCCGATGGCGGTGGTGGTGCTGCCTTCGAACCAGCAGACCATCATCCTGGCGATGGACGTCTCGGGCAGCATGCGCGCTGCCGACGTGCAGCCCAACCGCCTCGTGGCGGCGCAGGAGGCGGCCAAGAGCTTCATCAAGGACCTGCCGCGCACCGTGAAGGTGGGCATCGTCGCCTTCGCGGGCAGCGCGCAGGTGGCGCAGCTGCCCACCACCAACCACGAAGACCTGGTGACCGCCATCGACAGCTTCCAGCTGCAGCGCGCCACCGCCACCGGCAACGCCATCGTGGTGTCGCTGGCGACGCTCTTCCCCGACGCGGGCATCGACGTCGAGCAGTTCAGCTCGCCCAGCCGCCAGCGCGGCGCGGCCATCGACCAGAACGAGAAGAAGCTCAAGGAATTCACGCCGGTGGCGCCCGGCTCGTTCACATCGGCCGCGGTCATCATGCTGACCGACGGCCAGCGCACCACCGGCGTCGATCCGCTGGACGCGGCCAAGGCGGCAGCGGACCGCGGTGTGCGCATCTACACGGTGGGCGTGGGCACGGTCGACGGCGAGACCATCGGCTTCGAGGGCTGGTCGATGCGCGTGCGCCTCGACGAGGACACGCTCAAGGCCATCGCCAACAAGACCAACGCCGAGTATTTCTACGCCGGCACCGCCAACGACCTGAAGAAGGTCTATGAGACGCTGAGCTCCAAGCTCACGGTGGAGAAGAAAGAGACGGAAATCTCCGCGCTGTTCGCGATGTGCGCGGCGGTGCTGACGCTGCTGTCGGCCGGGCTCTCGCTGCTCTGGTTCAACCGGATTCTTTGACGCCTCGCGGGGCGGCCGGCGCCTCGGGCGACTTCACCGCCCCGATGCCGCCCAGGAACAGGTCGGCCACGATCGGCGCGATGGCCGCGTGGTCGAGCCGGCCGTCCGGCTTCATCCAGGTGAACATCCAGTTGATCATGCCGAACAGCAGCATGGTCAGCGGCTTGGCGAGGTCGTCGCTGGGCGCGCCGGGGCGCAGCGCCGACACGGCACGTGCGAAGCCCGCGACCACCTCGCGCTCCTTGTCGAGCACGCGCTCGCGGTCGGCCTCTTCCAGAAAGCGCACGTCGTCGGTCAGCACGCGGTGCGCGTCCTGCGCGCCGGCGTACTCCTCGACGATGCGGTAGATGAAGCGGCGCAGGCGCTCCTCGTCGGTGTGCGTCGAGGCCTCTTCCTCGGCCACCAGCGCGGCGAGCTTCGACACGTGCGTCTCCGCGATGCTGATGAGCAGGCTGCTCTTGTCCTTGTAGTAGTGGTAGAGCGTGGCCTTCGAGAGGCCGCAGGCCTCGGCCACCTGGTTCATCGAAGTGGCGGGATAGCCGCTGCGCGCGAACAGCTGGGCGGCCTGCGCGAGGATGAATTCACGCTGGTCCTCATAGGTGGCGGATCTTCCACGCGGCATCGGTTGCTGTTCCTCGGTTGTTCTGTCGTTCGGTTGAAGGAAACGGGCGATCTTGCACGAAGCGCGAAGGCGGTCGTCAGCCCCGCTTGGTGGCAATCAGCGACCGCACCTCGGTGGCCGGCAGGCTCGGGCGGTTCTTCTCGACGCTGGAAAGCGGCTCCACCTCACGCAGGCTCGCAAGGCTGCGCACCGTGAGCGCCTGGTAGGTCTGGGTGCCTTCGAGCTTCCAGGCGATCTCGTCATCGCTCAGCTCGCGCTTCACCTTGGCGGGGATGCCCGCCACCAGCGACCGCGCCGGCACCTTCATGCCGGCGGGCACGAAGGCGCAGGCCGCGACGATGGCCTTCTCGCCGATCTCGGCCTCGTCCATCACCACCGCGTTCATGCCCACCAGCGCGTCGCGCCGCACGATGCAGCTGTGCAGGATCGCGCCGTGGCCGATGTGGCCGTTGACCTCCACCACCGTGTCGTTGTCCGGGAAGCCGTGGATGCAGCAGTGGTCCTGCACGTTGGAGCCCTCCTCCAGCACGATGCGGCCGAAGTCGCCGCGCAGGCTGGCGCAGGGGCCCACGTAGCAGTTCGGGCCGACGATCACGTCGCCGATCAGCACGGCCGTGGGATGCACGTAGGCGCTCGGGTCGACGACCGGGATCACGCCGTCGATGGAATAGCTGGGCATTCGCTCTGTCTCCTTGTCTTGCCTTGGCTGGCTTTCGGCGCGCTCTCAGGGTTTGCCCTGATCGAGCCGCCTTGTGCCGCCATCGAGGTCGATCCTAAAATCAACCGAACGGTCGGTCAATAGTGTTTGCACGCCGACTCGTACCTACAAAGGATGAAAGAGACAAGCGATGACTGAGCCTTTGGTACTCACCAGCAACGCCGGCGCCGTCCGCACGCTGAGCCTCAACCGGCCGGCTGCGCTCAACAGCTTCACGACGCAACTGCATGAAGCGCTGATGGTGCAGCTGGAAGCCGCGGCAGCCGACGAAAGCGTGCGCTGCGTGGTGCTCACAGGTGCCGGCCGCGCCTTCTGCGCGGGGCAGGACCTGGCCGACCCGTCCGTCGCGCCCGACCCGACGCCCGGCGCCGCGCCCAAGGACCTGGGCCATGTCATCTCTACCTGGTACGCCCCTCTGGTCGCCCGACTGCGCTCGATGCCGGTGCCGGTTGTCGCCGCCGTCAACGGCGTGGCCGCCGGCGCGGGCGCGAACCTCGCGCTGTGCTGCGACCTCGTGGTGGCCGCGCGTTCCGCCAGCTTCATCCAGGCCTTCACCAAGATCGGCCTCGTGCCCGACACCGGCGGCACCTGGCTGCTGCCGCGCCTCGTGGGTTCGGCGCGCGCGCTGGGCATCGCGATGCTCGGCGACAAGCTGCCCGCCGAGGAAGCCGCGCGCATCGGCCTGATCTGGCAGTGCGTGGACGACGCAGCGCTCGCCGAAACGGCGGCCGCCCTCGCATCGAAGCTCGCCGGCATGCCCACGCGCGCCCTCGTCGCCACCCGCGAGGCCATGGCCGCCGCGCAGCACATGGACCTGGGCGCGGCCCTGGCCGAGGAAGCCCGCATCCAGCGCGAGATGGGCAACGCCAACGACTACCGCGAAGGCGTCGAGGCCTTCCGCGCCAAGCGCGCGCCCGTCTTCAAGGACCGCTGAAGCCATGACCGACAACAACCAGCAACGCACGCCCCAGCAGACGGCCGAGTACGTCCGAGACGGCATGTTCGCCAACGACAACGCCAGCAAGGGCCTGGGCATGCGCATCGTGGAGGTCGGCCCTGGCCAGGCCACCATCGAAATGCGCGTGCGCCCCGACATGCTCAACGGCCACGCCATCTGCCACGGCGGCTTCATGGCCACGCTGGCCGATTCCACCTTCGCCTTCGCCTGCAACTCGTACGACGAGCTGACCGTGGCCTCGGGCTTCGCCATCGACTTCATCGCTCCCGCGCGCGAGGGCGACGTGCTCACCGCGCGCTGCCACGAGGTGTCGAAGGCCGGGCGCACCGGCGTGTACGACACCGAAATCACCAACCAGCGCGGCGAGCGCATCGCGATCTTCCGCGGCCGCTCCTACACCGCCAAGGGCCGCCCGGCCGTTCCGCCCGCCGCTGCAGCCGCCTGAGGAGACAACACGCCATGACAGTCAAACGCCCCGCCCCCGGCGAGCTCGAGCCCATCGAAACCGCCAGCCGCGACGAGATCGCTGCGCTTCAGATCGCCCGCCTGCGCACCACGCTGCAGCGCGCCTACGAGAACGTGCCGCACTACCGCCGCGCCTTCGACGCCAAGGGCGTGCACCCGGACGACCTGAAGTCACTGGCCGACCTGTCGAAGTTCCCGTTCACGGTGAAGAGCGACCTGCGCGACAACTACCCGTTCGGCATGTTCGCCGTGCCGCGGGAGAAGGTCGCGCGCATCCACGCATCGTCGGGCACCACCGGCAAGCCCACCGTGGTGGGCTACACGCTGCAGGACATCGACACCTGGGCCGACCTCGTCGCCCGCTCCATCCGCGCCGCGGGCGGACGGCCCGGCGACATGGTGCACGTGTCTTACGGCTACGGCCTCTTCACCGGCGGCCTGGGCGCGCACTACGGCGCCGAGCGCGCAGGCTGCACCGTCATCCCGATGTCGGGCGGCCAGACCGAGAAGCAGGTGCAGCTCATCCAGGACTTCAAGCCGAACATCATCATGGTCACGCCCAGCTACATGCAGGTGATCATCGAGCAGTTCGAGCGCCAGGGGCTCGACGCGAAAGAGAGCTCGCTCAAGGTCGGCATCTTCGGCGCCGAGCCGTGGACCGAGGCGATGCGCCGCGACATCGAGGCCAGGGCCGGCATCGACGCGGTCGACATCTACGGCCTCAGCGAAGTGATGGGCCCCGGCGTGGCCAGCGAATGCGTCGAGAGCAAGGACGGCCCCGTCATCTGGGAAGACCACTTCTACCCCGAGATCATCGACCCCGAGACCGGCGAGCTGAAGGCCGACGGCGAGGAAGGCGAGCTCGTCTTCACCTCGCTGAGCAAGGAGGCCATGCCCATCGTGCGCTACCGCACGCGCGACCTCACGCGCCTCTTGCCGCCCACCTCGCGCTCGTTCCGCCGCATGGGCAAGATCGTCGGGCGCAGCGACGACATGATGATCATCCGCGGCGTCAACGTCTTCCCCACGCAGGTGGAGGAGATCGTGCTCGCGCACCAGGCGCTCTCGGGCCTCTACCAAGTGCACGTGAGCCGCGCCGACAAGCTCGACCAGGTCGAGATCCACTGCGAGCTCAAGCCCGCCGACGCAGCCTCTGCCGACCGCGCCGCCATCGGCGACTGGCTGCAGCACCGCGTGAAGACGCTCATCGGCATTTCCACCCGCGTGGTGGTGCACGGCCCCGACGAGATGGAGCGCACCCAGACCGGCAAGGCGCGCCGCGTGATCGACACCCGCCCGCGCTGACACAAGCCACTTCCAACACCGACCGAAAGGACACGCACATGTACACCCAGGCGATGGACACCATGGGCAAGGACGCAGGCGACGGCAAGCAGAAGGCCGTGCGCTCCGCAGAGGAAATGCGCCTCGAGGAACGCTTCGACGCGCAGATCGACGCCGGCGAATTCATCGAGGCGAAGGACTGGATGCCCGAGCACTACCGCAAGACATTGGTGCGCCAGATCAGCCAGCACGCGCACTCCGAGATCGTCGGCATGCTGCCCGAGGGCAACTGGATCAGCCGCGCGCCCACGCTCAAGCGCAAGGCCATCCTGCTGGCTAAGGTGCAGGACGAAGGCGGCCACGGCCTCTACCTGTATGCCGCGGCCGAGACGCTGGGCACCTCGCGCGACCAGATGTTCGAGGCGCTGCACAGCGGCAAGGCCAAGTACAGCTCGATCTTCAACTACCCCACGCTGACCTGGGCCGACATGGGCACCATCGGCTGGCTGGTGGACGGCGCGGCCATCATGAACCAGGTGCCGATCTGCCGCTGCTCGTACGCACCGTATGCGCGCGCCATGATCCGCATCTGCCGCGAGGAGAGCTTCCACCAGCGCCAGGGCTACGAGTCGCTGCTGACCATGATGACCCACGGCACCGAGGCGCAGAAGGCCATGGTGCAGGACGCGGTCAACCGCTGGTGGTGGCCCTCGATCATGATGTTCGGCCCGCCGGACGACCAGTCGCCCAACAGCGCGCAGTCGATGCGCTGGGGCATCAAGCGCTTCAGCAACGACGAGCTGCGCCAGAAGTTCGTCGACGCCACCGTGGAGCAGGCCCGCATCCTCGGCGTGACCCTTCCCGACCCCGACCTCAAGTGGAACGAGGAGCGCCAGGCGCACGACTTCGGCGCCATCGACTGGAGCGAGTTCTGGCGCGTGATCGGCGGCGACGGCCCCTGCAACCGCGAACGACTGCAGGCCCGCGTCGACGCCTGGGAAGACGGCGCATGGGTGCGCGAAGCCGCGCTGGCCCACGCCAACAAGCAATATCAACCGATCAAGGAAGCAGCATGAGCACCGAAGCGAAACAGGAATGGCCTCTGTGGGAGGTGTTCGTGCGCAGCAAGGCCGGCCTGGACCACAAGCACTGCGGCAGCCTGCACGCGGCCGACCCGAAGATGGCGATCCAGATGGCGCGCGACGTCTACACCCGCCGCCAGGAAGGCAGCAGCATCTGGGTGGTGCGCTCCGACCAGATCGTGGCCAGCGACCCGGGCGAGAAAGACATGTACTTCGACCCGGCCGAAGACAAGGTGTACCGCCACCCGACCTTCTACGCGCTGCCCAAGTCTGTCGACCACATGTGAGCGGCCATTGACGGAAGCATCATGCAAGCATCCATCGAACTGAACCGCACGCCCGCCGTGCAATACCTGCTGCGAATCGGCGACACCTGCCTGGTGCTGGCGCAGCGCCTGGGCGAATGGTGCGGCCACGCGCCCGTGCTGGAGGAAGACATCGCGATGGCCAACATCGCGCTCGACCTCGTCGGCCAGGCCCGCGCGCTGCTCACGCACGCCGGCAAGCTTGAAGGCGCCGGCCGCGAGCACGACGAAGACCAGCTCGCCTACCTGCGCGACGAACGCGACTACTTCAACCTCACCATCGCCGAACTGCCGCGCGGCGACTTCGCCTTCGCTGTCGTGCGCAACACCATGGTGTCGACGCTGCTGAAGCTGCTGTGGCAGCGCCTGGCCGCATCGAACGACCCCGAGGTGGCGGCCATCGCCGGAAAGGCGCTGAAGGAAGCGCGCTACCACCAGCAGCATTCGGGCGACTGGGTGGTACGCCTGGGCGACGGCACCGACGAATCTCGCCGCCGCACCGAGAAAGCGCTGAATCAACTGTGGCTCTACATGCCCGAGCTCTTCTTCAGCGACGAGGTGGATGCCGCGGCCAGCGCCAGCGGCCTCGGCCCCGCATGGAGCGAACTGCGCGAACCCTGGCTCGCCGAGATGCAGCAGGTGCTGGACGCGGCCGGCCTCGCCATGCCGAAGGAAGCCGCCTTCCGCAGCACCGGCAAGCACGGCGTGCACAGCGAGCACATGGGCTACATCCTCGCGGAGATGCAGCACCTGCAGCGCTCCTATCCCGGAGGAGTGTGGTGATGAACGCGCTCGCCTCGCGCGTCGATGCGGCATGGGCCGTGCTGCACACGGTGCCCGACCCCGAGGTGCCGGCCGTGTCGGTGTGCGACCTCGGCATCGTGCGCGAGGTGATCGAGCACGACGACGGCCTGGAGATCGTGCTCACGCCGACCTACTCCGGCTGCCCCGCCACCGAGGCCATCGAGCACGACGTGCTCGCCGCCATCGAGCAGGCCGGCCTGGGCCGCGCGCGCGCCACATTGCGCCGCGCGCCGGCATGGACCAGCGACTGGATCAGCGACGAGGGCCGCGCCAAGCTCAAGGCCTACGGCATCGCGCCACCCGCGCACCTGAACGCCGAGCAGGCCGCCGGCACCGCGATGCCGATCAGGCTCTTCGGCCGCATCGCCGGCGAGCGCATCGCCTGCCCGCGCTGCGCGAGCGAGCGCACGGAGCGCCTTTCCGCATTCGGCTCCACCGCCTGCAAGGCGCTGTACCGCTGCATGGCCTGCCGCGAACCCTTCGAACACTTCAAACCCATCTGAGACTTCCTCCGCGATGAGCACCCTCTTCCACCCCCTGCGCGTGAAGGCCATCGAGCCCGACACGGCCGAGGCCGTCATCGTCTCCTTCGAGGTGCCGGCCGACCTGCAGCAGGTCTTCGGCTTCACGCAGGGCCAGTACCTCACGCTGCGCCACGACATCGACGGCCAGGACCTGCGCCGCTCCTATTCGATCTGCGCCGGCCTCGACGACGGCGAACTGCGCGTGGGCGTGCGCAAGGTGCGCGGCGGCGTGTTCTCCAACTGGATCAACGCCAGCCTGAAGCCGGGCGACACCCTCCAGGTGATGGCGCCGCAGGGCCGCTTCTTCGTGCCGATCGAGCCGGACTCGGCGCGCCACCATGTCGGCATCGCGGGCGGCAGCGGCATCACGCCCATCCTGTCGATCATGAAAACGGTGCTGGCGCGCGAGCCGCACAGCCGCTTCACACTGATCTACGGCAACCGCCAGCTGCAGTCCACGATGTTCAAGGAAGAGATCGAGGACCTGAAGAACCGCTACATGACGCGCCTCGTGCTGCAGCACGTTTTCTCCGACGAGCACACCGATTCGCCGCTGGGCTTCGGCGTGATGAACCGCGAGAAGATCGGCGAGTTCCTCGCGAGCGTGGTGCCGGCCGCGGACATCGACCATGTGTACGTATGCGGCCCCTTCCAGATGAACGACGAGGCCGAGGCCGCGCTGCTGGCGGCCGGGGTGCCGGAAGACCGCATCCACATCGAGCGCTTCGGCGTTGCGCTGCCATCGGCCACGCAGGTGGGCGCCGTGGTACACGAGGCCCAGCCGGGCGACGCCAAGCAGTCGCGCATCACCATCGTGCGCGACGGCCTGCAGCGCGAGATCACCTTCACCGAAGGCCAGCCCAGCATCCTCGATGCGGCATCGGCCGCGGGGCTCGAGGTGCCGTTCTCGTGCACCTCGGGCGTGTGCGGCACCTGCCGCGCGAAGTGCGTGGACGGGGAAGTCCGCATGGAAAGAAACTTCGCGCTCGACAAGAATGAAGTGGCCGCGGGTTTCGTATTGACCTGCCAGGCGCATCCTCTGACCGAACGAGTCACTCTCTCTTTCGACGAGCGCTGAGATACTTCAGGCCTCAACTTTCATTTCAAACGGAGACAAGCCAACCATGAAATTCTTCAAGCCCCTGCTGACCGTCGCCCTCTGCGCCACGGCCCTCGCGGCCTGGGCCGACGTCAACGTCGGCGTGACCATCTCGGCCACCGGCCCGGCAGCCTCGCTGGGCATCCCCGAGAAGAACACCATCTCGCTGATGCCCAAGACGATCGGCGGGCAGAAGATCAACTACATCGTGCTGGACGACGCCTCCGACACCACCGCGGCCGTCAACAACACGCGCAAGCTCATCGCGGAGAACAAGGTCGACGTGATCCTGGGCTCAACCACCACGCCGGCCTCGCTCGCCATGATCGACGTGGCCAGCGAGGCGCAGACGCCGATGATCTCGGTGGCCGCGTCGGCGCGCATCATCGAGCCGATGGACGCCAAGAAGAAGTGGGTGTTCAAGACGCCGCAGAACGACATCATGATGTCGCTGGCCATCGCCGAGCACATGGCCGCCAACGGCGTGAAGACCGTCGCCTTCATCGGCTTCTCCGACGCGTACGGCGAAGGCTGGTCGCAGGAGTTCGCCAAGGCCGCCGACCTGAAGAAGATCAAGATCGTGGCCAACGAGCGCTATGCCCGCACCGACACCTCGGTGACCGGCCAGGCCCTGAAGATCATGGCCGCCAAGCCCGATGCGGTGCTCGTCGCCGGCTCCGGCACGCCGGCCGCGCTGCCCCAGAAGACGCTGAAGGAACGCGGCTACACCGGCAAGATGTACCAGACCCACGGCGTGGCCAACGCCGACTTCCTGCGCGTGGGCGGCAAGGACGTGGAAGGCACCTTCCTGCCCGCAGGCCCGGTGCTCGTGGCCGACCAGCTGCCCGCCGGCAACCCGGTGAAGAAGTCCGCGCTGGCCTACGTGTCCGCCTACGAAGCCGCCTACGGCAAGGGCTCGGTCTCGACCTTCGGCGGCCACGCGTGGGACGCCGGCCTGCTGATGAGCTCGGCCGTGCCCGTCGCGCTGAAGAAGGAACAGCCCGGCACGCCCGAGTTCCGCGCCGCACTGCGCGACGCACTGGAGCAGACCAAGGAAGTGGCCGGTGCGCACGGCGTGTTCAACATGACCGCACAAGACCACCTGGGCCTGGACCAGCGTGCACGCGTCATGGTGAAGATCGAGAACGGCACCTGGAAATACCAACCATAAGCTCGCCCCCAGGCTCCGCGCACTTCGTGTCGCTTCTCCCACCCCCTACCGGGGGCAACACCAGAGGCCCGGCAAAGCCGGTTCCTCGGTGTTCCTGAATTGAGTCACGGGCGACGCCCGAAGGTTGTTTTATGGATTTGCAGATTGCCCTTTTGCTGGGGCAGGACGGCATCGTGAACGGCGCGGTCTACGGACTGATGGCGCTCGCGCTGGTGCTGGTGTTCTCGGTCACGCGCGTGATCTTCATCCCGCAGGGCGAGTTCGTCGCCTTCGGTGCGCTGTCGATGGCCGCGCTGCAGGGCGGGCGCGCGCCCTCCACGCTGTGGCTGCTGCTTGCGCTGGCCGTGATCGTGCTGGTGGTGGAGGCCTGGCGCTGGAAGCGCGGCGCCACCGTCGACTGGCGCTCGGCGCTGACCTGGTGCGTGGCCTTCCCGGCCATCGCCGCGGTGCTGATTCTCGGCTTCAAGCCCACCTCGCTCGCGATGCAGTCGCTCGCCACGCTGGTGCTGATCGCGCCGCTGGGTCCGCTGCTGTATCGCGTCGCCTATCGCCCGCTGGCCGATGCCAGCGTGCTGATGCTGCTGATCGTGTCGGTGGCGCTGCACGGTGTGCTCGTCGGCCTGGGCCTCTTCTTCTTTGGCGCCGAAGGCTCGCGCACCAGCGCGTTCTCGGAAGCGCGCTTCGACCTCGGCGGCATTCCGGTCAACGGCCAGTCGCTGGTGGTGGTCGGCGTCACCCTGGTGCTGGTGATCGCGATGTTCTGGTTCTTCGGCCGCTCGATGATCGGCAAGGCGCTGCGCGCCACCGCCATCAATCGCGTGGGCGCACGGCTGTCGGGCATTCCCACCGAGCTCTCGGGCGACCTGAGCTTCGCGCTGGCAGCGGTGATCGGCGCCATCTCGGGCCTGCTGATCGCGCCGATCACCACGGTCTACTACGACACCGGCTTCCTCATCGGCTTGAAGGGCTTCGTGGCCGCTATCGTGGGCGGGCTCGCGAGCTATCCGCTGGCGCTCGCGGGCGCGCTGCTGGTCGGCCTGCTGGAAGCCTTCTCCTCCTTCTGGGCCAGCGCGTACAAGGAAGTGCTGGTCTTCACCCTGATCATCCCGGTGCTGCTGTGGCGCTCGCTGAACAGCCATCACGTGGAGGACGAGGAATGAACCCGTCGTCTTCACACGCAACCGCATCCACCGCCGCCAACGCGGCGCCCGAAGGCCGCCCGCTCGTGACGCCGCGCGTGCTCACCCTCGTCTTCATCGTCGCGCTCGCGCTGGCCTGGGGCTGGCTGCCCGAGTTCACCGTCAGCGTGCTCAGCAACATCGGCCTGTACGCGCTGGTCGCCGTGGGCCTGGTGTTGCTGACCGGCGTGGGCGGCATGACCTCCTTCGGCCAGGCGGCCTTCGTCGGCATGGGCGCGTACGCCACCGCGTGGATCTGCACCTCGCCCACCGCAGCCGGCTGGCTCGGCAGCCTCGCGGGCTCCGCGCTGGTGCCATGGTTGGGCCTGTTGCTCGGTCTTGTGCTGACCTTCGCGCTGGCGTGGGCGCTCGGCGCGGTCACGCTCAAGCTCTCGGGCCACTACCTGCCGCTGTGCACCATCGCCTGGGGCCTGAGCCTGTATTTCCTGCTGGGCAACATGGAGTTCCTCGGCGGCCAGACCGGCATTACCGGCGTTCCGCCGCTGGTGGTGGCGGGCGTGTCCTTCGCCACGCCGCGCATGCTGGGCGTGGTGATCTGGGCGGTGCTGCTGCTGGCGCTGTGGGCCATGCACAACCTGCTCGACTCGCGCGAAGGCCGCGCCATCCGCGCGCTCAAGGGCGGCCGGCTGATGGCGGAGTCGATGGGCGTGGACACCGCGCGCCACCGCATCAAGCTCTTCGTGCTGGCGGCCCTGCTCGCGGCCATCTCGGGCTGGCTCTATGCGCACATGCAGCGCTTCGTGAACCCGACACCCTTCAACCTGAACATCGGCATCGAGATGCTGTTCATGGCGGTGGTCGGCGGTGCAGGTCATCTGTGGGGCGCGGTGCTCGGCGCGACGCTGATCACGCTGCTGAAGGAAAAGCTGCAGGACGTGCTGCCCGCGCTGCTGGGCACCAGCGGCAACTTCGAGGTGGTGGTGTTCGGCCTGCTGATGCTCTTCGTGCTGCAGCGCTTCGCAGACGGCCTGTGGCCCACGCTCGCGCGGCTGTCTCGCCGCTGGGTGCGCGAAGTGCCGCGCGCCGCAGCTGCCGGCCCTGCCGCATCGACCATGGTGCCGCTCGCGCAGCGCGCAGTGCCTGCCGCGGGCACGCTGCTGCTGCAGGCCGACGGCGTGAGCAAGCGATTCGGCGGCCTGGTGGCCAACAACGACATCTCGATGACGCTGAAGGCCGGCGAGGTGCATGCGCTGATCGGGCCCAACGGAGCGGGCAAGAGCACCTTCTTCAACATGATCTCTGGCGTGGACGATCCCACCACGGGCGAAGTGCGCCTGGTCGGCCAGCCCATGTCGGGCAAGCCCTCGCGCGCCTTCGCCTCGCTGGGCCTGGGCCGCACCTTCCAGCACGTGCGGCTGCTCGGCCAGCGCAGCGTGGTCGAGAACGTGGCGCTCGGCGCACATCTGCGTGCCAAGCGCGGCTGGCTCTCCGCGATGCTGAGGCTCGACCGCGCCGAAGAGGCCGCGCTGATGGCCGAGGCCCGCAAGCAGATCGAACGCTGCGGCTTGGGCGCTCATGCCGACACGCCCGCCGCGTCGCTCTCGCTCGGCCAGCAGCGCGTGGTGGAAATCGCCCGCGCGCTCGCGGGCCAGCCTTCGGTGCTGCTGCTCGACGAACCCGCCGCCGGCCTGCGCCACCTGGAGAAGCGCGCCCTCTCGGAGCTGCTTGCGCAGCTGCGCGCCGAGGGCCTCGGCATCCTGGTGGTGGAGCACGACATGGAGTTCGTGATGAACCTTGCCGACCGCATCACGGTGCTCGAGTTCGGCACCGTCATCGCCACCGGCACGCCCGCCGAAGTGCAGGCCAACCCGCGCGTGCTCGAAGCCTATCTGGGCGGCGCGGACGACGAACTGCTGGAGGACGCACGATGAGCCACCCTATTCTTCGGCTGGAGGATTTCTGCGTCGCCTACCGCACGGTGGAAGCGGTGCACAGCGTGCGCCTGCAGGTGAACGAGGGCGAGATCGTCACGGTGATCGGCCCCAATGGCGCCGGCAAGACCACGCTGCTGTGCGCGGCGATGGGCCTGCTGCCTTCCTCCGGCCAGCTGCTGCTGGACAGCGAGCGCGTGGCGCGCCCCAGCGTCGAGACCATGGTGGCGCGCGGCGTCGCGCTGGTGCCCGAGCGGCGCGAGCTGTTCGGTGAGATGTCGGTCGAAGACAACCTGCTGCTCGGCGGCTTCTACCAGTGGCGCAAGGGCAAGCGCGACCAGCGCGCGCGCATGGACGAGATCTTCGCCATCTTCCCGCGATTGAAGGAACGCCGCGCGCAGATGGCATCGACGCTCTCGGGCGGCGAACGCCAGATGCTGGCCATCGGCCGCGCGCTGATGGCGCGGCCCCGCCTGCTGATGCTCGACGAGCCCTCGCTGGGCCTCGCCCCGCTGGTGGTGCGCGAGGTGCTGCGCGTGGTGTCGCAGCTGCGCAGCCACGGGGTGTCGGTGCTGCTGGTGGAACAGAACGCCCGCGCCGCGCTTCAGGTGGCCGACCGCGCCTATGTGCTGGAAATGGGCGCCGTGGCGCTCGAAGGCAAGGCGCGCGACCTGCTGAACGACCAACGGATCATCGATACCTATCTGGGTATCGGCAAGAAGGAGTGACTTGATTTCCTCCCTCCCCCGCTGGGGGAGGGTTGGGGTGGGGGCATGCGGCCTCCACCGCCGCGCAGCCTTCGAGGACGGGGCTGCCCCCATCCCAACCTTCCCCCAGAGGGGGAAGGGGCAACACGCAAAGGACACGCACCATGACCACCACCCTCCAAAGCTACATCGCCGGCCGCTGGATCGGCCAGCAGGCCGCGCAGCAGCTGCGCAGCGCCGTCAACGGCAAGCCCGTGGCCGCTACGCATGCCGAGGCCATCGACTTCGCAGAGGCCCTGCAGTACGCGCGCCGCACCGGCATCCCCGCGCTCATGAAGCTCGACTTCCAGCAGCGCGCCGAGCGACTCAAGGCGCTGGCCAAGTTCCTCGCGGCGAACAAGGAAGCGCTCTACGCCATCTCGGCCCATACGGGCGCCACGCGCGCCGACAGCTGGATCGACATCGAGGGTGGCGCCGGCACGCTGAGCGCCTACGCCGGCATCGGCACCAACGAGCTGCCCTCGGGCAATCTGGTGCATGAAGGCCCGGCCTTCCCGCTGGGCAAGAAGGGCGGCTTCGCGGGCACGCACATCCTGGTGCCGCGCGGCGGCGTGGCGGTGCACATCGACGCCTTCAACTTCCCGGTGTGGGGTCTGCTCGAGAAGTTCGCGCCGAGCTTCCTCGCGGGCATGCCGTGCATCGGCAAGCCGGCCACGGCCACCAGCTATCTCACCGAGGCGCTGGTGCGGCTCATCGTGCAGTCGGGCATCCTGCCCGAGGGCAGCCTGCAGCTGGTCATCGGCAGCACGGGCGACCTGCTCGACCGGCTCGAAGGGCCCGACGTGGTCACCTTCACCGGTTCGGCCGACACGGCCGCGAAGCTGCGCGTGCATCCGAACATCGTGCGCCAGTCGATCCCGTTCAACGCCGAGGCCGACTCGCTCAACTGCGCGATCCTCGCGCCCGACGTGACGCCCGACGACGAGGAGTTCGATCTCTTCGTGAAGGAAGTGGCGCGCGAGATGACGATCAAGGCCGGCCAGAAGTGCACGGCCATCCGCCGCGCGATCGTGCCGCGCCAGCATCTCGACGCGGTGGCCGAACGCCTGCGCGCGCGGCTCGCGAAGACGGTCGTGGGCGATCCCTCGCGCGAGGAAGTGCGCATGGGGGCGCTGGCCTCGCGCGACCAGCAGGCCGACGTGGCCGAGCGCGTGGCCACGCTGCTCAAGGGCGCCGAGCTGGTCTACGGCGAGCGCGACGGCTTCTCGCCCGTGGGCGACGGCGTCAGCGAAGGCGCCTTCTTCGCGCCCACGCTTCTGTTGAGCCGCAAGCCGGTGGAGCACGATGCCGCGCATGACGTGGAGGCCTTCGGCCCCGTCAGCACGCTGATGCCCTACGACGGCATCGACGAGGCGCTGGCGCTGGCCGCGCGCGGCCGGGGCAGCCTAGTCGGCACGCTGGTCACGCGCGATCCGGCCACCGCTGCCAAGGCCATTCCGGTGGCCGCCGCATGGCACGGCCGCCTGCTGGTGCTCGACCGCGAGGCTGCCGCCGAGTCGACCGGCCACGGCTCGCCGCTGCCGCAGCTCAAGCACGGCGGCCCTGGCCGCGCGGGCGGCGGCGAGGAGCTCGGCGGCCTGCGCGCGGTGAAGCACTACCTGCAGCGCACCGCGGTGCAGGGCTCGCCCACCATGCTGGCAGCCATCACCGGCGAGCACGTGCGCGGCGCGGCCGTACGCGAGAGCGAGGTGCACCCCTTCCGCCGCTACTTCGAGGACCTGCGCGTCGGCGACTCGCTGCTCACGCACCGCCGCACAGTGGGCGAGTCCGACATCGTGGCCTTCGGCGGCATCTCGGGCGACTACTTCTACATGCACTTCGACGAGGTGGCGGCCAAGGAATCGCCCTTCGGCAAGCGCATTGCGCACGGCTACTTCGTGCTGTCTGCGGCGGCGGGCCTGTTCGTGTCGCCCGCGCCGGGGCCGGTGCTGGCCAACTACGGGCTGGACACGCTGCGCTTCACCAAGCCCGTGGCCATCGGCGACACCATCCGCGCACGCCTGACCTGCAAGCGCAAGATCGACCGCAACAAGAAGGACGCGAGCGGCCAGGGCCAGGGCGTGGTCGCATGGGACGTGGAGGTGACGAACCAGGACGGCGAGCTGGTCGCCAGCTACGATATCCTGACGCTCGTCTCCAAGAAGCCCGAAGCCGCCGCGGCCTCGGCCAACGCCTGATGCCATCTTCTTCCTCGTCCTCCATGTTCGACCTCACCGGCAAGGTAGCGCTCGTCACGGGCGGCAACGGGGGCATCGGCCTCGGCATGGCCCAGGGCCTTGCCAGGGCCGGCGCCCGTGTCATCGTGGCTGCGCGCAATGCACAGAAGTCGGCCGCGGCGGTCGAGGCACTGCAGGCGCTCGGCAGCGACAGCTTCGCGCTGGAGGCCGACGTGAGCGACGAGGCCTCGGTGCAGAGGCTCTTCGACGAGGCCGCCGCGCGCACCGGGCGGCTCGACATCCTCGTCAACAACGCCGGCACCAACATCCGCAAGCCGGTCGACCAGCTCCCGCTGGACGATTGGCACAAGGTGATGAACACCAACCTCACCAGCGCCTTCCTCTGCAGCCGCGCCGCGCACCCGCACCTGAAGGCCGCGGGCGGCGGCAAGATCATCAACATCGGTTCGATGATGTCGATCTTCGGCGCGGCCTACGCACCGGCCTATGCGGCGAGCAAGGCCGGCATCGTGCAGCTCACCAAGTCGACGGCGCTCTCGTGGGCTCCAGACAACATCCAGGCCAACGCGATCCTGCCCGGCTGGTTCGAAACCGAGCTGACCGACGGTGCGCGCAGCCAGGTGCCGGGCCTGTACGAACGGGTGAACGCCCGCGCCGCCGCGGGCCGCTGGGGCCAGCCGGCCGACATCGCCGGCACCGCCGTGTTCCTCGCCAGCGCCGCGTCGGACTACGTGACGGGCACCGCAATACCCGTAGACGGCGGCTTCTCCATTTCGGGCTGAAGCCCGCGGGCCGTGTAAATTCGCCGGCCATGCTCTTCTGGATCCAGATCTTCCTTTTCGTCGCCGGCACGGCCGCGCTGGTGTACGTGTCGCGCGGCCCGCTGAGCCAGCCCGGCTCGCACGGCTTCTACCGCTTCTTCGCGTGGGAGTGCATGCTGGTGCTGATCGTGGTCAACCTGCCCTGGTGGCATGACGATCCGTTCTCGCCAAGGCAGATCGTTTCCTCGCTCTTCTTCGTGGCGTCGATCTGGCTGCCGATCCATGCGGTTCGGCTGCTCAAGGCCCAGGGCAAGCCCAGCGACGCGCGCAACGACGATCCCGCGCTCTACGGCTTCGAGAAGACATCGGCCATCGTCAGCAGCGGCGCCTTCCGCTACATCCGCCATCCCATGTACACGGCGCTGCTGTTGCTGGCCTGGGGCGCCTTCATGAAGCAGTTCAGCTGGCTCACGCTGGCGCTGGTGCTGGCGGCCACGGTGTTGCTGTTCATGACGGCGCTGCGCGACGAGCAGGAATGCATCGCGCACTTCGGCGACGACTACCGTGCATACATGCGCGGCACGCGGCGCTTCATACCGTTCGTGTTCTAGGGCCCGCCGCGCCGCTCTGGAGCGCGCAGGGCCTTCCGCTGCGCCAAAGAGAAAGCGCCCCGTCAGGGGCGCTATTCACGTGGCCTCGCTGCTCAGCAAGCCTTGCCGTGGGCGACGTGCGCGCCCTTGGCCTTCGCGTCGGCTTCGGACATGTACGAGCCGCGCTTGGTCTTGCCGAAGTACTTGTCGTTGGCGCAGTGATAGACCTTGCCGTTGACCCATACCTGGCCGGCAGCGGGTGCCGCTGCAGGCGTGGCGGCGGCAGGCGCGGCTGCGGGCTTTGCCGCTGCGGGAGCGGGTGTTGCGGGTGCAGCGGCAGCAGGCGCAGCAGCGGGCTTCGTCGCCGCAGGAGCAGGTGCGGTGGCAGCAGCCGGCGCCGTGGCAGGGCTGGTCGTCGCGGGAGCGGCTGGTTGCTGTGCAAAGGCAGAGACGGCGAGGACGGAACTGGCCGCCAGCAGGAAAAGGGTCTTCTTCAAGATCGCTCCTTGTGAATCGCACGAAAGCACGTGCATGTAGCGACCAACGCCCGTGCGGCAACGCAGTTGACGAATGTTTACGCCGATGTGTGACGAGCCGTACGGCGCGAGACCTATTTCACGCCCGCAAGGAAGAGATGAGGCTTCATGGCCTCTGCGAGGCCTTCGCTGTCGGCGCGATTGCGCCTGCATGAGTTGTTCCCTTCGGATCGAACGCCGACGCGGCAGACCGCGGACGTCGCCGATCCGGATCCGAAACATCGAAAAGGGAAGAACATGAAGATCACACAGACCTCTCTCGCCATCGCTGCCGCGCTCCTCGCGGGCTGCGCATCCGAGCAAGCAACCCATACGGCCGTAGGCACCGGCGCAGGCGCGGCGGTCGGCGCGGGGGTGGGCAACCTCATCGGTCGCGACAAGAAGAGCACGGCCATCGGCGCGGCGGTCGGTGCGGCCGTGGGGGCAGGCGTCGGCTACAACTGGACCAACATCCGCAACAAGCTGAGCAACCAGACCGCGGACACCGGCACGCAGATCATCGATCAGCCCGACGGCTCGCTGAAGCTCAACATCCCCAGCCAGGTGACCTTCGACACCGACAGCGCCACCATCAAGCCGTCGTTCCGCAACGTCCTGGACGGCGTGGCCCAGACGATCGCGCAGGAGCCCAACATCAACGCGCGCGTGGTCGGCCACACCGACAGCACCGGCAATGCCGAGCACAACATGGCGCTGTCGCAGCGACGCGCGCAAAGCGTGGGTGCCTACCTGGTCGACCATGGCGTGAAGAGCGCGCGCCTCACGACCGAAGGGCGGGGCCAGACCCAGCCCGTGGCGAGCAACGCCACCGAGGACGGGCGCATGCAGAACCGCCGCGTCGAGATCTACCTGAAGCCGGTCTCCCAGTAAGCAGGTCCTGGCGAAGGCGCCACGCATCGGCCACCGCAGGCCGGTGCGGCCCTGCTGGTGCCAATGCGCCTCATCCTCGACGCCCCTTTAATAAGGGCGTCATCCGGAACCTTGCGGGATGCTGACCCGCCCGATCAGGTTCCGTTCACACGAGCCTCCTAGCATTCCTGCATGCTGCTGCTCGCGCGCGTTCGCCGTTTCGTCGAGGCACACCACAAGGGGTGGTGTGTGGCGGGCATGCTGCTGGTTCTTCTGCAGCCTTTCATCGCGGTGCATTTCCGCTGCGACGGACTGGAGGACGAGCCGATGCTGCGGGTGCGCAGCGCGAGCGACACCACTCAGTTCGAGGCCGACGACCGCGCGGATCATCCGGCGGACCGCGAGACCACCCTGTTCGCGCAGGCGCCCGCGAGCATCGACCTGCCCGACGCGTTCGACCTGGCGCTGAACGCGCTAATGGCGATGGTGCTCGCGCTGCTGCCGCTGGCGGTGGCCCTTTCGCGATTGGCCGTTCCCGTCGCGCGTGAAGCGCCCGAACACGTGCCGCCCCACGGCGGCGCACCGCCTCCCGCGCAACCATGGCGGCGCCTGCCGCCGACCGTCGCTCCACCTTCCGCCACCTGAGACACGGCGCCTCGCGCGTCGGGCGGTCCGCTGCGCCACGCAGCGGGCCTTCTCTTCCCTGTCGAAAGGTCCGACATGTCCAGCTTCTCCTGCTGCGCCGATCGCGTCTATCGCGCCGCGCGGCATCGCACGCCCTCCGTTTTCCAGAACCCGCCCAAGGTGGCGTCATGAATGCGCTGAACCTCACGCTCTTCCAATGGCTCGCGGCCGGCAGCCAGCCGACTCCGTGGGTGCTGTCCGTCGCATTGACCTTCGCGCTCTGGGGCGCCTGGCTGTGCGCGGGTGTGCTCGTCTACGCGCTGTGGCGGCATCGCGCCGATCGCGCCTACCTGTTCGTCGTGGCGGCGCTCTCGGGCCTCGCGTCGATGGTCTCGCATGCGATCGCAAGCTCCTTGAACACGCCTCGCCCCTTCGTGCTGGGGCTGGTGCCCTCCTACATCGAGCACGCTGGCCGCGGCTCGCTGCCGAGCACGCACGCGACCGTGATGTTCATGGTTGCGCTCGCCTTCCTGCTGCGCCCCAGCCTGCGCAGGCTCAGCGTGCCGCTGCTGGTGCTGGCCGCGGCCACGGGCTGGGCGCGCATCTACGTGGGCGTGCATTTCCCCATCGACATCGCGGCCGGGCTGCTGCTCGGCGCCGCGATCGCCGGCCTGGCCGCCATCGCGCAGCGGCTCGCGCACCGATTCGTTTCTTTTCCAACGTCGCCGGCCGGCCGCACTCGCGACAACAGGAACGCGGCCGCTTCGCCCTGGAGGCTTCCATGATCTCTTCGACCGACAACAGCAGGCATTCGCGTCCGCCGGTGCGCCTGCCGCAGGCCGATGCCCCCGCGCCGCGCACGAGCGCCGCGGCGCCGTCCGAGCCATCGGCCGGGCCGCGCAGCATCTCCTGCGTGATCCCCTGCTACAACGAAGCCGCGAACCTGCGGCACCTGCTGCCGCTGCTGGAGGACATCCTCTGGGACACGCACATGCGCTGGGAGATCATCGTGGTGGACGACGGCAGCACCGACGACACCGTCGCGGTGGCCGAGGCATGGTGCGAGCTCTCGGGCTTCCGCTGCATCTCGCTGTCGCGCAACTTCGGCAAGGAAGCCGCGCTCACCGCGGGCCTTGCCGCCGCCACGGGCGACGCGGTGGTGCTGCTCGACGGCGACTTGCAGCACTCGCCCGAGCTCATCCACACCATGATCGCGCAGTGGGTGGCCGGCGCCGAGGTGGTGTACGCGGTGCGCGAGCAGCGCAGCGACGAGAGCCGCTTCAAGCAGATCGGCAGCAGGCTCTTCTACAACCTGCTCAACGCATCGGACCGCTTCGCCGTGCCCAAGGACGCGGGCGACTTCCGCCTGATGGACCGCAAGGTGGTCGACGCGCTCATGAGCCTGCCCGAGCGCAGCCGCTTCATGAAGGGCCTGTACGCCTGGGTGGGCTTCCGCGCCGTGGCGCTGCCCTACACGCCCGCGCCGCGCGCCGAAGGCAGGAGCACCTTCAACACGCGACGGCTGGTGCGGCTGGCCATCGACGGGCTCACCGCCTTCACGACGTGGCCGCTGCGCGCGGTCAGCGTGGCGGGCCTGATGCTGGCGGTGCCGGCATTCGCCTACGGCGCCTACGTGGTCATCGACTACCTGCTGTTCGGCAACGAGGTCTCGGGGTGGACCACCATCGTCGTGAGCCTGATGTTCTTCATCGGCATCCAGATGATCTCCACCGGGATCGTGGGCGAGTACATCGCCCGCATCTACGAGGAGGTCAAGGGACGGCCGCTGTACGTGGTGCGCCACGAACGCGGCACGGGGCTCGAGACCGGGAAGACATGAAACGATCCGCCCCCGCATGGTGGACCGCCTCGCAACCGCTATGGCTCATCGTCGCCCTATTCGCCTGGCTGCTGGCCACGGCATGGATCCGCCCGCTGATGGCGCCCGACGAAGGCCGCTACGGCAGCGTCGCGCTGGCAATGCTGCATTCGGGCGACTGGCTGGTGCCCCGGCTCGACGGCCTGCCCTTCTTCCACAAGCCGCCGCTGTTCTACTGGATCGGCGCGGCCGCGATGGCGGTCGCAGGCCCGGTCGAGTGGGCGGCGCGGCTGCCCTCGATCCTCGGCGGCGGCGCGGCGGCCGCGGCGCTCTTCCTCTTCCTGCGCCGGTGGTCGACGGTGCGGGTGGCGCTGCTGTCCACGGTGGTGCTGGTGACCACGCCTTTCTTCTTCATCGGCGCGCAGTTCGCGAACCTCGACATGCTGGTGGCGGGCTGCATCTCGGGCACGGTGCTGCTGGCGGCCGGCGCCGCGCTGGCAAGGGAGCGCGAGGAACCATGGCGGGCGCTCTTGGCCGGCGCCTACCTGTTCGGCGCGGCCGGGCTGCTGGCCAAGGGGCTGATCGGCCTCGTGCTGCCCGCCATGGTGATCGCGGCATGGTGCGCCGCGACGCGCAGGCTCGCGGCGCTGCGGCTCGCCCTGTGGCTGCCGGGCTGGGCCGTCCTGCTGATCGTGGCCGGCCCCTGGTTCGTCGCCATGCAGATGAAGTACCCGGAGTTCTTCGACTACTTCGTCGTCACGCAGCACTTCCGCCGCTTCGCGTCCACGGGCTTCAACAACGAGCATGGCTTCTGGTTCTACCTGCCGGTGCTCGCCGGCCTCACGCTGCCCTGGTTCGCATGGGTGCTGGTGCCTCGCGGCGGGAACGAATCGAACGACGCGGCGAGGGCGCCCGACATCGACCGGCTGATGTGGATCTGGCTCGCGGTGATCGTGGTGTTCTTCTCGCTGCCACGCTCCAAGCTCATCGGCTACGTGCTGCCCGCGCTGCCGCCGCTGGCGTACCTGATCTCGCAGCGCGTGCTGGCGGGCCGCTCGCTCGACGCGCTGCTGCCGAAGGTGCGCGCGACGGCGCTGGCGGCCGCGGCGGTGTGCATAGGCTGCGTGATCGCCGTGGCGATGTATGCCTCGCCTCCGGGCACGCGGCTGAAGCTGCCGGCTGGGCAAGCGGTGGCACCGGGTGACCAGGTGCTGATGCTCGACAGCTACCACTACGAGATTCCCTTCTACTGGAACCTGCGTGAGCCGGTGCTGGTGTCCGACGACTGGAAGGCCGCTGCCCTCGACACGCGCGACAACTGGCGCAAGGAGATCTCCGACGCCGCCGGTTTCGACCCAGCGCGCGCCGCCCGCACGCTGGTGGAGCGCACGCAGCTCGCGGACACGCTGTGCGTGCCCCGCACCACCTGGCTTGTGGGTTCGAACACGGCGCAGCTCGCGAACCCCTGGCTCTTCCGGGCGCAACTGGTGGCGGTGAACGAAGGCGTCGCCGCCTGGCGCTTCGCGGGCAGCCCCACCGGCGACCCGCACTGCCTGGATGCGCCGCTGGCGCCCGCCCCCGCACCCGCTTCTGCGCAGTCGTCGCAAACGCATGGCGATGAGTGAACCGCTGCGCTACCTCTGCATCTGCGCCGACGACTTCGGCATGAGCGCGGGCATCAACTCGGCCGTGCTCGACCTCGCCGAACAGGGCAGGATTTCCGCGACCAGCGCCATGGTGCGCCGCGAGGTGTGGCTTGCCGGCGCGAGGATGCTCAGGCGCCTCGACCCGGCGAGGTTCGACGCCGGCCTGCATCTGGATCTCACGCGCCCCGCGCATGCCGGCGGCGCCGAGCCCGGGCTCGGTGGACTGATCGCGCGCACCTACACGCGCACCGTGTTCGCGCCAGGCGTGCAGGCCGACATCCGCGACCAGCTGACGCGCTTCGAGGACGCGATGGGCCGCGCGCCCGCCTTCGTGGACGGGCACCGGCACGTGCACCAGTTCCCTGTGGTGCGCGAGCTGCTGGTGGAAGAGATCGCGCGGCGCTATGCGGGCTCGCCGCCATGGATTCGCAGCACGGCGCCGGGCCTGCGCCAAGGCCCTGACCGGCTGAAGGCGCGGATCATCCATTCGCTGGGCGGCTCGCGCCTGAACGCGCTGGCCGCGAAGCGCGGCATTCCCACCAGCAGCCGGCTTCTGGGGGTCTACGACTTCTCCGGCGACATCGAGCAGCACGAGCGGCGCCTGTCGGACTGGCTGTCGGCCTGCCGCACCGGCGACGTGCTCATGTGCCACCCCTCCGCCGGCATCGCGCCCGGCGATCCGCACGGCGGCGCGCGGCTGCGCGAGTACACGGCGCTGCTCGGGCTGCGGCTCGAAGCGGCCGGCGGGAGTGGGAGGATCGAGCTCGCGCCGCTGTCGCAAACCTTGCGGCAGGCCTGATGGCTGACCCCATCAAAAAATTTCATGAACCGCTCGCAGCCTGCAATATCCGGCGATTGGATACGAATTCGCTATAGCGAACGAACGCGCACACCGCCCAGGCTCACACTTCCGTATCAACAAGGGCAGGAACAAGGGCCCAAGCCCTCCTGAAGCCGCTCTCCGTGCCCCTTCGAGGGGCGCGACACCGCTCATTCGCACGCGAAGCGATGCTTAGAATCGCCGTCGGCTCGGGGCTCGCGCTCCGGCCTTCACTCTCCGGAGAAACGCGATGTCCTTGTCGTTCGGTGCAGTCGTCGTCACGTACTTTCCCACCGACGGGCAGCTGGCGAATCTCCACACGCTCCTGCGCTCATGCCCGCGCCTGTGCGTCGTCGACAACACGCCGGAGGCAGGCGACTGGCATGGCACGCTCGTCGAAGCAGGAATCGCCGTACTGCACAACGGCAACCGCGGCGGCATCGCGGGGGCGTTCAACCGAGGCATCGCGGAGCTCGGGGCTCGCGGCGCCGAACTCTTCTTCCTGCTCGACCAGGACTCCGTGCTGCCGCCCGGCTACTTCGACGACATGTGCAAGGCCGCAACTTCGGCTGGCGAAAGAGCGGAAGGCGCCGCCTTCCTGATCGGCCCTCTCGTGCACGACACGAACCTCGATGCGCTCATTCCCCAGTTCGGCCTCGAGGGCAAGCGCGTCTACCAGTTCGACCTGCGCAAGCCCTTCACCGAACCGCTGGTCCGCTGCGCCTTCATGATCTCTTCGGGCTCGCTGATCTCGCGCGCCGCGTGGACGAAGATCGGCCGCTTCGACGAGCGCTACGTGATCGACCACGTCGACACCGACTACTGCATGCGCGCGCTGCGCAGCGATGTGCCGCTCTACCTGAACCCGGCCGTCGTGCTGCGGCACCAGATCGGCGACCTGCAGGCCAGGTCGCTGTTCGGCTGGAAGATCCACGTCATCAACTACCCGGCCGCGCGGCGCTACTACATCACGCGCAACGCGCTCGACCTCTCGCTCGCGCACGTGCGTGCCTTCCCTGCGATCCTGTTCATCAATGTCTACACGCTGAAGCAGATCCTGCCGATGCTGATCTTCGAGCGCGACCGCCTGCGCAAGAGCCTCGCGCTGATGTTCGGCGTGCTCGACGGCCTGCTCGGCCGGCTGGGCGGCATCCGCGAGGCGCGCCCCCGCGTGGGCGAGTACCTGAGCCGCAAGAGCGGCTGAACACAACGGGCCCGAACGAACATCGCGATGAGCCAGCCCCTTCAAGCACCACGAGCGCGCCGCGCCGCGCTCGCCTTCATCTTCGTCACCGTCCTGATCGACTTCCTGGCGTTCGGGCTGATCCTTCCCGGCCTGCCGCACCTGGTGGAGCGCCTGGCCGGCGGCAGCACCGCGACTGCGGCTTACTGGATCGCGGTGTTCGGCACGGCATTCGCGGTGATCCAGTTCATCTGCTCGCCCATCCAGGGCGTGCTGTCCGACCGTTTCGGGCGGCGGCCGGTGATCCTGCTGTCGTGCCTGGGGCTGGCCGTGGACTTCGCGTTCATGGCCCTGGCCGACAGCCTGCCGTGGCTCTTCATCGGCCGGGTGGTGTCGGGCGTGTTCTCGGCCAGCCTCACCGCGGCCAACGCCTACATCGCCGACGTGACGACGCCGGAGGAGCGCGCCAGGAGCTACGGCATCGTGGGCGCGGCATTCGGCGTGGGCCTGGTGCTCGGGCCGGTGCTCGGCGGGCAGCTGAGCCACATCGATGCGCGGCTGCCCTTCTGGTTCGCGGCCGGCCTGACGATGCTCAATGTCTGCTACGGCTGGTTCGTGCTGCCCGAGTCGCTGCCGCCGCAGCGGCGCAGCCCCAGGTTCGACTGGTCGCATGCCAACCCGATCGGCTCGCTGGTGCTGCTGAAGCGCCATCCGCAGGTGTTCGGCCTTGCGGCGGTGATCTTCCTCATGAACCTCGCGCAGTACGTGTACCCCAGCGTGTTCGTGCTGTTCGCCGACCGGCAGTTCGGCTGGAAGGAAGACACCGTGGGCTGGGTGCTGGGCCTCGTGGGCGTGCTCAGCGTGCTGGTCAACGTGCTGCTGATAGGGCCGGGCGTGAAGCGCTTCGGCGAGCGGAACGCCCTGCTCTTCGGGCTGGGCTGCGGCGTGCTCGGCTTCGTGATCTACGGCCTTGCCGACACGGCCTGGATCTTCCTGGCCGCGCTGCCGTTCGGCACGCTGCTGGCCTTTGCCGCGCCGGCGGCGCAGGCTCTCGTCACGCGGCAGGTCGAGGCCGCCGAGCAAGGCCGGGCGCAGGGCGCGCTGACGAGCCTCGTGTCGGTGGCCGGCATCGTCGGGCCCGCGATGTTCGCTGGCAGCTTCGGCTACTTCATCGCCGCGGACTCGCCTGTGCAGCTGCCGGGCGCGCCGTTCTTCATTGCCGCGGTGTTCCTGGGCATCGGCGTGCTGATCGCGTGGCGCTACACGCGGCCGGCGGCGCAGGCCAGCGGCACGGCGCCGGTGGTCGAGCCGACCTGACGCGGCCGGTCGCGTAACATCCGCGCCACCCTCCTCCAGCGCCCGCTCGCCCGCCCCATGCCTTCCCAGAAAAGCGCCGCCTTCCCCTCGGCGACGCAGGCCGTCCTCCTGTTCGTGGCGCTGTTCCTCGTCGAGCTCGTCGTCGGCGCTGCGCTGAGCGATGCCAACGGATGGCTCGACCTCGGCAGCATGCAGATCAGCGTGCTCGCGGCCGTGCTGGGCAACGGCTGCGTGTTCGCGGTGCTGATGCACTCGCAGAAGCTCACCTACCGCGCGCTCTTCCATCAGTCGCAGGCCTCGGCCGGCGCGACGCTGCTGCTGGTGGTGCCGCCGGCGCTGCTGCTCGTGCCCGCGCTGCTGCTGACGATCACCTCAGCGCTCAACCTGATGATGCGCATCCTTCCGCCCTCGGCATGGGAAGAAGCGATGTTCAGCCGCATGGCGGACGGCAGCGTCGCCGCCGTGCTCGCGGTGTGCGTCATGGCGCCGCTGCTCGAGGAGATGCTGTTCCGCGGCATCGTGCTGCGCGGATTCCTGCAGCGCTATCCGCGATGGCAGGCGATCTTCATGTCGGCCCTGCTCTTCGGCGCGGCGCACATGAACATCTACCAATTCGTGGTCGGCCTCGTGATGGGCGCGGTGCTGGGCTGGCTCTACGAACGCACGCGTTCGCTCATTCCGTGCATCGCGCTGCACGCGGCCTACAACACCACCACGCTGCTGCTGGCCGACTGGCTCGATGCGGCCTCGCCGTCGCGCCTGCTCTGGATCGCGCTGCTGGCGCTGGCCGCCGCCGCATTCGGCACGCTGGTGCTGCGCGCGATGCTGGCGCCGCGCACGGCGCGCGGCGGCAGCTCGGCCTGAGCTGTCTCAGCTAGCGAGGCAAGGGTCGCGCGTCGACCGCCTCGCCATCGACGATGAAATGCCCGCCCGCCACGTGGTGCAGCGTGCGCAGCTCGTCGTGTCCGTCGAAATGCCAGCGCCCGTTGGAGAACACGCGCTCGTCGGCCTGCGCGGCGATCACCTCGCCCAGGAACAGGTCGTAGCGCTGCTGGATGGCGGGCTCGGGCAGCAGCCGGCATTCGAGCCAGGCGGCGCAGCCTTCGAGCAGCGGCGCATCGGTGGCCGTACCCGCGAAGGTCGAGAGGCCGTAGGCGGCGAACTTGTCCTGGCCCGACTTCTCGACGATCTCGCGGCCGGAGCTGTTGCCCAGCGCCTCCGTCAGGTCGAGCTGCGCGCGCACCGGCACCTGCAGCGCGAAGGTGCCCGCGCCTTCGAGCAGCTCGCGGGTCCACGTGCTCTTGTCGAGCACCACCGCCACCTTGGGCGGATCGAAGTCCAGCGGCATCGCCCAGGCCGCGGCCATGATGTTGCGCTTGCCGCCGTGCGCCGCGCTCACGAGCACGGTGGGGCCGTGGTTCAGCAGGCGGTAGGCCTTGTTCAGGGCGACGGGCTGGCGGTGGGTGGCATTCATGGCGGTCGGTGCGAGTCAGGTTTCGGGCTCATCCACCGGCAGCCGGCGGACGACGACCGTGCGGATGCGCTGCGCATCGACGTCGGTCACCACGAAATCGTACCCGTCGTGCGTCCAGTGGGCATCGCGCGGTGGCAAGCCGCCGAAGCGCGCCAGCAGCAGGCCGGCAACCGAGGTGTAGCTGTCGTCGTCGCCCACAAGGCCGTGCGTCTGCAGCGCCTGTTCCAGCAGGTGCAGGTCGGCGCTGCCGGAGACGGTCCATGCATCGAGCGCGGTCTGCATGATCTCGAGCGTCTCGTCCTCGTCGGGGAACTCGCCCGCGATGGCTTCCAGCACGTCGATGGGCGTCACCACGCCCGTGAGCGTGCCGTGCTCGTCGCTGACCAGCGCGAGCTGCCCGCGCGCGCCGCGCAGCGTGTCGATGAGGCGGATCGCGGTGGTCGACTCGGGTACGTAGATGGGCGCGCGCAGGCCGGCGCTCTCGTCGATCCTGCCGTTGCGCAGCAACTGGCCAAGCAGGTCCTTGGCCCGCGCCACGCCCACCACCTCGTCGAGCGAGCCGCGGCACACGGGGAAGATGCCGTGCGGCGTGTCGAGCAGCTGCTCGCGCACTGCTTCTGGAGCGTCGTTGAGGTCGACCCAAGAGATGTCGGCGCGCGGCGTCATCACCGAACGCACGGTGCGATCGGCCAGCGTGAGCACGCCGCTCACCATGTTGCGCTCCTCGAGGGCGAAGGCCGGCTGCTCCTGGTCTTCGGGCACCTCGTCCGATGCAGCCGCACCGGGCGGCACGGGCTCGCCACGCGCCCTGCCGCCCAGCAGCCGTAGCACCGATTCGGCCGTGCGCTCGCGCAACGGGCGGCGCGCCTCGTGCTTCAGCTCGTTGCGCCGCGCCCACTGGTTCAGCGCCTCGATCATCACGGAGAAGCCGATGGCGCCGTACAGGTAGCCCTTGGGAATGTGGAAGCCCAGGCCCTCCGCGACGAGGCTCAGGCCGATCATGAGCAGGAAGCTCAGGCACAGCATCACCACCGTGGGGTGCGCGTTCACGAAACGGGTGAGCGGCTTCGATGCCCACAGCATGATGCCGATGGAGATGATGACCGCCGCCATCATCACCGGCAGGTGGTCGACCATGCCCACCGCGGTGATCACCGCGTCGAGCGAGAACACTGCGTCGAGCACCACGATCTGCGTGACCACCAGCGAGAAGCTCGCATAGGCCGCCGTACCAGCGCTCGCCCGCGTCGTCACGCCTTCGAGCCGCTCGTGCAGCTCCGAAGTGGCCTTGAACAGCAGGAACAGGCCGCCGCCCAGCAGGATCAGGTCGCGCCCCGAGAAGCCCTGCCCCCACAGCGAGAACAGCGGCGTGGTCAGCGTGACCAGCCACGAGACGATGGACAGCAGCGCCAGCCGCATGAAGAGCGCGAGGCTCAGGCCTATGAGCCGCGCCTTGTCGCGCTGGCGGGGCGGCAGCTTCTCCGCGAGGATCGCGATAAAGATCAGGTTGTCGATGCCCAGCACGATCTCCAAGACGACCAGCGTCAGAAGACCGAGCCAGACGGCCGGGTCGGAGAGCAGTTCGATCATGATTTCCGCGGGAGTGCGATGGCGCGCGAACAGGCACGGCCCGGCATGGTGCGGGTCGCGTAGCACGGCAGTGGGAAGAAGATGCGGGCTGTGGCCGCGGAAGAAAAGCTGGCGCAGGCCAGCGGCCTACTGGGAGGCTCGGAGGATGGGTTCACCCGCACAAGTCTATCGGACGGGCTGTGGCAGCCCTCCTTTAACAGCCTGCCTCCGTGGGGGTTCTTCCGTGTCCGTATGAGCGATGCTTCGTCGGAGACGCTTTGAGCCGCGCTCGCGTCCCTCTTTGTGAGGCCTGCTGCGTGGCTATACTGCGCCGGTCACGTCAAAAAGAGGCGTGATCGGGATTGGACTCCCGTGCAATCACTGCGACGAAAGCCGCAGTTCATCACCCCGCAGGGTCTGCGGCTTTGTCGTTCGTGCCTCCTTTTTTTGGCGGCTCGACGGGCGGGCGCGAGCCCGGCCGGTTTCACGCAAGTGGTTGCCCGGTAGTCCAACTCGTCGAGCCGCCGCCCCCGCTTGGACTCGGGTGCGGCAGTTTCAGCAAACCGCAATCACTTGGAGGCCTTCATGGCTGCATCTGCGCACGTCTCTTCATTTCCCCCATCTTCCGAGGCCACGAGCGTCGAATCGCTTGCGCTGCAGGCATCTGACGACATCGACAACCTGCACGAGCTGCAGCGTGCCTATGCAGGCCTGGAAAAGCTCATCGTTTCACAGAACGTGAACGATACGGAAGAGATCCATCCGACTCGCACCGAACTCGGAGCGCTGGTGCGGGTGGTCAATGAGGAACTGAAGCGGCGGATCGAGTCGGCTGACTCTGCGCTTCAGTCGTTGCGTGCTGCCTTGAGCGAAGGAGGTACGCGATAAGCACTTCTCTTCACCGTCGCTGCCGCTCACTGCCATGCCACAACAAGGATGGCAGCGAGCATGCAGAGGATGAAGGTCCGCTGAGCGAGCGTCGCGGTGCTGCCTAGACGTGCAACGCCGCAAGCCCACCCACAGCCAACCCCGCCACAGCCACCCCGAACATCGCCCGCTCGAGCCACTTGTTCTTCGTCAGGAGCGCAATGGCAGCCAACGCAATCGACACTTGCAACACAGTAGTAGCCTGCGCCCACCGATGATGCTGATGCATCTGCTCATCCGACTGCGCATCCCACTTGCTCGCTTCCGCCTCCAGCTTCTTCGCCTCGGTCTGGATGTCGGTCTTCTCCTGCTCGTAGCGCGCCACCTTGGCCTGCCAGCCCTGTTTGCGTGCGTCGTCGGTCGCGGTGTCGCGCGCGAACTCGGCGAGGGCCTGCTTGGTGCTCTTCGACTGGAAGTAATTCCACTGGTTCGACGCCTCGGTCTTCTTGATGGCGGCGTTGTTCTTGTAGATGCCCGCGTTGGCCTGCGTGGCGCCGCCCATGTACGAGAAGATGGCGCCGAAGGTGGCGATGACGGCCGTGCACATGGCGATCTTGCTCGTCATGCTCATGCCGCCGGAGTGCTCGGCTACCGGGGCAGCGTGATGGCCGTCGCCATGGCCGTGGCCGCCCGATGCAGCGTGTTCGAGTTCGTGATCGTGCGGGCCGTGCACGTGAAAGCCGTGTCCTGACATGGGATCCTTGTTGTAGAGAAATATGGTTTTTAGGGCGCGCGCGAGTATGCCCGTTCGGTGAGTCAGCTTCCGGTCCGCCAGCCGTTGCCAGCATGGGACGACAACAGCACACTTGCCTGCCCATGGCCGCCGAACCCTCGCCGACACCGACAGCCAACGCCCGCCGCCCCGGCTTCGCCGACATCGTGGCGGGTATTTCCATCGCGGGCCTGCTGCTTCCGGAGGCGGTGGCCTATTCGGGCATCGCGGGGCTGCCGCCGCAAGCGGGCGTGATCGCGCTCTTCGCGGGCCTTCTGGCCTACGGCCTTTTCGGCAGCAGCCGCTTCGCAATCGTTTCCGCCACCTCCTCTTCCGCCGCGGTGCTGTTCGCCGCCACCACCTCGGTGACGGGCGTGGACACCGCCACGCGGCTTGCGATGGGCATGGGCATCGTGCTGCTGGCGGGCGTGTTCTTCGTGATCGCGGGCGTCGCCCGGCTGGGCGCGGTGTCGAGCCTGATCGCCAAGCCCGTGCTGCGCGGCTTCGCGCTGGGGCTGGCGCTCACCATCGTGGTCAAGCAGCTGCCCAAGGTGCTCGACGTGCATCCGGCACACAGCGATTTCTTCAGGCTCCTCGCAGGGCTCGCGGCCGAATGGCGGCACTGGAACATCGCGGGTGCGGCCATGGCGCTGGCGGCGCTGGTGCTGCTGCGCGGACTCGCACGCTGGCGCGCGGTGCCGGCGGCGCTGCTGGTGATCGTGGCGGGCATCGTGCTCGACGTGCAGGGCTTCTGCCATGCATGGGGCGTGGCGGCGGTGGGGCCGATCTCGCTCGACTTCTCGCATCCGGCGATGCCGCAGCTCGATCGCGCGCAGTGGCAGAACCTTGGCGGGCTGGCCTTCGCGATGGCGCTCATCCTCTATGCCGAGTCTTACGGATCCATCCGCACCTTCGCCATGCGCCACGGCGACAACGTGTCGGCCAACCGCGACCTGCTCGCGCTGGGCGGCGCGAACCTGCTGTCGGCGCTGTTCCAGGGCATGCCGGTGGGCGCGGGCTACTCGGCCACGTCGGCCAACGAGTCTGCGGGTGCCAGGAGCCGCGCGGCCGGCATCGTGGCGGGGCTGGTGGTGCTGGTGGCGGTGCTCACGCTGCTGCCGTGGATCGCACACACGCCCGAGCCGCTGCTGGCGGCGATCGTGATCCACGCCGTGAGTCACACGCTGAACCCCGCCGCGCTGCGGCCCTACTTCCAGTGGCGGCGCGACCGACTGGTGGCGCTGGTGGCGGTGGCCGCGGTGCTGGTGCTGGGCGTGCTCAACGGCCTGCTGGCAGCCATCGGCGTGAGCATCCTGCTGCTGTTGCGCGGCTTCACGCGCACCACGGTGAGCTGGCTCGGGCGGCTGGGCCAGAGCCACGATTTCGTCGACATCGCGCGCCACCCGGAGGCGGCGGTGCCACCGGGCGTGCTGATCGCGCGGCCCGAGGTGCCGCTTTTCTTCGGCAACGTAGACGCGGTGTTCGCATCCATCCGCGCGCGCATCGACGCCACGCAGGGCCTGCAGCGCATGGTGCTGAGCCTGGAGGAGTCGCCCGACCTCGACGCGACCAGCATCGAGGCGCTGTGCGACTTCGCGGCTTACTTGCGCGTGCGGGGCTTGCGCCTCTCGCTGGCGCGCGTGAAGGACGACGTGCGAGACCTGCTGGCCAAGGTGAATTCACCCGACCTGCACGCCGAGGTGTACGCGCCGTGGAGCGTCGACGACGCGGTGCCCCTCACTGCTCGTTCTGGGCGATCTCTCGTGTGATCCGCAGGAACTTCTCGATGTCCGCCATCGAATGGCAGTGCAGCGGCGACACCCGCACGGTGCCCGTGAGCCCGAAGGACTCGAGCATGCGCTTCGAGTAGATGCTGCTCGCCACGCGCTCGTAGACCGTCACGCCACGCTTCGCGTACTCGACCACCGCCTGCGTGCAGTCGATGCGGTCGAAGCCGATGCCCAGGATCAGGTCGCGCTTGCTCAGGTCTTCGTAGTCGAGGAAGACGTTGACGCCTTTCATCTTGCGCATGCCGGTGGCGTTCGCGGTGCCGTCGAGCAGCGCGGCCAGCAGCGCGCGCTCGTGCAGCTCGATGTGCGTGATGCCCGCAACGAAGAGCTCACGCCGGTCGGTGGCATCGCTGAAGTGCGAGCCCAGCCAGCACACGTAGTCGACGATCTCGGTGAGCACCGCGAACTGCCACGGCGAGGCGCTGCCCAGGTCCCAGTAGTCGGGCTTCTTGCCCGCGAGCTTGTGGTGCGGCAGCACGGCCGCGCGGTCGGACATCCACGACAGGCCCGAGCCCCTGCAGCCGAAGAACTTGTAGGGCGCGAGGTTGATGCCGTCCACCGGCGTCTTCTGCAGGTCGATGAGGCCGTGCGGCGCGTGCTGCACGGCATCGACCAGGATGTAGAGGTCGGGCTTGATCTCGCGCGCGCGGCGCACGATGGCTTCCATGTCGAGCTTGGCGCCCGAGATGTTCGACGCGTGGATCACGTTGAGCAGGCAGGTGTCCTTGTCTACCAGCCGCACGATCTCGTCGACATCCACGCCGCCGGTGACGGGGTTGCTCTTCGCCACGCGCAGCTCGCGGCCCAGGCGCTGGGCGTAGAGGCTCATCGCGTCGAAGGCCGACGGGTGCTCGAGCACGGTGGTGACCATGTTCGTGCCCGGCACGTTCTCGGCCACCGCGCGCACCATGTCGAACATCGCGCCCGAGGCGGTGAGCGAGGCGTACACGCTGCCGCCCGTGGCGTTGAGGATGGTGCGCAGGTCGGCGCAGCCCCTGGCCTGGATCTGCTGCAGCTCGACGGCGGTGGCGTGGATGCGCTCGGTGTTGTCGGGAATGGCATCGACCTGCGCGAAGCGCTCGGCCGCGGCCTTCAGGCGGAAGGAGCCGCCGGCGTTGTCGAAGTACAGGCGCTCGCGGCCGTGGTGGTCGTGGTCGACTTGCAGGAAGCGGCTCTTCACCTCGCGCATGAGCGCGTCGGAAAAGGCCAGGCCGTTCGGATGGCTCGATGACAGCTTGGAATCCATCGCTCAGACGCCCTTGTTGTTCGGGTTCTTGTAGATCTCGCGCACCGCGTCCGTCATCGGGAAGTTGAGGTTCGCGTTCTTCGGCGGGATCGGCGAGAGGAACCACTTGGTGTAGAGCTGGTCGATGGCGCCCGACTTCATCAGGCCCGTGACGGTCTCGTCCACCAGCGCCTTGAACTGCGGGTCGTCCTTGCGCAGCATGATCCCGTAGGGCTCCTGGCGCAGCGATTCCTTCAGGATCTTGTAGTCGCCCGGATTGGTGGAGCTGGCGATCATGCCGGCGAGCTGCACGTCGTCGAGCACGTAGGCGTCGGCGCGGCCGGTGGACAGCAGCAGGAAGCCGTCGGAGGTGTCCTTGCCCGCGATCTCGTTGACTTCGATGGTGCCGCTCTTGCGCGCGCCGCGCAGCAGCTGGATGGAGGTGCTGCCCGAGACGGTGGCCACGTTCTTGCCGTTGAGGTCGGCCAGCGCATTGATGCCCGAGGCCTTCTTCACCGCGGCGGTGATGTTGGTCACGAAGTGGCTAGGCGCGAAGTCGACTTGCTGCTGGCGCTGCGTGGTGTTGGTGGTGGTCGCGCAGTCGAGGTCGACGGTGCCGTTCTGCAGCAGCGGGATGCGGTTGGTCGAGTTGAGCATCGTGTAGCGCACGTCGATCTTCGCAAGTCCCAGCTTGGCCTTCACGGCATCGACGATCTTCAGGCAGATGTCGGTGGTGAAGCCGATGGGGGCGCTGTCGGCGCTGAGCTTGTACGAGAACGGGATCTGGCTGTCGCGCGCGCCGATCTGGATCGTGCCGCTGTCCTTGATCTTCTGCAGCGTGCCGCCGTCCTGGGCGCTGGCGGCGCCGCAGGCGAAGGCGATGGCGAGTCCGAGCGCGAGGGGCAGTTTCTTGAAGTCCATGGCGGGTTCCTTGAAGGGTCGGTGAGGTGGTTCCGGCGAATCTTCGGCCTCGCCATCAATTTCCAAAAGCGATTTTTTGTGATCGAATCGCATGAGAAAAAGCGTTCTTTCCGCTATTTCCGAGTTCTTTCCGATCTGGAGCCAGCTTCCCGTGATGACCTTCAAGCAGCTCGAAGCCCTGTACTGGATCGCCCGCCTGGGCGGCTTCGCGCAGGCGGCCAACCAGCTGCACACCTCACAGTCGGCCATCTCCAAGCGGGTGCACGAGCTGGAGCAGCTCTTCGACACCGAACTCTTCGACCGCAGCCAGCGCACCGCCCGCCTCACCGAGAAGGGCGAGGAGATGTTCGTGCTCGCCCGCAAGCTGCTGGAGCAGCGCGACGCGGCCATCGAGCAGTTCGGCAAGCCGGGCGTGGTGGAGCGGCGCATCCGCCTCGGCGTGACCGAGCTCACGGCAATGACCTGGCTGCCGCGGCTGGTCGGGCTGATCCGGCAGCACTACCCCAAGGTGATCCTCGAGCCCGACGTGGACGACAGCCTGCAGCTGCGCGACAAGCTGCTGGCCGACGAACTCGACCTGGTCATCGTGCCCGAGACCTTCGCCGACTCGCGCCTGCCGCACAAGGTCATCGGCCAGGTGAGGAGCGCGTGGATGTGCAAGCCCGGCGTGGTGCCGCAACCCAACGGCGGCGCCATGCGGCTGCACGAGCTGGCGCGCCACCGCATGCTGGTGCAGGGCAACAACTCCGGCACCGGCCGCGCCTACGACGCATGGATGAAGGAACAGGGCGTGCAGCCCGCCGACGTGATCGTGGTGAGCAACCTGGTGGCCCTGACCGGGCTGACGGTGTCGGGCCTGGGCGTGAGCTACCTGCCGCGCGAGTGCCTGCAGCCGCTGGTGGCGGCGGGCATGCTCGCGGTGATCGAAGTGGCGCCGACCCTGCCGGTGGTGCGCTATGTGGCGATGCACAAGGGCGAGCACCGCAGCGCGCTCACCTCGTCGATCGTGATGCTGGCGCAGGAATGCTGCGACTTCGCGCGCATGTTCCAGGCGCAGGCTGAGGAAGAAGGGGAGAAAGAGGAGTCCGGGGATTCGGGCCCGGCCTGAGCGCCGCCGCCGGGAAAACGCCTTCCCGACGCTGCGTCAGCCGTTGTCGCCGACAGGGGAAAGATCGGGATGCAGTTGCCGCAACGCCAGCGACAGCCGGAGCACCCGCTCTCGCGCGCCGGGCTCGCCCCGGGCGAGCGCGCCCAGTGCTGCTTCGTAGTCGTCAGTGAGCTGTTGCCACAACTCGAAGTCGGCGCCAAGGCCTTCGGCGTCCTTGTCCATCTTTGCTCCAGTAGGAATTCGACGGCTGGTAAGTGCGCAGTTTGACTGATTTTTGCCCGGAATGTTAGAACTTTAGAGGTCTTGAGGTTATAGCCACACAGATATTGCGGTGCACCATGGCACTGCCGGAGCAGCAGCTCCAGGGCCCGGATCCAGGGAGCCGCCCGATGGCTCCAGGGCCGCACAGGGCCCGAAGTGGCCGGCCGCGAGGCGCGCGCGTCCCCGGAAACATCGCGATGTAAGCGGACGCTAGCTCGCGCTCCCGCGCGTGAGCATCCGCCCCGCGCGCGCGAGCACCCGGGCCTCGGGCTCGCCGCCGCGATAGGCCAGCACGCCGTTCACGAACACCCGCTCCACGCCCAGGCTCACGCCGTGCGGCTTGTCGTAGGTGGCGGTGTCGGCGATGGTCTCGGGGTCGAAGACCACCACGTCGGCCATGGTGCCTGCGCGCAGCAGGCCACGGTCGGCGATGCGCAGGTTGCGCGCGGTCATGCCGGTCATCTTGTGCACCGCCTGCTCCAGCGTGAAGAGCCTGCGCTGGCGCCAGTAGCGCGCGAACACCCGCGGGAAGGCGCCCCACAGGCGCGGATGCGGATGGCGGTCGTGCGGCAGGCCGTCGCTGCCGATCATGGTGAGCGGGTGGGAGATGACACGCTCCACGTCCTCCTCCTGCATCTGGAAGTAGCAGGCACCGCCCGGCTTCAGCCGCAGGCAGGCCTCCTGCTCGCTCACGCCCCATTCGCGCGCGATGTCGGAGACGAGCCGCCCCGTCATCTCCGGATGCGGGTCTGACCAGGTCAGCAGCACGTCGATCACGCCGTCCACCAGGTCCTCGCGCAGCACGGTGGAGCCGGCCACGTAGGGGTACACGTCCATCGCGATCTTCTGGCGCTGCGCGAGCGACTCGATCAGCGGCAGCGTCTCCTTCGTGCGGCCCCAGTTGGCGGGGCCGGCGCACTTGTGGTGCGAGATCACCAGCGGCACGCCCGCCTCGAAGGCGCAGTCGCCGGCCTCGTGCAGCGCCTCGATGATCTGCTGCATCTCGCTGCGCAGGTGCGTGGCGTAGACGCCGCCGTGGCGGCTCACCACGCGCGCCAGCGCGGTCACCTCCTCAGCCGGCGCCGCGAAGGCTTCTTCATAGAACAGGCCAGACGACATGCCGTGCGCCCCGTCGGCCATGCAGCCGTCGAGCAGCGCCTCCATGCGCGCCAGCTCGTCGGCATTGGCCGGACGGTCCAGCGCCTGCATGGCGGCGAAGCGCAGCGTGGTGTGGCCGACCAGCGCGGCCACGTTGAGCGCGGGCTGCGTCGCATCGACGGCCGCGCAGTACTCGGCCATGGTCGCGTGCCGGAACGAATCGGCGCCCAGCAGCGTGAGCGGCGGCAGCGACTGCGGCGTGCGGTACGGCGCGAGCGAGATGCCGCAGTTGCCCGTCACCACCGTGGTGATGCCCTGCGACACCTTTGGCAGGCACAGCGGGTCGCGCAGCACGATGGCGTCGTCGTGCGTGTGCGCGTCGATGAAGCCGGGGGCGATCACCTTCGCGCGGCAGTCGACCACCTCGACGTCGGCCAGCGACAGGCCGTCGGGCAGCCGCCCGCGCAGGCCTTCGCCGAGCGCGACGATGCGGTCGCCCTGCAGCAGCACGTCGCCCGGCCACGAGGGGCCGCCCGAGCCGTCGACCACCAGGCCCGCCTCGAGCAGCACAGCCTTCTTGTTGCTCTCGCTCACGATGCGCTCCCTCCGTCGTTCACGCCGCCGCCGTCCCAGCTCTGCAGCGGATGCGTGGTGGCGTCGATGCCGTGGCGCTGGAAGGCCTCGCGCGCGCGCTGCAGGCGCTGCACTGCCGGCTCGCCGCGGCGCTGGGCCACCAGCACGGTGAGGATCTCGATCACCGTGAGGTGCGTCAGGTAGGCGTCGATGCCCACGTGCATCACCGCGTCGTCGGGCACCGAGAGCCCGAGAAGAAAGTCGGCCTTGGCCGCGAGCGCCGTGCCCGGCCGCGTGAGCGCGACCACCTTGGCGCCCTGCCCGCGCGCGATGTCCACCGCGTCGAGCAGCGAGGGCATGCCGCCCACGTGCGAGATGGCGATGACCACGCCGCCCGGGCGCTGCGCCGCGCCGGCCACCTGCTGCAGGTGGTAGTCGGCCCATGCGTTGGCCGAGAGGCCCAGGCGGAAAAGCCGCGCCTGCAGGTCGTTGGCCATGAACCACGAGGTGGCGCCCGCGCCGTACAGGTCGACGTGCGGGGCAGCCGCGATGGCGGCCACGGCGCCGTCGAGCACCTGCATGTCGAGCTGGCCGCGCACGCCCGAGACCGAGGCCGCCGCGCTGCGCGCGATCTTGCCGACCACTTCGTCGGCCGCGTCCTCGATGTTCACGCGGCGATGCAGCGGCGAGCCGCCCAGCGCGAGTTCCTGCGCGAGCGCGAGCTTGAATTCGCGCAGGCCGGCAAAGCCCAGGTCGCGGCAGGTGCGCATGATGGTGGGCACCGAGCTGCGCGAGCGCTCGGCCAGCTGCTCGAAGCTTTCTTCGAGCACGCGGTCGGGGTCTTCGAGGATCAGGTCGAGAATCGCGCGCCGCGTCGCCGGGGCGTCGCTGCGGATGTCCGCGATCTTCTGGAGCAGTGAGGGGGTCATCGGTATGCGTTCAGGAGCCGCTCGGTCAGAAGTGCATGGCCACCGCGTCGCTCACGCGGTAGTCCTGCTCGACGACCGGCATCCAGTGCCACTTGTCGAAGGTGGTGCAGGGGTGCGAGATGCCCAGGCCCACGCGGTCGCCGACCTTCGGCGCCTCGGCTTCCTCGTTCGCTTCCCAGCGCAGGTAGGCGTGCTGGTCGTTCAGCGCGGTGATCTTCCAGCCGGCGGGCACGCCCTGCGGCTGCAGTTCTCCGCGCGCCGCGCGCGCGATCGGCACGGGCAGCGACAGGTCGAAGGAGATGTCGCGCTTGCCCACCGCCAGGATCGCCAGGCCCGGCTCCGGACGCGACTGCACGGTGGCCCAGACTTCCATCGCCGGCATCAGGCTCTCCCCGCAGTTGCAGCCCAGGCGCTCGTCCACCGCGCTCACCATGCGCTTGTAGAAGCCGTGGTCGTGCGTCACGTAGCAGCCCGAGCGCAACAGGCCGCGCACCGGCGCGCCCAGCGCGGGCTTCAGGCGCCCGGCCACGAGGTCGAAGATGGCCGATCCGCCGGCCGAGACCAGCACCTCGTCGGTTTCGAAGAGTTTGTTCTCGTCGCAATGGCGCGCCACGGCTTCCACGCGGTCCATCAGCGCCTTGGCATAGGCAGCATCGGGCTCGCTCTGGCCGGTGGCGCCCTGCCCTTCGTAGCACTCGATGCCCACGAGCCGCACGGCCTCGCTCGCGCGCAGCCGCGTGGCCAGCGCCACGGCTTCCTCGTGCGTGCGGCAGCCGGTGCGCGCACCGTCCACGCCGATCTCGATCATCACCTCGAAGGGCACGCTCGACGGATGGCGCTTCGACCAGTCTTCGATCAGCGCCAGCTGCGCCAGCGAATCGACCAGGAACACGATGCGCAGGTCGGCATGCTCGCTCAGCAGCATCTGAATGCCGGCCAGGTCCTCGTCGCTCACCACCTGGTTGGCGATGAGCGTGCGGCGCGCGCCGGCCGCCACGCCCACGGCCAGCTGCGTGACGGTGGCGAAGGTCAGGCCCCAGGCGCCGGCGTCGAGCTGGCGCTGGAAGAGCTGCGGCGACATGGTGGTCTTGCCGTGCGGCGCGAGGTCGATGCCCCACTCTCGCACGCGCGACTGCATCCACGCCAGGTTGTGCTCCAGCGCCTCGCGCTTGAGCACGGCCAGCGGCAGCGGCAGGTCGCCGGCCAGCACGTTCCAGCCGGCGGTGCCGATCTCGCTGCGGCGGCGCGGCGCGGCGGTGCGCGGGTAGCCCTTGAAATTGCTGCCCAGCAGCGGGTCGGTGAAGTCGGTGGCGGCGGTCATGGAAGTCATGCAGCGATGTTGGATGAGAGTTCTCTGGTTCTGATGCAGGCGCTGTAGTGTCCCGCCGAAATCTCTTCGAGCGGCGGAACGGTCTGCGCACAGGCTTGCGTGGCATGCGGGCAGCGCGTGCGGAACACGCAACCCGAAGGCGGCGAGATAGGGCTCGGGATGTCGCCCTTCAGCGCGATGCGCTCGGTCGCCATCTCCGGGTCGGGCTTCGGGCTCGCAGCCAGCAGCGCTCGGGTGTAGGGATGCGAGGGGCGCGCGAACAGCTCCTCGGTGGTGGCGACCTCCATCACCTTGCCGAGGTACAGCACCACGACGCGGTCGCACAGGTACTCGACCACGTCGAGGTCGTGCGAGATGAAGAGCATCGTCAAGCCGAGCCGCTCGCGCAGGTCGGCCAGCAGGTTGATGACCTGCGACTGAATGGACACGTCTAGGGCCGAGAGCGGCTCGTCGGCCACGATGAACTCGGGCTCCACCGCCAGTGCGCGCGCCACGCCGATGCGCTGGCGCTGCCCGCCCGAGAACTCGTGCGGGAAACGGTTGGCGTGCTCTGCGCGCAGGCCCACGGTTTCAAGCAGCTCGGCAATGCGCTTCTCGCGCGCCGCCGCGCCCTTGTGCAGGCCATGCGTGGACAACGCCTCGCCGAGGATCGCGCCGATGCGCATCTTCGGGTTCAGGCTGGCGTACGGGTCCTGGAAGATGATCTGCAGCTTGCTGCGCAGCCTGCGCATGCGCTCGGCCGACAGTTCGCCGATGTCGTCGCCGCGGTACAGCACCTGGCCGCCGCTGCGCTCCAGCAGGCGCAGCACGGTGCGGCCGATGGTGCTCTTGCCCGAGCCCGATTCGCCGACCAGGCCCAGCGTCTCGCCGGGCTGGATCGCGAAGGACACGTCGTCCACCGCGCGCACCGGACGGTCGCTGCTGCCGAAGTACTTCTTGAGGGCGCGGACTTCGATGAGGGGAGGAGCGGTGGTCATCGTGGGTATTCGGTATTGGCTCCTTCTCTCGCTTGCGGGAGAAGGCGGGGAATGAGGATGCGTGCGAGGGCCACGGGGGTCACCCTCACCCCAGCCCTCTCCCGCAAGCGGGAGAGGGAGCAAGACAGGAACAGCGCGCTTGTCATGCGGCCCTCGCCAGCGCCGCTTCAGGCGGCACACGAACACATCGCGCCTGCCGCCCCTGCCGGATGTCCAGCAACGGCGGCATCGCGGCACTGCATTCAGCCAGAGCCAAGTCGCAGCGCGGCTCGAACGCACAGCCCGGCGGCGGCGCCAGCGGGCTCGACACCTGCCCGCGAATGGCGAACAGGCGCCTGGGCTTCGGCTGCCCGGGCTGGCGCGCCTTGCCCGGCAGGCAGGCCAGCAGGCCCTGCGTGTACGGATGCTCCGGCTGCGCGAACAGCGGCCGCACCGGCGCGCTCTCGACCACGCGGCCCGAATACATCACGACCACGTCGTCGGCATGGTGCGCGACCACGCCGAGGTTGTGGGTGATGAACAGGATGCTCATGCCCGTTTCTGCCTGCAGCCGGCGCATGAGTTCGAGGATCTGCGCCTGGATGGTCACGTCGAGCGCGGTGGTGGGCTCGTCTGCGATCAGCAGCGTCGGGTCGCAGGCCATGGCCAGGGCGATCATCGCGCGCTGGCGCATGCCGCCCGAGAGCTGGTGCGGGTACTCGTGGATGCGCTGCGCCGCGGCCGGAATCTCCACCAGCTCCAGCATGCGCTGCGCATGCGCCAGCGCCGCCTTGCGGTCGAGCCCCTTGTGCAGGCGCACGCTTTCCGCGATCTGCTCGCCGATGGTGAACACCGGGTTCAGGCTGGTCATCGGCTCCTGGAAGATCATCGACAGCTGGTTGCCGCGCAGCGAGCGCATCTCGCGCTCGCCGATGCCCAGCAGGTCGAGCGTCTTGCCCTCGCGCGTCACGAAGGAGGCGCTGCCGCTGACCTGCGCATTGGCGGTCTTGGGCAGCAGGCGCATCAGCGTGAGGCTGGTCACCGACTTGCCCGAGCCCGACTCGCCGACCAGCGCGGTGGTCTTGCCGGGCTGGATCGAGAAGCTCACGTCGGCCACTGAGCGTACGAGGCCGTCCTCGGTGGGGAAGCTGGTGCTCAGGTGGCTGACCGTGAGGCGCGGCGGGGAATTGGAAGCAGTGTTCATCTCGGATATGCCTTTCGCGCGGGATACCGCAGAACCGGCTTTGCCGGGCTGCAGGTATCGCCCCCGGCGAGGGGGTTGGCGCCCACACGCAGTGGGCAAGCCTGGGGGAGTGCTTTCATGCGCCTTTCTTGAGCTTCGGGTCGAGCAGGTCGCGCACGCCGTCGCCCAGCAGCTGCAGCGACAGCGCGGTGAAGATGATCGCGAGCCCCGGGAACAGCACCACCCAGAAGGCCTGGTGCGCATACTGCTGGCTGCCCGCGACCATGGTGCCCCAGGTCGGGATCTCGGGCGGCACGCCCACGCCGAGGAACGACAGTCCCGCCTCGGCCAGGATCGCGTACGCGAAGATGAACGACACCTGCACCAGGATCGGCGACATCAGGTTCGGCAGGATGTGCCGCCACAGGATGCGCGAAGTGCGCACACCCAGCGCACGAACGGCTTCGACGAAGAGCAGTTCGCGCACCACCAGCGTGGAGGCCCGCACCACCCGCGCCACACGCGGCGTGTAGACAAGCACCAGCGCCAGCACGGTGTTGACCAGCGACGGCCCGAGGATCGCCACCAGCGCGATGGCCAGCAGGATGTCGGGAAAGGACATCATCGCGTCGACCACGCGCATCAGCGGCGCATCGAGCCGGCGGAAGAAGCCCGCCATCAGGCCCAGCACGGTGCCGGCGACGACGGCGCCCAGCGCGGTGAGCGCGGCAATGGCCAGCGAGTAGCGCGCACCATGGACGATGCGCGAATAAAGGTCGCGGCCGAGCTCGTCGGTGCCGAGCAGGTGCTCGGCGCTCGGCGCCTTCAGGCGTTCGAGCACGGCCGTGTCGTTGGGGTCGATGGAAGCGAACAGCGGCGCGCCGATCGCGAGCACCGCGATCACCAGCAGCACCAGCGCGGACACCATCACGATGCGTCTGTGCATCAACTGGCGGAGCATTCGGGGCATTTGCATCAGATACCTCCAGCCACAGCAATGCAAAGGGTCGAGGAACCGATTCCAGAAATACCGCGGAACCGGCTCTGCCGGGCCGCTGGTATTGCCCCCTGCAAGGGGGTTGGAGGCCACACGAAGTGGGCAAGCCTGGGGGTATTCATACTTTTACGCGCGGGTCGACCACCGCGTACAGCAGGTCGATGGAGAAATTGATGAGCACGTAGATCGCGGCGATGACGAGCAGCGCGCCCTGGATCACGGGGTAGTCGCGGCGCAGCACCGCGCTGACCACCAGGTTGCCCACGCCCGGCAGGCCGAAGACGGTCTCGGTGATGACGGCGCCGCCGATCATCAGCGCGACCGTGAGGCCGATCACCGTGACGATGGGCACCAGCGCATTGCGCAGCGCGTGCTTGAGCACCACGGTGCTTTCGCTCAGGCCCTTGGAGCGCGCGGTGCGCACGTAGTCCTCGCCGAGCACGTCGAGCATCGAGGCACGCGTGAAGCGAATGATGAGCGCCGAGTTCAGCAGGCCCAGCACGGTGGCCGGCAGCACCAGCGAGTGCAAACGTTCCGCGAACGGCGCATCGGGCGCGCCATACCCCGACACCGGGAACCAGCCGAAGGAGACGGCGAAGATCTGTATCAGCACGATGCCCAGCCAGAAGCTCGGAATGCTCGCGCCCAGCATCGCGATGCCGGTGAAGAGCTGGTCGACCACGCGGCCCCGGAACACGGCCGAGACGATGCCGCACGGCACGCCGATCAGCGCCGCGATGGCCACCGCCATCAGCGCGAGCAGCGTGGTGGGTTCGGAGCGCTCCCACAGCGCCTGCGTCACCGGGCGCTGCAGGAAGATCGACTGGCCTAGGTTGCCCTGCAGCACCTCGCGCAGCCAGTAGCCGAATTGCACGGGCAAGGGCTTGTCGAGGCCGTACTCCTTCTGCACGCGGGCGATGTCGGCCGCGGTCGCCTGGTCGCCCAGCAGCACCGAGACCGGATCGCCCGATGCGGCGCGCGTGAGCACGAAGACCAGCACCGCCACGATGGCGAGCACGACCAGCATGCCCGCGGCGCGGGAGGCGATGTAGCGGAACAGCGATTTCTTCATCACGCGGAGAACTCGAGGGCGGCGGCGGAACCGACCGCGACGTACTGGCCCGTGAACTGGACGTCGCCACCCTTCACGCGAAAGACGGTCACGTTGTCGCCCTGCTTGTTGTGGCACACGTAGAGGAACCTGCCGCTCGGGTCGAGCGTGCAGCTGCGCGGGTAGTTGCCGCGCGACCATTCCTCGCGCACCAGCGTGGGCGCGCCGGTGCGGGCGTCGACCTTGAAGATCGAGATCGAGTCGTGCAGCCGGTTGAGCGACACGAAGTGCTGGCCGTCGGGCAGCATGCGGATGCCCGATGCGTAGCTGGTGCCCTTGAAGCCCTTGGGCAGCGCCGAGGTCTCGCTCACCAGCGTGAGCACGCCGGTGGTGTCGTCGTAGCGCATGAAGGCGATGGTCGAGGCCTCCTCGTTCACCAGGTAGAGCCACTTGCCGTTCGGGTGGAACACGAAGTGGCGCGCGCCGGAGCTTTCGGACACGGCAACGGTGTTGGGCTGGCTCAGCACACCGCTGATGCGGTCGAAGCGGTAGGAGATGACGCGGTCGAGCCCCAGGTCGGCCACCAGCACGAAGTTGCCCTTGGGGTCGGCATGCACCATGTGCGCGTGCGGGCCGTCGTGGTCGCTGGTGGCGAAGCCTTCGTGCGAGCGCGCGGCCTGAGGCACCACGTCGGCGCCGGGCTTGCAGGGCGTGCCGGCGCCGCAGGCTTCCGCGTCCTTGTAGACGACGGCTGCGACGGCCGGGTCGGGCGTGCCGTCGGCGCGCAGCGCGAGCACGCTGACGTCGCCGCTCGCGTAGTTGGCGGTGAAGAGAAAACGGCCGTCGGGGTGCACGCTGATGTAGGCCGGGTCCTTGCCGCCGCAGGGCGTCTCGGACACGAACGACAGCGCGCCGTCGGCGCCGATACGGAAGGCCGAGACCGAGCCGGCCTCGAACTCGTTGGCCGCATAGAGCATCGGCAGCTTCGGGTGGCGTGCGAGCGAGGCGGGGTTGCGCAGCTTCGCGCCCTCGCCCGTGCTCGCCACCGCCGCCGGTGCGCCCGCGATGGGTTTGAGCGCACCGGTGGCGCTGTCGAGCACGAACTGGTGCACGCCCTGCCCGCGGCCGCCGCGCCACGGCTTGCCGCCGTCGCTGTAGGTGCCGACGTAGGCGTAGACCGGGCCCTGGGCGGCAGCCCGGGCGGCGAAGGCAAGGGAGGATTCGAGGCCGAGGGCCCCGAGGCCGGAGGCCAGTGCGCTGGCTTGCAGGAGTTGGCGACGCGACGGCATGGCTGTGTCTTCCGCCTTCTTACTTGATCTTCGCGTTCCAGAAGAACGGCCAGGTCGCGGGCTGGTAGTTGTCCAGCGCCGGGCTCTTGGCCGAGAGGCCGTTGAACTTGCCGACGTTGATGTACGGCACCTCGTCGTACACCACCTGCTGCACCTTGCCCCAGAGCGCGCCGCGCTTGGCAGGGTCGCTCTCGACGTTGAAGGCCTGCAGCGCCGACTTCTTGGCAGGCGTTTCCCACCACCCGGGCGCGCCGTCGCCGAGCTGCGGCGGCGAAAGCATGGGCTCGGGGAACTGGCCCGAATGGGTGACGTAGATGTCCCACAGCTTGGCGTCGTTGCGGCGCTGCACCAGCGTGGCCCAGTCGACCACGTTGAGGTCGACCTTGAAGCCGGCGCGCTTGAGTTGCTCGGCCATCAGCAGCGCCATGTTGTAGTGGAAGTCGTACTGGCGGCTGGTGAGCACGCGGATGGGCTCGCCCTTGTAGCCGGCCTTGGCGGCGGCTTCCTTGGCCTTGGCTGCGTTGCGCTGGTTGTACTGGTCGGCGCCCGAGGTCGAGTAGAACGGCGAGCCCTTCGGGAAGTGGTTGGGTTCGGCCACGAAGAAGCGCGTGTCGCCGAAGCCGGCCGCGAGCATCTCGCCCTCGCCCAGCGCGGTCTGGATCGCCTGGCGCACCGGCTGGCTGGCGGCCACGCCTTCCTTGGTGTTGAGCACGAGGTACGGGAAGCCGAACGAGGGCGTCATGATCGGCACCGTCTTGCCGCCCGATTTCTCCAGGCGCGGCAGCGCTTCCACCGGCAGCAGGTCGGCAAAGTCGTACTGGCCGGCCAGCGCGCCCTCGACGCGGGTGCTGGCGTTGGGCACGGGCACGAAGCGCAGCTCTTCAATTACCGCCTCGCGCTTGCCACCGTAGCCGCTGGCGGCTTCCTTGCGCGCGCTGTACTTGTCGAAGCGGGTGAGCAGCACGAACTGGTCGGGGCGGCGCTCCTTGAACTTGTAGGGGCCGGTGCCGACGAAGTCCTTCAGCGGCGAGGCGATGGATTCCTTGGCCATGATGGCCGCCATGCCGCTGGGCAGCGCGAGCTGCGACAGCAGCGGCGCGTAGGGTTCCTTCAGCACGATCTCGACCGCCAGCGGGCCCTTGGCCTTGAGGCTGTCGATTGCCTTGCCCACGGCCTTGCCGCGCGGCGACTGGTCCATCCAGCGCTGCAGGCTGGCCACCACGTCGTCGGCCGTGAGCTCGCGCCCGCTGTGCAGCATCACGCCCTTGCGCAGGGTGATGGCGTAGGTCTTGCCGTCGGCCGAGATCTTCGGCATGCCCTCGGCCAGCATCGGCACCACGTTCCACTTGGCGTCGAAGGTGTAGAGCGTCTCGTACACGTGCTGCATGATGGTTCCGACCAGGTCGGCGGTGGAGGCCATCGGGTCGAGCGTCTGCGGCTCCGCCACCATCGCCAGCGTGGCGAAGTTGCGCGGGCCCTGCGCGTGGGCGCCCTGGTGGGGCAGCGCGGCGCACAGCATCGCGAGCAGGGAGGCGCCCAGCAGGCTGCGCTTCGACAGCATGGGCAGGCGCTGGACAGGACCGACGTGGGGCATGGGGAACTCCTTCATGGGGCGGACTGATTTGTGAAAGAAATTTTCTCTCTGGCCCGGACTTTGAAGCAGTATCCATGCCAAATCATCCGTGTTAACCCTCGTTTGGCCTGATTTTTGAAATAGATTTTCAAATCAGAGGGATACTCACGGCTGGCTCCAGCCTTGTCCTTTTGCTTTTCTTGTTCCTTCCTTTCACCTCAGGAGTACCCATGCCCCTCGAATACCTCGGCGCCCCTCCCCTAGCCTCCGACCGCCAGGTCCGCCCCTTCTCCCCGGCCGTGCGCGCCGGCGACTTCATCTACGTCTCGGGCCAGGTGCCCGTGAACAAGGACGGCGAGATCGTGGTGGGCGGCATCGAGGCGCAGACGCGCCAGGTGATGGAAAACATCAAGACCGTGCTCGCGCTGGCCGGCGCCACCTTCGACGACGTGTGCAAGAGCACCTGCTGGCTGCAGGACGCGCGCGATTTCGGTGCCTTCAACCGCATCTACATGAGCTATTTCGGTGAAAACAAGCCGGCGCGCTCGACAACCGAGGCGCGCCTGATGATCGACGCGCGGGTCGAGATCGACGTGGTGGCCTACAAGCCCAAGGCCTGATTCGATCCCGGTCCGGTCAGCCGTGCAGTTCGGTCTTACGCTGGATGATGCGCGAGACCAGACCGTACTCCACCGCCTCCTCGGCCGAGAGCCAGCGGTCGCGCTCGATGTCGGCCAGCACCACGTCGATGGGCTTGCCGGTCTCGCGCGCGATCTCGTGCGCGATGCGCTGGCGGGCCTTGATGATTTCCTGGGCCTGGATGGCGATGTCGGTCGCCTGGCCACCCGCGCCGCCGCTGGGCTGGTGGATCAGGAAGCGCGTGTTGGGCAGGCACACGCGGCGCTCGCGCGGCGCCGCCAGGAACAGGTGGGTGGCCGCGCTGCCCACCCAGCCGGTGCCGATCATGTTCACCGGCGCGCTGATGAAGCGCACGATGTCGTGAATGGCATCGCCCGACTCCAGGTGCCCGCCGGGCGAGCTCACGAGGATGTCGATGGGCTTCTCTGAACTGTCGGCATCCAGCGCGATGAGCCGGCGGGTGACGTCGGCGGCCACCGAATCGGTGATGGCGCCGAAGATCAACAACGTGCGCGACTTGAACGCCTTTTCTTCCAGGTAGGAGTTGCGCGGCTCGGCGGTGGCTGCGGGCTTGGTGTCGTCGTCGGATTCCATTGAGAACATGGGCAGCATGAAACGGGCTCCTGTGGTTTTGGACTTCGGCCCGTCCTGACGGACAGGCGCCCCCCAGTTTCGCGACATTGCGCCGGCCGTGCCAGGCCGGCCCGAATCACCCCGCGAGGCGCCCCGCCACCAGCTGCAGCACCCGGTCGCAGCGCTTCGCCAGATCCTGGTCGTGCGTGACCATCACGAACGCGGTGCCGTGGCGGCGCGCGAGATCCAGCATCAAGGCGAACACGGTATCGGCCGTGCTGCGGTCGAGGTTGCCGGTGGGCTCGTCGGCCAGCACGCAGGCCGGCTCGGTGACCAGCGCGCGCGCTATCGCCACGCGCTGGCGCTCGCCGCCCGAGAGTTCGGCCGGCCGGTGGTGCAGGCGCTGGCCCAGGCCCACGCTTTCGAGGATCTTCGCGGCCGACTGCGCGGCGGCCTGCTTCTCCACCCGGCGGATCTTCAGCGGCATGGCCACGTTGTCGAGCGCGCTGAACTCGGGCAGCAGGTGGTGGAACTGGTAGACAAAGCCCAGGTGCTGGTTGCGCAGGCGCCCCTGTTCGGCCGGATCGGCGTGCGCGATGTCCTTGCCCAGCAGCTCGACCTTGCCGGTGGTGGGCTCGTCGAGCCCACCCATCAGGTGCAGCAGCGTGCTCTTGCCGGAGCCGGAGGCGCCGACGATGGCCAGCGTTTCGCCGGCGTGCACATCGAGGTCGACACCGTGCAGCACGGTCAGGTCGAGCCTGCCCTCGTGGAACCGCTTGGTCAGTCCACGGGCCTTCAGTACAACTTCACTCATAGCGCAGGGCTTCGGCGGGGTTCACGCGGCTGGCGCGCCAGCTCGGATACAGCGTGGCGACGAAGGCCAGCACCAGGGAAATGATCGCGATCGGCACGATGTCGCTTTGCTGCGGATCGCTGGGCATCTTGCTGATCAGGTAGATGTCCTTCGGCAGGAAGCTCGCGTGGAAGAGCTGCTCCAGGAAGGGGACGATCACGTCGATGTTGTAGGCGATGCCCAGGCCCAGCAGCAGGCCGGCCACGGTGCCGATCACGCCCACCATCGCGCCCTGCACCACGAAGATGCCCATGATGCTGCGCGGCGAGCTGCCCAGCGTGCGCAGGATGGCGATGTCGGCGCGCTTGTCGGTCACGGTCATCACGAGCGTGGAGACCAGGTTGAAGGCCGCCACCGCCACGATCAGCGTGAGGATGATGAACATCATGCGTTTCTCTACCTGCACGGCCGCGAACCAGGTCTTGTTCTGGCGCGTCCAGTCGCGGATGAGGAACTCGCCCGGCAGGCTCACGGCGAGCTGGTCGGCCACGTCGCGCGCCTCGTTGAGGTTCTTGAGCTTCAGGCGGATGCCGGTTGGGCCTTCGAGGCGGAACACCTTGGCGGCGTCCTGCTCGTGCACCATGGCCAGCGCGGAGTCGTATTCGTAGTGGCCCGAATCGAAGGTGCCGACCACGGTGAACTGCTTGAGCCGCGGCACCACGCCTGCCGGCGTGACCTGCCCGCCCGGCGCCACCAGCGTGACCTGGTCGCCCGGCTGCACGAAGAGCGAACGCGCCAGCTCGGCGCCGAGCACGATGCCGAACTGGCCCGGTACGAGCTTGTCGAAGGTGCCGCGCGAGGCGATGCCGTTGATGTCGGTGACCTCGGGCTCGAGCTTGGGGTCGATGCCGCGCACCAGCGTGCCCTTCATGTCCTCGCCGCGCGCGATGAGCGCCTGGGTGTTGATGAAGGGCGCCGCGCCGACCACCTCGGGGTGCTTGCGCGCGGCCGCCATGATCTGGTCGAGGCTCTGCAGCGCCTGCCCGTCGCGCGAGAAGATCTCGATGTGCGACACCACGCCGAGCATGCGGTCGCGCACTTCCTTCTGGAAGCCATTCATCACACTGAGCACAATGATCAGCGCCGCCACGCCCAGCGCGATGCCGAGCATCGAGACACCGGAGATGAAGGAGATGAAGCCGTTGCGCCGCGTCGCCCGGCCTGCACGCGTGTAGCGCCAGCCGAGCTGCAGTTCATAAGGAAGTCGCATAGGGTCGGAATTGTGGCATTCCGGATGCCCCTGAGGCTTCCCGGACAATAAGGGGATGGCCGAAACCTCCCCACGCCAATTGCTGATCCCTTTCGCCGGCCGCGGTTCCCCGTCATGCCGCGCGGCCCTCTCCACGCTCAAGCTCCCCAATCTCGAAAATCTGCTCTCGCGGCTCACCCTCGCGGACACCGACACGCAGGACGAAAGCACGCGCTCGCCTCCGCATGAACGCGCGCTGGCGCAGGCGCTGGGCATCTCCGCGCCAGACGGCTGCATTCCCTGGGCCGCGCTCGAAGCGCGCCGGCTGGGCATCGCCGCGCCGGGCGATACCGAGGGCTGGGGCACGGTCACGCTGTGCAACTGGCAGGTCGGCATCGACGACGTGGTGCTGGGCGACCCGGCCTCCATCGAGATCGACGCCGCCGAATCGGCCGCGCTGCTGGAAATCGCCCGCCCCTTCTTCGAGGAAGACGGCATCGCGCTGCACGCCTCGCCCGTGCCCGGCCGCTGGCTGGCGCGCGCCGGCATCTTCGACGGACTGGCCACCGCCTCCATCGACCGCGCGGTGGGCTACCCCATCTCGCAATGGTCGCCGCTGGCCGACGCCGCACGGCCGCTGCGCCGGCTGCAGAACGAGATGCAGATGCTACTGTACACACAGCGCGTGAACGACGACCGCGCCGCGCGCGGCGTGCCGCCCATCAATTCCTTCTGGCTCGCAGGCACCGGCGCGCTGAAGAAGGAAGAAGCCGCAAACGCCGTCGCACCGACCGTGAACGACACCCTGCGCACCCCCGCGCTGCGCGACGACGGCATCGGCTGGGCCGCCGCCTGGCAGGCGCTCGACGCCGGTCCGCTCGCCGCCCTGCTGGCCGAATACACGCGCGGCGCGAACGACGTGTCGCTCACGCTGTGCGGCGACCTCGCCTCGCAGCGCTACACCGTGCAGCCGCGCGGCCTGGCGCGCTGGGCGAAGAGCCTGTTCGAGCGCACACGTGCGGCCAGCGTGCTGGAGGCGCTATGAAAATCGTAGCCCGCGACATCCCGCCGCGCACCGTCTGGGCGCTGGAACAGGCTGGCGTGCATCCGCTGCTGGCCCGCCTTTTCGCCGCGCGCGGCGTGCGCGCCAAGGAAGAGCTGGACGACGGCCTCGCGCTGCTGCTGCCGCCCGACACCCTGCACGGCACCCGCGAAGCCGCCGCGCTGCTCGCCGACGCCATCGCGCAAAACAAGCGTCTGTGCATCGTCGCCGACTACGACTGCGACGGCGCCACCGCCTGCGCGGTCGGCGTGCGCGGCCTGCGCCTCTTGGGCGCGAAGAACGTGAGCTACCTCGTGCCCGATCGAGTGGTCGACGGCTACGGCCTCACGCCCCCCATCGCCGAGCGCGTGGCCGCGAGCGGCGCCGACATGCTCATCACCGTCGACAACGGCATCGCCAGCGTCGAAGGCGTGGCCGCCGCCAAGGCGCGCGGCCTGCAGGTGCTGGTCACCGACCACCACCTGCCCGGGCCCGAGCTACCCGCGGCCGACGTGCTGGTCAACCCCAACCAGCCCTGTTGCGGCTTCGAGAGCAAGAGCATCGCCGGCGTGGGCGTGATGTTCTACGTGCTGCTCGCGCTGCGCTCGGAGCTGCGCAGGCGCGGCGTGTTCGACACGCCTGCGCCCGCCGCCGGGCCGCCCCAAGGCGGGCCAGCCTCCCCCTCGGGGGGTGGCGAAGCACACGAAGTGGCAAGCCGGGGGGCAGGCAAACCCCAGCCGAAGCTCGACGCGCTGCTGCCGCTGGTGGCGCTGGGCACCGTCGCCGACGTGGTGCGGCTCGATGCCAACAACCGCCGCCTCGTGGCGCAGGGCCTGCGCCGCATCCGCGCGGGCGCAATGCCGGCCGGCGTCGCGGCGCTGTTCAAGGCGGCCGGTCGCAATGCCTCGGTTGCCACCACCTTCGACTTCGGCTTCGCGCTCGGCCCGCGCATCAACGCCGCGGGCCGGCTTTCGGACATGACGCTGGGCATCGAATGCCTGCTGACCGACGACGCCGGCCGCGCCGAAGAGCTCGCGCGCATGCTCGACGGCATCAACCGCGAGCGGCGCGACATCGAGGGCGGCATGCGCGACCAGGCGCTGCTGCTGGCCGAGTCGCTGTTCGCCGCCGACGGCGACGGCATCGAAGCGCCGCCACCGGCCATCAGCGTGTTCGACGCGGGCTTCCATGAAGGCGTGGTCGGCATCGTGGCCTCGCGCATCAAGGACCGCTTCCACCGCCCCACCTTCGTCTTCGCCGCGAGCGGCGCGCCGGGCAAGGAGCAGGAGCTGAAGGGCTCGGGCCGCTCGATTCCGGGCTTCCACCTGCGCGATGCGCTCGACCTCGTGGCCAAGCGCCATCCGGGCGTGCTGCTGCGCTTCGGCGGCCACGCGATGGCCGCAGGCTGCACCGTGGCGCGCGAGCACTTCGAGACTTTCGAGAAGGGCTTCGCGCAGGTCGCGCGCGAGCTGCTGGCCGAATCCGCGCTCACGCGCCAGATCGAAACCGACGGCCCCATTGCGCGCGAGTACATGCGCATCGACCTCGTCGACACGCTGCATCGCGAGGTGTGGGGCCAGGGTTTCGCGCCGCCCACCTTCAGCGAGGAGGTGGAAGTGGTGTCGCAGCGGCTGGTGGGCGAGAAGCACCTGTCGCTCAAGCTCAGGCACCAGGGCCAGCCCATCGACGCGATGTGGTTCAGCCACACCGAGCCGCTGCCGCCGAAGGTCAAGCTGGCCTTCCGGCTCGATGCCGACGAGTGGCAGGGAGTGCGGCGGCTGCGCTTCCTGGTCGAGGGCGCGGAGTTCTAGCGAGGCAGTTCCAGCAGAGCTTTGGCGCCAGTGACGTGGCGGTGCATCGCCGGCGTTACCCTTTGAAAGAAAAACCGCCACCGCATGCTCCATGACGGGCGTGCGGTCGGGACGGATTCCTACGCATGCGGCAGGCGGGCGTTCTACGGTGGAACTTCCATCGCAGGAAATGCCAAGGAGATGCCACCCATGAAATCCGTCGACAGCAAGAGCAGAAGCAACAATCACGGCGCCGCCGCGCGAGTCGTTTCGCGGCAGCGCGAGGTCCAGCGCGCGCAGGACGCGAAGGACCAGGCGGACGCAGTCTCGCTGAAGAAGACGAAGAAAGAAAAAGAAGAACAAGAAACACCCGTGCAGGCCGGCCGCCGGCCGCAGCCTGCCAACCCGATGCCGGCGCAGCACCTGCGCAAGCCAGGCAACGAAGCCGACATGGCCCTGCGCCCGCGCTTCGAAGCCCCCGACTACAAGGGCAGCGGCAAGCTCGAGGGCATGACCGCGCTCATCACCGGCGGTGACTCCGGCATCGGCCGCGCGGTGGCCGTGCTCTATGCCCGCGAGGGCGCGGACGTCGCGATCGCCTACCTCTCGGAGGACGAGGACGCCGACGAAACCCGCCGCCACGTCGAGGCCGAGGGCGCGCGCTGCGTGCTCCTCAAGGGCGACGTGCGCGATCCGGCCTTCTGCCAGAAGGCGGTCGACGAAACGGTCAAGGCCTTCGGCAAGCTCGACATCCTCGTGAACAACGCGGCTTTCCAGCTGCACGCGGCCTCCATCGGCGACATCACCGACGAACGGCTCGACCTCACGCTGCGCACCAACGTCTACGGCTATTTCCAGATGGCGCGCGCCGCGGTGCCGCACCTGCGCGAGGGCAGTTCGATCATCAATACCGGCTCGGTCACCGGGCTCGAGGGCAGCGCGCACCTGCTCGACTACTCGACCACCAAGGGCGCGATCCACGCCTTCACCAAGGCGCTGGCGAGCAACCTGCAGGACAAGGGCATCCGCGTGAACGCGGTGGCGCCGGGGCCGGTCTGGACGCCGCTGAACCCCGCGGACAGCCCGGCGGAGAAAGTGCAGGACTTCGGCAAACAGACCGGCATGAAGCGCCCGGCCCAGCCGGAGGAGCTGTCGCCGGCCTACGTGTTCCTCGCCGCTCCCTGCTGCGCCAGCTACATCACGGGCATCGTGCTGCCGGTGACGGGCAGCGTGGGCGCGGCATGAACCTCGTCGCCAACGACTACAGGAGATCGACATGCAGACCACAGACATCCGTCCTCTTGCCGTTGTGACCGGGGCCTCTTCCGGCATCGGCTTCCAGCTCGCGCTGCTGGCGGCGCGCAAGGGCTACGACCTGCTGATCGGCGCCGACGAGCCGCTGGCGCAGGCCGAGACCGAGCTGCGCATGCTCGGCGCCAACGTGTTCTCGGTGCGCGCCGACTTCGCCACGCGCGACGGCGTGGACGCGCTGCTCGCGGCCACCGAAGGCCGGCCGGTGCACGCGCTGTTCGCCAACGCGGGGCACGGCCTGGGCCACGGCTTTCTCGACCAGGACTTCCACGACGTGCAGCACGTCATCAACACCAACATCACCGGCACCATCTACCTCGTGCAGTGCGTGGGCCGGCAGATGCGCGAGGCGGGCCGCGGGCGCATCCTCATCACCGGTTCCATCGCGGGCTTCCAGCCCGGCAGCTTCCAGGCGGTCTACAACGGCAGCAAGGCTTTCATCGATTCCTTCGCCATGGCACTGCGCGACGAGCTCAAGGGCACGGGCGTGTCGGTCACCTGCCTGATGCCGGGCGTGACCGACACCCATTTCTTCGCGCGCGCCGACATGCTCGACACGCGCGTCGGCCGGCAGGGCGACAAGGCCGACCCGGCGGAGGTCGCGAGGATCGGCTTCGAGGCGATGATGCGCGACGAGAGCGGCGTGATCGCGGGCTGGCGCAACAAGATGCAGGTGGCGCTGTCGCGCGTGATGTCGGCCTCCAGGCTGGCCGAGCAGCACCGGCGCATCGCCGAACCCGGCAGCGGCGAAACGCCGCAGAGGCAGGAGCAGCAGGCCCGGCCCTTCGTCTGATTCTTGATCCGGCCCCTGGTCGGATCCTTCGCGGGTTCTCTCGCACTGCTTTCTTTCCCGCCGGCTGCGGGGCGGGCGCCGCTTCGAGGCTACGATCGGCCACCCTCGCCCACCTGCCCAGAGCCGACCGGATGCCAGCCAGTTACCGCCCCGTTCCAGCCGCCCGCCGCAGCACATGGCTGGCAGCGTGAGCCACGGCCTGCTGGCCGGCCTGATGGTCTGCGGCCTCGTGCTGCTGGTGGCGTCCGGCGCGCGCCTGCACGGCTGGTATCTGCTGGCCTGCGGCTTCGCCCTCGCAGCCTTTGCGGCACTCGAAGGCCTCGCGCCCGGTGACCCGCTCGCGCACTGGGCGGCGCTCGCGCTGGTTCTGTGGGCGGGCTGCCGGCTGCAGTTCGCACGGCAGTTGCTGGAGCTGCGCCGGTTCATGCCGCGCCTGGACAAGGCGGCCCTGGTGCTGCTCGCCGCGCTGGCTCTCGCGGCGCTCCATGCCGCAGTCGAAACCCGGCTTCCATCGATATTGCGCGTGCTGCAGGCGCTGGTGATCGCCTCCACCGTGATCCTCGCTGCGGGCGCGCTGGCGGTGCGGCGCCGGATGAACTGGACCGCCCTGCTCGTCTGTGCAGGCGCGGTGCTGCTGCTGGCGGGCATCTCGGCCACGCACCTCTCCGGCTGGAGCGAACGGCCGTTGGCGCCGGGCCAGGTGAACCCGGCACAGGCCGCGGTGATCGCCGAACTGGCGTTGCTCGCGCTGGCCGCCGCCGCCCGCCTGCGAGCCGATCGGGCCATGGAAATGCGCGCGCATGCGCTCATGGCCGCCCCCGGCATTGACGCGCTCACCGGCGCCGCGAGCCGCACCGGCTTCGAACGCCGTGGCGAGGAATGGCTGCGCGACGGCCGGCAGTTCTCGCTGATGCTGATCGACCTGAACGGCTTCGCTGCCGTGAGCGAGCGGCACGGCCGCGCGGCCAGCAACACGGTCCTGGCTGCCATCGCGCAGCGCCTGCGCGAGCAGGTGCGCGCCGACGACCTCGTGGCCCGGCTGGAGGGCGATGCGCCTGGCGAGGACCGCGAAGGCAGCGACCACAGCTCGTTCGCGATCCTCCTGGTCGGCAACCCGCCGCGGCAGAAGCTCGCGGAGATGGCGATCCGCATCGAGACCGCCGGGGCGCGCCCGGTGGCCCACGAAGGCCGGCTGCTCGCGGGCGGAGAACTCAGCATCGGCATTGCCTGCCACCCTGCCGACGGCGACACGCTGGCCGGCCTGCTCGAATCGGCCGGCCGCGCGCTGCAGCACTGCAAGCGCCAGCGCATGGGGCCCGCCTATGCGTTCGCCGGGGAGATTTCCGGCGAGGCGGCGCGCGCCTGAATGATTTCTTCGTACGCATCGGCGCACGAGACCTCATCTTCCTGCCGCGGGCAGGCCAAGCCTTCACGCCGGGCCCTTATCCTCGGCGGCGAGCAAGCGGAGGGAGCAAACCGCCGGCCCGCCATGCAGGCCGCAGCGCGCGACCGCCAGCCGCATTTCATCGATTCACAGGAGAACGTTTTTCCATGCGCCGTTTTGAGCTGATCGAAGGAACCGCCAGCAAATTCTGGGAGGTCGAGCAGGTCGATGCCGAACTCAACATCCGCTGGGGCCGCATCGGCACCGCGGGCCAGAGCCAGACCAAGTCGTTCGCCGACGCCGCCAAGGCCGGCACCGCGCTGACCAAGCTGGTGACCGAGAAGACCGGCAAGGGCTACAGCGAAGTGGGCGTGGCGGCCGGTGCGGCCATCGGCAAGAGCGAGGCGAAGCCCAAGGCCGAGGCGGCACCCGAGGCGCAGACGGCCGCGCCGGCGGCATCGGCGGCGGCACAGGAGCCCGCTGCGGCACCCGCGGCACCGGCAGTTCCCACAGCTCCCACAACTCCCACAGCCCCCGTCGAGAGCATCGATGCGCAGGCCGACCGCGCGTTCGAAGCGGTGCGCGCACAGATGGAAGCCAACCAGATCGCGTCCACGGAGTTGATCACCGTGGCGGTCCTCAAGCGCCAGCACGGCGTGAGCGAACAAGGCGCCGCGCTCGCCTTCAAGCGGCTGCGAAACAGCGGCCTGCTGTACGGCTGGGGCAACAACTGCACGCCCGCGAAGAACGCGCAGGCCCTCGCGAAGGAGCTGGGCGCCGCGTCGGCAGCGGCGCAAGACGCCGCGCCGGCACCGGCCGGCGTCGAGCCCCTGGCCGTGAGCGCCGACACGCCGCCGTGGCTCGCGGCCGGCACGCCGGTGCGGCTCTCGCCCGAGATGCAGCGCGAAGCCTTTCCCTCGCGCCGCTTTCCGGCCAAGCCCTTCGACGAACTGCCGAGCGTCGGCGCGGCCTGGCTGCCGGTGCGCCGCAAGCTGGATCTCAACGTCGACATGACGGGCACCGATGCCGCCCTGCGCGCGGCCACCCAGCGCATGATCGACCGCAGCACGCAGCCCATTCCCGCGCCCGATGCCGAGGCCGACACCGTGCTGCTGGCGCTCGCGCTGGGCACCGGCGGCAACTACAACACGAGCGAGATGGGCGAGGCGGTGGTGAACTACCTCGTCAAGCAATACGGGCTGCCGGACACCGTCGACATGGTGCTCGCCGCGCAGCAGATCGAGGTGCAGTCCGCCTACGACCGGGCAACGAAGAAGCACCAGTACGGCTTCACCGCCACCGTCACGCGGCAGATGGGCAGCTCCTACTACGGCCCGCTGGGAGCCGGCGAACAGGCGCTGCGCGCGCACCTGTCGCTGGCCGCGCCCGAGGTCTGGCAGGACTGCCGCGACCGCATCGAGGCCGGCCTGCCCAAGGTGCACCCGACGCGCCAGCCGGCGCTCGCCATGCTGCTGCCCGACGCGCCCGAAATCTCGAACGCCCTCGTGCACACGCTGGCGACCGACAAGTCCACGCCAGAGAACATGCACTGGCTGCAGCTCACGGCCACCGATCCCGACGCCATCGCGCTGGCCGCGAAAGTGCGCCTGAGCTATTCGGCCGGCTTCTGGGGCAGCGGCTCCATGACGAGCACGACGGTGCAGGAGCGCGGCGTGGACGCCGTGCCGGTGCTGGAGCGCGGCGCCGCGAACGACCAGGCGGGCGATGCGCTGGCCTGCATCGGCACGCCCGAGGCCGTGCTGGCGCTGGCGCGCGCCGCGGGCAGTTCGAAGCAGGCATTGGCGCGGCTCGCGCTGGCCGTCGATCGCTGGCCGATGGCGGCGATTGCGGCGCTCGCGAGGCTGGTCGCGGCGGGCGGCAAGGACGCCAACCTCGTCACGCCCAGCCTCACGCGCCTGCTGCGCGCGCATGGCGCCGCGCTGCCGGCACTGCGGCCGTGGCTCGACGCAGGCGCGCAGGCGGTGATCGACAAGCAGCTCGCGCTGCTCGCCGGCCCCGCCGATGTGGCCGACGCGAGCGAGCTGCCCGGCGTGCTGGCCGCGCCGCCCTGGCTCGCCAAGGTGCAGAAGAAGGCCGCCGGCGCGCTGGTGCTGGAGCCGCTGGCCGTGGCGCCGGTGGAGCAATGGGACGAAGGCAAGCGCGAAAGTGCGCTGCGCCTGAACTCGTGGCAGACCGGCCGGCATGACGCCGCCGCGAAGAACGTCGAGACGCTGCTCGACGAACTGGGCTTCGACAAGCGCCGCCAGAGCCTCACGCCGTTCGCCAAGACCGCCGCAGCCGCCATCGCGGCCGGCAACGCCGAGGGGCTCATCACGAGCTGGCGCGAGATGGTGGCCGAGCGCAAGAAGGACCGCTACTACTGGTTCAGCTTCTACGCGAGCTTCGTGCCGCTGCTGCCGGCGCCGATCGGCATCGCGTTCTGGAACGCCGTGGCGGGCGAGGCCGAGAGCGACGACATCGGCCGCATACTCGCCACCCACGGCCTCGCGGTGCTGCCCGGCCTGGTGGCGATGGTGCGCTCCAAGCCCACCGACAACCTCTCGTACGCGCTGTACTACGGCGCGGCCGAACTGGCCCTGCCGGCCGCGCGCGCCTTCGCCAAGCTCAAGACGCTTCGCGCCGAAGGCCGCGCGTGGCTGTTGAAGTACCCCGAGCACACCGCCTGCGGCCTGATCGCGCCCGCGCTGGGCAAGGCCGGCGAGGCGCGCGACTGCGCGGGCTCGGCGCTGCGCCTGCTGCATGCCAACGGCCACGAGGCGCTGCTGCTCGAGGTCGCCGGCCGCTACGGCAGGCCCGAGGTGGTGGAGGCGCTGCGCGCCGTGCTCGACGAGAGCCCGCTCGACCGCTTCCCCACCAAGCGCGCGAAGCTGCCCGAGTTCTGGCAGCCGCGCGGCTGGCGCCGCCCGGTGCTGAAGAACGGCAAGGCGCTGCCCGACGACGCGCTGGAGCATCTGGGCCAGATGCTCACCTTCCCGACCAACGAGGAGGTCTACGGAGGCATCGCCGTGGTCAAGGAAGCCTGCGACGCCGGCTCGCTCGCCGACTTCGCCTGGGACGCCTTCACCGCCTGGCTCGAAGCCGGCGGCCCGAGCAAGGAAGGCTGGGCTCTCACCAGCCTGGGCCACCTGGGCAACGACGACACCGCGCGCAGGCTCACGCCCTTCATTCGCGCCTGGCCCGGCGAGGCGGCGCATGCGCGCGCCGTCACCGGCCTGGACGTGCTCGCCAACATCGGCAGCGACGTGGCGCTGATGCTGCTCAACGGCATCGCGCAGAAGGTCAAGTTCAAGGGCCTGCAGGACAAGGCGCGCGAGAAGATCGACGCCATCGCCGAGGCGCGCGGCCTGAGCACCGAGGAGCTCGAGGACCGCCTCGCGCCCGACCTCGGCCTCGACGAGCAGGGCACCATGCGGCTGGACTTCGGCCCGCGCGCCTTCAAGGTGGGCTTCGACGAGACGCTCAAGCCCTATGTGCGCGAGATCGGCGCAGACGGCGTGGCCGGCGCGCGCCTGCCCGACCTGCCCAAGCCCAAGAAGACCGACGACGCCGAGCTGGGCAAGGATGCGGTCGAACGCTTCAAGCTGCTCAAGAAGGACGCACGCACCGTCGCGAGCCAGCAGCTGCTGCGCCTCGAAGTCGCGATGTGCGCGCGCCGGCGCTGGACGCCGGAGGTGTTCCGCACCTTCCTGGTCGAGCACCCGCTGGTGCGCCACATCGTGCAGCGGCTGATCTGGGGCGTGTACGAGGTGCCGGGCGGAGGCAGCTACGGCGGCACGCTCAAGGCCTGCTTCCGCGTGGCGGAGGACGGCAGCTACACCACGGCGGAAGACGACGCCTTCGAACTGCCCACGGGCGACAACCTGCGAATCGGCGTGCCGCACGCGCTCGACCTTCCGGCCGCCGACGCCGCGGCCTTCGGCCAGGTGTTCGCCGACTACGAGCTGCTGCAGCCCTTCGCGCAGATCGGCCGCGACGTCTACACGCTCACCGACGAAGAAAAGGGCAGCAACAAGCTCGAACGCTGGAAGAAGGCGAAGGTGCCCACCGGCCGCGTGCTCGGCCTGGTCAACAAGGGCTGGCGCCGCGGCGAGGCTCAGGACGGCGGCGGCATCTGGTACTTCACCAAGCCGCTGGGCACCGACCGCGTGATCGAGCTGTACCTCGACCCGGGCATCATCGTCGGCATGGTCGACGAGTACCCCGAGCAGGAACTCGGCGAAGTGCAGGTCGGCAAGCCTTCGGGCTGGGGCAACATGCAGGACGCGGAGACGCTGAACCAGCTCGATCCGATTTCCGCGAGCGAACTCATTCGTGACATGGAAGGCCTTCGCGCCTGAACGACCAGATGGCCACCACAAGCAAGACATCCAGGGACACCACCTCCGCTTCGGCCCCCGCCGCGCTGCAGCGCCCGCCGGCCGAGATCCTCTACGCCGACCAGCTCGCCCGCCTGCGCGCACAGGACAAGGACCCGCGCCCGCCCGGCTGGGCGCTGAGCCTGAAGGCCGCGCGCTCTTTCATCCTGGGCGACGCGGCGCTCGACATCACGCCCAAGATCGTCGCGCCCGTGGCCAGCATCGAGCGCATGCTGGTCACGCTGGCCACCGGGCGCGGGCTGATGCTGGTGGGCGAGCCGGGCACGGCGAAGTCGATGCTGTCGGAGCTGCTGGCAACGGCCATCTCGGGCATCTCGACGCTCACCATCCAAGGCGGCGCCTCGATCACCGAGGACCAGATCAAGTACGGCTGGAACTACGCGCTGCTCATCAACGACGGCCCGAGCCCGCGCGCGATGGTGCCGGCGCCGCTGTACCTGGGCATGCAGCAGGGCCAGGTGGTGCGCTTCGAGGAAATCACGCGCGCGCCGCTCGAAGTGCAGGACTGCCTGCTGGGCATGCTCTCCGACCGCGTGATGGCGGTGCCCGAGCTTTCGGGCGAGCACGGCATGCTGTACGCGCGTGAGGGCTTCAACATCATCGCCACCGCCAACACGCGCGACCGCGGCGTGAACGAGATGAGCGCGGCGCTCAAGCGCCGCTTCGACTTCGAGACCGTGTTCCCCATCCTCGACTTCGACCGCGAACTGGCGCTGGTGCAGGAATCGTCTACGCGGCTGCTCGCGCAGAGCGGCATTCCGAAGACGGTGCCCGCGCCCGTGCTGGAGCTGCTGGTGTCGACCTTCCGCGACCTGCGCGGCGCGCCCGCCAAGGGCGATGGCGGCAACGCGGGCAATGGCGGCGGCGATGCGGCCATGGACCGGCTCACCGCCGTGATGTCCACCGCGGAAGCCGTGAACGTGGCGCACGCGGTGGGCGTGCGCGCGTGGTTCCTCGAACAGCGCGAAGGCTCGCCGGCCGACCTGGTCGACTGCATCGCCGGCACGGTGGTGAAGGACAACGCGGACGACCGGGCGAAGCTGCGGCGCTACTTCGAGCAGAAGGCGGCCAAGCGCAGTGGCAGCCACTGGCGCGCCTATTACGAGGCACGCCACCGTCTCCCCTGATGACACAGCCCCACATCGTCGGCGCGCGCCACCACAGCCCGGCCTGCGCGCGGCTGGTGGCCGAGCGCATCCGTGCGCTGCGGCCCATGTACGTGCTCATCGAAGGCCCGGCAGACTTCAACGAGCGGCTCGACGAGCTGTACCTGCCGCACCGGCTGCCGGTGGCGATCTACAGCTACCTGTCGAGCGACCGCACGCACCGCGGCTCGTGGTCGCCCTTTGCCGAACACTCGCCCGAATGGCAGGCGCTTCAGGTCGCTCGCGAGGTCGGATCCACCGTGCGGTTCATCGACCTGCCGGCCTGGCACGACGCCTTCTCGCGCATGGAGAACCGCTATGCCGACGTGGCCGACCACGAGCACGAGGAGCGCGCCGAAGCCTACGAGCGCGCGCTGACCGAGAAGCTCTCCGTGCAGGGCCGCGATGCGCTGTGGGACCACCTGTTCGAGGACGGCTGCGACGAGGCCGAGCTGGCCCAGCGCCTCTCGACCTATTTCGACAACCTGCGCGGCCAGGACCCCGGCTCGCAGGGCAACCAGGCGCGCGAAGCCATGATGGCGCGCTGGATCGCCTGGGCGATGGCGCAGCCGGGCGAACCGGGCCGCGCGCAGGCGCTGGTGGTCTGCGGCGGCTATCACGCGCCTGCTCTGGCCCGGCTGTGGCAGGGGCTGCCGGGCACGTTGCCCGAGACGCCGCAGCCTTCGGCAGAGATCCGCGACGACGATGACGAGGAAGAAAGCCGGGCCGATGGCCCCCAGGCCCCGCTTCGCTTCGGCTCCTACCTCGTGCCCTACACCTTCAAGCGCCTCGACGCCTTCGCGGGATATGCCTCGGGCATGCCCTCCCCGGCTTATTACCAGTGGATGTGGGAGCACGGCCCCGAGGGCGCCGCGCACCGCGCGCTGCAGCAGGTGATGCAGCGCCTGCGCGACAAGAAGCTGCCCGCCTCCACCGCCGACCTGATGGCCGTGCACCTGCGCGCCCAGGGGCTCGCGCGGCTGCGCGGGCACGACAAGCCGCTGCGCTCCGACTGGCTCGACGCGCTGGCCGGCGCGCTGGTGAAGGACGCGCTGGACGCGCCGCTGCCCTGGACGTACCGCGGCGCCATGCGCCCCGGCACCGACCCCGTGCTGGTGCAGGCCATGGACGTGCTGGCCGGCGACACCGCTGGCCGCCTCGCGCCCGGCACGCCGCAGCCGCCGCTGGTGGCCGCCGTGCAGGCCGAACTCGCTTTGCACCGCATCGCGCTGCGCGGCCAGTTCAAGCTCGACCTGCTCACCGAAACCGATCGTGCGAGGAGCCGCGTGCTGCACCGGCTCGCGATCCTGCGGCTGCCCGGCGTGCGGCGCACGCAGGGGCCGAAGCTCGCGATGTCGGGCGAACGCACCGAGCAGTGGTCGCTCTCCGAGCCGCTGGAGCAGCAGGCCGCGCTGATCGAGGCCGGCGCCTGGGGCGCGAGCCTGCACGACGCGGCGCGCGCCCGGCTCGAAGACGACCTGCGCCAGGCCCAGGGCCGCATCGGCCCGCTGGCCGAAGGCCTCAACCAGGCCGCGTGGGCAGGGCTCTCCGCGCTGAGCGACACGCTGCTGCGCGAGCTGCGCGCCGCGATCGCCGCCGAGCCGCGCTTCGAGGCGCTGGGCACTGCCCTGTCGGTGCTGCACACGCTGCTGCGCCACGGCCAGATGCTGGGCATGGCCGACGCGCCGGTGCTGCGCGTGGTGATCGAGTCGGGCTTCGACCGCGCGCTGTGGCTGCTGGAGCCGCCCGCGGCCATCGCGCCGGCCGACATGCAGTCGCACCTCGAGGGACATCTGGCACTGCGCCGCATCGTGGCCGACGTGCTGGCGCATGCGCAGGATCATCCAGACGCCCAGCCGCTGCTCGACCTGGAGCCGGCCCGCGCGCTCGCCGTGTGGCAGCGCAAGGCCGCCGACTCCGCCGCGGCGCCCGTGAGCCGCGGTGCGGCGCTGGGCGCCACGCTGAGCCTGGCCGGCCGCGTCGACGACGCTCACGCGCAGGGTGAAAGCGGCGTAGCCGAGGCCATGCAGTTGCTGCATTCCCTGCCCGCCCCGGTGCTCGGCGATGCGCTCACCGGGCTGCTGGCGCTCGCGCGCGAGCAGCTCGCTTCGGAGCCCGCCTTCGTCGCCGGCATGGACCGCACCGTGCAGGCCCTGGACAACGCCGATTTCGTGCGTGCCATGCCGAGCCTGCGCGCCGCCTTCGCCTGGCTGCCGCCGCAGGAGCGCGGCCTGCTCGCCGACCAGGTGCTCACGCTGCACGACGCCACGCACCTCTCGCGCCGCACCCTCACCGCCCACCGCAGCGGAGAGGCCCCGCCCGAGCAGCTGGCCGAGGCCCGCCGGGTGGAGGACGCGGTGTTCGCGCGCCTGGCCGCCTGGGGCGTGACGCTGGAAGAAGAAAAAGAAGAAAAAGAAAAAGACACCGAGAAAGCCCCTCGCCCATGAGCCTCGACATTCCCGATCCGCTGCAGCGCTGGCGCCTGCTGCTGGGCGATCCGGCCGAATCGGCCTGCGGCGGGCTGAGCGCGGAGGCGCAGGCCGCCGATGCGGCGCTCGACTGGCTCTACGGCCGCGACTCCGACCGCGCAAGCCGCGGCGAGCGCAGCGCAGGCCTGGGCCCGTCGTCGCTGAGCACGCCGGACTGGATCAACACCATCCACACGCTCTTTCCGAAGGAAGTGATCGAGCGGCTGGAGCAGGACGCCGTCGAGCGCTACGGCATTGACGAGGTGGTGACCAACCTCGAAGTGCTGGAGCGCATCGAGCCTTCTGAATCTCTGCTGCGCGCGGTGCTGCACACCAAGCACCTGATGAACCCCGAGGTGCTGGCGGCCGCGCGCAAGCTGGTGGCCGAGGTGGTGCGGCGCATCATGGAGAAGCTCGCCACCGAAGTGCGCCAGGCCTTCAGCGGCAGCCGCGACAGGCGCCGCCGCTCGCGCATGAAGGTGGCGCGCAACTTCGACTTCCGGCAGACGCTGGCCGCCAACCTGCACCGCTACGACCCGCAGCGCCGCAAGCTCTACGTGGAGCGGCCGGTGTTCATCAGCCGCACGAAGCGGCATGCGGAACCGTGGGACATCGTGCTGCTGATCGACCAGAGCGGCTCGATGGTCGACTCGGTGATCCACAGCGCGGTAATGGCCGCCTGCCTCTGGCAGCTGCCCGGCATGCGCACACGGCTCGTTGCCTTCGACACGGCGGTGGTCGACCTGACGGCCGACGTCTCAGACCCGGTGGAACTGCTGATGAAGGTGCAGCTCGGCGGCGGCACCGACATCGCGAAGGCAGTGGCCTATGCGCAGTCGCTGGTCGCCAACCCGGCGAAGAGCATCGTGGTGCTGGTGAGCGACTTCTACGAGGGCGGCAGCGAATACGAACTGGTGCGCCGCGTGAAGGCCCTGGTGGAGTCCGGCGCCAAGGTGCTCGGGCTGGCCGCGCTCGACTCGAAAGCCGAGCCCAACTACGACCGAGAGATGGCTGCCCGGCTGGTGCGAGAAGGCGCTCAGATCGGCGCAATGACGCCGGGCCAGCTCGCCGGCTGGCTGGCCGAGAAGGTGCAGGGATGAGCGGCGACAACATCGCATCGTTGCGGGCCGACCTGCTCGAGCTGACGCCCGAGGCGCTGACGGCGCTGGCCAATGCCGGCTTCGTCAAGCGCGCGCAGAAGGACGTGGCGGCCGGCCTGCTGCCCGCGCTCGAAACCGGCGCCGACGGCACGGTGCAGGCGCAGTTCGACGACGGCGTGCGCACCAGCCTGCCGCCGGGGCGCACGCTGCGCGATGCGCAGTGCAGTTGCCCCGCGAGCGGCATGTGCCGGCATCGGGTGATGCTGGTGCTGGCCTATCAGGCACGGGCCGCATCGGCAAAGGCCGACGCACCGCCCGCCGCGACCGGAGAAGCTTCGGCCGAACCGGAAGGCGCCTGGAGCCCCGCTCAGTTCGATGACGCCGTGCTGGCCGCGAGCCTCGCGCCCTCGGTGCTGGAGCAGGCGAACAAGCTCGCCGCCGCGCGTCCGGTGGTCGGCGTGCAGGCATGGCGCAGCGCCAGCGCGCCGGCGGTGGCTCGGCTGCCGATGTGCAGCGTGCGCTTCTTCTCGCGCAGCTCGCTGGTTCATGCGCGCTGCGACTGCAAGCAGGGCAGCGGCTGCGCGCACGTCGTGATCGCGGTGTGGGCGTTCCGGCAGGCCGGAGCGCTGGAACCGGGGTCGGCGGAGGTGATGGTCGAGGTCCAGCCGAACACGCCGGCGAGCGAGAACACGGGCGACGCCATGCCGCCGCCCTCACCCTCTTCCGCGATGCAGGGCGAGGCCGCGCTCGCATTGCGCGCGCAGATCGACGCCCTGCTGCTGTCGCTGTGGCTCGACGGATCGAGCCAGCCCGCGATCGCGCTGGCCGCCCGCTTCGAGGCCGTGCGGGATCAGGTCCGCGCGCAGGGCTGGAGCTGGGTGGACGATGCGCTCGACGAACTCTGGCAGCTGCTCCAGGCGCAACAGGCCCGCAGCAGCCGCTTCGAGCCGCTGCGGCTGCTGCGCGTGCTCACCGAGCTGTGGGCACGGCTGCAGGCCGCGGCGCATGCCGGACGGCCGCAGCAGCCGGGCTCCGCGCGGGCCGCGCTGCCGGCAAGCCAGATCCTCGGCATCGGCGTGAAGGGCGAGGTTGCGCTCGACCATCTGCGGCTGGTGTCGCTCGGGGCCGAGCTCTGGTCCGACGAGAGCGCCGAGGGCGCGAGCATCCTGTTTGCCGACCCAGACACCCAGAACGTGACGGTGCTGGAGCGCCAATGGACGCGCGAAGGCGATGCCGCGGCCGGCGGCGCCGCGCCCAATCTCATGAACCGGCGCGTCGCGGGCTTTCCGCTGCGGCAGCTGGCGGGCGGGCAGGTCATCACCAAGACCGCGACGCGACGCGCCAACGGGCTGGTCGACATCACTGCAGGCGCACGGCAGACGGGCGTGCTGCCGCTGTCGCCCAAGTCGTGGGACGACCTTGTCCCGCCGCTGAAGCAGCACAGCGTGGCCGCGCTGGTGGCGCATCTGCGCGAGGCGCAGCCGGATTTCGTGAAGCCTAGGCAGGCTGCGAGCGGCGCTTCCGCCGGCGCCTCGGGCCAGCTGCACGTGGTCGCCTTCGAGCGCATGGAAGTGGCTTCGTGCTACTGGGACGCGGCTGCTCAGGTGCTGCATGCACGGCTCGGCCAGGCGGCGCCGGACGACGCCGCGACGGACGAATCCAGCGCGGACGACGACCACGCATGCCTGCACCTGGCATTGCCGCATCGCGCGGTCTCGCCCGGCGCGGTCGATGCGCTGGCTCGCGCGCTTGCCGGCGAACACGGCCCGCTGCGCGCCGTGGCGGGCACGGTACACCTGCAGGGCGACCAGGCCGTCATGCAGCCCCTGGCGCTGCTGACGGCGCAACGCGCGGTGGTGCTCCAGGTCGAGACGGCCGCGCCGCAGCCGCTGGATCTGCGCAGCGACACCGAGGAAACGCCCCCCTTGAACGCGCTCGCCGACGACACGCTGGAGCTGCTGGCCCTCTGGCTCAGGCAGGGGCTGCGGCACCAGGGCGGCGGCGCGCTGTCACGGGCGCAGGCCCAGGTGCTGCGGCTGAAGCAGGCGGGGCTGGGGAAGAGCTCGGCGCTGCTGGCTGCCGTGCTGGAAAACATGCGCTCGTCGCAGCGGCAGGCGCTGGTGGCGCAACTGGCGATGCTGGGGCTGCTGATGCAGGGCGTGGCGCAATCGGCGTCGGCATGAGCCGAAAGACAGAAAAAGAAAAACCCCTGAGCCGTTTCGGGGCTCAGGGGTTCTTTTTTGTGGTGCCGCTTGTCGGAATCGAACTGACGACCTTCCGCTTACAAGGCGGGTGCTCTACCAATTGAGCTAAAGCGGCGAATTCCAGTCAGTGCGTGATTCTAGTGGTGCCGGCCGGCATGCTCCCGGCCGCCCACTGCCATCCGCTACTTGATTCGCTTGAGCGAAGGCCTCGCGCCGCCACCCGCGGGCGGGCGCGGTGGCTCGTCGACCGGATCGGTGGGCGCGCCGGCATCGACTGTCTCGCTGCCGTCCTCGCCCGTCACCAGGTGGACGATCTTGCCGGCATCGCCCTCGGAGCCGCTGCCGCCGCGCGATGCGTCGCGCAGCGGCGCACGTGCGGGAGCCTGGACAGGCACCGGAGCGCCAGTGTCGTCATCCTGCGAAACAGCCGCCGGAGCCGGTGCAGGAAACGCCATGCCCTGCCCGTTCTCACGCGCGTAGATGGCGATCACGCGTCCCACCGGCACGCTGATTTCACGCGCCGTGCCCGCGAAGCGGGCCTTGAACTCGATGAAGTCGTTGCCGAGCTTGAGCGAGCTGGTCGCGTCGAAGCTGATGTTGAGCACGATTTCGCCGTTCTTCACGTACTCGCGCGGAACCTGCACGGTTTCGTCGACCTGCACCGCGACGTAGGGCGTGAACCCGTTGTCGGTGCACCATTCGTACAGCGCCCGGATGAGGTACGGGCGGGTGGAGGACGACTCGAGCGCGTTGATCATGAAAGACAGCGAAAAGCGATGGAAGCAGGCACGAAGCTTACTTACTTTCGCATGACCTTTTCGGACGGCGTGAGCGCTTCGATGTACGCGGGGCGCGAGAAGATGCGCTCGGCGTACTTCAGCAGCGGCGCGGCGTTCTTGCTGAGGTCGATGCCGTAGTAGTCGAGGCGCCACAGCAGCGGCGCGATGGCCACGTCGAGCATCGAGAAGTTGTCACCCAGCATGTACTTGTTCTTGAGGAACACGGGTGCCAGCTGCGTGAGGCGGTCGCGGATGTGCGAGCGGGCCTTTTCGAGCGCCTTCTCGTTGCCCTTGGTGGTGCGGTTCTCGAGGGTGGAGACGTGCACGAAGAGTTCCTTCTCGAAGTTGAGCAGGAACAGGCGCACACGGGCGCGGTCGACCGGGTCGCCGGGCATCAGCTGCGGGTGCGGGAAGCGCTCGTCGATGTACTCGTTGATGATGTTCGACTCGTACAGGATCAGGTCGCGCTCGACCAGGATCGGCACCTGGCCGTATGGGTTCATCACGCTGATGTCTTCGGGCTTGTTGTAGAGATCGACGTCGCGGATCTCGAAGTCCATGCCCTTTTCGAACAACACGAAGCGGCAGCGGTGGGAAAAGGGGCAGGTCGTTCCTGAATACAAGACCATCATGGCGAGAGACTCCTAAAAATCAAAAAGAGTGGGTCGCGTTGGCAACCCACTCTGCGGGGCCGGATGCCCGAGGGTATCCGGCCGGCGTGGACGGAACTACTTGACGTCTTTCCAGTACGAGGCGTTCAGCCGCCACACGAACACCACCGACATGGCCAGGAACAGCAGCACCCACACGCCGATGCGCACGCGGGTGTTCTGTGCCGGTTCGGCCATCCATTGCAGGTAGCCCACCAGGTCGCCGACGGCCGCATCGAATTGCACGGGTGTCAGGGTGCCGGGAGCGACTTGCTCCCATTTGCCCGTGAACACCTCGGCTTCATGGCCGTGCTGCTCCACCTTGGCATACACCGGGCGGCGCTCGCCTTGCAGTTCCCACAGGGGGTTCGGCATGGCGACGCTCGGGAACACGAGGTTGTTCCAGCCGGTGGCCTTGGTTTCGTCGCGGTAGTAGGTGCGGAGGTACGTGTAGAGGTAGTCGGCGCCGGTGCCGCCGTGGCCGGCGCGCGAACGGGCGACCAGCGTCAGGTCGGGCGGCGTGGTGCCGAACCATTCCTTGGCCTGGCGCGCGTCGATGTTGGCCTTCATGGTCTCGCCGACCTTGTCGGTCGTGAACAGAAGGTTGTCCTTGATCTGCTGCTCGCTGATGCCGATGTCCTGCAGGCGGTTGTAGCGCATGAAGGCGGCCGAGTGGCAGTTCAGGCAGTAGTTGACGAACAGCTTGGCACCGTTCTGCAGCGATGCGAGGTCGGTCGTCTTGTTGGGAGCCTTGTCCCACGCGATGCCCTCGGACTCGGCCGATGCCGCTGCGGAGAAGGTCAGGCCCAGAGCGAGCCCCAGGACCGCGAGCCAGCCGGAAATGCTTTTCTTCATCGTGTTTCTCTCAGCTCTCTTGCGCTTCTGGTTGTCTCAATGGGCGGCGAAGACCACGCGCTCGGGCACGGTCTTGAATTCGCCCTTGCGGCTCCACCACGGCATCAGGAGGAAGAAGCCGAAGTACACGAGGGTGCCGATCTGCGAGATGGTCTGCGCGATGTCCAGCTTGAACGAGCCGATGGCGAGTTCGCCCCAGACGCCGGGAGGCTGGATGCCCAGGTAGCCCAGGATCAGGAAGAAGAAAACGAAGAGGCCGTACACGTACTTGTGCCAGCCCGGACGGTAGCGGATCGACTTGACTTCGCTGTGGTCGAGCCACGGCAGGAAGAACAGGATGATGACCGAGCCGCCCATGACGACCACGCCCCAGAACTTGGCGTCGAAGGTCTTGAGCAGGAAGATCACGACGGCAGCCACGACGACGCCCGCGATCTTCAGGCCCATGCCCGACTTGCCCTTGACGAAGTTCCAGATGGCCGCCGCGGCGATGATCAGCGAGAACACGTTGACCATGTCGTCGGTGGTCGCGCGCAGCATCGAATAGAACGGCGTGAAGTACCACACCGGGGCGATGTGGTTCGGCGTCTTCAGCGAATCGGCCGGGATGAAGTTGTTGTATTCGAGGAAGTAGCCGCCTGCCTCGGGGGCGAAGAAGATCACCGCCGAGAAGATCGTGAGGAACACCACCACGCCGAAGATGTCGTGCACGGTGTAGTACGGATGCGACGGAATGCCGTCCAGCGGGTGGCCGTCGGGGCCGCGCTTGGCCTTGATCTCGATGCCGTCGGGGTTGTTCGAGCCCACTTCGTGCAGCGCGATCAGGTGGGCCACCACCAGGCCGAGCAGCACCAGGGGCACCGCGATCACGTGGAAGCTGAAGAAGCGGTTCAGCGTGGCGTCGCTCACCACGTAGTCGCCGCGGATCAGCAGGGCCAGGTCGGGGCCGATGAAGGGGATGGCGGCGAACAGGTTCACGATCACCTGGGCGCCCCAGTAGGACATCTGGCCCCAGGGCAGCAGGTAGCCCATGAAGGCTTCGGCCATCAGGCACAGGAAGATCGCGCAGCCGAACACCCAGATCAGCTCGCGCGGCTTGCGGTAGCTGCCGTACATGAGGCCGCGGAACATGTGCAGGTACACCACGATGAAGAACGCCGACGCGCCCGTCGAGTGGATATAGCGGATCAGCCAGCCCCACGGCACGTCGCGCATGATGTACTCGACCGATGCGAACGCCTGGTTCGCGTCGGGCTTGTAGTGCATGACGAGGAAGATGCCGGTGACGATCTGGATCACGAGAACCAGCATCGCCAGCGAGCCGAAGATGTACCAGAAGTTGAAGTTCTTCGGCGCGTAGTACTTGCCCCACTGGTCGTTCCACAGCTTGCTCAGCGGGAAACGGTTGTCGACCCAGTTCAGCAGCTTTTCGCCGGCCGGTGCATTGGGGGAAATCTCGTGGAATTCAGCCATGTTCTTCTTCCGCCTCAGGCCTTCTTGGAGTCTTCACCGATCAGGAGCTTGGTGTCCGACAGGTACATGTGCGGCGGCACCGGCAGGTTGTCGGGCGCAGGCTTGTTCTTGAAGACCCGGCCGGCCAGGTCGAAAGTGGAACCGTGGCAGGGGCAGAGGAAGCCGCCTTCCCAGTCGTTCGGCAGCGAGGGCTGCGGGCCGGCCTGGAAGCGGTCGGTCGGCGAGCAGCCCAGGTGGGTGCAGATGCCGACCACGACGAGCACGTCGGGCTTGATGGAGCGGTGCTCGTTCTGTGCGTACTTGGGGGTGAATTCGTCGGGGTGACGCTTGGAGAGGGGGTCGGCGAGCTGGCCGTCCAGCTTGGGGAGTTCGGCGATCTGCTGGGGGGAGCGCTTGAGGATCCAGACCGGCTTGCCCCGCCATTCGACGGTGATCTTCTCGCCGACCTTGAGTGCCGAGATATCGACCTCGACCGCGGCACCCGCAGCCTTGGCCTTCTCGGACGGCTGGAAAGTGCTCACGAACGGGATGGCGGTGGCCACGCCGCCCGCCACGCCGGCACAGCCTGATGCAATCAGCCAAGTCCGCTTGCTGGTGTCGATCCGGGTCGAGCCGGAATTCATGTCACTCATGGGGGGATCCTCTTGTCTTCTTCGCTGGAGCAGGAGTCAACCCGCGATTGTAGCGGGGCGCCAAAGGGATATTCAATGGCCGCCAGGCGCGTGGCCGGCGAACGACGGCGAGGCGCGCCGCGCATGCGGGCGCCCGCCTGGGGCGACAGGAGCCTGTCGCCGCGGGGACTTCAGTTCAGGAGGCCGTGCTGCATCGCCTCGTGGACCGCCTGGGTCCGCGACTTGACGGAGAGCTTGCGATAGATGCTCTTGGCGTGGAACTCGATGGTATTGACCGACAGGTACACCGCCTCGGCGATCTGCCTGTTGCTCCAGCCCTGCGCGATCAGGCGCAGCACCTTGAGCTCGCGCGGCGACAGCAGGTCCTGCGGCAGCCTGGAGTCGGAAGCCTCCTGCCGTTGCGGTGGCTGCTGCCGCTGCGATGGCTGGCCCTGCACGCGGATGGCCTCGATCGTGCGCGCCTTCGCGGAAGCGGCGATCGATCCGAGGATGCGCCGCGCGATGCGCGAGTCCATCGGCGAGCCGCCGCGCTCGATCGAACGCAGCAGATAGGCGAGTTCCGCATCGTCGGATTCCGTCAGGAGATAGCCGATGGCGCCGGCGGCGATGGCTGCGTTCACCTGCTGCTGGTCATCGGCCGCCGACATGCCGACGCTCTCGATGCGCGGATAGGTCTGGCGCACGTGGTGGAGCACAGCAACGCCGTCGTCGCCCGGCAGCCCCATGTCGACCAGCACGAGGTCATACGGCAAGGCCGCCAGCAGATTGAAGGCTTCGGCACGGCCCGAGGCGACCACCACGCGGCGATGCGGCGCGAGGTCGCAGAGGATGCGCCGCATGCGATCGGCGGATGCGGCGACGTCCGCAACGATCAGCGCGGCATGGAACACGCCGCCGTAAAGCTGCGCGACCGTCGGCGCCGGCCTCGCGGAGGCGGTGGTGTATGGGAAGTTCATTTCCATGTCCGCTCTCCTGCCCCCGCGCACCGGACTTCGTCCGCGCCGCATGCGCCGTCAATGCCCAAGAAAAAATTGATCACGCGACTTCCTCTGGCTCTGTGGCTACCCAGTGGGCAGCATCGAAATGTTGTCTTTCGTTTCAGATACCGCAGGAACGATGCCCACTCGGACGAACGCCGGCGCACGCGACGCTTCGGCGCGTGTAGTACTTTGATTTCGTTGAAGAAATTGCTCGCGACGAGCTGAAAAACGAGGGCCGGCAAGGCCCTTCGGAAGGCCGTTTTCAGGCCGTTGTTACGTGCGAGTTACCGCGCGTGTTACGTAGCACCGCGACACGCGGAACGCGTGTGCGATCGCGTCTCCAAACATCGGCAAGCGATTCATGCGATGCGCGCGAAGCCGCATGTACGTTGGCTTCGCGAGCCATGCATGCATTCGTCGATGCCGCATCGCTCGACATGCATACATCCATAACTACGGATCCCGGTGATGTTCAGCGAAGACCTCGATTCCTAGCATCGGTTGCATTGGGTAACTCGATGAAACCCAACCCTGCTTCCACGCGACGAGGGCGTGTGGAAGACCAGAAATGGCAACTGATTTCTTCAAGGAAGAAAGTCCAAATGACTACATCCCAGCGTCCCAGTGTTCGCTCTTTCATTGTTCGCCGTCCGGGCGTGAGCCAGCTTCTCGCTTCGGTGCTTCTTAGCGCAGGCTATGTCCTGACTTTGCCGGTGGCACATGCCCAGGTTCGCGTCGGTGGCAACAATGTCAACGTGACCGGGGGTCCCAACAACGGGCTACTGACTTCCGACGATGGCATCTCCACGCCCAACCTGACGGCAACGGACCTCACCGCGGGCACCATCACCTCGACCAACGGCACGATCAATACCCTGAGTTCGAGCAGCATCACGTCCGGCACGGTAGCGGCAGGCAGCATCACCGCAACGCGCGTCACCACCACCAGCCTGAGCGCAACCTCGGCCACGGCCACCAGCCTGACCTCCACCAGCATCAGCACGGCCACCCTCACAGCGGGCACTGTGTCTGCAGGCAGCATCTCTGCAGGCACCGTGTCTGCGGGCAGCATCACCTCCGGCACGGTGTCCTCGACCAACGTCACCACGACGAACCTTTCTGCCACCAGCGGCACCGTCGGCAACCTGACCTCCACAAGCATCAGCACGGGCACGCTCACCGCAGGCACCGTGTCCGCAGGCAGCATCACTGCCGGCACCGTGTCCTCGGCCAACGTCACCACGACGAACGTCTCGGCGACCAGCGGCACGATCAATACGCTGAGCTCCGCCAGCATCACGGCCAGCACAGTCAGTGCCGGCAGCGTGACCACCGGCAGCGTGTCATCGAGCAACGGCACGATCCAGTCGCTGACCTCGACCAACATCCTGGCGACCGGCGTCACCTCGACGAATGTGCTGGCGACCGGCATCACCTCGACCAACATCGATGCCACCAACCTGACGTCGAACACCGGCAGCATCGCCACGCTGACCTCCACCAACGTCAGCACCACCAACGTGACGGCCTCGAACGGCACGATCAACACGGTGAGCTCGACGAACGTCAGCACCACCAACCTGACCGCATCGAACGGCACCATCAACACGTTGAGTTCGGCCAACGTGAGCACGACGAACCTGACGGCCAGCAACGGCACGATCAACACGCTGAGCTCGGCGAACGTCAGCACCACCAACCTGACGGCGTCGAACGGCACGATCAACACGTTGAGCGCCACCAACGTCAGCACGACGGACCTGACTGCCAGCAACGGCACGATCAACACGCTGAGCGCCACCAACGTCAGCACCACGGACCTGACTGCCAACAACGGCACGATCAACACGCTGAGTGCGACCAACGTCAGCACCACGGACCTGACTGCCAACAACGGCACGATCAACACGCTGAGCGCCACCAACGTCAGCACCACTGACCTGACCGCCAACAACGGCACGATCAATACGTTGAGTGCAACCAACGTCAGCACCACTGACCTGACTGCCAACAACGGCACGATCAACACGCTGAGTGCGACCAACGTCAGCACCACCGATCTGACCGCCAACAGCGGCACGATCAACACGTTGAGCGCGACCAACGTCAGCACCACCGATCTGACCGCCAACAACGGCACGATCAATACGTTGAGCGCGACCAACGTCAGCACCACGGACCTGACGGCCAACAGCGGCACGATCAATACGTTGAGCGCGACCAACGTCAGCACCACGGACCTGACGGCCAACAGCGGCACGATCAATACGTTGAGCGCGACCAACGTCAGCACCACCAACCTGACGGCCAACGCCGGCACGATCAACACGCTGAGCGCGACCAACGTCAGCACCACGAACCTGACGGCCAGCAACGGCACGATCAATACGTTGAGCTCGACCAACGTCAGCACGACCAACCTGACGGCCAGCAACGGCACGATCAATACGTTGAGCGCCACCAACGTCAGCACGACCAACCTGACGGCCAACGCCGGCACCATCAACACCCTGAGCGCCACCAACGTCAGCACCACCAACCTGACGGCGAGCCGCGGCACGATCAACACGCTGAGCGCCACGAACGTCAGCACCACCAACCTGTCGGCCGCCAGCGCCACGGTCAACGCACTGACCGCGGGCACGGTCTCCGCCACGACGGTGAACGCGAGCACGGTGAACGCCACCACCGGCAACTTCCAGACGATCACGGCCGCCAACGGCAACATCACGGTGCTGAACACGCAGACCGGCAACATCACCACGATCAACGCCGTGACCGGCAACGTCACGACGCTGAATGCGGGCACGGTCAACGTCACCGGCAACGTGACAGCGGGCGGCACCATCACGGCGGGCAACGGCGTGGTCGCCAACGGCCGGGTGCAGAACGTGGCTCCGGGCGTCCTGCCGACGGATGCGGCCAACATCTCGCAGTTGAACCAGGTCCGCTCCGAGGTGCAGGACATGCGCAAGACCAGCAGCACCGGCGCGGCGATCGCGCTGGCTGCAGCCTCGGTGCCGGCGCTCGAAGCGGGCAAGAGCTTCGGCGTCGGGGTCGGCGTGGGCTCCTACGACGGCCGCTCGGCCATCGCGGCTGCCGCCAGCTTCCGCATCGGCGAAGGCGCGCAGATCAAGGTAAACATCGGCAGCGGCAACAACGGCAAGGTCGGCGGCGGCATCGGCGCATCCTGGTCCTGGTAGTCCGGTCCGGCACTCCCGTGGCGGCTGCGCGCCGCGGGAATGCCAGCGGATGCGACGAAAGGCTGGCTCCTATACTGGGTGACCGGCCTTTTTCACTTGTACAGAAACCGGCATCCAGGCAGGCGGCCTCCACCCTCCTCTGACCCGTCCATCACACGGCTTCATGAACTCATCTTCTCTCGCCCCCGCTCCCTCCACGCCGGCCGCGGACGCCGGGCAACTCCTGGAGCAGGGACTGGCGCTGCACCGGGTGGGGCGTTTCGCGGAAGCCATCCAGGTCTACGAGGCCCTGCTGTCGCGCTTTCCGGAACATGCCGACGCACTGCACCTGACGGGCGAGGCTTTGTACCGGCAGGGCCGGTCGAAGCTGGCGCTGAACTACGTGAACCGCGCGATCGCGCGTTCGCCGCACCACTTCTACTTCAACACCCGCGCGACGATCTTCATGCACATGGGCCTGCCGAACGAAGCGCAGCAGGACCTTCGCCGCGCGATCAAGACGCAGCCCCACTACCCCGAGGCCTACGTGAACCTCTCGGCGGTCTACCGCCAGCAGAAGAAGTTCCGGCAGGCGCGCGAAGCCGCCGCCGAGGCCACACGGCTCGCGCCGCAGGCACCCGCGGCCTGGAACAACGCCGGCGCCATCGACATGGAGCAGGACCGCTTCGACGAGGCGATCGTGCAGTTCCGCCAGGCGCTGGCGCTGGACGGCAACTACGGCGCCGCGCACAAGAACATCGGCAAGATCCGCGCGCACCAGAAGGACTGGGCCGCGGCGCTCGACTCGTACGCGCACGCCGCCGCCGATCCGCTGGACTGCGAGGCCGCCTTCATGCTTTCCCGCGCGCTGCAGGCCTGCGGACGCATCGAGGAAGCCATCGAACCCATGCAGCGCGCAATGCGCAACTGGTCGGCCGAGGAGCGCCACAAGGCGCTGTCCGACCCCGAGGGCGTGGCCGCGCTCTACGGCGTGTGCGGCGCGCTCGAGGGCGTGTCGATGCGCTTCGCGGAATCGGCCGAGCTCTACAGGCTCGCGCTCGAGAGCCTGCCCGAACACGAGTTGCTGCTGAACAACCTGGGCACGGCGAACTTCCGGCTCGGCCGCTTCGACACCGCCATCGAGGTGCTGAAGAAGGCGCTCGAAGTGCATCCGCGCCAGGTGCTCGCGCGCTGCAACCTGGGCGTGACCTACGTGATGGCTGGCCGGTCGAAGGAGGCCATCGCGGAGTTCGAGCAATGCCTGCGCGACGACCCCGACTTCATGCCCGCCATGGTGTGGATGCTGGGCGAGAAGGCGCACATCGCCGACTGGAACGGCGTGCCCGAACTGCGCGAGCGGATCGCGGCGCTGCTCGACAACCCGAGCAACGACCAGACGGTGTCGTCCTTCATCCTGATGTCGAACTACGACGACGCGCGCCGCCTCATGAACTGGACGCAGCGCTCCGCCCTGCTGGCCGACCGCAACGCGGCCATCAGGCCCTTTGCCGACGCGGGCGCGCGCCGCACGTCGCCGCGCATCCGCGTGGGCTACTACTCGTTCGACTTCCGCAACCATCCGGTGGCGCACCTGACGGCCGAGCTCTACGGCCAGCACGACCGCAAGGACTTCGAAGTCTTCGTCTACTCCTACGGGCCGGACGACGGCCATCCGGCGCGGGCACGCATCGCCGCGTCGGCCGAGCATTTCGTCGACCTGCAGGGCCAGTCGATCCAGCAGATGGCCGAGCGCATCCGCGAGGACGAGATCGACATCCTGGTCGACCTCTCAGGCGACACGCGCGGCGCCAAGCCGCAGGTGATGGCCTACCACGCGGCGCCCGCGCAGCTCATGTGGCTGGGCTACATGGGCACCAGCGGCACGCCCAACTACGACTACCTGGTGTCCGACAACTTCCTCTCGCCGCCGGGCACGGAAGACTGCTACTCCGAGAAACTGCTGCGCCTGCCCGAGACCTTCCAGGTGATCGACACCAGGCGCCCAGTCAATCCGCACAGGCCCACGCGCGCCGAGCACGGCCTGCCCGAGGACGCCTTCGTGCTGTGCAACTTCTCGCAGTCGTTCAAGATCCAGCCCGAGACCTTCGAGGCCTGGGTGCGCATCGTGCAGGGCATTCCGAACTCGGTGCTGTGGCTGGCGCAGGGCCCGAACGGCTTCGAGCAGAACCTGCGTGCGCAATGGGAGAAGGCGGGCCTCGCGACCGAGCGGCTGATCGTGTCGCCGCGCATGCCGGTCGACCAGCACCTCGCGCGCATCGGCCTGGCCGACCTGTTCATCGACACCTTCCCCTACAGCAGCGGCGCGACCGCGAACGACGTGCTGTGGTCGGGCGTGCCGCTGCTGGCGCTCACGGGCACGACGATGGTGTCGCGCATGGCGGGCAGCCTGCTGCGCGCCATCGGGCTGCCGGAACTGGTGGCCGCGAGCCACGAGGAATACGTGCACAAGGCCGTCCACTACGCCACGCACCCCGATGAACTGGCCGACCTGCGCGGCCGGCTCGCCGCGGCCAAGGACGCGCGCCGCGGCTACTTCGACACGCCGCGTTTCGTGCGCCACCTGGAAGACGGCTACCGGCAGATTGCCGCGCGCAGTCGTGAAGGTTTGCCGGCCGCGCATGTCGATGTGGCACCGCGTGCGCTGGAGAAGTGAGCAATCGCGGGCATACTCGGCTCTCCTTCAACAGCAGAGCTCCAGCAGCCTTTTGAATCATGAGCATCCTCAGTGAATTCAAGGAATTTGCCGTCAAGGGCAACGTCATCGACCTCGCGGTCGGCGTGATCATCGGCGCCGCCTTCGGCAAGATCGTCGACTCGCTCGTGGCCGACATCATCATGCCGCTGGTGGGCGTGGTGTTCGGCAAGCTCGACTTCTCCAATCTCTATGTGGTGCTGGGCACCGTGCCGCCGGGCGTCGCGAACACGCTGGCCGACCTGAAGAAGGCAGGCGTTCCTGTGCTGGCGTACGGCAACTTCATCACCATCGCGGTCAACTTCGTGATCCTCGCCTTCATCATCTTCATGATGGTCAAGCAGATCAACCGCCTGAAGCGCACCGAGGAGCCGGCCCCCGCCGCAGCACCCGAAACGCCCGAAGACGTGGTGCTGCTGCGCGAGATCCGCGACAGCCTCAAACGCTCCTGATCAGACGCCCCCGAGCACCCGGGCCATGCGCAGCGCCTCCACGAGGCTGGACGCATCGGCCCGCCCCGTTCCGGCAATGTCGAACGCGGTGCCGTGATCGGGGCTGGTGCGCACCAGCGGCAGCCCCAGCGTCACGTTCACGCCCTTCTCCACGCCCAGGTACTTGACCGGGATCAGTCCCTGGTCGTGGTACATCGCGACCACCACGTCGAATTCGCCGCTGGACGGCACGCCGTTCCTGGCGCGTGCGCGCATGAAGACCGTGTCGGGCGCGTGAGGCCCGCTGGCGTCGATGCCCTCGGCGCGCGCAGCCTCGACGGCCGGCGCGATGATCTCCCGCTCCTCCGAACCGAAGAGCCCGCCCTCGCCCGCATGCGGATTGAGGCCCGCCACGCCGATGCGCGGCGCGCGGCCCAGCGCATGGCTCAGCGCGCGATGCGTGATGCGCAGCGTCTCCAGCACGCCCTCGAAGCGCACCGCCTCGATGGCCTTGCGCAACGACATGTGGATGCTGACGAGCACTGTGCGCAGCTCGTCGTTGGCCAGCATCATGCGCACCGGCACGTCGGCCACGGTACGGCCCAGGTGCGCGGCCGCCTCTGCCTGCAGCAGCTCAGTATGGCCGGGGTACGGAAAGCCGGCGGCCGACAGCGCCTCCTTGTGCAGCGGCGCGGTCACGATGGCGCCGATCTCGCCGCGCAGCGCGGCCCGTGCGGCCCACACCACGCATTCGCCCGCCACGCGCCCGGCTTCGGCGCTGATGCGGCCCGTTTCGATGTGCGAAGGCGGCGCGATCACCTGCAGCACCGGAATGCAGCCCGGCGGCACGGTCGCGGCCTCGGCGACGGATTCGATCTCCAGCACCGGCCAGCCCGGCTGGCCGTCTGCTGCCAGCGCCTGCGACGCCTTGCGCAGCGTGCCCACGTCGCCGGCGACGAAAGCGCCACGCGTCGCTTCGGGTGCGTCGCGGAAGGCCTTGACGATGATCTCGGGGCCGATGCCGGCGGGGTCGCCCAGCGTGATGGCGATGGGGCCGCTCATTGGAAAGGCACCTCCGTGCTGCGCGCCGCGCTCATGCCGGGTTGTCGATGTCGATGAACTCGTGCTTCAGCCCGAGCTGCGCCGCCACATGCCCGGCCACCGCCGGTGCGCCGTAGCGCTCGGTGGCGTGGTGCCCGCAGGCCAGGAAGGCCACGCCCATCTCCCGCGCGTAGTGGGCCTGCGGCTCGGATATTTCACCGGTGATGAAGGCATCGGCGCCGGCCGCGATGGCGGCCTCGAAGTAGCCCTGCGCCCCGCCCGTGCACCAGGCCACGTTCCGGATGGGGCGATGCGCCGTGTCGACAAGGGTGACCGGCCGCTTCAGCACGCTCTCGACGTGCGTGGCGAGCGCCTTGGCGCTGCCGAAGCTCTCGCCGCTTTCCTGCGCGCCGAGAAAGCCCAGCTCCTGCTCGCCGAAGCGCCCGGCCGAGCCGGCATGCGCCACGAGCCCCAGCTTCAGGCCGAGCTGGGCGTTGTTGCCGAGTTCGGGGTGCGCATCGAGCGGCAGGTGGTAGGCAAAGAGGTTGACGTCGTCGCCCAGAAGCAGGCCCAGGCGCTGCTTCATCCAGCCGGTGACGCAGCCGTCCTGGCCGCGCCAGAACAGGCCGTGGTGGACGAAGATGGCGTCAGCTTCGGCGCTGATCGCGGCCTCGATCAGCGCGCGGCTGGCGGTCACGCCCGAGACGATCTTGCGAACCACGGTGCGCCCTTCGACCTGCAGGCCGTTGGGTCCGTAGTCCTTGAAGCGCCCGGGGGCCAGCAGCAGGTCGAATGCGTGAAGCAGTTCGTGGCGGGTGGAGCTCATCGCGCCATTGTCGCGCCGCGCGCGGGGGCCACGCCACCGTCGCGCATCGCATGGCCGCGCGCGGCCATGGGCAGCAGGGCCAGCAGGAAGCCCAGCGCGGCCAGCGCCGCCACGTAGTGGGCCGGCGCCATCGTGTCGCGCTGCAGCCAGAGCGTGAGGATCACCGGCGTGAGCCCGCCGAACACCGCGTACGACATGTTGTAGGCAAACGAGAGCCCGGTGAAGCGCACCGGCGCCGGGAAAGCGCGCACGCCAGCGATCGGCACGGTGGCGATGGTGCCCACGAACAGGCCCACCAGCCCGTAGTGCCAGAAGAGCGTGGCCGGGGTGCCGGGCAGGCCGCTGTAGAACAGGTAGGCGGTGACGAACAGCCCGCCCCAGCCGATCAGCATCACGGTGCGGGTGCCGATGCGATCACTCGCCCAGCCGGCCAGCACGCAGCCCAGCGTCAGGGTGAGCGTGGCGAGCGCGTTGGCCTCGAGCGCCATCGCGGCGGGAATGTGATGCACCTTCTGCAGGTAGGTGGGCGTGTAGAGCACCACGACCACGATGGCGGCCGACAGCACCCAGGTCAGCAGCGCGACGTAGACGCAGGCCAGCCGATGCTCGCGCAGCACGGTGCGCAGCGGCAGCTCGCGCGCGGAGTTGCGGCGGCCGGCCAGTTCCTTGAATACCGGCGTCTCGTGCAGGAAGCGGCGCAGGTACACCGACACCAGCCCGAACACGCCGCCCAGGATGAACGGGATGCGCCAGGCGAAGTCGCTCACCTGCTCGGGCGAATAGTGGCGGTTGATGGCCACCGCGATCAGCGAGCCCAGCAGGATGCCGCCGGTGATGCCCGACGTCAGCACGCCGATGCCCAGGCCGTAGCGCTTTTCCGGCACGTGCTCGCCCACGAACACCCAGGCGCCGGGCATCTCGCCGCCGATGGCCGCGCCCTGCAGCACGCGCATCGCCAGCAGCAGCAGCGGCGCCGCCACGCCGATGCTCGCGTAGGTCGGCAGCAGGCCGATCACCAGCGTGGGCGCCGCCATCAGGAAGATCGACAGCGTGAACATGCGCTTGCGGCCGAAGATGTCGCCGAAGTGCGCGATGACGATGCCGCCCACCGGGCGCGCCAGGTAGCCGGCGGCGAAGATGCCGAAGGTCTGCAGCTGGCGCAACCAGTCGGGCATGTCCGTGGGGAAGAACAGCGCTCCCAGCACGGTGGCGAAGAACACGTAGATGACGAAATCGTAGAACTCCAGGGTGCCGCCGAGGGCGGACAGGCCGAGGGTCTTGTAGTCGCTCGAACCGAGCGTGCGCGCCGGTGCCGGCTGCGCGCCGTCCGGGAAGTTTGCTTCTGAAGTCATGGCTGGCAGGGAGGTCTTGGCCGCGCGCCAGCCGCAAGGCCGGGTGAGAAGACGAAGAATGGCGCGCTGCGGGCGAAATGCCTGCCGCTTCCACCGGGTGGGCAGCGCGGGAGGCCGGGAAAGCCCGGACCGGATGGGTCCGACCCGCAATGCTAGGTGTTAACCCGGGTTTACGTACACAGTAAGTCTTAATCTCGACCCCGGCGAGCGGTTTCTGGTCCATGCGGTTGAGGGACAATTGACAACATTGCTGCGTTGCACTGCGGCTTCCAACGTCTTTTTCACCAATCTTTCATGAAACGCACCTGGCTGCTCTTCGCCCAAGCCGTGACCGTCCTGCTCGCGGCCTACTTCGTCGTCGCGACGCTCAAGCCCGAGTGGCTCAACAAGCGCGCGACCTCGCTGGGCGGCGTGGTGTCGATCGTCGAAGCCCCGGCCGGCAACAACCCGGGCGTGGCGGCGCCCGGCAGCCTGAGCGTGCCGGCCAAGAAGGCCTCGCCGGCCGTGGTGAGCATCAACACGAGCAAGGCTGCGCAGCGCCATCCGCGCAGCAACGACCCGTGGTTCCGCTTCTTCTTCGGCGACCAGGACGACCAGCCCCAGGTGGGCCTGGGCAGCGGCGTGATCGTGAGCCCCGACGGCTACATCCTCACCAACAACCACGTGGTGGAAGGCGCCGACGAAATCGAGGTGACGCTCAACGACAGCCGCCACGCACGCGGCAAGGTGATCGGCACCGACCCCGACACCGACCTGGCCGTGCTGAAGATCGAGCTCGACAAGCTGCCGGTGATCGTGCTGGGCGACTCCGACGCGCTGCAGGTGGGCGACCAGGTGCTGGCCATCGGCAACCCCTTCGGCGTCGGCCAGACCGTGACCAGCGGCATCGTCTCGGCGCTGGGCCGCAACCAGCTCGGCATCAACAACTTCGAGAACTTCATCCAGACCGACGCGGCCATCAACCCCGGCAACTCGGGCGGCGCGCTGATCGACGTCAACGGCAACCTGCAGGGCATCAACACCGCGATCTACTCCCGCTCGGGCGGCAGCATGGGCATCGGCTTCGCCATTCCGGTGTCGATGGCCAAGATCGTGCTCGAAGGCATCGTCAAGGAAGGCCAGGTGCGCCGCGGCTGGATCGGCGTGGAGCCGAGCGACCTGTCGCCCGAACTGGCCGAGACCTTCGGCGTGAAGGCCGACTCCGGCGTGATCATCACCGGCGTGCTGCAGAACGGCCCCGCCGCCAAGGCCGGCATCCGCCCGGGCGACGTGATCACCTCGGTGGGCGAGAAGAAGACGGACAACGTGCAGGCGCTGCTGACGGCAGTGGCCGGCCTGAAGCCGGGCAGCACCTCGCGCTTCGCGCTGCAGCGCGGCAGCGACAAGATGGAACTGGACGTGACGCCGGGCCTGCGGCCGAAGAGCCCGGTGCGGCAGGTGCCCCCGAATCAGCAGGAATAAAAAAGAAAAAGCCCGGGTGCAAGGCCCGGGCTGGCTGAACGATCGGCGCCCGGGTCAGCTGCTCGAAGCCGAGTCGGTGCCGCTGCTCTCTTCGTCTTCCGGCTTCCTGCCGGTGCTCGCGAAATACTTGGCGCCGATGATGCCCACCTCGTAAAGCAGGCACATCGGCACCGCCAGCGCCAGCTGCGACACCACGTCGGGCGGCGTCAGCACCGCGGCGACGACGAACGCGACCACGATGAAGTAGCCGCGGAACGAGCGCAGCTTCTCGATGGTCACCATCTCGAAGCGCACCAGCAGCATGACCACGATCGGCACCTGGAACGCCACGCCGAAGGCGATGTAGAGCGACAGGATCGCCTCGACGTACGAGGAGATGTCGGGCGTAGCCTGCACCGCCGCCGGCGCGAATCGCTGGATGAAGCTGAACATCTTGTCCAGCACGAACAGCTGCACGAAGGCGATGCCGGCATAGGCGAGCAGGCTGCCGAAGAAGATCAGCGGCAGCGCAAAGCGCTTTTCATGGCTGTAGAGGCCCGGCGCGATGAACATCCAGGCCTGGTACATGAGCCAGGGAAGCGCCAGCAGCACGGCCGCCATCATCAGCACCTTGAGCGGCACGAAGAATGGCGAGAAGACGCCGATGGCGATCAGCTTCGCATCGTGCGGCATGTGCGCCTTGATCGGCATCGCGATCAGGTCGATCAGCCCGCCGGGGCCGGGCCAGATGGCCAGCAGGATGCCCGCGACCACGAGGCCGTAGACGCAATAGAGCAGTCGGTCGCGAAGCTCGACCAGGTGCGCGACGAATGGCTGTTCGGTGCCCGCGAGTTCGTCTTCTTTGTCTTTGCTCTTGCTGTCGGAATCGGCCATTGGGGAAAGAAGAAGATAGCGTGTCGCCGGCCGACGCTCGAAGAGCGCGGAAATGGGAGCCCGGCCGTTAGTTGATCTTGTGCGGGCGGAAGCGCGCGACGCGCGCGGCGCCCGAGAGCGCCTTGGTGCGCACGCCGTTGCGCGCCTTGTACCACTGCGGCGTGGCGCCCTGCTTCAGGCGCCAGTTCTTGCGGGGGTGCTTGTACTCGGGCGGCGGTGACGGCTCGGGTTCGGCCAGCGCCGAGAGGGTTTCGCCCGAACCGCTGAACTGCTTTTCGAACTCGCTCGCGCCCGTGTGGATGCTGTGCTCGACGTCGCGAGCCGCATCCTCGACGGTGGTCTTCATCTTGCGGAGCTCGTCGAGCTCCATCGAGCGGTTGACTTCGGCCTTGACGTCGTTCACGTAGCGCTGCGCCTTGCCCAGCAGCGTACCGACGGTGCGGGCCACGCGCGGCAGCTTCTCCGGGCCGATGACGATCAGCGCCACGACGCCGATCAGCGCCAGCTTCTCAATGCCGAGGTCGAGCACGTGCTGCTGCCCGTGCTCAGGACTTCTGACGCGCTTCGACGTCGATCGCCGACTTGTCGCTGTTGGCCGGCTGGCCGGTCACCTGCTGGGCGGGGGCCGACGAGGCGGCCGGTGCATCGGAGGATGCGCCGTCCTTCATGCCGTCCTTGAAGCCCTTGACGGCGCCGCCAAGGTCCGAACCCATGTTCCGCAGCTTCTTGGTGCCGAAGATCATGACCACGACGAGCAGCACGATCAGCCAGTGCCAGATGGAAAAAGAACCCATGGAGAACTCCTAAGAATGTGTCCGATTTTAGTCGGGCGGAATGTGACAGTTTGGCTTAATGCCGCTCAGCCGCGAAGCCACGGCCGGGGGCCACCCATGACATGGACATGGAGATGGTGGACCTCCTGCCCGCCCTCGGCGCCAGTATTGACCACGACGCGGTAGCCGCCTTCCGGATAGGGCCTGCAGCCCTGCTCCAGCGCCAGCTTGGGCGCCAGGGTCATGATCTTGCCCATGAGCGCCGAATCCTCGGGCGTCAGCTGGGCCATCGAGGGAATGTGCTTCTTGGGCACCAGCATGAAATGCACCGGCGCCCAGGGCGCGATGTCGTGGAAGCCGAACAGGTCTTCGTCCTCGTAGACCTTGCGGGAGGGGATCTTGCCCTCGATGATTTTGCAGAAGACGCAGTTCGGATCAGATGACATCTTTGGGTTCCATGGGACGGCTGTCGTTCATCCGGATCATGCCCTTCACGATCCGGTAGAGGAACCACAGCGAGATCAGGCTCCAGGCGATCCAGCCCGGCACGAAGAGCAGCAGCCAGAGCCACGAGGTGAGGATGTACAGCAGCCCCGCCCACAGCACCGAGCGGATGCGCCAGCTGAAATGCGAGGCCTGCCAGGTGCCGGCCGCGTCGTCGCGCTTGACGAAGTCGATCACCAGGGCGATCAGCAGCAGCAGCACGGAGGCCTGCGCCCCCGGCACGACGGCGCCGATGGCCACGATCAGGTGCAGGATGTAACTGACCCAGCCCCAGGTCTTGAGGGAGTCGTCGGGTTCCACGTTCACGATGTCGTTGGCCATGGCGGGTGTCCTTTCAATCGTTGGGGGCTTCGGCTTCCCGCGCCTTCACCTTGCGAAGCGCCTTTTCCTCGATGCCGCTGGTGCCTTCGCGGCGCTCCAGTTCGGCCGTGACGTCGGACGGGGAAAAACCGTAGTGCGCCAGCGCCACCATGGTGTGGAACCACAGGTCGGCCACTTCGTTCACTATTTTCGAGCGGTCGCCGCCGTGGTCGGCGTCCTTGGCGGCCATCACGACCTCGGTGGCCTCCTCGCCGATCTTTTTGAGGAAGGCGTCGGGGCCCTTGTGCAGCAGGCGCGCGACATAGCTTTTCTCGGGGTCGCCGCCACGTGCCGGCAGGCGGCTTTCGATGACCGCGGCCAGGCGGGCGAGCGCGTCGGAGGTGCTGTCGTTGTTCACTGTGGCCGTCACTTGTAGATCGATTCCGGGTCTTTCAAGACGGGTTCGACCGCCGTCCACTGGCCCTTTTCGTACTTGTTGAAGAAGCAGCTGTGGCGCCCGGTGTGGCAGGCGATGCCGGGCTCGTGGCCGAGCTGGGTGACCTTGAGCAGCACCACGTCGTTGTCGCAGTCCAGGCGGATCTCGTGCACGGTCTGCACGTGGCCCGACTCCTCGCCCTTGAACCACAGCTTGTTGCGCGAGCGGCTGAAATACACCGCGCGGCCCAGCTCGGCGGTCTTTTCGAGCGCCTCGCGGTTCATCCAGGCGAACATCAGCACGTCGTTGCTGCCCTGTTCCTGCGCGATCACGGGCACAAGGCCGTTCGCGTCCCACTTCACTTCATCGAGCCAGTTCATGGACGGTATTGTCAGGGATGGCCAAAGACCCTCGAACAGCCGTTCGGCGGGCCTCCGGCAGGGTCATTCAGCGGTCGATGCGCACGGGAATGCCCCGCGCCGCCATGCGGGCCTTGGCTTCGCCCACCGTGTGCTCGCCGTAGTGGAAGATGCTCGCGGCCAGCACCGCGTCGGCGCCGCCGGTCTGGATGCCGTCGGCCAGGTCGTCCAGGCTGCCCACGCCGCCCGAGGCGATCACGGGCACGTTCACGGCGTTGCTCACCGCGCGGGTCAGCTCCAGGTCGAAACCGCTCTTGGTGCCGTCGCGGTCCATGCTGGTCAAGAGGATCTCGCCGGCGCCGCGGCGCGCCATCTCGGCGGCCCATTCGACGGCGTCCAGGCCGGTGTTCTTGCGCCCGCCGTGGCTGTACACGTCCCAGCCCGCGCCGCGCGTGGCGGCTTCCTCGGGGCTGCGGCGCTTGGCGTCGATGGCGACCACGATGCACTGCGAGCCGTATTTCTGCGACGCGTCGCTGATCACCTGCGGATCGGCGATGGCGGCCGAGTTGAAGCTGGTCTTGTCGGCACCGGCGTTGAGCAGCCGCCGCACGTCGGCCACGGTGCGCACGCCGCCGCCCACAGTCAGCGGAATGAAGACCTGCGAGGCCACCGCCTCGATGATCGGCAGGATCAGGTCGCGGCCGTCGCTGGTGGCCGTGATGTCGAGGAAGGTGAGTTCGTCGGCGCCCTGCGCGTTGTAGCGCGCGGCGATCTCGACCGGATCGCCCGCATCGCGCAGTTCGACGAAGTTGACGCCCTTGACGACACGGCCGCCGGTGACGTCGAGGCAGGGAATGATGCGTTTGGCAAGCATGGTGTGTAAGTAACCGGTGGGGTAATCAGAGAACGCGCAACTGTTGCCAGCCGAGCCATTGGGCGCCGGGCGCGAGCAGCACGGGCTCGTCGATGCGGGCCGCCTCGACGCAGAGCATGTGGCGATAGCCGTCTTCGGGCATGTCGGCGAGTTTCGCACCGAGCACGGCGCCGGGGTTCCAGACCACGGTTTCGGTGCAGGTGGGGCTCTGGGAGATTTCGACCGTGCCGCCGGACTGCGCCAGCTGCAGCGGCCGGGCCGGCGCGCCGTAGACGCTGTCGAATTCGGCGTCGAAGTGCAGCGCCCCTGCCTTTTCGGCATAGCGCTCGTCGGTCAGCGAATCCCAGCGATTGGCGCCCTGGAGGCCCTTCAGGCGCGCATCGGCGATGTCGTCGACGCGCAGGTAGGTGTGCAGCGCCGCGGTGAAGGACCAGGGCGCGGCGTCGGTGTTGACGAGCGTGAGCACCGTGCGCAGCCCGCCGGGGCTCAGCGTTGCGTCCAGCCGTGCCTCGAAAGAGTGCGGCCAGAGCTTGCGCGTGGCTTCGTTGTCGCGCAGCGCCAGGCGCAGGGTCTGGGGGGCGTCGGAAGGGGCGTTTTCCCAAGGCAAATTGCGCATGAAGCCATGCTTGGGCAGCATGCCGCGCTGGTTAAACTGCGGGCAGCAAATGGGTATGCCGCCGCGGATGGCGGCCTGTCCGTCGAACACCGCGCGAGGGCTCAGGTAGAGCCTTTCCACGGCGTCGGCCGTGGTCCACGACAGCACATGGGCGCCATGCAATGCGACGGTGAGGGTGCTTCCGTCCGCGCCCGTGGCGCGCATGGCGGGCTGGCCGCGGAACTCGATCAGGCTGGTTTCCATGTGAGGAATTGTAGGCAGCGCCCGTGCGGTGGCACGGAACTGGCATCCCGGGCCATTGCGCGGCCGGGGCCTTCTTGGATACCCTGTGGCGGCTTGCATCGGGAGACAAGGTGCAACTCGGTCCCGCGTACCCGAAAGAATCACTCTCACACGACAAAAGGGGATACGAATGAAGAAGCTGCCGATGGCCGCATGGATCCTGATCGCGATGGTGCTGGGCATCATCGTCGGCTACATGATCTTCACCAGCTTTCCGGACAAGAAAGCCGCCAAGGAAATCGCAGACTACGTCTCCATCGTCTCGGACGTCTTCCTGCGCCTCATCAAAATGCTGATCGGCCCGCTGGTGTTCTCCACGCTGGTGGTGGGCATCGCGCACATGGGCGACGCCAAGTCGGTCGGCCGCGTGTTCGGCAAGGCCATCGGCTGGTTCCTCACCGCGTCGCTGATCTCGCTGGTGATCGGCCTGGTCATGGCCAACCTGCTCAAGCCCGGCGAGAACCTCGGGCTGCCATTGCCTGACATCGGCGCCTCCGCCAACCTGGCCACCTCGAAATTCACGCTGAAGGACTTCGTGAGCCACACGGTGCCCAAGTCCTTCGTGGAGGCCATGGCAAACAACGAGATCCTGCAGATCGTGGTGTTCTCGATGTTCTTCGGCGTGGCACTGGCCTCGCTGGGCGACAAGGCGAAGACGCTGGTCGCCGCCATCGAGGAACTCTCGCACGCGATGCTCAAGATCACCGGCTACGTGATGAAGCTCGCACCGCTGGCCGTGCTGGCCGCCATGGCCGCGACCGTGGCCGTCAACGGCCTGGGCATCCTGCTGAAGTTCGCGGTGTTCATGGGCGACTTCTACCTGGGCCTGTTCGTGCTGTGGGGCGTGCTGATCCTGGCTGGCTTCCTGTTCCTCGGCCCGCGCGTGTTCAAGCTGCTGGTGCTCATCAAGGAGGCTTTCCTGCTGTCGTTCGCCACGGCCAGTTCCGAGGCGGCCTATCCGAAGATCCTGCAGGCGCTCGACCGTTTCGGCGTGAAGCGCAAGATCTCCAGCTTCGTGATGCCGATGGGCTATTCGTTCAACCTCGACGGCTCGATGATGTACTGCACCTTCGCCGTGCTCTTCATCGCGCAGGCCTACAACATCCACATGCCGATCAGCACGCAGATCACGATGCTGCTGATCCTGATGCTCACCTCCAAGGGCATGGCCGGCGTGCCTCGCGCCTCGCTGGTGGTGATTGCAGCCACGCTGAACCACTTCGACATTCCCGAAGCCGGCCTGCTGCTGATCCTGGGCGTGGACACCTTCCTCGACATGGGCCGCTCGGCCACCAACGCGGTGGGCAATTCCATCGCCACGGCGGTGGTGGCCAAGTGGGAGGGCGAGCTGCTTTCCGAGAGCGACGCCGAGGTCAACGCCAAGGCGCTCGACGAGGAGGCCAACGCCACCCTCGCCCACCCGGCGCACGCCTGAGCGAAAGCGAAGAAACGCCATGAAGCGCATCGGCATGCTGCCATCCGCTTTCCCCTCCCTCTTCGCCGCGCTGCTGGCGGCCGTGGTCCTCGCGGTCCTGCCGGCAGGTCCGGCCCAGGCGCAGGAACTCACCGGCACGCTGGCCAAGGCCCGCGAGAGCGGCACCATCGCCATCGGCTACCGCGAGTCGTCGGTGCCGTTCTCGTACCTCAATGCGCGCAACGAGCCCATCGGCTATTCGATCGAGCTGTGCCGCGCGCTGGTGACGGCCATCGAGGACGCGGTGAACAGGAGCCTCACGATCAAGTGGGTGCCCGTCACCTCCGATTCGCGGATCGACGCGGTCGTGAGCGGCAAGGTCGACCTGGAGTGCGGCTCCACCACCAACAACCTCGAGCGCCAGAAGCGCGTGAGCTTCTCGCCCACGATGTTCGTCTCCGGCACCAAGGTGCTGGTGAAGAAGGGCTCGCCGATCAAGTCCTTCCGCGACCTCGCCAACCGCAAGGTGGCCGTGACCGCGGGCACCACCAACGAGAAGACGCTGCGCGAGCTCTCGCAGAAGTTCAAGCTGAACATCGACCTGCAGGTGGCGCGCGATCACGCTGAATCCTTCGGGCTCGTGAAGAGCGGCCAGGCCGACGCCTTCGCCACCGACGACGTGCTGCTCTACGGCCTGATCGCCAAGGACGCAGCCAAGGCCGACTACGAGGTGGTCGGCGACTTCCTCTCCTACGACCCCTACGGGATCATGTACCGCAAGGGCGATCCGCAGCTCAACAAGGTGGTCGTCGACACCTTCCAGGTGCTGGCGGAGGACGGCGAGATCGAGCGCCAGTACAAGCGCTGGTTTTTGCGCAAGCTGCCGTCGGGGGAAAGCATCAACCTGCCGATGAGCGCGCAGCTGGAAACCATCATCCAGACGATGTCGGTGAAGGCCGAGTAGCCAGGCTCGCTATCTTGCGGGCCACTCCCATCGCGGAATCTCGCTCATGTCGAGGTTCGCGATGCGGGTTTCGCCGAAGCGCTTCTCCAGCACCACCGGCTGCATGCCGTCGCTGTCGTCCAGCGCCGAAATGAGCCGCGCCGCGTGCGACACCACGATCACCTGCGAATGCCGCGCGGCCTGCGCGATGAGGCGGCCCAGCGCGGGCAGCAGGTCGGGGTGCAGGCTGGTCTCGGGCTCGTTGAGCACCAGCAGCGCGGGCGGGCGCGGCGTGAGCAGCGCCGCGATCCACAACAGGTAGCGCAAAGTGCCGTCGGACAGTTCGGCAGCCGTCAGCGGCCTCAGCAGGCCGTGCTGGTGCATCAGCGTCTCGAAGCGGTCTCCGGTCGCCTGGATTTCGATGCGTGCGCCGGGAAAGGCGTCGTCCACGGCGCGGTCGAGCGCTTCGCCGTCGCCGATCTCGCGGATGGTCTGCAGCGCGGCGGCCAGGTCGGCGCCGTCGTTGGCCAGCACCGGCGTGTAGGTGCCCAGTTGCGGCTGGCGCGCGGGCGCATCGGCGTCGGAGCGGAAGTGGTCGTAGAAGCGCCAGGAGCGCATCTGCTCGCGCAGCGTGAGCATCTCGGGCGCGTCGCGCGGGTCGGCGTGCTCGGTCATCATGCTGGCGAAGGCAGGAATCGGCCGGCCGACGGCCTGCCAGCCCTTGCCCTCGCGCAGCCGCAGGGCCGCGCCCTTGCGGTCGACCAGTTGCGTGGACGGCCGCAGCAGCGGGCCGCTCCAGATGGCCTCGTGCTTGATCTGCGGGTCGTGCGAGAACGCGGTGGAGGGAATGGGCGGCGGCAGGCCGATGTCGATGGCGTAGCCGAAGTCTTCCGTCTCGGCACCGGCAAAGCCCAGCTTGAGCGCCACCGGCTCGCTGCGCGTGGTGCCCTGCACCGGCACGTCGCCGCGCAGCATGGCGGCCGAGAAACGCTCGGGGCCGGCCCACAGGGTGGATGAAAGCCCGCCCTCGCGCACCAGCGAGCGGATCACGCCGCCGTTGGCGATGTCGGCCAGCAGGCGCATCGCCCGGTACACGCTCGACTTGCCGCTGCCGTTGGGCCCGGTCACGACCGTGAGCCGCCCCAGCGGCACTGTCAGCTGCCGCAGCGATCGGTAGTTGGCGATGGCGAGCGCGGAGAGCACGCGCTGCGCAGCGGGAGCGTCAGGCGGCCAGTTCGTCCGCGCGGGCCTGCGCGGCGGCGAAGTCGAGGTCGCCCGAGTAGATGGCGCGGCCGCAGATCACGCCCTCGACGCCGTCGGACTCGACCGCGCAGAGCTGGTCGATGTCGGCCATGTTCGAAAGGCCGCCTGAGGCGATCACCGGGATGGTCAGCGCCTGGGCCAGCTTGACGGTGGCCTCGATGTTGATGCCCGAGAGCATGCCGTCGCGGCCGATGTCGGTGTAGATGATCGATTCGACGCCGTAGTCCTCGAACTTCTTGCCCAGGTCGGCCACCTCGTGGCCCGTGAGCTTGCTCCAGCCGTCGGTGGCGACCTTGCCGTCCTTGGCGTCCAGGCCCACGATGATGTGGCCGCCGAAAGCGCTGCAGGCGTCCTTCAGGAAGCCGGGGTTCTTGACCGCGGCGGTGCCGATGATCACGTAGCGCAGGCCGTCGTCGATGTAGCGCTCGATGGTGTCGAGGTCGCGGATGCCGCCGCCGAGCTGCACCGGGATGTCGTCGCCCACCTCCTTCAGGATCGCCTTGATCGCCGCGTGGTTCTGCGGCTTGCCAGCGAAGGCGCCGTTCAGGTCGACCAGGTGCAGCCGCCTCGCGCCGGCGTCGACCCACTTGCGCGCCATGGCGGCGGGGTCTTCGCTGAAGATGGTGGACTGATCCATGTCGCCCTGCTTGAGGCGAACGCAGTGGCCGTCTTTGAGATCAATGGCGGGAATGAGGAGCATGGAAGTGACGCGAGTGTGCGGAAACCGGGCTGTGAGATGTTCGGCCCGGTCGGAAAAATAGGTTCAGGGTTTCCAGTGGAGGAAATTGCGATAGAGCTGCAACCCGTGGTCCGCACTCTTCTCCGGGTGGAACTGGGTTGCAAAAATGTTATCGCGTGCGATGGCCGCGGTAAAGCTCGCGCCGTATTCCGCCTCGCCCACACTGTGTTTGGGGTCGGCCGGGCGGGCAAAGAAGCTGTGCACGAAATAGAAATAGCTCAGGTCGGGAACCCCCGCCCACACCGCGTGCGGCTGGGCCTGCCGAACCTGGTTCCAGCCCATCTGCGGCACCTTGAAGCGGCTGCCGTCGGGCTGCAGGCGGCCGGCCAGGTCGAACTTGACCACCTCGCCGGGAATGAGGCCCAGGCCGTCGGTCGGACCCTCGTCGCTGCGCGACAGCATCATCTGCATGCCCACGCACACGCCGAAGAGCGGCTTGCTCGCCGCCGCCTCGAGCACCGATTCCTGCAGGCCGGAGTCACGCAGCTCGCGCATGCAGTCGGGCATCGCGCCCTGCCCCGGCAGAACCACGCGGGTGGCCTTGCGGACCACGTCCGGGTCGGAGGTGACGAACACCTCCACGCCCACCTGGTCGGCCGCATGGCGCACGGCCTGCGACACGGAGTGCAGGTTGCCCATGCCGTAGTCGACGACCGCGACGGTGTTTGCTGCTACAGATTTCATAGCTTTCAGGCCGCCGTCCTCAGAGCGAGCCCTTGGTCGACGGGATCACTCCCGCCGAACGCGGATCGAGTTCGAGCGCACCGCGCAAGGCGCGCGCGAAGGCCTTGAACACCGTCTCGCACTGGTGGTGCGCGTTGACACCCTTGAGGTTGTCGATGTGCAGCGTGACGAAGGCGTGATTCACGAAGCCCTGGAAGAACTCGTAGGTGAGCTGGCTGTCGAAGGCGCCGATCATTCCGCTGGTGAAGGGCACGTGCATCACCAGGCCCGGGCGGCCCGAGAAGTCGATGACGACGCGGCTCAGGGCTTCGTCCAGCGGCACGTAGGCGTGGCCGTAGCGGCGGATGCCCTTCTTGTCGCCCACGGCCTTGGCCACGGCCTGGCCCAGCGTGATGCCGACGTCTTCCACCGTGTGGTGGCCGTCGATGTGCAGGTCGCCCTGGCAGTCGATCTCGAGGTCGATCAGCCCGTGGCGGGCGATCTGGTCGAGCATGTGGTCGAAGAAGCCGATGCCGGTGGAGAGCTTGGCCTTGCCGGTGCCGTCGAGGTTGACGCTGACGGTGATCTTCGTCTCGGCGGTGTTGCGGGTGACCGTCGCGATGCGATCGGCGGCACCCGCGAGGGCCGTGGTGGTGGGGGTGGTCATAGTGAGGCTTCGAGTGCCGCGAGCATCCGCGCATTCTCGTCGGCCGTTCCGACGGTCAGGCGCAGGCAGTTTGCGAGCAGTTCGTGCATTTTAGAAACGTTCTTCACCAGCACCCCGTGCGCCTTCATGCCCGCGAAGGTCTTGGCGGCATCGGGTACGCGCAGCAGGATCATGTTGGCATCGCTCGGCCAGGTCTTCACGCCGGGCAGGCGGCCCAGGCCCATCATCAGGCGCTCGCGCTCCTCGCGGATCTGGCGGGCCTGCGCCTCGAACACGTCGGCGTGCTCCAGCGCGAAGAGCGCGCACTCGCAGTTCAGCACGCTCACGTTGTAGGGCGGGCGCACCTTGTCGATCTCGGCGACCAGCGGGGCCGGGCCCATCAGGTAGCCCAGGCGGATGCCGGCCAGGCCGAACTTGCTGAGCGTGCGCATCAGCAACACGTGACCGTGCTTCGCGAGCCGGTCGATGTAGCTGCGCGCGGCGAAGGGCTGGTAGGCCTCGTCGATGGCGACCAGGCCGCCCTGCGCGCCCTGGGCCTCGACGATGCGCTCGAGCACCGCGTCGTTCCAGAGGTTGGCGGTCGGGTTGTTCGGGTACGCGAGGTAGACGATGGCGGGCTTCTCGCGCTCGATGGCGGCCAGCATGGCGGCCTCGTCGAGCTCGAAGTCGGCCGTGAGCGGCACGCCGACGAACTTCAGCCCCTGCAGCTTCGCGCTCATGGCGTACATGACGAAGCCCGGCACCGGCGCCAGCACCGTGGCGCCGGGCTTGTCGCAGGCGATGGCCAGCAGCGAGATCAGCTCGTCCGAGCCGTTGCCCAGCATCAGCTCGAAGCCCTCGGGCATCTGCGCATGCGCGGCCAGCGCGCGGCGCAGGTCGGCGCCTCGCTCGCCTGGATAGCGGTTGAGCGCCAGCGCACCGAGCCGTGCGCCGAGTTCGGCCTGCAGCGCCGGCGGCAGGCCGAAGGGGTTCTCCATCGCGTCGAGCTTGATGAAGCCGGTGGCGTCCTGCACCGCGTAGCCATGCATGGAGCGCACGTCGTCTCGGATGCGTTCAAGCGAAGTGCGGGCGGAGTCGGAGGCAGGTGCGGTCATCGGGTGCAGCGGTAGCTGTTTCGGAGGGCGCCGATCATGACCAGTTGCACGGGCATGTCGGCTTCGTAACTGTCGGAATTGCGGCTCAGCTCCGTTTGATAGAGCGAGCGCGCCATGGAGGGCTCGAGGCGGCGGCCCTCGACGCAGAACACGGGCTTCTGCCCGTTGCGCTGCGAGGCTTCCACGCCTTCGCGCAGGCCTTCGAGCACGCCGACGAGGTAGTAGCTGGCGTAGGCCTTGCCGTCCTTCTCGCCAGCCTCGAGCGTGCGCAGTTCGCGAATGCTCATGGCCTGCGCGCCGGTAGCGGCTGCCGCCAGCGCGAGCAGCAGGAAGGCGGCACGCTTCATGGACATCACTTGCGGTACCGTGGCGGCGGCGCGTAGGCACCGTCTGCGGGAAAGGCGCTGGGCTGCTGCGGCGCGGCGTCGCGGCGCTGGCGGCGGGGCGCGTTGCGCTCCTCGAGCTCGAACAGCGCGGCGCCGATCACGCCGATGTTGCGCACGTCGCCGGCCTCGGTGTTCGCGGCATAGGCGCGGCCTGGCGCGGAGAAGCGGAAGGCCGCCACCTCGTTCTGGCTCTTGCGGAAGCCCTCGACGGTCAGCGACTGCAGCGGCTGCAGCACGTAGCCGCCGTTGCGCAGGCTGCCGGGCTTGCCGCTGAGCACGTCCAGGCCGTCGACCGTGGCGATCACCTCGTAGCTGCGCTCGCTGAGGTTGCGAAAGCGCAGCGTGTAGCGCGACCCCTCGACGCCGGCCAGGCGGAACATGTCGTCGCCACCGGCACCGCGGCGAGCGCGCTGCAGCGGCAGCGGCCGGCCGTCCTCGTCGAGCACCGACCATTCGACATCGCCGTCGGCCAGCATCAGGCTCAGGCGCCGCTCGGGGTTGCCGCCCACCGCGCGGCGCACGGCGGAAGCTTCGTTGTAGCCCAGCGAGGCCACGTCGTCGGGCCGGTCGGAGAGGCGCTTGGTGACGACCGTGCGGGTCTTCGACTCGATGCCCTCGCCCCACTGCGTGCCGAGCTGCGGCGCGGGCGCCGCGGGTGCGGCGCTGGGCGTGGCCGTGGCGGCCACCGATTCGCGCGGTGCCTGCGGCATCTGGCTGCAGGCCGCCAGCAGCGCGGCACCGGCGATGGCCGTGGCGGCGAACCTGAACAGGCGCGAACCGAAGAAACCGACGAGACCGGTGAAATGCGAACCGAAAGGACGATCGATCATCAGGCGTGCTCCTCCCGCATGCGGGTTGTTGTTGGACTTCAGATCTTACGCAGCCGCATCCGCGCGGCTTCTGCGTGCGCCTGCAGGCCTTCGCCCTCGGCCAGCGTCACGGCGATGGGGCCCAGCACTTGGGCGCCGGCCTCGCTGACCTCGATCAGGCTGGAGCGCTTCTGGAAGTCGTACACGCCCAGCGGGCTCGAGAAGCGCGCCGTGCCGCTGGTGGGCAGCACGTGGTTCGGACCCGCGCAGTAGTCGCCCAGGCTCTCGCTGGTGAAGGCGCCCAGGAAGATCGCGCCGGCGTGGCGCAGCAGCGGCTCCCAGCGGTTCGGCTCGCTGCTGCTGACTTCCAGGTGCTCGGGGGCGATGCGGTTGCTGATCTCGCAGGCCTCTTCCATGCTCTTCGTGTGGATCAGCGCGCCGCGGCCGTTGAGCGAGGCGGCGATGATCTCCGCGCGCGGCATCGTGGGCAGCAGGCGGTCGATCTCGGCCTGCACGCGGTCGATATAGGCGGCGTCGGGGCACAGCAGGATGCTCTGGGCCAGCTCGTCGTGCTCGGCCTGGCTGAACAGGTCCATCGCCACCCACTCGGGCGGCGTGGAGCCGTCGGCCAGCACCAGGATCTCGCTGGGGCCCGCGATCATGTCGATGCCCACGGTGCCGAACACGCGGCGCTTGGCGGCGGCCACGTAGGCGTTGCCGGGGCCGGTGATCTTGTCGACGGCGGGGATGGTGGCGGTGCCGTAGGCCAGCGCGGCCACGGCCTGGGCGCCACCGATGGTGAAAGCGCGGGTCACGCCGGCCACGTAGGCAGCGGCAAGCACCAGCACATTGCGCTCGCCTTTCGTGGACGACTGCCCGCCCGTGCCGCCCGTCGCCACGCTGCCCTTCACGGGCGTCGGGACCACCATGATGATTTCGCCGACGCCGGCCACGTGGGCCGGGATCGCATTCATCAGCAGGCTCGACGGATAGGCCGCCTTGCCGCCCGGCACGTAGATGCCTACGCGATCGAGCGGCGTGACCTTCTGGCCCAGCAGCGTGCCGTCCGCGTCGCGGTAGCTCCAGCTCTCGCCGCTGGCCTTCTTCTGGGCCTCGTGATAGCTGCGCACGCGGTCGGCGGCGGCCTGCAGCGCATCGCGCTGTGCGGCGGGCAGCGAATCGAAGGCTTCCTTGAAATCGGCCTGCGTCAGTTCGAGCTCGGACATGGCGGCTGCGCCGAGGCCGTCGAAGCGGCGGGTGTATTCGAGCACCGCCTCGTCGCCGCGCTTTTGCACGTCGGCGAGGATGTCCGCCACCACCTTCTCGATGGCCGCGTCGGCATCCGCCGACCAATGCAGCCGCGCCTTGAATTCAGCATCGAAGCTGGCTGAAGTCGTGGACAGGCGGAGAGGGGCTGCTTTCGAGGTCATGGGACGGAACGGAAGGTTTCAGGCGGAGGGAATGGCGGAAGCGAAGGCGTCGATGATGTGGCGGATGGGCTCGCGCTTGAGCTTCAGCGCGGCCTGGTTCACCACCAGGCGGGCGCTGATGTCCATGATGCGTTCCACCTCGACGAGGTGGTTGGCCTTGAGCGTGTTGCCTGTGGAGACCAGGTCGACGATGGCGTCGGCAAGGCCCGTGAGCGGCGCCAGCTCCATGCTGCCGTAGAGCTTGATCAGGTCGACGTGCACGCCCTTGCTGGCGAAGAAGTCGCGCGCCAGGCCCACGTATTTGGTGGCCACGCGCAGGCGCGAGCCCTGCTTCACGGCCGAGGCGTAGTCGTAATCGGCGCGCACGGCCACGCTCAGGCGGCAGGCGGCGATGCGCAAATCGAGCGGCTGGTACAGACCCTGGTTGCCGTGCTCGAGCAAAACGTCGAGGCCGGTCACGCCGAGGTCGGCGCCGCCGTACTGCACGTAGGTGGGCACGTCGGAGGCGCGTACCAGCACCACGCGCACGTCGGGACGGGTGGTTCCGAGGATGAGCTTGCGCGACTTCTCGGGGTCTTCGGTGACCTCGATGCCGGCGGCGGCCAGCAGGGGCATCGTCTCCTCGAAGATGCGGCCTTTGGAAAGCGCCAGGGTAATCATGCGGCTGCAGCTCCGGTCAGTCGTTCGATGTCGGCGCCGAGGCCGCGCAGTTTGGCTTCCATGCGGTCGTAGCCCCGGTCGAGGTGGTAGATGCGATCGACCAGCGTCTCGCCCTCGGCCACGAGGCCGGCGATGACGAGGCTGGCGGACGCGCGAAGGTCGGTGGCCATCACGGTGGCGCCCGAGAGCTGCTGCACGCCCTCGACCATCGCCACCTTGCCTTCGACGTGGATGTGGGCGCCCAGGCGCACCATCTCGTTCACGTGCATGAAGCGGTTCTCGAAGATGGTCTCGGTGACCATCGAGGCGCCGCGCGCGATCACGTTCAGCGCCATGAACTGGGCCTGCATGTCGGTCGGGAAGCCCGGATATTCGGTGGTGCTGAAGCTCTGCGCCTTCAGGTGCTCGTAGGCCGGGCCCCTGGAGGCGATGCGCACGCCGTCCTTCTCGGACGTGATCTTGCAGCCGGCGTCGCGCAGCTTGTCGATCACCGCGTCCAGATGGTCGCCGCGCGCGTGGCGCAGGAAGGCCTCGCCGCCCGTCGCCGCCACGGCGCACATGAAGGTGCCGGCCTCGATGCGGTCGGCCACCACGGCGTGTTCGCAGCCGTGCAGCTTCTCGACACCCTGGATGCGGATGTGGCTGGTGCCGTGGCCTTCGATCTTGGCGCCCATGCGGATCAGCATCTCGGCCAGGTCGACGATCTCGGGCTCCTGCGCGGCGTTCTCCAGCAGCGTCTCGCCCTCGGCCAGCGCGGCGGCCATGAGGAAGTTCTCGGTGCCGGTGACGGTGACCATGTCGGTCAGGATGCGCGCGCCCTTCAGCCGCGTGCGCCCGGCCGGCAGGCGCGCGACCATGTAGCCGTGGTCGACCACGATCTCCGCGCCCATGGCCTGCAGGCCCTTGATGTGCTGGTCGACCGGCCGCGAGCCGATGGCGCAGCCGCCCGGCAGCGACACCTTGGCATGGCCGAAGCGCGCCAGCAGCGGGCCCAGCGCGAGCACGGAGGCACGCATGGTCTTGACCAGCTCGTAGGGCGCCTCCGGCTTGGTGAGTTCGGCCGCGTTGAGCCGCACCGTGCCGCCATCTTTCTCGTTCGCGTCGCGCTCGGCCGAAACGCCCATGTTGCGCACCAGCTTGAGCATGGTCGACACGTCCTGCAGGCGCGGCACGTTGTGCAGCACCACGGGCTGGTCGGTCAGCAGGGCCGCGCACAGTTCGGGCAGCGCTGCGTTCTTGGCGCCGGAAATGAGTACTTCGCCGCGGAGCTCTCGCCCGCCGCGAATCAGAAGTTTGTCCATCGAAGTTCCAGCGAAATCAGGAGGCCGCCAGGGGCCGGGGAGTTATTTTTCCACCGCCGCCCATTCGGCCGGCGTGTATGTCTTCATCGAAAGCGCATGCACCTCGTCGGTGTGCATTTTCGCACCCAGGGTGGCGTAGACCCGCTGGTGGCGCTGGATCGAACGCTTGCCCTCGAATTCGGCCGAGACGATGGTCGCGTACCAATGTCGGCCATCGCCCTCCAGCGAGATGTGCTCGCACGGCAGGTGGGCGGTGATGATGGCTTGGAGCTGGTCAGCGGTCATGGGGATCGTGGAAGGAGGCGTTCAGCCCCGGATTTTGTAGCCTATGCGCAGGAGATGGATGGCAATGGCGCTCACCACCAGCCACGCGGTGCCGACGATGCCCAGGCTGAGCCAGGGCGAGGCGTCGCTCACGCCGAAGAAGCCGTAGCGGAAACCGTCGATCATGTAGAAGAACGGGTTCAGGTGGCTGACGCTCTGCCAGAACGGCGGCAGCGAGCCGATCGAATAGAACACGCCCGACAGGAAGGTCATGGGCATGATCAGGAAATTCTGGAACACCGCCATCTGGTCGAACTTCTCGGCCCAGAGCCCGGCGATGAGCCCCAGCGTGCCCAGCATGGCCGAGCCCAGCAGCGCGAACACCAGGATCCAGCCCGGCGCGACGAAGCTCGGCTGCGCGAACAGCACCGTCACCACGAACACGCCCAGTCCCACGGCCAGCCCGCGGATGATCGACGAGCCCACGTAGGCGAAGAACCAACCCCAGTGCGACAGCGGCGTGAGCAGCACGAAGACCAGGTTGCCCATGATCTTGCTCTGGATGATCGAGGACGAGCTGTTGGCGAAGGCGTTCTGCAGCACGCTCATCATCACCAGGCCCGGAACGAGGAAAGCGGTGTAGCCGACGGTGCCGTACACCTTCACGTGGTCTTCGAGCACGTGGCCGAACACCATCAGGTACAGCAGCGCGGTGAGCACCGGTGCGCCCACGGTCTGGAAGCCGACCTTCCAGAAGCGCAGCGTCTCCTTGTAGAGCAGCGCGCGCCAGCCTGTGACGGCGATCATCGCGCCACCTCCAGCGGAGTCTGCTCGCCGGCCATCAGGTCGATGAACACGTCTTCCAGGTCGGCCTTGCGCATTTCCACGTCTTCCACCGTGACGCCGGCTTCGCGAATGGCGGCCAGCAGTTGTTCGACTTCATGGGCGTTCTGCGCCGGCAGCTGCACGATGCGCCCGGTGATGCGCGCGTGCTGTGCGATCGCCCAGGGCAGCATGGCGTCGGTCTTGAAGCGCAGCACGTTGCTCGCGGCCGATTTCAGCAGCTCGCTGGTGCGGTCGAGCGCGATCACCTTGCCGAGCTTGAGCATCGCGATGCGGCTGCACAGCGCCTCGGCCTCTTCGAGGTAATGGGTAGTGAGCATCACGGTGCTGCCCTGCTTGTTGAGCCTGGCCACGAACTGCCAGAGCGTCTGGCGCAGCTCGACGTCGACGCCGGCGGTGGGCTCGTCGAGCACGATCACCGGCGGCTTGTGCACCAGCGCCTGCGCCACCAGCACGCGGCGCTTCATGCCGCCGGAGAGCTGCCGCATGTTGGCCGTGGCCTTGTCGGCCAGGCCCAGGCTTTGCAGCAGCTCGTCGATCCAGGCCTCGTTGTTGGTGATGCCGAAGTAGCCCGACTGGATGCGCAGCGACTCGCGCACGTTGAAGAAGGGGTCGAACACCAGCTCCTGCGGCACGATGCCGAGCTGCCGGCGCGCCTGCGCGTACTCGCGCTGCACGTCGAATCCATGGACGCTGATGGCACCCGCCGTGGGCCGCGAAAGGCCGGCGAGCATGCTGATCAGGGTGGTCTTTCCCGCGCCGTTCGGGCCGAGCAGGCCGAAGAACTCGCCCTCCTCGATCTGGAAGCTGACCTCATCGACCGCCTTGAGCCCGGACTTGCCCTGGGCTTTCTGCTGTCTGGAAGGGGGATAGGTCTTGGAGACCGACTGGAATGAGATCGCGGGCATGGGAGCCCGCGATTTTAAGGTGCCGCTTTACAGGCTGCCTTGCAGCGGCCCGATACCCTCATGAGGCCCCAGCCGGGGCCAAGGGCTCAGGGCGCGGCAGGCAGCAGGCCGGCAATGCCGTACAGGGCCGCCAGTTCGCGCAGCCGGGGCGAGAGCCCCTTGACTGAGAAACCGCGCCCCAACGCGCTCGATTCGCGCCGGCATTCGAGCAGCACGGCCAGCGCCGAGGAGTCGAAATGGGTCAGCGCCGTCGCGTCGACCACGGTCGACGACGAGTCGGCCTGGCCCTTGAGCCCCTGCTGCAGCATGCGCATGCAGGCGGGGGCCTCGTCATGGGTCAGTCGGGCGGGCAGGACCAGCATTGCGCGCGGCTCCGGCTCAGCCCTTGCCGTTGCCCTTGTTGCGCGCGGCCAGCGCGGCGATCAGGCCGTCGATGCCGCTCTTGTTGATTTCCTGCGCGAACTGGGTACGGTAGGTATCGACCAGCCAGACGCCCAGCACATTGAGGTTGTAGACCTTCCAGCCTGCGCCCTGGCCAGGGGTCTTCTCGAGGCGGTAGTCGAGCTGGACCGGATCGCCGCGGCCCTTGACCTCGGTGCGCACCAGCACGTCCTTGTCGTCGGGCGAACCGCGGAACGGACGCACGGTGACGGTCTGGTCGGTCACCTGGTCGAGCGCGCCGGCGTAGGTGCGGACCAGCAGGGCCTTGAACTCGTCCTGCAGGCGCTTCTGCTGCTCGGGAGTGGCGGTACGCCAGGCCGGGCCGACGGCCGAAGCGGTCATGCGCTGGAAGTTGACGTTCGGCATGATCTTGCTGTCGACCAGCACCATGATCTTGTTGACGTCGCCCGACTTGATGGACGAGTCGGCCTTGATCGTCTCGAGCACGTCGGTCGACAGGCGCTTGACCAGTGCATCGGGCGCCTCGTCGGCGGCACGCGCGGGCTGGACGAAGGCAACGGCGGCACTGAACAGCAGTGCGCCGGCCAGAGCCAGGCGACCAAGATCGCGACGTTGCAGGGTCTTGTTGTTCATGGAGAGTCCCTCATTCAAGTTTGAAAATCCGCAGGCACCCGGAAAAAACCGGCTGCTGAGACAGGAACGGATTCGAGCCCCACCGGGCCGACGGGGTTCCTGTCCGGGAGGTGAAGCCTTGCAACCGGATGCAAGCAGCCCGCCCTCCCCGCGTGGTCTTTATTTGTCGGCGCCCTTGTCCATGCCGCCGCCGTCGTCGGGCGGGTTGCCGTCGTAGACCTGGCTGCGGCGGCGCTGCAGGTACGCATCGCGCGTGAACGAATACTTGTCGAGCGCCGCGTCGCCGAGCAGCCGGCTCGCGCGCAGGTACTGCGAACGCGTGTCGACGACGCGCAGCACCGTCAGCGAATTGCGCCAGGGGATGTCTTCCACATGGCCCAGCGGGTCGCCCCACATGTCGAGCGGCTTGGCGGCTGTGTCGCGCAGCGTGGAGGAGCCCAGCAGCGGCAGCACCACGTACGGGCCGGAGCCCACGCCCCAGTAGCCCAGGGTCTGGCCGAAGTCTTCCTCGTGGCGCGGGATGCCCGCCTCGGTCGCCACGTCCAGCACGCCGCCGAGGCCGAAGATGGTGTTGACGTTCAGCCGCATGAAGGTCTCGGCACTGTTCTGCAGCTTGAGCTGGGCCACGTTGTTGGCCAGGTTCCAGACGTCGCCGATGTTGCTGAAGAAGTTGTTCACGCCGGTGCGCACCATGGAGGGCAGCGCGTTCTGGTAGGCCGTAGCCGCGGGGACCAGCACGGCATCGTCGACGGCGTCGTTGAAGCGCGAGACGCCGCGGTTGAACGGCTCGAAGGGGTCGGCGGGGTTGGCGCTGGGGCCGGTCGCGCAACCGGCGGCCAGGGCGAGTACTGCGCCGGCGCCAATCCAGCGGGCGCAATTTGCTACGTTATTCATAGCAAAAGACAAAGAAGATCGTGTTTTCATTTCTTGTTGGCTGTTCCAGACGTGGAATTTCCCTCCGCCGCCTTGCTGTACAGGAACTGGCTGATCAGGTTTTCCAGCACCACGGCCGACTGGGTCGCGGTGATGGTGTCGCCGGCTTGCAGGTTCTTGTCCTCGGCGCCCGCCTCGATTCCGATGTACTGCTCGCCAAGCAAGCCACTGGTCAGGATCTTGAGCGAACTGTCCTTGGGAAAACTGTAACGGTTTTGCAAAGCCAGCGTGACGTCTGCCTGAAAGGTCTTGTCGTTGAAGGAGATGGATTCCACACGGCCGACCACCACGCCCGCGCTCTTTACCGCGGTCTGCGGCTTCAGGCCGCCTATGTTGTCGAAGCGCGCCGTGACCGAATAGGTCTTCTGGAAGTTCAGGCTCAGCAGGTTGGCCGACTGCAGCGCGAGGAACAGCAGCGCAGCAGCGCCGATCAGGACGAACAGGCCGACCCAGATGTCGTTGTTGGAACGTTGCATATCGACTCTTCCTAAATTCCAGCGGTTTGGCTCATTCGGGGAACACCGCGGAACCGGCTCTGCCGGACCGCAGGTGTTGCCCCCTGCAAGGGGGTTGGCGGCCACACGAAGTGGGCAAGCCTGGGGGTTTGCCGGTTCATATGCTGAACATCATGGCAGTGAGCAGGAAGTCCAGCCCCAGCACCGCCAGCGACGCCGACACCACGGTCCGCGTGGTCGCGCGCGACACGCCCTCGGGCGTGGGCTGGGCCTCGTAGCCCTGCAGCAGCGCGATGAAGGTCACGGTGAAGCCGAAGACGATGCTCTTGATGACGCCGTTGCCGACGTCGCGCCACACGTCGACGCCGCCCTGCATCTGCCCCCAGAACGCGCCCGGGTCCACGCCCAGCATCATCACGCCCACCACGTAGCCGCCCAGGATGCCGACCGCGCTGAACACGGCCGCCAGCAGCGGCATGGTGATGACGCCGGCCCAGAAGCGCGGCGCCAACACGCGCTGCACCGGGTCGATGGCCATCATCTCCATGGCGCTCAGTTGCTCGTCGGCCTTCATGAGGCCGATCTCGGCCGTCAGCGAAGTGCCGGCGCGGCCGGTGAAAAGCAATGCCGCCACCACCGGGCCGAGCTCGCGCACCAGGCTCAGCGCGACCAGCAGGCCGAGCGCTTCGGAAGACCCATACCGCTGCAGCGCGTAGTACATCTGCAGCCCGAGCACGAAGCCCACGAACAGGCCAGACACGCCGATGATCGCCAGCGAGTAGTTGCCCAGGAAATGGATCTGGTCGCGCACCAGCCCGAAGCGGCGCATGATCCGCGCGCCCGGACCGACCAGCCGCATGAAGAGCTTCGCGCCGTAGCCCAGGTTGGCCAGGTGGCGGCGCGTGGCAAAGCCGGTGTCGGATGGCTTCCACCAGGTCATGAGCGCCCTCCTTCGACGTTGCCGAAGTCGTCCTCGATGCTGACGCCCGGGTAATGGAAATGCACCGGCCCGTCGGGCAGCGCATTGACGAACTGATGAACCAGCGGATCGGCGCTTTCGCGCACCTCGGCGGGCGTGCCCTGCGCGGCGATGCCGCCGTTGGCCAGGATGATCACGTGATCGGCGATGCGGAAGGTTTCCTCCAGGTCGTGCGACACGATGATGCTGGTGAGCCCGAGCGCGTCGTTCAGCTGGCGGATCAGGCGCGCGGCCGTGCCGAGCGAGATCGGGTCGAGACCGGCGAAGGGCTCGTCGTACATCACGAGGTCAGGGTCGAGCGCAATGGCACGCGCCAGCGCCACGCGCCGTGCCATGCCGCCCGACACCTCGCTGGGCATCAGGTCGCGCGCGCCGCGCAGGCCGACGGCGTCGAGCTTCATGAGCACCACGTCGCGCACCAGCGCCTCGGAGAGTTGGGTGTGCTCGCGCAGCGGGAACGCCACGTTGTCGAACACGCTCATGTCGGTGAAGAGCGCACCGAACTGGAACAGCATGCCCATGCGCCGCCGCGCCGCGTAGAGGGCGCTCGCATCCATCCTGCCGACATCGCTGCCGTCGAAGAGCACCTCACCGCGCTGCGCCTTCTGCTGCCCGCCGATCAGGCGCAGCACCGTGGTCTTGCCGCCGCCGGAGGCGCCCATCAGCGCCGTCACCTTGCCGCGCGGCACGGCGAACGAAACGCCATCGAGGATGGCGCGTGCGCCATAGCCGAATTTGACGTCGCGAAACTCTACGAAGGGATGTGGCAGTGGTGCGGCTGGGTCCATCTCAATAAAAATGCCGGGGCGCTCTTTCAAGCATCCCGGCATGCGGTTTGACGCGGATGATAACGGGGCCGTGGCCGCCCCCGCAAAACTGAAACAAAATTCAGCGCGGCGGCCGTCAGACCCTCGTCAGGAACTCGCTCTCGCCGAACGTGATCCGCGCGGATCAGCGAGGCAGGTCGCTGAAACCCATCAGGAATTCGTCCACCGATCGCGCAGCCTGGCGGCCTTCGCGAATCGCCCACACCACCAGCGACTGTCCGCGGCGGATGTCGCCCGCGGCAAAGACCTTCGGAACGTTGGTTGCATAGCCGCCGATGAAATCGACCGTTGCGCGCGCGTTGCCGCGTGCGTCCTTCTCCACGCCGAAAGCGTCGAGCACGTTGGCCACCGGGCTCACGAAACCCATGGCGAGCAGCACCAGGTCGGCCTTGAGCACCTGCTCGCTGCCGGGCACTTCCTGCATCCTGCCGTCCTTCCACTCGACGCGAACGGTCTTCAGGCCGGTGACCTTGCCCTTTTCGCCGATGAACTCCTTGGTGGAGATCGCGAACTCGCGCTCGCAGCCCTCTTCATGGCTGGAACTGGTGCGCAGCTTGATCGGCCAGTACGGCCAGGTCAGCGGACGGTTCTCTTCCTCGGGCGGCTGCGGCATCAGCTCGAACTGCGTGACGCTGACCGCGCCATGGCGGTTGCTGGTGCCCACGCAGTCGGAGCCGGTATCGCCACCGCCGATGACGATCACGTGCTTGCCGTCGGCGCGCAGCTGGCCCTTGACCTTGTCGCCCGCGTTGACGCGGTTCTGCTGCGGCAGGAACTCCATCGCGAAATGGATGCCGTCGAGGTCGCGCCCGGGCACGGGCAGGTCGCGCGACTGCTCGGCGCCGCCGGTGAGCAGCACGGCATCGAACTCTTTCTGCAGCTGTTCGGGCGTGACGGTTTCCTTGGCCAGGTTCGTGACCTTGGAGCCCTTGCCCAGCGGATCCTTCGCGGCGCCGACGATCACGCCGGTGCGGAACACCACGCCTTCGGCCTTCATCTGCTCGACACGGCGGTCGATGTGCGACTTCTCCATCTTGAAGTCGGGAATGCCGTAGCGCAGCAGGCCGCCGATGCGGTCGTTCTTCTCGAAGAGCGTGACGTCGTGGCCGGCGCGCGCCAGCTGCTGGGCCGCCGCCATGCCGGCCGGCCCCGAACCCACCACCGCCACCTTCTTGCCGGTCTTGTGCTTGGCGACGCGTGGCGCCACCCAGCCTTCGTCCCAGGCGCGGTCGATGATCGCGTGCTCCAGCGACTTGATGCCGACGGCGTCGTCGTTCACGTTGAGCACGCAGGCTGCCTCGCAGGGCGCGGGGCAGATGCGGCCGGTGAACTCGGGGAAGTTGTTGGTCGAGTCGAGCACCGCGAAGGCGTTCTGCCAGTCGTTGCGGTACACGAGGTCGTTGAAGTCCGGAATGATGTTGTTGACCGGACAGCCGCTGTTGCAGAACGGCGTGCCGCAGTCCATGCAGCGCGCGCCCTGCACCTTGGCCTGTTCGGTGTTCAGGCCGACGACGAATTCCTTGTAGTGCTTGACGCGTTCGTCGACGGGCTTGTAGCCCTCTTCGATGCGCTCATGCTCCATGAAGCCGGTGATCTTTCCCATCGTGCTTTCCTTTGTTCTCTCTACTCGTGGGCGCTCAGACCGAAGCCGGGGCCGTTTGCGGTGCGGGAGCCAGCGCGTGCGGCTCCAGGCCGATGTGCGCGTTGTTGCCGCTGCTCGTGAGCTCGACCTTGCGGTCGTGCAGCTCGGCGAGCGCGCGCTTGTATTCGTTGGGGAAGACCTTCACGAACTTCGTGCGCGACACGGACCAGTTGTCGAGCAGCTCGCGCGCGCGCTTGCTGCCGGTCCAGCGGTGGTGCTCCTCGAGCAGCTTCTTCAGCTGGGCCTCGTCGGTCTCGCCGCCGTGCCAGATCTTGCGGTGCACGCTGGCGGTCTGCTCGGCCGAGGTCAGCACCTTTTCGAGCGAGACCATCGACAGGTTGCAGCGCGATGCGAACTGGCCGTCCTCGTCGTAGACGAAGGCGACGCCGCCGCTCATGCCCGCGGCGAAGTTGCGGCCAGTCTTGCCCAGCACCGCCACCGTGCCGCCGGTCATGTATTCGCAGCCGTGGTCGCCGGTGCCTTCGATGACCGCCGTGGCGCCCGACAGGCGCACCGCGAAGCGTTCGCCGGCCACGCCGCACAGGTAGGCCTCGCCGGTGGTCGCGCCGTACAGCGCGGTGTTGCCGACGATGGTGTTGCGCGCCGCTTCGCCGCGGAAGTCGAGGCTGGGGCGAACCACCACGCGGCCGCCCGAGAGGCCCTTGCCGGTGTAATCGTTGGCGTCGCCGATCAGGTACAGCGTGATGCCTCGCGCCAGGAAGGCGCCGAACGACTGGCCGCCCGTGCCCTCGAGCTGGATGCGGATCGAGTCGTCGGGCAGGCCCTGCGGATGCACCTTGGTCAGCGCGCCCGAGAGCATCGCGCCCACCGAGCGGTTGACGTTGCGCGCCACCTCGATGAACTGCACCTTCTCGCCCTTGTCGATGGCGGGACGCGACTTCTCGATGAGCTTGACGTCCAGCGCCTTGTCGAGGCCGTGGTCCTGGTTCTCGACATGGAAGCGCGGCACCTCGGCCGGCACGTTCGGCAGCGCGAACAGACGGCTGAAATCGAGGCCGGCAGCCTTCCAGTGCTCGATGCCCTTGCGCATGTCGAGCAGGTCGGCGCGGCCGATCAGGTCGTCGAACTTGCGGATGCCGAGCTGGGCCATGATCTGGCGTACTTCTTCCGCGACGAAGAAGAAGTAGTTGACGACGTGCTCGGGCTTGCCAGAGAACTTCTTGCGCAGCACCGGGTCTTGCGTGGCCACGCCCACCGGGCAGGTGTTCAGGTGGCACTTGCGCATCATGATGCAGCCCTCGACCACCAGCGGCGCCGTGGCAAAGCCGAACTCGTCGGCGCCCAGCAGCGCGCCGATGGCGACGTCGCGGCCGGTCTTCATCTGGCCGTCGGCCTGCACGCGGATGCGGCTGCGCAGGCGGTTGAGCACCAGCGTCTGCTGCGTCTCGGCCAGGCCGATTTCCCACGGGCTGCCAGCGTGCTTGATCGACGACCAGGGCGAGGCGCCCGTGCCGCCGTCATGGCCGGCGATCACGACGTGGTCGCTCTTGCACTTGGCGACGCCCGCGGCAATGGTGCCCACGCCGATCTCGCTCACCAGCTTCACGCTGATGCTGGCGTGCGGGGCGGTGTTCTTCAGGTCGTGGATCAGCTGCGCCAGGTCTTCGATCGAGTAGATGTCGTGGTGCGGCGGCGGGCTGATGAGGCCCACGCCCGGCACGGCATAGCGCTGCTTGCCGATGTACTGCGTGACCTTGCCGCCAGGCAGCTGGCCGCCCTCGCCGGGCTTGGCGCCCTGCGCCATCTTGATCTGGATCTGGTCGGCCGAGTGCAGGTACTCGGCCGTGACGCCGAAGCGGCCCGACGCGACCTGCTTGATGCGCGAGCGCAGCGAGTCGCCGTCCTTCAGCGGAAGGTCGACCTCGACGTTCTCGGCGCCGACGATGCTGCGCAGCGTGTCGCCCTGCTTGATCGGGATGCCCTTGAGCTCGTTGCGGTAGCGCGCGGGGTCTTCACCGCCCTCGCCCGTGTTGCTCTTGCCGCCGATGCGGTTCATGGCCACGGCCAGCACCGAGTGCGCCTCGGTGCTGATGGAACCCAGCGACATCGCGCCGGTGGCAAAGCGCTTGACGATCTCGGCAGCGGGCTCGACTTCGTCCACCGGAATGGCCTTGGCCGGGTCGATCTTGAACTCGAACAGGCCGCGCAGCGTGAGGTGGCGGCGGTTCTGGTCGTTGATGAGCTGCGCGTATTCCTTGTACGTGTTCCAGTTGTTGGAGCGCGTGCTGTGCTGCAGCTTGGCGATGGCGTCGGGCGTCCACATGTGCTCCTCGCCGCGCGTGCGCCAGGCGTATTCGCCGCCGGCGTCGAGCATGTTGGCGAGCACCGGGTCGTTGCCGAAGGCAGCCTTGTGCATGCGGATGGCTTCCTCGGCGATCTCGAAGACGCCGATGCCTTCCACCCGGCTGGCGGTGCCGGTGAAGTACTTGTTCACCGTCTCGCTGTTCAGGCCGATGGCCTCGAACAGCTGCGCGCCGCAGTAGCTCATGTAGGTGCTGACACCCATCTTCGACATGATCTTCGACAGACCCTTGCCGATGGCCTTGACGTAGTTGTAGACCGCCTTGTCGGCGCTCAGCTCGCCCGGCAGGTCGGCGTGCATGGCCACCAGCGTTTCCATGGCGAGGTAGGGGTGCACGGCTTCCGCGCCGTAGCCCGCCAGCACGCCGAAGTGATGCACCTCGCGCGCCGAACCGGTCTCGACCACCAGGCCGGCCGTGGTGCGCAGGCCCTCGCGCACCAGGTACTGGTGCACGGCCGACAGCGCCAGCACGGCGGGAATGGCCACCTGCGTGGGGCTCACGCCGCGGTCGCTCACGATCAGGATGTTGTTGCCACCCCTGATGGCATCGACGGCCTCGGCGCACAGCGACGCCAGCTTGGCTTCGACGCCCTCGTCGCCCCAGGCGAGCGGGTAGGTGATGTCGAGCACGTAGCTCTTGAACTTGCCCTGCGTGTACTTGCCGATGTCGCGCAGCTTCGCCATGTCGTCGAAGTCGAGGATCGGCTGGCTCACTTCGAGCCGCATCGGCGGGTTGACCTGGTTGATGTCCAGCAGGTTCGGCTTGGGGCCGATGAAGGACACCAGCGACATCACGATGGCTTCGCGGATCGGGTCGATCGGCGGGTTCGTGACCTGCGCGAACAGCTGCTTGAAGTAGTTGTACAGCGGCTTGTTCTTGCTCGAGAGCACGGCCAGCGGGCTGTCGTTGCCCATGGAGCCGATGCCTTCCTCGCCGGCCTGCGCCATCGGGCTCATCAGGAACTTGATGTCTTCCTGCGTGTAGCCGAAGGCCTGCTGGCGGTCGAGCAGCGGCACCTGCGACAGCGGCGCCTTGACCGCCTCGGCGGCCTCCGCCTTCACGCTGTCGAGCTTGATGCGCAGGTTCTCGATCCACTGCTTGTAGGGCTTGCTGTTGGCGAGGTTGGCCTTGACCTCCTCGTCGTCGATCAGGCGGCCCTGCTCCAGGTCGATCAGGAACATCTTGCCGGGCTGCAGGCGCCACTTGCGCACGATCTTCTGCTCGGGCACGGGCAGCACGCCCGATTCGGAGGCCATGATGACCAGGTCGTCGTCGGTCACGCAGTAGCGCGAGGGGCGCAGGCCGTTGCGGTCGAGCGTGGCGCCGATCTGGCGGCCGTCGGTGAACACGATGGAGGCCGGGCCGTCCCACGGCTCGAGCATGGCGGCGTGGTACTCATAGAACGCTCGGCGGCGCGGGTCCATGGTGGCGTGCTGTTCCCAGGGTTCGGGAATCATCATCATCACGGCCTGGCTGATGGGGTAGCCGGCCATCGTCAGCAACTCGAGGCAGTTGTCGAAGGTGGCGGTGTCGGACTGGCCGGCGAAGCTGATCGGGTAGAGCTTCTGCAGGTCGGCGCCCAGCACGGGCGACGACATGACGCCTTCGCGCGCCTTCATCCAGTTGTAGTTGCCCTTGACCGTGTTGATTTCGCCGTTGTGGGCGACGTAGCGGTACGGGTGGGCCAGTGGCCACTCGGGGAAGGTGTTGGTCGAGAAACGCTGGTGCACCAGGCCCAGGGCCGAAACGCAGCGCTTGTCCTGCAGGTCGAGGTAGTAGGTGCCGACCTGGTCGGCCAGCAGCAGGCCCTTGTAGACCACGGTGCGGCTCGACATGCTGGGAACGTAGTATTCCTTGCTGTGCTTGAGCTTCAGGCGCTGGATGTTGGCGCTGGCGGTCTTGCGGATCACGTAGAGCTTGCGTTCCAGCGCGTCCTGCACGATGACGTCGTTGCCGCGGCCGATGAAGACCTGGCGCAGCAGCGGTTCCTTTTCGCGCACGGTGGGCGACATGGGCATGTCGCGGTTGACCGGCACGTCGCGCCAGCCGAGCAGCACCTGGCCTTCGGCCTTGATCGCGCGCTCCATTTCCTGCTCGCAGGCTTCGCGGGAGGCGTGCTCCTTCGGCAGGAAGATCATGCCGACGCCGTACTCGCCCGGCGGGGGCAGCGTGACGCCCTGCTTGGCCATTTCCTCGCGGTAGAGGTGGTCGGGCAGCTGGATCAGGATGCCGGCGCCGTCGCCCATCAGCTTGTCAGCGCCCACTGCGCCGCGATGGTCGAGGTTTTCGAGGATCTTCAGGCCCTGCAGCACGATGGCGTGGCTTTTCTCGCCCTTGATGTGTGCAACGAAGCCGACGCCGCAGGCGTCGTGCTCGTCGGCAGCGGAATAAAGACCGTGTTCTTGGAGATGCTTGATCTCGGCAGCCGTCGTCATGGCGCGCTCCTTCAGTTTTCGCAGGGAATCGGAGCATATTGCGTTGCACAAAGAATGCCAAACACTTTAATAGGGGTCAGATTCCATTTAAATGTTGAGTTTTTCGATAGGAATAAAATCAGGGACACATCAAAATAAGGAGCAGAAGAACCAATCCACGCAGTGCATGGAGGCTACTTTCCGGATCAGGCTTAGGAGTTCGAAGGCGGCCGCCCGGCCTTTGCCTTGACCACGCGGCGCTCCGTGGACTTCTGCAGGCTCTTCAGAAAGTCGTCGTCGCCGGCTGCCCAGCCCCTCAGGGTGGCGTCGGTCAGAGCCTTCTGCTCGGCCGCGCGCACCCCGGCGCGCACCAGTTCGACATATGCCGCCTCGCGCGCGAACGGCGTGTTGCCGAGTTCCCAGTACAGCGGATGCGGCGTCAGCAGCTTGTCATGCCGCAGGCCGGCGTAGTGGCCGTGGCTGGACCACGGGAAGTCGCGCGCGTCGGCCACCATGCCCGCCCGCACCGGGTTGAGGTCGATGTAGGCCATGCAGGTCAGCAGGTAGCGGTCGGTCTGGATCAGCGTCGACCTGTAGCGCCCTTCCCACAGCGTGCCGCTGCGGCCATGGCGGTCGTTGAAGTAGCGCACGTAGCTGCGCCCCACCGACTGCATGAGCTGCGGCAGGCCGGTGGTGCTGTCCGGCGTGGCCAGCAGGTGGAAATGGTTGTCCATCAGCACGTAGGCATGCACCGCGACGCCGAAGCGCGTGGCGTTCTCGGACAAGAGCGCGAGCAGCTTCTCGTGGTCCGCGCGGTCCATGAAGATCGGCTGGCGGTTGTTGCCGCGCTGGATCACGTGGTGCGGCATGTCGGCCAGCGTGAGGCGCGGAAGACGGGCCATGAGTGAATCCGATCCGGCTGACGCGGGTTGCGCGCCCGCGCTCAGGCGAGCCGGAAGCGCGTGTCGCCGAGCTTGTCGAGCCCGAACTGCGCCAGCAACTCGCGCAGCCGAGCCGCCGCGCTCGCCTTTCGCTGGCCGGTGTAACGCGCCAGGATCAGCTCGTTCTTCATGCTGTGCTCCCAGCCGACCAGTTCCGTCACCGTGACGCTGTAGCCGTTGGCTTCGAGATACAGGCAGCGCAGCACGTTGGTGAGCTGACTGCCGATCTCGCGCGTGTGCAGCGGATGGCGCCACAGCTCGGCCAGCGGCGTGCGCGACAGCGCCAGCGCCTTGGTCTCGCGCAGGCAGGCGGCCACTTCGGCCTGGCAGCAGGGCACCAGCACCATGCAGCGCGCCTTCTTGGCCAGGCCGAAGGCGATGGCGTCGTCGGTGGCGGTGTCGCAGGCATGCAGCGCCGTCACCACGTCGATCTGCTCCGGCAACTCGCTCGCCTGGGCCGACTCGGCCACCGTGAGGTTCAGGAACGACATGCGCTCGAAGCCCAGACGCTTTGCGAGCTCGCGCGAACGCTCGACCAGCTCGCCGCGCGTCTCGATGCCGTAGACATGCCCGTCGCCCGACCTCGCCCGGAAGAACAGGTCGTAGATGATGAAGCCCAGGTACGACTTGCCCGCCCCATGGTCGGCCAGCGTGGCGCCCGCGCCCTCTTCCGGCAGCTCGCGCAGCAGCTGCTCGATGAACTGGAACAGGTGGTAGACCTGCTTGAGCTTGCGCCGCGAATCCTGGTTGAGCCGGCCCTCGCGCGTCAGGATGTGCAGTTCCTTGAGCAGCTCGACCGACTGGCCGGGGCGCAGCACCTCGGCCAGTTCGGCGTCGGCCTTGGCGGCCTTGTTCGTCTTCGGTGCGGTCTTGGTGTTCATGGCTTGGCGCTCCCCGGGCCGACGTCGAGTCGTGCCCAGCCTTCGGCACCCAGCGCCTCGAGCCTCTCGATGTTGCGCTCGAAGATCTCCTCCGCCTCCGGAAAGGCCTCGACCGCGCGGCTCACGCTGTCCTCGCGAAGCAGGTGCAGCGTGGGGTACGGCGCGCGATTGGTCGCGTTGCCGATGTCCTCGGCTTCGGTGCCGGCGAACTGGAACCGCGGATGGAAGCTCGCGAGCTGCAGCACGCCGTCGAATCCGGCGCGGGCGAGACGGCGTTCGGCGCGCGCCGTGAAGTCGTTGAAATCCAGGAAGTCGGGCAAGGCGTTCGGTGCAATCAGAAGGGTTGTGTCGCGCACGGCGGCGTCCAGCGCCACGAGCTCTTTGGCCTGGGCAAGCAGCGTGTCCATCAGGTCGGGCTCTTCGGCGGGCTCGTACACGGCGTAGTGGATCTGCCCCTTCACGTGCACGGCTTTCGCGAAGGGACACAGGTTGAGGCCGATCACCGCGCGTTCGAGCCAGCGCCGCGTGTCAGCCTCGGCCTGGGCGGCCCCGATTGTCGCCGGGCCCGTCATGCCATCTCCGCAGCGGGGCGAATGCGCCCCAGGCGCCGCGCGATCGCCATGCCGACCAGCGAACAGGCCAGCGTGGCCGCCCAGGTCCAGTGCCAGCCGCCGACGCGATGCGCCAGCCACGCCACCGCGGGCGGCGCCAGGAACTGGCCCAGCGCCGAGGCCTGCTGCATGAGTCCGATGGTCGTCGAAACGGTGGCAGGCCCGGGCGCAAGCCTCACGCCCAGCAGGAAGAGCGTGGCGGGCACCATGCCGCCTCCCAGCGAGAAGGCGCAGACGGCGATGTAGCGCAGCACCGGCGGCAGGCCCAGCGCGTCGGCGCCCTGCCCCATCTGCGCGAAAGCGGCCAAGCCGGCCAGCGCCATGGTGAGAAAGCCGAGCTGCAGCAGGCGCTGCGGAGCCACGCCACGCTGCAGCCAGCGTCCGCCGGCGACATTGCCGACGATGTTCATCGCGGCCGCCAGCGCGGTGAGCACCGCGTTCCACGTAGCCGGCACGCCCGCGCCCGCGTAGATGGCCGGCAGGAAGCCGATCACCGCGATCCATTGCGACGAGTACACGGCGAAGCTCAGCGCGACCAGCCAGGGCGCGCGGGCGCCGACGGTGGCGCGCAGCCGTGCCCCCCAACCGCCGGAAGCCGAACCCGTGACGGCCGGGCGCAGCCGATCCGCCGGCACCACGAGCCAAAGCCCCAGCGCCGCCACGGCCGACACGGCCGACAGCGCCCACCACCAATCCACCCAGCCGCCCCAGCCGATGAACGCCGGCCCGACCAGCAGGGCCAGGGCCACGCCCAGCGGCATGTAGGCACCCCACAGGCCCAGCACCGCCTTGTCTGCCCCCGCAGGGGTCAGGGCGCGGATCAGCCCCGGCCCAGGCATCACCGCCAGCAGGAAGCCGACGCCTTCCACGGCGCGCAGCACCAGCAGCCATTGCACGGCGTGCGCACCGTCGCCACCGAGTCCGGTACCGGCTGCGCCACCGAGAAGACTGGCAAGCGTCAGCACGATCAGGCCGGTCAACATGCTGCGGCGAAGCCCGATGGTGTCCGCCGCCAGCCCGACCAGCAGCCCCAGCGTCATGCTGGCGACCTGGACCAGCGCGAGCAGGAAACCCGCCTCCACCAGCCCGATGCCGAGCGATGCCTGCAGCGCCGGCACGGCGGGCGGCAGCTTGCCCAGATGCAGGGAGCCGCTGACGCCGCCCAGCAGGACGGCCAGCGCGGCAATCGGAACGCGCGGCTTGCCGGCCTGCCCGCTCATGCGATGCCCCGCCTGCCGGTCAGCCGCTCATGCTCGCGCACGGCGAAGCGGTCGGTCATGCCGGCGATGTAGTCGGCGACGGCGCGGGGCCTGTCCTGGCGTTCGTCGTAGGAAGCCGGCATCTCGGCGCCGCGCTCCAGGTAGGCCGCGAACAGTTCGCGCACCACTTCCCGCGCCTGGTCCGTGGTCTGCGTGACCTGCGGGTGCCGGTAGAGGTTGCGGAAGAGAAAGCGCTTCAGGTCTTCCGACTGGGCCTGCATGGTGCTGCTGAACGCGACGACGGGCGGCGCCTTGCGCACGGCATCGGCATCGGTCGGGGCGAGCGCCTCGAGCGCCGCGCGCGTCGCGTCGATCACGTCGTAGACCTGCGCGCTCAGCATGCGGCGGATGGCTTCGTAGAGCACGCGGCGCCCCTGCAGCTGCGGGTGCTCGGCCAGCGCCTCGCGGCGATGGCGCTCGAACAGCTCGACATCGGACAGCTGCTCGACCGTGATGAGCCCCGAGCGCACGCCGTCGTCGATGTCGTGGGCGTTGTAGGCGATGGCATCGGCCAGGTTGCACAGCTGCGCCTCAAGCCCCGGCTGGGTGCGGTCGAGAAAGCGCCGCGCCACGCCGTTGGGCTCCGCTGCCTCGAGCCGCTCTGCGTTCGCGCGCGAGCAGTGCTTGAGGATGCCTTCGCGGGTCTCGAAGCTGAGATTCAGCCCGTCGTACTGCGGATAGCGATGCTCCAGCGCATCGACCACGCGCAGGCTCTGCAGGTTGTGCTCGAAGCCGCCGTGCCCGGCCATGCAGTCGTCGAGTGCGTCCTGGCCGGCGTGGCCGAAGGGCGTGTGGCCCAGGTCGTGCGCCAGCGCAATCGCCTCGACCAGGTCCTCGTTGATACGCAGCGCCCGCGCGATCGAACGGCCCAGCTGGGCGACTTCGAGCGAATGCGTGAGCCGGGTGCGGAAGAGGTCGCCCTCGTGGTTCAGGAAAACCTGCGTCTTGTAGACCAGCCGGCGGAAGGCGGTGGAATGCACGATCCGGTCGCGGTCGCGCTGGAAGGCATCGCGCGTGGGCGCGGGCGGCTCCGCATGCCGACGGCCGCGCGAACGCGCGGGCAGGCAGGCATAGGCCGCGAGGCTCATTGCTGCGCGCAGCTCTGCGCGAGCACTTCGCGCACGAGCGCGTCGGGCGCGCTGCGGACCACCGCGGAGCCGGGCCGGTCGATCACCACGAAGCGGATCTCGCCGGCCTCCGATTTCTTGTCGACGCGCATCAGCTCCAGGTAGCGGTCGGCGCCCAGCGCCGGGCCGACGATCGGCAGGCCGGCTCGCTCGATCAGCCGCGTGAGCCGTTCGACGAAGGCGGCATCGACGCCGCCGAGCCGCTGCGACAGCCGCGCCGCCATGACCATGCCGCAGCCGACGGCCTCGCCATGCAGCCATTCGCCATAGCCGAGCCCCGATTCGATCGCGTGGCCGAAGGTATGGCCGAAATTGAGGATGGCGCGCAGGCCGGTCTCGCGCTCGTCCTGCCCCACCACCAGCGCCTTGATCTCGCAGCTGCGCCTGACGGCATGGGCCAGCGCGGCCGGCTCCCGCGCGACGAGCGCATCGATGTTCGCCTCGATCCAGTCGAGGAAGGCCATGTCGTGGATCGGGCCGTACTTGATGACTTCGGCCAGGCCGGCGCTGAGTTCGCGCGGCGGCAGCGTCTGCAGCGTGCCCAGGTCGCAGACCACGAGCTGGGGCTGGTAGAACGCGCCGATCATGTTCTTGCCCAACGGGTGATTGATGGCCGTCTTGCCGCCCACCGAGGAATCGACCTGCGCCAGCAGCGTGGTCGGCACCTGCACGAAGGGCACGCCGCGCATGTAGCTGGCGGCCGCGAAGCCGGTCATGTCGCCGACCACGCCGCCGCCCAGCGCGAAAAGCACCGTCTTGCGGTCGCTGCCGCGGCCCAGCAGCTCGTCGAAGATCAGGTTCAGCGTCTGCAGGTTCTTGTAGGCCTCGCCATCGGGCAGCTCGAGCAGGTGGACTGCCCTGAAACGGCCCGCCAGGGCGGATTGCAGCGCCTTGGCATAGAGCGGCGCCACGGTGGTGTTGCTGACGATGAGGGCCGTCGCCGAGGCAGGCACGGCATCGAAGCTCCGCGGGTCGTCCAGCAGGCCGGCGCCGATCAGGATCGGATAGCTGCGGTCGCCGAGCTGGATGTCGACGCGTTCTGGCGGGGCGGAGAGTTCGGACAGGGACATGGGCAGCGAGTTTAGGCGCTGCGCGGCCCGGGGGCTCAGGCGGGGGGATCCTCGGGATGTGCGCCCGGCTCCACGACGCCCGCCAGCTCGAGCTGCATCACGATGATGTTCACCAGCATGGCGATCGTCGGGCGTCCGGTGTCGACCACGTCATGGGCGGTTTCCCGATAGAACGGGTCGCGCGCGTCATGCAGCTCCCGCAGCCGCCCCAGCGGATCGGCCACCTGCAGCAGGGGGCGCTTGACGTCATGGCGAAGGCGCCGGAACAGGTCTTCGGGAGAGGAACGCAGGTAGATCACGTGGAAGTGATCGCGCAGCTGCCTGCGGTTGGCTTCGCGGAGCACCGCCCCGCCGCCGGTGGCCAGCACGCCCTGGGCGTTGGCCGCGAGGTCGGCGATCACGGTCTGTTCGAGATCCCGGAAGGCGATTTCGCCCTCGCGCTCGAAGTAATCACGGATCGAGCAGCCGATGCGCTGCTCGATCACGTGATCGGTGTCCACGAAAGGAAGGTCCAGCCGCATCCCCAGGCGCCGGCCCACTGCGGATTTTCCGGCGCCGGGCAAGCCGACGAGTGCGACCGCCACGCGGTGGCTGCTACGCCCGCGCGTCAGCGCGCGGCGTTGCGGTCGGTAATCATCTTCGGGGTGATAAAGACGAGCATTTCAGTCTTGTTGGCAACGCGTTCGCGCTTGCGGAACAGTGCTCCCAGATAGGGCACTTCACCCAGCACCGGCACGCGCGATTCGTCATTGGTTTCGGTGAGCTCGAAGATACCACCGATGACGACCGTGCCGCCGTTCTCCACCAGCACCTCGGTCTGCACGTGCTTGGTGTTGATCGCAGGGCCTGCCGAGGTGTTCACGCCGCGGGCGTCCTTGCTCACGTCCAGCGTCAGGATGATGTTGCCTTCCGGCGTGATCTGCGGCGTGACTTCCAGCTTCAGCACCGCCTTGCGGAACGAGATCGAGGTCGCACCGCTGGAGGTGGCCTGCTGGTACGGGATTTCCTCGCCCTGCTCGATCAGCGCCTTGGTCTGGTCGGCCGTGATGACGCGGGGGCTGGACACCAGCTTGCCTTTGCCATCGGCCTCGAGCGCCGAGATTTCCAGGTTCAGCATGCGCGACAAGCTCGAGTTGAACAGCGAGATCGCGAAGGTGCCCGGCGAGTTGCCGGTGCCGCCGGCATCGCCCGCGGGCAGGTTGATGAAGTTGGAGTTGGTCCAGGTGGCTGCTGCGGTGCCGACACCACCGCCGCCCGTGGTGACGGGCATCACGCCGATGGTGCCGTAGGCCGGATTGCCGTTGGCCGACGCGACACGTTCACGGGAGATACCGCCGCCGAGCCGCACCCCCAGGGACTTGCCGAAGGTATCGGACGCTTCCACGATCCGCGCTTCGATCAGCACCTGGCGCACCGGCACGTCGAGCTTCTGAATCAGTTCGGTCACCTGCGCCAGCCGCGAAGGAACATCCGACACGAAAAGCTGGTTGGTACGCGACTCCGCGATGACGCTGCCGCGCGGGCTCAGGATACGCGTCGTCGTGCCGCCGCCACCACCACCGCCGCCGCCAGCTCCTGTGCCGGTCAGCCCCTGCGCAATGGCGATCGCCTTGGTGTAGTTGAGCTGGAACGACTGGGTGCGCAGCGGCTCCAGGTTCTCGATCGCGGCCTTCGCCTCGAATTCGAGCTTTTCCTTGGCGTTGATCTCATCCTTGGGCGCGATCCACAGCACGCTGCCGTTCTTGCGCATGCCCAGGTTCTTCGCCTGCATGATGATGTCGAGCGCCTGGTCCCAGGGCACGTCCTTCAGGCGCAGCGTCAGGGCGCCGCTCACCGAATCCGAGGTCACGATGTTGAAGTTCGTGAAGTCGGCGATCACCTGCAGCAGCGAACGGATCTCGATGTTCTGGAAGTTCAGCGACAGCTTTTCGCCGTTGTAGCCCACGCCCTGGGTCAGCTTGGTCGGGTCGACCTTGCGGGCACGGACTTCGACCACGAACTGGTTCTCGCTCTGGTAGGCGCTGTGCTCCCAGTCGCCCTTGGCGTCGATCGTCATGCGGACGCGGTCGCCAGTCTGCTGCGAGGTGATCAGCTGTACCGGGGTGCCGAAATCGGCCACGTCGAGGCGGCGGCGCAGGCCCTCGGGCAGCGTCGACTTGGTGAATTCCACGACGAGGCTCTTGCCCTGCTGCTTGACGTCGACACCCACCTGGTTGTTGGGAAGATCGACGATGACCCGGCCCGTGCTGTCCGAGCCGAGGCGGAAATCGACGTCCTTCAGCGGCAGCATGTCGCGGTTGCGGTTTTCCGCGAAGGCCGTGCTGGCGGGCGATGCGGCAAGCGTCGGCCCGGCCACCGGGTCCAGCACCACCAGCAGCGACTTGCCCTGGATCTCGGCCTTGTAGGCGGTCGCCTGCTTCAGGTTCAGCACCACGCGGCTGCGTTCACCGGCCTGCACCACGTTCACCGAACGCAGGTTGCCCTGGTTCACTTCGATGGCGGAACGGCCGATGGCGTTGGTGACGCCCGGGAAGTCGAGCGCGATGCGCGCCGGCGTCTGGACGGTGAATCCGGCGGGCACCGCGGCGAGCGGTTGCGCAAGATCGATGCGGATCACTTCCGAACCGGACTGCGTGGAGCTGGTCACGGCTTCGATGGCATTTTGCGCATGGGCCACGGCCAATGCACCGAAGGCCAGCAGACCCAGGCCGGCAGCGCGCAGCCACTGTGCCATCGTTGATTTCTTATGGTTCATTTCGCACTCTCTTGCAGCTGCAGCGTCGCGACGCGTTCGATCCATTCACCGGCGGCGTCCTGCACGATCTCACGCAGGGCGACTTCGGTTTCGTTGATTCGGGTGATACGCCCGTAGTTGAGTCCCAGGTATTCGCCGACGCGAACCTTGTAGAGCAGCTTGTCGACACGAACCAGCGCCACCGGCTGGCCGTTGCGGTTCATGCTGCCGACCATGGCCATCGAGTCGAGCGGGAAGGCCTCCAGCGCCTCCTTGCGGCGCGCCAGCTCGGGCGCGATCAGCTCGGAAGTGCTCGGCTGGTTCGATTCGCGGCGCAGCGCCTGGGTCAGCTTCAGGATGTTGAAAGGCTCGAAGGCCGAGGCTTCGGTGTATGCCTGCGGGGTGAACTTCTTCGGCTCGGATATGGGCGGCACCGAGGGCTTCACCTGGGCGCGCTGCTCGGCCATCCACCGTTGCAGGTCTTCCTGGTCGGAATCGCAGGCACTCAGTGCCGACGCGGCCAGCGTCAGCCACAGTACTTTGGCGACGATCTTCATTTCTTCGCCTTCGGTGCGGAGGCACGCTTCTGCGCGGCCCGCTCGTCGTCATCGAGGTAACGGTAGGTACGCGCGGTGGCATCCATCGTCAGCACGTCCTTGTCCTTTTGCGGGGTGACGGAAATGTTGTTCAGCGTCACGATGCGCGAGAGGCCCGCCACGTCGGCGGCGAAGGCGCCCATGTCGTGGTAGCGCCCGGTCACGCGCACGGCGATCGGGAGCTCGGCGTAGTAGTCCTTCACCGACACCTGCCCCGGACGGAACAGCTCGAACTGGAGGCTGCGGCCCAGGCCCGCCTGGTTGATGTCCGACAGCAGGGCGTCCATTTCGGCCTTGCTGGGCAACTGCTTCTCGAGCAGGGTCACGTACTGCTGCACCTGCTCGCGCTGCTTCTTCAGCAGTTCGAGGTTGGCGGCCTGTGCCACCTTCTTCTGGTAGTCGGTCTTGAGCGCGATCTCCTTGGAGCGTTCGCTCTCGAGCTCGTCGTTCGAATTGGTCAGCCAGGCGAACCAGAGCGCAACGAGCACCAGCGCCGTGACCGCCAGGCAGAGCGCGTAGCGGGGCACCGCCGGCCATGTCGACGGATCGTTCGGATTGAGCCCGCGGAACTGGTCGCCGACGCGCTGCAGCGCAGCCGCGACATCGACTTTTTGGGAGGGGCGATTGCTTGCCATGATCGGTTACCCCTTGGACTGCGCCGTTGCGGCCAGCGCTTTTTCGGCTGCGGCCTTCTGAGCATCGGTGGGGCGTTTCAGGCCAATGCGCATCGTGAAGTTCGCCACGCGACGCTGGTCGCGCGGATTCAGGTTCACGTTCGCCGACGTGATTTCGACCAGCTCGGGCTTCACCAGCCACGGGCTGTTGTTGCCCAGGTTGCGCAGCAGTTCCGAGACGCGCTCGTTCGACTGCGCCATGCCTTGCAGCGTGACAGTCTGGTTGTCCTGCTTCATGCTGGTCAGGTAGACGCCGTCGGGCAGTTGCCGGACCAGTTCGTTGAGCAGGTGGACGGGAAGGTTGCGGTCGCCCTGCAGGTCTTCGACCGCTTGCTGGCGTGCGCGCAGCGCGGCGATTTCTTCCTGCAGGGTCGAGATTTCCTTGATCTCGACTTCGAGCTTCTTGATCTCGGCCTGGAGAAAGCTGTTCTTCGATTGCTGCGCCGAGATCTGGGCCTCGAACCAGAGGTAGCCCAGGACCGCGATCAGGCCGCCCAGAAGCGCTGCGGCGCCCAGCGTGCCATAGAAGGCCTCGCGCCTGCGCTTGCGTGCAGCTTCGCGGTGCGGAAGCAGGTTGATGAGGATCACTGCAGGAACCTCCGCATGGCCAGCCCGCAGGAGGTCAGATAGGACGGCGCCTCGCGGCGGACCTTCTTCTCCCGGACGTTCGAGCTGATTTCCATCCCTTCGAAGGGATTGAGCAGCGAGCAGGCGAACGACGTCTGCCGCGTGACGGCATTGGTCAGGCCCGGCAGCGAAGCCGATCCACCTGCCAGCAGGACGTAGTCGACGCGGTTGTGCGGCGTGCTGGTGAAGAAGAACTGGAGCGCACGCGCGATTTCCTGCGCGATGCTTTCGACGAAGGGCTTGAGCACACCGGAGCCGTAGTCGTCGGGCAGGTCGCCGCTGCGCTTCTTGGCTTCGGCCTCTTCCGCGGAAAAACCGTACTGGCGCACGATCAGCTGCGTGAGCTGGGCGCCGCCGAAGGCCTGGTCGCGGTCGTACAGCACTTCCTGGTTGCGCAGCACCTGCATGCTGGTGGTGAAGGCGCCCACTTCGAACAGCGCCACGATCGAATCCACGCCCTTGCCGGGCAGCTGCTCGATCAGTCGGGCGGTCGCGAGGCGCGAGGCATAGGACTCGACGTCGAGGATCATCGCCTTCAGGCCGGCGGCTTCCGCCAGGCCTTCACGGTCCTGGACCTTTTCCTTGCGCGATGCGGCGATCAGCACTTCCACGTCGCCGGCCGAAGTGGTGCTCGGCCCTGTCACGCAGAAGTCGAGGCTGACTTCGTCCAGCGAGAACGGGATGTACTGGTTGGCCTCCGATTCGACCTGGATCTCGAGCTCCTGCTCGCTCATGCCGCCGGGAAGAATGATCTTCTTGGTGATGACGGCCGAAGGCGGCAGCGCGAGCGCCACGTTGCGGGTGCGCGTGCCGCTCTTGCGGATGACGCGGCGCACGGCTTCGGCCACCTCGTCGAACTTTTCGACGTTTCCGTCGGTGATCCAGCCACGTTCGAGGGGCTCGATGGCGCAGCGCTCCAGGACCAGCTTGCCGCTGGCCTCACGGCCGAGCTCGACCAGCTTGACGCTGGACGAACTTACGTCCAGCCCCAGCAGGGGAGCGTTCTGACGACGAAACAATGATCCAAGAGCAGCCAAGGCAGGTTCCTCTTCCCCTGTATTTGTAACCAATAGAAAAAATTGAATTCGGTTGCATGCTAGCAGCAGGCGTAGCGGCAACCAAGCAACGCCGGAGGGCAAAACCCTGAAGCGTTGTCAAAACCTGACGTCAAAACCGCATTTTGTAACTTTTGAATTAGGGCAATGCAAGCCCCTCAAAGATCGGATCGTGTGGAGAGGCCGGCTTTTTATAATGTCGGGTGACTCTGTGCGGCCCCTCATGCAAGAAACTTCCAGCCCCAAAGGGCCAGCCAAGACCCCTCCCCCCACGCGCCCGACCTGGCTGAAATGGCTGTTGCGCTTTTTCTTCTGGTGCTTCGGCATCGCGCTGGCCGGCGTGCTCGCGGTGCTGTGCGTGGTGGCCGTGGCCCTCGCGGTCGCTTATCCGAACCTGCCTGACATCAGCGAACTCTCCGACTACCGGCCCAAGCTGCCGCTGCGGGTGTTCTCGGCCGAAGGCATCCTGATCGGCGAGTTCGGCGAGGAGCGCCGCAACCTCACCCCGATCTCGGCGATTCCGAAGGTCGTGAAGGACGCCGTCCTGGCCGCCGAAGACGCCCGCTTCTACGACCACGGCGGGGTCGACTACAAGGGCATGGTGCGCGCCGGCCTGGCCAACATGAACCGCGTGAAGAGCCAGGGCGCCTCGACCATCACGATGCAGGTGGCGCGCAACGTCTACCTGAGCTCCGAGAAAACGCTCACCCGCAAGATCTACGAGGTGCTGCTGACCTTCAAGCTGGAGCACCTGCTTACCAAGGACCAGATCTTCGAGATCTACCTGAACCAGATCTACCTCGGCAACCGCGCCTACGGCTTCGCCGCCGCTTCCGAAGCCTATTTCGGCAAGCCCCTGCAGGAACTCACGATCGCCCAGGCCGCCATGCTGGCCGGCCTGCCGAAGGCGCCGGGCGCGAACAACCCGGTCAACAACCCGCAGCGCGCGCGCGGCCGCCAGTTCTACGTGATCGACCGCATGCAGGAAGCCGGCTTCATCACCGCCGAGCAGGCCGCGGAAGCCAAGAAGGAAGAGCTGCACCTGCGCGATGCCGCCGACCCGAACCGCCTGCACGCCGAATACGTCGCCGAAACGGTGCGCCAGCTGATGTATGCCCAGTACGGCGACAGCACCTACACGCGCGGCCTGAAGGTCTACACCTCGCTGGTCGCTGCCGACCAGGCCGCAGCCTACAAGTCGCTGCGCAAGGGCATCATGGATTACGAGCGCCGCCAGATCTACCGCGGCCCCGAGAAGTTCGTCGACCTGCCGAACGACCCCAAGGACCTCGACGAAGCGGTCGACGATGCGCTCAGCGACCACCCCGACAACGGCGACGTGATGGCGGCGGTGGTGCTCAAGGCCACGCCCAAGCAGATCGACGCCGTGCGCGGCAACGGCGACCCGGTGCAGATCACCGGCGACGGCCTCAAGCCCGCGCAGTCCGGCCTCTCCGACAAGGCCCCGCCGAACATCAAGATCCGCCGCGGCGCGGTCATCCGCGTGGTGAAGACGCCCAAGAACACCTGGGAGATCACGCAGCTGCCCGAGGTCGAAGGCGCCTTCGTCGCCATGGACCCGCGCGATGGCGCCATCAAGGCACTGGTGGGCGGCTTCGACTTCGGCAAGAACAAGTTCAACCACGTGACGCAGGCATGGCGCCAGCCGGGGTCGAGCTTCAAGCCCTTCATCTATTCCGCGGCGCTCGAAAAGGGCTTCACGCCGGCCACGGTCATCAACGACGGCCCGCTCTTCTTCGACGCCGGCACCACCGGCGGCCAGCCCTGGGAGCCCAAGAACTACGGCGGCGGCTACGACGGCCCGATGTCGATGCGCACCGCGCTGATGAAGTCGAAGAACCTCGTGTCGATCCGCATCCTGCAGTCCATCGGCACGCGCTATGCGCAGGAGTGGATCACCAACTTCGGCTTCGACAAGGAAAAGCACCCGGCCTACCTGCCGATGGCGCTGGGCGCGGGCTCGGTCACGCCGATGCAGATGGCGGTGGGCTATTCGGTGTTCGCCAACGGCGGCTATCGCGTCAATCCGTACCTCGTGACCCGCATCACCGACCACAAGGACAAGGTGCTGGTCGACAAGCAGCCCCCCCTGCTGAACGAATCGCTGCGCGTCATTCCGCAGCGCAACGCCTTCATCATGGACACGCTGCTGAACTCCGTGGCCCGCGGCGGCACCGCCGCGAAGGCGCAGGCGATGCTCAAGCGTCCCGACCTGTACGGCAAGACCGGCACCACCAACGACTCGCTGGACGCATGGTTCGCCGGCTTCCAGCCCACCATGACGGCCATCTCGTGGATCGGCTACGACACGCCGCGCAACCTGGGCGACCGCGAGACCGGCGGCGGCCTGAGCCTGCCGATCTGGATCACCTACATGGAAACCGCCATCAAGGGCGTGCCGGTGACAGAGCTGTCGGCCAATCCGCCCGCGGGCATCGTGAACGTCGGCGGCGAGTGGTACTACGACGACTACGCGCCGGGACGCGGCGTTGCGAGCCTGGGCGTGGAATCCGCGCCCGTGGCGCCGGTGGAGGCCCTGACCGGCGCCCCTGTGAGCCAGCCGGCCCCGCCCGAGGAGCGCAACCGCATCCTCGACCTGTTCCGCAACTGAGGACGGCGGACGCGAGCAAAGAAAAGGATCAGGCAGCCGTGAAGGTCAGCGGCTGCCCGGCCTGAAGAGTCGCTTCGCGCGAGAGGTTGCCGAAGAACTCCTCGCCGGTCTTGGTGTCGACCCAGGCATTGCCGTCATGGCGGTAGTGGTAACCGCCGGAACGCGCGGCGAGCCAGATTTCCTGCAGGGGCTTCTGCAGGTTCACGATCAGCTGGCTGCCGTTGCGGAATGAAATCGTGATCATCCCGCCCACCCTCTGGTTGTCGATGTCCGCGTCGGTCGTTTCGTTGATGCGATCGCAGCCCAGCTCGATGGCTGCAAGGGCAGCCTCGGCGCGATCCATGTACTCGGTGTCGGTCATTACAATTTCGCCATGTTGAACGTTCACCAAATTCTAGTGAGCGCCCGCGTCCGCGCTGCGCTCATGGTCTGCCTCGCCGTGGGCGCCGCCGGGCTTGTTGCGGCTTGCGGGCAGCGCGGTCCGCTGTACCTGCCGACCGATCCTGCCGCCGCCGGGCGCGCCACGCTGCCGGAGCTCATGACGCCCGAGAGCCTGCGGCCTTCGTCGTCCTCCACCTCTTCCACACCTTCCAACCAGGCTGCGCCCGCGCCGGCCGCAGCCGCCAGCGCACCGGCGGGTAACAGCAACAACACCGGCACGGAGCAACGCAAGTGAGCGCAACCGCCAACTCCCTGCCCGGCCAGCCGCACATCGCGGAGCGCGATGGCGCGCTGCACGTCGAAGGCGTGGCGCTCGATGCGCTGGCCCGCGAACATGGCACCCCCCTCTTCGTCTACTCGCAGCAATGGATGCTGGACGCGCTGGCCGCCTACCAGCGCGGCTTCGAAGGACGCGACGCCCTCATCTGCTATGCGATGAAGGCCAACTCCTCGCTCGGCGTGCTGCGCGTGTTCGCGGAAGCCGGCTGCGGCTTCGACATCGTCTCGGGCGGCGAGCTGTCACGCGTGCTGGCCGTCGGCGCCGATCCGAAGAAGATCATCTTCTCGGGCGTGGGCAAGACCCGCGCCGAAATGCGCCAGGCCCTTGCCGCCGGCATCGCCTGCTTCAACGTGGAGAGCGAAGCCGAACTCGACGTGCTCAACGAGGTGGCGGTGGCCGAAGGCAAGCGCGCACCGATCAGCATCCGGATCAATCCGAACGTCGACCCGAAGACGCATCCCTACATTTCTACCGGCCTGAAGGGCAACAAGTTCGGCATCGCGCACGACCGCGCCGTCGAGGCCTACAAGCACGCCGCGCGGCTGCCGGGGCTGGAGGTTGTGGGCATCGACTGCCATATCGGCTCGCAGATCACCGAAGCATCACCCTACCTCGACGCCTGCGACCGCGTGCTCGACTTGGTGGAAGCCATCGAGGCGGCTGGCGTGCCCATCCATCACCTGGACTTCGGCGGCGGCCTGGGCATCGACTACAACGGCGAAGTGCCGCCCAAGGCCGATGCGCTTTGGCAGCAGCTGCTGGCCAAGCTCGACGCGCGCGGCTTCGGCGGGCGCAAGCTGGTGATCGAGCCTGGCCGCTCGCTGGTCGGCAACGCCGGCGTGTGCGTCACCGAAGTGCTCTACACCAAGCCGGGTGAAGACAAGAATTTCTGCATTGTCGACGCGGCCATGAACGATTTGCCGCGCCCCGCGATGTACCAGGCCTTCCAGCGCATCGTGCCGGTGCGTGCCCGCACCGGCAATGCCACGACCTACGACGTGGTCGGCCCGGTCTGCGAGAGCGGCGACTGGCTGGGCCGCGACCGCGCGCTCAACGTGCTGTCGGGCGACCTGCTGGCCGTGCTGTCGGCGGGCGCGTACTGCATGAGCATGTCCAGCAACTACAACACGCGCGGCCGCGCCGCCGAAGTGTTGGTGAGCGGCGCTAGCGCAAAGCTGATCCGCCGCCGCGAGACGATGGAAGACCAGCTGCGCAGCGAGATCGACGGCTGATTGCCCTTTCCCAGCATCAACCGGTACGCACCGCACCTGCAGACGCCGGCTTTCCCTTGCCGCGCTTGCTCGCGAAGTTCCACACGCGCCAGGCGAGCAGCACCGCGATGATCGCGGCATAGACGAACACTTCCGCGAAGTTGTTCTTGCCCGCGCGCATCCAGAAGAAGTGCAGCAGGCCCAGCCCCGCGATCAGGTAGACCAGCTTGTGCAGCATCTGCCAGCGCTTCGCACCCATCGCCTTGATCGCGCGGTTGAACGAGGTGGCCGCCAGCGGCGTCAGCAGCACGAAGGCCGAGAAGCCCACCAGGATGAACGGCCGCTTGGCGATGTCCTTCGCGATGTCGGCCCACTCGAAGCCCATGTCGAACCAGGCGTAGCACAGCAGGTGCAGCACCACGTAGAAATACGCGAACAGGCCCAGCATGCGGCGGTAGCGCGCGAGTGCGTTCCACTTGCTCATCACGCGCAGCGGCGTCACCGCCAGCACGATGCAGATGAAGCGCAGCGTCCAGTCGCCGGTGGCGCGGATCAGGAACTCCGCGGGGTTGGCACCCAGCCCGTCCGTGAACGCGCCATAGGCCAGCAGCGCGAACGGCAGCAGGCACAGCAGGAAGACGACCGGCTTGGTCGCCGGATGCATGAGCAGCTTGTTCACAAGACACTCCATGAAAAAAGAGACGTCGCACCTTCGAGAAACACCGCGGAACCGGCTTTGCCGGGCCGCAGGTGTTGCCCCCGGTAGGGGGAAGGCGCGCGCGACACGAAGTGCGCGCAGCCTGGGGGCAAGCCCCATTTCAGTAGTTCTTCTTGAGGTCCATGCCCGCGTAGAGCTGGCCGACCTGCGCTTCGTAGCCGTTGAACATCTCGGTCTTGCGCCGCTTGGCGAACAGCCCGCCGCCGTCGCCGATGCGGCGCTCGGTGGCCTGGCTCCAGCGCGGATGGTCGACGTTGGGGTTCACGTTCGAATAGAAGCCGTATTCGTTGGCCGCGGCCTTGTTCCAGGCGGTGCTCGGCTCCTTCTCGACGAAGCGGATCTTCACGATCGACTTGGCCGACTTGAAGCCGTACTTCCACGGCACCACCAGCCGCACCGGCGCGCCGTTCTGGTTGGGCAGCACCTCGTCGTACATGCCGAAGGCCAGCAGCGTGAGCGGATGCATCGCCTCGTCCATGCGCAGGCCCTCGGTGTAGGGCCAGTCGAGCACGCGCGAGCCCACGAAGGGCATGGTCTTGGGGTCAGCCAGCGTCACGAACTCGACGAATTTGGCGTTGCCCTGCGGCTCGACCTTCTTGATGAGCTCGGCCAGCGAGTAGCCCACCCACGGGATGACCATCGACCAGCCTTCGACGCAGCGCAGGCGGTAGATGCGCTCTTCCTGCGCGCTGAGCTTGAGCAGGTCCTCGATGCCGTACTTGCCCGGTTTCTTGACCAGCCCTTCCACCTCCACGGTCCAGGGCCGGGTCTTCAGCGTGCCGGCGTTCTTGGCGGGGTCTGCCTTGTCGGTGCCGAACTCGTAGAAGTTGTTGTAGGTGGAAGCGTCCTTGTAGTCGGTGACCTTTTCCATCGAGACGGCGCCAGGAACCGCCGATTTCGCGCCGGGCAGCGGCGCCAGCTTGTTGGGGCGCTCGACCTGAGCCAGGGCTTCACGCGACGCGAACGCCGCCAGCGCGGCTCCCGCAGCACCGCCGGCCATGAGCTTCAGCATGTCGCGGCGGCCTTCGTAGACCTCCCGGGGCGTGATCTCGCTGGACAGCGGATGGATGAAACCGTTGCCGCCACTGTTGCTGCTGCGGCGGATCGGACGGGATTGGAACGACATGACGGGCCTTTCGCGGAATCGTTGTGCTCAGGGTAGTTCGTGGCCGACCCTGATCTGGTTACGCGCCGCCGAAGCGCGCGGTTTCAATAATTCTTCGCGAAAGCCCGCAGGCCTGCATTCACAAGGTGCCGTAGCTGTGCAACCCGCTCAGGAACATGTTCACGCCCAGGAAGGCGAAAGTCGTGACCGCCAGCCCGCCCAGCGCCCACCAGGCCGCCACGGTGCCGCGCAGGCCCTTCACCAGCCGCATGTGCAGCCAGGCCGCGTAGTTGAGCCAGACGATCAGCGCCCAGGTCTCCTTCGGGTCCCAGCTCCAGTAGCCGCCCCAGGCGTCGGCGGCCCAGAGGGCACCCAGCACGGTGGCGATGGTGAAGAAGGCGAAGCCGACGGTGATCGACTTGTACATGACGTCGTCGAGCACCTCGTTGGCCGGCAGGCGCGCGGCGATGCGCTTGCGCCCCAGCAGGATGCCCGCGGCGATCAGCGCCGAGATGCCGGCATAGATCACCCAGTAGCTGCCGCCGGCCTCCTGCACGCGCTGGCGGAACGCCACCGGCACGAAGCACAGCGCCACGCCCAGCAGCCAGATCGGCGTGAGCTTGTACCAGCGCTTCTCGTCCGCCTGTTCCTTGATGAGATAGGCGAAGGCGACCATGGCCGCGAGCGCGAAGGTGCCGTAGCCGATGAAGTTGGCCGGCACGTGAAGCTTCATCCACCAGCTCTGCAGCGCGGGCACCAGCGGCTGGATCTCGTGCGCCTCGCGCACGATCGTGTACCAGAGCAGAAAGCCCACCGCCGCGCTGACAACCAGCATCACGAAGGCACCGAGTGCACGCGTGCCGTAGCGCTCCTCGAAGTACAGGTAGAAGACCGCCGTCAACCAGCAGAACAGCACGAACACCTCGTACAGGTTGCTCACGGGGATGTGGCCGATGTCCGGGCCGAGCTGGTGGCTTTCGTACCAGCGAACCATGGTGCCGATCAGCGCCATCGTCACCGCCGCCCACGCGAGGCGCGAGCCGATCGCGTCGAAGGTGTCCGCCTGCTTTCCGCCGAAGAAGCCCAGCCAGTAGAACAGCGTGCTCATGAAGAACAGCACGCTCATCCAGAGGATGGCCGACTGGCTCGACAGGAAGTACTTGAGCCAGAACACCGTGTCGGCGCGCGCCAGGTCGCCCTGGTACGAGGCAATGGCCAGCAGCGAGGCCGCAGCCACCACGATGGCCAGCACCCGCAGCGGCCGCCAGAACCAGCCGATGGCGATGGTCGCGATCACCGCCGCGATGAGGATCGGCTTCTCGTAGTAATCCATCGACCCCGCATAGCGCGTGAAGGCGAAGAGCCCGCCGGCCACCACCAGCGCCGCGAACACCCAGTCGAACAGGTTGCGGCGCGAGAGCCAGCTTTCATTGAGCGTGAGGGTCGTGGTGTTCATGTCGTCTCGTGGTCTTATGCGTTCAGGGCGAGCAGCTTGCGTTTGAGATGCTCGAATTCGCGGTCGCTGTCGATGGTCTTGCGATTCACCGAGAAAGCCATCGTGGCGGCCGTCGTCGCGGGTGCGTCGCCTTCGGAAGCCGTGCCGTCGGGTGCCAGCCACACCCACAGTCGGCGCTCGCGCACGTACAGCATGGCAAAAATGCCGACGATCAGCAACAGGCAGCCCAGGTAGACGATGTTCTTGCCGGGCGCGCGCGCCACCTGGAACACGCTGGCCTGAACCTGGGTGAAGTCGGTCATCATCATCGCGACCGGGGCCGGGTAGAAGTGCGCGTCGCTGATGGCCAGCACGGATTGCGTCAGGTAGGCCTGCGATTTCTCGTCGTTGGGCAGCGCGGCCAGGCCGGCGCCCTCGCGGCTCAGGTTGAGCACCTCGAACAGCACGTCGTTGAGTATGCGCACCAGCACCCCGCCGGCGCGCTCGCGCTCGGCCTCGGGCACGTTGGTTTCCATGAACTCGGCGATCGCCTGCCAGCCGCCCGCGGTGGTGGCGTCGGCCTTGGCGCGCTCGCTGCCCGCGAAAAGCGCCAGCGCGCGCGTAGCCGACACGCGCAGCTGCTCCGCCATCTCGGGACGCTTGGGATCGGTGGCCTTGGCGATGTAGCGCTCGACGGCGCGCTCGCGCGTGGCGGCATCGCCGAGCGCGGCGCGCATGCGCACGAAGCCGTCCATGGAGCCCTGCTCGTCGGCCGGCACGCGCAGGTAGCGGAACGGCTCCTCGGGCTTCTCGCGCATGCCCAGCAGGAACACCGGCTGGCCGTCGCCGGTGTCGACCGGCACCATGTAGTTCTGGTACTCGCGCGCCTGGCCGGCAGCGTCGCGCAGCTTGTAGCCGATGCTCGGGCCGATGTTGCGCAGCACCTTCGGCTTGTTGGTCTTGTTGGCGGCACCCAGGCGCGATTCGATGTCGTGGCGCAGGTCGACCTTTCGCACGTCGGCGCCGCTGCCCATGGCGTTGGCGTCGGCGAAGTTCTCGACGTTGATCACGCGCAGCGCGGCGTACTCGAGCGTGAGCTTGTCCTTGCCGTTGGTGATCTCGGTGCCGGGCCCGCCGATCACGCCTTCCACCTCGAAGGGCTTGGCCGCGGCCGCCATCGGCACGGCCTTGAGCTTCACCTTCGAGCCACCGTCGTCGAAGCTCGACTGGTAGATCTCCACGCCCTTGTAGCTGGCCGGGTGGTTGACCTCGATGCGCGCGGGCACCTGCTCGCCGGTCTCGCGGTCGTGCAGCACCACTTCGCTCGCGAAGAGCTTGGGCATGCCGGTCGAGTAGTAGTCGACGATGAACTTCTTCAGCTCGATGGAGAACGGCAGCTCCTGCAGCAGCACGCCGTCGGACTGGTTCAGGATGGCCACGCTGCCCTGCCCGCCCTCGGGCACGAGGATGTTGCCGCGGAAGGTCGGATTGCTGGCCGACAGCCGGTGCTGCGGCGGCACGTCGGCGATCATGCCGCCGCCGGTGAACACGCTCTTGCCGTTGAACCAGGTCTGCGCGCGCACCACCAGGTCGCCGTCGAACAGGCCGCCGATGCACACCAGCACGATCGCGCTGTGGGCCGCGATGTAGCCGAGCTTGTGGGCGCCGCCGGCGCGCGCCGCGACCATCCAGCCCGCGTCGTTCTTGCCATTGGCGCTGGCCTCGCGCCGCTGCAGCTTGACCTTCCATCCCCCGCTCACCAGCAATTGCCCGATGCGGTTGGCCGCTGCCTCGGGGGCTTCACCCAGTTTGCTCTCCGCACGCTGGCCGAAAGCCTTCAGGCTCTGCGCGCGGATGTCTTCCTTGAAGGTCTTGAGGTCGACCAGGATGCGCGGCGTGTTGCGCACGATGCACAGCGTGGTGCTGACCACCAGGAACAGCAGGATCAGCAGGAACCACCAGGCGCTGTAGATCGAATCGAGCCGCGCCGCGCGGAACAGCTCGGCCCAGAAAGGCCCGAACTGGTTGATGTAGTTGTTGATCGGCTCGTGCTGCTTGAGCACCGTGCCGATGATCGACGCGATGCAGATGATGGTGAGCAGCGCGATCGCGAAACGCATCGACGACAGCAGCTCCACCGCGGCGCGAAGCACCTGCGGGCCGCGATGAACGCGAAGGCCATGGGTGGAGACGGACATCGGGCGAAGGTAGGAAGGAAGGAGAAGGAGAAAAACAAAAAAGGGCGGGCCATCCTGCTGGATCGGCCCGCCCTTTGTCTGGGATTGTTATCGGCGGCTGGTCACGCTCCAGGGAGCGCCATCATCAACGCAAACCGGCAATGTAGTCGGCGACCGCCTTGATTTCCCTGTCGTTGAGCTTGGCGGCGACGCCGGTCATGGGCAGGCTGTTCAGGCGGACGTTGTCGCGGAAGGCGGTGAGCTGGGCCACGGTGTAGTCGGCGTTCTGGCCGCCCAGGCGCGGATACTGGGCCGGAATGCCGGCGCCGTTGGGGCTGTGGCAGCCGGCGCAGGCGGGGATCTGGCGATCGCCGATGCCGCCGCGGTAGATCTTCTCGCCCAGCGCGATGGTGTCCTTGTCCTTCGAGAAGCCCGGCTTGACCTTCTTCGAGCCCACGAACCAGGCGATGTTGCGCATGTCTTCTTCCGACAGCGCCGAGGCCAGCGGCTTCATGATCGCGCTCTTGCGGGCGCCGGACTTGAAGTCCTGCAGCTGCTTGAGGATGTATTCGGGATGCTGCTGCGCCAGCTTGGGGTTGGCGGCGATGGCGGAGTTGCCGTCGGCGTTGTGGCAGGAGGCGCAGCTCTGGCTGTTTGCCGGCGTTGCGTTGAAGAGCGCATCCCCCTTGGCGGGGTCCGGCTTGGCCGGTTTGGCGGCCGCCGGGGCGGCAGGAGCGGCCGCGTGTTCATCGGCTGCAAAACTCACGCTGGATGCGATGCCCACGAGGGCCGCAAGCACAATATTGGCAAACAACTTCATATCGGGGGCTTCGAATTTATGGCGCAAAACCTCACGATTCTACAATGTGGGCCCTGTTTCGAAAGTCCGTAGATGCCCTCCCCGCGCGCCAAGCCCGCAGCCTATCCTCCCCGCGCGGCGCCCGCCGCGGACCCCCAGGTCGCCGAGCGCGAACGTGCGGCGCTGGGCTGGCTCCACACCGCCCACTTCCTCACCAGCGCCCCGCAGCTGGAGCACCTGCCTCCCCTGGATCTGCCCGAGATCGCCTTCGTCGGCCGCTCCAACGCGGGCAAGTCGACCGCCATCAACACGCTGACGCAGCAGACGCGCCTGGCCTTCGCCTCCAAGACACCCGGCCGCACGCAGCACATCAACCTGTTCGGCATCGGCAAGCAGAAGGTCGATGACGCGGTGCTCGCCGACCTGCCCGGCTACGGCTATGCGGCCGTGCCGCGCGAGGCCAAGCTGCGCTGGCAGCGCGTGATGGGCAACTACCTGATGACGCGCGAAAGCCTGCGCGGCGTGGTGCTCATGTGCGATCCGCGCCACGGCCTGACCGAGCTCGACGAGATCCTGCTCGACGTGATCCGTCCGCGCGTGCAGCAAGGCCTGAAGTTCCTCGTGCTGCTGACCAAGGCCGACAAGCTCACCCGCAGCGAAGGCGCCAAGGTGCTGTCCATTACGCGACTGCAGGCCGGCGGCGGCGAGGTGAAACTGTTCTCGGCCCTCAAGAAGCAAGGCGTGGGCGAGGCGGCGGAGCTGCTGTGGCGCTGGGTGCACCCGGAGGGCGCCGACGTACCGGCCGCCGAGCCCGAGCCTCCACCGGAAGGCGCCTGACGATCCGGCAGGCTGCACCGACCGTCCCATCTGCGAAGTTCACTATCAAAACAATAGCGACACAGTCAACCCGAAGGAGACAAGAAGCATGATCGAGACATTCCAACGCAGCCTGCCCAACGGCACCACCCTGAGCTGCCGCGCCGCCGGCCAGCCGGGCCGGCCGCTGATGGTGTTCCTCCACGGGTTCCCCGAGGCCGCCTTCATCTGGGACGAGCTGCTCGAATACTTCTCCAACCCGGCTCATGGCGGCTACCGCTGCGTGGCGCCCAACCTGCGCGGCTTCGAGAAGTCGAGTTCGCCGACCGACGTGGCCGCCTACAAGCCGCATCTGCTGATCCAGGACATCCAGCAGCTCGCCGCCACCGAGAGCGCCGACGGCACCATGGCCGCGCTGGTCGCCCACGACTGGGGCGGCGCCTTCGGCTGGGGCTATGCCAATGCCTTCCCGCAGCAGGTCGGACGGCTGGTCATCATCAATTCGCCGCACCCCGGCACCTTCACCCGCGAGCTTCGCAACAACCCGGCGCAGCAGCAGGCAAGCGCCTACATGAACTTCCTCGCGCGCCCCGACGCCGAGGCGCTGCTCGCGGCCGACGACTTCAAGCGCATGTGGCCCTTCTTCCTGCTGATGAAGGCCGGCCCCGACGGCTTCGGCTGGCTCACCGAGGAAGTGAAGCAGCAGTACCGCGAGGTCTGGAGCGCGGGCCTCACGGGCGCCTGCAACCTCTACCGCGTGACGCCGATGAAGCCGCCGCTGCCCGGCCAGACCGTCGACGGCATCCCCGTGCTGCCGCGCGAGCGGCTCATGGTGGAAGTGCCGACCTTCGTGTTCTGGGCACTCGACGACGCGGCCCTGCTGCCCGGCCTGCTCGAAGGGCTCGACGAATACGTGCCCAAGCTCGAGATCAAGAAGGTGCCGAACGCGACCCACTGGATCGTGCATGAGCAGCCGCAGCTGGTCGCGCGCGAGATCGAGGGCTTCCTCCAGCGCAACCCCTGAGGGCCGCGTCGATCAGTAGATGGGAGGCTCGCCTTCGGGGCGGGTCTTGAAGCGCCGGTGCACCCAGTAGTACTGCGAAGGCATCGTGTCGATATACCCCTGCAGCCGCTCGTTCATGAGCGCCGTGTCGGCTTCGACGTCGTCCGTCGGAAAGTTCTGCCAGGTCGGCAGGATTTCGATCTCGTAGCCCTCGCGCGTGAGCTTCGCCACAACAGGCACCACCTTCGCCTTGCCCAGCCGCGCGAAGCGCGAGAGCGAGGGCACGGTGGCCGCCTGCACGCCGTAGAACGGCACGAAGATGGTCTGGTCGCGGCCGAAGTCCATGTCGGGCAACAGGTATAGCAGGCCGCCCTTGCGCAGGCCCTGCAGCACCGGCTTGATGCCGTCCACCCGGTTGAGCGCCGCCACGTCGCCGAAGCGGGTGCGGCCCTCGCGGATCCAGGCGTCGATCATGGGGTCGCGCTGGGTCGTGTAGATGGTGGCCGAGGGGCGCGCCGTGTGCATCGTGAGCGCGGTGGCTGCCGCGTCGAGGCCGTAGAAATGCGGCGCGAAGAGGATCATGGGCTCGTCGCCGTGGGCGATCTCGCTGATCTCCGAGGCCGCACCGACGATCTTCAGCCGGCTGGCCACCGTCTTCTCGGGCGCATGCCAGAGCCAGCCGCGGTCCAGCCACGACTGCGCCACGTAGACGAAGGTCTCTTTCGCGATCGCACGGCGCTCGGCTTCCGACTTCTCGGGGAAGCAGACCGCCAGGTTGGTGTCGACCACGCGCCGCCGCGGCACCGCGACGGTGTGCAGGATGCGGCCCAGGAACGCACCGAAACCGCGCACCACGGGCAGCGGCAGCGGCGCGATCACCCGCATGAAGCCGATGCCGAGTCGGGAACCGAGGCTCATGCGGCCTCCCCGGCGGCGGCAACGACGCGCTCGGCGCGCGGCTCCTTGTAGCGGGCGTAGTCCCAGACGTACTGGCCCGGCAGGCTGTGGATGAGGCGGCCGATGGCATCGTTCATCGCGGCAGCGGCATCCTCGATGGGTGCGGACGGGTCGGTCAGCGCGGTTCCCACGATGGGTTCGAAGCGGATCACGTAGCCGGCCGCATTCGGCAGGCGCTCGCACACGCTGAGGAAGCAGGCCGCGCCGGTCTGTTGCGCGAGTCGGGGAAGCAGGGTCATGGTGTAGGCCGGGCGGCCCAGGAAAGGCGCCCACACGCCCTGCCCCAGCGGGGGCACCTGGTCGGGCAGGATGCCGGTGTAGCCGCCGCTGCGCAGCGTGCGGATCAGGCCGCGCACGCCGGTGTTGTTGGTGGGCAGGGTCTGCAGGCCGGGCCTGTCGCGCGAGCCGGCGGCGATCAGGTCGGCCATCCATTTCTTGCGGGCCGGGCGGAACAGTGCGGTGATGGGTCCGTAGGTGGAGAGAAAGCGCTCGCCGATGGCCTGGCCGCACATCTCCCAGCTGCCGAGGTGCGGCGCGACGAGGATGACGCCCTTCTTCGCCTGCATGGCCGCCTCGAAGGCCTCGACGCCTTCCCAGCGCACCACGCGATGCAGCACGGTTTCCCCTTGGGGCCGCAGCCAGAGCCACGGCAGCTCTGAAGCCATCTTGCCGGCCGCGGCGATGGCGGGACGGTATTGCTCGGGGCCGAAGCCCGCGCTCTCGGCATTGGCCTTGAAGCGGCGGCGGTAGCCGGGCGCGCTCCACCAGACCAGCCAGCCCAGCAATGCACCGAGCCGATGCATCAGCGGCATCGGCACGCGGGCAAGCAGGCGGAACAGGGTGATCATCGAATACGGGAGGGGGTCAAAACACGGACGCGCGCGCATGGTATTGCGCGGCTCGAATAGAATGCAAATTGTCGCCGAGTTACGGAACAACTTGCAGGGCGACAAACACAAGCGCAGCAATGCGATTGTGCCGGGTCGAGAAATCGGCATCTGCTAAAGCGTTCGCCAGAGCTCCGCAGAGTTGGCAACGCGCCAAGTCATTCAAGGAGTTTTGAACAAATGGCGAACGACTTCCTCTTCACGTCCGAATCCGTCTCCGAAGGCCATCCCGACAAGGTCGCCGACCAGATCTCGGACGCCATCCTCGACGCGATCTTCGAGCAGGACCCCCGCAGCCGCGTGGCAGCCGAGACGCTGACCAACACCGGCCTCGTGGTGCTGGCCGGCGAAATCACCACCAACGCGCACGTCGACTACATCCAGGTCGCGCGCGACACCATCAAGCGCATCGGCTACGACAACACCGACTACGGCATCGACTACAAGGGCTGCGCGGTGATGGTCTGCTACGACAAGCAGTCCAACGACATCGCCCAGGGCGTCGACCACGCATCGGACGACCACCTGAACACCGGCGCCGGCGACCAGGGCCTGATGTTCGGCTACGCCTGCGACGAAACGCCCGAGCTGATGCCCGCGCCCATCTACTACGCGCACCGCCTCGTCGAGCGCCAGGCCCAACTGCGCAAGGACGGCCGCCTGCCCTTTCTGCGCCCCGACGCCAAGAGCCAGGTGACGATGCGCTACGTGGACGGCAAGCCCCACAGCATCGACACCGTGGTGCTCTCCACCCAGCACAGCCCCGACCAGAGCGAGACGCCCACCAAGATGAAGGCTTCGTTCAACGAAGCCATCATCGAGGAGATCATCAAGCCGGTGCTGCCCAAGGAGTGGCTGCAGAACACGCGCTACCTGATCAACCCGACCGGCCGCTTCGTCATCGGCGGCCCGCAGGGCGACTGCGGCCTCACCGGCCGCAAGATCATCGTCGACACCTACGGCGGCGCCTGCCCGCACGGCGGCGGCGCGTTCTCGGGCAAGGATCCGTCGAAGGTCGACCGCTCGGCCGCCTACGCCGCACGCTACGTCGCCAAGAACATCGTGGCCGCCGGCCTGGCGCGCCAGTGCCAGATCCAGGTGGCGTACGCCATCGGCGTGGCGCAGCCGATGAACATCACGGTCTACACCGAAGGCACGGGCGTGATCCCCGACGACAAGATCGCGGAACTGGTGCGCGAGCACTTCGACCTGCGTCCGAAGGGCATCATCCAGATGCTCGACCTGCTGCGCCCGATCTACCAGAAGACCGCCGCCTACGGCCACTTCGGCCGCGAGGAGCCCGAGTTCACCTGGGAAGCGACGACGCAGGCACCGGCACTGCGCGCAGCCGCCGGCCTCAAGTAAGCAGAGCGGAAAAAGGTGGGGCTTCAGAAGCGGTAGGCGCCGCTCAGCCCCACCGTCCAGTTGCGGCCAGGCGCAGGCTCGTAATAGCGCGCATTGCCTTCGTTGACGATCACCGAGCCCACGTAGCGCCGGTCGAACAGGTTGTCGAGGCGCGCGAAGGCGTTGAATTCCCAGCGCTCCCACTTCTTCAGATAGCCCGCATACACCGCCGCGACGGCATAGCCCGGCGCGCTCGCGGTGTTGGCGTCGTTGGCCTGGATGCGGCCGAGCGCGCGCATCTCGATGCCGGCGCGCCAGCCCTCGGGCGGCACCCAGCCCAGCGACGCGAACAGCGACTGCCGTGCGATGCCTGGAATGCGGTTGCCCGCCGCCACCCTGTTCGCGGCGGCGCATGGGGATGGCGAGCAGAAGGCGCCGCGGTAGGTGGCGTCCAGCCAGGTGTAGGCAAGCTGCGTGCGCCAGTGATTGGCGGTCTCGTGCTGCCAGCCCAGCTCGAAGCCGTTGCGCTTCGTGCGGCCCGCGTTCTGGAAGGTGGCACGGCCGCCGACGTTGGTGTCTGTCACGATCTCGTCGCGCGTGCGGGTCTGGAACAGCGCGGCCGTGAGCAGTCCTCCGGCGAGCCGCGACTTGGCGCCGATCTCGACGCTGTCGTTCACCGATGGCCGCAGCGCGAAGTTGAGGCCGCTCGCGCCGTTGGCCCGGTAGGAAAGCTCGTTCAGCGTCGGCGTCTCGAAGCCGCGGCCGATCGAGCCGTAGAGCGCGAGGTCCTGCGTTGCCTGGTAGCGCAGCGAGGCCACGGGCAAGGTCTTGCCGTAGCGCGCACTGCCGCTGTCGTCGCGGTTCGTGCCGACGATGTAGCGGTCCTGCGAATCGAAGTGCACGCTGCTGCGGCGCACGCCGGCCTCCAGCGTCCAGCGGTCGGTGAGCCGCCAGGTGGCCTGCGCGTAGGGATCGAGGTTCCAGGCCTCGTTGAGTTCGTTGCGCCGCAACCGTCCCTGCACGCCGAGCACCGGCGCCGACACCGCCCCCAGGTAGTTTTCGTAGCCCCGGCGCTTCTCGCGCAGGCTGTCGTAGCCCAGGCCGGCCACGATGTCGAAGGGACGGCCCGCCAGCGTGAGCGCGGCGTTCCAGCGCAGGTCGATCCCGCCGTACTGGCGCGAAAGGTCGATCACGCCGCCCGCATGCAGCGGGTTCTGCTGCGCCGACGGCGGGATCGACTGGAACTGCGTGGTCTTGCGCTGGCCGCCATAGACCATCAGCCGCACGCCCTGCGTGGCGTCGATGCGGTGCTCGTAGAGCAGGCCCGCCTGCGTCTGCTCGACCGTCTTGCGGGTGTCGTACTGCGTGGCCAGCGGCGCGTTGCGCGGCGCCAGGGCGTACTGGTCGGCGGTGAGGCCCAGCGGGTCCTGCGCGTCGATGCGCACGCTGTTGAACACCAGCGTGAGCTTGTCGCCGTTGTCCAGCGCGATGCCGAGCTTGCCGTTGGCGATGTCGCGCTTCGCGGCGCTGTGCTCGCGCCAGCCGTCGGTGTGGAAGCGGCTCGCGTCGAGCAGATAGTCCACCGCGCCCTGCGATCCGCTGAGCTGCAGCGACTGCCGCCAGGTGCCGAAGCTGCCGCCCGCGAGCGAATACGACAGACGCGGCGGCCCGTCGCCCGAAGCGGTGAAGGCCTGCACCACGCCGCCGGACGAATTGCCGTAGAGCGCAGAGAACGGCCCGCGCAGCACTTCGACGCGATCCAGTGAACCGATGTCGATGTTCGAGGTCTGGCCCTGCCCGTCGGGCAGGGTCGCGGGAATGCCGTCGACATACAGCCGCACGCCCCGCACGCCGAAGGTCGAGCGCGCACCGAAGCCGCGGATGGACAGTTGCAGGTCCTGCGCGTAGTTCAGCCGGTTCTGCACCTGCAGCCCCGGCACCGCGCCGAGGCCTTCGGACAGGTTCACCTGCAGGCGGCTGTCGCGCATCTCGTTGCCGTCGACGCGATCGACCGAGCCGGGCACGTTGAATGGCGCGACCTCGCCGCGGGGCACGGTCACGGTGATCTCGCGCAGGCTCGCGCCGTTGCTGCTGCCTGCACTCGGGTCGGTCGAAGGCTGGTCCTGCTGCGCCCGGGCGGCCGGCGGCGCAGCGATCAGGAGGAGAAAGCCGGCGGCGGTGAATGCGACGGGCGCGAGATTCTTCATCGCGCCGATTCTGCTTTGGCGCGCAGGCCGAGCGTGTCGCAGTGGCGCGACTCTCAGGGAAAACTAGGACTCGCCGGCCTTGTCGGCCGGCTTCCTGCACCAGCCGTACCAGATGCACACCAGGCACGGAATGCCCAGCGCGATCCAGGCCAGGATGTCGCCCAGGCCGCCATCGCTGAAGAGTGCCGAGATCAGGCCGAAGGTGGTGAGCACGCCCAGCAAAACGGGCCAGCCCCACACCCGCCAGAAACCGTGATGCTGCTGCTTCATGCCTGGCCCTTCAGTGCCGCGGCCGGCTCTGGCTGCGCGACGCCGACGGGCTCGGCCGGCTGCCGTTCTTCATGCTCCTTCGCCTTCCTGGAGGCCGAAGGCACCGTGTTGCCTCGCTTGAGCCAGAGATACAGGCCGCTGCCCAGCACGATGATGGTCGCGATGTCGAGCAGCGCCCAGATGATCTGCATCGGCATGCCGCCGTAGTCGCCGAAGTGCAGCGGCTGCGACACCAGCAGCGCCCACAGATACCAGGGCAGCTTGGGCGAGGCGGTCACCTGGGCCGTCTTGGCGTCGACCAGCACGGGCTGCAGGAGCTTCGACGTGAAGGGCTCGTTGCCGCGCAGGAAGAAGGTCGTGTGGTGCGGGCTCGAGAACGAGGTGCCCGGGAATGCGATGAAGGACAGCTTCATGCCGGGCGCGGCCTGCAGCGCGACTTCCATCGAGCGCTGCACCGAGGCGCGCTCGTTCACCGCCACGACGGGCTCGTTCTTGTAGGGCGTGAGCAGCGCGCTGAGCTGGTCGTACTGCCAGTACTTGATGACCAGGTCGGCCCAGGTGTTGATCATGCCGGTGGCGCCCACCACGAACACCCATACCAGCGTGACGATGCCCAGCAGGTTGTGCAGGTCGAGCCACTTCAGGCGTGGACGCTTCTCGCGCCGCACCGTGCCGAACTCGAGCTTGCGCATGAAGGGCGAATACAGCACCACGCCCGAGACGACGGCCACCAGCAGCAGCAGGCCCATGAACCCGAGGAACAGCTTGCCCGGCAGCCCCGCGAAGAGGTCGACGTGGAGCTTGAACATCACGTACATGAAGCCTTCGTCGAACTTCGGCTGCGCGAGCACCGCGCCCGTGCGCGCATCGACCGCGACCGACTTGAAGTCGTCCGTGGGCGCCGGCGTGGGCGTGAGGGTGACGAACCACAGGCCGTCGTCGTCCTCGGGCTGCGAGGCGAACTGCACCACGCGGTCGGGATGCCTGGCCTTCGCCACCTCGAGCACGCGGTCGAGGCTGACGCGCGGCGTGTCCGCCGGCATCTTCGGCGCCTCGACCTCGGTGCCCAGCAGGTGGCCGATCTCGTGGTGGAAGATCAGCGGCAGGCCGGTGATGCACAACAGCAGCATGAACACCGTGCACACGAGGCTGCTCCACTTGTGCACCCAGGCCCAGGTCTTGATCTTTCGGCTGTTCATGTCGTGGCTGCTCTGTCGAAGAAAAGGTTTCTAGAAGCGGTAGGTGGCGCTGGCGACGATGTTGCGGCGCGCGCCGTACCAGCAGTCGCCGCGCGCGAGGCAGGTGCTGAAGTAGGTCTTGTCGGTCGCGTTGTTGATGTTCAGGGCGTAGCGCCACTTGGCCGACTCGTAGGCGAGCATCAGGTCGAGCAGGGCGACCGACGACACGTACGGCCCTGCGCTGGCACCGTCCACGTCGCGGAAGCCGCTCATGTAGCGCACGCCGGCGCCGGCCGAGAAGCCGGGCACGCCCGCGATCGAGAAGCGGTACTTGCCCCACACCGACACCTGGTTGCGCGGCGTGTCGGTGAGCTTGTGATCGACGTCGATGTAGGTGTAGTTGGCGATGAGGTCGAAGTCGCGCGCCAGGGTGGTCTTGAGCTCGAGTTCGACGCCCTTGTTCTTCGTCGCGTCGACCTGCCGGCCGTAGTCCGGGTTGGTGCGGTCGAACACCGTGCGGTTCTTTTCCTTCAGCGAGTACACGGAGGCCGTGAAGCTCGTGGGCGAGCCCTGGGGCTGGTACTTGACGCCGGCTTCCACCTGCTCGCCGCGCAGCGGCTTGAATAGCTTGCCGTCGACGTCGGTGCCCGCCTGGGGGGTGAAGGATTCGGTGTAGCTCAGGTAGGGCGACCAGCCAGAAGGCAGCGTGTACATCACGCCCAGGCGGCGCGAGGTGGCGCTGGTCGTCTCCGATGCGCTGCCCGCCGTGCCGGCCGTGCTGCGGTCATGGCGCAATCCGGCCACGAAGATCCAGTTGTTCCACTTCATCTGGTCCTGCACGTAGATGCCGGCATTGCGCTGCGTGGTGCGGGGCTTGCGCGCCAGTTCGGTGACCGGCACGTAGCCGATGCCGTAGACCGGCGCATAGGCATCGATGGAGCTGTACACCGAGCCTTCGGTCTTGTCCTGGCGCTGGCGGGAGTACTCGGCGCCCACGAGCAGCGTGTGGCGCACCGCGCCGGTGTCGAAGTGGCCCTCGACGTGGTTGTCGATGCCCGACATGCTGGTCCAGGCCAGAGACTTGTCGTTGTAGCGGCCGAGCATGCGCTGGCCCACCGGGTCGAGCGACCAGCCACCAGGCACCGAGAAGGAATCGGCGTAGTGGTAGTGCGAGTCGTTGAAGGTGCGCGACGCGCGGAAGTTCTGCCGGAAAGTCCACCGGTCGTCGAACTTGTGCTCGAACAGCCAGCCGAAGGTCTTGCGCTCCGTGTCGTACCCGTCGCCAGGCTCGCCGATGAACCGGCTCGAAGGCAGCGGGCCGTTGATGTTTGGCAGGATCGTGCCCTGCCACGGCAAGAACTGCGCGGTGCTGCCGGTCTTGTCCTTCTGCCACAGGGCCTGCAGCGTCAGCGAGGTAGCGGCGCTCGGCCGCCAGGTGAGCGACGGCATGATGAGCGAGCGGTCGTCCGGAACGTAGTCGACCTGGGTGTCGGCCTTGCGTTGCAGCGCCACCAGCCGGTACGACCAGTCGCCGCTTGCCGTCAACGGGCCGGTGAAATCGGCCTGGATCTGTTTGCGGCCGAAGGAGCCGAGCTGCACGCCCACCTCGCGGTACGCCTCCTGCTGGGGCCGCTTGCTGACCATGTTGACCACGCCGCCGGCATTGCCCGCACCGAAGAGCATGCCCGCGGGCCCGCGCAGCACCTCGAGGCGCTCCAGGGTGTAGGGGTCGGGCCGGGCGGTGGCGGTGTACCAGCCGGAGGAGTAGGTCTGCAGTCCGTCGAGGTAGATCGTCGGCTCGCTGCCGCGGATCAGGAAGCCGTCCGAGCGGGAGTCGATGCCGTAGGCGTCGGAGCGCACGCCGGCGGCGTAGGTGAGCGCATCCTGCAGATTGGTCGCGCCCTGGTCGACCATCTGGTCCCGGGTGACCACCGTGACGGACTGCGGCGTCTCCGCAAGCGGCGTGTCCGTCTTGGTGGCGGTGACCGCGTTCTTCGCGCGATAGCCGATCACGGGCGTGGTCGCCGTCTCGGCTCCGGCATCGACCCGCACTTCCGGCAGCGAGGCCTCGTTCGTCGCCTGGGCCAGCACCTGTTGCTGTGTATAGATCGCCAGGCATCCCGCCAGCACCGATGCAGCCTTGCGCCGCGCCACCAACCTCTTCATCCCGCTCCGCTCCTCTACAAATTAATAAGAACGATTCGCATTTTAGGCGTGACAAATTTCCGCTTCCCAGAATCACCGCCCTGAGCGAAGGGCGTTGCGTTGCGAAATTGCGTCTTCTGCGCGAAGGCGAAGCGGCTACGATGCCGCCCGCACGCTCCCCGTGCGTCGGCAGCCCTCATGCTCAAGCTCATCGCCCTTCTGTTTCCCGCTCTGCGCGGTCCGGCTCTGCGGCTGATGGCCTTCCTGGCTGCCGCTGCGCTCACCGGCTGCGCCGGCCTTCCTCCGCGCACGCCCGAGCCGCCCACCTTGGCCATCGCGGCCTCGCCGGCCACCGAACTCGGCCGCGCGGCCATCAGCCTCGACAACCCGCCCGACGGCCTGAGCAGCATGCGGCCGCTGATCGAGGCCTCCTTCGCGCTCGATGCCCGGCTGGAGCTGATGCGCCGCGCCAGGTCGTCGCTCGACATCCAGACCTACCAGCTCGGCAACGACAAGACCGGCCGCCTGCTGCTGCGCGAGATGCGCAACGCCGCCCGCCGCGGCGTGCGCGTGCGGCTGCTGCTCGACGACTTCTACACGGCCGGCATGGACCGCCTGCTGCTCGGCCTGGCCGCCGAGCCCAACGCCGAGGTGCGGCTGTTCAACCCCTTCGTGAACGCCCGCGACCACTCCTCCGGGCGCTGGCTGGAGTTCTTCTCCGACTTCCGCCGGCTCAACCACCGCATGCACAACAAGCTGTTCGTGGCCGACGGCGCCATGGCCATCGCGGGCGGACGCAACCTTGCCGACGAGTACTTCCTGCGCAGCGACAGCGCGAACTTCATCGATTTCGAGCTGCTGCTGGCCGGCCCCGTGGTGCCCGAATCCGCCGCCATCTTCGACACCTACTGGAACAGCGACGTGGTCTACCCGCTGCAGCGGGTGGCCGGCACCAGCCGCACGCCGCAGGCGCTGAAGGACGACTTCGAGGAAGCCACCTCCCCCGCCCACGCCCCGCCGCCCGACCCGTTGCCGGTCTCCGACGTGCTCGGCGATCCGCCCCTGGGCGCCCAACTCGCCGACATCGGCGAGGCCAAGTGGATGCGCGCCGAGGCCCACGCCTCCGCCGACAGCCCCAACAAGGCGCTGGGCGTGATGGCCCACCCCGTCGAACCGCTCGCGCAGCGCTTCCACGAGATGCTGGCGACGGCCCGCTCGAGCGTGGTGGTGATCTCGCCCTACTTCATTCCGGGCGACGAGGGCATGGAGCGCATCCGCATGGGCCGCGAGCTCGGCGTGAGCATCACCGTCATCACCAATTCGCTGGCCGACAGCGACGAGCCGCTGGTCAACATCAACTACAACCGCTACCGCGTCGACATGCTCAAGCTGGGCGTGAACCTCTACGAGGTGAGCACGCAGCAGCTCAAGCGCAGCGACCAGTTCCGCACGCTGCTCAAGAAGGCGCGCGGGCGGCTGCATGCCAAGCTGGCGCTGGTCGACAGGCAGTGGGTGCTGCTCGGCTCGATGAACCTCGACCCGCGCTCCGCCCGGCTGAACACCGAGTTCGGCGTGCGCGTGCGCAGCTTCGACCTGACCCAGGCGCTGCTCTTCGCCTACCAGCTCGACGACATCGAGGGCGTCTACCGCGTCACGCTCAAGCCCGACGGCCAGAACGTGCAGTGGGTGGGCACCGGCGACGTCGACAACGAGGTGCTCGACAGCGAACCCGATTCGAGCATGCTGACGCGGCTGCAGCTGCTGCTGTTCTCGTGGTTCGTGCCGACGGACCAGCTGTAGATCGGCTGCGGGATCAGCCGTCCCTGCTGCCCGGCCCCCGCGCCGCGGCACCTTCCCCGTGCAGCCCCACGATCAGCGAGCGCAGCCAGCCGATCGCCGGGTCCTTGTGGAAGCGGCCGTGCCAGAACAGGTTGATCGCGATCTCCGGCAGCTTCGCCGGATGGCGAACGTAGGAGAGGCCGAAGGGCCCGGCCAATGCCTGCGCGAGCTTCTCGGGCACCGTCGCGACGAGGTCCGAGTCGTGCAGGATGTGGCCGACCGCCACGTAGTGCGGCACCGTCAGCACCACCTTGCGCACGATCTTCTTGCGGTCGAGGAACTCGTCCGCGTTGCCATGGCCGGTGCCCGCCGAGATCACCACCACGTGCTCGGCGGCGGAAAAGTCGTCGAGCGACACCTTCCTGCGGCCGTCCAGCGGATGGCCCCGCCTGAACACGCACACGTAGTCCTGCTTGAAGAGCCTGCGCTGGAAGTAGCCCGCCTTCAGCTGCGGCAGCAGGCCGATCGCGAGGTTGACGTGGCCCGCCTCCATCTCGTCCTGCAGGTTGACCGCGGTGTTGCGCACGGTGCTGAGCGACACGTGGGGCGCGACCCTCGCGATCTCCTTCATCAGCCTGGGCAGGAAGTAGATCTCGCCGATGTCCGTCATGCCGACTGTGAAGGCGCGCTTCGAGGTGGCCGGATCGAAGGAGGCCTTGCTGTTGATCGCCGCGTGGATCACCTGCAGCGCACGCGCCGTGGGTTCGGCGAGCTGCTGTGCGTAGGGCGTGGGCTCCATGCCGCCGGGCGTGCGCAGGAAGAGCGGGTCGTCGGTGAGCTTGCGCAGCCGGGCGAGCGCGTTGCTCACGCCCGGCTGCGAGAGACCGAGGCTGCTCGCCACCTTCGAGACCCTGCGGTCGACGAGCAACTGCTGGAAGACGACCAGCAGGTTGAGATCGATGTCCTTGAGCTCCATGCGGGTCGTCTCACATTCTCGAAATCAATATGAACTATTGATCACATTCTATTGAGCGATGACGCGCGAATGAGGATCATCGACGCACCCACGAGACGCCGCTTCCCCCAAAGGGCCGGCACAGGAGACAAGAACATGGACGACACATCGGCGGTCTTCCCACGGAAGATCCATTGGGAAAGCCAGGGCACCAGCCGCATTCCCTTCATGGCCTACACCGAGGCCGACCAGCACCGCCAGGAGCTGGAGCGCTTCTTCTACCGCGGCCACTGGAGCTACGTGGGCCTCGAGGCCGAGATCCCGCAGGTCGGCGACTTCAAGCGAACCGTGGTGGGCGAGCGCTCGGTGATCATGGTGCGCGACGCGGAAGACTCCATCAGCGTCGTCGAGAACGTGTGCGCCCATCGCGGCATGCAGTTCTGCCGCGAGCGGCACGGCAACCGCAAGGAAGGCGGCTTCACCTGCCCGTACCACCAGTGGAACTACACGCTCACGGGCGACCTGCAGGGCGTGCCCTTCCGGCGCGGCGTGAAGCAGGACGGCAAAGTCAACGGCGGCATGCCGGCCGACTTCAAGACCGCCGACCACGGACTCAACAAACTGAAGGTGGCGCGGCGCGGCGGCGTGGTCTTCGCGGCATTCGACCCCGAGGTCGAGTCGCTCGAAGACTTCATGGGCCCGGAGATCCTCGGCTACTTCGACCGGCTCTTCAACGGCCGCAAGCTCACCATCCTGGGCTACAACCGCCAGCGCATTCCGGGCAACTGGAAGCTCATGCAGGAGAACATCAAGGACCCGTACCACCCGGGCCTGCTGCACACCTGGTTCGTGACCTTCGGGCTCTGGCGCGCGGACAACAAGTCGGAGCTGAAGATGGACCGGCACCACCGCCACGCGGCCATGATCTCCACGCGCGGCGCGAGCGGCAAGGCAGACCAGGTGACCCAGGTGTCGAGCTTCAAGGAAAGCATGCAGCTCAACGACCCCCGCTTCCTCGACATCGTGCCCGAGCCCTGGTGGGGCGGCCCGACGGCGGTGATGATGACGCTCTTCCCGAGCGTGATCCTGCAGCAGCAGGTCAACAGCGTCTCGACGCGCCACATCCAGCCCAGCGGCCCCGGCGCCTTCGACTTCGTGTGGACGCACTTCGGCTTCGAGGACGACACCGAGGAAATGACGCAGCGCCGTCTGCGCCAGGCCAACCTCTTCGGCCCCGCGGGCTTCGTCTCGGCCGACGACGGCGAGGTGATCGAGCTCTCGCAGAAGGGCTTCGAGCAGAAGCCCTTCCACCGCACGCTGGCCGAGCTCGGCGGCCGCGAGGTCGGCGACACGGACCACATGGTCACCGAGACGCTGATCCGCGGCATGTACGAGTACTGGCGCAAGGTGATGGAGGCTTGAGATGGACTTCCAGGAATACTTCGAGCTCTCGCAGCTCTACGCCGGCTATGCCCATGCGGTGAGTTCCAGCCAGTGGGAGCTGTGGCCCGAGTTCTTCACCGAAGACTGCAGCTACCGCCTGCAGCCGCGCGAGAACCACGAACGCGGCTTTCCGCTCGCCACGCTGTCCTTCGAGAGCAAGGGCATGCTGAAGGACCGCGTCTACGGCATCCGCGAGACCCTCTTCCACGACCCGTACTACCAGCGCCACGTGGTGGGCGCGCCGGTGGTGCTGAAGGCCGAGCCGGGCCGCATCGAGTCGGAGGCCAACTACGCGGTCTTCCGCACCAAGCTCTCGGAGCTCTCGACAGTGTTCAGCGTGGGCCGCTACATCGACGTCGTCGTGCGAACGGAACAGGGCCTGAAGTTCGCCTCGCGCCAGGTCATCTACGACAGCGAGATGATCCCCAACTCCGTCATCTACCCGATCTGAGGACTGCCATGAGTGATCTGCAATGGACCGATGCCGCCGCACTCGACGACGTGCCGGCGGACGACGTGATCGGCGTCTCCGTGGCCGGCAGGGAGGTCGCGCTCTACAGCGTCGAGGGCAGCGTCTACGCCACCGACAACATCTGCACGCACGGCCATGCCCGCCTGTGCGAAGGCTTTCTCGAAGGTCACGAGATCGAGTGCCCGCTGCACCAGGGCAAATTCGACGTGCGCACCGGCGCGCCCGCCTGCGCGCCGGTGACCGAGGCGATCCGCTCCTACCCGGTGAAGATCGAGGGCGGACGGGTGTTCCTCTCGCTGGGCTGAGCCGCAGCGCAAAGCGATGCACATGCAAGACGGCACGATCGCGATCGTCGGCGCCGGCCAGGCCGGCGGATGGGCGGCACAGACGCTGCGCGCCGAGGGCTTCGGCGGCAGGGTCGTGCTGGTCGGCAACGAACGGCATCGCCCGTACGAGCGCCCGCCGCTGTCGAAGTCGGTGCTCGCCGGAGAAGCACCGGCCGAGACCACGCGCCTGCAGAAGCCCGAAGCCTTCGATGCGCTGAACGTCGACTGGCGGCCCGGCGTGAATGCGACGCGCATCGACCGGACGACGAAGCAACTGCACCTGGGCGACGGCAAGACCGTGCGGTACGACAAGCTGATCCTGTGCACCGGCGGCCGGGCACGGCGCCTGGCAATTCCCGGCGCGGACCTGCCCGGCGTGTTCACGCTGCGCAGCATCGACGACGCCGCCGCGCTGGGTGCGGCGCTCGTCTCGGGCAAGCGGCTGCTGGTCGTCGGCGGAGGGTGGATCGGCCTGGAAGTCGCGGCGACGGCCTGCGGCAAAGGGCTCGACGTCACGGTCGTGGAGGCCATGGAACGGCTGTGCGAGCGCACCGTGCCGCCTGAAGTCTCCGGCTACCTGCTTCGGCTCCACGCCTCGCGCGGCGTTCGCGTCGATCTGGGCACGGGCATCGAGCGGCTGGAACAAGGCGCGGATGGCGAGAGCCTGAGGGCGACGCTGAGCGACGGGCGAACGCTGGCCTGCGACCTGGTGCTGGCCGGCATCGGCCTGGTCGCCAACGACGAGCTGGCGCGAGAAGCGGGGCTCGCGTGCGAGGGCGGCATCGTGGTCGATTCGCAGTGCTGGTCTTCCGACCCCGACATCCTTGCGGCGGGCGACGTGGCCGTCTGGCATTGCGAACGCGCCGGCCGCCGGATGCGGCTCGAATCGTGGCAGAACGCCCAGGAGCAGGGCATTGCGGCGGCGCGGTCCGCCCTCGGCATCGAGGTGAACCACCAGCCGCTTCCGTGGTTCTGGTCCGACCAGTACGGCATCAACCTCCAGATATTCGGCATGCCGGCGCCGCAACATCAGGCGGTGATGCGCGGCGACCCACAGGGCGACAGCTTCGTCATGTTCTTCCTCGACGGCGGCAAGGTCGCCGCCGCGCTCGGCCCGAACTCGGCGCGCGACCTGCGCTTTGCGCGGCGGCTGATCGAACGCGGCACCAGCGTCGATCCGCAGCAGCTCGCCGACATGCAGCTGCCGCTTTCCAGGCTCTGAGCAGCCGGCGGGAAAGCTTCGCAAACGTGGCGGCGGCGCGCCGAAATCCGCCGAATTGCTCCGCCGCGGGCCGTCCGGTCAGCCGCTCGTCAGCTCAATTCCAGATCGCCGGAATTGCATTGCGCGATTACCCCGGATATTGAGGCAATGGCGCCCGAATATTCGAATTTGCGCGGCAATCAATTCACGAAAGCATCATATTCGGTCAATAAAGTTCATGTTTTTCGGCCACTCGAATGCCGGAAAAAAGAATTTGATGAATTCCGAATTCAGATGCCATGAAAAAACACATTCCCCTCGACAACGAAAATATCGACCTCCATCAATTGGCGCGCGTCCCGGAAAACAGGCGCCGCGAATTGCTGAAACTGATGCTGGCGGGCTCTTTCACGGGCGTGGCGGCGGCCGCGCTGCCCGGCTGCGGCGGTGGCGGCAGCAATGGCGCCGGCGCATTTCCATTTCCGGCCACGGGAACGGGCGGCACACCGGCGGGCTCGCCCGCCAGCGCACCTCCGCCCGCGGCATCCGGCACTCCAGCCCAGAAAATATCCAGCTTCACGATTTCCGTGCTCCCGGACACTCAGTTCTATCCCCGGTACGCCTCGGAAAAAATGCATGGGCTTTATCAGAAGCTGTATGCGGGCATCGATCCCAGATTCGACAATCCATTCAAGTCCCAGACGCAATGGATCGCGCAAAATGCCAGCCAGCTGAAAATGCCGTTCACCATTCACCTGGGCGATATCGTCGACCAGTCGTGGTACTACACGGCTGAAAACTCGACGCCCTGGAGCCCCACCACCGACCTCGTGGGCAACGGCCAGCTCGGCAACGGCCAGGTCACCAAGGAATGGGAGCTTGCGAGCCAGGCGATGCAGGTGCTCGAGGCCGCCAAGCAGCCCTACTCCATCTGCGCCGGGAACCATGACGTGGGCGCCATCGATTCCGACATGCAGTGGGGCCCCGACTGGGGTGTCGGCGTCACGGGCTTCGCGAATGACGACGGCTACCAGGATGGCGGCAGCCACCGTGTCGGGCTGTTCGAGCCCTACCTTCAGGTGTTTCCCACCGACCGCGCGAAGCAGCAGGCCACCTTCGGAGGAAGACACTCTTCCGGCTTCCACGAGTACCACGTCTTCCAGGCCGAGGGAAACAAGTTCCTGGTGCTCTCGATGTCGTGGCGGGCGTCCGACGACGCGATCGCCTGGGCCAACCAGGTCATCCAGGCCAACAAGACGATCCCGGTCATCCTCGTCAATCACCAGCTGGTGGGCATCGGCAACGACGGCAAGACCGCCGCGGACACGGCCTACTCGAACTACATGTGGGACAAGCTGATCAAGGACAACGACCAGATCTTCATGGCCATCAGCGGCCACTACCACGGCTCGTGCATCAGCACGAAGAAGAACTCCCGCGGCAACGACGTGCACCTGATGGTGGTGGACTACCAGATGGCCTACATGGGCGGCAACGGCCTCATGCGCATGTTCGAGTTCGACCTGACCAACAAGAAGATCGTCGCCAGCTCGTTCTCGCCGTGGGTGCCCCTGAAGCCGGCCGCGACGCTCAACGAGTTCGACGCCGCGTGGCTGTCGGATTCGAACCAGTCGTTCACGCTGGACATCGACTTCGCCCAGCGCTTTTCATCCTTCAATCCCGGCTTCTCCGTGCCCACCGGGTCGGCGGACGGCAGCCTGACTGAGGCGGCGAAGAAGCTCATCCTGACCAACTACAGCCAGCCCCCGCAGAAGGCGGCCGCCCTTCCGACGGGCCCCGACGACTACCCGAAGGTCGACGACACGCTCGCGCACTGGCGCTTCTTCAATCCGTCGGCGGTGGAGGGGCAGCTCTTTCCCTATCAGCCCGGGCAGCAGATCGCGGACGTCGCACCTGGCGGCAAGAACCCGATCTCGGTGAACACGTGGGCGGGACAGTCCGGCGACCTGGCCTGGTCGAAAAGCCACCATCCGCTGTCGGCCGCGCCCGGCAGCCTGCGCTTCCTGAACGCCACCAAAACCAGGTTCACCTACTTCACGACGGACCAGGCGTCGGCGCTGAACGTGGAGACCTTCCCCAAGGGCTACACCATCGAGGCCTTCGTGTACATCGACCCCGGCTTCGACGCGACGAAGAACGGCTGGATGGGCATCCTCTACCGCCTGGGCGCGCGATCGAACCTGCCCGGCTTCGCCTCGGACGATGGCGACTGCGCGCTGATGTTCGCGTTCTCGAACCTCATGGAATTCCAGTGGGAGGTCGCGCCGACAAGCCAGGCGACCAACCTCACCTGCTGGTCGGGCGGCGTATCGGCCGGCCAGTGGCTGCACGTCGCCATCGTCAACGATCCGTCCGCGTCGTACGCGACCACGATGTACGTGGAGGGGGCGCCCGTGCTGCGGAACAACACGAACATGCAGGGCATCCAGTTCGTCGCGCCCACGCAGCAGCTGGCCATCGGCTGCGGCCAGTGGGCCGGCAACATGTCGACGGGTTTCCTTGGAAGCATCGGCGAGATGCGCATCGTCGGCGCACCCCTCGCGTCCGACAAGTGGCTGACGGCCCGCGCATCCTGACCTGAGCGCCCGATCCCTGCCGGGGCCGGCGTGCTCGCTGCGAGCACGCCGGCCTTGCCGCGTTCGGCAGCGGCAGCGGAATCGGCATCGGCATTCGCGTTCCAGACCGCGAGGCATACTCGACCCGTGTCTCGTGCCTGCCGGGCCTGCGCCCGCTCGCACTTTCGAGGAAACCATGTCCACGCGTCGCCGGACGAATGAAGTCATTACGCAGCCAACTTGTCTTCTTCTGGGTATTGCTGTTCAGCGTCTGCGCCGCACTGGCGGTGGTGATGCTCACGCTCTACCGCGCGAGCGCCGGTGCCCAGGTCGCAGCGGGCCGGGCCGCCACCGAGCAGTCGTGCCAGGCGATCGCGGCGCGCTATGCCAAGGCCGCCACCGGCGCCGCCGAGCCGAAGGTCGATCTGCTGCAGGTGCTGCTGCAGCTCGTGCTCATCGAGGCTCCGCACGTCGAAGGCGGCGTATGGCAGGCCGGCGCGGGCACGAATTCAGGGCTCCTGGCCTACGCCTACCCCACCTATGAAGGCAGCAGCGTCAAGCGCGACGTGCCCGCGGCGGAGCAGCCGCTCATCGTCGAGCTCTCCCAGCTCGCCGCGCGCACCCAGGCACCGCAGACCGACGTGGTGCGCGGCAGCCGCGAGGCGCTGATCGTCTCGGCCTGCCCGCTGGCGTCGCCGGCCGGGAATCTCGTGGCATGGACCATGACGCGCACCAACGGCGGCGCCCTGGCCGCCCAGGGCAGCCTGCGCGTGGGGCTGGGCGTATTGCTGGCCGCGGTGCTCGCCTCTGGGCTGTGGCTGGGCCTCATCCTGTTTCGCGGACTGCGCCAGGTGCAGCGCCTGGAGACGCGGCTCGCGGAAGCCGACGTCAGCGGTGGCGCCATGCCCGAGCTGCCGCGCACCGGCGTACGCGAGCTCGACCGCATCGTCGACGGGTTCAACCACTATCGCCTGCGTTTCGACGAAGCCCGCGTCCACCTGCGCGAGGCCGCGCAGCAGCGCAACCGCGACCAGCGCCTGGCCGCGCTGGGCCGCATGACCGGCGGCATCGCGCACGAGATCCGCAACCCCATCGCCACGATGCGGCTGAAGGCCGAGAACGCACTGGCCGCCGCGCCCGAGAAGCAGGGCGACGCGCTGCGGGTGATCGTCGGGCAGATCGACCGGCTCGACGGGCTAGTGCAAAGCCTGCTCGCGCTCGTGCAGCCGGTGACGCTGACGCCGGCGAAGGTCGATCTGCATTCCTGGCTCGCGGAGCGCCTCGCGACCATCGGCGACAAGGCCCGCGCGGCGGGCGTGCACACCGCCTTGCAGCACACCGACCCCGCGCAGGCCGTCTTCGACCCCGTGCATCTCGCCCGCGCCATTGACAACCTGCTCGACAACGCCGTGCGCCATGCGCCCCGGGACGGACACGTCACGCTGTCGGCCTCGACGAACGACGCGCAGATGCTTTGCATCCGGGTGGACGACGACGGCAGCGGCGTGCCCGAAGCCTTGCAGTCCAGCCTCTTCGAGCCATTCGCCACCGGACGCGCCGACGGCACCGGCCTGGGCCTGGCCCTCGCGCGCGAAGTGGCGCTCGCGCACGGCGGCGACCTGCGCCACGTGGCGCTGGAAAGCGGCACGCGCTTCGAACTGGAGCTTCCATGGCGCACCTCCTGATCATCGACGACGACGACGCATTCCGCGACACGCTGGCCGAGACGCTGCAGGGCCTGGGCCACGAGGCGACAGGCGTCGCGAGCGGCGACGAGGCGCTCGACACCATGGCGCGCACGCGCTTCGACGCCATCTTCCTCGACCATCGCATGCCCGGCATGGACGGCCTGCAGACGCTCGAAGCCATGAGCGCAAGGCTCGCGCGCGTGCCGCCGGTGATCGTGCTCACGGCCTTCGCGAGTGCCGGCAACACCATCGAGGCGATGCGGCTCGGCGCCTTCGACCATCTCGCCAAGCCGATCAGCAGGGATGGCGTGCGCGAGGTCCTCGACCGGGCGCTGCAACGCCAGCAGGGCACGGCAACGGCTTCCACGGGCACGGATGGCGACGACAACCTCATCGGCGCCAGCCACGCGATGCGCGAAGTGCAGAAGCGCATCGGCCTCGCATCGGCGAACGCGATGCCGGTGCTGGTGCTCGGCGAGACGGGCACCGGCAAGGAAATGGTGGCGCGCGCACTGCATCGGCATTCAGCGCGCGCGGACAAGCCCTTTGTCGCGATCAACTGCGCGGCGATCCCGAAGGAGCTTCTCGAAAGCGAACTCTTCGGCCACGTGCGCGGCGCCTTCACCGGCGCGACCACCGAGCGCGCAGGCTGCTTTCGCGCGGCCGACGGCGGCGTGCTGCTGCTCGACGAGATCGGCGACATGGCGCTTGCCGTGCAGGCCAAGATCCTGCGCGTGCTGCAGGAGGGCGAGGTCACGCCGCTGGGCAGCCACAAGACAGTGAAGGTCGATGTGCGCGTGGTCGCCGCCACGCACCGGGACCTGGCCGCATCCGTGCGCGAGGGAAGTTTTCGCGAAGACCTGATGTACCGGCTCGACGTGCTGTCGATCCGGCTGCCGCCGTTGCGCGAGAGGCTCGCCGACGTCATTCCGCTGGCCGAGCATTTCCTGCGGCGCGCGGCCTCGCCCGATGCGCCCAAGGTGCTTTCCGCGGAGGCTGCGCAATCGCTACTGAGCCAGCCCTGGCCCGGCAACGTGCGCGAGCTGCGCAACGTGATGGAGCGTTGCCAGGCGCTGGTACGGCATCGCGTGATCGGCAGTGCGGACCTGAACCTGGTGCTGGGGCAGGCCCGGCCGGCGGAGCCCGCGCAGACCTTGCCGGCAGACTGGTTCCAGGAGGATCTGCCCGGCGCGGTCGAGCGGCTCGAACGCCTGCTCATCGAGAACGCGCTCGCGCAGGCACAGGGCAATCGCACCGAGGCCGCGCGGCGTCTTGGCATCCACCGCCAGCTGCTGTATCGCAAGCTGACGCAGTACGGCATCGAATAGGCCGGGTGTCCGCAAAGCGGACGCCCCTTGTCCCCGGACCGTACGGTCCGGCACCGCCCGCTTCACGCAAGTCGTTGATTTCAAAGGAAACGCGGGCTGGCACGTTGTGTGGTTTGTCTTAGGCACCTGACACTTCAAAGGAGCCTTTCATGACGCCACGTTTCTCCCTGATCGCCGCCGCCGGCCTGGTCACCGGCCTGCTCGCCGGCGGCACCGCGTTCGCGCAGATGCCGCCGCCCCCTCCCGCGGGCGCGTTCCCCCCGCCCCATCCGGCCCTGGCGCCCGAGGCCGGCATGGCGGTGCAAGGCCGCGTCGCGCAATGGCTCCTCAACCCCAACGGCGAGGCCGACGGCCTGCTCCTGACCGACGGCACGCAGGTCGCCTTCCCCCCGCACCTGTCGGCAAGCGTGATGCAGATCCTCAAGCCTGGAGACACGGTGCGCATCGCCGGCTGGCGCGCGCCCAACGTTCCGGTCATGCGCGCGCTCACGCTCGAAGCCAGCGGCCGCACCGTGGTCGACCAGCCGCCCGTCCCGGGCATGTTTCCCCCCGGTCTGCGCGACCTGGCCGCGCTGTCGGCGATGTCCGTCGGCGGGCGCATCGAGCGGCTGCTCTACACCGACCGCGGCGACGTGCACGGCGTGATCCTGGCCGACAGGTCCATCGTGCGCTTCCCGCCGCACATCGGCGCCGTCTATGGATCGATCCTCCAGCCGGGCGCGCAGCTCTTCGCGCAAGGCTGGGGAACGCGCGGCCCCAACGGCAGCGCCGTCGAGGCGACGAGCCTGGGCCAGAGCGCGGACAGCGTGCGCGAACTGGTTGGCGGGCCTGTCGGGCCGCGCGGTCCCCACCACCGCCACCTCATGGCTCCGATGGGCCCGATGACCCCGATGGCCCCCGTGCTGCCGGTGCCCGCTCCCGTGTTCGCCCCGCAGCCTGCCGCCAACTCCTGAGCCCGCCGCGATGACCGCTCCAGTTCCCACCGCGCGCAGCGTGCGCGCGCTCGATGCCCTCGCCTTCTTCGCTCCCGACATCCAGGGAGGCGTGGGGCCATTCCTCGTGATCTTCATGACCGGCACGCTGGCATGGGACCCGCAGCGCATCGGCAGCGTGATGTTCGTGTCGGCGCTGGTGGGGCTGGTGGCGCAGGCGCCGGCCGGTGCCCTGATCGACAGCGCGCGCCACAAGCCGCGCTGGATCGCGGGAGCGATCGCGCTCATCGCGCTGACGCTGGTGGCGATGGCGAACTGGCCGGGCTATGGAGTGATCCTCGCGGGGCAGTCGCTGATCGGAGCCGCGGGCACGCTGGTGGCGCCGGCCCTCGCAGCCATCAGCCTGGGCATGGTGGGCCGCGCCGGACTGGAAGGCCGCATCGGCCGCAACGCCGCCATCACGGCCGCGGGAACGGTGCTGTGGGCGCTGGGCACGGGGGCAGTGGGTCACTTTTACGGCGCGCACGCGATGTTCTTCTATGCAACGGCAATGGCCGTGCCGACGATTGCGGCGGCACTGCTCATCCGCAACCGCGATGTCGATCCCCGGCTTGCGCGCGGCGCCGACGCGGTGGATGCCGCCGCGATGCCGGGCGAACATGCCGGGCGCTGGTACGACCGCCGCCTGGTCGTCCTGCTGCTGTGCTGCTTTCTCTTTCACCTGGCCAACGCCGCAATGCTCACGCTGGTGGCGCAGAAAGTAAGTTCGCGCGCCGACGCATCCGGCGCGTTGTGGATGTCGGCGGGCGTCATCGTCACGCAGCTCGTCACCATTCCCATCGGCCTGGCGGTAGGCCGATGGGCGCCACGGCTCGCGCGCAAGCCGATCTTTCTCGTGGGCTTCGCGGTCCTGCCGGTGCGCGGGCTGCTCTACCTGCTCGCAGACGGCCCCGCCGCGCTCCTGGCGCTGCAGGTGCTCGACGGCGTGGGCGCGGGGATCTTCGGCGTGATGCTCACGCTGATGATCAGCGACCTCACGCGCGGCAGCGGGCATTTCAACTTCGCACTGGGCATTGCAGCGGCTTGCGTCGGCCTGGGCGCGGCGCTCAGCAACCTCGTGGCGGGTGCGGTCGCCCACGCGTCGGGCTACGGCACGGCCTTCGTGCTGCTGGCGGGCATTGCGGCCATCGCACTGATCCTGTTCGCGCTGGCGATGCCCGAGACTCGCCGCCCCGTGAAGGCCGCTGCATCCGGTGCTTCCACGTTCGGGGGAGCAGCCGCATGAACAAGGAGCATGTTTCGGTGACGCTCCAGGCGCCGCTGTCCGGCGATGCTCCCGCACCCGGCAAAGGAGAAAGCAGCGGCAACGGCCTGCTGTGGGTGCTGGTTGCCGTGGCGGTGCTGTTTGCCTTCCTGCGCCCGCGCGCGCCCATGGACTGGCTGCGCCTGGTCGACTGGCAGACCGTCGGCGCGCTCGCCGGCCTGCTGGCCATCACCCAGGGCGTGGAACGCAGCGGCATGCTGCAGGCCACCGCCCAGCGCCTGCTCGCGCGCGCGCACAACCAGCGCAGCCTGGCGATGCTGCTGACGGCCAGCGCGGCATTCCTCTCCGCCCTGGTCACCAACGACGTGAGCCTGTTCCTGCTGGTGCCGCTGACACGCGTGCTCGCCACCCAGGCGCACCTGCCGCTCGCACGACTGGTGGTGCTGCAGGCGCTCGCGGTGAACGCGGGCTCCGCACTCACGCCCATCGGCAATCCGCAGAACCTTTATTTGTGGCACCGCTCGGGCGAGGGCTTCGTCGCCTTCATGGGGATGATGGGCCCGACGGTGGCGGTGATGCTGTTCTGGGTCTTCGTGGCGGTGTGGCTGCTGGTGCCGCGCACGCCGATCGAGCTCAAGCCGCAGGCCGAGGCCGCGCCGGTGCAGCCGCGCATGCTGGCGCTGTCGGGGCTGCTGTTCATCGGCTTCGTGATCGCGCTGGACCGGCACTGGCTGCTCGCGGGCCTGGGCGTGGTGTTCGGCGTGTTCCTGGTGAGCTATCCGCGCGTGCTGCGCGGCATCGACTGGGCGCTGCTGGCGATCATCGCGCTGATGTTCGTGGATCTGCGCCAGCTCGCGGAGCTGCCCGCCGTGGTGGCGCTGCTGGGCCACTGGCCGATCACCGAGGGCTGGCGCGCGTACCTCGCGGCCATCGTCACCTCGCAGTTCATCAGTAACGTGCCGGCCGCGATCCTGCTGGATGGCCACGTGCGCGACCTGCCCGCGCTGGCGGCCGGGGTGAGCGTGGGCGGCTTCGGCTGCGTGCTGGGCTCGCTGGCCAACCTGATCGCGCTGCGGCTGGCGAAACTGCCCAACGGGCTGAGCGAGTTCCATCGCATGAGCATTCCGTTTCTGCTGGTGTGCGCAGCCTCGGCGGTGCTGCTGCGACTGGGGTGACAGCGGTGGTGGGCGGACAATCGCTTCCTCCCCTCCCGCCCCTTTTCGCGCACGCGCCAGCCACGGCCTCCCGAAAACATCATTTCCACCAGCACTGGCGGGGGCTACTCGAAGCAGTGCCCGGAGATGGCGAAGGCCGTGTCAAAGTCGCCAAACCATGGAAGCACCCAAGGAACCGCCATCGATCTCACCCCGCATGGCGATCGCCTACGCAATCGGGTCGCCCCTGGCGTTGCTCGCGCTCGTCTTCCTGCCTGCAGGCTCGATCGGCTGGCGCCCAGGATGGGTGTTCCTCGCAGTGCTGGTGCTTGGTTTCGGCGTCTCGGCGATGGTGCTCGCGCGGGTCAATCCGATGATCTATCGCGCGCGCAGCCGCATCCAGCCGGGCACCAAGGGTTGGGACAAGGCATTGCTCGCGGTCATCCTTCCCGCGATGGTGGCCATCCTCCCCGTGGCGGCACTCGATGCCGGGCGCCATCACTGGTCGGAGGTCCCTGTTTGGCTCATGGTGCTGGGCTACATCGCGCTGCTCGGCGGGATCGCCCTGACCGCGTGGGCACAGGCCGTGAATCCGTTCTTCGAGCCTGGCGTGCGCATCCAGTCCGAACGCCAGCAGCGCGTGATCGATGCAGGCCCCTATCGGTTCGTTCGCCACCCGGGCTATGCCGCAGCGCTTGCGTGGTTCTTCGGCATGGCGCTTGCGCTGGGCTCGTTCTGGGCGCTCGCCCCTGCGGCGCTCGCTTCGGCCGTCCTGGTCTTGCGAACCTCCTGGGAAGATCGCCTGCTGCAGGCCGAGCTTTACGGGTACGCGGACTATGTCCATCGTGTCCGCTGGAGGTTGGTTCCCGGGCTCTGGTAACCGCAGGGCTGTCCATCGCCCTCCTTGCGCTCATTTTACCCGGATTTAATTTCAGATTGGCATTCTGGCGCGGTCATGAATGCCCGGTGCCGCATCCCAGCGGACCCACAGCCCTACCGACAAGCCCACCCGCATCCTTGAAACGTCATCGATTGCCCTTATGATTAGCACTCGCTGCTGATGAGTGCTAACAACGGCCTCGCTTCCAGTCGATGGGCTGCCGGTCCCCGGTCCGGCACCCGACCACAAACCCGTTTCTTATCCATACATCCAGGAGATGCAATGAAACTTCGTCCTTTGGCCGATCGCGTGATCGTCAAGCGTGTTGACAGCGAAACCAAGACCGCATCGGGCATCGTGATCCCCGACGCAGCCGCCGAGAAGCCCGATCAGGGTGAAGTCCTGGCCGTGGGCCCGGGCAAGCGCAACGACAAGGGCGAACTGGCCGCTCTGACCGTGAAGGTCGGCGACCGCGTCCTGTTCGGCAAGTACAGCGGCCAGACCGTCAAGGTCGGCGGCGACGAGCTGCTCGTCATGAAGGAAGACGACCTGTTCGCAGTCGTCGAGAAGTAATTCAACAGATCCCCATTCGGAGTAATAGAACATGGCAGCAAAAGACGTAGTCTTCGGCGGCGAAGCCCGCGCACGCATGGTCGAGGGTGTGAACATCCTGGCCAACGCAGTCAAGGTGACCCTGGGCCCCAAGGGCCGCAACGTGGTGCTCGAGCGCTCGTTCGGCGCCCCCACCGTCACCAAGGACGGCGTGTCGGTCGCCAAGGAAATCGAACTGAAGGACAAGCTCCAGAACATGGGCGCCCAGCTCGTGAAGGAAGTGGCCTCCAAGACCAGCGACAACGCCGGTGACGGCACCACCACCGCGACCGTGCTGGCTCAAGCCATCGTTCGCGAAGGCTTCAAGTACGTGGCCGCCGGCATCAACCCGATGGACCTGAAGCGCGGCATCGACAAGGCCGTGTCGGCCCTGGTCGAAGAGCTGAAGAAGGCCTCGAAGCCCACCACCACGTCGAAGGAAATCGCTCAAGTCGGCTCGATCTCGGCCAACAGCGACGAAACCATCGGCAAGCTCATCGCCGACGCGATGGACAAGGTCGGCAAGGAAGGCGTGATCACTGTCGAAGACGGCAAGTCGCTCGAAAGCGAACTCGACGTCGTCGAAGGCATGCAGTTCGACCGCGGCTACCTGTCGCCCTACTTCATCAACAACCCCGAGAAGCAATCGGCGCTGCTCGACAACCCCTTCGTGCTGCTGTTCGACAAGAAGATCAGCAACATCCGCGACCTGCTCCCCACGCTGGAACAAGTCGCCAAGGCTGGCCGTCCCCTGCTGATCATTGCCGAAGAAGTCGAGGGCGAAGCCCTGGCTACGCTGGTGGTGAACACGATCCGCGGCATCCTGAAGGTCGTGGCCGTCAAGGCTCCTGGCTTCGGCGACCGCCGCAAAGCCATGCTGGAAGACATCGCCATCCTGACGGGCGGCAAGGTCATCGCTGAAGAAGTGGGCCTGACGCTCGAGAAGGTGACGCTGGCCGACCTGGGCCAGGCCAAGCGCATCGAAGTGGGCAAGGAAAACACCATCATCATCGACGGCGCCGGCGCTGCTGCCGACATCGAAGCCCGCGTGAAGCAAGTGCGCGTGCAGATCGAGGAAGCCACGAGCGACTACGACCGTGAAAAGCTGCAAGAGCGCGTGGCCAAGCTGGCCGGCGGTGTTGCCGTGATCAAGGTTGGCGCTGCCACCGAAGTCGAAATGAAGGAAAAGAAGGCTCGCGTCGAAGACGCCCTGCACGCCACCCGCGCTGCAGTGGAAGAAGGCGTGGTTGCCGGCGGCGGCGTGGCTCTGCTGCGTGCCAAGCAAGCCGTGGGCGACAAGGTCAAGGGCGACAACGCTGATCAAGACGCCGGCATCAAGCTGGTGCTGAAGGCCATCGAAGCTCCCCTGCGCGAAATCGTGAACAACGCCGGCGGCGAAGCCTCGGTGGTGGTGAACGCGGTTCTGGCCGGCAAGGGCAACTACGGTTTCAATGCCGCCAACGACACGTACGGCGACATGCTCGAGCTGGGCATCCTGGACCCGACGAAGGTCACCCGCACCGCACTGCAGAACGCTGCTTCGGTGTCCTCGCTGCTGCTGACGACCGAAGCCATGGTGGCTGACGCTCCGAAGGACGACGCTCCTGCCGGCGGCGGCATGCCCGACATGGGCGGCATGGGTGGCATGGGCGGCATGGGCATGTAATTGCTCGCCCCCAGGCTGCGCGGCACTTCGTGTCCGCTACGCCTACCCCCTACCGGGGGCGACACCTGCGGACCGGCGAAGCCGGATCCGCGGTGTCCCGCGAAATGAAAAAAAGCCCGTCTGCGACGGGCTTTTTTTCATGGTCGTGGAGATCGTGCCGGTTACTGGAACTGGTCTCGCAGGGACTTGTACAGGGCCTGGAAGCGCGCATGCCTCGTTCGATGAACGTCGGCGCCTTCGGCCGATGGCATCAGCTTCTGCTTCACCGGTGGCAGCGTGCACACCTCGGCCACCTCGCCCCCGTCGGCCAGCCAGGCCAGCCTTGCCGCACCCAGCGCGCCGCCCGTCTCGCTGCCGGCATAGAGCGTGAGCGGCACGCCGAAGATGTCGGCCAGCAGTTGCCCCCACCACACGCTGCGCGCGCCGCCGCCGACCAGCGCCATCTCGCGCATCGGCATGTCTTGCGGCAGCCGCAGGGTGTCGAAGCCGTCGCGCAGGCCGAAGCTCACGCCCTCGACCACGGCGTACGCGATCTCCGCCGGCCCGTGCGCATGCGTGAGCCCGAACAGCACGCCCTGCGCGTTCGGGTTGTTGTGCGGCGAGCGCTCGCCCGAGAGGTACGGAAGGAACAGCGGGCAGCGTTCGCGCTGCGCCAGCGGAACGCCTGCGGCGGCTTCGAGCAGCGCTGCCTCGTCGGCGAACCTGAAGGTCTTCGCGGCCCAGCTCACGGCGCTGGCGGCCGAGAGCATCACCGACATCTGGTGCCAGCGCTTCGGCAGCGCGTGGCAGAAGGCGTGCATCGCCTGCGCGGGGTTCGGCAGGAAGCGGTCGGTCGAGACGAACACCACGCCCGAAGTACCGAGCGATACGAAACCCTGCCCCGGCTCGACCAGCCCCATGCCGACGGCGCTGGCAGCGTTGTCGCCGGCACCGCCGGCGATCTTGACGCCATCGCGCAGGCCCCATCGCTCGGCCAGTTCGGGCTTGAGCTGTGCCGACACCTCGCTGCCCTCGACCAGCCTCGGCATGTGCGCGCGCGTCAGCCCCGTGGCAGCGAGAAGTTCGTCGGACCAGTCGCGCGCGCCCACGTCGAGCCACAGCGTGCCCGCCGCATCCGACATCTCGCTGACGGCCTCGCCGCTGAGCATGAAGCGCAGCCAGTCCTTCGGCAGCAGCACGCGGGCGACGCGGCTGAATATCTCGGGCTCGTGCTCGCGCACCCACAGCAGCTTGGGCGCGGTGAAACCGGGCATCGCGAGGTTGCCCGCGATCTCGCCGAGCCTGGGCACGTCACGCGCGAGCGCCTCGCATTGCGCGCCGCTGCGGCCGTCGTTCCACAGGATCGCGGGGCGCAGCACCTCGCCCGCTTCGTCGATCAGCGTGGCCCCGTGCATCTGGCCCGAAAGGCCGATGGCGCGAACTGCCGCGAGTTCTTCGGGATGCGACTTGCCGAGCGCACGCATCACCTCCTCGAGCGCCTGCCACCACTGCTGCGGCGCCTGTTCCGACCACAGCGGCTGCGGCCTTTCGACGGTGAGCGGCGCGCGGGCCACGCCCACGATGCGGTGGTCGTCGGCGAGCAAGAGCGCCTTGAGCTCGGACGTGCCGAGGTCGAGTCCCAGATACAAGATGAGCCCCCTGGTTTTGTGTCGGTGCTTAGGAAGAGATGCCGCTGCCGAAGCGGGTGTCGGCCTGCTTGCGGAACTCGCTCGGCGTCATGCCCTTGATTTCAAGAAAGCGCCGATTGAAGTTCGCCACGTTGTTGAAGCCGACCTGGTAGCAGATGTCGGTCACGTAGTGGTCGGTCTGCATCAGCAGGTGGCACGCGCTGTTGATGCGCACGCGGTTGACGAAGTCGGTGAAGCTGTTGCCGGTGGAGCGCCTGAAGAAGCGGCTGAAGCGGCTCTCGCTCATGCCCAGCTCGGCCGCCACGTCCGACATCGAGATCGGCTCGGCCATGTTGTTGGTGATGCGGTTGACGATGCCGTTGATCTGGTCGACCTGCGCGTCGCCGTCGGCGCCCTGCGCACCCTGCATCTGCACGCTCGACAGCAGCCGGTAGTCGGTGCATTGCGCGAGGTCGGCCATGAAGTCGAAGAAGAGGCCCAGGCGGCGCACGCCGCGCGCGGCCTTGATGCGGTCCCAGTGCGACTGCGCCTGCTGCGACATGCCGAAGAACTCGATGCCGTGGCGCGCCCGCTCCAGCAGTTGCATCACCTCGCGCAGCTCGGGAATCTGCTCGGCCGCATGCTCGATGGGCTCGTGGCGGAACTGGATCACGCGGTCGCGCCCCGCCGCGCCGCCCTCGGGTACGTCGAGCGAGATCCAGTTGTGCGGCAGCCGCGGCCCGCACAGCACCAGGTGCCCGGGCTGGAAAGGCCCGATCCAGTCGCCGATGAAGGCCTTGCCCGATGTCTCGGTGATCAGGTGAAGCTCGTAGTCCTCGTGGAAGTGCCACCGCACCAGCGGGCTCGGGAAGCCGTGGGCGAGGCAGCGCACCACGCCGGTTTCTTCGGGGGCCTCGTAGCCCAGCGAGGGAGATCGCGCGAAGTCGCGCTCCAGTTCGGGCTGGCGCTGGCGGGGAATCGAGCGCTTGCGAGTGGACGTCGTCATGATGGCAGCACGGCTCAGGGCCGGGAAGCAGCAGCAACAGCGGTATTTTGTGCCTTCGCCAGCGCGGCGTGAACCGCCTCCAGCGTCGGTGGATCGGCACCCTCGCGGGTGCAGTTGAGGGCGGCGGCGGTGGCGGCGAAGCCCATCACGGCCTTCCAGTCTTCGTCGGTCAGCGCGCCGAGTTGCCCCGGCTGCTCGATGCCGTGCGAGAGCAGCGCCACCGACAGCCCGGCCGTGAAGGTGTCGCCCGCGCCGATGGTGTCGACCACGGTGACGCGCGGCGCCGCCACGCTCAGCGGCGCACGGCCCGTGCGCCAGAGCGTCGCGCCGTCGCCGCCGCGCGTGACGATCACGGCGCGCGCGCCGGCCTTCAGGCACTCGGCGGCCAGCGCATCGACGGGCTGCCCGGGCGCGAGCAGCGCGGCGTCCTCGTCGCTGAGCTTGACCAGGTCGGCCATGCCGAACCAGCCGTTCACGCGCTCGCGATAGGCGGCCATGTCGGTGATGAGGCTGGGCCGCACGTTCGGGTCGAACACGATCACGCGCTGCCCGCGGTTTGCCGCGATCAGGTCGGCGATGCGCGTGGCGGCCGGGTCCTGCAGCAGCGAGATCGAGCCGAAGTGCAGGAAGCGGCATTCAGCCGGCAGTTGCGGCAGCGGCTCGGGCGCCCAGGTGGCGTCGGCGCTGCCTTGCGTATAGAAGGCGTAGCGGTTGGTCTGCGGCGTGCGCTCGACGAAGGCCAGCGTCGAAGGCGCGCTGCTGCGCAGGATGAAGCTGGTGTCCACGCCGTTGCGCTGCAGGAAACCCATCAGCCGCTCGCCGAACAGGTCGGTCGAAAGCTGCGTGAGAAAGCCGGTCGGCTGGCCGAGCCGCGCGCAGGCCACGGCCGTGTTGAGCGGCGAGCCGCCCTCGTGCCCCAGGAACGCCAGGTTGCCAGCCTCGCTGGCGGTGAAATCGATGAGGGCTTCGCCCGTGAGTGCTATGCGCATGGTGACTGGATTCTGGATCAGGGCAGGTCGCGCGCGTCGGCCAGGAAGCCGCTTTCCGCGGCCAGCGTGGCGGGATGATCGAGCAACTCGGAAAACAGGCGCGGCGGGATGGTGATCGCGCCCACGCCGATCTTCAGCAGCGAAAGGTAGGCCTCGCGCGAGCGGATGCTGGCCACCAGCAGCCGCGTGCCCGACGAGGGCCGCTGCGCCACCAGCGCCTGCATCTGCGCGATCAGCCCCAGCCCGTCGGCGCCGGAGTCTTCCAGCCGGCCCAGGTACGGCGCCGCATAGGCGGCGCCCAGCTGAGCCGCGAAGTGCGCCTGCTCGGGCGCGTACACCGCCGTCCAGGTGACCGGCACGCCCTGCGCGATGAGCCGCGCGCCGGCCGCGAAGCCCTGGCGCGTGGCCGGGATCTTCACCACCAGCTGGCCGGGCGCGAAGTGCGCGAGCAGCGCCTGCGCGTCCTCCAGCATGCCGTCGGCGTCCTGCGAATACACCTGCGCCTGCACCTGCCTGGCGCCCAGCTCGATGCAGCGGCGCAGCAGGCCGGGCACGCCGGCGCGGCCGATGCCGGCGCGCTTGAGCAGCGTGGGGTTGGTCGTCACGCCGTGCACCACGGGGTGCGGCAGGCAGGCCTGCAGCTCGGCCATGTCGGCGCTGTCGAGGTACAGGTGGAAGTCTTGGTTCATCGGGTCTCAGCTCATGACGTTGCCGCCGTCGACGTTGAGGGTCTGCGCCGTGATGTAGCGCGCCTCGTCGCTGGCGAGGAACACCGCCGCCCCCGCGATGTCGTCCGGTACGCCCATGCGTCCGAGCGGCACCGCCAGGCCGACCTGCCGCTTCTTCTCTCCGGGCGGCAGTCCTTCGGCCTTGGCGAACAGGCTGTCGACATGGTCCCACATCGGCGTGTCGACCACACCGGGGGCGATGCCGTTGACGCGGATGCCGTGCGGCGCCATGGCCAGCGCGGCGCTCTGGGTGTAGCTGATGACGGCCGCCTTGGTCGCGCAGTAGTGCGACACCAGCGCCTCGCCGCGGCGCCCGGCCTGCGAGGCCATGTTGATGACCGACGCGCCCTGCGTGCCGGCCTCCACCATGTGGCGCAGCACCGCCTGCATCACGAAGAACATGCCCTTCACGTTGACGGCGAAGAGCCGGTCGAACGAGGCCTCGTCGCTGTCGAGCAGCGGCGCGAGGTCGAACACCGCCGCATTGTTGAAGAGCGTGTGGATCGGCCCGAAGGCGACCTGCGCCTCGGCCAGCATGTGGGCGATGGCCTGCGTGTCGGTCACGTCGGCCGCGATGTAGGCGAGGCTCTCGGGGTGACGCTGCTGCAGCGCACGCACGGCCTCGGGAGCGGCCGGTGCGCGGTCGATCACCGTGCAGCGTGCGCCCTCGGCGATGCAGGCCGCGGCCACGGCCAGGCCGATGCCGCCGCCAGCACCGGTCAGCAGCACGTGCCTGCCCTGCAGCCGGTCGCTCATGGCTTGCGCCCCGCTGCCTGCACGAAGCGCGCGACGCGCTCGCTGGCCCGGCGCACGGCGTCGATCAGGCGAGCGTCGCCCGCGATGTTGCCCCACAGCCCCACGTCGGAACACAGCGCGAGGACAGGGTCTGCAGCGTCGCAGATCGCGTGCGCCACGGCCTCGTCCATGCCCTGGTCCTGGTAGGCATAGGGCAGCGCGCCCTTGTGCCAGCGCTGCAGGAAGGCCAGGAACAGCGCGGGCAGCATCGCCACGCTGTCGAAGGGCTGGCCGGCCGCGAGACGCTCGCGCACCGTCGGCGCGATGAAGCCCGGGATCTTCGAGAAGCCGTCCGCCGCCACGCGCTGGTTGGTGTCGCGGATGGCGGGGTTGCCGAAGCGGTCGAGCACCACGTCGCGGTACGCCGCGAGGTCGATGGGGCTGGGAGTCAGGCAGGGAATGACGTCGTCGGTGACGTAGTCGAAGGCCATCTTTCGGATGGCCGCGTCGTGCGTGCCCTCGTGGATGAAGCCGAGCCCCACCAGCGTTCCCGCCCAGGCAATGCAGCTGTGCGTGGCGTTGAGGATGCGGATCTTGGCCTCCTCGTACGGTTGCACCGACTCGACCAGCTCCACGCCCACGCGGCCCCAGTCGGGCCGGCCGGCCGCGAAGTCGTCCTCGATCACCCACTGGATGAAGCTCTCGCCGGTGATGGCGGCCGCGTCGTCGCGACCGGTGGCGGCCTTCACGCGCGCGCGCAGCTCGGGCGGCGGGCGCGGCGTGATGCGGTCGACCATCGCGTTCGGGCAGCGCGTGTTCGCGTTCACCCATGCGAGCAGGTCGGCGTCGCCCGCCAGTTCGATGAACTCCAGCAGGCCGGCGCGGAAGCGGTCGCCGTTGTGTCGCAGGTTGTCGCAGTTCAGCAGCGTGAGCGGGCCGGCGTTCGCGGCCTTGCGCGCGCGCAGGATGGCGCAGACGGCGCCGTAGATGGTCACGCCCTTGCCCTCGGTCTCGCCGCTTTCGCCGCGGCGCGCACGCTCCACGTCGGCCGCGAGGTCGGGGAACGACAGGTCGAGCCGGCCCTTGTCGTCGAGGTAGTAGCCCGCCTCGGTCACGGTGAAGGACACGATGCGCGTCGAGGGCGCCGCGCCGCGCGCGATCACGCCGGCGAGCGAGCGCTCCCAGGGCAGCACCTCGCGGATCGCGGAGATTTCCTCATAGCGGTACTCGCCTGCGGGCGAGACGGTCTCGAGCGTGTAGCGCCCGCCCTGGGCATCGAGCGCTGCGACGACCTCGGCCATGTCCGGCCGGATGTTGGCGCCAGAGAGCGACCAGCGGGTGTCGCCCGCGTCGATCAGCCGCTGCAGGTACACGGCCTGGTGGGCGCGGTGGAACGAGCCCAGGCCGAGATGGAGCACCGTGAACTCGGAAAGAGCCGGTGGAGTTTGCGCAATGGTCACGAGAAGGTCCGTTGAAAAGACGGTGGACGGAAAGTTGGGCTCACGCGGCGACCGAGCGGCCTTCGCGGTTGAAGAGATGCAGCACCGACGGATCGAGCTCCACAGCCACGTCGTCGCCGGCCTGCAGCGGCGTGCGGTCGTTCTGCCGCGCGATCAGCGGCACGCCGCCCACGTCGACGTGGATCAGCGTGTCCGCGCCCAGCGCCTCGATCAGCTCGACGCGGCCGAGCACGTCCGACACCGGCGCGCCCTGCTTCGGATGCACGCGCAGCCCCTCGGGGCGCACGCCCAGGAAGCCGTCGGCCGGCAAGCGCCCGCCGGTCGCGGCGGAGAAGGAAGGAATCGCGTTCGCCGCCACCATGTTCATCGACGGCATGCCGATGAACTGCGCGACGAACTGGTTGGCCGGGCGGTCGTACAGCTCCAGCGGCGTGCCGACCTGCTCGATGAGTCCGTCCTTCAGCACCACCACGCGGTCGGCCAGCGTCATGGCCTCGACCTGGTCGTGCGTCACGTAGATGGTGGTTGCGCCGAGCGCGCGGTGCAGCTTGTGGATCTCCACGCGCGTGTTGCCGCGCAGCGCGGCATCGAGGTTCGACAGCGGCTCGTCGAACAAGAACACCTTCGGCGCCCGCACGATGGCGCGGCCGATGGCCACGCGCTGGCGCTGGCCCCCCGAAAGGTCCTTCGGCGTGCGGTCGAGGTACTGCGTGAGGTTGAGCGTCTTCGCCGCGTACTCGACCTTCGTCTTGATCTCGCTCTTCGAGACGCCGGCCAGCTTGAGCGCGAAGGACATGTTGTCGTACACGCTCATGTGCGGATAGAGCGCGTAGCTCTGGAACACCATCGCGAGGTCGCGCTTGCCCGAGGGCGCCCAGGTGATGTCCTTGCCGTCCAGCAGCAGATTGCCGCTGGTGATCGGCTCCAGTCCCGCAATCAGCCGCAGCAGCGTCGACTTGCCGCAGCCCGAGGGCCCAACGAAGACGATGAACTCGCCCTTCTGGATCTGCAGGTCGACGCCCTTGATGATGTTGACTTCACCAAAGCTCTTCTTGATGTTCTTGAGTTCGAGGTAGGCCATTCACGACTCCTTGATGTTTTGTGAGCGGGCAGCCGACGTGCCCACGGTGCTCGAAAGCGCACAGCGCAATCCGGGAGCTGCCGCGGAACCGGCTTTGCCGGGCCGCAGGCAGCGCCCCCTCGAGGGGGTTGGCGAAGCGACACGCAGTGCGCGAAGACTGGGGGTGTTCATTTCACGGCGCCGAAGGTCAGGCCCTGCACCAGCTGCTTCTGGCTGAACCAGCCGAACACCACGATGGGCGCAATCGCCATCAGCGAAGCGGCGGACAACTTGGCCCAGAACAGCCCCTCGGGGCTGGAGTACGAGGCGATGAGCGTGGCCAGCGTGCCGGCCTTGGCGGAGGTGAGGTTCAGCGCCCAGAAGGCCTCGTTCCAGCTCAGCACCAGGCACAGCAGGCCGGTGGATGCGAGGCCGCCCACCGACAGCGGCATCACCACGTGGCGGAACTCGGTCCAGAGGTTGGCGCCGTCCATGCGGGCGGCCTCCAGGATCTCGGGCGGAATGTCCTTGTAGGCGCTGTAGAGCATCCACACCATGATCGGCAGGTTCGACAGCGTGAACACGATGGTCAGCGCGGTGAGCGAGTCCAGCATGCCCGCGGTCTGCGCGATCACGTAGATCGGCACCAGCGCGCCGACGGCCGGCATCATCTTGGTCGACAGCATCCACATCAGGATGTCGCGCGTCTTCTTCGTGCGGAAGAAGGCCATCGAGTACGCGGCGGGCGCCGCGATCAGCAGGCCCAGGATGGTCGAGCCCAGGCTGGTGATGAGCGAGTTGCGCGCGTACAGCAGGTAGTCGCTGCGGCGCTGCACCTCGCCGAAGTTGTCGAGCGTGGGCTCGAAGATGAAGAGCGGCGGCACATGGATCGCCTGCAGCTCCGTCTTGAAGGCCGTGAGGAACAGCCAGCCGAGCGGAAAGAACAGCAGCAGCGCGACGGCCCACGCGCCGACGGTGCGCAGCAGCTGCGGCAGGAAGTTGCTGGGAGCTTGTGTCTGTTGCATGGTGTGCGCCCCCTCAGTCGAGGTTCTTGCCGATGATGCGGATCAGGAACACGGCCACGATGTTGGCCAGCACCACCGCGAAGAGCGCACCCGCCGAAGCCACGCCCACGTCGAAGTTCATGAGCGACTGCTTGAAGATCATGTAGGTCATGTTCGTGCTCTCGTTGCCGGGGCCGCCGTTGGTGGTGATGGCGATCTCGGCAAACACGCTGAGCAGGAAGATCATCTCGATCATGATCACCACCGCCATGGGGCGCGCGAGGTGCGGCACGGTGAGATAGAAGAAGCGCTGGAACGCGCTCGCGCCGTCCATGCGCGCGGCCTCCATCTGCTCGCGGTCGAGCGACTGCAGCGAGGTGATGAAGATCAGGCAGGCGAAGGGCAGCCACTGCCAGGCCACCATGATGATCACCGACAGCAGCGGCACGTCGGTGAGCCAGTCGACGGGCTGCGCACCGAAGGCGCGCCACACGTCGGCGAGCACGCCGTAGATGGGGTTCATCATCATGTGCTTCCACAGCAGCGCGTTGACCGCGGGCATGACGAAGAAGGGCGAGATCAGCAGCACGCGCACGATGCCGCGCCCCGGGAAGGGCTCGTTTACCAGCAGCGCGAGCAGCACGCCGAGCACCACGGTGATGACGATCACGCTGCCGATCAAGAGCAGCGTGTTCCAGGTGGCCGGCCAGAAGTCCGGGTCGGTGATGAAGTAGTGAAAGTTCTCGATGCCCGCGAAGGTGCGCTCGCCGGGCTGCATGAGGTTGTAGTTCACGAACGAGAAGTACAACGTCATCACCAGCGGCACGATCATCCAGGCGAAGAGCGTGAGCACGGCAGGCGCCATGAGGGCGCGGGGCAGGAGTCTTTTCATTGTGTGTCCTCTCCGGGGGCTGTTGCCCTCTCTCCCGCTCGCGGGAGAGGGTTGGGGTGAGGGCATGCGGCACATGCGATGGGCACGCTGCCCCCTCACCCTGCCCTCTCCCCGAGGGGAGAGGGTAAGAAAGCGGCTTACTTGTAGTAGCCCGCTTTCTTCATTTCGCGCTCAGCTGCCGTCTGCGACGTCTTCAATGCCTGGTCGACCGTGACCTTGCCCGACAGCGCCGCACTCATCTGCTGCCCCACCGCCACGCCAATCGCCTGGAACTCCGGAATCGCCGCGTACTGCACGCCCACGTAAGGCGACTTCGGCAGCGTGCTGTCCGTCAGGTTCGCGCTGTCGATCGCCTTCTTCTCGGCGGCGGCGAACTTGGCGACCTTCTGGAACTCGGGGTTCGCGTAGGTCGACTTGCGCGTGCCGGTCGGCACCGAGGCCCAGCCGGTTTCCTTGGCCACGAGGGCGATGTAGTCCTTCGAAGTGGCCCACTTGATGAACTTCTGCGCCGCCTCGTCCTTGGTCGAACTGGCCGGAATGGCGAGATTCCACGACCACAGCCAGTTGGCGCCCTTGGGCGTGGCGGCGGTGGGCGCCTGCGCGAAGGCCACCTTGTCGGCCACCTTCGACTGCTTCGGGTCACTGATGAAAGAGGCCGCGATGGTCGCGTCCACCCACGCCGCGCACTTGCCTTCGTTGAAGAGCGCGAGGTTCTCGTTGAAGCTGTTGGCCGAGGCGCCCGGAGGGCCGTCCTTCTTCATTAGGTCGACGTAGAAGGTGATCGCGTCCTTCCAGGGCTTGGTGTCGATCTGCGGCTTCCACTGCATGTCGAACCACTGGCCGCCGTTGGTGTTGACCAGCGTGGTCAGGAAGGCCATGTTGTCGCCCCAGCCCGGCTTGCCGCGCAGGCACATGCCGTACACGCCCGCCTTCGGGTCGTTGGCCTTGTCGGCGAACTCCTTGACCTGCGCCCAGGTGGGCTGCTCGGGGAACTTCACGCCCACCTTGTCGGCCAGGTCCTTGCGGTACATGAGCATGGAGCTCTCGCCGTAGAACGGCGCGGCGTAGAGCTTGCCCTCGTTCGACAGGCCGTCGCGGATGGCGGGGAGCAGGTCGTCCACGTCGTAGGCGGCGTCGGTGGCGATGGGCTTGAGCCAGCCCTTCTTCGACCAGATCGGCGTCTCGTACAGGCCGATGGTCATCACGTCGAACTGGCCGCCCTTGGTGGCGATGTCGGTGGTCACGCGCTGGCGCAGCGTGCCTTCTTCCAGCGTGACCCACTTGAGCTTGATGTCGGGGTTGGCCTTCTCGAAGAAGGGGGTGAGCTTCTGCATCTCGATCATGTGGCCGTTGTTCACGGTCGCGATCACGAGTTCGGTGGCGGCCTGCGAGACCACGCCGGTACCGATCAGTGCGAGGACGAGGCCCGCTTTCAGAAAACGCTTCATGTTGTCTCCTAGAGGAAGTGAGCGACGCCCTCTTTCTGTCTGTCGGGTCGCCGTGCCGCGAATTCTGGAGAAGCGTGCCTGCGGCTTTGGTACTGGCGCCGCCATCACCAGTACTTTCATGCATCGATTGGCTAGTGAAATCCCTAATCTATGCAATACAGCATGGAAATCAGCAAGCCAAAAGCCTCAGGCGCTGCCCAGCAGCTGCCGCCGCAGCTGCGCCGCCGCGGGCGACAGCGCCCGGTCGGTGCGGGTGATGAGGCAGATCGGCGGCACCCGCACCGGCAGTTCCACCGGCACCACGCGCAGCACGCCCAGGCGGGCGTAGTGGCCGGCCTGCGAGGCGGGCATGACGGCCGCCATGTCGGAGTTCTCCAGCAGCGCGGTGATGGCGATGGGCGATGCCGTTTCGATGATGTCGAGCCGGTCGGCAATGCCCGCCTCGCGCATCGCCGCCTCGAAGCGCCCGCGCTGCGGCGAGCCCGGCGGCTGCAGCACCCAGGACCAGCCCGCCATCTCGGCCAGCGTGACGTTGCCGCGCTCGAACACCGGATGGGCAGCGCGCACCACTACCACCTGCGACTCGCCCAGCAGCGGCACACTCGCGTACTTCGCCTCGTCGTGGCCGTCGGTGAGGCGGCCCAGCACGAAGTCGACGTCGCCCTGCTCCAGCTGCGCCTGGATCACGTCGCTGGTCTCGACCACCACCGACACCGCCACCTGCGGATGCCTGCGGTGGTATTCCACCAGCGCCGGCGCCAGCAGCTGCGGCACCGCGCCGGGCACGCTGCCCACGCGCAGGGCGCCGCTCAGGCCCGAGCGCAGCGCCAGCATCTCCTCGCGGGCGGTGCCGAAGTCGCTGAGCACGCGGCGGGCGTAGCGGATCAGGATCTCGCCGTAGGGCGTGGGCTCCATGCCGCGCGCTAGGCGCTCGAAGAGCTTCTCGCCCAGCGAATCCTCCAGCTGCTGCAGCAGCTTGGTGGCCGCCGGCTGGCTGATGTTCATGGCCTCGGCCGCCCGGCCCAGGTGGCGATGGGTGTCGAGCCGGGCCAGCAGAAGCAGCTGGCGCGGCCGCACGAGGAGCATCAGCGATGCGTCGGAAGGCCCTTGGGTCATGCACAAAAGTATATGGAGCCCCGGCCTTTTTCGATTGGATCGCGCGGGCGTTGCTCCTTACGCTTGCCCCACAACAAGCAGGAGACAAACCCGATGAAGCCTTCTTTTCTCGCCCACGCCACAAGGCTGGCAGGGCTGGCGGCCATGGCATTGCTGGCGGCCGCACCGGCCGGCGCGCAGCAGCCGGCCTACCCCGACAAACCCATGCGCATCATGGTCGGCGCCTCGCCCGGCGGCGGCACCGACATCCTGGCGCGCGTGCTGGCCGACAAGTTCTCGCCCGCGCTCAAGCAGCCCGTGGTGGTCGAGAACCGACCGGGCGCCTCCAACACCATCGCGGGCGAGCTCACAGCCCGCGCGCCGGCCGACGGCGCCACGCTGCTGCTGGCCACCAACACGGCGCAGGCGGTGGCGCCGCACATCCTCAAGCTCAAGTACGACCCGCTCAAGGACCTGCAGCCCGTGGGCCTGGTGGCCGTGATGCCCAACGTGCTGGTGGTGTCCTCCAACTCGCCCTACAAGTCGGTGAAGGACCTGGTGGCAGCCATGGCTGCGAAGCCCGGCAGCTTCAAGTACGCCTCTTCGGGCATCGGCAGCACGCAGCACGTGGGCGGCGAGGCCTTCAATCTGGCCACGGGCATGAAGTCGATCCACGTGCCCTACAAGGGCAGCTCGCAGGCGCACGTCGACATCATCGCGGGCGAGGTCGACATGATGTTCGACAGCACCTCCTCGGCCATGGGCCAGATCAAGGCCGGCAAGTTCCGCGCACTGGCCGTGAGCGCGCCGCAGCGCTCGCCCGAGCTGCCCGACGTGCCCACGCTGGCCGAGCAGGGCATCAAGGGCGCCGACGTGTCGACCTGGTACGGCCTCTACGTCACGGCCGGCACGCCGCGCCCCGCGGTGGAGCGGCTGAGCGCCGAGCTCTCGCGCACGCTGAAGCTGGCCGACGTGCAGACGCGCATCAAGGCGCTGGGCGGCGAGCCCGGCGGGCTGACCGGCGAACCCTTCGCGGCGATGAACCGGCAGGAGTTCGACCACTACGGCCAGCTCGTGCGCGACGCCAACATCAAGGCCGAATGAGGCGGCCGGCTTCCTCTTCCATCTTTTCCTCAACCCATCCGATCGACACCATGTCCCTCCCCTCCTCCCCATCCTCCCAGGCTTCAGGCACGACTTCCGCCAAGCCGCGCATCGCCGTGCTGCTCGGCGACCCGAGCGGCATCGGCCCCGAGATGGCGGTGAAGCTGCTCGCGCGGCAGCGCAACCTCGACGCCGCGCGCGTGCTGCTGATCGCCGACCCGGTCGTGCTCGCGTCCGGCGAGCGCATCGCGGGCGAAAAGCTGGACCCGCTGCGGGTGGACAGCCTCGACGCAGTGCGCTTCGAGGACGGCCGCCCCACGCTGCTCGCAAGGGACTGGATGGAGGGCCGCGAGCCGGTGCTGGGCGAGTCGAACGAACACTCGGGCCGGGCCTCCTTCGAGGCGCTGGAGCTGGCCACGCTGGCGGTTCGGCGCGGGCAGGCCGAAGGCATCCTCTTCGCGCCGCTCAACAAGCACTCGCTGCGCCTGGGCGGCCTGGTGCACGAGGACGAGCTGCGCTACATGCAGGAGCGCTTCGCGGTGGAGGGCTTCGTCTGCGAGTTCAACCTCACCGGCTCGCTGTGGACCTCGCGCGTGACCTCGCACATTCCGCTGAAGGACGTGGCCGGCCACATCACGGTGCAGGGCGTGAGCGATGCGGTGAAGATCATCGCCAATGCCCTGCAGCGCGCGGGCGTGGCGCAGCCGCGCATTGCGGTGACGGGGCTCAATCCGCACGCGGGCGACGGCGGCTCCATCGGCATGGAGGAGATCGAGATCATCGCGCCCGCCATCGAGCAGCTGCGCGCCGAGGGCCTCGATGCACGCGGCCCCTTCTCGCCCGACACGGTGTTCATCGGCGCGCGGCGCGGCGACGTGGATGCGGTGGTGTCGATGTACCACGACCAGGGCCAGATCGCGATGAAGCTCATGGGCTTCGAGCAGGGCGTGACGCTGCACGGCGGCCTGCCGGTGCCGGTGGCCACCTCGGCCAGCGGCAGCGCCTTCGACATCGCGGGCAAGGGCATCGCGAAGATCGAGGGGCTGCAGCAGGCCTTCGACCTGTGCGTGCGCATGGCGAGCGGCGCGCCGGCGCACACCGCGGCGGAGGCCGCGGCCTGAACCTCGACCGCAGGCACTACCGCCCAAAAGGAAAAGGGCCGCTCGCGCGGCCCTTTCTTCTCTTCTTCTTTTGAAACTCAGGCGGCCGGCGGCTCGCCATAGCTGTTCGATTCCGGCTGCGTCGGCTGCACGTAGAAGTAGATCAGCACGAGGTTGACGAGCGGAATGAGGGCCAGCAGCAGGAACCAGCCGCTCTTGCCGATGTCATGCAGGCGGCGCGCTCCCACGGCCAGTGCGGGCAGCAGCAGGCCGAGCGCCGCGATGCCGTACACGAAGCGATGGATCAGGCTCGCCACGATGAGAACGACGAGCTGCGCGAGCACGAACCACCAGAACTCGGAGCGCGATGCGCGCCCCGTGAAGTCCGCGTACTTGCTCAGACATGTCTTGACCGCTGTTTGAAAATCCATTGATCGACTCCTCTTTGTGTTGGTCCCAGGGAAATTTCCCCGGGCCATCATATCGACGCGTCTTTCAACGGCAAATACAGCCGTAAGCCATAGCCCGGCTTAAAACAAAAGGCTCCGAAAAGCCTTTGCTGCGGGCGCAGGATCAGCTTCGCAGCCGCTTCAGCAGGCCCGCGGTGGAGGCATCGAGCCCCGTGACGTCGCCCGATGCGAGGCGCGGCTCGATGTCCTTGGCCAGCACCTTGCCGAGTTCCACGCCCCACTGGTCGAAGCTGTTGATGCCCCACAGCGCGCCGCTGGTGAACACGCGGTGCTCGTACATCGCGAGGAAGGCGCCCAGCGCCTCGGGCGTGAGCTTCTCGAACACGAAGAAGGTGCTCGGCCGGTTGCCGGGGAAGTTCTTGTGGCCGCCCTCGTCGAGCTTGCCCACCATCAGCGCCTGCGCCTGCGCGAGCGCATTGGCCAGCAGCTTCGGGTGATGGCCTTCGAGGTCGTGCGAGGCATCGCGCACCGCCACGAACTCGAGCGGCGTCACGTCGGTGCCCTGGTGCAGCATCTGGAAGTAGGCGTGCTGGCCGTTGGTGCCGGGCTCACCCCACAGCACCGGCGAGGTGCCGAAGGCCAGGGGCTTGCCGTCTGCATCCACCTGCTTGCCGTTGCTCTCCATCTCGAGCTGCTGCAGGTAGGCGGGCACGCGCTTCAAGGCGCTGTGGTACGGCGCGATGCTGCGGCTGGTGAACTTGTGGAAGTTGCGGTACCAGACGTCGAGCAGGCCCAGGCGCACCGGCAGGTTGCGCTCCAGCGGCGCGGTGCGGAAGTGCTCGTCCATCGCATGCGCGCCGGCGAGCAGCCTGCGGAAGCCGTCTGCGCCGATGGCCAGCGCGATCGGCAGCCCGATGGCCGACCACAGCGAATAGCGCCCGCCCACCCAGTCCCAGAAGCCGAAGGTGGTGTCGATGCCGAACTTCTTCGCGGCTTCCACGTTGGTGGTGAGCGCGGCGAAGTGGCCCGCGATGTCGGTGCCGCCCGATTGCTCGTACCAGCGCTTGGCCGACTGCGCGTTCGTCATCGTCTCGGCGGTGGTGAAGGTCTTCGAGGCGATGAGGAACAGCGTGTGCTCCGGCGCCAGCCCCTGCAGCACGCCGGCCAGTTCGTGGCCGTCGACGTTCGAGACGAAGTGGAAGCGCTTGCCCGGCGCGGCGAACTCGGCCAGCGCCAGCACCGCCATCTGCGGGCCGAGGTCGGAGCCGCCGATGCCGATGTTGACCACGTCGGTGATCGTGTGGTCGGCGCGCACCTTCTCCGCATAGGCCAGCATCGCGTCCAGCGTGGCATGCACCTCGCGCAGCTCGCTGGCCGTCTTCGGGCCCGTGGGCGCATCGGCCGGCGCGCGCAGCAGCGTGTGCAGCACGGCGCGGTCTTCGGTGTTGTTGATGTGCTCGCCGGCGAACATGGCGTCGCGGTGCGCCTCCAGGCCGCATTCGCGGGCCAGCTTGAAGAGCAGTTCCTCGGTGCGCGCGTCGATCAGGCTCTTCGACAGGTCCGCGAAGACGTGGGGCGCCTCCTGGCTGAAGCGCTCGTAGCGGCCGGCGTCTTCCACGAAGGCATGGCGCAGGTCGAACTGGCGGCCCGCGGTCTCGAAGGCGGACTGCAGTTGCGCCCAGGCCGGCGCGCGGTCGCAGCGAAGGGTCATGGCCATCTTTACTTGCCGCTTTCCTGCATGAGCTTCTCGAGCTTCACGGCGTCGGCCGCGAAGGCGCGGATGCCTTCGGCCAGCTTCTCGGTGGCCATGGCGTCTTCATTGAGCGCAAAGCGGAAGCCCGCCTCGTCGTAGCTGACCTTGGCGACGTCGGCGCCGGTGGACTTGGGGTCGAGCGCGCGCTGCAGCGGCTCGTTGCTCGCGGCCAGTTCGGCCAGCAGCTCGGGACTGATGGTCAGCAGGTCGCAGCCGGCCAGCGCCTTGATCTGGCCCACGTTGCGGAAGCTCGCGCCCATCACCTCGGTCTTGATGCCGTGCTGCTTGTAGTACCCGTAGATCTGGCGCACCGACTTCACGCCCGGGTCGTTGGCACCGGCGTTCGCGGATTCGTCCCAGCTGGAGCCGGCGGACTTCTTGTACCAGTCGTAGATGCGGCCCACGAAGGGCGAGATCAGCTGCACGCCCGCCGCGCCGCAGGCCACGGCCTGCGCGAAGGAGAACAGCAGCGTCAGGTTGGTGCGGATGCCCTTGCGCTCCAGCTGGCGCGCGGCCTCGATGCCTTCCCAGGTGGAGGCCACCTTGATGAGCAGGCGCTTCTCGGTGTCGATGCCTTCGGCCTTGTACAGCGCCACGATGCGCTCGCCGCGCGCGATGGTCGCGGCCGTGTCGAAGGACAGGCGGGCGTCGACCTCGGTGGAGACGCGGCCCGGAATGATGGAAAGGATCTCGGTGCCGAAGCTTACCAGCAGGCGGTCGATGACCTCGTCGAGCGGCTTGCCTGCATGCTTCTTCACGGTCTCGTCGAGCAGAGGCCGGTACTCGGGCTTCTGCACGGCCTTGAGGATCAGCGACGGGTTGGTGGTCGCGTCCTGCGGCTTGGAAATGCTGAGCTGTTTGAAGTCACCGGTGTCGGCGACGACGGTGGTCCACTGGCGGAGTGCATCGAGTTGGTTCATGAAATCATTATCCTGTGCCGGTTGTGACAAGACCTGCACGCAGTTGCGCGCCGGCCGATGCTTTCATGCGCACCGTAGCACGGGTTTCAACCCGGCTCCATCAGCCTGCGGCCGGTGGGGTTGTCGGACCCTCCCGGCCCATCTTCCCGGCCCCCGTGCCCTACAGCGCCTGTGGTCCGCGGCTTACGGTCGCGCACGCCTGCGATGGCTAGCCTGAGGCCTACGCCGAATGTCTTCATCCTCCAGGAGTGCCTCAATGACCCAACGCCCGCGCACCGGCGCTACAGCCGTCCAGCCTTTCGATGACCGCCGCACCGGCAACGCGATAGGGGCGATGGCCACGGCCTTCGTCGTCGGCGGGGTGGCCGCGTGGTTCACGATGGGCGCGGCGCGCAGCGCTGCCCGCGCCCGCCTGGCGAGGCCGGCCGGCCCGGCCGACGGCGCGCCGCTGATGCGCGCCCCGCTGCAGGTGGTGGCGCCGGTCGACCTGGAGCGCTATGCGGGCCTCTGGCACGAGCAGGCACGCCTGCCGAACCGCTTCCAGAAGCAGTGCGCCGGCCCCGTGACGGCCGAATACACGCTGCAATCGGACGGCACCGTGCAGGTGCGCAACCGCTGCGTCAGGGAGGACGGGAATTTCGACGAGGCCGTCGGCACCGCCCGCGTGGTGCCCGTGGCGGGCCAGCCCGGCGCGGGCCGTCTGGAGGTGCGATTCGCCCCGGCGTGGCTGGGCTGGCTGCCCATGGTCTGGGGCGACTACTGGATCCTGAAGCTCGACCGCGACTACCAGGTGTCGCTGGTCGGCACGCCCGACCGCGAATACCTCTGGGTGCTGTCGCGCGCCCCGCGCCTGGAAGACGCAGTGCTGCAGGCCGAGCTGGACTACGCCCGCAGCCTGGGGTTCGACACCGGCAAGGTGATACTGACCGGCAGGTAGCGCTGCAGCTGCGACGGCAGCATGGCCGGCGCGGTGCAGTGGATGGCCTGCCAGCCGAAAGCCCGTGCAGCCTCCACGTTGGCAGCCGAATCGTCGATGAATACGGTCTGCGCCGGATCGAGGCTGTAGCGCATCGCCAGCACTTCGTAGATCTCGCGCTCGGGCTTGAGGAACTTCACGTCGCCCGAGAACACGCCGCCGTCGAAGCGCCCCATGAAGGCGTGCCGGCGTTCGATGGCGCGGGCATACGGCGCGGGCATGTTCGACAGGTAGTACAGGCGCACCGGCTGGCCGGCATCGCGGTGCGAAATCAGCTGCTCGAGCATCTCGACCGTGACGCCGATCGGCTCCAGCCGCTCGCCCAGCCCGTCGAGCATGGCGAACAACGGCTCGGGCGGCAGCGCCAGCCGGGCCGACATGCGGGCGATAGAATCGGCCAGCGTGCGGGTGCCGCAGTCGAAGCTGGTCCAGTCGTCGTGATGGAAGAGCGCGCGGCCCATGGCCGCCGCGGCGGCTTCAGTGGGGGCGTGTGGGGCGAGATGGGCCTGTACCAGCCGGGTGGGCTCCCATGCGAACAGCACGGCGCCCAGGTCGAAAACCACGTTCATGGCGCCCATTGTTTCATGCGCCCGGCACCACGCTCACGCCATGGGCTCCCAGGGACAGGGTGGCCTGGGCGCCGGCCGCCAGCGGGCTGGACAGGTCGGTCGACACCACGAAGACCGGCCCCAGGGTGGTGTCGAAGCCGTATTCGTAGAAGCTGCCGAGGTAGGCCGACTTGCGCAGCGTGGCGGGCAGGCCGCCTGTGGCGTCGGCACCTCCGATCCGCCAGGCCTCGGGGCGCACCGCCACCTTCACCGTGCCGGGCGCCACCGCGTAGCGCGGCTGCAGGCGCAGCGGGCCTAGCGCCACGCTGCCGTCGGCCTCGGCCACCGCCGGGAACACCATCGCCTCGCCCATGAAGCCGGCGACGAATTCGCTCTCGGGGCGGCCGTAGAGCTGCTCGGGCGTGCCGCGCTGGGCGATCACGCCGTGGTCCATCACGATGATCTGGTCGCTCACCGCCAGCGCCTCGCTCTGGTCGTGCGTGACATAGGCCACCGTGAGCTTCAGCCGCTGCTGCAGCGCGCGGATCTCCTCGCGCATCTCGCGGCGCAACCGGGCGTCGAGGTTCGACAGCGGCTCGTCGAAGAGCAGCACCGCCGGCTCCAGCACCAGCGCGCGCGCCAGCGCCACCCGCTGCTGCTGGCCGCCCGAGAGCTCGCTGGGCAGCCGCTCGTCGAAGCCGACCAGCCCCACGCCGCGCAGTGCCTCGCGCGCCCGCGCCGCGGCCTCTTCCTTCTTCACGCCGCTCATGCGCAGCCCGTAGGCCACGTTCTCGATCACGTTCATGTGCGGGAACAGCGCGTAGCTCTGGAACATCATGCTCACGTTGCGCTCGGCCGGCCCCAGCGTGGTGACGTCGCGCCCGCCCATCAGGATCGAGCCCGAGGTGGGCGACTCGAGCCCCGCGATCATGCGCAGCGTGGTCGTCTTGCCGCAGCCCGAGGGGCCGAGGATGGTGGTGAGCGTGCCCACGGGCACCTCGAAGCTGATGCCCTTGACGGCCAGGGGTGCATTCTTGTCTGCGCCGTAGCGCTTGGTGACATTGCGGAATTCGATGCCGTTCATGGTGCCAAGCTTTCCATTTTGTGATGCCCCTGGTGTCCGGGCGCTGCCCCGCGCCGCCCCAGCTTGCGCTCCCCTACCACCCACTGCACCAGCGCAATCGCCAGCGACATCAGGATCATGAGCACGGTGCAATAAGCCAGGGCGATGCCGTAGTCGCCGTTGCCCACGCGGCCGATGATGTAGGTGGTGGCTAGTTCGTTCTCGGCCGTGACCAGGAAGATCACCGCGCTCACCGTCGTCATCGCGCGTACGAAGCTGTAGACCAGCGCGGCCACCAGCGCCGGCTTGAGCAGCGGCAGCACCACCCTGAAGAGCGTCTGCGAGGTGGAGGCGCGCAGCATCAGCGAGGCTTCGTCGAGCGAGCGGTCGAGCTGCTTGAATGCCGCGGTGCCGGCGCGCACGCCCACCGGCAGGTTCCGGAACATGAAGCACAGCACGATGATGAGCCCCGTGCCCGTGAGCTCGAAGGGCGGCACGTTGAAGGCCAGGATGTAGCTCACGCCGAGCACGGTGCCGGGAATCGCGAAGGCCAGCAGCGCGCCGAACTCGAAGAGGCCCTGTCCCCTGAACTCGTTGCGCGCCAGCAGCCAGGCGATGAGCAGGCCCAGCGCCGCGGTGATGGGCGCCGAGATGCCCGCTAGCTTGAGCGTGGTGATCAGCGAGTTCCACGCGGTGCCGGCCCACACCAGCCCGAACTGCCCCCATTCGAGCGAGAACGCCGTCTTGAAGTGGTTCAGCGTGAAGGTGTAGTCGCGGCCCCAGGTCTGCACGAAGCCGCCCGCGAAGGCGAACAGGTAGACCACGGCGGTGAACGCGATCCACGGCCCGGCGATGCACAGGATGGTGCGGCGCACGCCGTCTGGCAGCGCCATCGGGATGCCGGCGTCGCCCTTGCCGCTGACGGTGGTGTAGTTCTGCTTTCCCAGCAGGCCGCGCTGCAGCGCGAACACGCCGAGCGCGAACAGCGTGAGCACCCAGGCCAGCGAGGCCGCCCGGCCCTGGTCGTACTGCGCGCCGACGATGGCGAAGAAGATGTCGGTCGACAGCACCGAGAACTGCCCGCCCACCACCACTGGGTTGCCGAAGTCGGCGATGCTTTCGATGAAGCCCACCAGGAAGGCGTTGGCCAGCCCGGGCTTCAGCAACGGCAGCGTGATGGTGAAGAAGGCGCGGCGCCGGTCGGCGCGCAGCATCTGCGCGGCCTCCTCCAGGCTGGGCGCGATGCCCTGCACCACGCCGCGCATGATCATGAAGGCGATGGGCGTGAAGGCGAAGAGCTGTGCCACCAGCACGCCCGGCATGCCGTAGAACCAGCGCGTAGGCTCGATGCCGAACACGCTCTCCAGCACCTGGTTGACGATGCCCGCGCGGCCGAACAGCAGGATCAGCCCCAGCCCCACCACGAAGGGTGGCGTGATGATCGGCAGCAGCGCCAGCACCCGCAGCGCGCCCTGCCCGCGCTTGCTGCCGCGCTCGGCCATCAGCGCCATCAGCGTGCCGAGGAAGGTGGTGCCCGCCGCCGTGAGCAGCGCCAGCACCAGCGTGTTCCAGGCCACGCCGCAGCGAACCCCGCCGGACAGGCAGCCCAGCCCCCAGATGCGCTCGGTGAACACGCGGGCGACGAAGGCGGCGACCGACCACTGCCCGTCTTCGTTGAAGAACGCGCCCGACAGCGCCTTGCTCACGGGGTAGGCGATGAACAGCGCCATCAGCACGCCGCAGCCGACGACCGCAGCCGAGACGAACAGGTCGCCCTTGAAGAGCCCCAGCCGCGCGATGCCGAAGGCCGCCAGCAGCACCAGCGCCGTGAGCGCCACGAAACCGCCCGCGCCGATGCCGAACTGGTTGACCGCCAGCTCGCCGAACTGCGCGTTGAGCGCCGCCACGCTCCAGCCGCGCGCACCGATGGTGAAGCCGGTGACGGCAAGCCCGAACGCGCCGATCAGGCCGCCGGCCAGCAGCCAGCGCCCCTGCGCCCTGCCGGCCGGAAGCCACGCGCCCACGGCGCACAGCAGCAATCCGGCGAGCCCGACGAAGAGCCAGCTGCGGCCCTGCGTGGCAGCCTGCATCAGGCCGTTGGCGCCCTCCGCCTGGCTGAACACCTGCGGAACGGCCTCGTACCAGGTCGAATCCTGGATCGCATACCAGGGCAGCAGCAGGTAGGCCGCCAGGCCCAGCGCGACCCACGCCCAGATCCAGCGCCGCGAGCGCCGGGCCGCCGCCAGCGACGCCGGGTTGACCGGCGCGCCTTCGATAGCACGCGCTTCCACTTAGCGCGGCAGCGAGTTGACGTCTTTCTCCCAGCGCGCGATCAGGCGCCGACGCTCGGCGCTGGCGCCGTACTTGGCGTAGTCGTAGTTGATGAACTTGATCTTCTTGAAGTCCGGAATGCGCGGGTCGAGCTTGGCGTTCACGTTGCTCGGCAGCTGGAACTGCTTGTTGGCCGCGCCCAGCTCCTGTGCGGCGGGCGTCAGTGCCCATTCGTAGAACTTCTTGGCCGCGTCGAGGTTGCGCGCGCCCTTGACGATGCTCATGGAGCCGATCTCCGCGCCGGTGCCGTCGCTCGGGGTGATGGTCTCGACCGGGAAGCCCTGCATCTTCTCGCCCGGGCCGTCGTGCACGAAGCTGATCGACACGGCCGTCTCGCCCCGCGCCACAGCCTTGATCGGACCGGTGCCCGAGCGGGTGTACTGGCCGACGTTCCTGTGCAGCGCCTTGAGGTAGTCGAAGGCCTTGTCCTCGCCCATGAGCTGCACCAGCGTGGCGATCATGGTGTAGGCCGTGCCGCTGGAGGCCGGGTTGGCCACCTGGATGTCGCCCTTGTACTCGGGCTTGAGCAGGTCGGCCCAGGTCTTGGGCACGGGCAGCTTCTTCTTGGCCAGCAACTCGGGGTTGTAGCCGAAGCCCAGCGGGCCCGAGTAGATGCCCACCGTCTTGTAGCCCGACTGCTTGGCCTGCTGCTGCGCCCACGGGTGCAGCTGCGGCAGCGTGGGCGACTTGTATTCGAGCGTGAGACCCTGCTCGGCCGCCTGCAGGTGCGGGTCGCCGGTGCCGCCGAACCAGACGTCGGTCTTGGGATTGTCCTTCTCGGCGATCAGCTGGGCCAGGGCCTCGCCCGAGCCCTTGAGCGCCATGTTGATGCGCACGCCGGTGGTGCGGGCGTAGACGGTGGCGATCACGTTGCACCATTCGGCCTGGACCGAGCAGATCACGTTGACGGTCTGGGCCGAGGTCGCGGCCGAAAGGCCCAGCAGTGCCGCGGCGGTAAGAATCTTGCTCTTGTTCATGGTGTATCTCTTCCTCTGTCCTGCTCCGGGCAATAAAAAAAGGCCTCGCGGCCATCGGGCAGCGTAGCTTTAGTACAGGCCTCGCGAATCCGTACAAGTACCATCGTGGCTGGCGCGGTCGCCTTTGAGACCAGGGTTTTGACGAAGGTCGCAACCAGGGCAGCCTGGCCAGGCATTCAGACAAGGAAGGAAAGTTTTCTCATGAGCTTCGATCTCGTTCTGTTCGGCGGTACTGGCGATCTCGCGTGGCGCAAGCTGATGCCCGCGCTGTTCCAGGCCTTCCGGCACGGCAGCCTGCCTCCCGACGGGCGGATCGTCGGCGTGGCGCGGGACGACCTGTCGGACGACCAGTACCGGGAGCTGATCCAGTCGCGCTTCAGCGCGGTCGAAGGCGCCAAGCGCCCCTCGCCGGAGGAATTCAAGAAGTTCGCCTCCATGCTGCACTACCTGCGCATGGACCTCTCCAAGCCCGACGACTACGCCCGCCTGGCCGGCCTGCTCAACCAGCGCGACGCCAAGACGGTCGTGATGTACGTGGCCACCGCCCCCGCCCTCTTCACCCAGGTGGTCGAGCAGATCGCCGCGGCCGGCCTGAACGGCCCGCGCACCCGCATCGTGCTGGAGAAGCCGCTGGGCCACGACCTGGCCTCCAACCGCGCCATCAACTCCGCCGTGGGCAAGGTGCTCGAGGAGAAGCAGGTCTTCCGCATCGACCACTACCTCGGCAAGCCCTCGGTTCAGAACCTGTTCGCGATGCGCTTCGGCAATGCGCTGTTCGAGCCGATCTGGCGCCGCGAGCACATCGCCAACATACAGATCACCATCGCGGAAGACCTGGGCGTGGAAAAGCGCGGCGCCTTCTACGACCAGACCGGCGCGCTGCGCGACATGGTGCAGAACCACGCGCTGCAGCTGCTGTGCGCCGTGGCCATGGAGCCGCCGATCAACGCGCACGCCGACGCCATCCGCGACGAGAAGCTCAAGGTGCTGCGCGCGCTCAAGCCCTGGACGCCCGAGAGCCTGGGCCTGCACGCGGTGCGCGGCCAGTACACGGCCGGCACGGCCTACGGCGAGCGGGTGCAGGGCTACCGCGACGAGCCGGGCGTGAGCCCCGACAGCCGCACCGAGACCTTCGTGGCGCTGCGCACCGAGATCGCCAACTGGCGCTGGGCCGGCGTGCCCTTCTACATCCGCACCGGCAAGCGGCTGGCCTCGCGCGACGCGCGCATCGAGGTCAACTTCCGACCCACGCCGCACGCCATCTACCGCGCGCCGGCGGGCAACGTCAACAAGCTGGTGATCAACCTGCAGCCCAAGGACGGGCTGGAACTGCACATGCTCGCGCAGGCGCAGGACAACCGCCAGCGCAGCAACGGCAACCAGAGCTCTGCCGCCCAGCTGGCGCCGGTGCAGCTCGACCTCGACTTCGACAAGCGCTTCGGCTCCGAGCGCGTCGGCGCCTACGAGCGGCTGCTGCTGGACGTGATCGACGGCCGGCTCAATCTTTTCGTGCGCAGCGACGAGCAGGAAGAAGCATGGCGCTGGGTCGAGCCGCTGATCGACAGCTGGGAATCGGACGGCGGCCCGCGCCCCTACGCGGCCGGCACCTGGGGGCCGAGCGCATCGAGCGCGATGATCGCGCGCGACGGCTTCTCCTGGGGCGAGGAGCAGTAAGCCCTGCCCTCAGCCGCTCCGGGCCCGCTCAGCCGAACTGCAGGCAACGCATGCTGAGCGTGCCCGACTGGAACCCTTCGTAGACCGTCTTCGCGCGCTCGCTGCTGCCGGCGGCGCCCAGCGCGTAGAGGAACGGGTAGTAGTGATCGGGCGTCGCCACCGCGGTCGAGGCGCCTTCCAGCTTGGCGTAGTCGACCAGCGCCAGGTCGTCGCGGCCCGCCAGAGCCGACTTCACCGCATCGTCGAACGACTGCGCCCACGGCCGGCTGGCGCTCGGGCCGTCCGGCGTTCCGCGATCGGTGGCGCGCAGGTTGTGGACCACGTTGCCGCTGCCCATCACCAGCACGCCCTTGTCGCGCAGCGCGGCCAGGTCGCGCCCCACCGCGTAGTGGAAGGCGGCGGGCTTGTCGTAGTCGATGCTGAGCTGGAACACCGGGATGTCGGCCTTGGGGTAGAGGTGCTTCAGCACCGTCCACGTGCCGTGGTCCAGGCCCCATTGGTCGGTCGCGATGACCGGCGTCTGCTTCACCGCGCCGACGGTCTCGCGGGCTAGCACCGGATGGCCCGGCGCCGGGTATTCGACGTCGAACAGCGCCTGCGGAAAACCGCCGAAGTCGTGGATCGTCTTCGGCCGCTCCTGGATGCCGACGCCGGTGGCGCCGCGGCTCAGCCAGTGCGCCGAGACGCTGAGGATCGCCGACGGCCGCGGCAGCTCCCTGCCCCACGCTGCGAGCCGGCGCGTGAAGGCGTTGTCGGTGATGGCGTTCATCGGCGAGCCGTGGCCGATGAAGATCACCGGTATGCGCCGCGCGGGCGCTCCCGCGGCCTGCACGCTGCAGGCCAGCGAGGCCAGCACCGCGGTCGCGCCGAGCGCGGTGCCCATCAGGAAGCCGCGGCGGCCGGATTCGGGAGTTGCGAGAGTCGTCGTCAGTGGCATGGCGGCACTCTGCAGCAGTTCCGCACGCGCGGCGGTGCCTTTGCGCACACTTTTCGAGTGATCGAGCGGAACCGCGCGCTAGATGCGCCCCTCTTCCACCGCATGGCAGGCCACCTGCACACCGCCGATGCTCGAGAGCTTCGGCCGCTCGGCCGAGCAGCGCGCATTCGCATGCGGGCAGCGCGGATGGAAGGCGCAACCCGCGGGCGGGTTCAGCGGGTTCGGCACCTCGCCCTGCACCGGGGTGCGGGAGCGGCCGGTCTGCTTCATCTGCGGGATCGCGTCCAGCAGCATGCGCGTGTACGGATGGCGCGGCGTCGAGAACAGGTCCTGCTTGTCGGCCACCTCGACCAGCCGGCCCAGGTACATCACGCCGACCTGGTCGGCCACGTGGCGCACCACGGCGAGGTTGTGCGAGATGAAGAGGTAGGTCAGGCCCTGCTCGCGCTGCAGGTCCTTCATGATGTTGAGCACCTGCGCCTGCACGCTCACGTCGAGCGCGG